>Ga0066256_1000225_pt1 | contig 230251 bp, 210 predicted proteins | sample ThiBio_1000_biof_FD_87107 | JGI IMG/M metagenome (GOLD analysis project Ga0066256, IMG submission 87107) | Wastewater bioreactor microbial communities from Cape Town, South Africa - Thiocy_expt_1000_biof (version 2) | ecosystem: Engineered > Bioreactor > Thiocyanate-remediating >...
CAACACCCAGGCTGCGCCGGGATCGTACTCTCAGAACCGTAGCGTTGCGAACAGACGGACGCTGCGGCGCTCCCGGGTCTCGAGGCGTTGGGTGCACTCGTGCGCTCGGTCCGCACACCCGCCTTCCAGGGGATGACCTTCCACGAGGTGCGCGCGAAGTCGGCGCTGAACCATGTGCCACGCGGGTCGGCGATGCCGTTCGACTGGACGGTCAACCCGTATCGGGGCTGCACTCATGCGTGCGCCTATTGCTTCGCCCGCAACACGCACACCTACCTGGATCTCGACGCGGGCCAGGACTTCGATCAGCAGATCATCGTGAAGACGAACGTCGGCGACGTGCTGCGACGCGAGCTCGCGAAGCCGACCTGGGCCCGTGAACCGGTCGCGCTCGGCACGAACACCGACCCCTACCAGCGCGCCGAGGGTCGCTACCGCCTCATGCCCGGCATCATCGCGGCGCTGACCGAGCGCCGCACGCCGTTCTCGATCCTCACCAAGGGGACGCTGCTGCGCCGGGACCTGCCGCTGCTGGCCGAGGCGGCGGGGCGCGTCCGCGTCCACCTCTCGATGTCCATCGCGATCGGCGATCCCGCCCTCCAGCAGCTCGTCGAGCCGGGGACGCCGACCACGGCCGCGCGGCTCGCCACCGTCGCCGCCGCGCGCGAGGCCGGGCTCGACTGCGACGTCTTCGTCATGCCGATCCTGCCGTTCCTCACCGACTCGACGGCCCAGCTGCGCCGGCTTCTCCTCGACGTCCGCGACGCCGGGGCGCAGTCGGTCGTCTACGGCGCCCTGCACCTGCGTGAGCACGTGAAGCCCTGGTTCTTCGCCTGGCTCGAGCGGACCCGCCCCGACCTCGTCCCGCGCTACCGGCAGCTCTACCCGGGGCGGACGAGCCAGGCCGACCGCGGCTACCGCGCCGAGCTCGCCGGTCGGGTCCGTCCCCTGCTGCGCCAGCTCGGTCTGGACCGCTCCTCCGACCGCTCGCGGGGACTGGCGCGACCGGAGCCGACGGTCCCGGGCGAGCCGGTGGCACCGACCCTGTTCTGAGGGCGTCGCGGGGACGTCAGAGGAGGCGGCGCTGCGCCGCCCAGCGGGTGAGCTCGTGGCGCGAGGAGAGCTGGAGCTTGCGCAGGACGGCCGACACGTGGGTCTCGACCGTCTTGACCGAGATGAACAGCTCGGCGCCGACCTCGCGGTAGGAGCGTCCGCGCGCGATGAGTCGCATGACCTCGCGCTCGCGAGCCGTGAGCCGGTCGAGCTCGTCGTCGTCGACCTCGACCTCGCCCGGGCCGGCGGCGCCGAACGCGTCGAGCACGAACCCGGCCAGCCGCGGGGAGAACACGGCGTCGCCTCCGGCCACGCGCGCGACGGCGTCGACGAGCGCCGCCGGTGTGATCGACTTGGTCACGTACCCGCGCGCACCGGCGCGGATGACGGCCACGACGTCCTCCGCCGCGTCGGACACCGAGAGCGCGAGGAACCGCGTCCCCGGCGCGAGGTCGACGCAGGCCCGCGCCACCTCGGCGCCACCCCCGCCCTCGCCGCCGGGCAGGTGGACGTCGAGCAGGACGACCGCCGGCCGCGTCCGGCGGACCACCGCGATCGCGTCGGGCACGTCGGCGGCCTCCCCGACGACGCGGATGCCCGGACCCAGGCTGGCCCGGACCCCGGCGCGGAACATGTCGTGGTCGTCGACGAGGACGACGCTCACCGGCTCGCCCGCGGCACCCACCGCGCCGCTCGCTGACTCGCTCATGATGCCGCGGCCTCCTGACTGCGTTGACTGCTGCTGCTCTGACCGCTGCCGTGACCGGCACCGCCCTGGCCGGCGCCCTGACCCTGGTGCTTCGGCGACTCGGGATCAGCCTGCCGCCTCGGGAGGTACAGGCGCACCTCCGTCCCGCCGTCGGCCATCGCGACGACGCTCGCGTCACCGCCGCGCCGGCGCACCCGCCCGATGATCGACTCACGCACGCCGAACCGGTCGAGCGGCACGTGGTCGAGGTCGAACCCGTCGCCGTGGTCGCGGACGGAGACCTCGACCCCGTCGTCTGACGCCTCGACGTAGACCGCGATGGGCGAGGCGCCGTGGGCCACGGCGTTGAGCAGGGCCTCCCGCGTCGCCTGCAGCAGCGCGTGCGTCCCCTCGTCCGGCACGACGTCGCCGACGACGACCGTCTCGACCTCGGGCGCGCTGCCGTCGGCGTGCGTGCGGGTGTCCTCGACGAGCGCCACCATCTCGCGCACCTGCTGCGCGACGGACGTGGCCGCCGGCGCGCGGTCGTCGTACAGCCAGGCGCGCAGGTCGCGCTCCTGGGCGCGGGCCAGGCGGATCACCTCGGGCTCCGTCGAGCGGGTCTTGATGAGGGCGAGGGTCTGGAGCACGGAGTCGTGCAGGTGCGCCGCGATGTCCGCGCGCTCGGCCTCGCGCTCGCGCTCGGCCCGCGCGTCGCCGAGCTCGCGGACCAGCCGGAGCCACCACGGCGCGAGCACGAGCGCGACGCCGGCCAGCACGGCGACGGCGGCGAGCGCCGACTGGACGACGACGACCGGCTCCGCGCGCTGGCCGACGAGCAGGACGATCGCGGTTGCGGCGATCGCGACGCCACCGACCAGGCGGAGCACGCGCACCCGCCCGGTCGTCTGCTGACCGCGCCGCGCGTCGAGCTCGCCCCACACGAGGGCCGCCCCGGCGACGAGGAGCAGCGCCGGGATGATCCAGCCCTGCACCGGCGGCGCGCCGAGGCGCGAGGCGACGAGGACCGCCGCGACGGCGAGCAGGCCGAGCGCGACGACGATGTCGCCGACGCGGAGCGTGCGGCCCTGGCTCTGCCGCAGCGGCCGGGCGAGCCGCGCCATGACCGTCGGCCGGTCGCTGCCCGGCGAGCGGTCGCCCTCCTCCGGCAGCGTGAGCCACCAGAACGCGTACCCGACGACGCCGATGCCCAGGAGCGGGGTCAGCGCGACGAAGCCGAGGCGGACGAGCCAGACGTCGATCCCGAGGTGGCGCGCGAGCCCGGCCGCGACGCCGCCGACCCAGCGCCCCCGGCGCGGGCGGACGAGCGGGGGGCGCTGCGGCGACGGAGTCGGCGACGTCGGGTCCGTGCCAGGGACGGGCGCCGTCGGGTCCGGGACCGGCGTCGTCGGCGTCGCCGCGGTCGCGTGGGTCGGCGGGGTCGCGGATGCGGCCGGCGACGAGGCCCCGGGCTCGGCGGTCGACCGGTCGCCGTGCGGGCGGGCGGGCGTCGCCCCGGCACTCGCCTGGGCAGCCCGCGGCTCGGGTGCTGACTCGGTCACCATGGGATCGTCGCACGGACGCCCGGCACCGACCAGGCCGCGGCGGCCCGGCCGCCCGATCCCAGGGTCGAGACCAGGGGGAACCCTGAGACGCCGCCGCCCACCGGCCCTCGCCGGGCCCGAGAATCCGGGGGTCCCCCCATAGCGGCGGCCTCGTCGTCCCGGCAGGCTGGAGGCATGTCCCAGAACACCACCCCCGACAGCCAGGTGCCGCCGTCCCCCGGCCAGCCGCACCCGTCGCAACAGCCGCAGCGCGACGGCCGCGAGACGCTCGCCCCGATCTGGCGCTGGGCGCGCGGTCTCGGCATCACGCGCTCCTCCGACCGCTGGGTCGGCGGCGTCGCGGGCGGGGTCGCCACGCGGCTCGGGCTCGACCCGCTGCTGGTGCGCGGCCTCTTCGTCGTGGCAGCGATGCTCGGCGGCGTCGGCTTCATCGCCTACGCCATCGCCTGGGCGCTGCTGCCCGAGCCCGACGGCCGGATCCACGCGGAGGAGGCGGTCAAGGGCACCTTCGACCAGGCGGACCTCGGCATCGTCGTCTTCCTGCTCATCGGCCTCGACCCGTTCGACGTTGGCAGCTCCGGCGCGTGGGTGTGGGGCATCGGCAAGGGCCTCGGCTGGATCGCGCTCATCACGCTCGCCGTCTGGCTCTGGTCGCAGCACCGGCCGACGTCGGGCGGCGCCCAGCCGGGCCCGGCCCAGCCGGGTGCACCGTCGAGCGACCCGTCCGGCACGTCGGCGGCCTCCGGCACGACCGGCGACCCGTCCGCCCCGTGGGGCACCCCCGAGTCGCCGGCCCCCGCCGCGTCCGGCCCCGTGGCGTCGTTCGCGACCGCCGCCGGCGTCCACGACGCGGGGTTCGGGCCGGCCGCCCCGCCCGCGGCCGTCGCGGCGCCGCGCCCGCCCAAGCCCCCCAAGGCGCCGAAGCCGCGCACCGCCCCGAACCCGGCGTACGTCGCCTCGGTCGTCGGTCTCGCGGGCATCGCGGCCGCCGCTCTGCTCATCGCCGACCGCACCGGCGCGATCTCGGTGAGCGCGCTGCTCGTCCTCGCGGTCGTGCTCGGCGTGCTCGGCCTCGGCATCGTGCTCGCCGGGCTGGCCGGACGGCGCGGCGGGCTGCTGAGCCTGCTCGCCGTCGTCGGGCTCATCGCCGTGCCGGCGGCGGCGAACAGCGCGCTCGGCTGGGAGTGGGACACCTCAGGCGTCACGGTCGCCGGCACCGCCGACTGGACCCCGGTCACGGCGCGCGAGGCGAGCGACGGCCTCAAGATCGTCGCCGGGCACGCCGAGGTCGACCTCACGCAGATCCCGCTGCCCCCGGTCGGCGCCGAGCCGGTCACGGTCCCCGTGCACGTGACGGCCGGCGACGCGGTCATCACGGTGCCCGAGGGCGTATCCGTCCTGCTCGACGTCGACGTGTTCGCCGGCTCGGCCGACTGGGACGTCGACGGCGTCAGCGGCTCGGCGAACGACGGGCTGCGGAGCCAGGCGTCCGTGCCGTTCGGGCCGGACGGCGAACCGAGGCTCGTCATCGACCTGTCGGTCGGTGCGGGCGACGCGACGATCCAGGGAGCGGCATCATGAGCACCCAGCCGACACCCGAGAACCGGCCGACGCCGCTCGGTCAGCCGATGCCGGCCGAGCCGACCGGCGCGGACGCCACCGCGACCGCGCCCGTGCCGCCCGCTCAGCCGAGCCCCTCGGCGCAGCCCGACCCATCGATCCAGCCGGCCCAGCCCGACCCGCCGACGCTGCCCGACCCGCTCCCCCGCGGGCCGCGGATCGGGACGGTCGTGTGGGGCGTGCTCGTCATCCTCGCCGCCGCCTACCTCGTCATGGCGGTGCTGGGGCGGCGGGTCGACGTGCAGCTCGCGGCCATCGTCGCGCTCGCCGCGACGGGCGTCGCGCTCCTCCTCGCCGCGATCGTGAGCGCGGTCCGCCGCCGCTGACGGGCTGCCCCGCCGGACGACCCGCGAGGTCGTCCTCGTCGGCCCGCCGGCCCGCCTCCGTGATCGGGGCGGTCCGGCGTCAGGGTCGCGGCCGGAACCGGACCAGTCGGCGGGCGCGGGAGTACTCCCGCTCGGCGGCGGCGAGCACGTCGTCCCACCCCGCCGCCGGTCGGTGCTCGCGAGCGTTCCGGCGCAGCCGCGCGGCCAGCCCCGGCGTCGTGAGGAGACTCGCGACGGCCCGGGCGAGCCCCGCGTCGTCCTTGGCGATCAGACCGTCGACACCGTCCGTGACGAACGACGTGATGCCCGTGCCGTCGAGCGCGACGACCGGCAGCCCGGACGCGCGCGCCTCGAGCGCCGCGATGCCGAAGGCCTCGAGCCGGGCGACGGACAGGAACACGTCCTGGTCGGCGTACAGCCGTGCCAGCTCACCGCGCGGGACGCGCCCCAGCAGGTCGACGTCACCCGCGACGCCGCGCGACTGCGCATGCCGGCGCACCCGAGCGAGGTCGGGGCCGTCCCCGGCGATCGTCAGCCTCGCGGCACCCGCGCCGAGCTCGGCGAGCACGGCCGCGAGCACGTCGACGAGCTCCGTCGTGCGCTTGCGCGGGGCGACGCGCTGCGTCGCGACGATCCGCAGCGGGCGCACGGGGAGGCCGTCCTCGTCACCCGGGCCGCCCGCGTCGGCGCCGTCCGGCGGCGCCCACGCGTCGAGGTCGAGCCCGTTCGGCAGGATGCCGACCTCGGCGGGGCGGCCCTCGACCGGGAACGCCTCCCCGACGCGCGCCGCCGCGACGTCGCTGACCGCGGACAGCGCGGCGCTCTCCCCGTCCCAGCCGAGCAGGCGCGCGCCCGCGCGCAGGGGGCGCTCGACGCCGTCGAGCATGCAGTGCCAGGTGATCGCGAGCGGCAGGTCGGCGGCCCGCGCGGCCCGCGCCCCCTGGAACGCGAAGGGCGAGACGACGCCGGCCTGGACGTGGACGACGTCGGGCCGGAGCTCGGCCATGACGCGCGCGAGGAGCGTGCGGCCGCGCGGGTGGACCGGCAGGCCCGCGACGTAGCGCGAGGCGATCCGGTGGACGGTGACGCCGTCGGGGGTCACGACGACCTCGCGGTACCGGTCGGGCGTGCCCGCCGAGGCGGCGGTCGCCGTCAGGACGTGGACGTCGTGCCCGGCGCGCGCCTGGTGGGCCGCGAGGTCGCCGACCTGGGTCTCGATCCCGCCGACCCGCGGGGCGAAGCAGTCGGAGACGTGGACGATCCTCATGGCAGCCCGGCCGTGTCCCAGCCCACCCGGCTCACCCGCCGACGGCGGGCTACTCCCACTCGATCGTCGCGGGCGGCTTGCTCGTGACGTCGAGCACCACGCGGTTGACGTCGGCAACCTCGTTGGTGATGCGGGTGGAGATGCGGGCGAGGACGTCGTACGGGACGCGGGTCCAGTCGGCCGTCATCGCGTCCTCGGAGGAGACCGGGCGCAGCACGACCGGGTGACCGTAGGTGCGGCCGTCACCCTGCACCCCGACCGAGCGGACGTCGGCGAGCAGCACGACCGGGCACTGCCAGATGTCCCGGTCGAGCCCGGCTCCGGTCAGCTCCTCGCGGGCGATCAGGTCGGCGGCCCGGAGCACGTCGAGCCGCTCGCGGGTCACCTCGCCGATGACGCGGATGCCGAGACCGGGGCCGGGGAAGGGCTGGCGCCAGACGATGACCTCCGGCACGCCGAGCTCGAGACCGACGGCCCGGACCTCGTCCTTGAACAGCTCGCGCAGCGGCTCGACGAGGGAGAACTGCAGGTCGTCCGGCAGGCCGCCGACGTTGTGGTGGCTCTTGATGTTGGCCGCGCCCTCGCCGCCGCCGGACTCGACGACGTCGGGGTAGAGCGTGCCCTGGACGAGGAACTCCACGGGGTGCGCGGCGCCGTCGGCCGTGCCAGCAGCACCCGCGCCGCCGTCGACGACGTGCGCGGCCGCCACGACGTCGCGAGCGGCCTGCTCGAACACGCGGATGAACTCGCGGCCGATGATCTTGCGCTTCGTCTCCGGGTCGGTGACACCGGCGAGCGCGTCGAGGAAGCGCTCCTGGGCGTCGACCACGACGAGGTTGACGCCCGTCGCCGCGACGAAGTCCTGCTCGACCTGCTCGGCCTCGCCGGCACGCAGCAGGCCGTGGTCGACGAACACGCACGTGAGCTGGTCGCCGACCGCCTTCTGGACGAGCGCGGCCGCCACGGCCGAGTCGACGCCGCCGGACAGCCCGCAGATGACGCGGGCGGTGCCGACCTGGGCGCGGATCTTCTCGACCTGGTCGGCGATGACGTTGCCGGGCGTCCAGTCGGGCGCGAGGCCGGCACCGTCGTGGAGGAACCGCTCGAGCACGGTCTGCCCGTGCTCGGAGTGGCGCACCTCGGGGTGCCACTGGACGCCGAACAGCCGCCGCCGCGCATCCTCGAAGGCGGCGACGGGAGCGCCGTCGGACGTCGCGAGCACCGTGAAGCCGTCGGGCGCCGCGTGGACGGCATCGCCGTGGCTCATCCAGGTGCTCTGGTGCTCGGGGGTGCCGGCGAGCAGGACGCCGGCCTCGCAGACGTCGACGTCGGTGCCGCCGTACTCGCGCCGACCGGTCCGGGCGACCTCGCCGCCGAGGGCGGCGGCCATAGCCTGGAAGCCGTAGCAGATGCCGAGGACGGGCACCCCGGCGCCGAGGATCGCCGGGTCGAGCGCGGGGGCGCCGTCCTCGTACACCGAGGAGGGCCCGCCGGACAGGATGATCGCCGCCGGGTCGCGGGCGAGCATGTCGGCCGCGGACATCGTGTGCGGGACGATCTCGGAGTACACCCGCGCCTCGCGCACGCGCCGCGCGATGAGCTGGGCGTACTGGGCGCCGAAGTCGACGACGAGGACGGGGCGGTGGCTCGAGGCCTGCGGGACGGCCGGAGCCGACGGGGTCTGCGTCACGGCACCAAGGATAGGCGGCGCCGGCGGCCCGCCGGCGCTCAGGGCGATGCGGGGTGGGCGGTCCGCTCGACGAGCGGCCACCGCGCGGCCCGCGCCTCGACCACGAACGACAGCACCGGGACGATGCCGCCGAGGATCATGACGACGAGCCGGCCGAAGCCCCACCGCGCGGCGCTCCAGATCTGCAGGCAGGTGGCCGCGTAGACGACGTAGATCCAGCCGTGCACGATCGCGATCCAGTTCCCGATGACCGGCTGGTCCTGGCCGTTGACCTGCAGGACGTACTTGAGGACCATCTCGACGCACAGCAGGAGCAGGAACGTTCCCGTCACCCACGCCATCACCTTGTACCGGGTGAAGGCGGCACGGGTCGGCTCCGCCGTCGAGGCCGGCGGCGCGTCCGTCGCGGGCGTCTGGGGCGGTTCGGGGGTCTCGGGTGCGCTGGCGGCGCTCGTCATCTCGGGTCCTTCGCGGGGCAGTGGGACGAGTCGATTCTCCCCCACGCCCGGCCGGTGAGGCCCGGATCGACGCGTGGCCTGGCACAGTGGAACCCGTGACCGTCCCTCGCGCCCACGTTCGTCCCCGCAAGCGCCGCTCGTTCGTCCCCGCGCTCATCTCGATCGTCGTGACGCTCGCGGTGGCCCTCGGCGCCCTGCTCGTGTGGCAGCGCAGCCAGCAGACCGCGTGGAACGAGGAGGCGGTCGCGACGGCGAACGCCGACCTCGACGCCTGGGAGTCCGACGCGCTCGGGCTGCTCGCGACCCCGCCGATCGACCTCGCCGCGCTGGCGAGCCCGGCCGATGCCGACGGCGTCGCGGCGTTCCGCGCCGAGTGCGACCGGATCCAGACGCACGCCGCGACCGTCGCGGCCGCCGCCGCGCCCGAGGTCTCGCTCGGCAAGGTGCCCGAGGAGTTCCCCGGCCGAGCCGAGGCCCAGGCCCGCCGCACGGCCGATGCCGAGGCGCTGACGGCGTACCAGGAGCAGGTCGCGGCCGCGGCCGAGCTGGCAACGGACTTCTGCGAGAGCTACCCGGCGATCCTCGAGGTCCAGCAGGCGCAGACGGCGGGCGTCGCGACGCTCGACGGCCTCCTCGCGGAGTGCTCGGTCTCCGACTCGGGCTGCGTCCCGGTCGAGACGGACACGTGGGGGCAGATCGCCGACGCGGTCGGGCCGGCGTACGTCGAGCCGGCGCAGCGCCGGGCCGAGCTGTTCGCCGCGGGGTGCGGCGAGGCAACCGCGGGGGTCTGCTCGCTCGTCGCCGAGCAGAGCGGTGCGCTCGTCCCGCTCTACACCGCCTACGCCGACGCGCTGCGCTCGGGTGACCGCGACGCCGTCGAGAGCGCGCGCGGCGACCTCGAGACCACGCTCACCGACCAGCAGACGGCCTTCGACCAGGCCGTGCGCGACGCGAACCCCGGCGTCGAGGTCGCCGACCCCGCCGCGACCTTCGCCTCGATGCTCGCGAGCGACGCGGCGACGATCGACGCGAACCTGGCCGCGGCCGAGACCGCGCTCCTCGCCGTCATCGGCTGACCCACCCCGGCCGGCCCGGCCGACCAGCCGGCCGCGCGCGCCGCGGTCCCGACCAGGGCCGTGAAAAAGGCTCCCGTGACCGCCGGATGACCTCGGCGTTGCCAACGCAAGACCCGCGGAACGACACGCCCCGAATCGATTCGATCGACACGCGGAAAACGACTGGCCCGATGTCGGAGGTGCCGCGTAGCGTCTCCCGCGTGCTCGACCTCTACCGTCTCCCAGCCTCCCCCGCACCGACCCGCTCGGTCGCGCGCTTCCTCCTCTGGCGCGCGCGCGAACAGCGCTGGCTCGTCGCCGCCGGGATCGCCCTCGGCATCGTCAACGCACTGACCCAGGCCGCCGCGCCGTGGATCCTCGGCCAGGTCGTCGGCGCCGGCCTGTCCAACGGCCTGTCCCGCACGCTGCTCCTGTGGTGCGGCGCGATGCTCGCCATCTGGGTCGTCCGCGCCTTCACCGGGATGCTCGCCCACCAGGTCGACGTCGCAGCGTGGCTGCGCGCGTGCCTCGGGACGGTCAGCGTCGTCGGCCGGCACGTGACCGAGACCGGTGACGCCCTGCGCCGCGAGGTCCCGACCGGCGAGGTGCTCGCCACCGTGAGCACCGACGGCCCGCGCATCGGCGAGATCTACTCGTTCCTCGGCCGCTTCCTCGGCAGCATCATCGCCTACCTCGTGGTGGCGGTCCTGCTCATGCGCTCCTCGGTCGCGCTCGGCATCGGCGTGCTCCTCGGCGTCCCGCTCGTCGCGGCCGTCCTCGCCTTCATCGTGCGCCCGCTGCAGCGTCTCCAGGGTGCCCAGCGCGAGCAGAACGGCAAGCTCACCACGCTCGGCTCGGACACCGTCTCGGGCCTGCGCATCCTGCGCGGCATCGGCGGCGAGGAGGTCTTCACGGCCCGCTACCGCCGCCAGTCGCACAAGGTGCGGGACGCCGGTGTCGCCGTCGCCGGCGTGCAGTCGCTCCTCGACGCCATGCAGGCGCTCCTGCCCGGCCTGTTCCTCGCGGTCGTCATGTGGATCGGAGCCCGGATGGCGCTGGCCGGCGACCTCAGCGTCGCCGACCTCGTCATGTTCTACGGGTTCGCCGCGTACCTGACGAACCCGCTCAGCTCCGCGACCCAGGGCATCACGTTCCTCACCCGCGCCCGCATCGCGATCCGCCGCGTCCAGCGCGTGCTCAACGTCGCACCGGCCGTCAGCGACACCGCGTCCGACGCCGCTGCCGCGGACGTCGCGGCTGACACGACCGACGGGACGGGCGCCGACCGGGCGTCCGCGTCCTCGACGCTGCCGCGCCGGGGCGAGCTCCACGACCCGGCGAGCGGCCTCACGGTCGCACCGGGCCGCACCGTGGCGCTCGTCAGCGCCGACCCGGACTCCTCGGCCGCGCTCGCCATGCGCCTCGGCCGGCTCGAGGACACCGCCGACCCGGCCGCGAGCCCCACCCTCGGGGGCGTGCCGCTGCGCTCGGTCCCCGTGGCCGAGGTGCGCGAGCGGATCGTCGTCTCCGAGGCGACGCCGACGCTGTTCACCGGCGTCCTGGCCGACGAGCTCGACTCGCGCGGCGACGGTGACCGGACCCGCGTGCGGGCCGCGCTCGCCGTGGCGGACGCCGCCGACGTCATCGACTCCGTCCCCGACGGGCTCGAGGGCCGGCTCGAGGAGAAGGGGCGCTCGCTCTCCGGTGGACAGCGTCAACGTGCCGCTCTGGCCCGCGCGCTGCTCACCGACGCGGACGTCCTCGTCCTCATCGAGCCGACGTCCGCCGTCGACGCGCACACGGAGGCCCGCATCGCGCGGTCGCTCCCGGCGTCGCGCCGGGAGCGGACGACGGTCGTCGTGACCGCGAGCCCGCTCATGCTCGACCAGATGGACGAGGTCGTGCTCCTGCAGGACGGCGTCGTGCGCGCCCGAGGCACGCACGAGCAGCTCATGGACGACGCGGAGCGCGCCGCGCGCGGCGAGGTCGACCGGCCGGGTCGCCCCGGCGGCCTGACGGCCGACCGCGGCGAGGCGGCCATCGCCTACCGGCGCGTCGTCAGCCGCTCGGTCGACGACTCCCCGGCCGAGACGCCGGGCGTCCCCGAGGACGACGCGGCCGATCCGCACCACCAGACCGACCAGACCTGCGAGAACCCCGAGGAGGTGACCGTGCGATGAGCATCACCCCGAACACCACCGCGCTCGGTGACCCGACCATGCTCCCCGTCGCCGACGGCGAGCGCCTGCGCACCCACGTCGCCGGCCTGTTCCGCGGCCACCGCGCCGGCTTCTCGCGCGTCGCGATCCTCCAGGTCGTCGCCGCGGTCGCCGGCCTCACCGGCCCGATCGTCCTCGGCCGGATGGTCGACGGCTTCCAGAACGACACGGCGACCGCCACCGGCGTCAACGTCATGATCGGCATCCTCGTCGTCGCCGTCGTGATCCAGGCCGTGACGATCCGGTTCGCGCAGCGCTCGGCCCTCGTCCTCGGCGAGACGGTCTTCGCGCAGATGCGCGAGGACTTCATCGAGACCGTGACGGCGCTGCCGCTGTCGACCATCGAGCGGGCCGGGACGGGCGACCTCGTCAGCCGCACGACGAACGACGTCGACCGCGTCCAGCACACGATCCGGTTCGGCATCCCGCGCGTCATCGTGAGCGTCGCGACGATCCTCATCACGATCGTCGTCGCCTTCGTCGTGTCCTGGCAGACCGCGATCGCGATCCTGCTCGGCGTGCCGCTCATCGTGACGGCCGTGCGCTGGTACCTCAAGCGCGCGACGCCCGCCTACCTCGAGGAGTCCCGGCGCTGGGCCGTGATGAACGGGACCTTCGCCGAGACGGTCGAGGGCGCGCGGACGGTCGAGGCGCTCGCGCTCGCCAAGCGCCGCCGCGACCGGGGCGAGTCCGACATCCGGGAGATCGCCAAGGCCGAGGCGCGGACGATGCGCCTGCGCAACGTCCTGTTCCCCTCGATCGACCTCGCGTTCGGCATCCCCGCCGTCGCGGTCCTCGTGTGGGGCGCCTGGCTCGTCGGCCAGGGCTACGTCACCGAGGGTGCCGTGGTCGTGGTCGCGATGTACGCGATGCAGCTCATGGGCCCCGTGTGGGAGCTCATCTTCTGGGTCGACGAGATCCAGGTCGCGACCGTCTCCCTCGCGCGCATCTACGGCGTCAAGGACGTCCCGGGCGACCGGGTGGCCGGCGACGACGTCCCCGCCGACGACCACGTCGTGGCCGAGGGCGTCGAGTACGCCTACCGCGAGGGCACGCCCGTGCTGCACGGCATCGACCTCGACCTCGAGGTCGGCGAGCGGCTCGCGATCGTCGGGCCCTCGGGCGCCGGCAAGTCGACGTTCGGCCGGATGCTCGCCGGCGTGCACCCCCCGACGGCCGGTCGGGTGACGGTCGGCGGCGTGCCGCTGGTCGAGCTGCCGCTGGAGGACCTGCGCCGCCAGGTCGCGCTCGTGACGCAGGAGCACCACGTCTTCGTCGGGACGCTCGCGGACAACCTCTACCTCGCCAAGCCCGAGGCGACGACCGACGAGCTGCGGGACGCGCTGGCCGCCGTCGACGCGCTCGGCTGGGCGCTCGCGCTGCCCGAGGGCCTGGAGACCGAGGTCGGCTCCGGCGGTCACGAGCTGACCCCGGCGCAGGCGCAGCAGCTCGCGCTCGCGCGGCTCGTGCTGCTCGACCCGCACACCCTCGTGCTCGACGAGGCGACGTCGCTCATCGACCCGCGCGCGGCGCGCGAGCTGGAGACGTCGCTCGGGGCCGTGCTGGCGGGCCGGACCGTCGTCGCGATCGCGCACCGGCTCTACACGGCGCACGACGCCGACCGCGTCGCCGTCATCGACGCCGGCCGGATCGCCGAGATCGGCTCGCACCACGAGCTCGTCGAGGCGGACGGCGAGTACGCCCGGCTCTGGCACAGCTGGCGCACGGAGTGACGACGGCGGTGGTGCTCTCCCGGACGTAGGCTGGCCGGGTGAGCACCACCGCGTCGGCACCGTCGGACCCGACGACGGACCCCGGCGCCGCCACCCGCCCGGGACTGCGGTCCCGGCCCACGCGACGCGAGCTCGTCGACGCGGCCCGCACCCCGCGGATGCTCGGGCTGCTCGCGATCCTCGTCGTCGCGGCGATCGTCTGCGTGCGGCTCGGCGCCTGGCAGATCGACCGCGCCTACGCCACGACCCAGGCGGCGGCGCAGGCCCAGGCGGAGGAGCTCGCCCACACGGCGGCGCGTCCGCTCGGCGAGGTCGTCGAACCGGGGGCGCACCTCATGGGCCGCGACGTGGGCCGGCCGGTCACGGTGACGGGCGTGTTCGTCCCCGAGCTGGAGGTCCTCGTGCCCGGCCGCTCGGTCGACGGCGTCGAGGGCGACCTCGTCGTCACCCCCCTGCGGGAGACCGGCCGCGACGACCGGCCGTGGGTCGTCGTCGTGCGCGGCTTCGTCGCGACGGACGCGGCCGCCGACGCCGACGGGCGCCCCGTCGTCCCGCCGGCCCCCGCCGGCGAGGTGACGCTGCTCGGCTCGGTCGCCGCCGGCGAGGCGTACGTCCCCGCCCCCCCGCGCGAGGGTGAGGTGCCCTCGCTCTCCCCCGCGTACTTCGCCGGCGTCTGGGGACTGCCGATCTACAACGTGTACGTCGTGCAGGCGGAGGCTGACCCCGGGCTCGTCACGCTCGACCGGCCGACCCTGGAGACCGACGACGGCGGGAACCTGCGCAACCTGGCCTACGCCGCCGAGTGGTTCGTGTTCGCCGGGTTCGCGCTCGTCGTCTGGTACCGGATGGTCCGCGACGAGGCCATCGACCGCCGCCCGGCCCCGGCCGCAGCCCCGGCTCCGGACCCGCGGTAGTCCGCGCGCGGACGGCGAGGGGGCGAACGTCCCTCGTGCGAGCCGGGAAAACAGGGCAGGCTAGACCCCATGGCAGCAGCGGAGCACACCCCCGAGCACACGCCCGAGCCCACCACGGACTCGTCGACCGCCACCGGCTGGCGCTACCGCCCGGCCACGCCGCTCGACGACACCACCCTCCACCGCATCGACCGCTGGTGGCGCGCCGCCAACTACCTGTCGGTGGGGCAGATCTACCTCCTCGACAACCCGCTCCTGCGCACGCCCCTGACGCGCGAGGACGTGAAGCCCCGCCTGCTCGGCCACTGGGGCACGACGCCGGGGCTCACCTTCCTCTACGCGCACGCCAACCGGGCGATCAAGGAGCGCGACCTCTCGACCATCTACATCACGGGCCCCGGCCACGGCGGGCCCGGCCTCGTCGCGGGCGCCTACCTCGACGGCACGTACTCGGAGACCTACACGGACATCACGCGCGACGCCGAGGGACTGCGCCGGCTGTTCCGCCAGTTCTCCTTCCCGGGCGGCATCCCCAGCCACGTCGCGCCCGAGACGCCGGGCTCGATCCACGAGGGCGGTGAGCTCGGCTACGCGCTGAGCCACGCCTACGGCGCCGCGTTCGACAACCCGGACCTGCTCGTCCTCGCGGTCGTCGGCGACGGCGAGGCGGAGACCGGCCCGCTCGCGACGTCGTGGCACTCGAACAAGTTCGTCGACCCGGCCACCGACGGCGTCGTCCTGCCGATCCTCCACCTCAACGGGTACAAGATCGCGAACCCGACCGTGCTCGCCCGGATCGGCGACGACGAGCTGCGCGACCTCATGCGCGGCTACGGCCACACGCCGCACGAGTTCGTCGCCGGGTTCGACGACGAGGACCCCGTCTCGATCCACCGGCGGTTCGCCGTCCTGCTCGACCAGGTCCTCGACGAGATCGTCGCGACCAAGGAGCGCGCGGCGGCCGGCGACACGTCCCGTCCGATGTGGCCGATGATCATCTTCCGCACGCCCAAGGGCTGGACCTGCCCCGAGTACATCGACGGCAAGCGCGCCGAGGGCTCCTGGCGCGCCCACCAGGTGCCGCTCGCGAGCGCACGGGACACCCCCGAGCACCTCCAGGTCCTCGCGGACTGGCTCGCGTCCTACCGCCCGGAGGAGCTGTTCGACGACGACGGCCGGGTCGACGACGACATCGAGGCGATCACCCCCGCCGGCCAGCTCCGGATGAGCGACAACCCGCACGCCAACGGCGGCCTCCTCATGCACGACCTGCGCCTGCCGGACTTCCGCGAGTTCGCGGTCGACGTGCCGACGCCGGGCTCCGGCCTGCACGAGAACACCCGCGTCCTCGGCGAGTGGCTGCGCGAGGTCATCCGGCTCAACCCGACGAACTTCCGCATCTTCGGTCCGGACGAGACCGCGTCGAACCGGCTGCAGGCGGTGTTCGGCGCGACCGACAAGGCGTGGAACGCCGAGCTGCACGCGGGCGAGGACACGGACGAGCACCTGGGCGTCGACGGCCGCGTCGTCGAGATGCTCTCGGAGCACCAGTGCCAGGGCTGGCTCGAGGGGTACCTCCTGACCGGCCGGCACGGCCTGTTCAACTGCTACGAGGCCTTCATCCACATCATCGACTCGATGCTCAACCAGCACGCGAAGTGGCTCAAGGTGACGCGGGAGATCCCGTGGCGCCGTCCGATCTCCTCGCTCAACTACCTGCTGTCGAGCCACGTCTGGCGCCAGGACCACAACGGCTTCAGCCACCAGGACCCCGGCTTCATCGACCACGTCGTCAACAAGAAGCCCGAGGTCGTCCGCGTCTACCTGCCGGCCGACGCCAACACGCTCCTGTCCACCTACGACCACTGCCTGCGCAGCCGCGACTACGTCAACGTCGTCGTCGCGGGCAAGCAGCCGGCCCCGCAGTACCTCACGATGGACGAGGCGATCGCGCACTGCACGCGCGGCCTCGGCATCTGGGAGTGGGCCGGGTCGGAGGTCGACGGCGAGGAGCCCGACGTCGTGCTGGCCTGCGCCGGTGACGTCCCGACGCTCGAGGCGCTCGCGGCGGCCGACCTGCTGCGCCGTAACGTCCCGGACCTGCGGGTGCGCGTCGTGAACGTCGTCGACCTCATGCGGCTCAACAGCGAGTCGGAGCACCCGCACGGCCTGTCCGACCGGGACTTCGACTCCTACTTCACGACGGACCGGCCGGTCATCTTCGCCTACCACGGCTACCCGTGGCTCATCCACCGCCTCACCTACCGCCGCACGAACCACGCGAACATCCACGTGCGCGGCTACAAGGAGGAGGGCACGACGACGACGCCCTTCGACATGGTGATGCTCAACGACCTCGACCGGTTCCGGCTCGTCATCGACGTCATCGACCGGGTCCCCGGCCTGGCCGCCCGCTACGCGGGCCTGCGCCAGCGCATGGCGGACAAGCGGATCGAGGCGCGGGCGTACACGCGGGCGCACGGCGAGGACCTGCCCGAGATCGCCGAGTGGGTGTGGCCGGACGCGACCGCCCCCGCGGCCACCGGCGACGACGGCAGCACAGGTATCAACGCAACTCTTTCGACAGGTGGAGACAACGAGTGAAGGCACGCACGGTCTACCTCGCGGCGCCCGAGGGGAACATCGGGAAGTCGACGATCGCCCTCGGGCTGATCGACATGTTCGCGACGCGGGTCCAGCGCGTCGGGGTGTTCCGGCCCGTGGTGAGCGGTCCCGACGACGGCGTCCTGCAGGTGCTCCTGCGGCACGACGGCGTCGACCTCACCTACGAGGACTGCGTCGGCGTCACCTACGACGACGTGCACGCCGACCCCGAGGCCGCCCTCGACGCGATCCTCACCAAGGCGCGCGCCCTGGCCGAGCGGTGCGAGGTGCTGGTCGCCGTCGGCTCGGACTACACCGACGTCGCCGGCCCGACCGAGCTCGCTTTCAACGCGACGATCGCGGCGAACCTCAACGCGCCCGTCGTCCTGGCCGTCGGCGCCCGCGAGCGCACGCCGGCCCAGGTGAAGCAGGTCGCGGACGTCGCCATCGCCGAGATCCTCGCGCACCACGCGCACGTCGCCGCGGTGTTCGCCAACCGGTGCGCGCCGCAGGACCAGCGCGCGATCGCCGCCGAGCTGAGCTCCGAGGGGATCCCGGCGTTCACGTTCCCGGAGATCTCGCTGCTGTCCTCGCCGTCGGTGCGGGACGTCATGCGCGTGCTCGACGCCCACCTGCTCGTCGGCGACGAGGAGCTCCTCGACCGCGAGGCCGAGCACATGCTCGTCGGGGCCATGGGCATCGAGCACCTCATCGAGCGGCTCAAGGAGGGCTCGTTCGTCATCACGCCGTCGGACCGGTCCGACGCGATCGTCGCGCTGCTCGCCGCGCACTCCTCCCCCGACTTCCCGACGCTGTCCGGCGTGGCGCTCAACGGCCCGGAGGAGCTGAAGCCGAACGTCCGCAACCTCGTCTCCTCCCTCGCGCGGAGCCTGCCGATCCTGCGGACCGAGCTCGGGACGTTCACGGCGGCGACCGCCGTCGCCGCGACCCGCGGCACGCTCGCCACGGGCTCGCAGCGCAAGATCGACCTGGCGCGCAGGACGTTCGAGGAGACGGTCGACCCGGCCGTCGTGCTCGCGGCGCTCGACGTCGAGCCGGTCAAGGTCGTCACCCCGCTCATGTTCGAGCACATGCTCTACGAGCGGGCGCGGGCGCAGAAGCGCCACATCGTCCTGCCCGAGGGCGACGACGACCGCGTGCTGCGGGCCGCGTCGACGGTCCTGTCCCGAGGCGTCGCCCGGCTGACGATCCTCGGCGTCGAGTCGGCCGTCCGCCAGCGGGCCGGCGAGCTCGGCCTCGACATCGCCGAGGCGACGATCCTCGACCCGGCCACCTCCGCCTACCTGGAGGAGTTCGCGCAGGTCTACACCGAGCTGCGCAAGCACAAGGGGATGACGGTCGAGCGCGCGCGCGAGATCGTCCAGGACGTGTCGTACTTCGGCACGCTCATGGTGCACCTCGGCTACGCCGACGGCATGGTGTCGGGCGCGGCGCACACCACGGCGCACACGATCAAGCCGTCGTTCGAGACGATCAAGACCACGCCGGGCGTCTCCGTCGTGTCGGGCTGCTTCTTCATGTGCCTCGCCGACCAGGTGCTCGTGTACGCCGACTGCGCCGTCAACCCGGACCCGAACGCCGAGCAGCTCGCCGACATCGCGATCTCCTCGGCCCGCTCGGCGCTGCAGTTCGGCGTCGAGCCGCGGATCGCGATGCTGTCGTACTCCACGGGCTCCTCCGGCAAGGGCGAGGACGTGGACAAGGTGCGCCGCGCGACCGAGCTCGTGCGCGAGCGGGCGCCGGAGCTCGTCGTCGAGGGACCGATCCAGTACGACGCGGCGGTCGACCCCGGTGTCGCCGCGGCCAAGATGCCGGGCTCCCCCGTGGCGGGCCAGGCGACGGTGCTGATCTTCCCCGACCTCAACACCGGCAACAACACCTACAAGGCGGTCCAGCGCTCGGCCGGCGCCGTCGCCGTCGGCCCGGTGCTCCAGGGGCTGGCCAAGCCGGTCAACGACCTCTCCCGAGGCGCTACGGTCAAGGACATCATCACGACGGTCGCCATCACGGCGATCCAGGCACAGGACTCGTCCGGGCCACTCGCCCCGGACGAGGAGAGGAACTGACCCCCTTCATGAGCACCTCCCGCTCCGTCCTCGTCATCAACTCCGGCTCGTCCTCGCTGAAGTACCAGCTCCTCGACGCCGACACGGGCGACTCGCTCGCCACCGGTCTCATCGACCGGATCGGCGAGGACTACTCGAACGTCGCCCACACGGCGAACGGCGAGAAGACCACGCGCCAGCTCCCCATCCCCGACCACGAGGTGGCCATCGAGGTCATGCTCGGCCTGTTCGACGAGCTCGGCCCGTCCTCGCTCGCCGAGGCCGGGATCGTCGGGGTCGGACACCGCGTCGTGCACGGCGGGACGCAGATCGTCGGCCCGACGCTGGTCGACGACGCGGCCGAGGCGATCGTGGCGGAGCTCGCACCGCTGGCGCCGCTGCACAACCCCGCGAACCTCACGGGCATCCGCGTGGCGCGCCGGCTGCTGCCGGACGTGCCGCACGTCATCGTCGCCGACACGGCGTTCTTCACGAACCTGCCCGCCGCGTCGGCGACGTACGCCCTCGACCGCGAGGTGGCCGAGAAGCACCAGGTCCGCCGCTACGGCGCCCACGGCACGTCGCACCAGTACGTGTCGAAGGCGGCGGCCGAGTTCCTCGGCCGCGACGTCGCCGACCTCAACCAGATCGTGCTCCACCTCGGCAACGGGGCCTCGGCCTCGGCGGTGCGCGGCGGTGCGCCGATCGACACGTCCATGGGGCTGACGCCGCTGGAGGGCCTGGTCATGGGGACGCGGACGGGCGACATCGACCCGGCCGTCGTCGTGCACCTGTACCGCAACGCCGGGCTGTCGATCGACGAGATCGACGACGTGCTCAACCGCCGGTCCGGGGTCAAGGGCCTCGCCGGCGTCACCGACATGCGCGAGCTCGACGAGCTCGTCAAGGCCGGCGACCCGGCCGCGCAGCTCGCGCTCGACGTCTACGCGCTGCGGCTGAAGAAGTACGTCGGCTCCTACCACGCGGAGCTCGGCCGGCTCGACGTCATCACGTTCACGGCCGGGATCGGCGAGAACGACGACGTGGTGCGCGCCCGCTCCCTCGAGGGGCTCGAGATGTGGGGCATCGAGGTCGACCCCGAGCGCAACGCCGTCCGGTCCAAGGAGCCGCGCGTCATCTCGCCCGACGGCGCCCGCGTCACGGTGCTGGTCGTGCCGACGAACGAGGAGCTCGAGATCACCCACCAGGTGCTCGAGGTCATCTGAGTCGACCAACACTCGACGGCCCGGTGGCGGTCGCGGTTCGCCGCGTCCACCACCGGGCCGTCTCACGTCCGGGATGCGGTCGTGGCGTGGCCACGGGCGATGCCGTGGCCGGGGAGTGGCGCCGTGACCACCACCGGGCCGGGTCGCATCGAGCATCCGGTTGGGCCGTGGCCACGGGTGCTGCGCTGGCCACGACAAGGCCGGATCGCATCGCGCATCCGGTTGTGGCGGGGCCACGGGTGACGCCCTGGCCGGGAGTGGCGCCGTGGCCGCCACCGGGCCGGGTCGCATCGCGCATCCGGTCGCGGCGTGGCCACGGGTGACGCCCTGGCCGGGAGTGGCGCCGTGGCCGCCACCGGGCCGGGTCGCATCGCGCATCCGGTCGCGGCGTGGCCACGGGTGCTGCTGTGGCCACGGGTGGCGCCGTGGCCACGATAGGGCCGGGTCGCATCGAGCATCCGGTCGTGCGGTGGCCACGGGTGTTGCAGTGGCCACGACCCAGCCGGATCACTCGGTCCGATCTGCCTCGCGTGGACCGCGACGCCGGTGCGACCGAACGGCGGCCCACCCCAGGTAGCAGCACCAGAGGACGATCACGGCGCCGACGACCCACATGGCGTCGATGTGCAGCCGGTAGGTCACGATGGCGAGCGCGACCACGGCCAGCGTTCCGAGGACCTGAACGACGACCTCGCGCGTGGAACGTGCGCGCGCCCCCTCCTCGGGTGCTACCTGACGCATTGCCGGAATCGGGACCTACTTCCACTGCATCGACTGTGACAGCGGCGTGCACAGACTGGAAGAGACGGACTTCGTGGTCCACCGACGACGTGACGTGCTCGGCCAGACGCGGGCGCTAGGCGCACACCGAGAGGCGGAGGTTGGTGACGCGGTGGCCACGACAGGGCCGGGTCACACCGAACATGCGGTCCCACGGTGGCCACGGGTGCTGCTGTAGCCCCGGGTGGCGCCGTGGCCACCACCGGGCCGGGTCCCGTCCGAGATGCAGTCGTGCGGTGGCCACGAGCGTTGCGGTGGCCACTACAGGGCCGGGTCGCATCGAGCATCCGGTTGTGGCGGGGCCACGGGTTACGCCCTAGTCGGGGGTGGCGCCGTGGCCACCGCGGTGCCGGCACCAGTGCCGGAGCCGCAGGGGCTAGAGGATGACCTCCGCCACGGGGCGGCGCGGCGTGCGGGGGTGGGTGAGCGGCGACGCGGGGTGGCCGAGACGCAGGATCTGGTGCACCACGACGTCACCGCCGAGCGCCTCGCCCGCGGCCGCGTCGACCGCGGCGCGCGAGTCGACCTCCTCGAGCGCCTGGCCGAGCACACCGATGCCGAGCCCGATCGCGGTGGCCGCCAGCATGGCGCGCTGCATCGCGTAGCCGCCGAGGAACTGGTCGAGCGGGGCGTCCGAGCCGGACGTCAGCACGAGCAGCGCCGGGTCGTGCTCGAAGAACGTGGCCTCGCCCGTCGCGGCCGAGCCCATCGGCGTCTGGTTGAAGTCGCGGGTCGGGATACGGCCCTCGGCGTCGGGCAGGCCGACCGCCTCCGCCGGGATGCCCGTGCTCTCCGTGCGCTCGATCCAGGCCTCGACCTCCTCGAGGTAGTCGGCGTCGTCCTGGCGCTCCAGCTCGGCCGCGGCCGTGAGCCGCAGCAGCGCCCGGACGAGCGACTCCGGCGCCTCGTGGGCCGCCATGACGCCCTGCGAGCCGGGGACGGCCGCGGCGATCTGCGCCCACTCGACCTGCGTCGGGGCGCCGCCGGTGAGCGGCTCGCGCGTCGTGAACCGCTCGCGGATCGCGCCGCCGAGGCTCGCGGCCTCGGCGCGGCGCTCGTCGTCGGCCGGGACGTCCGTGATCGTGAGGACGGCGAGCGGCCGTCCGGCGTACGCGGCCCCGCCGGCGAGCTCGCCCTCGGGCACGAGGTCGCCGACGCGGACCTCGGTCGCGATCTCCTGGCCCGTGGCCGCCACGAGCGCGAGCTCGAGGTTGGCGACGACCGCCCCGATCGACGCGAGCGCCCAGCGACCCACCGGGTCGACGGTGCGGGGCGTCTCGTCGGCGTCGAGGCTCACGGCGATCGAGTCGCCGAGGATCTCGAAGCGCCAGGGCTGGGCGTTGTGGATGGACGAGGCGTAGGTCGCCTCCTCGATCGCTGCAACGAGCTGGTCGCGGTCGGCCATGGGTTTCCTCCGGGTACTCAGGGGACTGCTGGGTCCTGTGCTGACTGGTCTGTCGGGCGCCGGTCGCCCTGGCACTGCATCTCCCACGCTAGGGTCTCCCGTCGCGCGCCGAAGGGGAAGAAGGTCCCCGCGCCGCCTGCCCGGGCACGCCACACCCGCGACGGCGACGTGATGCTCGTCACGCGAGGAGCCGACGCGCCTCCTCGGTGAGCAGATCGACGACGGCGGCGCGCCCCTGCGTCGCCGACGCGGCACGGAGCGCGGCCTCCGCCATGGCCTCGCACTGCGCGAGCGTGTGCCGGCGCAGCGCGTAGCGCACGGCGGGCACCGACCCGAGCGACATCGACAGGCTGGTGACGCCGAGGCCCGTGAGGACGAGCGCCATGAGCGGGTCCCCGGCCGACTCCCCGCACACCCCGACCGGCTTCCCCAGCGCGCGACCGGCCCGCGCGGTCGTCGCGACGAGCTCGAGGACGGCGGGCTGCCACGGGTCGAGCAGGTCGACGAGCTGGCCGGCCAGCCGGTCCGTCGCCATCGTGTACTGCGCGAGGTCGTTCGTCCCGAGCGAGACGAAGTCCACCTCGGCGAGCACGGCCTCGGCGCGCAGCGCCGCCGCGGGCACCTCGATCATGACGCCGACGCGGGTGAGCCCCGCGGCGCGGGCCGACGCCGCGAACTCCGCGGCCTCCTGCGGCGTCGCGATCATCGGGGCCATCACCCACGGCTGCGTCCCGGTCTCGGCCGCCGCCTGCCCGAGCGCCGCGAGCTGCTCGGTCAGCAGCCGCGGGTGGACGCGCCCGATCCGGTAGCCGCGGACGCCGAGCGCCGGGTTCTCCTCGTCGGCGAGCGTGGCGAAGGCCAGCGGCTTGTCCGCGCCGGCGTCGAGGGTGCGGACGACGACCTTGCGCCCGCCGAACGCCGCGAGCGCCGCCGCGTACTCGGCGGCCTGAGCCGCGACGCTCGGGGCGGCCGTCGCGTCGAGGAACAGCACCTCGGTCCGGAACAGGCCGGAGCCGGCGACCGCGCGCGCGTCCGTCGCGGCCGCCGCCCGCTCGGCGTCGGCGGCGGTCCCGATGTTGACGAGCAGGTCGACCGGGTGGCCGTCCGCCGTCGCCCCGGGAGCCGTGTCCTCCTCGAGCGCCAGCTCGGCGTCGGCCAGCCGCCGGATCGCGGCGACGTCCTCGTCGTCCGGGTCGACGACGAGGCGCCCGGCGCGCGCGTCGACGAGCACGCGGGTGCCGTCGGGCACGTCGCCGGCCCCCGTCACCCGGACCAGGCACGGGATGCCGAGCTGCCCGGCGATGATCGCCGTGTGGCCCGTCGGGCCGCCGAGCTCCGTGACGATGGCGAGGACGCGGTCGAGGTCGAGGGCCGCCGTGTCCGCCGGCGCCAGGTCGCGGGCGACGACGACGCTCGGCTCGGCCAGCTCGGGCACGCCCGGCAGCGGAGCCCCGACGAGGACGGCGACGACGCGGTCGCGCACCGAGGCGAGGTCGGTGACGCGCTCGGCCATGAGGCCGCCCATCGCCGTGAACATCTCGATGAAGCCGCCGATGGTCTTCTCCACGGCCGCGACGGGGGGCGTCCCGGTGCTGAGCTCCTTGCGCGTCCCGGTCAGCAGGGCGGGGTCGGCCGCGATCTGCGCCGTCGCCGCCAGCACCTCGCCCATGCTCCCGGAGGCGCGCTCGGCACGGGCCGCGAGGTCCGCCGAGACGGTCGCGAACGCGGCTCCGACGACGTCGGGCAGCTCGTCGTGCGGGACGGGGGCGCCGTCCCGCTCGATCACGGCGTCCGACGCCGGCCGGACCGGCTCGCGGACCTGGACGACCGGCCCGACGACGGCGCGACGTCCGACGCCGACGCCGGGCAGCACCCGCGCGCTCACGAGGCGTCCAGGTCCGTGGCGACGAGCTCGGCGAGGCGGTCGAGCGCGGCGTCGTCGTCGCTCGCGAGGACGACCTCCTCACCCGCGGCGATCCCGAGCGACATGAGGAGCAGGACGCTCGAGGCATCGACCCCGTCCTCCCCCGGCCGGCCGATGAGGACGGTCGCGGGGGCGGCGGCCGCAGCGGCCTGGCTCACGAGTGCGGCGGGACGGGCGTGCAGCCCGGAGGACGAACCGACGACGACGGTGCGGCTGGCCATGTGGTGACTCCTTGGGGTAGGGCAGCGACTGTGCTGGGACGAGGTGGGACGGGCGGGTGGACGTCAGGCCGCGGCCACGGCGGCGGCCTCCTCCTTGACCGCGGACGTGGCGCGCATCGACTTCAGGACGATGATGGCACCCGCGGTGACGCAGGTCCCCGCGGCGACGGCAAGGAGGAAGAGGAACGGGTTCCCGATGAGCGGGAGCACCCACACGCCGCCGTGCGGAGCGACCAGCGTCGATCCGAACGCCATGACGAGGCCCCCGGTGACCGCCGAGCCGGCGATCGAGGAGACGATGACGCGCCAGGGGTCGGCGGCCGCGAACGGGATGGCGCCCTCGGAGATGAACGAGGCGCCGAGCAGCCAGCTCGCCTTGCCGTTCTCCCGCTCGATCGGCGTGAAGAGCTTCTTCCGGACCGTCGACGCGAGGGCCATGCCGAGCGGGGCGACCATGCCAGCCGCCATGACGGCCGCCATGATCTTGTACTGGGCGGCGTCGCTCGCGAGTCCCTGCGTCGCGAGGCCCGTGACGGCGAACGTGTACGCCACCTTGTTGATCGGGCCGCCGAGGTCGGAGCCCATCATGGCTCCGAGCAGGACGCCGAGCAGGACGATCGAGCCACCGGACAGGCCCTCGAGCCACGACGTGAGCCCGCCCATCAGCGCGGCGATCGGGCGGCCGATCAGGACCAGCATGAGGATGCCGATGCCGAGCGAGGACAGCAGGGGGATGACGACGACCGGCATGATGCCCCGAACGCCCTTGTGCACCTTCCACCGGCTGATCCACAGGGCGAGGAAGCCGGCCGCGAAGCCGGTGAGGAGACCCCCGAGGAAGCCCGCGCCGACGAGCACCGACGCGGCGCCGCCGACGAATCCCGGAACGAGGCCCGGCCGGTCGGCGATCGCGAACGCGATGTAGCCGGACAGCACGGGGACGAGGAAGCCGAAGGCGAGCTGACCGGTGGCCAGCAGCACGATCGACCAGTGCTGCAGCGAGCCGAGGTCGAAGTCGGAGAAGACCGCCACCTGGTCGGCGGCCGTGACCTCGATGGCACCCTCGGCGCCGCCCCAGGCCACCTGGGCGAGCATGAACGAGATGGCGATGAGGATGCCGCCGGCGGCGACGAACGGGATCATGTACGAGACGCCGGTCATGAGCTGCTTGCGGACGCGTGAGAGCCCGCTGTCGGCCGGCCCCGACGAGGTGGGGACCGGCGCGCTGGCCGCGGGGGTCGCGACGCCGCTCGCCACGGCGGCGACGGCCTCGTCGATCACCTTGGCCGGCTCGTGCACGGCGCGCTTCACGCCGACGCTGATGGTCGGCTTGCCCGCGAACCGCTCCTTGCCCTTGACCTCGAGGTCGGCGGCGAAGATGACGCCGTCGGCGTCCTGGATGACGCTGAGCGGGATCTCGTCGGTCCCGATCGAGCCCTGCGTCTCGACGACGACCTCGTGGCCGGCGGCGCGCCCGGCCTGCTCGAGGGCCTCGGCGGCCATGTACGTGTGGGCGATGCCCGTTGGGCACGAGCTGACTGCGACGAACTTCATGGTCAGGACACCGCCTCGGTGACGATCGCGGCGACGGCGTCGGCGTCCGCGGCGTCGCGGATCGAGCCGGTGAAGGCGGGGTTGACCAGCTTGCGGGCGAGCTTCGCGAGGATCTGGAGGTGCTCGTTCGCGCCCTCGGCGGGGGCGGCGATGAGGAACACCAGCGTCGCCGGGCCGTCGGGGCCGGCGAAGTCGACGCCGCCGGGGACGGTCGCAACGGCGAGGGACGGCACGGTGACGGCGGCGGACTTGGCGTGCGGCAGGCCGATGTTGCCCGGCATGCCGGTGGCGGTCTGCGCCTCGCGGGCCGTGACGTCCGCGACGAACGCAGCGGCGTCCGTCACTCGGCCGGCGGCCGCGAGCTTGCCCGCGAGGGCCTCGATGACGGCGTCCTTGTCGACGGCGTCCAGCCCGACGGCGACCAGATCGGCGGTGATGAGGGTGTCAGACATGGTTACAGCTCCTTGATGGGGGTGGTGGGGTCGAGGTCGAGGTCGACGCGGACGGCGCGCGCGTCGATGAGGTCGGGGGTCGGGACGGCCGTGCCCGGCAGGAGGACCGCCGCACGGCCCCAGGCGACGGCGGTGCGCAGGCACTCCGCGTCGTCGACCTGGTCGAGGTCGCCGCCCGAGGCGGCGAGGAACCCGGCGAGCGTCGTGTCGCCCGCGCCCACCGTCGAGGCGGGGACGAGCGCCGGGCCGCCGGCCCAGCACGCGACGTCGGCGGACACGAGCAGGGCGCCGTGCGAGCCGAGGCTCACCAGCACGCGCGTCGTGCCGAGCGCCACCACCTCCCGCGCCGCGGCCACGACGTCACCGACGGACGGCAGGGGGCGTCCCGCGAGCTCGGCGAGCTCCTCGTCGTTGGGCTTGACGAGCGCGAGCCCGCCCACGGCGACGGCCGCGTCGAACGCCGGACCGGACGTGTCGAGGACGAGGTGGGCTCCGGCTGCGCGGACCACCTCGCCGAGGGCGACGTAGAACTGGTCGGTGGCTCCCCGCGGGAGGCTGCCGGCGCCGACGACGACGTCGCCCGGCCCGACCACGGCGGCGACGGCGGCGAACAGCTCGGCCTGGCCTGCGTCGTCGAGCACCGGGCCGGGCGCGTTCACCTTGGTGGTGACGCCGGAGGCGACCTGGAGCGTGACGTTCGAGCGCGTCCGTCCGGGCAGTGGCACGGCGCGGACGGCGACGCCGGTCGGCTCGAGCAGCGCGACGAGCAGGTCGCCGTCGTGACCGCCGACCGGGAGGACGGCGAGCGTCTCGACGTCGTTCGCGGCCAGCGCGCGGGAGACGTTGATGCCCTTGCCGCCGGCGTCGACGTGGACCGCGTCGGCCCTGTTGACCTCGCCGAGCAGGAGCACGTCCAGGTCGTAGGCCCGGTCGACCGACGGGTTGGGGGTCAGGGTGATGATCATGCGCGAACGACCTCCACGCCGGCTGCGGCGATCTCGGATGCCAGATGGGCGTCGACGGCGGCATCGGTCACGATCGTGTCGACGGCCTCGAGCTGGGCGAAGGTGACGAGCTCGTCGTGACCGATCTTGCTGTGGTCGGCCAGGACGACGACGCGCCGGGCCGCGCCGGTGATGGCCCTCTTCACCTCGGCCTCGGCGACGTCGCGGGTCGAGAGCCCGCGCTCCAGCGTCAGCCCGTTGGTCCCTAGGAAGGCGAGGTCGGTCGTGAGCGTCGAGATCGCGGAGGTGGCCCAGGGGCCGACGTTCGTGAGGGTGGTTCCGCGCGTCGTGCCGCCGACGACGAGCAACGTGACGTTGTCGCGCTGCGCGAGCGCGTTCGCGATCGGGATCGCCTGCGTGATGACGGTGAGCTGTCGATCGGTCGGCAGGACCTGGACGAGACGCGCCGTCGTCGTCCCCCCGTCGATGAGGATCGTCGTCGCGTCGCCGATCTCGGCCAGCGCGGCCTGGGCGATGGCGTCCTTCTGGGCCGTGTGGACGGCGTCGCGCTCCACGACGGTCGGCTCGAACGGGAGTCGCTCGAGCGCGACCGCGCCGCCGTGCACGCGCCGCAGCAGGCCCCGGCGCTCGAGCGCGGTGAGGTCGCGTCGGATCGTCTCGGTCGCGACGTCGAACCTGGCGGCGAGGGCCGTGACGTCGACCCGGCCGTCCGCGCGCGCCAGCATCACGATCTCGGCGTGACGTTCCGGTGCGTACACGGCTGCTCCTTCCGGCGCATCGATGCGCCGCTGGTGCGTTCTCGCCGACGGCCATCGTCGACACACCCGACAATGCCCGACTGTGTGGTTTCTGTCAAGCGATTCCACTTAAACGGGCAGAGTCGGGTCGCATGTCCAACGAAAACGGGCATCATCGAGGCGGTCGTCCGGGGCTGATGCTCTCGCGTGGCACCTGGGTCGACCGGCCCGGTGGCCCGCGTGTCAGCGGCGACCGGCCGGGCTGCGCGCGGAGCAGCGTCCAGTCAGCGGCGGCGGGTCGTGCGCGGTCAGAGCCAGCGGCCGTAGACCTCCGTGTCCTGCGGCTCGTAGCCCAGGAGCGGGTAGAGGGACGCGGCGGGGTTGCCCCGGCGCACCATGAGCTGGACCTTGCGCGCGCCGCGCTCGGCGAGCCAGGCCTCCGCCGCCGCGATCAGCGCCCGGGCGATCCCCGCGCCCCGCAGCCCGGGTGCGACGGCGAGGTAGTAGAGCCAGCCGCGGTGGCCGTCGTAGCCGGCGAGGACCGTGCCGACGAGGCCGCCTGCCACGCTCGCGTCGTCACCGGTCGCGCGGGCGACGAGCACGGTCGAGGCGGGCGACGCCAGCGCGTCGGCAAGGTCGCGGTCGGGCGGGTTCCACGGCCGCGTCAGCCCGCACGCCTCCCACAGGGCGACGACGGCCGCGACGTCCTCGGGCGCCGCACCGTCGGGCCCGTCGTCGGAGAGCCCAGCGATGCGCACGCCGGCGACGGGGTCGAGCACGAACGGTCTCGCGTCGTCGGGCATCGGCCGGCGGTCAGCGGGGGTCGTACGGCGAGACGACGACCTCGACCCGCTGGAACTCCTTGACGTCCGAGAAACCGGTGGTGGCCATGGCCTTGCGCAGCGCGCCGATGATGTTGAGCGTGCCGTCGGCACGGCCGCCCGGCCCGAACAGGATCTCCTCCATCGTGCCGACCGTCCCCACGCGGACGCGCTCGCCGCGCGGCAGGTCGGGGTGGTGCGCCTCGCTCCCCCAGTGCCAGCCGCGACCGGGAGCCTCGACGGCGCGGGCCAGCGCGGCTCCGAGCATGACGGCGTCGGCGCCGCAGGCGATCGCCTTGACCAGGTCGCCGCTGCGGCCGACCGACCCGTCGGCGATGACGTGGACGTACCGGCCGCCGGACTCGTCCATGTAGTCGCGCCGCGCCGCCGCCACGTCCGCGACGGACGTCGCCATCGGCGCGTGGATGCCGAGCGTGATCCGGGTGGTCTGGGCCGCGCCGCCACCGAAGCCGACGAGGACGCCGGCCGCGCCGGTGCGCATGAGGTGGAGCGCCGCCGTGTAGGTGGAAGCGCCGCCGACGATCACCGGGACGTCGAGCTCGTAGATGAACCGCTTGAGGTTGAGCGGCTCGGCCGAGGAGGAGACGTGCTCCGCCGAGACCGTCGTCCCGCGGATGACGAACAGGTCCACACCGGCGCCGACGACCGTGCGCCACAGCTCCTGCGTGCGCTGCGGCGAGAGCGCGCCGGCGACGGGCACCCCGGCCTCGCGGATCTCGCGGATGCGCTGCGTGATGAGGTCGGGGACGATCGGGGCGGCGTAGAGCTCCTGCATCCGGCGCGTCGCGTCACCCGACGGGATCGTCGAGATCTCCTCGAGGAGCGGTGCCGGGTCCTCGTAGCGGGTCCACAGACCCTCGAGGTCGAGGACGCCGATGCCGCCGAGCCGGCCCAGCTCGATCGCCGTCGCCGGGCTCATGACCGAGTCCATCGGAGCCGCCAGCACCGGGATCTCCTGGTGGTAGGCGTCGATCTGCCAGGAGGTCGACACGTCGCTGGGCGTGCGGGTGCGGCGGGACGGGACGACCGCGATGTCGTCGAACGTGTAGGCGCGCCGTCCCCGCTTGCCCCGGCCGATCTCGATCTCGTTGCTCACCCCACCAGGCTAGTCGCCAGCCCCGACACCTCGGTTCGCCGTCCGGGGAGCTGGCGCGCCGCACCGGACGAGGGACACGGACTGGACCCTCCCGCATCGTGTCGGAGGTCGGTGGTTGAGTGTCGGCATGGACTCATCGACCGGGTGGACCACGCGACGGATCGTCGGCTTCGACACGGAGACGACGGGCGTCGACGTGCGCACCGACCGGATCGTGACGGCGGCGCTCGTGATCCGCGCGGGCATCGGCGGGCTGTCCCAGGTCCGCACGTGGCTCATCGACCCGGGCGTCGAGATCCCCGAGGCCGCGAGCGCCATCCACGGCGTGACCACCGAGCACGCCCGCGCACACGGCGTCCAGCCGCGCGAGGCGCTGGAGGAGATCGCCTCGCTGCTCGCCGCCTCGATGTCGGCGGACTGCCCCGTCGTCGCCTACAACGCGTGCTTCGACCTCACGCTCCTGGAGTACGAGCTCGACCGGCACGGCCTTCCGACGCTGACGGAGCGGATCGGCCGCGCGCCCTCGCCAGCGATCGACCCGCTCGTGCTGGACCGCGCGCTCGACCGCTACCGCCCGGGCAAGCGACGCCTCGGCGACCTCGCCTCGTTCTACGGCGTCGTCGCCTCGGGCGAGCTGCACGCGGCGGACGTGGACGTCGACGCGACGCTCGACGTGCTGGGCGCGCTCGTCCGGCGGTTCCCCGAGCTGGGCGAGCTGACGCTCGACGCGCTGCACGACCGGCAGATCCGGGCGCACTACCGCTGGGCGTCGAGCTTCAACGACTGGCTGACCTCGAACGGGTTCGAGCGGGAGCCGGCGGACCTGGCGTGGCCGCTCGGGGGCCGGTACGCGCCGCCGACGGAGCTCCTCGTCGCGCTGGTCGAGCGGGCCCGACGGGCCGCGGTGGCGCGGCCCGTCGCGTACGGCGCGTAGCGCCCGGTCCGCCGCCGCGACCGCGGGCCGCAGGCCGGGAGCTCAGGCCCGCGGCGTCGTCATCGCCGTGACGTCGAGGGCGGCGTCCAGCTGCTCCTCGGTCACCTCGCCCCGCTCGACGTACCCGAGGTCCAGGACGGCCTGGCGGATCGTCGTGCCGTCCTTGACCGCCTTCTTCGCGATCGCGGCCGCGGCCTCGTAGCCGATGAGCCGGTTGAGCGGCGTGACGATCGACGGCGAGGACTCCGCCAGCTCCAGGCAGCGCTCGGCGTTCGCCGTGATGCCGTCGACGCACCGTGTCGCGAGGACCCGCGCGGCGTTGCCGAGCAGCGTCGTGGACTCCAGGACGTTGCGGGCGATGACCGGGATCATGACATTGAGCTCGAACAGTCCCGAGGCGCCGGCGTAGGTGATGGTCGCGTCGTTGCCGATGACCTGCGCGCACACCATGAGCGTCGCCTCGGGCAGCACGGGGTTGACCTTGCCGGGCATGATCGACGAGCCCGGCTGCAGGTCCGGCAGCGCGATCTCGCCGAGACCGGCGCGCGGGCCCGAGCCCATCCAGCGCAGGTCGTTGCAGATCTTCGTGAGCGAGACCGCGACGGTCTTGAGCGCGCCCGAGGTCTCGACGAAGGAGTCCATCGCGCTCTGCGCCTCGAAGTGGTTCGGTGCCTCGGTCACCGCCAGCCCCGTCTGCTCCGCGAGGTAGGCGATGACCTTCTGCGGGAAGCCGGCGGGGGTGTTGATCCCCGTCCCGACGGCGGTGCCGCCCTGCGGCAGCTCCCCCAGGCGCGGCAGGGTCGCCCGCACCCGCTCGACGCCGTAGCGCACCTGCGTCGCGTAGCCGCCGAACTCCTGGCCGAGCGTCACGGGTGTCGCGTCCATGAGGTGGGTGCGGCCGGACTTCACGACGTCGGCGAACTCCCGCGCCTTGGCCTCGAGCGAGTCGGCGAGCAGCTCGAGACCGGGCAGGAGCACCGTCGTCACGGCCTCGAGCGCCGCGATGTGGACGGAGGTCGGGAACACGTCGTTGGAGGACTGCGACGCGTTGACGTGGTCGTTCGGGTGGACGGTGCGGCCGAGCGCACGGGTCGCGAGCGTCGCGATGACCTCGTTCGCGTTCATGTTCGAGCTCGTGCCCGAGCCGGTCTGGAACACGTCGATCGGGAAGTCGGCGTCGAGCTCCCCGGCGATGACGCGGTCGGCCGCGGCGACGACGGCGGCGGCGATCTCGGCGTCGAGCACCCCGAGGTCGGCGTTGGCGCGGGCGGCCGCCTTCTTCACCTGGCCGAGCGCCGCGATGTGGTGGGGGTCGAGCCCGCGTCCGGAGATCGGGAAGTTCTCCACCGCACGCTGCGTCTGGGCCGCGTAGGTCGCGTCCCGCGGCACGCGGACCTCGCCCATCGTGTCGTGCTCGATGCGGTACTCGGTCTCGCTCACGGCGCCTGCTCCTTCGTCGGGTTGCTCGTCGGGTTGCCCCCAGCGATCGTGCCACGACTCGGCCGTCGGCTCACCTCGCGCTCACGTGCCGGCGGGCGCTCCGCCGGCGCGGTCGACGTCGACGGCGCCGGCGCGCCAGAAGCGCGCCCCGAGGACGGGCAGCGTCGAGGCGAGGGCACCCCCGGCCGCGATCCACAGCACCGGCAGCACACCGAGCTCGGAGCCGAGCCAGCCGGCCAGGAGCGCCGAGATCGGCATGACACCCCACACGACGAACCGGATCGACGCGTTCATCCGCCCGAGCAGGTCGTGCGGCGTGATCCGCTGCCGGAAGCTCACCTGGACGACGTTGTAGAGCAGGACCCCGAACGACCCCGCGAACCCGTACAGCAGGAGGACCGGCGTCGCGATCCCCGGGACCAGCGCGACGAGCGGCAGCAGCGAGGCCGGGACGCCGAACGCCAGCGCGCCGAGCGGGATCGCCCGCATCTCCCCCACGGCCAGCGCGATCCGCGGCGCCAGCACCGCGCCGACCAGCCCGCCGACCGAACCAGCCCCGAACACGAGGCCGAGGTGCAGCGCCGTGAACCCCAGGTCGCGCAGGAGGAACAGGGGCAGCAGGGTGAACGTCATCGTGGAGAAGAAGTTGGAGATCGCCGTCGTGGCGACGATCCGGCGCAGCCACGGGTTCCCGAACACCCACCGCACGCCGTCCCGGATCGCCGGCAGCAGCGCGGGCCGGTCGGCCTTCGGCGTCGGGCCGTCGTTCTCCACGCGCGTGGCCGCGAGCGCGACGAACGACGCGACGTACCCGCCGGCCGTCACCAGCATCGCGCCGGGGGCGCTGAGCAGCCCGACCAGCCAGCCGCCGATGCCCGGTCCGGCGATGCCGGCAACCTGCGCCGTCGACTCGAGCTTGCCGTTCGCGTCCGGGATCGACGGCCGCGGGACGAGGGCGGGGACGATGCTCTGGTACGCGACGTCGAAGAAGACGTTGGCGAGGCCGACGACGGCGGCGACGACGAGCAGGTGCCACAGCTCGAGGCTCCCGGTGAACCACAGGACCGGCACGGCCGCGAGGGCGACGACGCGGACCAGGTCGGCCGCCATCATCGTCCGCCGCTTGCTCCACCGGTCGACCCAGGCGCCGGCCGGCAGCCCGACGAGCAGGAAGGCCGCGACGCCGGCCGCGTTGAGCCAGCCCATCTGCTGCTCGGTCGCGGACAGCAGGACGACCGCGACGACCGGCAGCGCGATCTCGGTGATCTGACTGCCGAGCTGGGCCGCGCCCTGCCCGCCCCAGAAGGTGAGGAACGTGCGGTCCCGCCACAGCGACGGCGGCGCGGCGGCGGCCGTCAGCTCGTACGGGGCGGCGCCCGCGCCGCCCGCGACGTCCGGCGCGGCCGCGGGGGCGTCGGGCGACGCGTCCACCACGTCGGCCACGACGACGGGGACGTCCTGCGGCTCGCTCATCGGCACAGTCTCGCCCGATTGATTGGGACTTGTCAATCAGTCGGGCCGCCGTCGCTCCCACCGCGCCCGCCGCACCCGGGAGGGACCCGCGCGGCGCAGGACAGACCTCGCCGGGCGAGCACGGCCTAGCGTGGGGGCATGAGCACCAACGCCGACGACGCGGCGGGCGAGCGGGAGGCGCAGGCGCAGGCCCGGGCGCTGTCGAGCCCGCTGCGGCTGCGGATCCTGCGGCTGTGCGGCTTCGACGCCCGGACGAACAAGGAGCTGGCGGAGCTGCTCGACGTCAACCCTGGCACGATGCTGCACCACGTGCGCACGCTCGTCCGTACCGGGTTCCTCGTGCCCGAGCCGGAGCGCACCGGCACCAAGGGGGCGCGGGAGGTCCCGTACCGCTCGACCGGGCTGTCCTGGCGCGCGCCGCACGTCCCGAACCAGTCCGTCGTGCTCCTGGAGACGATGCGCCAGCAGCTCGTCGGCGTCGACCCCGAGCGGGTCGAGGTGAGCTGGCTCGGCCTGCGCCTCAACGCCGAGCACGCCGAGGAGCTGCGCGAGCGCGTCCACGCCCTGCTCACGGAGTTCAAGGAGCGCGCGCCGGACGAGGACGGCGAGACGTTCTCCGTCGTCACCGTCGTCCACCCCGACCTCAACCCCCGGCCCGACCGCGTCGGCAGCGGGGAGGACGGGCCGGACGACGCACCCTGACGCCGGACCCGGCCGGCGCTACGGCCGGACCAGCGACCGGACGTCGACGACGTCCATCCCGGCGGCGAGGGCGGCCACGACACCCTGGTCGCTGTCCTCGTAGACCAGCGCGCGCGCCGGCTCGACACCGAGCTGGGCTGCCGCCACGAGGAAGCACTCGGGATCCGGCTTGCCGCGGGTCACCTGGTCACGCGTCACGATGACATCGAACGCCTCGCGCAGGCCGAACGCGCCGAGGGTCGAGTCGATGTTGGACCGCTCCGACCCGGTGACGACGGCGAGCCCGAGCCGACCGGCGTACCGCCCCAGCAGGTCCAGCACCGGCGTGACGGGCCGCACCTCGTGCACCAGGTCGACGCTGAGCCGGTCACGAGCGGCGAGCACCTCCAGCGGGTCGACGTCGACCCCGCGCTCCTGCGCCGCGAGCGCCACCATGCGGCGCGCGGAGTAGCCGGCGTTGCGGACGAACCACTCCTCCCCGATCTCGACGCCCCACTCGCGCAGACCCGCCGCCATCGCGAGGTAGTTGAAGTGGTAGTTGTCGAACAGCGTCCCGTCCCAGTCGAAGAGCAGTGCCTCGACCTGGGGGCCGGGTTCCAGGTCCTGCGCGGTCCGCGCCTCGATCACCGACGGCATGCCCGCCTCCTCATAGGTTCATACATTTGCATCCAGCCTACACCGTGGCGCGCTCACATGCCGGAGAGGACGCGTCTCTTGCGCGTTGGCGGAAAGATCTATATGTTCAGACTAGCGATCAGGTGTGACGATCGCACCATCCCACCGCGCGGTGGTCACCCTCAATGACGACGAGTGAAAGGACCAGCCATGGTTCAGCAGAACGAACCGCACGCCTCCCGGAGGGTCGCGGTTCTCGGAAGCAGCGGCGGGAACCTCCGCAGCCACGGTGGCAACGACCCCGAGAAGCTCATCGGCGACGTCCGTCGCCAGCTCGACGCGGCGGGGATCGAGCTGAGCGACGTCCAGTTCGTCTCGGCGCAGGCGTCGATGGACAACGTCTCCGACTCCACGCCGGCCGAGCTGTGGCAGCTCGTCGACGGGCGGCTCGCCGTGACGGCGAGCGGTGATCTCGCCACGGTCAACGAGGCCGCCCGGCGGGCCGACACGGCACTGGCCGCGCGGATCCTCGCCGGCGAGGTGGACGGTCTCGTCCTCATGAGCGCCGACCCGACGGGGACGAACGCCGCCGCGATCCAGGCCGCCGCCGACCGCTCGCTCCCCGCCGCCGGCACCGGCGGTACCTCGATCGCGAAGGCGCAGCAGCTCGGCGTCAACCTCGTCGCGGCCTCGGGCACCACGGGCACGACGTCGACGACTCGCGCCGTCGCCAACGTGTCGGCTCTCGCCAAGCACTGGAAGCTCAGGTACAAGCCCGTCCTCGGCGGTTCGAGCTCCGGCACGGCCGGGGCCTCCGAGGAGGCCGCGTGGCGCCGGATCAGCATCCGCGGGATCATGGTCGGCTCGATCCCGGCCTTCATCGCGCTCGCGCTGGTGCTGGCGTTCAGCAAGATCCCGTTCCTGACGGACCCCCTCACCGAGGTGTTCGACGTCCTCATGCTCGGGCTCCCCGTCGTCGTCGCGGCCGTCGCGGCCCGGAAGATCTCCGGTCTCGACGAGGTGGGCATCGTCGCCGGCGCGGTCACCGGCATCCTGTCGGCCTCGGGCGGCATCCTCGGCGGGCTCGTCGGTGGCATCCTCTCCGGCCTGCTCGCCGCGTGGCTGATCGGCTGGACCCTCCGCCGGGGCTTCCCGGCCACCACGGCGAACATCGTCACCGGCGGCATCGCCGGGCTGGTCCCCGGCCTCGTCGTCTACTACGTGCTCGCCCCGGTGACGAACTGGATCGGGCTCGCGGTCAAGGACGGCATCGAGGCGGCGCTCGCGTTCAGCCCGATCCTCGCGGGCGCGCTGGCCGGCGCCGTCATGTGGTTCGCCATCATCGGCGGCGTCTACCACTCGGTGATCCTGCCGCTCGTCCTGCTGGAGATGGGCCAGAAGGGGCACAGCTTCTTCGGCGCCATCGACATGGTCGCCCTCGTCATGGTGAGCCTCGGGATCACCCTGGCCAACGTCCTCAAGCCGCGCTCCAGCGGCGAGCGAGCACTGGCCGCGTCGGGGGCCGCGGTCAACTTCTTCTTCGGCACCTTCGTCGAGTCGTCCTACCCCTTCATGTTCGGCGACAAGCGGGTGTTCGCCACGGCGATCGGGGCGGCGACCGCCGGCGGCGCCGTGGCCGGCGTCTTCGCGGTCGAGGCGTCGGCCTACCTGCCCGTGTTCGTCGCACCGTTCATCGCGACCAACGCCTTCGCCATGGTGCTCGCGATGCTCACGTCCTTCGCGCTCGCCTTCGGCTTCGTCTACGTCATCAACCTGCACCACCTGCGCCGGTCGCGGTCCGCCGAGGCCGCGGCGGTGCCGGTCGCCGCCTGACCCAGCCCGTCGGCCGCCGACGCCGGCCACGACACCCGCCACCCGTCCCGACCACGTCATCGCACGTCCAGAACCGAACCAGACCAGGGAGTCACCATGCTGCAGTTCCACGCCTCCGACATGAACCGGCGTCGCACCCACTCGATGGAGATCGTCCACGAGGCCATCGAGGCCCACGGGGGCACGACCCTCCTGAGCACCGGCATCACCGCCGACGACGCCCGGCTGGCCAGCGCCGTCGTCGACGGGGGCGTCCGCCTGCTCGAGCCCAACCACCCCGCGATCGCCCTCGCCCGCGGCATCCACGGCGTGCGCGACATGCACTCGGCCGAGGCCGTGCGCCAGGACGTCGACCTCATCGAGATCGAGCACGTCGTCGCGGGCGTCCGGGCGGTCGTCGGGCCGGACATCTTCATCACCGTCGGGATCCCCGGCGGCTTCACCGAGCTGCACCCCGTCGCGCTCACCGAGCAGAACTTCTACGACCTGGCCCGCGCCGGCGCCAACGGCCTGCACACCCACAAGTCCTCCTACGAGGACCTGGAGGAGTGGATCACCGTCGCCCACCGGTACGGGCTCACCGTCGACGCCTACATCGCCCATCCGCGGGACCGGCACCCGTTCGGCATCCCCGCGGCCACGCCCGAGGAGGTCGCGGAGGTCGCGCGCCGGATCGAGGGCCTCGGCGCCGACATGATCGGCCTCATGACCGGGATGTCCTACGGCGGCGCGGCAGCCGGCGAGATCCACCCCGAGGTGCGCGAGCGGCTCGCGGCGCTCGTCGAGACCGTGTCCGTCCCGACGCTGGCCGAGGGCGGCATCAACACGCACAACTTCCAGGCGTTCCGGGGCACCGGCGTCGACATCATCGTCGTCGGCACGTCCTTCGACGACGTCGCGCGCGAGGCCGTCACCGCGGCGGCCAAGGAGTACATCGCCGGGTGACCGCGCGGCGCCCCGACGGACGGCGTCCGCCCCGGTGGTCGGGCGCCGGCCCTCGGCGTCGACCCCGCCCAGCGGGCGAACCGTCGGGGGACGGCGGGGACACGCGCGGACGGACCGGCACGAGCGAGGCGGGGAGTGCGACCATGCTGCGTATGTCCGCGAGCACGCCGTCCCAGGCCCCCCTGCACGAGTCGGTCTACCGCGAGCTGCTGCGACGGATCACGACGGGGCAGTGGCGCCCGGGCGAGCAGCTCCCGGTCGAGCTGGAGCTCGCGGCGGAGTTCGACGTGAGCCGCGGCACCCTGCGCCAGGCCGTGTCGCGGCTGGCGGCGCAGGGGCTGGTCGAGCGCACCGCCGGGCGCGGAACCTTCGTCGTCGACGGCGGTCGCGTCGACTACCCGCTCGCCGATCTCCTGGGGTTCACCGAGCAGGTGCGGGAGAGCGGCCGGACACCCGGCTCCCAGGTACGCGCCGTCACCCGGGAGTCGGTGGACCAGCACGTCCCGCACCCGTTCGCACCGAACGTCAGGGAGGCGCTGGTCATCGAGCGCGTCCGGACGGCCGACGGGGAGCCCGTCGCCCTCGAGACGCTGCGGCTTCCGCTCCCCCGGTTCGCCGGCGTCGCGGACGTGGACCTCGAGCAGGCGTCGGTCTACGAGACGCTGGAGACCTACTTCGGGGTCCGACTGGAGGTCGGGACGTTCGCGCTCGACCCCGCGGTGCTCGACGAGCGGCAGGCCGAGCTCCTCGACGAGTCAGCCGGCGCCCCGGCGTTCCGGATGATCGGCGCGGTGACCGACCAGGACGACCAGGTCGTCGTCCAGGTGAGCTGCCTCTACCGACGCGACCGCTACTCCTTCAGCTTCTCCATGCCGCGGACGGTCCACGCCGACGGCGCGTCGGTCGCCGGACCGCGCCTGTCCATCCAGCACGGCTGACGCCCGCCCGCACCCCCGCGGTCGCCTCGACGCAGGGGCGCCCCGGGCCTCAGCGCCGGGAGTAGTTGGGCGAGTCGGCGACCATCTGCACGTCGTGCGGGTGGGACTCCTTGAGCCCGGCCGGCGTGATCCGGACGAACTTCCCGCGCTCCTGCAGGTCGGGGATCGTGCGGGCGCCGACGTAGAACATCGACTGGTGCAGACCGCCGACGAGCTGGTGGACGACCGCGGCGAGCCCCCCGCGGTAGGGCACCTGGCCCTCGATGCCCTCGGTGATGACGTCGTCGTCGGACACGTCGCCCTGGAAGTAGCGGTCCTTGGAGAACGAGCGGCGGTCCCCGCGCGACTGCATCGCGCCGAGCGACGCCATGCCGCGGTAGCGCTTGTACTGCTTGCCGTTCATCAGGACGAGGTCACCCGGGGACTCGTCGGTCCCGGCGAGCAGACCGCCGAGCATGACCGAGTCGGCACCGGCGACGAGCGCCTTGGCGATGTCGCCGGAGAACTGCAGGCCACCGTCGCCGATGACCGGGACACCGGCCGGCTTGCACGCGAGCGAGGCCTCGAAGATCGCCGTCACCTGCGGGACGCCGACGCCGGCGACCACGCGCGTCGTGCAGATCGAGCCGGGCCCGACGCCGACCTTGACCGCGTCGACGCCCGCCTCGACCAGCGCGGCGGCGCCGGCGCGCGTCGCGATGTTGCCGCCGATGATCTGGACGTCGCGCGTGGCCGGGTCGGACTTCAGGCGGCGCACCATGTCGAGCATGAGGCGCGCGTGGCCGTTGGCCGTGTCGACGACGAGGACGTCGGCACCGGCCTCGACCAGGGCGGTGGCCCGCTCCCACGCGTCGCCGAAGAAGCCGACGGCCGCGCCGACGAGGAGGCGACCGGCGCCGTCCTTGGAGGCGTCCGGGTACTGCTCGGACTTGACGAAGTCCTTGACCGTGATGAGGCCGCGCAGGCGACCGGCGTCGTCGACCAGCGGCAGCTTCTCGACGCGGTGCTTGGCCAGGAGCGCCTGCGCGTCCCGGCGCGAGATGCCGACGTGCCCGGTGACCAGCGGGCAGGCCGTCATGACCTCGCGCACCAGCGTCGTCGCGAAGGTGTCGCGCGGGACGAACCGCAGGTCACGGTTGGTGATGATGCCGACGAGCGTGCCGTCGGGCTCGACGACCGGGAGGCCCGAGACGCGGTACTGGCCGCACAGGGCGTCGAGCTCGGCGAGCGAGACGTCCGGGCCGACGGTCAGCGGGTCGGTGATCATCCCCGACTCGGACCGCTTGACCACGTCGACCTGGGCGGCCTGCGCCTCGATCGGGAGGTTGCGGTGGAGGATGCCGATGCCGCCCTGGCGGGCCATCGCGATCGCCATCCGGGCCTCGGTCACGGTGTCCATGGCGGCCGAGAGCAGCGGGATGGCGATGGACAGCTCGCGCGTGAGCCGCGTCGCCGTGTCCGCCTCGCTCGGGATCACGTCGGTCTCGCCGGGCAGCAGCAGGATGTCGTCGTAGGTGAGGCCGACGAAGCCGAACTTCTCCTCGAGGGACGGAGGGGCAGCGCTGGCGGGGGCACCGAGGGTGGAGGAGGCGAGCTGGCTGGTCGAGGAGGTCGTGGCCGTCACGCCTCCATCGTAGAGCGGGTGCGCGCGAGCGAGGGTGCCGGTGGCGGCGGCCGCGACCGCACGGGGGACGACGCGGCGAGGCGGCGCATGGCGTCGCGCGCGACGTGGCGTGACGAGGAACACGAAAGGGGGCGGTGATCCGGGACCAAAGTCCTTGACTCCACGGAGGAGGCACTTCGGCACCCATCGACCCACCTCAGGACCGAGTCGGCCGTTCTCGCTCACTTGAAACGGGTCTGACGTCCTCATAGAGTCGTCACACGCACCGTGAGACAGTGCGCGCGATATAAGGGGGTGTTGGCAGTGGCGGAGCTGTCGAGGTTGCCGGGTCCGGTCATGGACCTGTGGGAGTGGCAGTTCGATGGAGCCTGCCGGACGGCCGAGCCGTCGATCTTCTTCCACCCGGAGGGCGAGCGCGGTGGTGCGCGACGTCGGCGCGGCGAGGCCGCGAAGGCGGTCTGCGCCACGTGCCCCGTGATCGTCCAGTGCCGCGAGCACGCGCTCGCCGTGCGCGAGCCCTACGGCGTGTGGGGCGGCCTGACCGAGGAGGAGCGGCTCAGCGCCCTCGACGCAGACCTGCGAGGCCGCCTCCGTGACGTCGGCTGAGACCGGCGAGCCGTCGTCCGCGACCGGCCGGCGACCGCGGACGACGAGGCCCCGGAGCGGCTAGTCTGTCGGCCTGGAACGACTTCCCCGGGTGACCCCCTGCGCCCGGGGCGGAGGAGCCCCAGAGAACACGTTCGGTGCTCCTGCTGTTCGCGGTGAGGGTCGCGGACGGACAAGCGAACGGGCCCCGGTCTGAGACCGGGGCCCGTTCTGCTGCTCGCTGACGTCGGCTCCGCCGACGTCAGCGGGCGAGCGTCACTTCTCGACGATGGCGAGGACGTCGCGCGCCGAGAGGATGAGGTACTCGGCACCCGCGTACTTGACCTCGGTGCCGCCGTACTTGCTGTAGATGACGATGTCGCCGACGGCGACGTCGACCGGGACGCGGTTGCCCTTGTCGTCGATCCGGCCCGGGCCGACGCTGAGGACCTTGCCCTCCTGGGGCTTCTCCTTCGCGCTGTCCGGGATCACGAGACCGGACGCAGTGACCTGCTCCGCCTCGACCGGCTGGACGACGATCCGGTCCTCGAGGGGCTTGATGGAGACCGACACGTCGGACCTCCCCTTCCGTAGCTTCAGTTGACAACGTTGACGAGGACGAGTGCGCCGACCGGCCGCCGTCGCGGGGATCGGACGATCTGCTCACTGCCCGTGGTTCCGGGGAGCGCGGGCCGCCGCGACGAGAGTCGCTGCCACCCGGTCCCGGTGCCTCGCTCATTCTAGAAATGAGTTAGCACTCGGTCAAGGCGAGTGCCAGGTGTCGCGTCCCGGCGCGCGCGGTGGAGCCGCGTCGGCCCGGCTCGGCGAGCGTCGGACCCCCGGGGGTTGGGGCACCGCGGAGCGTGGGGCAGGATCGGGGGGTGGATCTCGAGGCGCTGCGACAGCTGGCCGAACCCGCGGGCTGGGCCCTCCTCGCGGACCTTCCGGCCTACGACGAGAAGCAGAGCCTCGCCCTCGGCACGGCCCTGCGACAGGCCGGCTTCGCGCCCGAGCTCGTCTCGGCGGCGCTCACGCAGTCGCGGCTGCGCGCCCGGGCGACCGGCAAGTTCGGCGATCTCGCGGCCGACATGCTCTTCACGCCGGACGGCCTCGAGCAGGCGACGCGCCTGTCCGTCGCCGCTCGCCACGCCCACCGGTTCCGGTCGGCCGGCGTCCGCGTCGTCGCCGACCTCGGGTGCGGCATCGGCGCCGACGCGCTTGCGCTGGCCGGGATGGCGCTCGACGTCGTCGCCGTCGAGCGCGACCCCGTCACCGCCCTGGTTGCCGCCGTCAACCTGCGCCAGTTCCCCGAGGCCCGCGTCGTCGCCGGTGACGCGCTCGACCCGGACGTCCTGCGGGACGTCCTCGCCGGGACGTCGACGGGACCCGTCGACGGCGTGTGGGCCGACCCGGCGCGGCGCACCAGCAGGGGGCGGCTGCACCGCCTCGAGGACTACTCCCCCGCCGTCGCCGACCTGCTCGCCCTGCGCTCGCGCGTCCCGGCGCTCGGGATGAAGCTCGGCCCCGGCATCGCCCATCGCGACCTCCCCGGCGACGCCCTCGTCCAGTGGCTGAGCGTCGCCGGCGACGTCCTGGAGGCCGACCTCTGGTTCGGCGACCTCGCACCGGAGGGGACGGGCCGCGGCGCCGTCGTCGTCGGACGCGACGGCCGCGCGACGACGCTGCTCGACCCCGGTGACCCCACCGGTCCGATCACGCCGGCGCCGAGCGGACCGGGCGCGAGCGGCGGCGCGGCCGTCGGCCGCTACGTCTTCGAGCCGGACGGCGCGATCATCCGGGCCGGCCTGGTCCACCGCCTCGCCGAGCTCCTCGACGCGCGACTGCTCGACCCCACCATCGCGTTCCTCACGGGTGACCGGCTGCCCACCGACGACGACACCGGGCGCTGCGTCGCGGCCTTCCGGGTGCTCGACGTCATGCCCTACTCGCTCAAGCGGCTGCGCTCCTACCTGCGCGAGCGTCGGATCGGCACGCTGGAGATCAAGAAGCGCGGCTGGGACCTCGACCCGGCGCGCCTGCGCCAGCAGCTTGCGTTGCGCGGAACCGCGTCGGGGACGATCATCCTCACCAGGGTCGCGGGCGAGCACCGCGTGGTCGTCGTCGAGCGCGTCGACCCGCCGGCACCCGCCTGAGCCGCCACCGGCAGCTCCCGAGCACTGGAGGAACGATGGCGCAGCCCTTCCCCGTCCCGTTCGCGACCTCGCGCCGCGGGACCATCGGGATCGAGTGGGAGCTCGCGCTCGTCGACGCCGACTCCGGCGACCTGCGCCAGTGCGCGGCGACGGTGCTGGACGAGCTGCGCCCGCCCGGGCAGAGCGAGCACCCGATGATCAAGCAGGAGCTCCTGCTCAACACGGTCGAGATCGTCACCGGGGTGAACGAGACCGTCGCCGGCGCCGCGCGCGACATCGAGCGCGCCGTCGGGGAGCTGCGCACGGTGACCGACCAGCTCCGGGTCGAGCTGATGTGCGCCGGGACCCACCCGTTCGCCCGCTGGACCGACCAGAAGGTCACCGACAAGCAGCGCTACACCACGCTCATCGACCGCACCCAGTGGTGGGGCCGGCAGATGCTCATCTTCGGCGTCCACGTGCACGTCGGGATCGAGGACCAGCGCAAGGTGCTGCCGATCATGCGCGCGCTGCTCACGGTGTTCGCGCACCTCCAGTCGCTCTCGGCCTCCTCCCCGTTCTGGGGCGGCGACACCACCGGGTACGCGTCGAACCGGGCCCTCATGTTCCAGCAGCTGCCCACCGCGGGGCTGCCCTACCAGTTCGCCGACTGGGGCGAGCTCGAGCAGTACGTCGGCGACCTCGTGCACACCGGCGTCATCGAGGAGTTCAACGAGGTCCGCTGGGACATCCGCCCCTCACCCGGCCTCGGCACGCTGGAGGTGCGGATCTGCGACGGCACGCCGTCGCTGCTGGAGCTGCGCGCGCTGGCGGCGCTGATCCACTGTCTCGTCGAGCACTTCTCGTCCGAGCTGGACGCGGGCCGCGAGCTGCCGACGATGCCGCCGTGGTTCGTCACCGAGAACAAGTGGCGCTCGGCGCGGTACGGGATGGACGCCATCATCATCCTCGACCGCGAGGGGAACGAGGAGCTCGTCACGGACTCGGTCACGGCCTGGCTGCGGACGCTGGAGCCCGTCGCGGAGCGCCTCGGCTGCCTGGAGGACCTCGACGGCGTGCGGACGATCCTGCGGATGGGCGCGTCCTACCAGCGTCAGCGCGCGGCGGCGCGGCGCAACGGCGGCTCGCTCACGGCCGTCGTCGACCTGCTGACGCGGGAGATGCGGGCCGACCGGCCGCTCTAGCGACGCCTCGGGCGACGACGGCTCGCCCGCCCCGCACCGGTCAGCGCGCGGTGCCGGCTAGGACCCGGCGCCGTCCTCCGGTCGCTCCAGCTCCTCCCGCAGCTCCCGGACGCCGGACAGCTCGACCGGGGCGCCGAGCAGCCGCCGGTTCGCGTCCCGCACCTCGAGCCAGCGCTCGCGCGTCATCCGGTAGCGGTGGTGCAGCGTCGCCCGCCCGTCCCTGACCATCTCGTCGTCGCCGTCGTGGAGGTACCCGACGCGGCGGGACACCGCGTTCGACGGCCCGTTGTCGGCCCACGCCCCCGACGTCACGGCGCGCGCGTCGAGCCCGTCGAAGAGCAGCTCGAGCATGAGCGCACGCATCCGCGAGCCGATGCCGCGGCCCTGGTGCTCGCGCCCCAGCCACGACCCGGTCTCGGCCGTCCGGAGCACGGCCCAGTCGCGGCCGCCCGCGCCCTGCATGCCGACCGGCTCGCCGGCCACGAGCACCGCGAGCTCGAGCTGCAGGGCCTCGGGTCCGACCCGGCCGCGCACGCCCCACTGGTAGGTCAGCACGCTGCGCGCGACCTCGCGCGGCGTGCCGCGGGTCCACGGGACCTGGAACGGCATCGCGTCGGGCGCGTGGACGCCGCGCGAGGCCAGCTCGGCGAGGTCGAGCAGCACGGCGTCGTCCGGCCAGCGCAGCTCCAGGTCACCGGCGCGGGCGCGCACGGCGGTGGCGGGCCAGAGATCGGCGAGTGTCATGGGCACCGGACCAGCCTGCCACGCGCGGCGTCGCCGCCGCGGTCACCCGGGCTCAGCCCCGGCCGCCCGGCCACCCCGCCGCGACGCGGTGGAGCCACCGTCCGTCGGCCGGGAGCGCGTGCCCCGACCGTTCGACGACGACGGCGCGCTCGCCCCGCACGTGCTCCTCCAGCACCCGGGCGGCACCCGCGACGTCGAGCGTGCGGTCCTCTCCCCCGAGCACGAGGAGCACGGGCACGCCCAGGCGAGCGAGGTCCGGGCGCGGGTCGACGTCGCCGTAGTCGGTCCAGCCGAGCACCGTGCGCACGACCAGCGCGCCGCACCGCCGGAGCGGTCGGGGCAGGTGGCCGTGCTCGGCCGCCCAGTGGTGGGCCGTCTGCTCCTTCGGCCGGACGAGGGGCGCCGAGCACAGGACCAGCCGGTCGATCGGGACGAGCGACGCGGCCTTGAGCGCCACCCAGGAGCCCTCGCTGTAGCCGAGCAGCGAGACCGGGAGGTCCGGCAGGCGCCGGTGGACCCAGGCCACGGTCTCCGCCGCGTCCCGGGCGAGCGCGTCGTAGTCGCGCCGCAGCGCCGAGTACCCCTCCATCGCCTTGTCGACGACGAGGCTCGCGCAGCCCAGCTCCGCGAGCGCCTCGCGGTACGGGCCGAACCCCTCGGCGTCGCCGTGGCCGCTCCCGTGGACGAGGACGACGACCCGGCGCGCGGCCGGCGGGAGGGTCAGCAGCGCGCGGCGCTGGACGCCCCGGACGACGAGGGCGGTGCGCTCGACCAGGGCCGGCTGGCGCTGGCCCGGCTCCTGCCGGACTGGCTCCTGCGGGCTCGGCTCCTGCGGGGTCACCTCGTCGAACCTACGCGTCGAAGCCGCGCGTCGGGGCCGGGCACCGGGACGGCGAGTGCGGGACGATGGGACGGTGCCCGACGTCGCCCCCACCGGTCTGCGGGTGACGGCCGCCGTCACGATCCCCGAGCGGGAGCTGAGCTGGCGCTTCTCCCGGGCGTCCGGCCCCGGCGGTCAGGGCGTCAACACGACGGACTCGCGGGTCGAGCTGAGCTGGGACGTCACCGCGTCGAAGGCCCTGACGGAGGCGCAGCTCGCGCGCGTGCTGGAACGGCTCGGTCCGCGGCTGGTGCGCGGCGTCCTCACCGTCGTCGCGTCCGAGCACCGCGCCCAGCTCGACAACCGACAGGCGGCCCGGCGACGTCTGGCCGAGGCCGTCGCCGCCGCGCTCGCCCCGCCGGGACCCCGTCGACGCCCGACCAGGCCGACGCGGGGCTCGCAGCAGCGCCGCGTCGAGGCGAAGAAGCAGCGGGGCTCGATCAAGCGGGCCCGCCGTCGGCCCGGGCCGGGAGACTAGACCGAGGCGGGAACCGACGTGAGCGAGAGCGGCATCTGCGAGTCGACGGCGAGGTCGAGCGGCGACGGGGCAACACCGGCGCGGACGAGCGCCGACCCGAGCGCGGCGATCATCGCGCCGTTGTCGGTGCAGTAGCGGATCGGCGGGATGCGCAGCTCGATCCCCGCCTCGGCGAACCGCCCGGCCGCCAGCTCGCGCAGCCGCGAGGTCGCGGAGAACCCACCGCCGATGACGACGGTCCCGACCTCGTGCAGCCGCGCGGCCCGGAGCGTCTTGGTCACGAGCACGTCGGCGACCGCCTCGGAGAAGGACGCGGCGACGTCGGCCCTCGAGTACGGCTCACCCGAGTCCTCGTGCGCCTCGAGGTAGCGGGCGACCGCGGTCTTGAGCCCGGAGAACGAGAAGTCGTACGGGTGACGCTGGAGCTCGCGGCCCTTGGACAGGCCGCGCGGGAACGGGATGGCGTCCGGGTCGCCCTCGCGGGCGAGCCGGTCGACGTGCGGCCCCCCGGGGTAGGGCAGCCCGAGCAGACGCCCGACCTTGTCGAAGGCCTCGCCGGCGGCGTCGTCGAGCGTCTGGCCGAGCTCGACGACGTCGGTCGCGATGTCGTTCACCAGGAGAAGCGAGGAGTGCCCGCCGGAGACGACGAGCGCGAGGAGACGCTCCGGGAACGGCCCGTCGACCAGCTCGTCGACGGCCGCATGGCCCACGACGTGGTTGACGCCGTAGAGCGGGACGCCGAGGGCGACCGCGAGCGCCTTGGCCCCCGCCGTGCCGACCGTGAGCGAGCCGACGAGGCCGGGGCCCGAGGCGACCGCGACCGCGTCGACGTCACCCAGCTCCAGACCGGCGCGGGCGAGCGCCTCCGTGAGCGTCGGGACGAACGCCTCGAGGTGGGCACGGGAGGCGACCTCGGGCACGATCCCGCCGAACCGGGCGTGCTCGTCCATCGAGGAGGCCGTCACGTCGACGAGCAGCTCGCGTCCGCGCACGAGCGCGAAGCCGGTCTCGTCACAGGTCGACTCGATGCCGAGCACCAGGGGGTCGCGCGCCTCACTCACGAACGTCGAGCCTACTCGCGTGATCTGCGCCACAGCCGGGAAGGACGCCCCGACAAAGGTTGTTCCAGCAACCATGACGCTCACGCTCGACCAGACCACCGCCGGGATCGACACGGACCTCGAGGCCCTCGCCGGCCTCGACGACGCCGCGCTCGACCTGCTCTTCCGCGAGGCCCGCTCCGTCAACGCCTTCACGGACGACGACGTCGATCCGGCCGAGGTGCTCGCCGCCTACGACCTGGCGAAGTGGGGGCCGACGGCGATGAACGTCTCGCCGCTGCGGCTGGCCGTCGTGCCGCGCGGCGAGGCGCGCGAGCGCCTCGTGTCACACCTGAGCGAGGGCAACCGCGCCAAGACGCTGGCCGCCCCGCTCGCCGTGGTCGCGGCCGCCGACCCGCGCTTCCACTCCCGGCTCGACACGCTGGCCCCGCACCGCGCCGGCCTCGCCGACGAGCTCGAGCCGCACGCCGAGCGCCGCGCGGGCATGGCGCGGACGAACGCGCTGCTCCAGATCGGCTACCTCGTCCTCGCGCTGCGCGCGCGAGGCCTGCACGTCGGGCCGATGGGCGGGTTCGACGCCGCCGGGCTCGACGCCGACCTGTTCGCGGAGTCGGGCTGGACGAGCCTGCTCGTCCTCAACGTCGGACGCGCCGCCGCCCCCGGCGGCACGCACCCGCGGGCGCCGCGGCTCGACGCCGCGGAGGCCGTCACCGTCCTGTAGCGCCGTCGCGCCGTCCGTCCGGGCAGCCCGCGGCGCCCCGGTCCCACCGCGGTCGGCCGGTCGCTACGGACCGGTCGCGACGGGCCGGGCCGGGTCGTTGCTCCACTGCGACCAGGACCCCGGGAACAGCGCGGCCTCGATCCCGAGCGAGGCGAGCACGGCGACGGTGTGCGCCGCGGTGACGCCGGAGCCGCAGTACGCGGCGACCCGCGGCGCGTCCGCGGCCGCCGGCGTCACGCCGAGCCGGGCGAACCGGTCGAGCAGCTCGGCCCGCTCGCGCAGCCAGCCGGCCTCGGTGAGGTTCTGGACGGTCGGGGCCGAGGTCGCGCCCGGGACGTGCCCGGCGCGCGGGTCGACGGGCTCGACCTCGCCGCGGTACCGCTCGCCGGCCCTGGCGTCGAGCAGCACGCCGGTGCCGTCCGCCGTCCACGCGGCGGCCTCGTCGATGTCGATCGTCGGCAGGCCGCCGGGCCGCAGCACGACGTTCCCCGGGCGCGGACGGATCATCCCCTGCTCCAGGTGGTGCCCGGCGTCGACCCAGGCGCGCAACCCGCCGTCGATGATCGCGACCCGGTCGAGACCGGCCCAGCGCAGCAGCCACCACGCGCGCGCGGCCGACGTGCCGCCGGCGTCGTCGTAGACCAGGACGGTGGAGCCGGTGTCGATCCCCCACGCCCGCGCCGATGCCTGGAGGTGGGCCGCCTCGGGCAGCGGGTGCCGGCCCAGCTCCGGGACGGCGGGCGCGGCGAGCTGGGTCTCGAGGTCGACGAAGACCGCGCCGGGCAGGTGACCGGCGGCGTACGCCGCGCGGCCGTCCGGCGCCCCGAGCGCCCACCGGACGTCGAGCACGACGGGTGGGTTCGCGCTCCAGATCAGGTCGTGCGCCGCCGCGACGTCTACGAACGGGTCCATGGCCGCCTCCCGCCGCCGGGCCGCCTCCCACTGCCCGGCGGGGTCGGCCGCGACGGCCTCGGCCCCGACCGGTCCGACGCGGCGCGTCGGACCGCCGAGGTCGAGACGCATGACGACGGCGTCGACGCCCTCCGGCTGGTAGTACCGCCGGCGCAGCCCGACCAGTCGGAACCCGGCGTCACGGTAGAGCTGCTGGGCTCCTCCGTCGTGCGCCTTGACCTCGAGGAACAGCTCCGTCCCGCCGGCGCGCCGGGCGGCGTCGACGAGCGCGTCCAGCAGGGCCCTGGCGATGCCGCGACGCTGCGCCCACGGCAGCACGCCGATCGTCATGACGGTCCACTCGGGGTCGAGCGCGACGCCCGCGTACCCGGCCAGCCGCCCGTCCATGTCGACCGCGAGGTAGCAGCGGTCCGGCCGCTCGATCTCCTCCGCGTACACCCCGCGCGACCAGGCCTGCGAGCCGAACAGCTCGGGCTCGGCCGCCGCGATCGCGTCGAGGTCGGCCGGCACGACGGGCCGCACGCGATGACTCGGGCCCCCCTCGCTCATGCCGCCCCCGCCGGGACGCCGTGGATGTCGGGCCGACGCAGGTACAGCGGCTCCGTCGGCGTCGGAACCCCCGCCTCGGCCCGCGCGGTGGCGAGGAGCGCGAGCGCCGCGACGTCGAACGTCCCCGCGCTCGGCCCGAGCACGTCCGGGTAGAGCCCGGGACCCGCGACGACGCCGCCGGCCGCGCGCTCGTCCGCGACCGTCCCGGCCAGCTCGGCGGGGAGGACGACGCGCGGCTCCTCCAGGACGCTCAGACCACCGGGGGCCGACGCGTCGTAGGCGTAGCGCGCGGTGTAGACCTCGCGGCGCCGCGCGTCCGTCACCACCCGCACCTCGCGCGCGCCGGACGCCCCGGCCGCCTCGCGGGAGCCGAGCGCCCATGCCTCGAGGCTCGGGACGCCGTGGACGGGCAGCCCGCGGACCGCGGCGAAGGCGGCCGCGGTGACGAGCCCGACGCGCAGGCCGGTGAACGGCGCCGGCCCCGTGCCGACCGCGACCCCCGTGACGTCGGCGGGGACCAGCCCCGCCTCGTCGAGCGCGGCGGCGACCAGCGGCGCGAGGTTCTCGGCGTGCCCGCGGGCGTCGGCGCGCTCGGCGCGCGCCAGCACGGCGTCACCGCGCAGGACGGCCACGTGCGTGCCGCCCGACGTGTCGATGGCGAGGGTCACCGATGGACCGGTCATGCTCGTCCTTCCCGTTCGTCCAGCGCGAGGTGCGCGAGGTCGACACCATCCCACCGAGGTCCGACACCGACGATCTCGACGTCCCGGCCGGCGTCGGCCGCGTCGCCGCGGGCCCGGCCGATCCGAACCTCGAGCCGGTCGCCCGAGAGCCGCTCGGCGAGCCCGGCGCCCCACTCGACCACGGTGACCGACTCCTCGAGGGAGGAGTCGAGGTCGAGCGCGTCGATCTCGCGCAGGTTGCCGAGCCGGTAGGCGTCGACGTGCACGAGCGCCGGCCCGCCGACGAGCGACGGGTGCTCGCGCGCGATGACGAACGTCGGCGAGGCGACCTGGCCGCGCACGCCGAGCGCGGCGCCGAGACCCTGGGTGAGCGTCGTCTTCCCGGCCCCGAGGTCGCCGGTGAGGATGACGAGGTCGCCCGCGCGCAGCAGGCCCGCGATGGCGGCGCCGAGGGCGCGGGTGGCGTCGGGATCGAGGAGGTGGAGCGTCGTCGTCATGCCGTCGTCTTCTGGGTGGGGACCGGGTCGGGGGCCGTCGGGGACGTCGGGTCCGCCGGGGGCGTCGCCGCGGTGCCCGCCGTGCCGACGTGGACCCGCGGCACGCGCGCGCCGAGGCGCGTCACGATCTCGTAGGAGATGGTGCCGGCGGCACGGGCCCAGTCCTCGGCGGTGGGCTCGCCGTCGCGCCCGCTGCCCCACAGCACCGCGGTGTCGCCGGCGCTGACCGTCGAGTCGGGGCCGACGTCGAGGACCATCTGGTCCATGCAGACCCGGCCCGCGATCGTGTGACGGCGGCCGGCGACCTGGACCGGGCCGACGCCCGAGACGTGTCGCGGGATCCCGTCGGCGTAGCCGAGCGGGAGGTCGGCGAGCCGCGTCGCCCGCTGCGTCGTGTACGTGTGGCCGTAGCTCACGCCCTGGCCGGCCGGCGCGTCCTTGACCAGCATGATGTCGGCCTCGAGCCGCATCGCCGGGGCGAGCCCGAGGTCGGCGGGGCTGCGGCCCGGCACGGGGCTGAGGCCGAACACGGCGAGCCCGGGCCGGACGAGGTCGAAGTGCGTGTCGGGCCGCAGGAGGGTTCCGGCCGAGTTCGCGAGGTGGCGCACCTGGACCCGCGCGCCGGCCTCGTCGGCGCGACGCAGCGCCTCGCGGAAGACGTCGAGCTGGCGATCGGTGGTGTCGTCGTCCTCCTCGGCCCTCGCCAGGTGGGACCACAGGCCGACGACGGCGACGTGCCCGGCGGCCTCGTGCGCGAGCGCGTCCGCGAGCATCGCGGTCCACGGCTCGAGGAACTGGCCGCCGCGGGCGAGCCCGGTGTCGACCTTGAGGTGGAGCCGGGCCGGTCGGCCGACCTCGCGCGCCGCAGCGACGACGGCGTCCAGCGCCACCGGCGATCCGGCGGACAGGTCGATGTCGAGCTCGATCGCCCGCACGAGCGCGCGGTGCGTCTCCGGCCCGGGGCTGAAGATCCAGGTCAGCAGGCGGGGGGCGGGGGGATCGGTCACCGCGGTGCGGTCCGCCAGCCCCTCGCGCAGGCGGATCGCCTCGACGAGCTGCGCGACGCCGAGCCAGGTCGCCCCGCCCGCGAGCGCCGCCCTGGCCGACGGGAGGAGGCCGTGCCCGTAGGCGTCCGCCTTGAGGACGGCCATCACCTCGGACCGGGCGGCGACCTGCCTCAGTCGCCGGACGTTGTCGGCGATCGCGTCGAGGTCGACGACCGCGCGGGCGGGAAACGCCGTGCGCGCGGAGAACGCCGGGGGCGTGGCTGGATCGCTCGCATGGTCGGCATCGGTCGGGCCTGGCACGGGACTCATTCTTCCTCACCACCGCGCCGGACCGCCCCGCCGGCGTCGGGTCCGCCGGCATCCGGTCCGCCGAGCAGGCGGCCGACGGCCGTCGGCAGCGCGCGGGCGACGTCGCTCGCGACGATCGGCCCGCCGGACGACGCGAGGGACGCCTCACGGGCGGCCAGGGCGTGCAGCAGCGCGCCCCCGGCGACGACCTCGGCGACGCGCTCGGGTTCGGCGATGGTTCGCTGGGACCACCGCGCCAGCAGCGCCCCGGCCACGCCGGCGAGCACGTCGCCGGCCCCGGCGGTGGCGAGCCACGAGGGGGCACCGGTCTGCGACCACACGGGTCCGCTCGGTCCCGCGACCAGCGTGACCGAGCCCTTGAGCAGCACCGTCGCGCCGGTGATCCGGACGGCCTCGCGCAGGTGCCGCAGCGGGAGCGCCTCGACCTCCTCGCGGGCCACCGGTGCGCCGGTCAGCCGGCCCAGCAGGCGCGCCAGCTCGCCGGCGTGCGGGGTCAGCACGACGTGCGGCGGCAGCGTGGCGCCGTCCTCGACCAGGTCGAGGGCCCCGGCGTCGAGCACGACCGGCACGCGCGCGTCGTCGTCCTCCGCGGCCGCGAGTACCCGCGCGAGGACGTCGCGGGCCTCGGCGAGCCGGGCGGCGTCCTCGACCCCGACGCCCGACCCGAGCGCCCACGCCTGCACCCACCCGTCGCCGCACACGACCTCGGGCCGGCGGGCCAGCACCGCGTCCCCCACCCGGCCGGGACCGAGGTAGCGGACCATCCCGGCCAGCGGGGCGGCCGCCTCGCACGCGAGCACGGCGGCACCCGGGTACCCGGCGGAGCCGGCGAGCACGCCGACGACCCCGCGCCGGTACTTGTCGCTCTCGGCCGGTGGTGGCGCGACGAGCCGCGCGAGCCCGGCGCCCGTCAGCCGCGCGACGCGAGGCTCCGCGGAGGAGAGCCCCGGACCGAGGCCGAGGTCGACCAGCTCGATCCGGCCCGCCGCGCGCGCGGCCGGCGGCACGAGGAGGCCGGGCTTGGCCGCGCCCATCGTGACCGTGACGTCGGCGGGGAGCACCGGCCCGGGCAGCGCGCCGTCGTCGACCCCGATCCCGGACGGGACGTCCACGGCGACGACCGTCGGACGCTCGCCGGGGCCCCGGCCCCGCCGGCGCCACAGGTCCGCCAGCGCGGCGACGACGGCTCCGGGCACGCCACGCAGCCCGTCGCTCACCCCGATGCCGGTGACGGCATCGAGCACGACGTCGACCGGCGGCGCGTCCAGCCGACCGTCCAGCCGAGCGACGACGCGCCGGGCCGCCTCCTCGGGCGCGAGACCGCCGAGGTCGACCGGTCGCACCCCGGTCCCGCGCACCGCGGCGAGGCCGCCGACGTGCGGCGAGGCGCCGAGGAGGAGGACGGTGACGTCGACGCCGCGCCGGGCGAGGCCGGCCGCGGCGAACAGACCGTCGCCGCCGTTGTTGCCCGAGCCGACCAGGGCGAGGACCCGGCCGCCGCGGACCGCGCCCCGGCGGGAGCGCAGCTCGCGCACGGTGACGAGCTCGACCGCGAGCGCGGCGTTGGCCATGAGCTGCGCGCCGGCGGCGAGCAGCGGTTCCTCGGCGGCGCGGACGTCGGCGGCGGCGTAGGAGCGCATCATCCGTCCATCCTCACCCCGCGGCAGGCCCGCGTCACGCGATCACCGGTCAGCCCTCGGCGACCACCATCGCGGACGCGATCCCGGCGTCGTGCGAGATCGACAGGTGCCAGCGACGGACGCCGAGCTCCTCGGCTCGCGCGAGCACGGTGCCGCGCAGCTCGACGACGGGGGCGCCCCCGGGCACGCGTCGCACGGTCGCGTCGTGCCAGCGCATCCCGCCCGGTGCCCCGAGCGCCTTGGCGATGGCCTCCTTCGCGGCGAACCGCGCGGCCAGCGAGGCGTCGGCGAGGTCGCGCTCCTCGGGGGTGAACAGCTTCTCGCGCAGCCGCGGCGTGCGGGTGATCGTCGCCATGAAGCGCGCGACGTCGACGACGTCGATCCCCACGCCGACGATCACGCGCGCCTACTCGACCGTGACGGACTTGGCGAGGTTGCGCGGCTGGTCGACGTCGAGCCCCTTGGCCGTGGCCAGCGCGCAGGCGAAGATCTGCAGCGGGACGACGGAGACGAGCGGCGCCAGGAGGACGGGGGTCTGCGGGACCCGGAAGATGACGTCAGCGAACGGCACGACGTCGTCGTCGCCCTCCTCGGCGATCACGAGCGTGCGCGCCCCGCGCGCCCGGACCTCCTGGATGTTGGAGACGACCTTGGAGTGCAGGGAGTCGCGGCCCCGCGGCGACGGCACGACGACGAAGACCGGCTGGCCCTCCTCGATGAGCGCGATCGGCCCGTGCTTGAGCTCGCCGGCGGCGAAGCCCTCCGCGTGGATGTAGGCGATCTCCTTGAGCTTGAGCGCGCCCTCGAGCGCCACGGGGTAGCCGACGTGCCGACCGAGGAAGAGGAACGACTCCTCGTCCGCGAGCGCGCGGGCCACCTCCTCGATCTCGGGCTCGGTGTCGATCACGCGCTGGATCTTGTCCGGCAGCGCCTGGAGCGCCGCGACGGTCTCGCGCAGCTCGTCCGGGAACTTGGTGCCGCGCAGCTGCGCGAGGAAGAGCCCGAGCAGGTAGCAGGCAGCGACCTGGGCGAGGAACGCCTTCGTCGAGGCGACGGCGACCTCGGGGCCGGCGTGCGTGTAGAGCACGGCGTCGGACTCGCGCGGGATCGTCGAGCCGTGCGTGTTGCAGATCGCGAGGACGCGGGCGCCCTGCTCGCGCGCGTGACGCACGGCCATGAGCGTGTCCATCGTCTCGCCCGACTGCGAGATCGCGACGACGAGCGTGCGGGGGCCGACGATCGGGTCGCGGTAGCGGAACTCGTGCGCGAGCTCGACCTCGACCGGGATGCGGCACCAGTGCTCGATCGCGTACTTCGCCACGTGCCCCGAGTAGGCGGCCGTCCCGCAGGCGATGACGATGATCTTGTCGATGCTGCGCAGCTCCGCCTCGGGGATGCGCAGCTCGTCGAGCATGAGCTGGCCGCGCGTGTCGAACCGGCCGCGCAGCGTGTCGGCGACCGCGGTCGGCTGCTCGTGGATCTCCTTGCGCATGAAGGAGTCGTAGCCGCCCTTGACCGCGGCCGAGGCGTCCCAGTCGACGGTGAACTCGCGCGCCGTCGCCGGCTCGCCGTCGAACCCGACGACGTCGACGGAGTCCGCCGTGATCGTGACGACCTGGTCCTGGCCGAGCTCGAGCGCGCGGCGCGTCGCGGAGACGAAGGCGGCGACGTCGGAGCCGAGGAAGTTCTCCCGCTCCCCGAGCCCGACGACGAGCGGGGAGTTGCGGCGGGCGCCGACGACGACGCCGGGCTGACCGGCGTGCAGCGCCAGCAGCGTGAACGCGCCCTCGAGCCGGCCGACGACCGACAGCATCGCCGCCGTGAGGTCGCCCTCGCTGCGCCAGGCGCGCTCCAGCAGGTGCGCGACGACCTCGGTGTCGGTCTCGGAGAGGAACTCCGCGCCCTCGGCGAGCAGCTCGTTCTTCAGGCCGGCGAAGTTCTCGATGATCCCGTTGTGGATGACGGCGATGTCGCCCACCCGGTGCGGGTGCGCGTTGACGTCGCTCGGGCCCCCGTGCGTCGCCCAGCGGGTGTGGCCGATCGCGGCCGTCGCGGGCGGCAGGGGGTGGGCGGCGAGGTCGCCCAGGAGGTTCGTCAGCTTGCCGGCGCGCTTGGCGACGGCGAGCCCGTCCTGCGTCAGGACGGCGACCCCGGCCGAGTCGTAGCCGCGGTACTCCAGCCGGCCGAGACCTTCGAGGACCACCTCGAGCGGCCGCTGGGAGGGGGTCTCGGGGCCGACGTATCCGACGATTCCACACATGGGCACCACGATATCGGCCGCGACCCGCGTCGCCGGCTGACCCGCCCGTGAGCCTCGTCGCACCGGTCTCGCTGTGCGCGTAACGCCGCCGGTAGGCCAGACTGTCCCGGTGACGACGCAGGAGCAGGGTGCGCACGACCTCGACGCGCGGGGAGGCACCGGGGGCGCCGAGGCCGCCGCGCCGAGTCTCACCCCGTTCGTCGAGCTCTCCCGCGCGGACTGGAGCCGGCTGTCGGCCTCGACGCCGCTGCCGCTGGGCGACGCCGACATCGTCCGCCTGCGCAGCCTGTCCGACCCGATCGACCTGGCCGAGGTCGACGAGGTCTACCGGCCGCTGTCCCGCCTGCTCGGCCTCTACGTCGAGGGCATCGCGTCCGTCCACCGGGCGACCGACACCTTCCTCGGCGGCCGCAGCTCGCGCACGCCGTTCGTCATCGGCATCGCCGGGTCGGTCGCGGTCGGGAAGTCGACGACGGCCCGCGTCCTGGTCGAGATGCTGCGCCGCTGGGCGGAGACGCCGCACGTCGAGCTGGTGACGACGGACGGGTTCCTGCTCCCGAACGCCGAGCTGCGCCGCCGCGGGCTGATGGAGCGCAAGGGGTTCCCCGAGTCCTACGACCGCCGCGCCCTGCTGCGCTTCCTCACCGACGTGAAGTCGGGGGCGGAGCACGTCGAGGCCCCGGTCTACGACCACCTCACCTACGACGTGGTGCCCGGCGCGAGCGTGACCGTGAACCGGCCGGACGTGCTCGTCGTCGAGGGCCTCAACGTGCTCCAGCCGGCCCCTCCGGGCGGGACGTCGCTCGCCGTGTCGGACTTCTTCGACTTCTCGATCTACGTCGACGCGGCGACGGCCGACATCGAGCGCTGGTACGTCGAGCGGTTCCTCCGCCTGCGCCAGACGGCGTTCTCCCACCCGGACTCCTACTTCCGGCGCTACGCCGACCTGGACGACGCGGACGCCGAGCGCACGGCGCGGGACATCTGGCGGCGGATCAACGCGCCGAACCTCGAGGAGAACATCTCCCCGACCCGCTCGCGCGCCACCCTCGTCATGACCAAGGACGAGCAGCACCGCATCCAGCAGGTGCTGCTGCGCAAGCTCTAGGAGATCGCCCCGGGGCATTGCCCCCGGCCCCGGTCGCTGCGATGCTCGGGCGATGAAGATCCGCTGGCAGGTGGTCGCGTTCGACGCCGCCGACCTCGAGAGCGAGAGCTCGTTCTGGGCCGGCGTGCTGGGCGGCGTCGTGGACGCCGACGACGACTGGCACATGGTGATGGTCGACGGACGGCCCCGGATCGGGGTGCAGCTCGCCCCCGACCACGTGCCCCCCGACTGGCCGGACGGCGAGCCGAAGCAGCAGGTCCACCTCGACCTGTGGGTCGAGGACATCGACGAGGCGCACGCCCGCGTCATGGAGCTGGGGGCGCGCCTGCTCCAGAGCGCCGGCGACGGCGGGCCGGACGACTTCCAGGTCTACGCCGACCCGGCCGGCCACCCGTTCTGCCTCTGCTGGGTCAACCCCTAGCCTCCTCGCCGCCGTCGACCGGCTCGGGGACGGCATCGGGTCGCGCACCGGGCTCGCCGTCCCGCGAGTCGTCGCCGCGCGCGGCGGGACGCTCCAGCTCGGCCCCGCCGAGCCCGAGTCGTGCGAGCACCCGGTCGATCACCCAGCCGAGCACGATCCCGACGAGGATGCCGACGCCCATCGAGACGAGCGGCCGGTCCCCGAGCAGGCGGCCGGCCACGGTGCCGATGACGATGCCGAACCCGGCCCACAGGAGCGAGGCGAGGGCGTCGAAGAGCAGGAACCGCCGCAGCGGGAAGCCGACGGCGCCGGCCGTCATGTTGACGGCGACGCGGCCGACGGGGACGTAGCGCGCCGAGAGGATGAAGGAGCCGCCGCTGCGGGCGAGCCTCGTCTCGGCCCAGTCGAGCATGGCCTGCCCGCGCTCGGAGCGGAACAGCCGCGCCGTCCGGACCGGGATGCGGCGGCCGATGCCGAAGGCGATGAGGTCGCCCGTGAGCGCGCCGGCGGCCGCGATGAGGAAGATCAGCCACAGCGGGACGGTCTGGGCGTGCACGGCCAGCGCGGCGAGCGCGATGACGATCGACTCGCTCGGGATCGGCGGGAAGAAGCCGTCGATGGTGCAGAAGGCGTAGAGGAGGGCGAGCACCCACCACTCGTCGGCCGCGCCGACGACGAGGTCCTGGATCCCGTCGATGACGTCCTGGAACGCGGCGATCGGGTTCACGGGGCTCCAGCTCTCGACACGGGGATCGGCGACCGCGGACGCGGCCGAGCACCACGCTCCCCCACGTCGGCCGGCCACGCGTCGCCCGGGAGGATGATCCCACGTCCGTCCGCGGTCGGGGATCGCCCCGAGGCAGCCGTCCGCCGCGCGGCCGGTCCGGTCCGGTCGACGCAGCGAGGCGCGGCTAGAGGCTCAGCCGCTCCCGGACGACCTCGGCGAGGCGCTCCGCGGTCGTCGAGGCGCGCTCGGACGTGTCCGCCTCGACCATGACCCGCACGAGCGGCTCGGTGCCGGAGGGGCGCAGCAGGACGCGGCCGGTCTCGCCCAGCTCGGCCTCGGCGGCCCGCACGGCGTCGGCGAGCGCCTCGTCCGTCGCGGCCCGGGTGCGATCGACGCCGGAGACGTTGACGAGCACCTGCGGCAGCCGCTTCACGAACGACACGAGCTCGGCGAGCGGACCCTGCGTCGCGACCTGCGCCGACACCTGGAGCGCGGTGAGCACCCCGTCGCCCGTCGTCGCGTGGTCGGACAGGATGATGTGTCCCGACTGCTCGCCGCCGAGGATGAAACCGCCCTCGCGCATCCGCTCGAGGACGTAGCGGTCCCCGACGCCGGTCTGCTCGGTGACGATGCCGTCGTCGCGCATGGCGAGGAGCAGCCCGAGGTTGCTCATGACGGTGACGACTAGCGTGTCCTTGACCAGCCGGCCCTCGCGCTTGAGGGCGCGGGCCATGAGGCCCATGAGCTGGTCGCCGTCGACGAGCCGGCCCGTCGCGTCGACCGCGAGGCAGCGGTCGGCGTCGCCGTCGAACGCGAAGCCGAGATCGGCCTCGGACGCCACGACGGTCGCCTGGAGCTGCTCGGGGTGCGTCGAGCCGCACTTCTCGTTGATGTTGCGACCGTCCGGCGACGCGTTGATGACGACGACGTCGGCGCCCGCCTCGCGCAGCGCGCGCGGGCCGACCTCGCTGGCCGCGCCGTTGGCGCAGTCGAGCGCGATCCGCAGGCCCGACAGGTCCGCATCGATCGTGCCGAGGAGGTGGTCGACGTAGTCGTCGGCCGCGCGGCCGGAGTCGCGGCTGTAGCGCCCGACGGCAGGACCGACGGGCCGGTCCCACTCGGCGTGCAGCAGCTCGGTGATCTCGTCCTCGAGGTCGTCGGGCAGCTTGTGGCCGCCGCGGGAGAGGAACTTGATGCCGTTGTCCGCCATCGGGTTGTGCGAGGCGGAGACGACGACACCGAGGTCGGTGTCGCGCAGGGCCGTCAGGTAGGCGATGGCCGGCGTCGGCAGCAGCCCGAGGTCGACGACGTCGACCCCAGCCGACGCGAGGCCGGCGACGAGCGCGGCGGACAGGAACTCGCCCGAGGCCCGGCCGTCGCGGCCGATGACCGCACGCGGACGGTGCGGGTGCGCGTGGGGGTCGCTCCCGACCGCACCGTCGCGGTGGGAGCTGAGCACACGCGCAGCCGCGACGCCCAGCCCGAGCGCGAGCTCGGGCGTGACGTCGCGGTTGGCGAGTCCTCGGACCCCGTCGGTTCCGAAGATCCTCGACACGGAGCCCAAGCGGGTCAGCGCTTCGAGTACTGAGGCGCCTTGCGGGCCTTCTTGAGACCGGCCTTCTTGCGCTCGGTGACACGGGCGTCGCGCGTGAGGAAGCCGGCCTTCTTGAGCGTGGGACGGTTCGACTCGGTGTCGATCGCGTTCAGCGCCCGGGCGATGCCGAGACGCAGCGCGCCGGCCTGACCGGACGTGCCGCCGCCGTCGACGCGAGCGACCACGTCGAACCGGCCCTCGAGGCCGAGCAGCGTGAACGGCGAGCTGACGAGCTGCTGGTGCAGCTTGTTCGGGAAGTAGTCCTCGAGCGTGCGGCCGTTGATGGTCCACGAGCCGGTGCCGGGGACGAGGCGGACGCGAGCGACGGCCTCCTTGCGGCGCCCGACGGCCTGACCCGCGGCGATGATGGACTCCCCGCGGTCGGCGACCGTCGTGGGCGTCTCGGTGGTGTAGCTGGCGGGGACGTTCTCGTCCAGCTCGTCAGTCAGAGGCTGAGCCACGATTCTCCTTGATATCGATGTTCGCCAGGGTGGGGCTGCGCAGCCGCCGGGGCGACTACTGCGCCACCTGGGTCAGCTCGTAGGGCTGGGGCTGCTGCGCGGCGTGCGGGTGCTCGGCGCCCCGGTACACCTTGAGCTTGCGCAGCTGCTGGCGGCCGAGGGACGTCTTCGGGAGCATGCCCGCGATCGCCTTCTCGACGGCCCGCTCCGGGTTCTTCTCCAGGAGCTCGGAGTAGACGGTGGCCTTGAGCCCGCCCGGGTAGCCCGAGTGGCGGTAGGCCATCTTCTTCTCTGCCTTGGCGCCCGTGAGCGCCACCTTGTCGGCGTTCACGACGATGACGAAGTCACCGGTGTCGACGTGGGCGGCAAAGGTTGCCTTGTGCTTGCCGCGCAGCAGGGACGCCACGTGGCTCGCGAGCCGCCCCAGGACGACATCGGTCGCGTCCACGACGTACCAGGTGCGGTCGACGTCGGACGGCTTCGGGGTGAACGTACGCACAGTCGTAGCCTTCGTTTCGGTGCAGGGCCCGCTCGGGCCGGGAGCCGGCGGGCTGCTGCCCTGGGCGCTCCGGACCGGCCGGGCCGGGTGGTAGCTGCGTGTGCCCCATCTGGGCCCGGCGTGCGCGGACGGGGGAAACCCCTCAACCGTCAGCGCTGCTCGGATCCACCCTCGGCGAACGTGGCCTACCTCTGGGAGAGTGGGAGCTCCGAGGCCGGCCGTGCTGTCCGCCGGTAGGCAGAGGAGAACACAACGACGATCCAGAGTAGCCCGCCGAGCGCCCGGGGTCAAAACCTCGTGGCCGATCGGGACCGGACGGCGGCGGGAGATGCGTCACACCCGCGACTCCTCGCCGCGAAGGTGCTTTCATGGTGACATGAGCGAGAACCAGTTCGGCAACGGTGTCGACCCGGAGAGCTTCGACGACTTCGACGACATCGAGGACCAGCTCCAGCCCGAGGACACCCTCGAGCAGTCGCGCGTCGACGACTCCCTCGACGAGGGGTTCATCCCTCCCGACGAGGACCGGCGCTCCCGCTGGGGCGAGACGGCACTGGAGGAGGAGCTCGGCGAGCCGCTGGACCTGCGACTGGCCCAGGAGCTGCCCGACGTGTGGGTCGCGTCCAGCCGCGGGCAGGAGATGGACCGCTCCGGCCGGATCGAGGGCGTCACCGAGGGTTCGTTCTCCCAGGACTCGTTCGCGCGCGACGTCGGGGTCGCCGGCGGCGCCGCGAGCGCCGAGGAGGCGGCCGTCCACACGATCTCGCTCGAGGAGCTCCAGAACATCGAGCGGCTCGAGGCCGAGGGCGTCGAGCCCGACTTCGAGGACGACGGGTCGGTCTAGCCCGATCACGCTCGCCGGCTCGCGAGCCGACGCCGACGGGACGTCTCCCGCCGTCGTCAGCCGGCCGGCGTCAGCGGGCCGTCCTCAGTCCAGCGTCCGCACCGCCCGGGCGACCCGCGCGCGCTCGGCGAGCTCGTCGTCCGCCGGGTAGCCGACCTCCTCGAGGACGAGCCCCTGCGGCGGCGCGACCGCGACGCCCGGGTCACGACTGACCGCGGCGAGCACCCGGGCCGGCCAGCCCTCGGGGCGCCGGCCCTCCCCCACCGCGAGCAGCGCCCCGACGAGCGAGCGCACCATCGAGTGGCAGAACGCGTCGGCCCGCACGTCGACGACGACGAGCCCCTGCTCGCGCGTCACGCGGAGCAGCTGGAGGGTGCGGATCGTCGTGGCCCCCTCCCGCGGCTTGCAGTAGGCGAGGAAGTCGTGCTGCCCGACGAGCTCGGCGCCCGCGCGGTCCATGGCGCCGACGTCGAGCACCCGGCGGTGCCGCAGCACCCAGGCGCGCGTCAGCGGGTCGGGGGCTCGCGAGTCGTCGATCCGGTAGGCGTAGCGACGCCACACCGCGGCGAACCGGGCGTCGAACCCCGCGGGGGCGAGCGCGGCCCGGCGCACCACGACGTCCGGCGGCAGCACCCCGGCCAGGCGGGCGCACAGCGCGTCGCCGGGGTCGCGGTCGACCGCACGCCCCGGGAGGGCGGCCCACGCGTCGGCGGGGAGGTCGAGATGGGCCACCTGGCCCCGCGCGTGCACGCCGGCGTCGGTCCGCCCCGCGACCGTGAGCCGGGCCGGCGAGCGCAGGACCGTCGCGATGGCGTCCTCCAGGACGCCCTGGACGGTCCGCAGCCCGGGCTGCGTCGCCCAGCCGCTGAAGCCGGTCCCGTCGTAGGCGAGGTCGAGGCGGACGCGCAGCGAGTCGTTCACACAGGCGAACGTAACCGACCCTCGCGGCCCTTCAGTAGTCTCGACCCATGCCCGGCGCCCGCACCCTGTCCATCGACTGCGGTGGCGGTGGCATCAAGGGCTGCGTGCTCGACACGTCCGGCACGCTCCTGGCCCCGCCCGTCCGGCGACCGACGCCGTACCCCCTCCCGCCGGAGCGGCTCCTCGGGCTCATCGCCGGGATCGCCGACGAGCTTCCCGAGGCCGACCGCGCGACCGTCGGGATGCCCGGGATGATCCGGCACGGCGTCGTCGTCCACACCCCGCACTACATCACCCGGTCGGGTCCGCGGACGCGACAGCTTCCCGAGCTCGAGAAGGCCTGGCAGGGGTTCGACATGGCCGCGGCGATCCGGGCGCGGCTCGGCCTGCCCGCCGTCGTGCTCAACGACGCCGAGGTGCACGGGGCCGGGGTCGTCGACGGTATCGGGTGCGAGCTCGTCCTCACGCTCGGCACCGGGCTCGGCAGCGCGCTGTTCGACGACGGCGCCCTCGCACCGCACCTCGAGCTGTCGCACGCGCAGGTCCGCTGGGGGCTGACGTACGACGGCTACCTCGGGGAGCACGAGCGGCTCCGGCTGGGCGACTCCCACTGGTCCCGGCGCGTGCGGCGCGCGATCGACTCCCTGCACCCCGTCGTGCGGTGGGACCGGCTCTACCTCGGCGGCGGCAACGGCCAGCGCGTGGTGGCGAGCACGCTCGCCCGGCTCGGGCCGGTCACGATCATCCCCAACTCGGCGGCGCTGCTCGGCGGCGTCCGCGTGTGGAGCCTCCCCCGCGCCTGACCTTCGCCTGACCTTCCAGGCCGGTCGTCGCCGGAGGCCCCGGCTCGGCCGGGGCACCCGGGCACCCCGGCTACAGGAGCGTGAACCCGGGCGGCAGCGGGTCGCGGCCCGTGAGCGCGAGGATCACGGGCGCCGAGCGGTCCCCGCGCACCGCCAGCGTCGCGAGGGTCGTCAGCGTGGCGCTCGCCGGGCCCGTCGGCGGTCGCGCGTCGAGCCCCAGCACGGTCGCCAGGTCACAGCCGTGCACGACGAGCTCCAGGGTGCGCGTCGGCAGGTAGTCCACGAGCCGCATCCCGCCCGCGAGCGTCGTGACCGGCTCGGCGCCGGTCCGGGCGTCCACGAGGCCCAGGACCCGCGCGGCCAGCTCGCGCAGGGCCGCCTCGGGCTCGTCTCCGAGCGCCGCACCGGCCGCGATGCCGCGCTCGGTGACCCCGGGGCCGCCGAGCATGGCGCGGGTCGCCTCCACGTAGCCGGGGGCGTCGGCGACGGCGATCGCGTCGGCCGGCGCGGCGAGGTACTCCTCGACCGTCACCAGCGAGCGGGAGGTGTGCCCGACGAGCGCGCGGACGTCCCACTCCCCGAGCCCCGGGTCGGCCCAGCGGTCCCCGACCCGCGCGACGACGTCGAGCCACCACGCGACGGCCTCGGCGTAGTCGGTGCGGACCCGGTCCCACGCCGGGTCGGCGACGGGCGCGGTCAGGTCGGACGGCGGGGCGACCAGCCGCTCCGCGCGATCGAGCGTGTCGAGCAGCGCCCGGGTGTAGGCGCGCGGGCGGTGCAGCGAGACGAGGTGGTGCGCGCGTCGGACGAGCACCCAGCGCGGCGGCCGCGTGCCGGAGCTGTCCGCCGCCTCACGACCCGCGCGCCGGAAGGCGGCCTCGTCGAGCCGGAAGTGGTCCCACTCCCCCGTCACGAAGGTCACGGGGATCCCCCGCCCGACGACGACCCGCAGGTCCTCGAGCGGCGTCGCCTCGACCATGGCGCGCAGCGCGGCGAGCTGGCCGTCGACGCCGACGCCGCCGCGGACGATGTCGTCGGCGCCCGCGGCGCCGACGAAGGCGCGGGCCCACGGCTCGCTCACGCGCGCGGCACCGTCACCGGGCAGCGAGCGGAACGCGTGCGTGATGCCGACGAACCCGCGGTTCCCGAGCCCGCCCGGGCGGGCGGTGCACGAGGACACGACGAGCGCGTCCGGTGGCGTCGCCGTGCGCGCGGCCCAGCGCAGGGTGAGGTAGCCGCCGAGCGAGAGACCGACGACGGCGACGCGGCGCGCGCCGGACGCCCGCAGCCACTGGACGGCCTGCTCGACGGTGGCGCAGGCCGCGTCGAGCGTGAAGGTCTCGGCCATCCGCGTGCCGTGACCGGGCAGGTCGACCGCGACGACGGCGTGGCCAGCGGCCTCGAGCGCCGCGACCTGGTGGCGCCACATCGTGGCGGACGTCCGGACGCCGTGGACGAGGACGACGCCCCACCCGGCGGCCGGGGCGGTCCGGGCGGGCGGGTCGAGCGGTGCATCCGGCGCGGTGGAGGCGGGGTCAACGGTCACGACCCCATCCTCCCCCGGTCTCGCGGTCTCGCGGTCTCCGGGCCGCGGTCGGCGGCGAACCGCACCCGGTGCCACGGTGGCCACGGCCGGCGCCGGGGCCACCACCCGACCGCGTCCAGCGCGTCACCCGGCGCGACGGGGGTCACGGCCTCCACCATGTCCACCACCCGACCGCGTCCAGCGCGTCACCCGGCACCACGGTGGCCACAGCCGCCACCAGGCCGCACCCGGTTCTGCAGGGGCCACGGCCGGCACCAGGGCCACCACCCGATCGTGTCCTTCGCGTCACCCGGCGCCACGGGGGCCACGGCCGGCGCCGGGGCCACCACCCGACCGCATCCCGCACATCACCCGGCACCACGGGGGCCACCGCGAGCCGGGGCCCCGAAACACCCCCGGAAAACCGAGGAGCCCGGCCCCCACGAGGGGACCGGGCTCCTTCGGTGTCGCTCAGCGAGCGCGCGTCACTTCTCGTCGGCGTCGGCCTTGGCGGCGGCGTCGGCGACGTCGTCCGCCGCGACCTCGGCCGCGTCGGCGTCCGTCGCAGCAGCCTCGACGGCCTCGATCTCCTCGGCGGGAGCCTCGGCGGCCTCAGCCTCGGGCGCCTCGACCGGGGCCTCCTCGGCCTTCGCCGTCGTCTTGGCGGCGCGCTTCGTGGCGGCCTCCGCCTCCTTGACCGTGCGCTGCTTGGGGCTCAGCGGCTCCAGCACCAGCTCGATGACGGCCATCGGGGCGTTGTCACCCTTGCGCGGGCCGATCTTCGTGATGCGCGTGTAGCCACCCGGACGGTCGGCGACGAGCGGCGCGATCTCCTCGAACAGCTCGTGCACCACGCCCTTGTCGTGGATGACCGTGAGCACGCGGCGACGCGCGTGCAGGTCACCGCGCTTGGCGAACGTGACGAGCCGCTCGGCGTACGGGCGCAGGCGGCGGGCCTTGGCCTCCGTCGTCGTGATCCGACGGTGCTCGAACAGCGCCGTCGCGAGGTTGGCGAGGAGGAGCCGCTCGTGGGCCGGGCCGCCACCGAGGCGGGCACCCTTGGCGGGCTGGGGCATGATGTCTCCTTGCGGACCGGGCGGCCGCGGCCACCCGATCGACTAGCTGGGGTTTGTCAGTTGAAGGTGTCGTCGCCGAAGTCGACGTCGTCACCGTCGTAGGTGTCGACGACGAGGCTCGGGTCGAAGTCGAGCGGGGAGTCCTTGAGCGCCAGACCGAGCGCCGCGAGACGCTCCTTGACCTCGACGATCGACTTCTGGCCGAAGTTGCGGATGTCGAGCAGGTCGGCCTCACTGCGGGCGACGAGCTCGCCGACGGTGTGGATGCCCTCGCGCTTGAGGCAGTTGTACGACCGGATGGTCAGCTGCAGGTCCTCGATCGGGAGCGCGAGGTCCTGGGCCAGCTCGACGTCCGTCGGCGACGGACCGATCTCGATGCCCTCGGCGGCCGTGTTGAGCTCACGGGCCAGGCCGAAGAGCTCGACCAGCGTGCGGCCGGCGGAGGCGACGGCGTCGCGCGGGCTGATCGCGTGCTTGGTCTCGACGTCGACGATGAGCCGGTCGAAGTCCGTGCGCTGCTCGACACGCGTCGCCTCGACCTTGTAGGTCACCTTGAGGACGGGCGAGTAGATCGAGTCGACCGGGATCCGGCCGTACTCGGAGTCGAACGCCTTGTTCTGCGCGGCGGACACGTAGCCACGCCCGCGCTCCACCGTCAGCTCGACCTCGAGCTTGCCCTTGCCGTTGACCGTGGCGAGGTGCAGGTCGGGGTTGTGGATCTCGACGCCGGCGGGCGGCGTGATGTCACCGGCGGTGACGACGCCCGGGCCCTGCTTGCGCAGGTACATCACGACCGGCTCGTCGTGCTCCGAGGAGACGACGACGTTCTTGATGTTGAGGATGATCTCGGTGACGTCCTCCTTGACCCCCTCGATGGTGTCGAACTCGTGGAGCACGCCGTCGAAACGGACGCTCGTCACGGCCGCGCCGGGGATCGAGGAGAGCAGGGTGCGACGCAGGGAGTTGCCGAGGGTGTAGCCGAAGCCGGGCTCGAGCGGCTCGATGACGAACCGGGAGCGGAACTCGGAGACGACCTCTTCGGTCAGGGTGGGGCGCTGGGCGATCAGCACTGCGATTCCTTCCTTGGGCGTCCGCTATATGACGCCGATGAGGGAGCCGGACGCGGTCTGCGGCCGGCGAGCGAGTGCGTCGGCCGGCCCGGGTGGGCCGACCGACGCATCGATGGGGTCAGACGCGGCGACGCTTCGGCGGACGAACGCCGTTGTGCGCCTGAGGCGTCACGTCGGAGATCGAGCCGACCTCGAGGCCGGTGGCCTGGAGGGAGCGGATCGCCGTCTCGCGGCCCGAGCCCGGGCCCTTGACGAAGACGTCGACCTTCTTCATGCCGTGCTCCTGGGCGCGGCGCGCAGCGGCCTCGGCCGCGAGCTGCGCGGCGAACGGGGTCGACTTGCGGGAGCCCTTGAAGCCGACCTGGCCCGAGGAGGCCCAGGCGATGACAGCACCCGACGGGTCCGTGATGGACACGATGGTGTTGTTGAACGTCGACTTGATGTAGGCGTGGCCGTGGGAGACGTTCTTGCGCTCCTTGCGGCGGGTCTTGCGAGCGCCGGACGCGGCGGCGCGAGTCTTGGGAGGCATCTTCTGTGTAGTCCTTCGTCGAGGTCGTCGGACCACCTCGCACCCGAGCTGCTCGGCCGGCTTGTCGGTCGGCCCCGCGCGGGTGCTCGGTGGCTACTTGCGACCGGCCTTCTTCTTGCCGGCCACGGTGCGCTTCGGACCCTTGCGGGTACGCGCGTTGGTCTTGGTGCGCTGGCCGCGCACGGGAAGACCGCGGCGGTGGCGCAGACCCTCGTACGAGCCGATCTCGACCTTGCGGCGGATGTCGGCGGCGACCTCGCGGCGCAGGTCGCCCTCGATCTTGTAGTTCGCCTCGATGTAGTCGCGCAGCGCGACCAGCTCGGCGTCGCCGATGTCGCGGACGCGGAGGTCGGGGCTGATGCCGGTCGCGACGAGCGTCTCGTCCGCGCGGGTCCGACCGATGCCGTAGATGTAGGTGAGCGCAACTTCCAGCCGCTTGTCGCGGGGGAGGTCGACGCCGAGGAGACGTGCCATGCGTATGACTCCTACGCATCATCCGAAGGTCCGTCGCTGCACCGTCCCGCCGATCGACGGGCCCCGGCCCTCGGTCCGGGGGATGTGGCGCCCGCTCGGCGAGGCGAGGGGAACCACGGGTGGTGCAACGCTGGCGGCAGGAGTGCCACCGGGGTGGTGCGGTACTGCGGGTGCTGCTGGGGTGCTGCTCAGCCCTGGCGCTGCTTGTGGCGCAGGTTCTCGCAGATCACCATGACGCGTCCGTGCCGACGGATGACCTTGCACTTGTCACAGATCGGCTTGACGCTCGGCTTGACCTTCATGATCGTTCCTTGCCCGCCGCGCTCCGGACGGAACACGGCTCGGTGGTGATGACGTGCCTGCGGCACGCCCTACTTGTAGCGGTAGACGATCCGCCCGCGCGAGAGGTCGTAGGGCGTGAGCTCGACGACGACCCGGTCCTCGGGCAGGATCCGGATGTAGTTCTGGCGCATCTTGCCCGAGATCATCGCGAGCACGCGGTGCCCGTTCTTGAGCTCGACGCGGAACATCGCGTTGGGCAACGCCTCGACGACGACGCCCTCCATCTCGATGACTCCGTCTTTCTTCGCCATGTCCTCCGCTAACTGTCGTGGGTACTTCCGATGGGCTCCTCGACGCCCGGGTGGTCCCGGCCCGCGCAGCGCGCACACCGGTGCCATCGTTCGATGGGATCGAGGTTCGGGTTCCGCGCGCCTGAGCCTGCAGGAGGCCGGCCACGCGTCTGCCGGTGAAGGCAGGCGAACCCAACGAGACATCTTACGCGCCAGGGGAAGTGTGCTCAACCCCGGGCGTGTCGCGCGTGCGCGCGACCGCGGACGTCCCGCCGGGGCCGGTGTCGGGAGCCGCGACGGCCCCTCCCCCGGCCCGAGGTTCAGGCGGCGCCGATGCCGCGGGAACCGAGACCCGCGAGGATCGCCGTCGTGATCTCCTCGACGTCCCCGACGCCGACGACGTCGAGCAGGATGCCCCGCTCGCGGTAGGCGTCCAGGAGCGGGGCGGTCTGCTCCTCGTACACCGCGAGGCGGCGCTCGATGGCCTCCGCGGTGTCGTCGGAGCGCCCCTCGGCCACGGCGCGCTGCGCGATCCGCTCGAGCAGCTCGGCGCGCGGGACGTCGAGCGCGACCACGCCCTGCAGCGGCGTGCCGCGCTCGGCGAGGATCGCGTCGAGCTCCTCGACCTGGGCCGCGTTGCGCGGGTACCCGTCGAGCAGGAAGCCGGCCGCGGTGTCCTGCGCGGCGAGCCGGTCGCGCACCATCGCGTTCGTCACCTCGTCCGGGACGAGCTCGCCCCGGTCGGAGTAGGACCGGGCGAGCCGGCCGAGCTCGGTGTCGCCCTTGATGTTCGCGCGGAAGATGTCGCCCGTCGAGATCGCCGGGATGCCCAGCGCCTCGGCGATGCGAGCCGCCTGCGTGCCCTTGCCGGAGCCCTGCGGGCCCATGATGAGAAGGCGGGTCATCGCAGGATCCCCTCGTAGTGGCGCTGCTGGAGCTGGGAGTCGATCTGCTTCACGGTCTCGAGCCCGACGCTCACGATGATGAGGAGCGAGGTGCCGCCGAACGGCACGTTCGAGATGTTGAGCAGGACGAACGCGATCGTCGGGATCAGCGCGATGAGCACGAGGTAGATCGCCCCGGCCGACGTGATCCGGTTGATGACGTACTGGAGGTACTCGGCCGTCGGGCGGCCGGCGCGGATGCCCGGGATGAAGCCGCCGTAGCGCTTCATGTTGTCCGCGACCTCCTCCGGGTTGAAGGTGATCGACGTGTAGAAGAACACGAAGAACAGGATGAGGACCGCGAACAGGACCATGTAGAGCGGCGTGGTGCCCTGGCCGAAGTTGCGGATGATCCACTGGACCCACCCGGCGTTCTGGTCGCCGAACTGCGCGGCCAGCGTCGGGAGCATGAGGATCGAGCTCGCGAAGATGACCGGGATGACGCCGGACATGTTGATCTTGATCGGGATGTACGTCGACGTGCCGCCGTAGACCCGGCGCCCGACCATCCGCTTCGCGTACTGGACGGGGACGCGGCGCTGCGACTGCTCGACGAAGACCACGACGGTCACGAGCACGAGGGCCAGCGCGATGACGAGGAGGAACAGCCCGAAGCCGCCCTGGGTGTTCGCGACGGTCCACAGGGCCGACGGGAAGGAGGACGCGATCGACATGAAGATGAGCAGCGACATCCCGTTGCCGACGCCGCGCTCGGTGATGAGCTCGGCGAGCCACATGATGAGGCCGGTGCCGGCGGTCATGACGAGGATCGCGAGAAGGATGGTCCACACGCTGTCGTTCGCGATGACGGCGCCGTCGGTGCCGGCCATGCCGCACCCGTTGAACAGCAGACCGGTGCGCGCGGTCGTGATGATCGTCGTCGCCTGGAGGACGGCGAGGAAGATCGTCAGGTAGCGCGTGTACTGCGTCAGCTTCGCGGTCCCGGCCTGGCCCTCCTGGTGGAGCGCCTCGAAGTGCGGGATGACGACGCGCAGGAGCTGCACGATGATGCTCGCGGTGATGTACGGCATGATGCCGAGCGCGAACACCGACAGCTGCAGCATCGCGCCGCCGGAGAACAGGTTGATCAGGCCGAGGACGCTGTTGTCCTGGGCCGCGACGCACTGCTTGACGTTGACGTAGTCGACGCCGGGCGTCGGGATGAACGAACCGAGCCGGAAGATCGCGACGATCCCCATCGTGAACAGCAGCTTGCGCCGCAGGTCCGGCGTGCGGAACGCCTGAGCGAATGCCCCGAGCACTTGTCCTCCAGTGAGTCAGTGGGCCGGCGGGCGGTGGACGTCCGTCCTGCCGGCGCGCGGCCGCGCGCGGGGAGCGTCCCCGTGCGGCCAGAGTCCACCCTAACGGCGTCGTGCCGCGGGTGGTGACGCGGAGGGCGGGTGGTGGCGCATGCGTGCGCCTCCACCCGCCCTCGCGATCATCAGGCCAGCGTCACCGTGCCGCCGGCGGCCTCGATCTTCTCCTTGGCCGACGCAGACGCGCGCTCGACCGTGATGTCGATCTTGACCGAGCCCAGGTCACCGGTGCCGAGCACCTTGACCGGGCGGCCCGAGCGCACCGCGCCCTTCGCCACGAGGTCGGCGACCGAGACGGCGCCGCCCTTCGGGAAGAGCTCGGCGAGCCGGTCCAGGTTCACGACCTGGTACTCCGTCCGGAACGGGTTCTTGAACCCACGGAGCTTGGGCAGACGCATGTGCATCGGCATCTGGCCGCCCTCGAAGCCGGCCGGCACCTGGTACCGGGCCTTCGTGCCCTTGGTACCGCGACCGGCCGTCTTGCCCTTGGAGCCCTCACCGCGACCGACGCGCGTACGCGCCTGGTGCGAGCCGGGGGCGGGACGCAGGTGGTGCACGCGGAGGGCACGACCGGGAGCGTTCTCCTCGGTCTCCTCCGCCGCGGCCTTCGCCGGCTTCTTCGCGGCGGCCGGCTTCTCGGCCTTGGGAGCCGCCTCGGCCTTCGCGGCCTTGGGCGCCTTCGCGGCCTTCTCAGCCTTGGCCGGGGCCTCGACCGTCTCCGTCTTCGCCGCGGCCGCCTTCGAGCGGGCGGGCTTCTTGACGGGGGCGTCGGTGGCCTCGGTCACCTCGGCTGCCTTCTTCGACTCTGCCATCAGTCGACCTCCTCGACCTTCACCAGGTGGTCGACCACCCGGATCATGCCGCGCACCTGCTGGGAGTCCTCGCGGACCGTCGAACGGCCGATCTTGCCGAGGCCCAGGGTGCGCAGCGTCTCACGCTGCTTGTGCTTGCCGCCGATGGCGGAGCCCGTCTGGGTGATCTTCAGCTCAGCCATCACGCCACCCCCGCCTTGATCTTGGCGGCGGCCTCGGCGCGAGCCGCGGCCTGCGCCCGAAGGATCGGGGCCGGCACGACGTCCTCGACGGGGAGACCCCGGCGGGCCGCGACGGCCTCCGGCTCCTCGAGCTCCTTGAGCGCCGCGACCGTCGCGTGGACGATGTTGATCGAGTTCGAGGACCCGAGCGACTTGCTCAGCACGTCGTGGATCCCGGCGCAGTCCAGCACGGCGCGCACCGGACCGCCGGCGATGACGCCGGTACCGGGGGACGCCGGGCGGAGGACGACGACGCCTGCGGCGGCCTCGCCCTGCACCGGGTGCGGGATGGTCGAACCGATCCGGGGAACCCGGAAGAAGTTCTTCTTGGCCTCCTCGACACCCTTGGCGATCGCCGCGGGCACCTCCTTGGCCTTGCCGTAGCCGACGCCGACCGTGCCGTCGCCGTCACCGACGACCACGAGGGCGGTGAAGGAGAACCGACGTCCACCCTTCACGACCTTCGCGACGCGGTTGATCGTCACGACGCGCTCGACGAACTGGCTGCGCTCGGCGTCGCGGCCACCGCGCTCGCCGCGACCTCCGCGGTCGGACCGGCCGCCGCGACCGCCGCGGTCGTTGCGGTCGCCCGAGCGCTCGTTCTCGTTGCCGCCGGTCTGACCGGCGGTCCTGCTGCGCTGCGGTGCAGCCATCAGACGTTCCTCTCCTGCTTCTGGTTCATCACAGCGTCAGGCCCCCCTCGCGGGCGCCGTCGGCCACCGCCGCGACGCGACCGTGGTAGGCGTTGCCGCCCCGGTCGAACACGGCGGCGGTCACACCGGCGGCGACGCCGCGCTCGGCGACCAGCTTGCCGACGGTCTTCGCCTTGACGGTCTTCTCCTCGGACGAGGCACGCAGCTCCGGCTCGAGGGTCGAGGCCGAGGCGATCGTGGTGCCCGTGGAGTCGTCCACCAGCTGCGCCACCATGTGACGCGCGCTGCGGGTGACGACCAGACGCGGACGCTCGGCCGTGCCGACGAGGTGCTTGCGCACCCGCAGGTGACGACGCTTGCGCGCGGTGGCCTTGGACTTCCCGGCGTTCTTGATCGAGATGACCATGGTCACTTACCAGCCTTTCCGACCTTGCGGCGGACCTGCTCGCCCGCGTAGCGCACGCCCTTGCCCTTGTAGGGCTCGGGCTTGCGGATCTTCCGGATGTTGGCCGCAACCTCACCGACCTGCTGCTTGTCGATGCCGGACACCGAGAACCTGGTGGCGCCCTCGACCGTGAACGTGATGCCCTCGGGGGGCGTCACGACGACCGGGTGGCTCAAGCCGAGCGCGAACTCGAGGTCCTTGCCCTTCGCCACGACGCGGTACCCGGTCCCGACGATCTCGAGCTTCTTCTCGTAGCCCTCGGTCACCCCGATGACGAGGTTGGCCAGGAGCGTGCGGGTGAGGCCGTGCAGCGAGCGCGAGGCGCGCTCGTCGTCCGGGCGGGTCACCACGAGCGTGCCGTCCTCGAGCGCGACCTGGATCGGCTCCGGGATGCGGTGCGTCAGGGTGCCCTTGGGGCCCTTGATCGTCACGACCCGGTTCTCGATCGTCGCGTCGACGGCGGCGGGAACCACGACGGGGATCTTCCCAATGCGGGACATGTCAGGTTCCTCCTTTACCAGACGTAGGCGAGGACTTCCCCACCCACGCCCTTCTGCGCTGCCTGACGGTCGGTGAGGAGGCCGGAGGACGTGGACAGGATCGCCACGCCAAGGCCGCCGAGCACCTTCGGCAGGTTGGTCGACTTGGCGTACACCCGCAGACCGGGCTTGGACACCCGGCGGACACCGGCGAGCGAACGCTCGCGCTGCGGGCCGTACTTCAGGACGAGCACGAGGTTCTTGCCGACCTCGGCGTCCTCGACGCGCCACCCCGAGATGTAGCCCTCACGCTGGAGGATCTCGGCGATACGCGCCTTGAGCTTCGAGTACGGCATGGTCACCGACTCGTGGTACGCGGAGTTCGCGTTGCGCAGACGCGTCAGCATGTCTGCGATGGGGTCTGTCATCGTCATGGGCTCGTCGCCCTTCCTCACCGTGGTTTCCCCCACGCGGCACGTGTGCACGCGTGGGGACCTGCGGCGTAGTTGTTACCAGCTGCTCTTCGTGATGCCAGGGAGCTGGCCGGCGAGGGCCATCTCACGCAGGCAGATGCGGCACAGGCCGAACTTGCGGTACACCGAGCGGGGACGCCCGCACCGGTTGCAGCGCGAGTACGCGCGGACCGCGAACTTCGGCTTCGCGGCGGCCTTGTTGACCAGCGCGGTCTTCGCCATGTCAGTTCTCCTTGAACGGGAAGCCGAGGCGGCGCAGGAGCGCGCGGCCCTCGTCATCGGTCGTGGCCGACGTCACGACCGTGATGTCCATACCGCGGACCCGGTCGATCGTGTCCTGGTCGATCTCGTGGAACATCGACTGCTCCGTGAGACCGAAGGTGTAGTTCCCGCGCCCGTCGAACTGCTTGGGCTCGAGGCCACGGAAGTCGCGGATGCGCGGGAGGGCGATCGACAGCAGTCGGTCGAGGAACTCCCACATCCGGTCCCCGCGCAGCGTGGTGTGCGCGCCGATCGGCTGACCCTCGCGCAGCTTGAACTGCGCGATGGACTTGCGGGCCTTGGTGACCTGCGGCTTCTGCCCCGTGATGAGGGAGAGGTCGCGGATCGCACCCTCGATGAGCTTGGAGTCGCGGGCCGCGTCACCGACACCCATGTTCACGACGACCTTGACGACGCCGGGAACCTGCATGACGTTCGCGAACGAGAACTCCTCGCGCAGCGCGGGGACGATCTCCTCGCGGTAGCGCGTCTTGAGTCGGGGGGTCACCTTCTCGGCGGCCTCCGCGACCTCGACGGTCTCGATGGTGGTCTCAGACATCACACGTCCTTACCGGAGCGCTTGGCGAAGCGGACCCGAACGGTCTTCGTGCGGCCGTCGCGCTCGACTTCCTCGGTGCGGTAGCCCACCCGGGTGCCCTTCTTGGTCTCCGGGTCGACGAGCATCACGTTGCTGATGTGGATCGGGGCCTCGATCGTCTCGATGCCGCCGGTCCGGGAACCGCGCTGGGTCTGGGAGACCTTGGTGTGCTTCGTCACCCGGTTGATGCCCTCGACGATGACGCGGTCGTCCTTGTGGACGACCTTGAGCACACGGCCCTGCTTGCCCTTGTCGGAACCCGAGATGACGACGACGAGGTCGCCCTCCTTGATCTTCGCCATGGGTCAGATCACCTCCGGAGCCAGGGACACGATGCGCATGAACTTCTTGTCACGCAGCTCCCGCCCGACCGGGCCGAAGATGCGGGTACCACGGGGCTCGCCGTCAGCCTTGAGGATGACGGCGGCGTTCTCGTCGAAACGGATGTAGGAACCGTCCGGACGGCGGCGCTCCTTGCGGGTGCGCACGACGACGGCCTTGACGACGTCGCCCTTCTTGACGTTCCCGCCGGGGATGGCGTCCTTGACGGTGGCGACGATCACGTCACCGATGCCGGCGTAGCGACGGCCAGAGCCCCCGAGCACACGGATGCAGAGAATCTCCTTCGCACCCGTGTTGTCGGCGACCTTGAGTCGCGACTCCTGCTGAATCATTCACTTGCTCCTGTCGTCGTGCTGGTTCTCGGTGCGCCCACCGGGTGGGCGCACCGGGCCTTGCCGAACGGATACTGGACGGCTCTCAGCGAGCCTTCTCGAGGATCTCCACCACGCGCCACCGCTTGGTGGCCGAGAGCGGACGGGTCTCCATGATGAGGACGAGGTCGCCGATGCCGGCGGTCTCGAGCTCGTCGTGCGCCTTCACCTTCGCGGTGCGGCGGATGACCTTGCCGTAGAGCGGGTGCTTGACCCGGTCCTCGAGCTCGACCACGACGGTCTTGGTCATCTTGTCGCTCACCACGTAGCCCTGGCGGGTCTTGCGGTAGTCGCGGTCACCGCCGTGACCGAGGCGGCTCGCCTCGGCCGAGGCGTCCTCGACCACGGGGGTCTCGTTCTTGGCCATCTTCTCCTCGCTCACTTCACGCTCGTCGGAGCGGTGCGGATACCGAGCTCGCGCTCACGCATCACGGTGTAGATCCGCGCGATGTCACGACGGACCTCCTTGAGCCGGCTGTTGGAGTCGAGCTGACCGGTCGCTGCGGCGAACCGCAGGTGGAACAGCTCGTCCTTCGCCTTGCGCAGCTCGGCGACGAGGCGCTCGTCGTCCATGCCGTCGAGCTCGGTCGTGGCCAGGTCCTTCGAACCAACTGCCATCAGGAGTCACCACCCTCACGGCGCACGAAGCGCGTCTTCATCGGGAGCTTGTGCATGGCGCGAAGCATGGCCTCGCGAGCCAGCGGCTCGGGAACGCCGGCGAGCTCGAACATGACGCGGCCGGGCTTGATGTTGGCGATCCACCACTCGACGGAACCCTTGCCGGAGCCCATGCGGGTCTCGGCCGGCTTCTTGGTGAGGGGGCGGTCCGGGTACACGTTGATCCAGACCTTGCCGCCACGCTTGACGTGACGGGTCATGGCGATACGGGCCGCCTCGATCTGGCGGTTGGTGAGGTACCCGCCCTCGACCGCCTGGATGCCGTAGTCGCCGAACGCGATCTGGGTCCCGCCCTTGGCGGCACCCGTGCGCTTGGGGTGGTGCTGCTTACGGTGCTTGGTCCGACGAGGGATCAGCATGTCCTCAGCCCTCCGTTCCGGTGCTGGGGGCGGCAGCCGGCGCGGCCTCGGCGGCCGGCGCGGCAGCGTCGTCCGTGCGACGTCCGCCGCGCGGACGGTCACCACGGTCGCCGCGCTCGCCACGCTCACGACGGGGCCGCGAGGCGGCGCCAGCCGCCTGCTCGGCCGCGTACTCGCGCTCGGTCTGGTCGCCCTTGTAGATCCACACCTTCACGCCGATGCGGCCGAAGGCGGTGCGGGCCTCGAAGAACCCGTAGTCGATGTTCGCGCGAAGCGTGTGCAGCGGCACCCGGCCCTCGCGGTAGAACTCCTTGCGGCTCATCTCCGCGCCACCGAGGCGGCCGGAGCACTGCACCCGGATGCCCTTGGCGCCGGCGCGCTGCGCCGACTGGATGGCCTTGCGCATGGCGCGACGGAACGCGACGCGGGACGCGAGCTGCTCCGCGATGCCCTGAGCCACGAGCTGGGCGTCCAGCTCGGGGTTGGAGGCCTCGTGGATGTTGAGCTGCACCTGCTTGCCCGTGAGCTTCTCGAGCTCCGTGCGCAGGCGGTCCGCCTCGGCGCCGCGGCGGCCGATGACGATGCCCGGGCGAGCCGTGTAGAGCGTGATCGTCACGCGGTCACGGGTGCGCTCGATCTGCACCTTGGCGATGCCGGCGCGCTCGAGACCCTCGGTGAGGAGCTTGCGGATCTGCACGTCCTCGCGCACGAAGTCGGCGTAGCGCTGGCCGGCCTTCGTCGAGTCCGCGAACCACTTGCTGCGGTGCTCGGTCGTGATGCCGAGGCGGAAACCGAGCGGGTTGACCTTCTGACCCATCAACGAACCTCTTCCTTGGCAGCGACGATGACCGTGATGTGGCTGGTGCGCTTGAGGATCCGGTTCGCCCGGCCCTGCGCCCGGGGCTGGATCCGCTTGAGGGTCGGGCCCTCGTCGACGAACGCCTCCGCGACCACGAGCTCGCTCGGGTCGAACCGCTCGCTGGCGGCGTCGGCCTTCACCCGGGCGTTGGCGATCGCGCTGGCGACCACCTTGCGCACGTCCGAGGCCACGGCCTGCGGCGCGAACGTGAGCATGGCGACGGCCTCCTCGGCCCCCTTGCCACGGATGGTGTCCACGACGCGGCGAGCCTTGCGGGGCGTGACGCGGACGTACCGCGCCTGCGCCTTGGCTTCCATGTGTCTGTCCTTCTTCTTGTGACCGTCAGGGCACCTGCTGCTGACCCGAGGGGTCAGCGGCGGCGCGCCTTCCGGTCGTCCTTGTCGTGTCCACGGTAGGTACGCGTCGGGGCGAACTCACCGAGCTTGTGTCCGACCATCGACTCGGTCACGAAGACCGGGACGTGCTTGCGGCCGTCGTGCACCGCAAACGTGTGGCCGAGGAAGTCCGGCGTGATCATCGAGCGACGAGACCACGTCTTGATGACGTTCTGCGTGCCCTTCTCGTTCTGCGCGTCCACCTTCTTCTGCAGGTGGGCGTCCACGAAGGGGCCCTTCTTCAGGCTGCGAGGCATGCTCCGTACTCCCTATCAGCGCTTCTTGCCGGTACGCCGACGGCGCACGATGAGCTTGTCGCTCGGCTTGCCCGGACGACGGGTGCGGCCCTCGGGCTTGCCCCAGGGGCTCACGGGGTGGCGACCACCGGACGTCTTGCCCTCACCACCACCGTGCGGGTGGTCGACCGGGTTCATGGCGACACCGCGGACGGTCGGGCGCTTGCCCTTCCAGCGCATGCGGCCGGCCTTGCCCCAGTTGATGTTCGACTGCTCGGCGTTGCCGACCTCGCCGACGGTCGCGCGGCAGCGCGCGTCGACGTTGCGGATCTCGCCGGACGGCATGCGCAGCTGCGCGTACGGGCCGTCCTTCGCGACGAGCTGCACGGACACACCGGCCGAGCGGGCGATCTTCGCGCCGCCACCGGGCCGCAGCTCGATGGCGTGGATGACCGTACCGGTCGGGATGTTGCGCAGCGGCAGGTTGTTGCCCGGCTTGATGTCCGCGCTGGGGCCCTGCTCGATGCGGTCGCCCTGACGCAGCTTGTTCGGCGCGATGATGTAGCGCTTCTCGCCGTCGGCGTAGTGCAGGAGCGCGATGCGCGCCGTGCGGTTGGGGTCGTACTCGATGTGAGCGACCGTGGCCGGCACGCCGTCCTTGTCGTGGCGACGGAAGTCGATGACGCGGTAGGCGCGCTTGTGGCCGCCGCCCTTGTGTCGCGACGTCACCCGACCGGAGGCGTTGCGGCCCCCGGACTTGGACAGCGGACGGACCAGCGACTTCTCCGGCGTCGACCGAGTGATCTCGACGAAGTCGGCGACGGACGAGCCGCGGCGGCCCGGCGTCGTCGGCTTGTACTTACGGATTCCCATGTCTGTGAGTCCTTCTATCCCTCGCCGCGGCTCACGCCGTGCCGAAGATGTCGATGGTGCCCTCGCGCAGCGTGACGATCGCGCGCTTGGTGTCCTTGCGCTTGCCGAGGCCGGCGCGCGTCCGCCGGGTCTTGCCCGGGCGGTTCAGCGTGTTGACGTCGGCGACCTTGACCCCGAACACCTTCTCGACCGCGATCTTGATCTCGGTCTTGTTCGCGTCCGGGTGGACGAGGAAGGTGTACTTGCCCTGGTCGAGCAGGTTGTAGCTCTTCTCGGAGACGACCGGCGCGATCAGGATGTCGTGCGGGTCCCGTCCGAGGTTGCCGATGACGCTCACTTGGCAGCCTCCTCAGCCTTGAGCTCGACCGGCTCGCTCAGGAACGAGGCGAGGGCGGACGAGGTGAACACGACGTCGTCGTTGACGAGGACGTCGTAGGTGTTGAGCTGGTCCGGGGAGATGAGGTGGATCTCCGGGACGTTGCGAAGGCTGAGCCACGCGAGGTCGTCGTCGCGCGAGACGACGGCGAGGATGCGCGGGGCCTGCGACGCAGCGCGGAGCACGGCGAGCGCGGCCTTCGTCGACGGCGCCTCGAGGCCGAAGCCCTCGACGACGTGGACGCGGTTCGCGCGAGCGCGGTCCGAGAGCGCGCCGCGCAGGGCGGCGGCCTTCATCTTCTTGGGGGTGCGCTGGCTGTAGTCGCGCGGCGTCGGGCCGTGGACGACACCACCGCCGGCGAACTGCGGCGCGCGGGTCGAGCCCTGACGGGCGCGGCCGGTGCCCTTCTGCTTGTACGGCTTCTTGCCGCCACCGCGAACCTCACCGCGGGTCTTCGTCTTGTGCGTGCCCTGGCGCGCGGCAGCGAGCTGGGCGACGACGACCTGGTGGATGAGCGGGATGTTCGTGGTGACGTCGAAGACCTCGGCGGGCAGCTCGGCCGTACCGGCCTTCTTGCCAGCGGCGTCGATGACGGCGATCGTGGTCATCTCAGGCCCCCTTCACGGCGCTGCGGACGACGACGAGCGAGCCCTTGGGGCCCGGCACGGGACCGGCGATGAGCAGGAGGCCCTTCGCGGCGTCGACGGCCTGGATGGTCAGGTTCTGGATGGTCGCGCGCTCGTGGCCCATGCGGCCGGCCATGCGCAGGCCGCGGAAGACGCGGGCGGGCGTGGACGCCCCACCGATCGAGCCGGGCTTGCGGTGGTTGCGGTGCGCACCGTGGGAGGCGGAGACGCCGGCGAAGCCGTGGCGCTTCATGACACCAGCGGTGCCCTTGCCCTTGGTCGTGCCGATGACGTCGATCTTCTGGCCGACCTCGAAGACGTCGGCGCCGAGCTCCTGGCCGGGCGTGAAGTCGGAGGCGTCGGCCGTGCGGATCTCGGCGACGTGACGGCGCGGCGTGATGCCGGCCTTGGCGAAGTGGCCCTGGAGGGGCTTCGTGACCTTGCGCGGGTCGATCTGCCCGAAGGCAAGCTGCACGGCGCTGTAGCCGTCGGTCTCGGGCGTGCGGATGGCCGACACGACGTTCGTCCCGACCTGGACGACGGTGACCGGGACGAGCTTCCCGGCCTCGTTCCAGACCTGGGTCATCCCGAGCTTCGTCCCGAGCAGCGCGGTCACGCTGGAAGTGGTGGAAGTCATGATGGGAAACCTCAGAGCTTGATCTCGATGTTGACGTCGGCCGGCAGGTCGAGACGCATGAGCGAGTCGACGGCCTTCGGCGTCGGGTCGATGATGTCGATGAGGCGCTTGTGCGTCCGCATCTCGAAGTGGTCGCGGCTGTCCTTGTACTTGTGGGGAGAACGGATCACACAGAACACGTTCTTCTCCGTCGGCAGCGGCACGGGGCCAACCACCGTCGCACCGGCCCGGGTCACCGTGTCGACGATCTTCCGCGCCGAGCTGTCGATGACCTCGTGGTCGTAGGACTTGAGCCGGATGCGGATCTTCTGTCCCGCCATGGCTGTCTGACTCTCTCTCGTCGTTACCGCTCGTGAACTGCTTGACCGACCCCCGCGCTCGGGCGTGTCGCCTTTGCGTCCCACCCCAGCGCCGCACACTCGCGCGTGCGAGCCGGTACTCGAGTCGGGGTCTTGGCCTGCGGCCCTCGGTGAGGTCCGGTCGGCCAGATGGTTGCCGCTCAGTCAATGACTGCCGGGCCCAAGGCCCGAGCGCGACGCCTGGGAGCAGCCGGCGGCATGACCACGCCGGCCATTTCTCAGGCCAGTCGATCTCGCCGTCTGCACGTCCAGCGCGCACGCACGAGCCTCGTTCCCACGAGGCAACCTGAACAGTCTGCCACACGCCCCGGGTTTCGGCCAACTCCGTTGACCACCCGGCGACGGTGACCCACCTCACCCCGGCCGCGGGCCGTCGGGGGCGCCGATGGGCGGACTGCCGCGGCCACCCGATCCGCCGTGGCCACCCCAGAACCGGGTCGCCGACCCGACCCGGTCGCCCCGTGGCCACCAGCTCCACCGTGGCCACCCCCAGAACCGGATCGCCGACCCGACCCGGTTGCCCCGTGGCCACCACGCTCGCAGCGGCCATCCGCCCGCCGTGTCCACCCTGCGCCCGGGTTGCCGTCCCCGCCCGGTCCACTCGTAGCCACCGGATCCGCCGTGGCCACCCCAGGACCGGGTCGCCGACCGGACCCGGCTGCCCCGTGGCCACCGGGCGCGCCGTGGCCACCAGACGCGCCGTGGCCAACGATCAAGCCACGGCTGGGGTGATCAGGCGACCCTCCTCCGCAAGGATCGTCGGGACGAGCCGCCAGATCACTCCCGTCGCGAGGTCCTCCCACGCGAAGTGGAGCACCCGGTGACCGAGTGCGACGAGCGCGCGATCGCGGGCGTTGTCGCGCTCGATGCCGGCGTCCCGTCGGTGATGCTCACCATCCAGCTCGACGACGAGAAGCCGCCCACCACCGAGCTCCCACACGAGGTCGCAGCGAGCGACCACCCGTCCGGTCCGATCGCGTACCCGCCGCTGGAGGTCGTCCGGCGGGACACCGTGGTCACGGCACTGCAGGCGAGCGCGCGTCTCGAACGGCGACTCGGCTCGATGGTCGACCAGCGCCCTCGCCTCGCGGAACACCCGCGCGCCTGGACGACCGGCGAGGACGAGCGTGGCGATGCGATCGAGGTCGCCGGTCCCGATCCGCCCGACATGAAGCGCGCTGTCGAGGATGCTCACCATCGTGTCGCGATCGCAGAGTCGCGCCACCTGCGCGATCGCGAACGCGGGGGCGACGCCCGTCAGGTCCTCCCCGAGCCGCAGCAGCCCGGGGTGCCTGGGGCTCTCGCGGTCCGTCCGGACCCGTCGCACCCGCAGGCCAGGACGCGACCGCAGCCGGGCGGGAGGTCGACACGCCACCTCCGGGACGAAGTCGAGCGGCGCACCGTCGATTCCGGCGAGCGTGAGGGCGGCGAAGGCCGAGGGCACGACGTGGGCCCCCGACCACAGCGCGGCGATCTGCGCGCGCTGCTCGGTGGTGGCCCGCCAGTCCCGGTCCTCGACCGCCTCTGGCAGGACGAGGTACACCCCGTCGACGATCTCGGCCCAGCGGCCGGCGCCGACATGGCGAGCGATGCGACCCGGCGGAACGCCGCACTCGAGGAGCTGACGGCGCGACACGAGACCCAGCTGGGAGCTGGCGACGTCGAGGACGACCCTGGGGATGCGCTTGGCGCGCCCGTCCAGCGGCTGCCCCTCGGGGGTGAGCGCGAGCTGGGCGGTACGGAGTCGAGCGAGTGGCTGCGTCGTCATGACCCGAGGAAAGCCGAAGCGACGCTCCCACGCCGGGGGCCTGTGGACGACACCTCGTGTTCGGGCCCAAGCCGTGGCTGGGGACAACGGACGACCCCGATGTCCCGGGACCGCCAGGGCCACCGCGGCGCCGAGTCTGACCGGCGAGCCGGTGGCGCGGGGGCCACCGCGGTAGCCGTGGCCACCACGGAATCGGGACGTCAGCCCGACCCGGCACCACCGTGGCCACGGCAAGGTGCGAGGCGGTCCAAGGTGGCGAGGGTGCACCGGTGGCGCGAGGGCCATCGCGGGCGCCTTGGCCACCACGGGACCGGGACCTCAGCCCGACCCGGCGCCACGGTGGTCACGACGAGCAACGGGACGGCCAGAGGCTGAACCAGTGTCGATGCCGGCGCCGGCGCAGGCGAGCCGGTGGCGCGGGGGCCACCGCGGTACCCGTGGCCACCACGGAATCGGGACGTCAGCCCGACCCGGCGCCACCGCGGCCACGGCGAGCAGCGAGGCGGTCCGAGATGGCACGGGCCCGCCGGCAGCCGCCCCTCAGGGCACGGTCCGCCGCAGCGGCAGGTACGCCAGCCCGGCGAGCACCACCACCAGCAGCGCGCCCCAGCCGACCATGCCGGCCCACCCCTGGCCGACGATCCACCGCCCGACCGACCCCCAGCTCCCCGTGCTGGTGATGAGCCAGACCGCGAGCACGAGCACGGCGGCGACCGCCAGCAGCCCGACGACGAGCCACAGCGTGCCGAACCTCTTGAACACCGTCGCGGCGAGGAACCCGGTCACGAAGGCGAGCATCGCCATGACGAGGTAGAACGCGAACGCCAGCGGGATGCCCTCGTCCCACAGGCCCGGCAGCCGGGCGAACACACCGCCCAGCCCGAACCCGTCCGTCGCGTCCTCGACCAGGCCGATGACGACGAACACGACCGCGAGCAGAGCGGAGCCGCCGAGCGCGGCGAGCAGCGACCCGGTGTAGAACTCGCGCCGGGTCACGCTCATCGCCTGCGAGAAGGGGAACGTGAGCGTGAGCGACTGGATGCCGACCACGAGGAAGTACCACAGCGGCGCCTGCGCTCCCCCGCCGACCAGCGGCCCGTCCGCACCGGCGCTGCGCACGATGGCGTAGACGGCGTAGGTCAGCACGAAGGCGCCGCCGAGCACGAGGAGCGGGACCCAGACGAGCGTCTCGCGGTTGACGAGCTGCATCTTGACGACGTTGAGCGTGCGACTCATCGGAGTGCTCCTTCCTCGGCGGTCCGGGTGGTCCGGACCACGAGCTGCTGCAGGGAGACGGGCGAGACGTCGAGCCCGAGCTCGCGGAGCCGGACCCGATCATCGGCGCTCAGCGCGCCGTACACGGTGGCGGCCAGCACGTGCCCGAGCCGCTCGCGGCCGATCACCTCCCGGCCGGCGACGAACCGCTCGACCGCGTCGGCGTCGCCGACGATCGTGGCCGCGCGGCCACGCAGGTCGTCGGTCGGCTCGTCGAGCAGGACGCGCCCGCCGTCGAGCAGCACGACGCGCTCGATGAGCGAGGCGACCTCGTCGATGAGGTGCGAGGACAGGACGATCGTGCGCGGGTGCTCGGCGTAGTCCTCGAGCAGCCGGTCGTAGAACACCTGACGGGCGACGGCGTCGAGCCCGAGGTAGGGCTCGTCGAAGAAGGTCAGCTCGGCGCGGCTCGCGAGCCCGAGGATCACCCCGACGCTGGAGAGCTGGCCGCGGGAGAGCTTCTTGATCCGCTTGTCGAGCGGGAGCCGGAACTCCGCGACCAGCTCGCGCGCCAGGTCCTCGTCCCAGCGGGGGAAGAACAGCCGGGCGATCGCGAACGCGTGGGCCGGCGTGGCGTCCTCGGGGTAGCGCTGGCTCTCCCGGACGAAGCACACGCGCTGCAGCACCCGCGCGTTCTCGTACGGCTCCTCGCCGAACACCCGGACCGAGCCCGAGGTGGCGAACGCCTGGGCGGTGAGGATCGACATGAGCGTCGTCTTGCCCGCGCCGTTGCGTCCCAGGAGCCCGTAGATCGCGTTCGGCTCCAGGGAGAGCGAGACGTCGTCGAGCGCGAGGGTCGTGCCGTACCGCTTGGTGAGGTGCTCGACCTCGATGACCGCCGTCATGATGCCTGTCCTTCCGGAGTGTGCGGGGTGTCCTGCGGGGAGAGCGACGAGCCGCGAGCCCGGACGAGCTCGACGACGTCGGCGGCGGTGAGACCGAGGGTGCGAGCCTCGCCGAGCAGCGGGTCGACGTACCGCTCGACCAGGGCGGCGCGACGCTCCGCGAGCAGCGCGGCGCGCGCCCCCGTCGCCACGAACATCCCAATGCCGCGCTGCTTGTACAGCACGCCCTTCTCGACGAGGAGGCCGATGCCCTTGGCCGCGGTCGCCGGGTTGATCCGGTAGAAGGCGACGAGCTCGTTGGTCGACGGCGCGCGCCCCTCCTCCGCCAGCGCCCCCGAGACGATGGAGTCCTCCACCGCCTCGGCGACCTGGAGGAAGATCGGTCGGCCCTCGTCGAGCATCGCCCACTTCTCCTCTGGTTACCTACCTAACTAGATAACCGTAGCACGGCACGCCTCCCCGGCACCACCCGCGGCGGGAACGACGACGGCCGGGGACGACGAAGGGCCCCGGGAGCCGAAGCTCCCGGGGCCCTTCTGTGCGTCATTCCTCCGGGGAGGACCTCACGCCGTGATCACGCGGTGATCACCGGGCTGATCGGACGATCAGGCGAGGATCTTGGTGACCGTGCCCGAACCGACCGTGCGGCCACCCTCGCGGATGGCGAAGCCCTGACCCTCCTCGAGGGCGATCGGCTGGATGAGCTCGACCGTCATCTCGGTGGTGTCGCCGGGCAGGACCATCTCGGTGCCCTCGGGCAGGGAGATGACGCCGGTGACGTCCGTCGTGCGGATGTAGAACTGCGGGCGGTAGTTCGTGTAGAACGGGTTGTGACGGCCACCCTCGTCCTTCTTGAGGATGTACGCCTGGCCCTCGAACTTCGTGTGCGGGGTCACGGACCCCGGCTTCACGACGACCTGGCCGCGCTCGACGTCGTCACGCTTGGTGCCGCGCAGGAGCAGACCGCAGTTCTCGCCGGCCCACGCCTCGTCCATCTGCTTGTGGAACATCTCGATGCCCGTGACCGTGGTCTTCTGCGGGGCGCGCAGACCGACGATCTCGACCTCGGAGTTGATCGGGAGCTTGCCGCGCTCGACCTTGCCGGTGACGACCGTGCCACGACCGGTGATCGTGAAGACGTCCTCGATCGGCATGAGGAACGGCTTGTCCATGTCGCGCTCGGGCTCCGGGACGTTCTCGTCCACGGCGTTCATGAGCTCCTCGATGGACTTGGTCCACTCCGGGTCGCCCTCGAGCGCCTTGAGGCCCGACACGCGGACGACGGGGGCGTTGTCGCCGTCGAAGCCCTGCGCGGAGAGGAGCTCACGCACCTCCATCTCGACGAGCTCGAGGATCTCCTCGTCGTCGACCATGTCGGACTTGTTGAGCGCGACGAGGAGGTACGGGACGCCGACCTGGCGGGCGAGCAGGACGTGCTCGCGCGTCTGGGCCATCGGACCGTCGGTCGCGGCGACCACGAGGATGGCGCCGTCCATCTGCGCCGCACCCGTGATCATGTTCTTGATGTAGTCGGCGTGACCGGGAGCGTCGACGTGAGCGTAGTGACGCTTCTCCGTCTGGTACTCGATGTGCGCGATGTTGATCGTGATACCGCGCTGCTTCTCCTCCGGCGCCTTGTCGATCTCGTCGAACGCGAACACCGGGTTGAGGTCCGGGTACTTGTCGTGCAGGACCTTGGAGATCGCCGCCGACAGCGTCGTCTTGCCGTGGTCGACGTGACCGATCGTGCCGATGTTGACGTGCGGCTTGGTCCGCTCGAACTTGGCCTTAGCCACTGGGGTTCCTCCTGGAACTCTGGTAGTTGCTGCACCGTGCGGAGGTCCGCCGCGGTGTCCCTACGGGTCTGGTTGGTGTGGTGCTGGGTGGAGCTGGCGCCCCGTGGGACTACTCGCCCCGGGTCTTCTTGATGATCTCCTCGGCGACGTTCCGAGGAACCTCGGCGTAGCTGTCGAACTGCATCGAGTACACCGCGCGACCCTGGGTCTTCGACCGCAGGTCACCGATGTAGCCGAAGAGCTCGGACAGCGGAACCAGTGCGCGGACAACCTTAACGCCCGACGCGTCGTTCATCGACTGGATCATGCCACGCCGGGAGTTGAGGTCGCCGATGACGTCGCCCATGTACTCCTCGGGCGTCCGCACCTCGACGTCCATGACGGGCTCGAGCAGCGCCGGGTCGGCCCTGCGCATGCCCTCCTTGAACGCCATCGAGCCGGCGATCTTGAACGCCATCTCCGAGGAGTCGACGTCGTGCGCGGCGCCGTCGACCAGCGTCGCCTTGACGCCGACGACCGGGAAGCCCGCCAGGACGCCGGACTGCATGGCGTCCTGGATGCCGTGGTCGACGCTCGGGATGTACTCGCGCGGGACGCGGCCACCCGTGACGGCGTTGGTGAACTCGTACACCTGGCCGTCGGTCGTCTCCAGGGGCTCGAAGGTCACCTGGACCTTCGCGAACTGGCCCGAGCCACCCGTCTGCTTCTTGTGCGTGTAGTCGAGCTTCTCGACCGCGCGACGGATCGTCTCGCGGTACGCGACCTGCGGCTTGCCGACGTTCGCCTCGACCTTGAACTCACGACGCATGCGGTCGACGAGGATGTCGAGGTGGAGCTCGCCCATGCCCTTGATGACGGTCTGGCCGGTCTCCTGGTCGAGCTGGACCTGGAACGTCGGGTCCTCCTCGGCCAGCTTCTGGATCGCCGTGCCCAGCTTCTCCTGGTCACCCTTGGTCTTGGGCTCGATGGCCACCTCGATGACCGGGTCCGGGAACGTCATGGACTCGAGCACGACCGGGGCGTCGAGCGCGCACAGCGTGTCACCCGTGGTGGTGTCCTTGAGGCCGATGAACGCGTAGATGTGCCCGGCGGTGGCCTCCTCGACCGGGTTCTCCTTGTTCGCGTGCATCTGGAAGAGCTTGCCGACGCGCTCCTTCTTGCCCTTGGTGGCGTTGAGGATCTGCTGGCCGGGCGTCACGCGACCGGAGTAGATGCGCACGAAGGTGAGCTTGCCGAAGAACGGGTGCACGGCGATCTTGAAGGCGAGCGCCGAGAACGGGGCGTCGAGGGACGCCGCGCGCTCGAGGATGATCTCCTCGTCGCGCACGTCGTGACCCTGGACGGCCGGGACGTCGAGCGGGCTCGGCAGGTAGTCGATGACCGCGTCGAGCATGGGCTGGACGCCCTTGTTCTTGAAGGCCGAGCCGCACAGCACCGGGTAGGCCTCGGAGGTGACGGTGAGCTTGCGGATGCCGGACTTGATCTCGGCGACCGTCAGCTCCTCGCCGCCGAGGTACTTCTCGAGCAGCTCCTCGTCGGTCTCGGCGACGGCCTCGACGAGCTCGGCGTGGTACTGCTCCGCCCGCTCCTTGAGGTCGGCCGGGATCTCCTCGACCGTGTAGTTCGCACCCATGGCCGTCTCGCCGCGCCACAGGAGCGCGCGCATCTCGACCAGGTCGACGACGCCCTCGAACGTGCTCTCGGCACCGATCGGGAGCTGGATCACCAGCGGACGCGCGCCGAGGCGCGACTTGATGGTGTCGACCGTGAAGTAGAAGTCGGCGCCCAGCTTGTCCATCTTGTTGACGAAGCAGATGCGCGGGACGTCGTACTTGTCGGCCTGGCGCCACACCGTCTCCGACTGGGGCTCGACGCCCTCCTTGCCGTCGAAGACGGCGACGGCGCCATCGAGCACGCGGAGGCTGCGCTCCACCTCGACCGTGAAGTCCACGTGGCCGGGGGTGTCGATGATGTTGATCTGGTTGCCGTTCCAGAAGCAGGTGACGGCGGCGGAGGTGATGGTGATCCCCCGCTCCTTCTCCTGCTCCATCCAGTCGGTCGTCGAGGCGCCGTCGTGGGTCTCGCCGATCTTGTAGTTGACGCCCGTGTAGAAGAGGATCCGCTCGGTCGTCGTGGTCTTGCCGGCGTCGATGTGCGCCATGATGCCGATGTTGCGGACCTTGTTCAGGTCGGTCAGCACGTCGAGTGCCACAGGTGCTCGTTTCTGTTCGGTATGAGCGATTCGGGTGCACCGCCGGCTTCTGGCCGACGGTGCGGGAGGCGGGTGGCGGACCGGAGGGTCCGCGGGGCGGGTGGCGACGACGCGGCCGGGGGCCGAGCGCCGTCGCCGGCCCGGCTCACCAGCGGTAGTGCGCGAACGCCCGGTTGGACTCGGCCATCTTGTGCGTGTCCTCGCGGCGCTTGACCGCGGCGCCGAGACCGTTCGACGCGTCGAGGATCTCGTTCATGAGGCGCTCGGTCATCGTCTTCTCGCGACGCTGACGCGAGTAGTCGACGAGCCAGCGCATCGCCAGCGCCGTGGCGCGGGCGGGGCGGACCTCGACCGGGACCTGGTAGGTGGAGCCACCGACGCGGCGGGACTTCACCTCGAGCGACGGACGGACGTTGTCGAGCGCGCGCTTGAGCACGGCGGCGGGGTCCTGCTGCGTCTTCTCGCGGACGCCCTCGAGGGCGTCGTACACGATGCGCTCGGCGACGGACTTCTTGCCGTCGAGGAGCACGCGGTTGACGAGCTGGGAGACCGTCGGCGAGCCGTAGACCGGGTCGACGACGACGGGGCGCTTGGGTGCGGGGCCCTTACGAGGCATTACTTCTTCTCCTTCTTGGCGCCGTAACGGCTGCGGGCCTGCTGACGGCCGCGCACGCCCTGCGTGTCGAGCGCGCCACGCACGATCTTGTAGCGGACACCGGGAAGGTCCTTCACACGACCGCCGCGCACGAGCACGATCGAGTGCTCCTGGAGGTTGTGGCCGACGCCCGGGATGTACGCCGTGACCTCGATGCCGCTCGACAGCTTCACGCGAGCAACCTTGCGCAGCGCCGAGTTCGGCTTCTTCGGGGTCGTGGTGTACACGCGGGTGCACACGCCGCGGCGCTGGGGCGAACCCTTGAGCGCCGGGGTCTTGGAGCTGGTGGTCTTGGGCGCACGGCCCTTGCGGACCAGCTGCTGAATGGTAGGCACTACGTCTCCGTCTCGAGAGATTGACTCAGTGGTCGTTTCTCCCGCACCGGTGGGCCCACGCGTGTGCTCGGGCGCACACGGGACGAGACTCGTCTCGGGTGGGCGCCGGTGGTCGCTGCCACTCAGTGATCCCGACCGACGCCCTCGGTCCAGCCGGGGGTAACGTCAAGGAGCGGAATCACGCGCACGCAAGAGCCCGCCTGTGCGGGCACCGCAGGACACAGTACGCCGACGGGGCCTCCACGTCAACCGGCGGACGGCTCGGCCCGTCAGCCCGAACCGGTCGCCCAGTCGAGCGCGACCGGCTCGGCGAGCTCGATCGCGTCGCTGCACACCAGTCGCACCCGGGACGCCCACCAGCCGTCGTCCCACGGGTAGTCGAGCGTCTCCCCCGAGACGTCGTACCCCGCATCGGCGACGACGGAGGCCGGCACGACCGCGAGGCAGTACCGGACCGCGCGCACCGGGTCGGGCGCGCCCCGCGACCACCGGCCCGGGTCGTCCGACCGGCCGGCGAGCGGGATCCCCGGCGCGCGGACGAGCTCCGTCGCCCCAGGTCCGAGCCGGTCGGCGCTGGACGGCCCGGGGTCCTGCACCCAGCTGATCGCGTCGAGCTCGGCCTGCCCGAGCACCCGGTCGACGACGAGGACCCCACCCGGCGTCGTCGCGTCGGCCACCACCACCCGGTTCGCCCGCGGCACCCACAGGTCGCCGCCGGAGTCGTTGCGGAGCTCGAGCCCGAGCCGGAGCGCACCGGAACCGGCGCCCGGCTCGACGCTCGCCGAGGCGATGGTGAGCGTGACGTCGCCCGCCGGCCACCGCTCGTGCGGGAGGCGTCCGCCACCGCCGCCGCACCCGGCGACGACGGCCGCCAGCGAGGCCAGCGCCGCGAGACCGCCGAGAACGACGACGCGGGGGCGCCGCCGCCCGCTCCCCCGGACCCGCCTCACCGGTAGTGCTCCCTCGTCGGCAGTCCCATCTCGTCGCGCAGCCCGTTCTCGGTGGCGGCGAGCGGATGGCGCGGATCGATGATCTCGGGTGTGCTCGGGTCGCGGTCGTGATCGATGGGGAGCCCGGTGGCCTGCCGCTCCGCGACGCGGATGCCGTGGTCCTGGGCGTCGGCGCCCTCGTACATCCAGTCGGGGTCGTAGGAGCCGTTGATGTAGTCGTAGGCGTGACCCATCTCGTGCTGGAGGACGACGACCGGAGGGGCACCGCGGAAGTCGTCGATCGACGGTAGGTACTGGATCACGTGGGGGTTGCCGCTCCCGTTGGCATAGGAGTTCTCGTACCAGGGGTCGCCCTGTCCGCCGTGCTCGTCGGCCGGGACGAGCTCGCGGATGTCCAGCGACTTCCGACCGAGCCCGAAGAACCAGCTCCCCGAGTCGTCGTACTTCTCCGAGAGGTTGGCGAGCAGCTGCTGCCCGGTCGGCGAGGAGCGCAGGAGGTCGAGATCGGCCCTCACCCGCTCGATGAACTCCGGCGACCCGGTGATCGTGATGTGCTCGGTGTCCGCGGGGATCTGGAGGTTGACGTTGACCTCGTTGGTCGAGCCATCCGCCCGCCGGTCGTCGTGGCTCGTGTCCCGGCCCGTACCGCCGATGGTCCGGTCCTCGCCAAGACCGCCGTAGCTGACGTCGTCGCCCGCACCGCCCGAGATCTCGTCCCTGCCGCGACCGCCGGAGAGCACGTCGGCGCCGTGGCCTCCCGAGAGCACGTCGTTGCCGGCACCGCCCTCGAGGAAGTCCTCGTCGCGGCCGCCGCTGAGGTGGTCGTCCCCGCCGAGCCCGTAGAGCGTGTCCCGGCCCTCGCCGCCGAAGATGCGGTCGTCACCACCCTGGCCGTCGAGGTAGTCGGCCTCGGCGCCGCCCGAGACGTAGTCACCGCCACCGCCCGCCTTGATGACGTCCTCGCCCCCGAGGCCGAAGAGGCGGTCGCGACCCCCGCTGCCCGTGATGATGTCCGCCCCCTCGCCGCCGAGCGCGGTGAACCGCAGCCGCGAGTCCCGCGGCAGCGTGATGATGTCGTTCCCACCGCCGCCGTGGAGCACGAGCTCCTTGCCGGCTGGCAGGCGGAAGGTGCGCGACTCCCCCTCGGTCATCACGCGCTCACCGTCGACGGTGCTGAAGGAGAGCTTCGTGACGGTGACGATCTGCTCCCCGGTCTCCGGGTCGATCGTCACGGTGATGCGCTCGTCGCCCTCGCCGCCGCGCAGCATGATCGCGCCGTCGATCTCGACGATGCCGATGCCGGTCAGGTCCAGCTCGTCGCCCGGGTCGAAGAACGACCCGCCAAGGGTGAAGCTCCACCAGGTCTGCGTGAGCGCGTCCCAGCGCGCCGTGGCCGAGGCGACCTCACCCTCGAGGGCGACGAGCGAGCCGTCGAGCTCCGCCCGGATGCCCTCGGCCGCCGTGACGGCCGAGCGCACGATGGCCTGGTCCTCCTCGGTCTCGGTGACGAACCACAGGCTGCCGTCGGACAGGACCCGGCGCTCGAAGCTCATGACGTCACCCCAGCTCGAGTCGAGGCGCCCCTGGGCCGCCGTCACCGTTCCGGCGACGCTCTGCATCGTCCGCGCGAGGGCGGCCGCGATGTCCGCCGCCTCGTCGAGGTCCCGGACGAGCGCGCGCCGGCGCTCGTCGTACGCGTCCGCCGCCTCCCCCTCCCAGGTCTCCAGCGGGTTCGCCATGTCGGCGCGCGCGCCGTCGGCCACGGTGCTCACGCTGCGCGCGACGTCCGACCACGCCGTGGCCGCCGTCTCGATCTGCCCGGGGTCGGCGCGCAGGTCCCAGAGGCCCTGGCTCATCGCTGCTCGAATCTCGCCGCCGCGTCCTCGTCCGTGCTGCCGTAGCCGAACCCGCACGTGTAGAGGCTGTCGGCGGCCACCTCGAGCACGGCCCGCAGGGTGTCGAGCGCCGAGTCGGCGGCCTCGGAGCACCCGACGTGCGCCGAGATGACGGCGGCGCCGGCCGCGGTGTTCCCGGCGGAGAACCCGGCCGCGGCCGTGGCAAGACCCACGATGGTCGCGGACCCGTCCTGCCACGCCGTCCCCAGGGAGACGGAGTGCCCCAGGACCTGGCTGCCCGCGGTCACGAGCGCCTCGGGATCGACCGTCGTCATGGTGCTCCTCCCCGCCCGGTCGTCGCCGCCCGACCGTGGCGCGCGACTGTCGGCGAGGCTACACGAACGGCGGGCCGCGCCGCCCCCCGGCGGCGGGCCCCCCCGCCGTTCGTGCTGGGCGCACGCCGTGCCGAGCACGGCGCGACGCGTCAGCGGTAGTCGTCGAAGCCGCGACCGAGGTCGAGCTCCTCGAGGGCGATCGCCTCGCCGGAGCCGGTCTCGTAGGACATCGGCAGGTACTCGATGTCGTCGTAGCCGAAGGCCGGGTACAGCTCGGCCTTCGCCTCCTCGGTCGGCTCGACCGACACGTCGCGGTACCGCGGGAGGCCCGTCCCGGCGGGGATGAGCTTACCGAGGATGACGTTCTCCTTGAGGCCGAGCAGCGAGTCGGAGCGACCCGACATCGCGGCCTCGGTGAGCACCTTGGTCGTCTCCTGGAAGGAGGCGGCCGAGAGCCAGGAGTCCGTGGCGAGCGACGCCTTGGTGATCCCCATGAGCTCCGGGCGGCCCGAGGCCGGCGTGCCGCCCTCGGAGACGACGCGGCGGTTCTCCTCCTCGAACCGGGAGCGCTCGGCGAGCTCACCCGGCAGCAGGTCGGAGTCACCCGAGTCGAGCACGGTCACGCGACGCAGCATCTGCCGGACGATGACCTCGATGTGCTTGTCGTGGATGTCGACGCCCTGGCTCCGGTAGGTCTCCTGGACCTGCTGGACGAGGTGCTTCTGCACGGCCTGCGGGCCGAGGATGCGCAGCACCTTCTTGGGGTCGACCGCACCGGCGACGAGCTGCTGCCCGACCGCGACGTGGTCGCCGTCGGAGATGAGCAGCCGCGAGCGCTTGGAGACCGGGTAGGCCAGCTCCTCGCTGCCGTCGTCGGGCGTCACGACGAGCTTGCGCGTGCGCTCCGTGTCGTCGATCCGGACGCGGCCGGCGGCCTCGGAGATCGGGGCCTCACCCTTGGGGGTGCGGGCCTCGAACAGCTCCTGGACGCGCGGCAGACCCTGCGTGATGTCCTCGGCCGCCGCCACACCACCGGTGTGGAACGTCCGCATCGTCAGCTGGGTGCCGGGCTCGCCGATGGACTGGGCGGCGATGATGCCGACCGCCTCGCCGACGTCGACGAGCTTGCCCGTGGCCAGCGAGCGGCCGTAGCACATCGCGCACGTGCCGACCCGCGAGGCGCAGGTGAGGACGGAGCGGACCTTGATGGTCTCGATCCCGTGCTCGACGAGCTTCTCGATGACGACGTCGCCGACGTCCTCGCCCGCGTTCGCGAGCACCTCGCCGTCCTCGCCCACCACGTCGACCGCGAGGGTCCGCGCGTAGGCCGAGGTCTCGACCGTCTCGGCCCGGTAGGCCTTGCCGGTGGAGTCCTTCTCCGCGATCGTCATGACGAGGCCGCGCTCGGTGCCGCAGTCCTCCTCGCGGATGATGACGTCCTGGGAGACGTCGACGAGGCGGCGCGTGAGGTAGCCCGAGTCGGCCGTCCGCAGAGCGGTGTCGGCCAGACCCTTGCGGGCGCCGTGCGTCGCGATGAAGTACTCGAGCACCGAGAGGCCCTCGCGGTAGTTCGAGGTGATCGGACGCGGGATGATCTCACCCTTCGGGTTCGCCACGAGGCCGCGCATACCGGCGATCTGGCGGACCTGCATCCAGTTACCACGAGCACCCGAGGTGACCATCCGCTGGATGGTGTTGCGCGTCGGGAAGTTGGCGCGCATCGCCTCGTCGACCTCGTCGGTCGCCTTGGTCCAGATGTCGATGAGCTCGCTGCGACGCTCCTCGTCCGTGATGAGACCCAGGTCGAACTGCGCCTGGACCTTCGCGGCCGCGTCCTCGTACCGGTCGAGGATCTCCGGCTTGGTGTCCGGGGGCACGACGTCGGAGAACGCGATGGTGAGGCCCGAGCGGGTCGCCCACTGGAACCCCGCCGCCTTGAGGGCGTCGAGGCTCGCGGCCACCTCCACCTTCGGGTAGCGCTCGGCCAGGTCGTTGACGATGACCGAGAGCTCCTTCTTGCCGACGACCCCGTTGACGTACGGGTAGTCGACCGGGAGGGTCTCGTTGAACAGCGCGCGGCCCAGCGTCGTCCCGAAGAGGATCGTGTCGCCGCTCTCCCAGCCCTCCGGCGCCTCGTAGCCGACCGGCGGCACGAGGTCGTCCATGAGGACCTTGATCTCGGCGTTCAGGTCCAGCTCCCCGGCGTCGAACGCCATGATCGCCTCGGCGATCGAGGAGAACGAGCGGCCGGCGCCCTTCGCGTCCTCACGGTCGGACGTGAGGTGGAACAGACCGATGATCATGTCCTGCGACGGCATGGTCACCGGACGACCGTCCGACGGCTTGAGGATGTTGTTGCTCGAGAGCATGAGGATGCGGGCCTCGGCCTGCGCCTCGGCGCTCAGGGGCAGGTGGACGGCCATCTGGTCGCCGTCGAAGTCGGCGTTGAACGCCGCGCAGACGAGCGGGTGCAGGTGGATCGCCTTGCCCTCGACGAGCTGGGGCTCGAACGCCTGGATGCCGAGACGGTGCAGCGTGGGTGCGCGGTTGAGCAGCACCGGGTGCTCCGTGATGACCTCCTCGAGCACGTCCCACACGACGGGACGCGCACGCTCGACCATCCGCTTGGCGCTCTTGATGTTCTGCGCGTGGTTGAGGTCGACGAGACGCTTCATCACGAACGGCTTGAACAGCTCGAGCGCCATCTGCTTGGGCAGACCGCACTGGTGCAGCTTGAGCTGCGGGCCGACGACGATGACCGAGCGGCCCGAGTAGTCGACGCGCTTGCCGAGCAGGTTCTGGCGGAAGCGCCCCTGCTTGCCCTTGAGCATGTCCGAGATGGACTTGAGCGGGCGGTTGCCGGGGCCCGTGACCGGGCGGCCGCGGCGGCCGTTGTCGAACAGCGCGTCGACGGCCTCCTGGAGCATCCGCTTCTCGTTGTTCACGATGATCTCGGGCGCGCCGAGGTCGAGCAGACGCTTGAGCCGGTTGTTCCGGTTGATGACGCGGCGGTACAGGTCGTTCAGGTCGGAGGTCGCGAAGCGGCCACCGTCGAGCTGGACCATCGGGCGCAGGTCCGGCGGAATCACCGGGATGCAGTCGAGCACCATGCCGAGCGGGGAGTTCGTCGTCGTGAGGAACGCGTTGACGACCTTGAGCCGCTTGAGGGCGCGGGTCTTGCGCTGGCCCTTGCCCGTGCGGATGATCTCGCGCAGCGTCTCGGCCTCGGCCTCGAGGTCGAAGGTCTCGAGGCGACGCTTGATCGCCTCGGCGCCCATCGCACCCTCGAAGTACGAGCCGTAGCGCGCCTCGAGCTCGCGGTAGAGCATCTCGTCGCCCTCGAGGTCGGCGACCTTGAGGTTCTTGAACCGGTCCCAGACGCGCTCGAGACGCTCGGTCTCCTGCTTGGACCGGTTGCGCAGCTGCTGCATCTCGCGCTCGGCGGACTGCTGCACCTTCTTGCGCACGTCGGCCTTGGCGCCCTCGGCCTCGAGCTCGGCCAGGTCGGACTCGAGCTTCTTGGTCCGCTCGGAGATGTCGCCGTCGAGCCGCTTGGTGATCTGCGCCTTCTCGATGTCGATCTCGTTCTGCAGCGACGCGAGGTCCTGCGAACGACGCTCGGCGTCGACGGCCGTGATCATGTGCGCCGCGAAGTAGATGACCTTCTCCAGGTCCTTCGGGGCGAGGTCGAGCAGGTACCCGAGGCGCGAGGGGACGCCCTTGAAGTACCAGATGTGCGTCACGGGCGCCGCGAGCTCGATGTGGCCCATCCGCTCACGGCGGACCTTCGAGCGCGTCACCTCGACCTGGCAGCGCTCGCAGACGATGCCCTTGAAGCGCACGCGCTTGTACTTGCCGCACGAGCACTCCCAGTCCCGCGTGGGACCGAAGATGCGCTCGCAGAACAGGCCGTCCTTCTCGGGCTTGAGCGTGCGGTAGTTGATCGTCTCCGGCTTCTTGACCTCGCCGTGCGACCAGGTGCGCACGTCATCGGCCGTCGCGAGGCCGATCCGCAGCTCGTCGAACAGGTTGACGTCGAGCAAGGTGTCCTACTTCCTTCGGTGTGTCACCGGTCAATCGAATGGGGTGGGATCCGATCCCCGGCCGCCGGGCCTCGTGTCCGAGGCGCCGGCCGGCCGGTCGGGGGTCCTGTCGGGTCGTCGAGCGACGCCGACAGGACCGCGCCCGCGATCAGATCTCGTCGATGTTGCTGGCGTCAGGACGGCGGGACAGGTCGATCCCGAGCTCCTCGGCGGCCCGGTAGACCTCCTCGTCCGTGTCGCGCATCTCGATGAGCGTGCCGTCGGCCGAGAGGACCTCGACGTTCAGGCACAGCGACTGCATCTCCTTGATGAGCACCTTGAAGGACTCGGGGATGCCCGGCTCGGGGATGTTCTCGCCCTTGACGATCGCCTCGTAGACCTTGACGCGGCCCGGGACGTCGTCCGACTTGATGGTGAGCAGCTCCTGCAGCGCGTAGGCGGCGCCGTACGCCTCGAGGGCCCACACCTCCATCTCGCCGAACCGCTGGCCACCGAACTGCGCCTTACCACCGAGCGGCTGCTGGGTGATCATCGAGTACGGACCGGTGGAACGCGCGTGGATCTTGTCGTCCACCAGGTGGTGCAGCTTGAGGATGTACATGTAGCCGATCGAGATCGGCTCCGGGAACGGCTCGCCGGAGCGGCCGTCGAACAGCCGCGCCTTGCCGCTGGAGTTCACCAGCTGGACCCCGTCGCGCGTGCGGAGCGTCGAGTCGAGCAGACCCGCGAGCTCCTCCTCGCGCACACCGTCGAAGACCGGCGTCGCGACCGTCGTGCCCGGCTCGGCCGCGAGGGCCGAGGCGGGCAGGTGCTTCGCCCAGCCCGGGACGCCGTCCTTGCCGGCGTCGCCGTCGAGCGACGCGTCCCAGCCGTTCTTGGCGACCCACCCGAGGTGGGTCTCCATGACCTGGCCGACGTTCATGCGGCCGGGCACGCCGAGCGGGTTGAGGATGACGTCGAGCGGCGTCCCGTCCTCGAGGAACGGCATGTCCTCGACGGGCAGGATCTTCGAGATGACACCCTTGTTGCCGTGACGGCCGGCGAGCTTGTCACCGTCCGTGATCTTGCGGCGCTGGGCGACGTAGACGCGGACGAGCTGGTTGACCCCCGGGGGCAGCTCGTCGCCGTCCTCGCGGTTGAACTCGCGCACGCCGATGACCGTGCCCTGCTCGCCGTGCGGCACCTTGAGGGACGTGTCGCGCACCTCGCGGGACTTCTCCCCGAAGATGGCGCGGAGCAGGCGCTCCTCCGGCGTCAGCTCGGTCTCACCCTTGGGCGTGACCTTGCCGACCAGGACGTCGCCCGACCCGACCTCGGCGCCGATCCGGACGATGCCGCGCTCGTCGAGGTCGGCGAGGACCTCGTCGGAGACGTTCGGGATGTCGCGGGTGATCTCCTCCGGACCCAGCTTGGTGTCGCGGGCGTCGACCTCGTGCTCCTCGATGTGGATCGAGGAGAGGATGTCCTCCGAGACGAGCCGCTGGCTCAGGATGATGGCGTCCTCGTAGTTGTGGCCCTCCCACGACATGAACCCGACGAGGAGGTTGCGGCCGAGCGCGAGCTCGCCCTCGTCCGTCGCCGGCCCGTCGGCGAGCACGGAGCCCACCTCGACGCGCTGGCCCTCGTCGACCAGCACGCGCTGGTTGTAGGACGTGCCCTGGTTGGAGCGCTGGAACTTCGCGACGCGGTAGGTGAAGTGCGTCCCGTCGTCGTGCATGACGACGATCCCGTCGGCCGAGACCTCCGTGACCACACCGGGGGTGTGGGCGACGATGACGTCGCCGGCGTCGATCGCCGCGCGGCGCTCCATGCCGGTCCCGACGAGCGGGGCCTCGGAGCGGACCAGCGGCACCGCCTGGCGCTGCATGTTCGCGCCCATGAGGGCGCGGTTCGCGTCGTCGTGCTCGAGGAACGGGATCATCGCGGTGGCGACCGACACCATCTGGCGCGGGGAGACGTCCATGTAGTCCACCTCGTCGGCGGGGACCAGGACGGCCTCCTCGCCACCGGCGCGAACGAGGACGTTCTTCTCGGCGAAGGTGTTGTCGTCGGTCAGCGGCGCGTTGGCCTGCGCGATGACGTGACGGTCCTCGTCGTCGGCCGTGAGGTAGACGACCTCGTCGGTCACGACGCCGTCGATCACCTTGCGGTACGGCGTCTCGACGAAGCCGAACGGGTTGATCCGCGCGTACGTCGCGAGCGAGCCGATGAGACCGATGTTCGGACCCTCGGGGGTCTCGATCGGGCACATGCGGCCGTAGTGCGACGGGTGGACGTCACGGACCTCCATGCTCGCCCGGTCACGGCTCAGACCACCCGGGCCGAGGGCGCTCAGGCGACGCTTGTGCGTGAGGCCCGCCAGGGGGTTGTTCTGGTCCATGAACTGGGAGAGCTGGCTCGTGCCGAAGAACTCCTTGATGGAGGCGACGACCGGCCGGATGTTGATGAGCGTCTGCGGCGTGATCGCCTCGATGTCCTGCGTCGTCATGCGCTCGCGGACCACGCGCTCCATCCGGGACAGGCCCGTGCGGACCTGGTTCTGGATGAGCTCGCCGACCGCGCGGATGCGGCGGTTGCCGAAGTGGTCGATGTCGTCCGTCTCGACGCGCACGACGGCCGGGGCCTCGGACGTGCCGAGGTCGACCTCGTCGATGCCGCGGTGCAGCGCCGCGAGGTACTTGATCGTCGCGACGATGTCCTCGGGGGTGAGCACCGAGTCCGAGAGCGGGGCGGTGCGACCGAGCTTCTTGTTCAGCTTGTAGCGGCCGACCTTCGCGAGGTCGTAGCGCTTCGGGTTGAAGTAGAAGTTGTCGAGGAGGTTGCGGCCGGCCTCGATGGTCGGCGGCTCGCCCGGACGGATCTTCCGGTAGATGTCGAGCAGCGCCTCGTCCTGCGTCTTGACCGTGTCCTTCTCGAGCGTCTCGAGCACGACGGGGAAGTCGGCGAACTGCTCGCGGATCTCGCCCTCGGTGAGGCCGAGCGCCTTGAGGAAGACGGTGACGGACTGCTTGCGCTTGCGGTCGATGCGCACGCCGACGGCGTCGCGCTTGTCGATCTCGAACTCGAGCCACGCGCCGCGGCTCGGGATCATCTTCACCGACAGCACGTCCTTGTCGGACGTCTTGTCGGCGATGCGCTCGAAGTAGACGCCGGGCGAGCGGACGAGCTGCGAGACGACGACGCGCTCGGTGCCGTTGATGATGAACGTGCCGCGGTCGGTCATGAGCGGGAAGTCGCCCATGAACACGGTCTGCGACTTGATCTCGCCCGTGACGAAGTTCGTGAACTCCGCCGTGACGAAGAGCGGCGCGGAGAAGGTGAAGTCCTTCTCCTTGCACTCCTCGGCCGTGTACTTCGGCGGCTCGAAGCGGTGGTCCTTGAAGCGGAGCTCCATGGACTGGCCCAGGTCCTCGATGGGAGAGATCTCCTCGAAGATCTCCTCGAGGCCCGACGTGCTCGGGACGGGCTGGTTGCGCTCCGCCGCGGCCTCGACACGCGCCTGCCAGCGCTCGTTGCCGAGGAGCCAGTCGAAGCTGTCGAGCTGGAGTCCGAGGAGGTCGGGAGCCTGGAGGGGCTCCGTGATCTTGGCGAAGGAAACCCTTCGCGAAGCGGTGCGGTTGGCGATGGCGTCAGCGATCGAAGGGTTGCTCGAGGCAGCCAAGAGGGATCCTTCCCCACGAAAAGGGTGTTCTCGCGCGCCGCCGCGTGGTTCCCTGGACACCCGGGACGTGGTCTGTCAGCCTGGGACCGAGCCGGAATCCGGCACCGAACCGCGGGCAGCACGACGTGTTCCTGGGATGAGGGGGCACAAGGCAGCGCAAAGCGCGAGCATACCTGAGTGCGGAAGCCAGGTCAACTCCGGGTCGTTGGGGGCTCGGCGGGGGCGCGGACGCCCGGCGCCACGGTGGCCGCGGAGCGCGCGACGACGGCTCTCCGTCCGTCCGGTCCGCCGTGGCCACCGCGTACGCCACGACCACTCCCGGCCCGTCCGGTCCGCCGTGGCCACACACGCACCGGCTCCCCCCGCCGACCCGGCCCCACGGTGGCCACGGACGCCGCGTTGACCCCCGCCGGCCCGCATGCCCTCGGACACCCGGCCCCACGGTGGCCACCGCGTACGCCACGACCACTCCCGGCCCGTCCGGTCCGCCGTGGCCACACACGCACCGGCCCACCCCGCCGACCCGGCCCCACGGTGGCCACGGACGCCGCGTTGACCCCCGCCGGCCCGCATGCCCTCGGACACCCGGCCCCACGGTGGCCACGACCCGCCCCCGGCCTCTGGACGAACGACAGCGGGGCCCGCACCTTTCGGTGCGGGCCCCGCTGCGTGATGCGTGGAGCTGAGGTGGCCTCAGATCACTTGATGGTGACCTTGGCGCCAGCGCCCTCGAGCTGCTCCTTGGCCTTGTCCGCGGCCTCCTTGTTGGCGGCCTCGAGGACCGGCTTCGGAGCGCCGTCGACGAGGTCCTTCGCCTCCTTCAGGCCGAGACCCGTGATGGCGCGCACCTCCTTGATGACGGCGATCTTCTGCGAGCCGACCTCCTCGAGGATGACGTCGAACTCGGTCTTCTCCTCCTCCTCGGCGGGAGCGTCGGAGGCGCCGGCAACGGCCTGGACGGCAACGGCGGCCGGAGCGGCGGCCGTGACCTCGAAGACCTCCTCGAACTTCTTCACGAAGTCCGAGAGCTCGATGAGGGTGAGCTCCTTGAAAGCGTCGATGAGCTCGTCAGCGGTGAGCTTCGCCATGATGGGCGTTCCTTCCTGTGATGACTTCTGCGCGTGCTGCGCGAGAGGTGGGGTGAAACGTCTGCCTGTCCGGACGGATCAGGCAGCGGCCTGCTTCTCGCGCAGGGCCTCGATGGTGCGGACCGCCTGCGACGCGGGAGCGGTGAAGACGTACGCAGCCTGGAAGAGCTTCGCCTTCATCGCACCGGCCGCCTTGGCCAGCAGCACCTCGCGCGACTCCAGGTCGGCGAGTGCGGTGATCTCGGCAGGAGTGATCTCCTTGCCGTCGAGCACACCGGCCTTGACGACCAGTGCCGGGTTCGCCTTGGCGAAGTCACGCAGACCCTTGGCCGCCGTCACCGGGTCCCCGGAGACGAAGGCGATGGCGCTCGGGCCGGAGAGCTGCTCAGCGAAGCTCTCGAGACCGGCCTCGCGCGCCGCGATCGCGGCCAGCGTGTTCTTCGCCACGGCGTACTGCGCCTCGGCCCCGAGGGCCTTGCGCAGCTGCTTGAGCTGGGCGACCGTGAGGCCGCGGTACTCGGTGAGCACCGCAGCGCTGGAGCCGCGGAAGAGCTCGGTGAGCTCTGCGACGGCTGCCGCCTTGTCGGGCCTCGCCATGGCATTCCTTTCGGTGGCGACCGTCGGTCTCTCCGCTCGGAACGAGAAAGAGCCCCGCGCACAGGCGCGGGGCTCGAAGGAACGCGGCTCGATCGTGATCGAGCATGACGCGTGTCGAACATCGCACCTGCGCAGGCTTCCCGTGGGAGCTTCGACCCGGAGACGTCATCGTCCGTGCGGACGAGGGCGCAACCGAATGACCGGCGGTCTGGGGTACGCGGACCATCGTACAGGACGCGGGAGGGTGCCCCGTCCACGGGCGTCGTCGTCCGGCGGGAGGGGGCATCGGCACCACGCCGGCGGACTCGCCCGCGAGTCTCCCGCGGACCCTCCCGGGGATCTCCGGCGCCCCGACCGACCCCGCCGGAACGGCCGAGGGCCCCGACCGGCGAACCGGTCGGGGCCCTCGGGGAGAGCTCGGAAAGCCCTCGAACTCAGGCGGCGTCCTCGGCGGCGACGTTGCGCGTGCGCGTCACGTCGAGCGGGATGCCGGGGCCCATCGTCGTGGCGACGGTGCCCTTGAGCAGGTAGCGGCCCTTGGAGGAGGACGGCTTGAGACGCAGGATCTCCTCGAGCACCGCCGCGTAGTTCTCGGCGAGCTGCGCGTCGGAGAAGGAGGCCTTCCCGACGATCACGTGGAGGTTGCCGTGCTTGTCGACGCGGAACTCGATCCGGCCACCCTTGATCTCGGACACGGCCTTCGCCACGTCCATCGTCACGGTGCCGGTGCGCGGGTTCGGCATGAGACCGCGCGGGCCGAGGACGCGGCCGAGGCGGCCGACCTTGCCCATGAGGTCCGGCGTCGCGATCGCGGCGTCGAAGTCGGTGTAGCCGGCGGCGACCTTCTCGATGAGCTCGTCGCCACCGACCTCGTCGGCACCGGCGTCGATGGCCTGCTGCGCGCGCTCACCGACGGCGAAGACGACGACGCGGGCCGTCTTGCCCGTGCCGTGCGGGAGGTTGACGGTGCCGCGCACCATCTGGTCCGCCTTGCGCGGGTCGACGCCGAGGCGGAACGCCACCTCGACCGTCGGGTCGAACTTCGCCGTCGCCGTCTCCTTCGCCAGGCGCATCGCGGCCAGCGGGGAGTAGGTGGTCGAGCGGTCGATACCGGTGGCCGCCTTGCGGTAGGCCTTGCCGTGCTTGGGCATTGCTGCTCCCTTCTCAGGCCGGGCTCGTGTGCCCGGCGGTGCAGGTGTGGTTGACGGACCGGGTGGTCCTCCCACGGTGCGTCTCACGAGGAGACGCGGGTCTTGGTGCCGTGTGGCGGGTGCCCTACTCGGCGACCGTGATGCCCATCGAGCGCGCGGTGCCCTCGATGATCTTCTCGGCGGCCGCGAGGTCGTTCGCGTTGAGGTCGGGCATCTTGGTGGTGGCGATCTCGCGGACCTGGTCGCGCGTGATCTGGCCGGCCGTGGTGCGGCTCGGGGTGGAGGACGCCTTGGCGAGGCCGGCGGCCTTCTTGATGAGCTCGGCGGCCGGCGGCGTCTTGAGGATGAACGTGAACGAACGGTCCTCGTAGACGGTGATCTCGACCGGGATCACGTCGCCACGCTGCGCCTCGGTGGCGGCGTTGTAGGCCTTGCAGAACTCCATGATGTTGACGCCGTGCTGACCGAGCGCCGGACCGATCGGCGGGGCGGGGTTGGCCGCACCGGCCTTGATCTGGAGCTTGATGTAGCCGGAGACCTTCTTCTTGGGAGGCATGTGTCTCTCCTAGGTGTGGGCCGACGCCGTGGGCGATGACCCGGTTGCAGACGCTCGCCCCGGCGGGGCGAGCGGGTCCGTCCGCGCCTGCGAGCAGGACGCGGACGGGATCCGGCTCAGATCTTGGCGACCTGGCCGAACGAGAGCTCGACCGGGGTGTCCCGGCCGAAGATCGAGACGAGGACCTTGAGCTTGGCCGACTCGGGCTGGATCTCCGAGATCGTGGCCGGCATGCCCTCGAACGGACCGTCGGTGACGGTGATGGACTCGCCGACCGAGAACGCGATCTCGATGGGCGCGCCCTTGGCCGCCGCGGTCGCCGCCTTCTCCTTGGCCTTCGTCTGCTGCGCCGGGGCGAGCATCGAGACGACCTCGTTGAGGGTCAGCGGGACGGGCGAGTGCGCCTGGCCGACGAAGCCGGTGACGCCCGGCGTGTGCCGGACCGCGCCCCACGACTCGTCGGTGAGGTCCATCCGGACGAGGACGTAGCCGGGGATCCGGACGCGCTCGACGACCTTCTTCTGGCCGCTGGCCTTGACCTCGACGACCTCCTCCATCGGGACCTCGATCTGGAAGATGAAGTCCTCCATGTTGAGCGTCGCGATGCGGGCGGCGAGGTTCGACTTCACCGAGCGCTCGTAGCCGGCGTAGGAGTGCACGACGTACCAGTCGCCGGGCTGACGCGAGAGCTCGCGGCGGAACGCCTCGGTCGGGTCGATCTCCTCCTCGGCCTCCTCGACCTCGACGGTCTCCTCGACGACGTCGGCCTCGGCGGCGTCGATCGACTCCGCGGCGGACTCGACGGCCTGCGCTGCCTCCTCCGCGACGTCGGTCTCGGCCTCGGCGGCCGCGAGCGCGACCTCCTCGACGAGCTCGTCAGGAGTCTGGGGCGTCTCGGACACGTCCGACCTGCTTTCTCTCAGTGATCCACGCGTGGGCTCGGCTGCGACACGGGCCGCGACCGGCCCGGCGAGCGACGTCAGGCCCCGAACACCTTCAGGACGAGCTGTCCGAAGATGAAGTCGATGCCGGCGACGAAGGCCATGCACACGAGCACGAACACGACGACGACGATGGTGAAGTTGACGAGCTCGTTGCGGGTCGGCGTCACGACCTTGCGCAGCTCGGAGATGACCTGCCGCACGAAGAGGGCGATCCGGGCGAAGAGGCTGGGGCGCTGCTCGCCCTTGCGCGGCTTGGGTGCAGTCGCGTGCGTCTCGCTCATGTCCCCTCCTTCGTGGTCGTGGCCGTCCGGCGCCCGAGAGGTCGGGCGCCACGGGCGTCGTGAGGACGCCCCACGCGGGGCGATCCCTCGAGCAGGGCAGGCGGGACTCGACCCCACAACCGCCGGTTTTGGAGACCGGTGCGCTACCAATTGCGCCACTGCCCTACGGCTCGACCAGGCTCCACGACCGGGCGCACGAGGCGCGCGTCAGCGTGGTGTCCGGAAGCACCGGGGGTCCACTGTACGCGACGGGGCCCGGCAGGTCGAACCGACGTGACACGATAGGGGCCGTGACCACCGAGGCCTCCTCCTCCAGCCCCTCCGCCAGCCCGTCGCACCCGGTGCCCGCGCGACGCGTGAGCTCCCGGATCGGGGCGATCGCCCCGTCCGCGACGCTGGCCGTCGACGCGAAGGCGAAGGCGCTCAAGGCGGCGGGCCGACCCGTCATCGGATTCGGCGCCGGTGAGCCCGACTTCCCGACGCCCGACTACGTGGTCGAGGCGGCCGCGCGCGCCTGCTACGACACGGTCAACCACCGCTACACGCCCGCGGGCGGCCTGCCGGAGCTCAAGGAGGCGATCGCGGCCGCGACGCTGCGCGACGGCGGGTACGAGGTCGCCCCGTCGGACGTGCTCGTGACGAACGGCGGCAAGCAGGCGGTCTACGAGGCGTTCGCGACGCTGGTCGACCCGGGCGACGAGGTCATCCTCCCGGCGCCGTACTGGACGACCTACCCCGAGACCATCGCGCTGGCCGGCGGTGTCCCGGTCGAGGTGTTCGCCGGTCCCGAGCAGGACTACCTGGTGACGGTCGACCAGCTCGAGGCAGCGCGCACGCCGGCCACGAAGGCCCTGCTCCTGTGCTCCCCCAGCAACCCGACCGGCGCCGTCTACTCCCCCGATCAGATCGAGGCGATCGGCCGGTGGGCCCTGGAGCACGGCATCTGGGTCGTGACGGACGAGATCTACCAGCACCTCGTGTACGACGACGCGGTGTTCACGCCGATCCTGCGTGCCGTGCCCGAGCTCGCCGACCAGACGGTCGTCCTCAACGGCGTCGCCAAGACCTACGCCATGACCGGGTGGCGGGTCGGCTGGCTGACCGGCCCGACCGACGTCGTCAAGGCCGCGACCAACCTGCAGTCGCACCTCACGTCGAACGTGGCGAACGTCTCCCAGCGCGCCGCGATCGCCGCGCTCACGGGCCCCCTCGACGTCGTCGAGCGGATGCGCGAGGCGTTCGACCGCCGCCGCCGCACGATCGTCGCAGCGCTCGACGCGATCCCGGGTGTCCAGTGCCCGACGCCGAAGGGCGCGTTCTACGTCTACCCGTCGGTCCGGGACCTGCTCGGCCGGGAGATCGACGGCGAGCGTCCGACGACGTCGGCCGAGCTGGCCGAGCTCGTCCTCGCCCGCGCCGAGGTGGCCGTCGTCCCGGGCGAGGCGTTCGGCCCGAGCGGCTACCTGCGCCTGTCGTACGCCCTCGGCGACGACGCGCTGGTCGAGGGCGTCACGCGGCTCGCGGAGCTGCTCGGCCGCGCGCGGTAGCCACCCTTCTCATCCAGCTCTCATCGCCGGTTGCGAGAATGCCGGGATGAGGGCCGGGACGAGCGCGCGGGTGCTCGCTCGTCGCGTCGCGACGGGCGGGCTCGCCCTCGTGCTGCTCGTCGCCGTCGCGTGGCTGGCCGCGACGGCCGTCCGCGCGGACCGCTCGACCGTCCCCCTCGGCGACGTGGTCGTCGTCCGCGCGCCCGGTCCGTCGCCCGCCCCGTCGGGATCGGCGTCGCCACCCCCGTCGCCCGCCCCGACGACGCCCGCATCGCCGTCGCCGTCCGCCTCCCCGGCGGAGCCGGCCACGCCGTCGCCCGCCCCGACGACGCGGCCCTCCCCCGTCCCACCGCCCGCGCCGCACGACGACGACGATGACGATGACGATGACGATGACGACGACGATGACGATGATCCCGACGACGACCACGCTGACGACCCGGACGACGACGATGACGACGACTGAGCCCCGCGCGTCGATCCGGGTGCGGATCCTGCTCGCCGTGCTGGCCCTCGTCGCGCTCGCGTTCACCGGAGCCGGCGTCGCATGGTTCGCGCTCGAGCGCGAGCGCGCCGAGGACCGCATCGAGGACTCGCTCGCCCGCACCGTGACGGAGGTTCGCGCGATCGCGTCGGACGACGTCGACCCGGAGACCGGCCTGCCGTTCGCCTCGGCGCGCGCCCTGCTCTACGTCGCGCTCCAGCGGTTCGTCCCGGCCGATCACGAGGCCGCGTTCTCGATCGACGCGACCGGGGACGCCCGCCAGTACGCCCAGCTCAACCCGTTCCCGGCCCAGGACGACCCCGACCTGCTCGCCGCGCTCGCGGACGCCGCGCACCGCGAACAGGTGACGCTCGAGTCCGTCAGCACCCGCCAGGCCGACTACCGAGTCGCCGTCATCCCCGTCGCCGTCGACCTGGCGGACGGCTCGACCGACGCCTCGGCGATGATCGTCGTCGTGGACCGCGGTGCCGAGCTGGCCGAGGTGAACCGCGCGGTCGGGCTGCTCGCGCTCGTCGCCGCGGCGGCGAGCGCCGCGAGCTGCGTCGTGGCCTGGTTCGTCGTCGGGCGCGTCCTCGCACCGCTGCGCCGGCTCCAGCGCACCGCGCAGGAGGTCAGCTCGACGGACCTGTCCCGGCGCATCCCGGTCGACGGCGACGACGAGCTCGCCGCCCTCACGACCACCTTCAACGCGATGCTCGACCGGCTGGACGCGGCCTTCACGGCCCAGCGCCGCCTGCTCGACGACGTCGGCCACGAGCTGCGCACGCCGCTCACCGTCATGCGCGGCCACCTGGAGCTCATGGACGCCGGCGACCCGGCCGACGTCGAGGCCGTGCGCGGGCTGGCGCTGGACGAGATCGACCGCACCGACGACCTCGTCGACGACCTCGTCACGATCGCGCGCGCCGGCCGGCCCGACTTCCTGCGGCCGGCGGCGGTCGACGTCGCGCTCCTGACGGACGACGTCCTCGCGAAGGCCCGCGGGCTCGGCGAGCGCCGCTGGCGGCTCGACGCGCTCGCCGAGGGCGAGGCGGTGCTGGACGCGCGCCGGGTCACGCAGGCCCTCCTCCAGCTCGCCGCGAACGCCGTGCGCTACTCCGAGCCGGGCAGCACGGTGGCCGTCGGCTCGCGCCGGCGGGAGGGCGACCTCCTCCTGTGGGTGCGCGACGAGGGCGTCGGCATCTCGCCGCAGGAGACGCGTCGGGTGCTCGACCGGTTCGCGACGGGCGCCCACGCCACCCGCGAGAGCACCGGCCTCGGTCTCGCGATCGTGCACTCGATCGCGCTCGCGCACGGGGGCGACGTCGAGATCGACTCCGAGCCGGGCGCCGGGACGACCGTGACGCTCGTGCTCCCGCTGACGGCAGGAAGGCCGACGTGACCGCGATCCTGGTGGTGGAGGACTCCGAGCGCATCGCCGCGTTCGTCGCGAAGGGGCTGCGCGCCGCCGGCTTCACGCCGACGATCACGGCGAGCGCCCGTGACGCGTTCGACCTGGCGGCCTCGGGCGAGTTCGACCTCATGGTGCTCGACCTGTCGCTGCCCGACGGTGACGGCCTCGACGTCGCGCGCCGCCTGCGGGCCGCCGGGGCGGAGCTGGCCATCATCATCCTCACGGCGCGCGACTCGGTCACCGACACCGTCGCCGGCCTGGAGGGCGGCGCCGACGACTACATGGCGAAGCCGTTCCGGTTCGAGGAGCTGCTCGCCCGGATCCGGCTGCGGCTGCGCACGGGTGCCGCCGGGGACTCCCGGAGCGACGTGCTGCGACACGACGACGTCGAGCTGGACCTGCGCTCGCGCCGGGCAAGGGTCGGGGACCGAGAGGTGGAGCTGTCCGCGCGGGAGTTCGCGCTCGCGGAGACGTTCCTGCGCCACCCCGGGCAGGTGCTGAGCCGGGAGCAGCTCCTCTCGCGGGTGTGGGGGTACGACTTCGACCCCGGGTCCAACGTCGTGGACGTCTACGTGCGCTACCTGCGCCGCAAGCTCGGGGCCGAGCTCGTCACGACCGTGCGCGGCGCGGGATACCGCCTGGGCTGATCCGGTCGGCGGGCGGCCGGAGAGCGGTCGGTCCGTCGGTCGAGAGGACGGCGAGGTCCCCGCCGCGCGTGGGGGAAGCGGCGGGGACCTCGGTGGCCGGGTCGCGACGACCCTGCCACGGCCCAGGGGGGCCGTTGTCGGCCGTCCGGAGTCCGTGGACGGCCGGCGTCCGGTCAGTTCGCCGACTGCGGGCTGACGGGTGACGCGGGCGACGCCGGGGTGGCGGGCGACGGCTGCGTGACGGGCGAGACCGGGCTGACCGGCGAGGCCTGCGTCGTCGGGGAGACCTGCGTCACCGGCGAGGCCTGCGTCACGGGCGAGGCCTGCGTCGTCGGTGAGACGACCGATGGCGCCGTGACCGTCGTGATGGCCGAGCTCGCGCCGACGAACGCGGGGTCGCCGGCGGCCGGGGTCGCGGTGACCCCGGGGGTGGCGACGGGAGCAGGCGTCGACGGCGTCGGCTCGGGCAGCGCCGGCGTCGACGTGGCGCTCGACTCGGGCGTCGTCGTGACCGCCGGGCCGAGCGGTGTCGTGCCGGGGTCGGCCGCGGCCATGACCGAGCCGCCGACCACACCGGCGGCCCCGAGGGCGCCGGCGACGATCCAGGTGGTGCGCTTCATCGTTCTTCCTCCTTCTGTGACGGCCCCACCGGGGGCGGCGGGACGGGACCGAGCAGTCGCTCGGCCAGATCGAGCACGTCGGACGCGCGGTGCGCGAGGACGGGCACGAGAGTGAGCAGCACGGCGGCGACGCGGGCCCGCATCGCCGCGAGCACCCCCGGGTCGTCCGTCGGCACCTGGGACCACCAGCCCGCGAGCGCCGCACCCGCGCCGGGGTGGTCGAGCGCGAGGATCTCGGTGTGCGCGAGGAGGCAGGCGTCGTCGTCGACGAGGAGCCCGGTCCCCGCACGGTCGAGGTCGAGGTGACCGGCGACGTCGCCCGACTCCGTCAGCAGCACGTTGCCCGGGTGCAGGTCGCCGTGGACGAGGCCGGTCGCGCCGACGGCGTCGCGATGACGACGCCAGGAGCTCCCGGCGCGGGCGGCGAGCACGGCCAGCCGCGCGTGCGTGGCCGGGGTGAGCACGCCGCGTGCCGCGTCCACCTGGGTCGGGAGGGTGTCCGCCCAGGCCTGCACCGCCGGCGGACCGGGCGGGGTGGGTGTCATGTCGCCGGCCGGCTCGGCCGACTCGGCCGGCTCGGCCGACCTGGCCGATCCTGCCGGCCGGGGCCGCAGCCGCGCGAGCGGCGGCACCGGAGCGCCGGCGACCAGGCGGTCGGTGAGCGGCACGCCCGGCAGCGCGGTCAGCGCGAGGACGCCGGGGCCGAGGCACTCCACCGCGCCGGGTGCCCCCGCGACCAGCTCGTGCCGTGCGCGGAGCCCGGCGAGCCGCCGCGGGGCGACCACCTTGAGGTAGGCGAGCGCCGAGCCGTCGGCTGCGGTCACGCGGACCACGGCCCGGCGCAGCGGCCGGTAGGTCACGACCTCGAGGCCGGCGGCGTCGGGCAGCGCGGCCCGGACGGCGGCGAGGGTGCAGGCGGCAGCGAGGCCCGGCAGCTCGGGGTCGGCCGGGTGGCGCCACACGGCGACGGAGTCGGCGCGGGTGCCGGCCTCGTCCTCCGCGACCGCGACTCCACCGGGCCGGGAACCCGCGCGCCGGTCGTCGTCCTCGTCGCCGGCCTCGGGAGCTGGCCGCAGGAGCGCGGCCCGGCCCGCGTGCGCCGCGGCGATCGCGACCGGCGCGTCGGACGCGACGAGGTAGTCGCGCCGGGGGCCGAGGTCCGTCGAGTAGGCGACGTCGAGCCCGACGCTGAGGTGCCCGGCCCTCGGCTGCACCCGGTCGACGCGCACCGTGAGCCCCTCGGGAGCTCGACCCGGCCGGTCGTCACCCCCGAGACCGAGCGCCGCCGCGACGAGCGTGCGCGCGCCCGCGGCGTCGGTGCCGGAGTACGGCACGAGGAGTGCGGCGAGCGTCGTCATGTCTCCACTCGACACCCGGCGGGTGAGGTCCGCGTGAGACGCGGATGAGAGCCGTCTCATCAAGTGCGAGACTCGCGTGATGCGTCCCCTGGCCCGGCTCCCGAAGGCGCACCTCCACCTGCACTTCACCGGGTCGATGCGCCAGGCGACGGTCGTCGAGCTGGCCGCGGAGGCCGGGCTGCGCCTGCCGGACGCCCTGCTCGACGACGCGCCGGACGTGCCCCAGGACGTCCGCGGCTGGTTCCGGTTCCAGCGGCTCTACGACGCGGCCCGCGCCGTCGTGCGGAACGAGAGCGCCATGCGTCGCGTCGTCCGCGAGGCCGTGCTCGACGACGCGGCGGAGGGCTCCCGGCGGCTCGAGCTCCAGGTGGACCCGACCTCGTACGCGCCGTACGTCGGCGGCCTCACGCCCGCGCTGGAGATCGTGCTGGACGAGGCGCGCGCGGCTTCCCGGGACACCGGCCTGTCGGTCGGGATCGTCGTCGCCGGCTCCCGGATGCGCCACCCGCTGGAGGCCCGGACGCTGGCCAGGCTGGCGGCGCGCTACGCCGGGGACGGCTCCGGGGACGTCGTCGCGTTCGGCCTGTCGAACGACGAGCGACGCGGCGACACCGCCGAGTTCGCGCCCGCGTTCCGGATCGCGCGCGACGCCGGGCTGCCGGGCGTCCCGCACGGCGGCGAGCTGCTCGGCCCCGAGCACGTCCGCGAGGTCGTCGAGAAGCTGCGGCCCGTGCGGCTCGGGCACGGCGTCCGCTCGGCCGAGGACCCCCGGCTGCTGGCCGAGCTGGCCGAGCGCGGGATCGCGGCCGAGGTGTGCCCGGCGTCCAACGTCTCGCTCGGCGTCTACCACGAGGCCCGGGCGGTCCCGCTGGACGCGCTGCGCGCGGCGGGCGTCCGGATCGCGCTCGGTGCCGACGACCCGCTGCTGTTCGGCTCCCGGCTGGTCGAGCAGTACGAGGCGGCGCGGCACGTCCACGCGCTCGACGACGACGCGCTCGCCGCGCTGGCGCGGGACTCGATCGAGGCGTCGCTAGCCCCGGAGCAGGACCGGCGCGCGTGGCTGCGCGAGGTCGACGAGTGGCTGGGGCTGCCCGGCTGACGAGCGCTGAGGTAGGGCTAGGGCTTGCCGCTGAGGTGTCGGGGAGCCTGGCTCCGGCTCGACCGGTCCGGGGTCTCGCGGTGGCCACCGTGGGGCCGGGTCCGCAGAGCCACCCGACCGCTCCGTGGCCAGCACGACGCCCACGTCCACCGACACACCGGATCACCCCCACGACCCGACCCACCCGTGGCCACGGCGCGCGTCGAGGTCAGCTCGTCGGCATCGAGCCGTGCCACTCCGGCGCCGCAGCCACCGCGGCGCAGGGCCCGGGGTCTAGGGCGGGGAACCGGGCCCCGGGTTGACCGGTCCGGCGTCTCGCCGTGGCCACCGTGGAGCCGGGTCCGCAGGGCCACCAGGCCGCTCCGTGGCCAGCACGACCCCCCTGTCCACCCACACACCGGATCACCCCCACGACCCGACCCACCCGGGGCCACGGCGCTTCCGGAGACCACGGCGACGACGGGCGCGGTCGGACCCCACGGTCGCGTTGGTCACGTTCGGGGCTGGCCCAGCGGTCAATCGCCACGGACCGCCCTCGGGTCCGGCCCGCGCCTCGCGAACCGACGCGGCGAGTCGGGCGTCAGCCCGAGCCGCGACGGGGGGCGTCAGCCAGCGCGCGGCGGGGCGGTGCGTCAGCCCACGCGCCTCGCGAACCGCGCGTCAGCCAGCGCGCGGCGGGGCGGTGCTCGCCCGGACGACGAGCTCCGGGACCGTCGTCGGCGCGGCCGGCGCGGTCGGCGCCCGCTCGGGGCCGCCGGCCGCGGACCCGTCGGTCCGCGACGCCGCGTCGCCACCGGGAACCGCCACGAGCACGCGCTCCATGACGAGCCCGGCCAGGGCCTCGAAGTCCTGCCGGACGGTGGTGAGCGGCGGGAGGAAGTACCCGGTGCCCTCGATGTCGTCGAAGCCCGTGACGCTCACGTCCCCGGGCACCGCGACACCGCTCTCGGCGAAGGCGCGGAGCAGCCCGAGCGCCATCTGGTCGTTCGACGCGACGATCGCCGTCGGCCGGTCCGGGTCGTCCGCGAGGCGGAGGCCGAGCCGGTAGCCGGCCTCGGCACTCCAGTCGCCCTCCCACTCCGCCGCGGGCTCGAGACCGGCCTCAGCCAGCTCCTCCCGCCAGCCGCGGGCGCGCTCGCGCGCGTCGAACCAGTCGCTCGGGCCGGCCAGGTGGGCGATCCGGGTGTGCCCGAGGTCGAGCAGGTGGCGCGTGGCCGCACGCGCGCCGGCCGCCTGGTCGACGGCGACGACGTCGAACCGCTCGGTCGGAGCGACGCCGGCCGCGACGAGCACCAGCGGCGCGCGCGAGTCGATGTCCGCGAGCGCCTCGACCACCGAGACGCGCGGCGCGATGACGACGACGGCCTCGACGGCCTGGGTGTCGAGGCCCGCGAGTGCGGCATCCAGCTCGGCCACCGGCGGGGTGCCGGGGGCCTCGTCCGCCCCGCGGCGCACGGCGCGCACGTGGACGGCGTACTCGCTCCCGCGCGCGGCCTCCTCGATCGCCAGCAGCGTCGACATCGGACCGTACTTCGCACTGCCGCTGGTGACGACGCCGAGCAGGCCCGACCGTGCCGTGACGAGCGCCCGGGCCAGTCGGTTGGGCCGGTAGTGGAGCTCGGCCATGGCCGCGAGCACGCGCTCGCGGGTCGACTCGCGCACGCTCGGGTGGCCGTTGAGGACCCGCGAGACCGTCTGGTGCGAGACCCCGGCGAGCCGGGCGACGTCCGTCATCCCGGCGGGCCGGCTCATGACGGGCTCTCGAGGCCCGCGGCGAGCTCGTCAGCGCGGTCGCTCGCCGCCCGCACGGCGGCGACGTAGGCGGCGCGGACCGCGCGGTCGTCGAGCACGCCGAGGGCGGCGAGCGTCGTGCCCCCCGGCGAGGAGACCGCCTCTCGCAGCAGGGCCGGGTGCTGCCCCGACCGGGCCGCGTACGCGCCCGAGCCCGAGACGGTGTGCGAGGCGAGCTGGAGCGCGAGGGCGCGCGGCAGGCCGAGCGCGGTGCCGGCCTCGGCCAGCGCGTCGATCATCGCGAACACGTAGGCGGGTCCCGAGCCGGACAGCCCGGTGACCGCTGACTGGAGGTCCTCCGGGACCTGGACGACGAGCCCGGTACCCGCGAACAGCCGCGAGACGAGGTCGAGCCGGTCCTGACCGACCCCGGCCCCCGGCGAGATGGCGCTCACGCCCTGGCCGATCGTCGCGGGCGTGTTCGGCATCACCCGGACGACGCCGACCCCCTCGGGGAGCCGGGCGGCGAGCCACTGCGTCGGCAGCCCGGCGGCGATCGACACCACGAGCGCGTCGTGGTTGACGCTGTCACCCAGGCGGGCGAGGAGGTCGGCCGCGTGCTGCGGCTTGACCGCGACCACGAGGACGTCCGCTCCGGTCGCGGCCGCGACGGGGTCGTCGTGCGCCTCGACCTCGATGCCGCGCTCCCCCGCCGTCTCGGCGACCGACGCGGCAGCGGACCGCGCCGACTCCAGCCGCAGGTCGAGGACGGCCACGGCGCCGTCGCGCAGGTCGTCGGCCGCCACGAGCGAGGCGAGGACGGCGGTCCCCATGACGCCGGATCCCAGCAGTGCCACTCTCATGACGACCTCACATCCCGAACGCGTCGTAGAAGGGGAGCCCCATCCCGGGCGGCGCGGTGACCGTGAACAGGACCGAGCCGTTGGTCCACACGACGCCCTGCGACGGGACGTCGCCCGCGAAATCGCGGACGGTCACGTGACCGACGACCTCGCCACCGACCAGGACGTCCTCGTCGCGGACGGTCTCGCCCGCCTGCTGCACGTTGCCGGCCGCGGTCGCGGCCTGCTCGGGGCTGCGCCACAGCGACGCGCCCAGCGCCAGCTCGTTCTCGCCGTCCGTGTAGGTGAGCTCGTAGGCCTCGACCGGCACGCCGTCGGGGTTGAGCACCGCCGCGAGCTCCCCCGGGTCGAGGACCGTCTGGCCGGTGACCGACCAGCGCAGCACCGTGTCCGGGATCGCGGCGAGCAGCTCCGTGCTCTTGTCCCGCTCGACCGGTGCGATCGTCGACGTCGGTGTCGGCCCCGTGACGGTCGGGCCGGGGACCGGCGGCAGCACGACCGGGTCGGGATCGGGGCGCGTCTGCAGCCAGACGATCAGACCGAGTGCGACGACGATGACCCCGACGAGGACACCGATGACGATCTTGCGACGCTTCGCTGCGGCGGCCCTGGCGTCGTCGCTCCAGGTGCGCTCCTGCGTCGCGCCGTCCGCGGCGGCAGGCGTACCCGCCGTCGCCTCGGTGTCCTCACTCATCTGGCTCTCCTGCCTCCCGCGCCCGACGACGCCGGTGCGCCGCTGACGTGCGTCGTCCCGAGCGTAGCGAGCGCGACCGACGTCCACGGGGTTCATCCACAGGCGTCCGGTCTCCGATCGTCGATGTCGGACCCCGCCCCTAGTGTCCTTGGCAGTGGTTCCGCGCGGCGGCCGGTCGGATGACCGGCGCCCGGGGAGCCGGACGAGTCGGATCGGCGGGAGGAGGAGCTCGATGGCCAGAGCAGCCGGAAGGACGGTGCGCGCGGCGTGGTCGTGCTCGGAGTGCGGGTGGAGCACGGCGAAGTGGGTCGGGCGGTGCGGGGAGTGCCAGGCGTGGGGAACCGTCGTCGAGTCGACGTCCGGATCGGGTGGCGGGCTCGGCGGAGCGGCCGGCCGCGCGACGACGGCGACGGCCCCGCGCACGGCCGCGCGCCCGATCGGTGACGTCGAGCTCGCGCTCGTCGCGCGCCGCTCGACGGGCGTGAGCGAGCTCGACCGCGTGCTCGGCGGCGGGATCGTGCCGGGAGCGGTCATCCTGCTCGCCGGCGAGCCCGGGGTGGGCAAGTCGACGCTGCTGCTCGACGTCGCGGCGCGCTCCGCCGACGCCGGGACGCGGGTGCTGTACGTGACGGGCGAGGAGTCCGCCGCGCAGGTCCGGCTGCGGGCGCAGCGCATCGGCGCGGTCCGGCGCGACCTGCTCCTCGCGGCCGAGGGCGACCTCGGCGCCCTCCTCGGCCACGTCGCCGACGAGGACCCGGGGCTCCTGGTCGTCGACTCCGTCCAGACGATCGCGTCGAGCTCCGTCGAGGGCAGCGCCGGGGGCGTCGCCCAGGTCCGCGAGGTCGCGGCCGCCATCATCGCGACGGCCAAGGAGCGCCACCTCCCCGTCGTCCTGGTCGGGCACGTGACGAAGGACGGCGGCATCGCCGGACCGCGCGTGCTCGAGCACCTCGTGGACGTGGTCTGCCAGTTCGAGGGGGACCGTCACTCGCGGCTGCGGATGGTCCGCGCCGTGAAGAACCGGTACGGACCGACGGACGAGGTCGGCTGCTTCGACCTGTCCGACGCCGGCATCGTCGGGCTCGCCGATCCCAGCGGCCTCTTCCTGTCCGAGCTGGGCTCGCCCGAGCCCGGCACGTGCGTCACGATCGCGCTCGACGGCGCGCGCCCGATGCCCGTGGAGATCCAGGCGCTCGTCGCGTCGAGCGCGGCGCAGCACCCGCGGCGCGCCACGGCCGGCGTCGACTCGGCCCGCGTCTCGATGGTCCTCGCCGTGCTGGAGTCGCGGCTCGGCGTGCGCACCGGCGGGCAGGACGTCTACGTCTCGACGGTCGGCGGAGCGCGGGTGCAGGAGCCGGCGGCGGACGTGGCGCTCTCGCTCGCGCTCGCGAGCGCGACGACGGCGACGCCGCTGCGCGAGGGTCTCGTGGCCGTGGGCGAGGTGAGCCTGACCGGCCAGCTCAGGCCGACGGCCGGACTGGAGCGTCGCCTCGCGGAGGCCGCGCGGCTGGGGTTCACCGCCGCCGTGGTGCCGGCCGCCGGGGCGGACGGGCTGCGCGTGCCGGCGGGGATGACGGTGACCCGCGCGGCCGACCTCTCCCAGGCCTGGCGAGCCGCGAAGGACACGCTGCGCGACCCGGCGTTCACGGCCGTCGTCGAGGAGGAGCTGGCGAGGGCAAGGGCGCAGCGCGTCGCGGCCGGTCCGCCGGACCCGACGTCGCCGTCGGTCACCGCCGGCGGGACCGGGCACGACCACTAGGGTTGTCGGCATGTCCGAGTTCCTCGCCAGCCCGTCCGGTCGCGCCATCCTGCGCGCGATCGCACCCGGGACGGCGCTACGCGACGGGCTCGAGCGCATCCTGCGCGGACGGACCGGCGCCCTCATCGTCGTCGGCTACGACGACGTGGTCGAGTCGATCTGCTCGGGCGGGTTCGAGCTCGACGTCGCCTTCTCCTCCACCCGGTTGCGCGAGCTGGCGAAGATGGACGGCGCGGTGGTCCTGGACGACTCGGCCACGCGCATCCTGCGCGCCGCGGTCCAGCTCCTCCCCGACGCGTCGATCGAGACGTCCGAGTCCGGGACGCGACACCGGACGGCCCAGCGCGTCGCCGTGCAGACCGGCTTCCCCGTCATCTCGGTGAGCCAGTCGATGCGGATCGTCGCGGTGTACTACCGCGACGACCGGTACGTCGTCGAGGACTCCGACGCGATCCTGTCCCGCGCGAACCAGGCGCTCGCCACGCTCGAGCGGTACAAGGCCCGCCTCGACGAGGTGAGCCAGACCCTGTCGGCGCTCGAGATCGAGGACCTCGTGACGGTCCGGGACGTCGCGACGCTGGTCCAGCGACTCGAGATGGTGCGCCGCATCTCGCTCGAGATCCGCGGCTACGTCGACGAGCTCGGGGCCGACGGGCGCCTGCTCGCGCTCCAGCTCGACGAGCTGGTCGGCCCGTCCTCACCGGACCGCGAGCTGGTCGTCCGGGACTACCTCGACGAGCGCCGGGACCTCGACGAGGCGCTCGCCGCGATCGAGGCGCTCGACTCGACGGCGCTCATCGACCTCGCCCTCACCGCCCGCATCCTCGGCATCGGCGGGGTCGGGGGCGACGTGCTCGACGCGGCCACCTCCCCGCGCGGCTACCGGATGCTGTCCCGGATCCCGCGCATCCCGCGGGCGATGGTCGACGCGGTCGTGGCCCACTTCGGCAGCCTGCAGAAGATGCTGGCGGCCTCGGTCGAGGACCTGCAGGTCGTCGACGGGATCGGCGCGGTGCGCGCGCGGTCCGTCCGAGAGGGTCTCTCGCGCCTGGCCGAGACCTCGCTCATCGACCGCTTCATCTAGGCCGCCACGGCTCGGACGTCGTCGGTCCGCTCGCCTCGGCTCGACCGTCTCGGCCCGGTCGTCGTCGGTCGGGCGTCTCGGCCCGGTCGTCGTCGGTCGAGCGTCTCGGCCCCGGTCGTCGTCGTCGAGCATCTCGGTCCGCTCGCCTCAGCTCGGTCATCGCCGGCCGGGCGTCACGGCCCGCTTGTCTCGGCTCGACCATCGTCGGTCGGCGTCCCGCCTCGACCGTCACGGCTCAGGCGTCTCGGCTCGTCATCGTCGGCCGAGCCCGTCCGCGCGTCCGGCCGGCACACCCGGCGCATCGTCGACCGACGCACTCCTCACGCCACTCGGCGCGCCGCCGGCCGGCGCACTCAGCGCATCGCTGCCGGGACGGGCGCCCGCGAGCCGGCTCCTCGATGCCCGCAAGTCTCGCGACCCGCGACCTCCGGGCGACAGCCCCGCCTCGCCACCCCCGCGTCACACCGCGGGCCACAGCCCCGCGGCCGTCGCACCGGAGGCCACGCCCCGGCCTCACCTGGGAAGCGCGTAGCCGACCGGCGGCACACCGGCGTCGCCCGGCTCGCCGGCCGCCACGGCCCGACCACCCGCATCCTGGTCCGCGCCCGCGTCACCGCCGACGCGCACGGCGAGGCCGTCCGCGACGAGACCCGCGAGCGCCCGGGCGAGCTGCTCGGGCTCGATCCCCGCGAGCTCCGCCTCGATGTCGCTCAGCTCGACCACGTCGTCACCGGCCCCGCGCAGCAACGCCATGACCCGCCCGCGCACCTGCCGGTCCGTTCCGTGCCACGCCTGGGTCCGGCGACGTCCCGCGTGCTCGTCCCTCGGGTACCCGGCCGCCCGCCAGGCGCACCAGTCGCGGACGGGACACTCGTCGCACGCCGGCGCACCCGCCGTGCAGACGAGCGCGCCCAGCTCCATGAGCGCCACGTTCCACCGCGCGCTCAGTCCCGGCTCCTCGGGCAGCACCGTCGCGGCTCGGCGACGCTCGGCCGCCGTCAGGGTCGGCGGCGGCAGCGCCTCGCCGCCGAGCAGACGGCCCAGCACCCGTCGCACGTTGGTGTCGAGCACGACGGCGCGCCCGCCGTACGCGAACGCGACGACCGCGGCCGCGGTGTAGTCCCCGACGCCGGGCAGCGTCCGCAGCTCGGCCTCGCTCCGCGGCAGCTCGCCGCCCCAGGCCTGCGCGACGACCGCGGCGCACTCCCGCAGCCGCAGCGCCCGGCGCGGGTAGCCGAGGCGGTCCCACGCGCGCAGCACGTCGGCGACGGGCGCCGCCGCAAGCTCGGCCGGTCCCGGCCATCGCGTCATCCACTCCCGCCACCGGGGCGCGACCCGCGCGACCGGCGTCTGCTGCGACATCACCTCGCTCACCAGGACGCCCCACGCCGTCGTGCCGGGCTCGCGCCACGGCAGGTCCCGCTCGTGCACGGCGTACCACGCGAGCAGCCGCTCGCGGATCGCGACAAGGACGTCGCCGACGGCACCCGCCGCCGCATCGCCACCCGCCGGGCCTCCGGCCGCCGCAGAACCGCCGACCGCCATCGGGCCTACCGCCGCGTGCGGAGCACCGGCCGGCTCGTCCGCCGCACCCGCCGGACCTCCGCCCCGCGCACCCGCGACCACACCCGGTTCAGCCGCTCCCGCGCCCAGCACCCCCACCGCCGGGTCCGTCGCGATCGGGTCACCGCCGGCCGTCCCGGCAAGGTCGGGGACGGGCGCGGGCGGCGTGGGAGACGGGAGCGTCGACATGGCCCGCCTATCCTCACACTCGTGCCCGATCGTCGTCCGCCTGCCTCCGGCTCGGGACGAGGCGGACCCCGGCGACCCGCGTCCGGCCGGCCCGGAACACCGTCGCGGGGCGGCTCCCCGCGCCCGTCCACCCCACCCGCCCGCCCGAGCGCCGGCACGTTCCGGCGTCGCCGGCTGATCGTCCTGGTCGCGCTCCTTGCCATCCTCGGCCTCGGTGTCTGGGGGATCCTCGCACTCGTTGGCGGCGGCTCGCCCTCGACGACGCCGAGCTCCCCGACCGACCCCGGGACGTCGACGGCACCGACGCAGGAGCCGTCCCAGGACGGGCAGGACGGGACCGACGAACCGTCGCCACCCCCGTCGCCGACCCCCTCGAAGACGGAGTACCCGCTCGGTTCGACGCCGCCCCCGCCCGGCGCCTGTGCCACCGACGGCGCGACGCTGACCGTCACCGCGCCCGAGCGCGTCGAGCCCGGCGACAGCGTGACGGCCGCGATCGAGGTCACCGTCCCGGCCGAGGCCGAGCCGTGCCTCGTCGATCTCGGGGCCGACGCCCTGATCGTCGCGGTGTACTCCGGTGAGGACCAGCTCTGGTCCTCGGCCGAGTGCCCGTTCGACCCCGCATCCCGCCGCCTGCTCCTTCCCGCCGGCGGTACCGACGACGCGAGCGTCACGTGGAACGGCCACCGCTCCTCGGGCGGCTGCGGCACCGACGGCGACATCGCGGCCCCGGGCACCTACCGGGTCGTCGTCACGCACACGCTGGACGGCGCGAGCGTGGTCGGCGAGGCGACGTTCCTCGTCGAGTGACGCCCGAGGCGAGCAGCCGGTCGACGTCGTCGGCGGGTTGACCGTCCGCGCGTACCCCCGGCCGCCTAGGTTTGGAGCGTGAGCGAGCAGAGTCCTGGCGCGGGCCCCGTCGTCGTCGACCCCGAGGTCCGAGCCGCCCTGGCCCTGCGCGCCGTCACCACGGCGGTCGCCGTCCTCGCGGCGACGGCCGTGGGCATCGGGCTGATCGCGGCCGGCACCGCCTCGATGGCCCGCGTCGAGGAGGGCGGCGAGGGCGCGCAGGTCGTCATCCCCGGCATCAGCGTGCTCATGGTCGGGCAGCTCGTCGCGCTCGTCGCCACCGGGCTCGCCGCCTGGGTGCTGGTCCGGCTCGTGCGCCGCCGCGTCCCGGAGCCGGATCGGGCGCTCGAGGGACTGTCCCGCGCGCTCGGGCTGTGCTCGCGCGTCGTGCTCGCCGGCTGCGTCCTGGTCATCCTCGTCTGGGTGTTCGCGCGCCCGTCGGCCGCCCTCTCGGCGGTGATCGGCGCACTCGTCTCGGCCCAGGTCGCGGTGGTCTTCGGGGTCGTCCGCGGGATCCTGCAGCGCGCCCGCACCTAGGTCAACCGCCAGCCAACACGCGTCCCCGCACCTGGGCCCGCCGCCCGGCCCCAGCGGTCAGAGCGCGGCGAGGCGACGCGCGGACGGCTCGTCGATGACGACGTCGGTGATCGCACCGGCGAGCAGCGCCGCGCGCAGCGGCAGCACCTTCGCCAGCCCCGCGGCCACGCAGACGCGGCGCGGGATCCGGCGCAGCTCGCGCGGGTTCGGTCCGGTCCCGCGCGCGTTGATCGCGATGTCCTCCCACGACCCGTCGCGGCGCAGGAACACCGTGCAGACGTCGCCGACGACGCCGGCCGACTGGAGCGCCGCCTTGTCGTCGTCGTCGAGGTATCCGGACGCGTAGACGTGCGACGACACGGGTCCCGCGAGCGCCCCGACACCGAACAGCGCGAGGTCGGCCCGCGCCTGCAGGCCGAGGACGTGCCGGACGCTCCGCTCGCGCCACATGAGGTCGCGGGTCTCCGCGTAGTCGAAGAACGCCGGCACCGGGAAGTGCTCCGGGGTCGCGCCGAACGCCGCGGCGATGTCGGACACGAGGTCGGTCCCGTAGGCGAGCCCCGACGCCGAGGTGTTCGCCGCGCCGTTGAGCTGGACGACGGTCGCCTCCCGCAGCGGGGCCGGGCGCAGGTGCTGCCGGATCGCGGCGACGGTCGTCCCCCACGCGACACCGAGCGTCATGCCGTCGGTGAACCACTCCTGCAGGAGCTGGGCGCCGTAGCGCGCGACGTGGTCGAGCCGCACGTGCTCGGCGATCGGCGTGCGCACCGGCACCACGTGCACGCGCGCGCCGTAGGTGCGCTGGAGCCGGTCGGCGACGAGGTTGCCCGACCCCGGCTGCTGCACGCGCACGCGCACCATGCCGTTCTCCCGCGCCGCCTTGAGCAGCCTCGACACCGCCGACCGGGACATGCCGAGCTTGCGCGCGACCGTCTCCATCGTGGCGTCCTGCAGGTAGTACATGGTCGCCGCCTCGTGCATGAGGGCCTCACGAGTGTCCACCGGCACATCCTCTCGTCTGCACATTCGTGCAGCAGTCTTGCGCAGATGTCCACCCCGGGGAAAGGTGACGGTGCAACTACCTCCGTAGCGACCCCGGTCAGGGGCCTAGCACCAGCCCGAGGAGAACGACGTGACCACCGCGATCACCCCCGCCACCCGCCTCGAGGCCCTGGAGGCCATGAGCGACGACGAGGGCCTCGACGTCCTCGTCATCGGTGGCGGCGTCACCGGTGCCGGCATCGCGCTCGACGCCGCGACGCGCGGCCTGCGCACCGGGATCATCGAGGCGCAGGACTGGGCCAGCGGCACGTCCTCCCGGTCCTCCAAGCTCGTCCACGGCGGGCTGCGCTACCTCCAGATGCTCGACTTCTCCCTCGTCCACGAGGCGCTGACCGAGCGCGACCTGCTCATCAAGGAGATCGCGCCGCACCTCGTCAAGCCGGTGTCGTTCCTCTACCCGCTGCTCAAGCACTACGAGCGCCCGTACGTCGGCGCCGGCGTCGCCCTCTACGACGCGCTCGCCACGATCGGCTCCCGCAAGGGCCGGGCGATGCCGTTCCACCGGCACGTGTCGCGCAAGGGCATGGCGAAGCTCTTCCCCGACCTGCGCCACGACGCCGCCGTCGGTGCCGTGCGCTACTGGGACGCGTCGGTCGACGACGCCCGCCTGGTGCTGACGCTGGTGCGCACGGCCGCCGCGTACGGCGCGCTCGCCGCACCGCGGACCCAGGTGGTCGAGCTGACCCGCAACGGCCTCGGCAAGGTGACGGGCGCCGTCGTCGTCGACCTCGAGACGGGCGCGCAGCACACGATCAAGGCCGACCACGTCATCGCCGCCACCGGCGTGTGGACCGAGGAGACCGAGTCGCTCTCCGGCACCGAGGGCGGTCTGCGCGTGCTCGCGTCGAAGGGCATCCACATCGTCGTGCCGCGGGACCGGATCCAGGGCGACGTCGGGTTGATCCTGCAGACCGAGAAGTCCGTCCTGTTCCTCATCCCGTGGTCGCGCTACTGGATCATCGGCACGACGGACACGCCCTACGACGAGAACCCGGTCCACCCCGTCCCGACCGGCGCCGACATCGACTACGTCATCGACCACGCCAACGCGGTCCTGGCCGACCCGCTCTCGCGCGAGGACGTCATCGGCACCTTCGCCGGCCTGCGCCCGCTGCTCCAGCCGGGCACCAAGGACGGCACGAGCAGCGCGAAGGTCTCCCGCGAGCACACGGTCGCCTCGCCCGCCCCCGGCCTGGTCTCGATCGCCGGCGGCAAGCTCACGACGTACCGGGTCATGGCGAAGGACGCCGTCGACTTCGCCCTCGGCGCCCGCGCGCACAAGCTCCCGTCGATCACGGACCAGATCCCGCTCATCGGCGCCGTCGGCCTCGAGGCCGTCACCCGTCAGCGGCGCGCGCTCAAGGAGAAGTACGGCTGGTCCGAGCAGGTGATCGACCACCTGCTGCACCGGTACGGCTCGGCGCTGCGGGACCTGCTCGCCGCCATCGCGCGCCAGCCCGACCTGGCCAACCCGCTCGAGCACGCCCCCGCCTACCTGCGGGCCGAGATCGCCTACGCGGCGACGCACGAGCAGGTGATGCACCTGGAGGACGTGCTCGAGCACCGGACGCGGCTCGTCTACGAGGTGGCCGACTCCGGCGTCGCCGCCATCCCGGAGATCCTCGCGATCGTCTCCCCGATCCTCGGCTGGGACGAGGCGCGCCAGCAGAAGGAGGCCGCGTCCTACACCGCCTCCCGCGAGGCGAAGGCCGCCGCAGCCCTCACGGCGACGGACGCGGAGGCCGAGGCCGTCCGGGCCGAGGTCCCCGACCTCGTGCCGCTGCACCCGATGGGCACCGAGGAGGTGCGCACGGAGCAGAGCTGACCGGTCCGCGGCGCCGCCGCGGCACCCCCGGCGCGCCGTCACTGACGGACGGCGCGCACGGGACGAGACTGACCTCAGCCGGCGCACCCGCGCTCGGCATCCGGGGGGACGCCATCGGCGTCGTCCCCTTCACAACGAAGTGAAAGGCAGCACATGGGATCGCAGATCTTCCTCTCGGAGCTCTTCGGCACCGCCATGCTCATCGTCCTCGGTTGCGGCGTCGTCGCGAATGTCGCGCTCGCCAAGACCAAGGGGAACAACGGTGGGTTCCTCATGGTGAACTTCGGCTGGGGCCTCGGTGTCTTCGCCGGTGTGTACGTCGCGTTCGCCTCGGGCGCCCACCTCAACCCGGCGGTCACGCTCGGCCTCCTCGCGAGCGGCGGGGACCTGTTCCCCGGCAACACCGACCTGGGCCTCGACCCCGTGCCCGGCACGGTCGGGAACGCCGTCCTCTACATCGTCGCGCAGCTCGTCGGGGCCTTCATCGGCGCCGTCATCTGCTGGCTGGCCTACAAGAAGCACTTCGACGCGGAGCCGGACCCGGCCGCCAAGCTCGGCGTCTTCTCCACCGGCCCCGCCATCCGCTCCTACGGCTGGAACGTCGTCACCGAGGTCATCGCGACCTTCGTCCTCGTGTTCGTCGTGATCCTGTTCGGCCGCACCCCCTCGGGCCTCGGCCCGCTCGCCGTCGCGCTCCTCGTCGTCGGCATCGGCGCCAGCCTCGGTGGCCCGACCGGGTACGCCATCAACCCCGCGCGTGACCTCGGTCCCCGCATCGCCCACGCGGTCCTTCCGATCAAGGGCAAGGGCTCCTCGGACTGGAGCTACTCGTGGGTCCCCGTCGTCGGCCCGATCATCGGCGGCGTCGTCGCCGGTCTCGTCGCGACGGCCATGCAGGGCGCGCTCGGTCTGTGACCGCGCGGTCGGCGCCGCCGCGGGCCGACCATCGACACCCATCCAGCAGCAGACAGCAGCCGACGACGGCGGGGACGCCTCCCCGCCAGCGCGTCCCCGCCGTCGTCGTTCCCGGGCGGCTCGTCGGCTCCCCACCCTCCAGGCGCCCGGCACCCGCCGGAGCCGACCGCAGTTCCCGGACCCGCACCGACGGGGCCGGTCCACCGGCTCGACAGCACGACAGCACACGAAAGGACATCCCAGTGGCTGACACCCAGTACGTCATGGCGATCGACCAGGGCACCACGAGCTCCCGCGCGATCATCTTCGACCACGCCGGCACGATCGTCGCGACCGGCCAGAAGGAGCACGAGCAGATCTTCCCGAAGGCGGGCTGGGTCGAGCACGACCCGCAGGAGGTCTGGACGAACGTGCGCGAGGTCGTGGCCCAGGCCCTCGCCCGGGCGAGCCTCACCGCCAAGGACATCGCGGCGATCGGCATCACCAACCAGCGCGAGACCGCCGTCGTGTGGGACAAGAACACCGGCGAGCCCGTCTACAACGCCATCGTCTGGCAGGACACCCGCACGCAGAAGATCTGCGACCGCCTCGCCGGCGACGTCGGCGCCGACCGGTACAAGGACGTCGTCGGGCTGCCGCTCGCGACGTACTTCGCCGGCCCCAAGGTCGTGTGGGTCCTGGAGAACGTCGAGGGCGCGCGGGAGCGGGCCGAGGCCGGCGACCTCCTCATGGGCACGATGGACACCTGGGTCGTGTGGAACATGACCGGCGGCCCGCAGGGCGGTGTGCACGTCACGGACGTCACGAACGCCTCCCGGACGCTCCTCATGGACCTCAAGACGCTGCAGTGGGACGCCTCGATCGCCGCCGACATGGGCATCCCCACGTCCATGCTCCCGGAGATCAAGTCCTCCTCCGAGGTCTACGGCGTCGACCGCGAGGGCGGCCTCGTCGCCGGTGTGCCGATCGCCGGCATCCTCGGCGACCAGCAGGCGGCGACGTTCGGCCAGGCCTGCTTCGAGGTCGGCATGGCGAAGAACACCTACGGCACCGGCAACTTCATGCTGATGAACACCGGCACCGAGATCGTCCCGAGCAAGAACGGCCTCCTCACCACGGTCTGCTACAAGATCGGCGACCAGGCCGCCGTGTACGCGCTCGAGGGCTCGATCGCGGTCACCGGCTCCCTCGTGCAGTGGCTGCGGGACAACCTCAAGGTCATCTCCTCCGCCCCGGAGATCGAGTCGCTCGCCGCGACCGTCGACGACAACGGCGGCGCGTACTTCGTGCCCGCCTTCTCCGGCCTGTTCGCGCCGTACTGGCGCGGCGACGCCCGCGGCGCCCTCGTCGGCCTCACCCGGTACGTCAACATCGGCCACATCGCCCGCGCGGCCCTCGAGGCGACGGCGTTCCAGACGGCCGAGGTGCTCGAGGCGATGAACGCCGACTCGGGCGTCGACCTGACCGAGCTCAAGGTCGACGGCGGCATGACGGCCAACGACACCCTCATGCAGTTCCAGGCCGACATCCTCGGCGTCGACGTCGTCAAGCCGGTCGTCGCTGAGACGACCGCGCTCGGCGCCGCGTACGCCGCCGGCATCGCGGTCGGCTACTGGTCGGGCGAGCAGGACGTCATCGACAACTGGGCCGAGGACAAGCGCTGGACGCCGGAGATGGAGCAGTCCGAGCGCGACCGCCTCCTGCGCAACTGGAAGAAGGCCGTCACGAAGACCCTCGACTGGGTCGACGACGACGTGGAGTAGTCGCGCCGCGGCGTGCGATGCGCCGCACCATGACGACGGCCGGTCCGGATCTCCGGGCCGGCCGTCGTCGTGCGTCGGGGTGTGGTCGCGGCGCGACGTCAGCGACGCGAGGCGCCGCGCGCCTCGGCGCGCGCGGCCAGGTGCTTCTTCCCCCAGACCGCGAAGAGGATCCAGCTCGCGAGCGACGTCACGAGCCAGACGATGACGGTGGCGAGGATCCAGTCCGTCACGCCGCGGATCGTGAGGCCGCCGAACAGCGTGGCGAGCCAGAGCGCGACGACCGTCGCGATGAGCCCGATGCCGCCGAGCGCCGCCGGCGCGTACTTGCGCGCCATGTTCGCGATGAACGGGGTGAGCAGGCCGCTCGCGACCACGAAGATCAGCACCGCCCAGACGAACCCGAGCACGGGAACCTCGACGCCGTCGAGCACGGCACCGGCGATGAGGAGCGCGACGGCGGCGGACGCGAGGTTGATGACCGTGTTGACGAGGAAGCGAATCATGGTGCTCCGATCCGGGGGTCGCGCGGCCGGCGGCCGACGCTGATGACGCCATCCTGGCATCGCGGAGCCGTCGGCGCCCGGCGTCGGGCTCCGGTTGCGCGACGGCGCGCCGGTGGGACCATGGGGACGTCGGACACCCCCCAGCCCCGGAAGGACCCATCATGAGGAGAGCAGGACGCCCCGGTCTCGTCGGACTGGCCGCGCGGACCGCCGTCGTGGCGGGTACCGCCAACGCCGTCAACGCGCGCGCCGCGGCCCGCCAGCAGGACAAGCAGCTCGCCGCCGACGCCGCGGCGGCGCAGCAGCAGGCCGCCGTCGAGGCGGCGGCGGCCCAGGCGGTCGCCGCGGCCCAGGCGGCCGTGCCGGCGGCGCCGGAGCCCGTGGCACCCGCCGCCCCGGCGGCGCCGGCGGTCGACCTCGTCGCCGAGCTGACGAAGCTCGGGGACCTGCGCACGGCCGGCCTGCTGACGGACGAGGAGTTCGCCGCCGCGAAGGCGCGCCTGCTCGGCTGAGCCCCGGTCGGTCCGGGCCCGACGGGGCCGGGTCGATCGACCCGGCCCCGTCGACCCCAGCTCAGGCGACGGGGTCGGCCGCGGGTCCCGGGTCGGTCACCGGCACCGGCACCGGACGCCGGACGATCTCGACGAGCGCGAGCACGACGAGCACGCCGGCGAGCGACCCGAGCACGCGCCCCGGCGTGACCGGTCGCCCCAGGAGCACGGCGCCAACGCCCACGACGACCGTGACCGCGACGATCGCCCTGCGCCCCCGCTCGACCAGGCGGCCGACGCCCCGCGGGTCGAGGCCGCCGCGGTCCATCGCAGCGCGCACCGCCCCGGACGCGCGCGTCCCGAGGCTGCGCGCGGCGGTCGCCGGCCGCGAGTCGCCGAGGAGCCACGCCCCGACCGCGACGAGGACGCTCAGCAGCAGGAGCGCGGTCACGGCCGCGACGAGCACCGCGCTCACCTGGTCGACCATGGCGCGGCCGGCCGCGACCGGCACCCCCACCTCGCCGAGCTCCCGGACGAGAAGGCGGCGGGCGAGGGCGAGGCCGACGGCGAGCAGCGCGAGCGCGACGGTGTAGCCGGCACCGGTCCGGGCCAGCCCGCGACGCCGGTCGCGCGCCAGCGCGAGACCCAGCGCGAGCAGCCCGAGCACGACGAACGGCAACCACCAGCCGACGGCGACCGCGAGCCGGTAGCCGCTCGCGACCGCGCCGAGCGACTGCGACGTCACGATCGGGATGGACCGGTCGACCTCCGGGATGCGCTCGGCGAACGCGAAGCCCTGCTCGATGAGCACCGCCCGCACCTCGGCGACGACGACGCCGAGCTGGAGCGAGAGCTGGTCGCCCTCGAGCGCGAGCAGCCGGCCGTCGTCGCCGCGGAGGACGGCGACGGCGCGCGCGTGGGTCTGCTCCAGCGCCACGGTCCACACCCGGGCGAACCGGGGCGAGGTGACCACCCGCTCGACCGTCGAGGTGATGAGCGAGCGCACGCCCTCGACGGCCGGCGCGACGAGCAGTCCCGCCGCCTGCTGCGCGCGCGGCGGGAGACCGAGCTCGAGGATGCCGGACTCCAGGTCGGCCGCGATGCCGGCGAGGTCGATGCCCTCCTCGACCGCCCTCGACACCTCGGCGACGATGAGGTCCTGGACGCCCGGGTCCTCGACGAGCGGGGCGAACGTCTCGACGAACCGGTCGGTGTCGACGAGCTGCACCCGCGCCCAGGTGCCCAGCGTCGCGACGGGTGCGAGGAGGACGCTCACGACGAGCAGGACGGCGGCGACGGCACCCCGGACGCGGCCCCGTGACGTCGTCGGCGGCGTGGTCGACGAGGCAGGTGACATCGGCGACGAGGCGGTCGGCGTCGGTTGCGCGGCGGGCGCCGGCACCGGGCGGGTCACGGACGCGCTCTCCGTCTCGAGCCGACGGTTGCGCTCGTCGAGCTCGCGGTTGCGCTCCTCGAGCCGCGCGATCCTGGCGTGCAGCTCCGCGACGTCGTCCGACTCGGCCATGGTCCTCCCTCACGCGCCCCGCGACGCCTCGCCCGCGCCAGCGGCGCACGGACCCGTCGACCGGTGCGGCGGGGTCTCGGATAGAGCATGGCAGGACGGGCCAGCGCGTGCGCGCCCGGAGCGGCCGTGACCGAACCGTCTACGTTTTGTTGCCGAATCGTGACCGTCCGTGGCGTGCATCACACCCGGGGGCGGCCTAGGTTGGACGTAGTCCCCAACGTCGCGGGCTCGAAAGTGGCCGGTTCCTGGTACCCCCTGCGGACCGGCCACTTTTGCTTCCCCGGAGCGCGCGACGGCTCCTCAACCCAGCGGCTTCTCGGCCACGAGGAGCACGTTCGTCCACGACCACGGGTCGGGCACAGGCCCCTCGTCGGTGAGCCGGAGCACCCGCGCGGCCGGCGCGAACCGGTGCTCGATCAGCCACGGGTTGCGGATCGGCCGGGTCCGCGTCGTGCAGACGAAACCGTTCCGCTCGAGCAGGCCGGTCCACTCCCCCGGCGAGAAGAAGCAGAACCGCTCGTGCGCCTCGGAGTACCAGGACTCGACGTAGTCCTTCTTGGCGAGGAACTCGTACAGCGCGGACCGGGTGAGCCGGACGTGCTCCTCGCCGTCGACGACCACCGTGTCGTAGGTGATGCCGTCCCCCTCCTCGCGCCGGAAGTCGTGGGCGAAGCGCTCGAACCTGGCGCGCGAGGAGAGGCCGGCGATGGGTCCGTCGATCGGCCCGTCCGCACCGTCAGCGGTCGTGAGCCGCGCGAGCACGACCTCGTCGCCGTCGTCCGGCCCGACGACGTCGTAGTTGATCCACACCCCGCCCGGTCGCAGCATCGTGTGGACGCGGGAGCAGAACTCCAGCAGCGCCTCGCGCCCGAGGTAGGACTCGATCTCGTGCGTCAGCGCCATCGTGATGACGGTGTCGACGGAGTCGGGCTCGAAGAGGCGCGACTGCATGATGTTGCGCTGGTGGAAGAACACGTTGGCGTCGCCGAACTCGCCGCCCGCCGTCCGCTGCAGGCAGATCTCGTAGAGCTGCCGGGCGACCTCGACGCCGTAGAAGTCCGACTCGAACAGCTCCGGCCGCTCGCTCAGCAGCTTGATCGTCTGGCCCGTCGCGCACCCGACGTCGACGATCCGCCCCGGCCGCACCGCGTCGGCGAACTCGCCGACCTTGCGCCACGCGTTGTCCTCGAACGCCGCGCGGTAGCTGGCGTAGTCGCGGGTGACGGTGATGTCGCCGTCGTCGGTGTCGACGAGCGGGTCGGCGTGGATCTGCTGGATCGTCTCGGCCAGCCCGTAGCGCAGGTAGTGCCGGCGCGCGACCGGGTGGAGCCGCTCGGTCACCCACGCGTCGTCGGCCCAGCCCGGCCCCGCCGCGACGATCGCCTCGACGACGTCCCACGGCCGCGCCTCGTCGAGCCCCAGCTCGACCGTGTCGATCGGGAACCCGAGCGCCTCGTAGTCGGCGATGACGGCCGGGGTCGAGCACGCGACGACCGTGTTCTCCGGCGTCATGGCGACGCGGCCGCCGGTCTGGGTGCGGATCTCCTCGACGACGTAGTGGGCGAAGTCCGGCTTCGGTCGCCGGTTGACGACGAGGTAGGTGAGCGACGCGAGCCCCTCGTGCTCCGCGACCGCCTCGACGAGACCCAGCCGCCGGCTGCCGGGGATCGGGTTGCGCCGGGTGCCGCCGTGGTCGGCGCTCGTGATCGCCCACACGACCTCGGCGCCGGGGTGCTGCGCGAGGAGCCGGCGCAGGCTGGCCACCTGGAACCGCGTGACGAGGTGGTGCCGGCCGGGGAAGAGCACGTAGCGCATGGCGAGCAGGGTAACCACGGCCGAGTCTGACTCTTCATTGTCACCTTGACAAGATTGGCTGCCGCCACTTATTGTCGAAGTGACGACAAACAAGGAGGGCGTCATGACCACCATCCGCAGGTTCCCCTTCGTCTCCCACGCCACGAGCGACGCGACCCGGTTCCTCGTCCACGGCACCGGCGGGAGCATCCACCCCCGCGGCACGGGCGCGTCGTTCTGGTTCCGCCCGCTCGGCAGCACGCTCTCGGAGGTCCCCGTCGAGGACCTCGAGCTCGGCAGCATCGTCCGCGTCACGACCTCCGACCGGCAGGAGGTGAGCGTCCAGCTCGCGCTGACGGTTCGGATCGTCGAGCCCGAGCTGGCGGCGCGCCGGCTCGACTTCGCGATCGACCTCGCGACGGGCGAGTGGACGGGCCGGCCCCTGCAGACCCTGCAGAACCGGGTCGCCGAGGCCGCCGGCCAGTTCACCGCCCGGACCGTCGCGCGGACGTCGCTCGCGGCGGTGCTCGGCGACGGGCTCGAGCTGGTCCGCGACGCGGTGCGGGCGGGGTTCGCCGCCGAGGCGCACCTCGCCGACTCCGGGATCGAGATGGTGAGCGTGCGGGTCGTCGCCGTCCGGCCGGAGGAGGACGTGGAGCGCGCCCTGCAGACCACGGTGCGCGAGGCGATCCAGGCCGAGGCCGACCGGGCGACCTACGACCGGCGGGCGCAGGCGGTCGACCGCGAGCGCGCGATCAAGGAGAACGAGCTGCACACCCGCACCGAGCTCGCCCGCCGCGAGGCGGAGCTGGTCGAGCTCGTCGGGTCGAACGACCTGCGGCGCACGGAGCAGGAGCTCGACCGGGCCGACCTGCGCGCCCGCGCCGACCTTGCCGGCAAGCGGCTCGAGGTCGACGCGCGGGTCGACGAGATCGCCCGCGTCGCGGCCGCCGAGAACGAGGCGCTCGGCACCCGCCTCGCGGCCTACGACGCGGCCGGGACGACGGCGCTGCTCGCCAGCATCGCCCCGGACGTCCTCGCCGCGCTCCCCCGGATCGACTCGCTCACCATCACGCCGGACATGCTCGCCGACGCGCTGGGACGCGTGCTGGCCGAGGTGAGGTCGTGAGCGCGCCGCGGCTCGTCGTCGTCCATCGCCGCACGGAGCTGGCGGAGGTGCTGGCCGAGCACGCGACCCTCGCCGCCGCCGAGTTCTTCCTCGCCACGCGCGGGCGGTCGGCCGCGCCCCTGGTGGCGGCGGACGAGGCCCAGCACCGCGCGGTCGACGCCGTCATGGCCGCGGCGCCGACGCACTGGCGCCAGGCCGTCGTGGAGCGCGCCCAGCTCAGCCGGTTCCTGTTCGAGCCCGACGACCTGGTCGTCGTCGTCGGTCCGGACGGCCTCGTGCCCAACGTCGCGAAGTACCTCGACGGACAGGGCGTGCTCGGTGTCAGCCCCGGGCCGCCGGGGCTGCTGTGCCGGCACCGGGCCGACCAGGTGCGCGGCGTGCTGACCGGGTCGACCACCTGCCGGGTCGCCGAGCGGGCGATGGTCGAGGCGAGCCTCGACGACGGGCAGCGCCTGCTCGCACTCAACGAGGTGTTCGTCGGCGACCGCGGCCACCAGTCCGCCCGGTACACCCTCGCGGTCGGCAGCCGGAGCGAGCCGCAGTCCTCCTCGGGCGTCATCGTCGGCACCGGGACGGGCGCGACGGGGTGGCTGGCGTCGCTGTGGCGGCAGGCGCGGCCAGGGTTCGACCTGCCGGCCCCGGACTCCGACGACCTCGCCTACTTCGTCCGCGAGGCCTGGCCGTCCGCCCGCACGGGGACCGATCTGGTCGCCGGGCTGCTCACCGACCGGTCGCCCGGGAGGGATGGCGACGACGCCCGGGTGCGCGTGCGGGCCGAGTCCTCGCTCGTCGTCTTCGGCGACGGGATCGAGCGCGACCAGCTCCGGGTCGAGTGGGGCCAGGAGGTCGTGCTGCACCGGTCGGACCGCCGGCTCAGGCTGCTCCTGGCGCCGACCCCCTGACCGTCGACCTCGTCGGTCCGGAGGGTGGCAGGCTGGAGGCATGCGCACCCACCGGACGATCCTCACCGACGAGCTGCTGGCCGCGATCCACGACCGCGCGCCGCGTCACGACGCCGAGAACACCTTCCCCGGGCAGGACCTCGCCGACCTGGCCGCGGCCGGCTACCTCACCGCGTTCGTCCCGGCGGACCTGGGCGGGGCCGGCCTCACGCTCGAGGAGGTCGCGCGCGAGCAGCCGCGCCTCGCCGCCGCGTCCCCCGCCACGGCGCTGGCGGTCAACATGCACCTCGTCGTGACGGGCCTCGCGGCGCACCTGCGCTCCCGCGGCGACGCGTCGGTCGAGTTCGTCCTGCGCGACGCCGCGGCGGGCGAGGTGTTCGCCTTCGGCAACTCCGAGGCGGGCAACGACCTCGTCATGTTCGACTCCGGGACCCGGGCCGAGCCCGTCCGCGAGGCGCGGGACGGCGGCGACGAGGCCGTCGTCGGCTACCGCTACACGGGGACCAAGATCTTCACCTCGCTCGCCCCGGTCTGGACGCGACTGGCCACGTTCGGGCGCGACGACTCCGACCCGGACGCCCCGGTGCTCGTCCACGGCGTCGTCGACCGCGACGGCACGCGGACGAAGGACGACTGGAACACGCTCGGGATGCGCGCGACGCAGTCCTGCTCGACCGTGCTGGAGGGGGCGTACGCGCCGATCGACCGCGTCTACCGTCGCCTCGCGCCCGGCCCCAACGCCGACTCCTTCACCTTCGCGCTGTTCGCGGTCTTCGAGATCCTGCTCGCCGCCGTCTACACCGGCATCGCCGGACGCGCGATCGAGCTCGGCGTCGAGGCCGCCCGCCGTCGCCGGTCACGCAGGACAGGGCTGACCTACGACGTCGATCCCGACATCCGGTGGAAGCTCGCCGAGGCCGCGATGGAGCACGACGGGGCCGTGCTCCAGGTGCTCGCGCTCGCGCGCGACGTCGACGAGGACGCCGACCACGGCGCGCGCTGGTTCGCCCAGCTCGTCGGGCTCAAGGTCCGCGCGGTGGAGAGCTCGCGCCGCGTGGTCGACCTCGTCCTGCGCGTGAGCGGCGGCGCGAGCTACACCGCGACCAGCGAGATCTCGCGGATCTACCGCGACGTGCTCGCGGGCATCTTCCACCCGAGCGACGAGGAGTCGGCGCACTCGACGGTGGCGTCGTCGATCCTCGGCCCCCTGCCCGCCCCGTGACCGCGGGCTGACGTCCGCGTCCCGCCGCTTGCCCGACGGGAACGGCCCCGGTCGCGACAGCCGAGCTGTCGCGACCGGGGCCGCTGCACGTCGGCGTGGCGCGCGTCAGGCGAAGCGCTCGTCGTCCGCCTGCGCCTCGGCGGCGGCGTCCGGGTTCGGCGTCGCCTCGTCGCCGTCGAACCGGTCCTTGACCGACTCGAACGCGGCGCCCGCGCGGTCCTTGGCGTCCTCGAGGAGATCGCCCGCCTTCTCCCGGGCCTCGGCGAGGCCCGGCCCGACCTTCTCCTGGACGTCGTCGAAGGCGTCCTTCGCCTTGCCGGCGACGTCACCCGCCACGTCCTTGGCCTTCTCGGCCACGTCCCCCGCCACGTCGCCGATCTTCTCGGCGACGTCGCTCGCGACGTCCTTGACCTTGTCGAGGAAGCTGTCCTCCGCCATGTCACCCTCCCGGTGCGATGGCCCCCCGCCGTGGATGGGCCGCGAGCACACTATGGGGGTCGCGACGCCCGCCCCGCAAGCATCGGCGAGGCATCGCCCGCACTACGCTCGTCCCGTGACCCCGAGCGACGCCCTGTTCGACCTGCCCGAGGGCGAGCGGGTCCCCCGGCGGCGCGTGCTCGTGCTGGCCGGCGCCTCGGGGTCGGGCAAGAGCTCCGTCGCCGGCCGGCTCGGCATCCCCGTGGTCCGGCTCGACGACTTCTACCTCGACATCGACCACCCCGGCCTGCCACGGGCCCGCGGCACCGTCGACTGGGACGACCCCGGCACGTGGGACCTCGACCACGCCGTCGCGACCCTCCTGGACGCCTGCCGGTGCGACAGCCTCACGCTGCCCGTCTACGACATCCCGACGTCGCGCCGCACGGGCTCGGAGACGCTCGACATCTCCGGCGCGCCGGCCATCGTGGCCGAGGGGATCTTCGCGGCGCACGTCGTCGAGCCGCTGCGCTCCGCCGGCGTCCTCGCGGGCGCCTTCCACCTCGTCCAGTCGCGCACGACGACGGCCGTGCGCCGGTTCGCGCGCGACGTCGGGGAGGCGCGCAAGCCGCTCGGGACGCTGGTCCGCCGGGGCGTCGCGCTGTGGCGGGCCGAGCCGCGGCTGGTGCGGTCGTGGCAGTCGGCCGGCCTCGACCCGCTGCCGCGCGAGGGCGCGGAGGACGCGCTGGCGCGGATCGTCTCGGGGCGCTGACCTCGCCGGGCGGACCGGTCCGGTCAGTCCAGGCCGATGACCACCTTGAGCCCGTCGCGCCCGACACCGCGCTCGAACGCCTCGGCTGCGGACGCCAGCGGCAGCCGGTCCGAGACGAGTCCCCGCACGTCGACGGACCCCGACTCGACCAGCCGGATCGTCCGGTCGTACATCTCCTTCATCCGGCGCACCATGACGAGGGTGAGGCCCTTGCGGCGTGCCAGCCCGGCACCGAAGGAGGACCGGTCGTCGTCGGGGATCCCGGCCAGGACCACGCGGGCGCCCGGTCGCGCGAGCGCGAGCGACGCGGCGATCGCCCGGTCGTTCCCGGCCACCTCGAACACGGTGTGCGCCCCGCCGTGGGTCAGCACCGCCTCGGCGGCCGCGAGGTCGTCCGGCGCGACGGCGACGTCGGCGCCGTAGCGCAGCGCCGCCTCCCGCCGGTGCGCCAGCGGCTCGACGGCCACGACGCGACCGCCCCCGCCGAGCCGCCGCGCGAGCTGGACGAGCATGAGGCCGATCGGGCCGCAGCCGACGACGGCGACGTCCTGCACCAGCCGGCCGCGCGCGAGGTCCCAGGCGTGCAGCGCGACGCCGAGCGGCTCGAGCATGGCGCCGTCGGCGCCCGTCATGCCGTCGGGCAGCGGGTGGATCAGCCGGGTCGGCCACGTCTTGTACTCGACGAGCCCGCCCTCGGTGCTGCTGTGCCCGGAGAACCGGACCGCCGGACACAGGTTCCGGTCGTTCTCGAGGCAGTGCTCGCACTCCTCGCACGGGATCGCGGGGTCCAGCGCCACGCGTCGGCCGGCGTACGGGCCGTCGACGGCGACGCCGGCCAGCTCGTGACCGGGGACGAGCGGGTCGGTCAGGACCGCGTCGCCGATGCCCCCGTCGGCGAACCAGTGCAGGTCGCTCCCGCACAGGCCCATGTCGGTCATCCGGACGAGGGTCTCCCCCGGTCCGGGGACCGGGAGGGGCACCTCGTCGAGCCGCAGGTCACGCGCGGCGAACAGGCGGCCGCGGCGCATCGTCGGGGGCAGCTCGCCCACGTCAGCCCTCCCTGGTCAGGTGCAGCGGCGCGGCGAGCGCGTACTGCTCGCGCACGTGCGGAGCCGACGGCGCCGTCGCGACCTCGACGGGGGCGCCCCCGAGCTCCGGCCACGCCGGCAGGTCGGCCGCCGCGTCCGTCTGGGCGGCGAGCACCCAGGCGGCCTGACGGGCGACGCCGTCGGCCACGTACTCCCCCGGCGCCGGCAGCACGATGTCGTGCCCGAGCACGGACGGCGCCACCTCGCGCAGCGCCGGCGACTTCGCCGCCCCGCCGACCAGCCGCAGCGACGCGACCTCGAGCCCGAGCGCCCGGACGGCGTCGAGACCGACGCCGAGCCCGCAGACGATCGCCTCGAACGCGGCCCGCGCGAGCGACTCGCGCGTGTAGGAGGCGTGGGTGACGCCGTGGATCGCACCGGCCGCGTCGGGCAGGTTCGGCGTCCGCTCGCCGTGCAGGTAGGGGACGAAGCTCAGCCCGTTGCTCCCCGCCGGCGCGGCCAGCGCGAGCCGCGCGAGCTCGTCGTAGTCGACGCCGAGGAGCTCGCGCGTCGCGTCGAGCACCTGGGCGCAGTTGACCGTCGCGACCAGCGGCAGGTAGTTGCCGGTGGCGTCCGAGAACCCCGCCACCAGTCCCGTGGGATCGGCCGGCTGCTGCGTGACGATGGCCGAGACCACGCCCGACGTGCCGACCGAGAGCAGGACGTCGCCCGGGCCGAGGCCGAGCGCGAGCGCCGCGCCGGCGTTGTCCCCCGTTCCGGGTCCGACGATGGCGTCGATGCCGAGCCCCGCGGCACGGCCGACCGACTCGCGGATGTCGGCGACGCGCGGGAGCACGAGGTCGCTGCGCCCGAACGCGTGCCCCAGCAGGTCGGGCAGGTACTCCCCCGTCCGCCCGCTGAAGTACCCGGTGCCGGACGCGTCGGACCGGTCGGTGGTGAGCTCGGCGATGTCGGTCGAGCCGCGCAGCCGCCAGGTGAGGTAGTCGTGCGGCAGGCAGACGGCCGCGACCCGCGCGGCGTTCTCGGGCTCGTGCTCGGCCAGCCAGCGCAGCTTCGTCGCCGTGATCGACGCCACCGGGACGGTCCCGGTCTCGCTCGCCCAGCGCTCGGCGCCGAGCTCGGCCACCAGCTCCCTTGCCTGCCGGCCCGAGGAGTTGTCGTTCCACAGCATGGCCGGGCGGACGGGCTCGCCGTCCGCGTCGAGCGTGACCATGCCGTGCTGCTGGCCGCCGACCGACACGGCGACGACGCCGTCGAGGCCGCCCGCGCGCTCGACGGCGACCTGCAGGGCCTCCCACCACACGCGGGGGTCGACCTGCGTGGCGTTCGGGTGCGACGCCGAGCCGGAGCGGACGAACGCCCCGGTCTCGGCGTCGCGCACGACGACCTTGACGGACTGGGTCGACGTGTCGATCCCGGCGACGAGCGGTGCGGTCATCAGCCGATGAGGTGCTCGAGCGCGAGCTGGTTGAGGATCACGTAGTTGGTCTCCCGGGCGCCGGCGGCGTCGGCGTCGAAGTCCTCGAACGCCGAGCGGTCGGCGAGCAGGTCGGCGACGCTCTCCCCCTCGGCGAGCGTCGGCTGCGCGGACTCGAAGATGCCGGCGGCCTCGAACGCCGCCTGGACGCGCGGGTCCTCGCGGTAGGCCCGCGCCTTCTCCGCCAGGAGCAGGTAGGTCTCGATGTTGGCGCGGGCCGAGGCCCAGACGCCGTCGAAGCCCTCGGTCCGGGACGGCTTGTAGTCGAAGTGCTTCCAGCCGGTGTACCGCGGGCCGCCGTTCGGGAAGCCGTTCTCGATGAGGTCGACCGTGAAGAAGGCCGAGAGCAGGTCACCGTGACCGAACACGAGGTCCTGGTCGTACTTGATCGAGCGCTGGCCGTTCAGGTCGATGTGGAACAGCTTGCCGGCCCACAGCGCCTGCGCGAGGCCGTGGGTGTAGTTGAGGCCGGCCATCTGCTCGTGCCCGGTCTCCGGGTTGAGGCCGACGATGTCGCCGTTGCTCAGCTTCGCGATGAAGCCGAGGGCGTGGCCGATCGTCGGGAGGAAGATGTCGCCGCGCGGCTCGTTCGGCTTGGGCTCGAGGGCGATGACCATGTCGTAGCCCGAGTCCTTGATGTACTGCGCGACCGTGTCGACGCCCTCGGCGTAGCGCTCGAGCGCCGTGTTGAGGTCCTTCGAGCCGTCGTACTCCGTGCCCTCGCGACCGCCCCACATGACGAACGTCGAGGCGCCGAGCTCGGCGGCCAGGTCGACGTTGCGCAGCACCTTGCGCAGGCCGAACCGGCGCACCGACCGGTCGTTGGCCGTGAAGCCGCCGTCCTTGAACACCGGGTGGGTGAACGTGTTGGTCGTGACCATCTCGATCGTGAGGCCGACCTCGTCGGCCGCCGCGCGGAAGCGCTCGAGGATCGCGGTGCGCTCGTCGTCGGACGCGCCGAACGGGACCACGTCGTCGTCGTGGAAGGTGATGCCGGAGGCACCGGCCTCGGCCACCGGGCCGAGGTACTCCCACGGGTCGAGCGCCGCTCGCGTCGCGTCGCCGAACTGGTCCTTGCCAGCCCAGGACACCGTCCACAGACCGAAGGAGAACTTGTCCTCGGGAGTTGCTGCGCGCACCATCGCCTGCCTCGTTCCTCACGTCTCCTCGACGACGACCCTCGCCGTCGAGAGGTATTGGTTTACCCGATGAACTTATCGCGAGCCGTGCGGTAGCGTCAAGAGCGTGGAGAACGTGGGGGCACCCCGCCAGTCGGCGCGTCGGGTCGGGCACCAGGCGGCCCGTCAGGCCGCGCGTCAGGCCGGGCTGCGGCGGCACAACCTCGCGCTCGTCCTCGACCACGTCGCCCGCGCCGAGCCGACGGGCGTCTCGCGCGCCAGCGTCGCCGAGGCCGCCGGGCTCACCCGGGCGACGGTCTCCTCGCTCGTCGAGACGCTGCTCGCGCTCGGCCTCGTCGAGTGGGCCCCCGCGACGGGACCGAGCAGCGTCGGGCGGCCCGCGTCACCGATCCGGCTCGCCCGCGGCCGGTGGGCCGGGCTCGGCCTCGAGGTGGGCGCGAACCAGCTCGCCGTCGCCGTCGTCGACCTCACGGGCGAGACGCTCGCGCGCGCCGAGGTGCGCGGCGACTTCGCCGCGCGCACGCCGGCGGCGACGCTTGAGGCGCTCGCCCACCTCGCCGAGCGGACCTGGGAGCAGGCGCGCGCCGCCGCGGCCGGGCCGACGGGTCGGGCTCGGCGGGCCGGACCGGCCGATCACGACAACGGGCCCCACGGGTCGCCCGGGTCACCCGAGCCCGTCGAGCGGCCGGGGCTCGGCGCGCTCGGCGTCGCGCTCGCGGTTCCCGGAATCGTGCGCGACGGAGTCGTGCTGGACGCGCCGCGGCTCGGCTGGACCGACGTCGACGCGGCGCGAGCGCTGCACGCCCGGCTCGCCCGGCTGACCGGGGCGGGGCCGGCGCCCGGCGTCGTCGTCGGGAACGAGGCGACCCTCGCGGCGCTGGCCGAGGCGGCCCGGCGCGGGCCCGAGACGTTCCTCTACGTGTCGGCCGGGGTCGGCGTCGGCGGCGCGTGCGTCGTCGACGGCCAGCTCCAGGGCGGCGTGCACGGGTTCGCCGGCGAGCTCGGGCACGTGACGGTCGACCCGGCCGGGCCCCTCTGTCGCTGCGGCGCGACCGGCTGCCTCGAGCAGTACGCCGGGGCGACGGCGCTGGCGCAGCTCGCCCCGGCGGCCGTCGGTCGCGCGGTCGGGATCGCCGTGGCCGGAGCCGTCAACGTGCTCGACGTCGGCCGCGTCGTGCTCGGCGGGACGCTCGGCCCGCTCCTCCCGGCGATCGGCGCGGCGGTCGACGACGAGCTCGCCACGCGCGTGCTCGCCTACCCGGCGGCCCCCGCCGCGGTCGAGGCGGCGCTCGTCACGGACCTGCCGGCGCTGCGGGGCGCCGCGCTCGCCCCCGTGCTGGAGACGCTGGCCGACCCCGAGCGGCTCGAGGCGTAGGCCGGATGCGCCGCCCCGGCGCATCCGGCATTGCTAGCGTGAGCGCCATGAGACACCGCAGGGGGACGACGCGCGAGGTCGTGCACACCGAGCTGCGCCGGCGCATCCTCACCCTGACGACGCCGCCCGGCGCACCCATCTCCGAGAACGACATCGCCGCCGACCTCGGCGTCTCCCGCACGCCCGTCCGCGAGGCACTCATCCTGCTCGGCGACGAGGGGCTGGTCGAGGTGTACCCGCAGGTCGGGACGTTCGCGTCGCTCGTCGACATCGAGCGGGTGCGCGACGCGCAGTTCCTGCGCGAGTCGGTCGAGGTGGCCTCGCTCGCGTCGCTCGCGGGCGACGGCGACGACGGGGGTGGCTCCGGCGCCGGGCTCGATCCGGAGGTGCTGGCGCGGCTGCGGGAGAACATCGCGGCGCAGCGCGAGGCGCTGGAGGACTCCGAGCGGTTCTTCGACCTCGACGAGGCCTTCCACCGCGACCTCATGACGCTCGCCGGCCACGGCGGGGTCTGGCCGTCGGTCGTGTCGGCCAAGGGCCATCTCGACCGCGCCCGACGGCTCGGCATGGCCGAGATCCGGCCGGCGTCGCAGAACCTCGAGCAGCACGCGGCCATCCTCGACGCGGCAGCCGACGGGCGGGGCGAGGAGGCCGTGGCGCTGCTGCGCGGGCACCTGCGCTCCGTGCTGGAGGACGTCGTCCGGATCCGCGAGCTCCACCCGGAGCTGTTCGCGCGTCCCGGCAGCCACCGCGTCCGGGGCTGACCAGCCGGCGCACGCGTCGGCGTCGTCCTCACCCCGTCGTCGGACCGGCCGACCTCACCAGTCGTGCACGGAGCCGTCGAGCCGGCGCGCGACGGGCAGGTACTTCGGGGAGTACTCGAACCGGGCGGCCGCCGCGTCGTCGTACGTGACGCCGAGGCCGGGCTCCTCGCTCGGGTGGAGCGCGCCGCCGGCGTAGGTCGCGCCGCCCTGGAAGACCTCGGCCACGAGGTCCGGGTAGCCCATGTGCTCCTGGATGCCGAAGTTGGGGATCGCGGTGTCGAGGTGGACGGCGGCCGACTGCGTCACCGGCGAGAGGTCCGAGGCGCCGTGGCTGCCCGAGCGGACGCCGTAGAGGTCGGCGAGGTCGAAGATCCGGCGCAGGTGCGTGATCCCGCCCGCGTGCACGACGGTCGTGCGGACGTAGTCGATGAGCTGCTCCGTGATGAGCTGCTTGACGTCGTAGATCGACGACAGGGTCTCGCCCACCGCGATCGGCGTCGTCGTGTGCTGGCGGATGAGGCGGAACGAGTCCTGGGAATCGACCGGGGTGGGGTCCTCCATCCAGAACAGGTGCAGGGGCTCGACGCTCCGGCCGAACCGGGCGGCCTCGAGCGGCGTGAGCCGGTGGTGCACGTCGTGCAGGAGCGGGAACCCGTCACCGAGCGTCTCGCGCGCAGCGGCCAGGTAGCCCGGCGCGAACTGGAGGTACGCCTCGGTGTCCCACGGCTGCTCGTCGGGCAGCGCGTGGTCGGCCGGCTCGTACCGCCCGTTCTTCTTGACGCCGTAGGTCCCGGCACTGCCCGGCACGGCGCACTGGACGCGGATCGCCCGGTACCCGGCCTCGCGGGCGGCCGCGACGTCGTCGAGCATCTCCTCGACGCTGGAGCCCGAGGCGTGCGCGTAGACCAGCACCTCCTCGCGGCTGCGGCCCCCGAGCAGCTGGTAGAGCGGCAGGCCCGCGACCCGGCCCTTGATGTCCCAGAGCGCGACGTCGACCGCGGCGATCGCCGTCATCGTGACGGGACCGCGACGCCAGTAGGCCCCGCGGAAGAGGTACTGCCACATGTCCTCGATCCGCGCCGGGTCGCGGCCGATGAGCAGGGGGACGAGGTGGTCGCGCAGGTACGCGGCGACGGCGAGCTCGCGCCCGTTGAGCGTCGCGTCGCCGAGCCCGACGACGCCGTCGGAGGTCGTGATGCGCAGCGTGACGAAGTTTCTGCCGGGACTCGTGATGAGGACCTCGGCGCGGTCGATCGTGGCCATGAGCACTAGTATACAAGTCGAGGCGTCTCGCGGCCCCCACGTCCACGCCCGGCGCCCCACCACGCGCTTCGACTCCGGCACCCGCACCCACTCCGGCACGCACCTACTCCGATACTGGGGTGGCCTCGGTCGCGATACGCGATCGCGCTCACCCCAACATCGGAGCTCCGGCGGTCCGAGCCCGCCGGAGAAGGACGGCTAGGGCGCGAGATCGATCGCGCGGCCCTCGCGCGCGGCGCGGTAGATCGCGTCGACCAGCTCGAGCGCCACGTACCCCTCGCCCCCGCCGGAGCGCGGGGCGACGCCGCCGCGGATCGCCGCGACCGCGTCGGCGAGCTGGCGCTCGTGGGCGTCGCCCCAGGCGAGCCCGGCGCCCGAGGCGCGACCGGCCACCGCCCCGTCACCAGCACCAGCACCCGACACCGAACGGCTCCCGCCCGCGGCGACCGCGACGGCGTCCAGCCGCGGCACCGCGACCGCACCGCGCGAGCCGTCGGCCCGCTCGTCGAGCACGAGCGCGTCGCCCTCGATCGCGAGCGCCCCGCCGTCGCCGGCGAGCGAGAGCCGGGCGGGGAAGCCGGGGGCCGAGGCCGTCGTCGCGGACAACGTCCCCAGCGCACCGCTCGCGAACCGCAGCGAGGCGACGATGACGTCCTCGACCTCGATCCGGTGCACGCGCGTCGTCGCGATGGCCTGGACGCTCGCCACCGGGCCGGCCAGGGCCAGCATGAGGTCGACCATGTGGATGGCCTGGTTGATGAGGGCGCCACCCCCGTCGCCGGCCAGCGTGCCCCGCCACGGGTCCGCGTCGTAGTAGGACTGCGGGCGCCACCACGGCACCCGGGCCTCGACCAGCACGAGCGTGCCGAGCCCTCCCTCGGCGAGGATGCGGGCCGCGTCCTCGGTCGCGGGGTCGAACCGGTGCTGACTGATGACGGCCAGCACCCGGTCGCTCGCGCGGGCGGCGTCGCGCAGCCGCCGCGCCGCTTCGAGGTCGGCGTCCATCGGCTTCTCGACGACGACGTGCTTGCCCGCCGCGAGCGCCGCGAGCGCCAGCTCGGCGTGCGTCCAGCTCGGCGTGCAGATGGTGACGGCGTCGACGGCGTCGTCCGCCAGCGTCTCGGCCCACGTCCGGGCGGGACCGCCGTGCTGCGCCCCCAACCCGAGCGCCCGCTCGGGGAGGACGTCGACGAACGCCGCCAGCTCCACGTCGCCCAGCTCGCGCAGCCGGGCGAGCGCCGCCGCGTGCGTCCGGGCGATGTTGCCGCAGCCGACGACGGCGAACCGGACCGGGCGGCCGCTCCGACCGGCCAGCTCGGGCCGGCCGGGGCTCGTCGCCGGGTTCATCCGCGGTCCGGACCCGGCGTGAGGTCGCGCGCCAGGATCTGCGCGCGGACGCTGAGCTCGGCCGCCTTGAGGGCGTGCTCCTGGGTCATCGCCGTCTCGGTGCGGTCGAGGACGTCGCGCGCGAGCTGGCCGAAGAACGGGAACCCGACCGTGCCGTCGGCGCGCAGGTGGTGCTCGCCGTCGCCGTCGACGAGGAAGACGTGACCGCCGGAGCGCTCGGTCGCGACGTTGACGTACTTGCGCAGCTCGATGTAGCCGTCGGTGCCGAGCAGGAACGTGCGTCCGTCGCCCCACGTGCCGAGGCCCCGAGGGGTGAGCCAGTCGACGCGGACGTAGCCCGTCGCCCCGTTGTCCGTGACGACGTGGGCGTCGCCGAAGTCGTCGAGCTGCGGATGGTCGGGGTGGTGATAGTTCGCGATGGTCGAACCGACGAGCTCGGCGTCGCGCGACCCCGTGTAGTGGAGGATCTGCTCGAAGTTGTGGCTGCCGATGTCGCACAGGATGCCGCCGTAGCTGGCGCGCTCGAAGAACCAGTCGGGGCGGGTCGCGGGATCGCCGACGCGGTGGGGACCCATCGACATGACCTGGACGACGCGGCCGATCGCACCGCGCTCGACGAGCTGGCCGGCGAGGACGGCGGCCTCGACGTGGATCCGCTCGGAGTAGTAGACGGCGTACCGGCGACCGGTGCGCGCGACGGCGGCGCGGACGTCGTCGAGCTGGTCGAGCGAGACCAGCGGCGCCTTGTCGGTGAAGTAGTCCTTGCCCGCGTCCATCACCCGGACGCCGAACGGGGCCCGCTCGCTCGTCACGGCGGCGCCCGCGACGAGGCGCACCGCGTCGTCGTCGAGGATCTCCGCCTCGCTGCGCGCGACGCGGGCCTGCGGGAAGCGCTCGACGAACGCGGCGACCTTCGCGGGGTCGGGGTCGTAGACCCAGCCGAGGGTGGCGCCGGCGCCGAGCAGGCCCTCGATCATGCCGTAGATGTGGCCGTGGTCGAGGTGGGCGGCGGCGACGACGAGCTCACCGGGCTCGACGGTCGGGCGGGGCATGGGCTGGGGGCGGTAGGCGGCGCCCTCGGAGACGGTCACGCTCGGTCCTCTCGGTGCGGGTTCGGGTGGCGGGACGGGATCAGCGGTCGGCCGAGGAGCCGACGACGATGTCCTCGTCCAGCTCGGCCACCGACGCGGACTTCTCGTAGAACCGGGGCGCGCGGGCGGCGCGGTGCCCGTCGCGGCGATAGGGGTCGTCGGCGGCGAGCGGCAGCTCGACGTTGCCGCCCTCGATCCCCGCCTCGTAGATCGCGGTGACCAGCTCGACGGCGGCGCGGCCGTCGGCGCTCGTGACGAGGGGGGCTCGGCCGTCCGCGAGCGCGGCGAGCACGTCGCCGATCTGACCGGGGTGGAGCGTGTGCGCGAGCGGCTCGCGCGCGGCGGCGACCTCCTCGATCCGGGCGACGAGCTCGGCGTTGCCGCCGGGCGCCGGGAAGCCGTTCGGCGCGGTGACGTCGGCGACGACCGACCACGGCTGCGCGACCATCGCCTCGCGGCCGTGGATGACGATCTCCTGCTGCTCGCCGTGGTGGACGACGGAGCTGGTCAGCTCGGCGATCGCCCGGCCGTAGCGCAGGAGCGCGACGGAGAGGTCCTCGACCTCGGAGTTCTCGTGCTGGGCGTTCGTCAGGAGCGCCACCACGGACTCGGGCCGGCCGAGGAACCACAGGAGCAGGTCGACGTGGTGGATGGCGTGGTTGAGCGTGCAGCCGCCGCCCTCGACGTCCCACGTGCCGCGCCACCACAGGTCGTAGTACGGCAGGCCGCGCCACCAGGCCGAGCTGACCCGGACGTGGGACACCGGGCCGATGAGGCCGGAGTCGAGGACGTCCTTGAGCACGAGCACGTCGTCGCGGAAGCGGTTCTGCGCGATGACCGAGAGCGTCTTCCCCGAGGCGCGCTCGGCGGCGATCATGGCGTCGCACTCCTCGAGGGAGGGGGCCATCGGCTTCTCGACCAGCACGTTGACGCCGTGCTCGAGCGCCGCGACGGCCAGCTCGGCGTGGCTCTCCGGCGGCGTCGAGATGCTGACGAGGTCGAGGTCCTCGGCCTCCAGCATCGCCTGCGCCGAGTCGTAGCAGCGCACGGCGTCGAGGCCGGCCGCCGCGGCCTTCGTCGCCGCCTTGCCGGGGACGATGTCCGCCATCGCGACGATCTCGCAGCGCTCGGGATGGGCGAGGTACCCCGCGATGTGCGCCCTGCTGATGCCACCGATGCCGATGACGCCGACCTTGATCACGTGCCGTCCCGCCTTCCCGCCGCGTCGTCGACGGCGTTGCTGATACGAATCATCATTCCGCGACGACGAGCCGGGGTCAAGGGGGTGGGACCGAGAGCCGCCCTCGGCCGCCGCGGCGGCGGCCGAGGACCGGCCTCCGCGCCGGCTCCCCGGACCCGTGGGCGTCGCGACGCTTGGCTACGGTGGGCCCATGCGAAGCACGGGGCCCGCGCGGGGCCGCCCGACGAGCCGGGACGTGGCCCGGCTCGCCGGCGTCGGCCAGTCGACGGTGTCCTACGTGCTGTCCGGGACGGGCCGCATCTCCGCGGAGACGCGGCGCCGCGTGCTCGACGCGGCCGCCACCCTCGGCTACCGCCCCAACCTCACGGCGCGCTCGATGCGGACCGGACGCACGGGCCGCCTCGCCCTCCTGCTCGCGACGCCCGGCGAGGCGCGCGGCGGCCTCCTCTCCGCGGCGAGCCGGGCCGCGACGGATGCCGGCTACACGCTCGACATGCGCACGGTGCCGACGGACTCCACGCGGGCGGCCGTCGTGCGCGAGGTGCTGGACTCCGGCCTGTACGAGGGCGTCCTGTCGTTCGTCCCGCTCGACGACGCGGAGGGGCGCCCGGACGCCCCGACGGCGACGGACGGGCCCGCCGTCGTCGTGCTCGCCGACACGTTCGACGCGCAGATGCGCGTCACCGGTCCCGCCATCGGCCCCGAGCCGATCCGCGAGCTCGTCGCCGGCCTGGCCGCGCGCGGCCACCGACGCTTCCTCCACCTCGCCGGCGGCCTCGACTTCCGCTCGGCCCAGGCCCGGCGGGACGCCTACCTCGCGAGCGTGACGGAGCTCGGGCTGACCGATCTCGGCGTCGTGGAGTGCGGCTGGGCTGGCGCACGCGCCCTCGAGGTCGTGCGCGGGCTGCCGGACGACCTCGCGCCGGTCGCGATCGTCGCGGCCAACGACATCCTCGCCACCGCCGCCGTCCGGGGCCTCACGGAGCGCGGGCTGCGCGTTCCGGCCGACGCTGCCGTGACGGGGTGGGACGACCAGCCGACGAGCGAGTTCCAGACCCCGTCGCTCACGTCGGTCCGGATCGACTTCGCCGCGCTCGGGGCGTGGGCGGTGCGGACGCTCGTCGCCCGCGTGCGGGAGGAGGAGCCCCCGACGCAGCCGGACGGGTTCCAGCGCGTCCTGTGGCGGGAGTCGACCGGCTGACCAGCCACGACGCCGTCCGGCAACGGAAGGTGCAGCTCGCCCGGGCTCGCGGCGCTCGGTGGCCGGCCTACGCGAGCGCGTTGACCGCCGCCTCGATGCCGCGCAGCTCCGCCAGTCCCTTCATCCGCCCGAGCAGCGAGTACCCGGGGTTGGTGCGCCGCCCCGACTCCTGGTCGTACAGGAGCTGGTGGCCGTGGTCGGGACGCATCGGCAGTCGGTGCCGCGGCCCCGTGAGGCCGACCTCCCGACGGCGGCGCTCCTCGCGGACGATCTCGCGGACGACGCCGACCATGTCGACGTCGGCGCCGACGGCGGACCCGAGGTGGTAGCTCTCGTGGAACGAGCGCGGATCGGCCTCGCGACGGGTCGAGCGCAGGTGCACGAAGTGGAGGCGCGGCGCGAGCTCGCGGACCATCGCGACGAGGTCGTTGTCTGGCCGCACCCCGTAGGACCCCGTGCAGAACGTCAGCCCGTTGGCTGGGACGTCGACGACGTCGAGCCACCAGCGAGCGTCCGCGAGCGTCGAGAGGACGCGCGGCAGGCCGAGCAGCGGCCGGGGCGGGTCGTCGGGGTGGGCGGCCATCCGCACGCCGACCCCCTCGGCGACCGGGACGACGTGCCGGAGGAACACGGCGACGTTCTCACGCAGCGCGTCGCGGTCGATCCCGTCGTAGCCGGCGACCCGCTCGCGGATGGTGTCGAGCGTGTAGTGCTCCTCGGTCCCGGGCAGTCCAGCGATGATCGATGCGACCAGGCGCTCGCGCTCGCCCTCCCCCAGCGCCTCGTGGTACGCCCGCGCGGCGGCGACGTCCGCCTCGTCGTACTCCTCGCGGGCGCCGGGACGCTGGAGGACGAACAGGTCGAACGCCGCGAACGCGACGTGGTCGAAGCGGAGCGCCCACGCCCCGTCCGGCAGCGGGTAGGCGAGGTCGGTGCGGGTCCAGTCGAGGACCGGCATGACGTTGTAGCAGACGACGTCGATGCCGCACGCCGCGAGGTTGCGCACGGACTGCGCGTAGCGCTCGAGATAGCGGTCCCGGGTCGGCAGACCACGCTTGATGTCCTCGTGGACCGGGATCGACTCGACGACCGACCACGTGAGCCCCGCCGCCTCGATCTGGTCCTTGCGACGCTGGATCTCGGCGACCTCCCACACCTCACCGTTGGGGACGTGGTGCAGGGCGGTGACGACGCCGGTGGCGCCCGCCTGTTGGATGTCGCTCAGCCGGACGGGATCCTCGGGGCCGAACCAGCGCCAGGTGTGCTCCATCCGTCTAGTATACAAGCGGTCCGGGCAGCCCCTCCGCCGAGCCGTGCCCCTAGGGTCGGGGGATGACCGACGACGGTGGCGCCCCGGCCCTCCCCCTCGCTGAGCCCGACGAGTCCTTCCCGCTCCACGTGTGGAACGCGTTCGGGGTCCCGCCGCGCGTGCTCACCGAGAAGATCGGCGGCTCCGTCATGGTGGTGGCCAAGACGCCGCCCGACCAGGACGAGGGCGGCCCGGTCACGGTGATGACCGCCGGCGTCGGGCGGCTGCCCGTCGACGGCGCCCTCCCGGTCGAGCTGGCCGTCGAGGTGCCCCCCGGTCAGGAGGGCGCAGCGCTCGTCGCGCTGCGGATCGTCGCGAACGACGTCGCGACCCGGCGCCGTGTCCCACCCGTGGACACGCCGTGGCGCAACGGCACGCCCTTCCTCTCGGGGACGCAGATCGCCGCCATCGTGGCGACCACCTCGCGCTGGGGCGCCTCCTTCGACGAGGTCCGCAACCCGGCCGGCGAGCTCGCCGGCCACGTCCGGACGCTCCGCCTGCTCACCGATCCCGAGGCGGCCGTCATGGCGGCCGAGGGCTGGGCCGGCCTCCTGGCGCGGGCCGGGTCGATCGACGCGCTGCTCGACGTGCAGCGAACCAGCACCGTGCCCGGCCCCGGCGGCGCCCCCGTCACGGGCGCCGGGAACCGGGCGGAGAACACCCGGAACGCCCGGAATGCCCGGCCGACCGGGGCCGCGAGCCCCGTCGGCGGCCCGCCCACCCCCGTGAACGACGCCGGCGCCACCGGCACGACCGACGCGCGCTCCCGGATGCCCGTCATGCTCTCCCGGCTGCACGCGCAGCACCCGCCGCGCTGGCTGCAGCTTGCTCCGGACGGGTCGTTCCGCTCGTTCACGGGTGCCGAGACCGCCGAGTACACGGCCGACGCGGCGAACGTCGAGGTCACCTCGCTGGCCGACTACGTCCGACGCTTCCCGTGGACCGAGCCCTTCACGCTCGTGGCCCGGCCGGGCCAGACGGCGCGCTACGACGACGCGTCGGGCCGCTACACGCTCGCCGACTGATCAGCTCGTGGCGATCGCCGCGATGATCCCGAACAGCAGCGGGAGGAGGATCGCGGCGCCGACGATGCCGAGCAGCCACCACGTCCCGGCGCGACTCTGCTTCTCGTGCCCGATCCGCCCCTTCTGGAACACCGAGACCGGCGCCGCGTAGAACACCGGAACGGCCTGACCCGGTGCGAGGTCGAGCATCATCGAGGCCTGGCCGAACGTGCGGGTCCACCGGCACTCGACGTCGATCCGGACCGGGCCGGCGGGCACCGGCACGCGACGGTAGCCGTACTCGCTCACGAGGGGGCGGCCGTTCACCATCACGAACGGCGGCACCATGTTCGAGGTGAACCGGTTGCCCTGCACCGTGAGATCGATGAACGCCGTCGGCTGGGCGTCGGACGCGGGGACGACCGGCAGCCCGGGCATCCCGTACGCGGACGCCGCGGGCGCAACGCCGTAGGCGGGCGCTCCCGCCCCGGACGGGCCGTACCCCGGCGCGGGCGCCCCGGAGGCCGGAGCCCCGTACGCGGGCGCCCCGTAGCCGGGCGCCCCACCGGGACCGGCCGGCGCGGGGCCGGCGGGCGGCGTGGCGCCGACCGGCGGCGTGGTCGGATCAGGAGAGCCGGGCAGCGGCGGAAGTGTGCTCACGCCCAGGGACCTTACCGGTCTCGACCGGCAGCGCCAGCGTGCCCCGGGGAGGCAGCGCCGCCGCCGAGCCCGACGCGAGCGCCACGGCCGACTCCGCGCCGGCGCGCAGCGCGGCCGCCGAGGAGATCCCGCACTGGCGCACGCGGGCCCGTTCGTCCGCGCGGTGGCGCACGCGCGCCCGCACGGTCGCGCCGGCGGTCATGCCGGCGCGGACCCCGGCCCTGACCCGGGCGCGGGTCGGCGCCAGGCGACCCGACCGTCGGCACTCGGCCGCCTCGCGCGGCGACGGGAGCCCGTCGGCGACGAGACCCATCTCACGACGCCGCAGCTCCCACGACCACCACAGCGGGACGAGCGCGCCAACCCACGCCATCGGCGCGGCGAGCACGGCCCCGAGGAACCCGAGCGTGTCGACCAGCAGCAGCGCGGCCGCCGAGCGCAGGAGCAGCTCCATGACGCCGGAGAACGTCGGGATGCCGCTGCGACCGAGGCCCTGGAGCGCCGAGCGGAAGATGAACAGGAGGGCCAGCACGGAGTAGAGCGTTCCGTTGACGAGCAGCAGCGTGTGCGCCGTGCGGATGATCTCCTCGCTGTGCGCGTCGGTCGCCGTGAAGCTGCCGATGATCGCGTCGCCCCACAGGATGCAGGCCGCGCCGACCGTGACGGCGACCCCCGCCCCGAGCCACGCCGTCTGGGAGACCCCGCGGCGGATCCGCGACCACGCCGCGGCCCCGCGGTTCTGCGCGACGTAGGTCGCGACCGCCATCCCGAGCGCCTGGAGCGGCGCCATCGCGAGCGCGTCGACGCGGCTGCCCGCCGTGAACGCGGCGACCGCCCCGGCCCCGAGGCCGTTGATCGCGTACTGCAGCACGAGGGTGCCGACGGCGATGATCGACATCTGGAACCCCATCGGCAGGCCGATGCTCACGGACTCGACGACGTCGGCCCGCGCCGGGCGCCAGTCCTCGTGCCGCGGTCGAAGCTGCGGCATCCGCCGCGCGATGAGCCAGAGGCAGGCGACGACGGTGGCGAGCTGGGCGACGACCGTCGCGAGCGCCGCACCGCCGATCCCGAGGTCGGCCCAGCCGACGAGGAGCACGACGAGCCCGACGTTCAGCAGGCTCGAGATCGCGAGGAAGATGAGCGGGGTCGTGGAGTCGCCGAGCGCCCGGATGATGCCCGAGAGGTAGTTGAACGCCACGAGGGTCGGGCTGCCGGCGAGGAGGACCGTGAGGAAGGTGGTCGCCTGCGGCAGGAGCTCGGCCGGCGTGTGGAGCAGGACGAGCAGGTGACGGGCGAGCGGGATGCCGCCGACCGTCAGCAGCACCGCCATGCCGGCCGAGAGGATCGCGCCGACCGCGACGGCCCGGCGCAGCCCGGCCGCGTCGCCCGCGCCGAACGCGCGCGCCACCGGGATGGCGAAACCGTTCGCCATCCCCATGGTGAAGCCGAGGAGCAGGAACGTGATGCCGCCGCTGGCGCCGACCGAGGCGAGGGCGTCCATCCCGAGCACGCGACCGACCACGAGGGCGTCGACGAACTGGTAGAGCTGCTGGAAGAGCAGGCCGATGAACATCGGCACTGCGAAACGAACGATGAGCTTGAGCGGGGATCCGCTGGTCAGGGCCCTGGACACGGGCACAGCCTCCGATGGAGCAAAGAGGTGGAACGAGGAGTCGTCGGGATCGGGGACAGGTGCCGATCGACGTCGCATGCCGGACTCGAATCGATTCGACCTGTGCGACCAGCGTACCCCGATCCGCGCCCGCGCGACATCCCCGAGCGACCCCGGCCGTGTGAAGGTTCTGCGTCGGCTCACGGGCGCGCCCGGCGGGAGCCCCCGGACACGACGACGGCCGCCGCACCGATCGGTGCGGCGGCCGTCGTCGACCGGGTCAGCCCTCGGACGGGCTCGGTGCGTCCTCGACGGGCGTCGCCGGGGCGTCGGTCACCGTCGCGCCGACGACGACCACCTCGGGCTCGCCGATCGCGGAGGAGTCCAGACGCGGGTCGTCGCGGTCGACGCCGACGAACGTGAACTCCCCGAGCAGCCCCTCGCCGCGGGCGTCCACCAGGACCTTCTGGCCCGAGCGGAGCTCGCCGAACAGGATCTTCTCGCTGAGCGCGTCCTCGATCTCGCGCTGGAGCGCGCGGCGCAGCGGCCGGGCCCCGAGCACGGGGTCGTACCCGCGGTCGGCGAGCAGCGTCTTGGCCGCCTCGCTCAGCTCGATCGTCATGTCGCGGTCGGCGAGCCGCTTGTCCAGGCGCGCGACCAGCAGGTCGACGATCTGGAAGATCTCGTCGCGCGAGAGCTGCGGGAACACGACCACGTCGTCGACGCGGTTGAGGAACTCGGGCCGGAAGTGCTGCTTGAGCTCGTCGTTGACCTTCGACTTCATCCGCTCGTAGTCGGTCGAGAGGTCGCCGCCGGCCTGGAACCCGGTCTGCACGCCCTTGGCGATGTCCCGGGTGCCGAGGTTCGTCGTCATGATGATGATCGTGTTCTTGAAGTCGACGACGCGGCCCTGGGAGTCGGTGAGCTTGCCCTCCTCCAGGATCTGCAGCAGCGAGTTGAAGATGTCGGCGTGCGCCTTCTCCACCTCGTCGAACAGCACGACGGAGAACGGCCGGCGCCGCACCTTCTCGGTGAGCTGCCCGCCCTCCTCGTAGCCGACGTATCCCGGCGGGGAGCCGAAGAGCCGCGAGACGGTGTGCTTCTCGCCGTACTCGGACATGTCGAGCTGGATGAGCGCGTCCTCGTCCCCGAACAGGAACTCGGCGAGCGCCTTGGCCAGCTCGGTCTTCCCGACGCCGGTCGGCCCGGCGAAGATGAACGAGCCACCCGGGCGCTTGGGGTCCTTGAGCCCGGCGCGCGTGCGGCGGATCGCCTGCGAGAGCGCCTTGACGGCGTCCTTCTGGCCGACGATGCGCTCGTGCAGCGCGTCCTCCATCCGGAGCAGGCGCGAGGACTCCTCCTCGGTCAGCTTGAACACCGGGATGCCGGTCGCGACGGCGAGCACCTCGGCGATCAGGTCCTCGTCCACCGTGGCGACCGTGTCCATGTCGCCCGACTTCCAGGCCTTCTCCTTCTCCAGCCGCTCCTGCGTGAGGTTCTTCTCGTCGTCGCGCAGGCGGGCGGCCTTCTCGAAGTCCTGGTCGTCGATCGCCGACTCCTTGGCGCGGCGCGCCTCGGCGATCCGCTCGTCCAGCTCGCGCAGCTCCGGCGGCGCCGTCATCCGACGGATCCGCAGGCGCGCGCCGGCCTCGTCGACCAGGTCGATCGCCTTGTCGGGGAGGAAGCGGTCGTTGACGTAGCGGTCGGCCAGCGTCGCGGCGGCGACGAGCGCGCCGTCCGTGATCGTGACGCGGTGGTGCGCCTCGTACCGGTCGCGGACGCCCTTGAGGATCTCGATGGCGTGCGCGAGCGTCGGCTCGTTCACCGTGATCGGCTGGAAGCGGCGCTCGAGCGCCGGGTCCTTCTCGACGTACTTGCGGTACTCGTCGAGCGTCGTGGCGCCGATGGTCTGGAGCTCGCCGCGCGCGAGCATCGGCTTGAGGATGCTCGCGGCGTCGATCGCGCCCTCCGCGGCCCCCGCCCCGACGAGCGTGTGGATCTCGTCGATGAACAGGATGATGTCGCCGCGCGTGCGGATCTCCTTGAGCACCTTCTTCAGGCGCTCCTCGAAGTCGCCGCGGTAGCGCGAGCCGGCGACGAGCGCGCCGAGGTCGAGCGTGTAGAGCTGCTTGTCCTTGAGCGTCTCGGGGACCGTGCCGCGCACGATGTCCTGCGCGAGCCCCTCGACGACGGCGGTCTTGCCGACGCCGGGCTCGCCCACGAGCACCGGGTTGTTCTTGGTGCGGCGGGAGAGCACCTGCATGACGCGCTCGGTCTCGCGCTCACGCCCGATCACCGGGTCGAGCCGGTTCTCGCGGGCGAGCTGCGTGAGGTTGCGCCCGAACTGGTCGAGGACGGCCGAGCCGGACGGCGTGCCCTCCTGCGGACCGCCGGCCGACACCGTCTCCTTGCCGCCGCCGGGCTGGCCCTGGAGGAGCTGGAGCACCTGCTGGCGCACGCGACCGAGGTCGGCGCCGAGGTTGCCGAGCACCTGGGCGGCGACGCCCTCGCCCTCGCGGATGAGGCCGAGCAGGATGTGCTCGGTGCCGATGTGGTTGTGGCCGAGCTGCAGCGCCTCGCGCAGGGACAGCTCGAGCACCTTCTTGGCGCGCGGGGTGAACGGGATGTGACCCGTGGGCGCCTGCTGGCCCTCCCCGATGATGTCGACGACCTGCTGACGCACCACGTCGAGCGAGATCCCGAGCGACTCCAGCGCCTTCGCTGCGACGCCCTCGCCCTCGTGGATGAGGCCGAGCAGGATGTGCTCGGTGCCGATGTAGTTGTGGTTGAGCATGCGCGCCTCGTCCTGGGCCAGGACGACGACACGGCGGGCCCGGTCGGTGAATCTCTCGAACATGGCGCACCTTCTTTCCGGCTACGACGGGTCGCAGAGGCGTCCCGCGGGCGGCGTTCACCCAGGCTAACCGCGCGAACCCCGCCGGTGTGCCCGTGTTCGCCCCAGGCGTGATGGTGAGACAGGAGACCGTCGAAACTCCATCGCGATACATCGTTGACAGATCTCGATAGAGACGCGATGCTCTTCCCCATGACACGCACACGGAACGCGGACGCACCAGCCGTCCGCACTCGCTCCCTCGTCCGGGACTTCGGGACCAACCGCGCGGTCGACAACGTCGACCTCGAGGTCCGACGCGGCGAGATCGTCGGCCTGCTCGGCCCCAACGGCGCCGGCAAGACCACGACGCTGCGGATGCTCGCGACGCTGCTCGCCCCCACGAGCGGCACGGCCGAGGTGTTCGGCCACGACGTCGTCGAGCACAAGCACGAGGTGCGCCAGCTCATCGGCCTGACCGGCCAGTACGCCAGCGTCGACGAGGACCTCACGGCCCGCGAGAACCTGCGGATGTTCGGCCGCCTCGAGGGGCTGCGCGGCCCCGCGGCCAACACCAGGGCCGACGAGCTGCTCGAGGAGTTCTCGCTCGAGGACGCGGCCGACCGCGCGCTCAAGAACTTCTCCGGCGGCATGCGCCGCCGCCTCGACCTCGCCGTCTCCCTCATCACCCGGCCGCCGCTCATCTTCCTCGACGAGCCGACGACGGGCCTCGACCCCCGCACCCGCAACCAGATGTGGGACACCATCCGCCGGCTCGTCGCCGACGGGGCGACCCTCCTGCTCACCACCCAGTACCTCGACGAGGCCGACCAGCTCGCCGAGCGCATCGTCGTCGTCGACCACGGCCGGATCGTCGCCGAGGGCACGCCCGACGCGCTCAAGGCGTCGATCGGCGGGTCGAGCCTCGTCGTCGACCTCGCGGTGGCCGACGACGCGACGCTCGCCCGCGACACGCTCGCCCGCGTCCTCGACGCGCCCGCCTACGTCTCCGGCGCCCGCGTCACCGCCCCCCTGCCCGACGCGAACCGCGCGATCGAGGCGCTCGCCGAGCTGCGCCGCCACGGCGTCGACGTGCTCGCCCTCCAGGTCAGCCGCCCGACGCTCGACGAGGTCTTCCTCTCGATCACCGGCGCACCGGCCGACTCCCCCGACGAGCCCGGCACCCCCGACTCCCCCGAGCTCCCCGTCCTCGAGAGGACCATGTGATGACCACCGCGACCCTCCCCCGCGTCACGTCCCACGTCGCGCTGCCCGACGCGTTCCGCCAGGTCGGCGCGCTCGCCCACCGCGCGCTGCGGATGATGCTCCGCAAGCCCGAGCAGATGATCGACGTGATCGTGCAGCCGCTGCTGTTCACGGCGATGTTCGCCTACATCTTCGGCGGCGCGATCTCCGGCGGCGTCGCCGCCTACCTGCCGCTGCTCATCCCCGGCATCCTCGCCCAGACCGCCCTGACGACGTCGATGGCCACCGGGGTCAAGCTCCGCGAGGACATGGACAAGGGCGTGTTCGACCGGTTCAAGTCCCTGCCGATCGCCCGCGTCGCCCCCATCGTCGGGCCCATGATCGCCGACCTCGCCCGCTACCTCATCGCGGCGGTCCTCACGTTCGCGACGGGCATCGCGATGGGCTACCGACCGGGCGGCGGCATCGGCGGGGGCGCCCGCGCGAGCCTGCTCCTCGTCTTCTCCCGCTGGGCGCCCCCCCGGGGCTTTGCCCGGGGCGGCACCCTCCCGCGCCCGGCCCCGCGCGTCCCCGGCCTCTCCCTGGGCATCCTGTTCCCCCTCCCGCTCCCGTCGCACGCCTCCGTCCCCGGCGAGGCGCTGCCGCCCTCGCGCGCGCCCGTCGTCCGGGTCAACCCGGTCTCGCACATCGTGACGGCCGTGCGCGACCTCGCGAACTCCTTCACCGTCGGGCCGGCGGTCGTGTGGGCGCTGGTCGGGTGCGCCGTCGTCATCGGGATCTTCGCGCCGCTCGCGGTCCGCAGCTACTCGCGCAAGATGTGACGGTCGACCTCGCGCCGGACCGATGAGTTCTCCTCCGGCGCGGGGTCAACCCCGCACCACCCGATCCCGACCAGGAGAGACGCCCATGTTCTTCCCCAACTTCCCGATCGTCGACATCGCGGCCACGCGCGAGTTCTGGACGTCGCTCGGCTACTCCTTCAACCCCGACTACTCCGCCGAGGACGTCGCGTGCCTCGCCTTCACCGACGAGGTCGCGGTCATGCTGCACGAGCCGTCGTCGTTCGCCCGGTTCCTGCCCGAGGGCTCCGCGCCGGCCGACCCGCGGGCGACCACCATCGGCATGTTCGCCTTCGACCTGGCCAGCCGCGAGGCGGTCGACGAGCTGTTCGAGAGGGTCGTCGCCGCCGGCGGCAGCGCCGCCCGACCGACCGAGGACCTCGGCTTCATGTACACGCGCTCGTTCCGCGACCTCGACGGGATCGTCTGGGAGCCGTTCTTCATGGACACCTCGGCCTACCCGGGGCCCGACGCCGGCTGACCGCCGACCCCGGCCGACTAGACGTCGAGGACGAGCGTGACCGGGCCGTCGTTCACGAGCGACACCGCCATGTCGGCGCCGAAGACGCCGGTCGCGACCGTCAGCCCGCGCGAGCGCAGCTCGTCGACGACGGCCGCCACGAGCGGCTCGGCCACCTCGCCGGGGGCGGCGGCGACCCACGTGGGTCGCCGCCCCTTCCGGGCGTCGCCGTAGAGGGTGAACTGGCTGACGACGAGCACCTCGCCGCCCTCCCCCGCCGCCGCGAGCTCGGCGACCGACCGCTCGCCGCGCATGATCCGCAGGTCGGCGATCTTCCGGGCGATCGTCGCGGCCGCGGCCGGCCCGTCGTCGTGCGTCACGCCGACGAGGGCGAGGATGCCCGGCAGCTCACCGGTGTCGTCGCCGATCGCGCCGACCACCTCGCCGTCGACGACGACGTCGGCCCGCGTGACGCGCTGCAGGACCGCCCGCACCTCAGTAGTCCCGACGCGAGCGCCGGGTGAACCGGATGACCTCCGGCTTGACGTCCGCGAGGTAGATCGCCGCCGGGAGCACCGACACCAGCAGGAACAGCAGCGGCAGCCCGCCGCCGATGCGCACCGGGCCGAGCGCGATCACCGGGATCGAGAGATAGCCGAACAGGGCACCCGCGGCCGTGAGGCCGACCCAGAACGGCTTCGTGCGCTTCTCCGCGTCGACGTAGGCCTGCCCCGGTCGGCGCGCGGCGTCCACGAGGCCCCAGACCTCGATCGCGAACGCGACGAGACCGAGGGCGAGGAAGACGAAGGAGGCGATGGTGGCCGCGATCACGTCCCGAGCCTAACCAACGCCTCAGCGCTGGAGCGCGCGGGTGGCCTCGGCCTCGCTCGCGCCGGCCGCCAGCAGGAGGTCGAACGCGACCGAGCGCAGCAGCGACGTGAGCGTGTGGCGCATGGGGTCGCGCTCCCCCGTGATGACGAGCGTCGCGGCCGTCTGCTCCAGCAGCGCCCTCGCGGCCGCCGGGTCGCGTCGTCCCCCGAACGCCCCCGCGAGCCGCGACGCGCCCGCCTCGAGCGCCTCGCAGCGCTGCGCGATCTCCTCGTCCCGCACCCCGCCGGCCGTCGCGACGCGCCGGGCGAGGACGCGCGAGGAGCGCACGGCGCGGTCCGCGTGCTCGGCGGCGTCGGCGAGCTCGTCCAGGTCGGCCCGGAACCGACGCCACGCGGGCGAGAGCCGGGCGGTCGAGGCCGAGGCCGCCACCGCGTCCTCGAGGGCCGTCAGCGCCGGCTGCAGCGACCGACCGCGGACGAGCGCGGTCTGGGCGTGCGACGGCTCCCCCGTCCGCAGCGCCAGCGCCACGAGCCCGAGGATCGAGGCGATGCTCGTGACGACGTCGCGGGTGAGGAGCTGGGGCCGGCGGCGCGGGTCCTTGGGGATGAACAGCGAGAAGACGAGCGCGACCGCACCGCCGAGCAGCGCGTCCAGCCAGCGACCGACCGGTCCGGCCGTCGTCGCGGCCGCCGGCAGGCCGAGCACGACGATGGCCTGGACGGCCGACTGCGTCGTGAGCACCGGGGAGGGGTCGAGGACCCGCGCGACGAGCGTCCCGACGATGACGACGACGGCGACCTGCCACGCCCCCGAGCCGACCCACGTCTGGAACAGCTCCCCGAGCCCGACGCCCATGGTGACGCCGAACGCGACCTCGCCGACCCGCCGGGGCCGGACGTCCGGGCTGAACCCGAGCGCGGCGAACGCCGCGACCGCGGCGAAGAACGGGTAGGGGTTGGAGAGCAGCCAGGCGGCGAGCGCGTAGGCGGTCCCGCACGCGAGCGCCGTCCAGGTGATCGGACCGGCGGTGTCCCGTGCACGCTGCAGACCGGCGCGGGCGGCCGGCCCGGCCAGGACGGGCCTCACCGTCGCCGCAGGCCCGGGGTCACGGGGCCGCGCGCCTCGGGGCGGCCGTCGCCGTGCCCGTCGGGCGCGACGATCACCTCCTGGGACGCGGCGATCGGACCGGCGGGGCCGGTGACGTCGAGCGTGGCGTCGACCGGCGTCGAGCGCTTGAGGATCGCGAGCGCGATCGGACCGAGCTCGTGGTGGCGGGCGACGGAGGTGATCGAGCCGACGACGCGGCCGCCGTGCTCGACGGCGGCGCCGGGCTCGGGCAGGAGGTGGTCCGACCCGTCGAGGTGGAGGAAGGCGAGCCGGCGCGGCGGACGCCCGAGGTTGAACGTGCGCGCGACGCCCTCCTGGCCCTTGTAGCAGCCCTTGTGCAGGTGGACGGCGGTGCGCAGCCAGTCGAGCTCGTGCGGCAGCGACCGGTCGTCGACCTCCCGGGCCAGGCGCGGGCGCCAGCTCGCGACCCGCAGCGCCTCCCAGGCGAGCGTCCCGGCCGGCCGGACGCCGGCCGCGCCGAGCGCGGCGACGACGCGGTCGAGCGCGTCACCCGCGACGAGCGCGAGCGCGACCGGGAGCTCCCGGCCCGGGTGTGCCGCGTCGTCGCGACCGACGAGCGCGTACCGCGTGCCGCCCTCGACGACGCCGGGCCACGGGTCGCGCCACAGGCCGAGGACGTCCGCGTCGGCGGCAAGGTCGGCGAACGGCCCGGTGAGGGGGCCGCCGCCCGGGACGACGCCGAGCACGACGACGTCCTCCCGGACCGCGACCGAGACGTCGAGCATGAACCGCATCGAGTCCAGGAACGCTGCCAGCCCGGCCGCGCGGTCCGCCTCGGTCACGAGGTAGGTGCGCTCGCCGTCGTCGACGACGGCGGCGGCGTGCTCGATCCGGCCGTGGACGTCGAGCAGGAGGATCTCGGCGCTGTCGCCGGGGGCGAGGTCGCGGGTGCGCTGGGAGGAGAGGGTGTCGAGCCAGCCGAGGCGGTCGCGTCCGGAGACGGCGACGACGACGGACGGCAGCTCGACGACGCCGCGGCCGGTCTCGAGCGCGCGCTGCTCCCGGCCGGGGTTGCCGTAGTGGGCCGCGACCTGGCGCCCGGCCGCCGACGCGGCGGCGTCCACCACGGCGCCCGGGACCGCGAGCATGACGGCGCGTCCCTACTCGTCGGCCGCGGCGGCCGGGCCGGCCGACGCCGCGGCGGAGGTGGCGGCGGGCGCGTCCAGCCGGACGAGGCGGCCCGACGCGTAGGACTGCAGCTCCTGCCCGAACGCGGCGAGCTCGTGCGACCAGAAGATCTCGCCGCGCACCCAGCCGTACATCCGGCGCATCGCGGTGACGGCGGCGGGCGACGACGGGGTCGAGGCGACCCACTCGCTCACCAGGTCGATCCGCGGCCCCTGCGCGCTGCCGGCGAGCACGGCGGCGACGCCGGCGGCCTCGGCGAGCAGGACCTCGATCGCGGTGGGCGCGGGGCTGTCGGCGCGGGCGCCCTGGACGGGCAGGGCCTCGGCGCCGGTCGCGGGACGCCAGAAGCCCGACTCCTGCGCCCACACCTCGCCGGCCGTGAGCTCGCGGACGTCGTCGGGGCTCAGCTGCGCGTCGTGCGCGAGCGCCGGACCGGTCGCGAGCGTCCAGGTGTACTGGAGGTAGGGGCCGCCGTCGTGCGTCACGACGAGATCGGCGACGACGCCGCCGTCCGGGATGCCGGGGTAGGCGAGCACGCCGGGGCCGCGCCAGGTGCCGACCAGCCAGGCGAGCGGGTAGAGCTCCGGGGCGAGCGAGTCGTCGAGGACGAGCGACATCAGTCCTGCTTGACGATGCGGTAGACGACGTAGCCGGCGAACCAGACCGTGACGACACCGACCGCGACGACGAGGCCCGTGAAGATGACGTGCAGCATGCGATCGATCGTAGTCGAGGGCCGTCCCGGCTAGCCGTCGAGCGCGGCCGCGTCGAGCACGGCCAGCCCGGCCGGCGCCAGCGAGACCTCGGCCACGACCTCGCCGTCGCGCAGCACGCGCCCGGTGACCGGGACGTCGGCCGAGCTCGCGACGAGCACCGTCCCGGAGGCCGGGAAGTGCGCGACGTCGAGCCGGGGGTCGCTCGTCGCGTACCCGGACGGCTCGCGTCCGGCCGCCCACCACAGGGCGTTCGAGAGGAGCCGAGCCGCGTCGGCGCCGTGGCGGTGGTCGGCGAGGTAGACGGCGCGCCCGGCGCCGAACGACGTCGCCGTCACGGTCGGCACGCCGTCGGTCGCGGCGAGCACGGCGACGCCGGAACGGGCGAGGCGCGTCCCCGGCTGCGGCCGGACCCCGGCCAGGGCGGTCGCGACGTCGACCCCCGCGAGGATCGACCGCGCGGCCGGGCCGGCCTCGTCGACGTCGAACCGGCGACGGGCGAGCACGTGGCGGTCACCGGCGTCGACGTCGACGCCGAGCACCGGCGCGAGCTGGAAGCGGTCGAGCCGGCCCGGCGCCTGCGCCCGGTCGAGCGCCGACGGCGACTCGACCCCGACGAGGCCGCCGCCCGCGGCGACGAACCGGGTGACGGCCGCGACCAGCTCGGGGCGCGACCAGACGGGACCGCCCGACCAGGAGCTGCCGGCGGGACCGGCGTTGACCAGCACGTCGATGCCGTCGGGGACGCCGTCGGCCGCGAGATCGTCGAGCGCGAGGAACTCCACGTCGAACGGCAGCCCGGCGAGCGACTCGATGACGTGCAGCAGCGACAGCTCGGGGTTCTCGTGCAGGTGCCCGGAGCAGGTCCACGAGCGCAGCCGCCCCCAGCAGGTCGCGACGCCGACGCGCACGGGGGCGACGGCCGGCGGACCGGCCAGGTGCAGGTCGCGGACGAGCCGGTGCTCGTCGGCGACCTCGGCGACGTACGCCTGGAAGTCCTCGAACGGCTCGACCAGCGAGAGGTAGCCGCCGAGCCCGATCCGGTCGATCCGGGCGCGCAGCAGCGCGCGACGCATGACGGTCCAGTAGGCGCGCGCGTCGGCGGTCGGGTCGCCGCCCGGGACGAAGGTCGGCTTGCCCTCCAGGTCGACGGGGAACAGGTAGGGGTGCAGCCGCAGCTCGTGGACGGGCACGTCGACGCCGGCGTTGAGGCGCGCCTCGTACCCGGAGAAGACGGCCTTGATGAGCCCGTCGAAGCCGAACTCGGGGAACCGCGGCGAGTAGGGCTCGAGCCCGACCCAGGAGTCGTCGTAGAAGACGTACGCCTGCTTGCCGTGCCGGTGGACGACGTCCACCAGGCGGCGACCGAGCGCCAGGACGAAGTCCATCGTGAACTCCATCCACTCCCGGTAGATCGGGGAGGGCGGGTTGTGCGTCGAGGTGTACCGGCCCGCGTCGACGAAGTCCTCGGAGGTGATCGGGGCCGCGCGGCCGGCGTTGAACTCGCGCAGCGCGACGGGGTTGACCGTGAAGTCGTAGGAGCCCCAGTCGGCGTAGACGTGCGGCAGGTCGGGGTCGCTGCCCCAGAACCAGGCGAAGTTGTAGAACAGCGACGTGAACCGCACGACGGTGGTCTCCGGGTGCTCGACGCACCACCGCTCGAGCCACTCCTCGAGCCGCTGCGCGACGGCCGGGTGACGCGGTTCCAGCGCCATGAGCCGGGGCTTGTCGCCCCAGTCGTTCGTCACGTGGTTGTACATGGAGATCTCTTCCCAGACCCGCATGACGAGCACGTTGACGGTGTAGGAGTGCCCCGGGACGGTGCCGTCGACGACGACGGTCCCGTCCACCAGCCGCCAGCTCTCCCGCGGCACCTCGGTGCCGCTGGTCCGGTCGAAGACCTGCCAGAGCTCGACGCCGTCCCAGTCGTTGAGAACGAACTGGTCGGTGGAGTAGCCGGCCAGCGGGTCGATCCGCACGACGTCGCCGTCGGCCACGACCGGGAAGGAACCGAGGAAGTTCTGCTGGAGCAGGCGCTGGTTCGCGAGCGCCCAGTCGCGGTCCTCCCGGATGAGGCAGATCGTGGAGTAGATCCCGTAGTCGGCGTCGAGGATCTCCCGCGACAGCGTCGTGCCGTCGGAGTCGCGGATGACGTCGGCACCCCAGCGCTCGGCGAGGCGGAGCGTGAGCTCCTCGTGGCCGGCCTCGCCGGGCAGGGTGAAGCCACCGGTGGTCATCGCGATCTCCTTGGGACGAACGGGGTCAGGACGGGGGGCGGTCAGGCCGCGCCGCGCCGGCGGCGCTCCGCCGCCACGAGGGCGACGGTCACCATGCCCGGCGTGATGACGACGAGGGGCGGCAGCATCCACACGACGACCGCGGCGACGCCGTAGCCGGTGAGCACGAGCACGCTGCCCACGGGGTCGGCGACGGTGACGTCGACGGCCTCGCGGAGCAGGTCGCCCCACCGGGCGCCCGGGCGCCACAGCGCCGCGGCGCGGCTGACGACGAGGAGGACGCCGACGCCGGCCGCCACGCTGACCCAGCCGACGGCGGCGCCGCCGGGCACGAGTCCCTGGAAGCTCCCCGACGCGTTGACCGCGAGGAGGCCGAGCACGGCGGTGGTGCCGAGCCCGACCCACCAGCCGCCGGAGCGGAACGCGTCGACGAAGCCGCGCCAGAACGCGCGGAGCGAGTCGTCGCGCGCCGACAGGTGCCGTTCGAGCTGGCGCACGGCGGCCGCGAGGGCCGGCACGGCCGGGAACAGCGGGAGCGAGAGCGCGCAGACGCACAGCCCGATGAGCAGCATCTGGCTGAACGGCCCGACCGCTCCGCCGCCGAAGCGGTGCAGCTCCTCCGGCGCGGTGAGGTCCGCGTGACGCCTGCGGGCGCGACCCGATCGACCGAGCACGGCGAGGCCCGCCGGCCCGGGGTTGGGGAGGCCGGCGGCACCCACGCCGACCTCCCCCGTCCCGTTGGCGCCCCGGTGCGGGGCGGTGGTCCCGGTCATCCCTAGCCCTTGAGCCCCTGCGTGGCGACCCCGCCGACGAGGTGACGCTGGAAGGCGAAGAAGAACAGCATGACCGGGAGGAGCGCGAGCATGGCCATGGCCATCTGAGCTCCGTAGTCGCTCGTCGTCGTCTGGTCGACGTACGCGCGCAGGGCGATCGGCATCGTGTACATGCTCGGGTTCTTGAGGTAGAGCAGCGGGCCGAAGAAGTCGTTCCACGACCAGATGAACGCGAAGATCGCCGAGGTGATGAGCGCGGGCTGCATGAGCGGGAGGATGATCGACCCGAAGATCCGCGCGTGGCCGGCACCGTCGATCCGGGCCGCCTCGTCGAGCTCGTTCGGCAGGCCGCGCATGAACTGGATCATGAGGAACACGAAGAACGCGTCCGCCGCGAGGAACTTGCCGATGAGCAGCGGCCAGTAGGTGTTCACCATCCCGAGGTTGTTGAACACGATGTACTGCGGGATGACGACGACGTGGAACGGCAGCAGCATCGTGCCGATCATGCAGGCGAAGAACACGTTGCGGCCCGGGAACTCCACCCGCGCGAAGGCGTAGGCGGCGAGCGAGCAGGAGATGAGCACGCCGACCACCGAGGCGACGGCGAGGATGAGGGAGTTGCTGACGAAGGTCCAGAAGGACACCCCGCCGATGCCCTCGAGGGCCGTGGCGTAGTTCGCGAGCGTGAAGTCGCTCGGGATGAGCGAGACGTTGCCGACGATCTGGTTGCTCGGCTTGAAGGTCGAGGTGAGCATCCACACCGCGGGGTAGAGGATGACCACGAGGACCGCGAGCGCGAAGATGTGGAACCCGGTGGAGCCGACGGCGCCACGGCGTCGGGCGGCCTTGCGCAGCTGCTCCGACTGCTGGGCTGACACGGTCGGGCCGAGCTTGCCGGCCGCCTTGGGCGGCATCGAGGTGGCGCTCACTTGTTGCCTCCCGAGTAGTGCACCCACGCGTTGGACGTGCGGAACATGACGAGCGTGACGAGGCCGACGACGAGGACGAGCACCCAGGCCATGGCCGAGGCGTAGCCCATCTGGAAGTCGCGGAAGCCACGGAAGTACAGGTAGAGCGTGTAGAAGAGGGTCGAGCGGGCCGGGCCACCGGTGCCGTTGGAGATGATGAACGCGGAGTTGAAGATCTGGAACGCGTGGATCGTCTCGAGCAGCAGGTTGAAGAAGATGACCGGGGACAGCATCGGGATGGTGATCTTGAGGAACTTGCGCACGGGGCCCGCGCCGTCGACCTCGGCCGCCTCGTACAGCTCGACCGGGACCTGCTTGAGGCCCGCGAGGAAGATGACCATCGGGGCGCCGAACTGCCACACCGTCAGCAGGATGAGCATCGGCATCGTGCGGTTCGGGTCGCCGACCCAGCCACCGGCCGAGGCCGCGGGACCGCCGAGCGACTCCACGACGCGGGCGACGATGCCGTTGTCGATGAACATGGCCTTCCACACGATGGCGATGGAGACCGAGCCGCCGATGAGGGAGGGCAGGTAGTACGCGGAGCGGTAGAAGCCCATCCCGCGCCGGCCGGCGTTGAGCAGCATCGCGACCGCGAGGGCCGAGATCAGCTTGATGGGCGTCCCGACGACCACGTAGTAGAGCGTGACCTGGCAGGCCTTGAGGAAGTTCGGGTCGGAGAAGAGCCGGGTGTAGTTCTCGATCCCGGTGAAGTTCGGGGCGTTGAACAGGTCGTAGTCGGTGAACGACAGGTAGAGCGAGGCGATCATCGGACCGGCCGTCAGCACGAAGAACCCGATCAGCCAGGGCGAGAGGAACGCGTAGCCCACGCGGGCTCCGTGCGCCTTCTTGCGCTTGATCGAGCGGAGACGGTCGGAGTCGAGCGGTATGGCGGGTGCGGCCATGGCAGGACCTCCTGACGGGAAGAGCTGGGACGGGGCCGGGCTGGGCCCGGGGGGACGCGGCGCTGCGTCGGGCATGTCGCGGGCTGACCGCAGCCGACACGTCGGGGTGTCGGACGGCGGCGGCGCTGACCGGACCAGCACCGCCGCCGTCGACGTCTCTAGCGAGACGGGTCGATCACAGGATCGCCATCTCGGCCTCGGCCCACCACTCGGTCACGAACTGGTCGACGGTGAGGTTGCCGTACTGGATCTCCTCGGAGAGCTGACGCCACTTCTCCTCGATCGTGCCGAAGCCCTTGACGGGGATCGGGGCGGTGGAGGTCGTCGTGGTCGCGACGTACTCCTCGTAGGCGAGGACCTTCGCGTCGACCGAGCCGTCCTCGGCCTGGACGGCCGCGCGCTGGTCGACGTCGGCCGGGACGCCCTTGCTCGTACCGAAGATGGTGCCGACCTCGGGGTCGGTGAGCAGGAAGTTGATGAGGGCGGCCGCCGCCTCGGGGTTCTTCGTGTTCGCGCCGGCCGACAGCAGCATCGACGGACGGAAGAAGTTGGCCGTGCCGTCGGGGCCGCTCGGGATCGGGTGGAGCTCGATCGAGTCGGTCCCGGAGTCGGCGGTGTACCCGGCCATGAAGTTGGACCACGACATCTCGGAGGAGACCTCGTTCATCGTGAACCCGCCGAGCGGGCTGAGCGCGACGCCGCGGGCGACGGGGAACTGCGCCTCCTGCTGGCGGACGTCGGCCGTGAGGGCGAACCAGTCCTTGACGTCGTCCTGCGTGAAGTTGAGCTGGCCGTCGTCGCTGAACGGGTCCGTGCCGTTCTGGATGAGCCACTGCAGGAAGAACCAGAACGTCCCGGTGTAGTCGCCGCTGCCGTAGAGGTCGTAGCCGTCGGCGTTCTTGACGCCGGCCGCGTGGGTCTTCTCGATGAACTCGTTGAGGTCGGCCCACGTGTAGCCGTCGGCGGGGAACTCGACCCCGGTCTGCTCGATGACGGTCGGGTTGACGAACATGCCGAGCGTGTTCGTCGAGGTCGGGATGCCGACCTGGACGTCGTTCAGGTTGCCCGCCGCCACGAGGCTCTCGTCGAAGCCGGACAGGTCGATCGCGCCGCTGTCGACGTACTCGGACAGGTCGAGCAGGCGGTTGGCGTTCGCGTACTCGCGCAGGTAGGAGGAGTCGAACTGCAGCACGTCCGGCAGCGCCGAGCCGGCGGCCTCGGTGTTGCGGGCCGTCCAGTAGTCGGGGAACGCCTGCCAGGAGGTCTGCACCGTGACGTTCGGGTACTTCTCCTTGAAGAGCGCGAGGGACTCCTCGTACTTGGCGGCGCGGTCGTCGTTGCCCCACCACGTGAACGAGATGGTGCCCGAGACGTCGGCCGGGTCGGTCGGCTCGGCGTCGCCGCCGCCGTCCGTCTCGGACTCGGACGCCTTGTCCGTCGGGCTGCTGGTGTCGCCGCCGTCGCCGGTGCCGCACGCGGCCAGGACGAAGCTCGCGGCGGCGATCGCAGCCACGGAGCCGATGAGGGACTTCTTCATGGGACAGAGCCTCCTTGCTCGAGGAACCGAGGGATTGAATCGGTACAAAGGGGAGCATATTGAATCGCTTCACTCGCGTCAACCGCCCGCATCGCGCCGTTGCTAAATCGTTACACATCGGGCGCCGAGGCGGTAGCGTCGCGACCATGATGACCGACCCCCGCATCGAGGTCCTCGGGGCGGCGTGGCTCGAGGAGACCCCGCACGGCCTGCTCCCGCACCGCCTGCCCGCCTGGACGCGCGCCCAGTACGAGAGCGAGCTCTACGGCCTCAACGTCACGCAGGGCTCGGGCGTGCGACTGCGGTTCGCCACGGCGTCGGACCGGCTGGCGCTGCGGGTGCGCGCGAGCCGCCAGCTCTTCGAGCCCGTGCCGCCGGCACCCGCGCTTCCCGCGCGGGACTGCGGGCCGTTCGACGCGGTGATCGACGGAGAGGTCGTCGCGACGTCGGTCCCGACCGGCGGCCGCGTCGGCCTGCTCCGGGCCGACGGCGCGACCGCGACCGTCGACGACGACCCCGGCGACGAGCTCACCGTCACGTTCGCCCTGCCGCCGGCGCCGCCCGGCGGCGGCCGGCGCACCGTCGAGATCTGGCTCCCCTACCGCGACCGCGTCCGCCTGCTGGCCCTGGAGGCGGACGACCTCGCGGCGGCCGAGCCGTCGGACCGCCCGCGCTGGGTCCACTACGGCTCGTCGATCAGCCACGGCGCCGAGGCGGCATCGCCCGCGCGCACGTGGGTCGGCGTCGCGGCGCGGCGGGCCGGGCTCGACCTCCACAACCTCGGGTTCGGCGGCGCCGCGCTCATGGACCCGTTCGTCGCCCGGACCATCCGCGACCTCGACGTCGACGTCGTCTCGGTCAAGGTCGGCATCAACGTGCTCAACGCCGACGCGTACGGGCGCCGCGTGTTCGGCCCCCTCCTGCACGGCTTCCTCGACACGATCCGCGAGGGCCACCCGGACACGCCCCTCCTCGTGATGTCCCCGATCTTCTGCCCGATCGGCGAGGACCTTCCCGGGCCGACGATGATCGACCCGGCGCGGCTGCCCGAGGTCCGGTTCCGCTCGCTCGGCTCGCCGGACCGGATCGCCGAGGGCGCGCTCACGCTGCGGGCGATGCGCGAGCTGATCGCCGGCATCGTCGCCGACCGCCGCGCGGCCGGCGACCACGAGCTGCACCACCTCGACGGGCTCGACCTCTACGGGGAGGCCGACGACGCCGCGACCCCGATGGCGGACCTGCTCCACCCCGACCCGCCGGCGCACGAGCTCATCGGGCAGCGCGCCGCCGCCGCCGTCTCCGACCTCGTCCGGGGACGGGCTAGAGCAGGAAGTACCGCAGCAGCCCGTACGCCGGCAGGCCAGCGATGACGACGGGCAGCACCGCGGCCGCGAGGGCCGCGAGCGGCTGACGCGCCGCGCGGTAGCGGCCGAGCGCCTGGTGCACGGACGAGCTGACCAGCCCGGCCGCGAGCCCGATGAGCGCGGCGACCCAGGACAGCTCCGGCAGCGCGAGCGCCGCACCCGCGCCGAGGATCGTGGCCGCGGCGATCGTCGCGAGGGCGTGCGGCCACGGCGGCAGGTGGATCGCGGAGACCGCGGCGCCGGCGGCCAGCGTCCCCGCCGTCGTGACGACGACGGCGAGCGCGATCGGGTCCGGCCCCATCCCGAGCCACGCCGCCCCGGACAGGAGCACGACGACGCCGGCGACCGACGCCGAGAGCGAGTCGACCAGGCGCTGGCGCCCGTCCCGGCGCAGCAGCTCGAGGAGGAACGCGCCGATGACGCCGAGCGCCCCGACGATCGCGAGCAGGCGGAGGTCGCCCGAGGTGAGGACCGCCCAGCCGGCGCCGGCGCCCGCGAGGAGCAGGAGCGCCGTGCGCTGCCACGGGATCGGCAGCCCGACGAGCTGGGGCCAGCCGACGGCGAAGATCGCCAGGAGCACGCACACGACGACGCCGCCGACCGTCGGCGACGCGACGTACCCGACCGCGACGGCCGCCGCGGCCACCGCGCTCAGCACGGCCCTGACCGACGGACTCAGCGTCCGAGCCACAGGCCCCTCCTCGCGCTCGCTGGATCGGCGCGGCGGTGCCGCGACACGCGCCCGCTCGCGTGGTCGCGGCGGAGCCGTTCCACGGTACTGCACGGGGCAGGCAACACGGTCGTGACATCGGGGCAATACAGTGGTGTCGGTCCGGGGGTCGTCCCGGGCCGCCGACTCGTCGGCCCCGGGGCATCGCAGGGACCGTCGGCGCGGCCCGTCGCACCGGGAAGGACACGCGTGGCCGATCTGCTCCTGCTCACGTCCGAACCTGGCGGCGCCACGGCCGTCCTGCCGGCTCTCGCGCTCGTCCCGCACCGGATCAAGATGGCCGACCTGGCCCCGTCCGCCGTGCTGGAGGCGGCCGCGACCGACGTCGTCGTCCTCGACGGGCGCGGCGACCTCGCCACCGCGCGGACGACCTGCCGGCTCATCCGCTCGACCGGCCTGTCGGTCCCGATCCTGCTCGTGCTCACGGAGGGCGGGCTGACGGTCGTCTCCGCCGACTGGGGCATCGACGACATCGTCCTGGACACGGCCGGCCCGGCCGAGCTGGCCAGCCGGCTGCGCCTGCTCGGGGACAGCGCCCGCGCGAGCGCTCCGGAACGGGACGAGGACGGCGAGATCGAGGCGGGCGACCTGACGATCGATCCGGGCGGCTACACGGTCCGCCTGCGCGGGCGCACGCTCGAGCTCACCTACAAGGAGTTCGAGCTGCTCAAGTACCTCATGCAGCACCCCGGCCGGGTGTTCACCCGCGCGCAGCTCCTCCAGGAGGTCTGGGGGTACGACTACTACGGCGGCACCCGGACGGTCGACGTCCACGTCCGGCGCCTGCGGGCCAAGCTCGGGATCGACTACGAGACGCTCATCGGGACGGTGCGCAACGTCGGCTACCGGTTCGACCCGCCGACGCCGGCGCCCGCCCTGTCGTAGACTCGTCCTGGCGTCGGGCCGGGCAAGCCCCGGGCTCCAATTTCTGCCGCTACGAGCGGCCACGCGCCGAGAGGCGCTTCCCGGTCCGGCGCCGCTGCCATCCCCTGGCACCTCCCGGACCACGACCGATCGGCCCGCCCGTGCGCTTCAGCCTCACCCCTCGCGAGGACCGCGTGCTCGAGCTCCTCGGAGCGCTCGCGCGCCACCTCCCGGTCGCGGCCGACCTCCTCGCGCAGCTCGTCGGCGCCCTGCCCGAGGACCGTCCCGCGCTCGCCGAGCGCCTGCGCGCCGTCGAGCACGACGCCGACGAGGACGCCAGGGCCGCGCTGCGCCGGGTCACCGAGGTCTTCGTCACCCCGCTCGAGCCGGCCGACGTGTACCTGCTGGCGGCCGCCCTCGACGACTGCGTCGACCAGCTCGACGAGGTCGGCGAGCACATCGTGCTGTACGGGGTCGAGACGCTGCCGCCCGGTGTGGTGCGCCAGGCCGAGGTCATCCAGCGCTGCGCCGAGCTCGCCGTCGACGCCGTCGACCGACTCCGCTCGCTGCACCGCCTGCGCGAGCCGCTGGCCGAGATCACCCGGCTCGAGGACGAGGGCGACGCCCTGCACCGCGACCTCCTGCGCTCGGTGTTCGACGGCTCCTCCCCCGCCGGCAGCGACCCCATCCGGGTGCTGGCGCTCAAGGAGGTCGTCGACGAGCTCGAGGACTGCATCGACTCCTTCCAGAAGGTCGCGAGCGCGCTCGGGACCATCGCCCTGCGGGAGGGTTGACGTGGAGGCGGCCCTCGTCGTCGTCATCGTCGCCGTCGCCCTGGCCTTCGCCTGGACGAACGGCGTCCACGACGCGTCGAACGCCATCGCGACGTCCGTCTCGACGCGGGCGCTCACCCCGCGCGCCGCCCTCGTCATGGCCGCGGTGATGAACGTGGTCGGCGCGCTGCTCGGCACGTCCGTCGCCGAGACGATCGCGACGAGGATCGTGACGCTCGCGCCACCCGGCGCCGACCCGGGGACCGTGCCCGAGGGGATGGCCGGAGCCGCGCTCGTCGTCGTGCTCGCGGCGCTCGTCGGCGCGATCGGCTGGAACCTGCTGACCTGGCGGCTCGGGATGCCGTCGTCCTCCTCCTACGCGCTCATCGGCGGGCTGGTCGGCGCCGGGCTCGCGGGTGCGTACGCGATCCAGTGGGGCGAGGTGATGGATCGCGTCGTGTGGCCGCTGCTGCTCTCCCCCGTCATCGGCTTCACGCTGGCGTTCGTGCTCATGACGGCGCTGCTGTGGGCGATCCGCGGGGCTCGGCCGGCACCGACGACGCGCCGGTTCCGTGCCGCCCAGACCGTCTCGGCCGCGGCGATGGCGCTGGGGCACGGCCTGCAGGACGCCCAGAAGACGATGGGGGTCATCCTGCTCGCGCTGCTCACGGTCGGCTGGGCGGCCCCGGGCTCGAGCGTGCCGCTGTGGGTCAAGCTGTGCTCGGCCGCCGCGATCTCGCTCGGCACCTACGCCGGCGGCTGGCGGATCATCCGGACGCTGGGGCGTCGGCTCATCCACCTCGACCCGGCCCGCGGGTTCGTCGCCGAGTCCGTCGCGGCGAGCGTGCTCTACGTCGCCGCGATGGGCCTGCACGCCCCGGTGTCGACGACGCAGACGATCACCTCGGCGATCGCCGGGACGGGCGCCACCCGCGGTCTCGCCGCCGTGCGCTGGGGCGTCCTGCGGAGCATCGCGCTCACCTGGGCGGCGACGATCCCGGCGGCCGGCCTGCTCGGCGCGCTGGCGTTCTGGCTCCTGCGCGCCGTCCTGCCGGTCTGACCCGTCGCCCTACCCGGACGCCTCGTCGGCCAGCTCCGCCAGGTGTCGGGAGACGAGGTCGAGGGCGTGCGCGGCCTGCGTCGCCTCGCCCGCCCAGAGTCCGTGCACCGCCGCGCCGTCGAGCAGGGCGTGCAGGCGCTGCGCCTCGTAGTCGGGGTCGCGGTCGCGCCCGAGCTGGCCGGCGTCGGCGAGGATCGCGACGGCGGCCCGGCACGCGCGCCCGACGGCGGCGTCGAGCCGGACGGCCGCGGCGCGCAGGGCCGGGTCGGTGAGCGCGAGGACGCCGAGCTGGATCTGCGCCGCGAGCTCGGTGCGACGCTCGCGGTCGAGGGGAAGGAGCTGGGCGAGCATCGCCTCGACCAGTCGGCGTCCGGTCAGGTCCGGCGGGAGCGCCCTGATCCTCGCGGTGGCCCGCTCCTCGACGAGCGCCAGGCAGTGCTCGCGGAGGGCGTGCTGGGTGGGGAACGCCCGCCGGAGCGAGGCGGTGGCGATCCCGGCCTCCTCCGCGACCCTGCGCACGGACAGTCCGGCGAGCCCGTCGCGCTCCAGCACGCGCAGCGACGCGGCGGCGATCTCGGCGTTGCGCGCGTCGACGTCGATCAGGCGGGGCACGGCACTCAGCCTACGGAAGCCCCCCGGGACGCGGTGACCTCTCGCCTCGGCCAGATCGTGTAGCTGATCGCCCAGAGCAGGTCGATGGTCAGGATCAGCCCGAGGATGCGGAAGGTCGCGGCCAGCGCGCCGGTCCGCGCGGGGTCGCCGACGAGCAGGATCAGTCCGCCGGCGATGGCGCCAGCGACCGCGGCCATGAGGAGCGAGCGGAGGACGTCCTTCCAGCACTTCACCGTGTAGCTGGTGCCGGTGAGCTGCTCGGGCCTCGGGCCACCGGCGAACCGGTGGGCGAACCGGACGTCGGCCCAGGCGATGATCGGGTGGCCGAAGGCCACGGAGAAGCCGATGTAGATGGCGGCGAGACCGTGCTCCCACGACGCCGTCCCCCCGCGCAGCAGGTCGATGGCGACCAGGACCAGCAGCACGACGTCGATCACCGGCGCGGCGATCAGCAGCCCGGCGCCCAGACGCGGCCGGCGCAGCAGGTAGCGGACGGCGAGGCCGGACAGGATCGCCACCCAGAAGCCGACCTCGCAGGCCACGATCAGCGCGAGGATCATGTCCGGTCCCGTTCCCTCGAGGTTTATTTAGCACGAGTGTACTCGCAAAAGTCCTCGGTGGGGTTCACGACGAGCTCGACCCCCGCGCCAGCCGACTCGGCCCGGGGGTCGGTGTCGGCGTGCGCGGGGGTCGAGCTCGGGCCCGAGGGCCGGCGTCGGGGCCCGGGCGGCGGGGCCGCGGTCGGGGTCGCGTCGGGCGCGGGATCAGCCGAAGCGGCCGGAGATGTAGTCCTCGGTCGACTTCTCGCGGGGGGCGGAGAACATCGTCGTCGTGTCGTCGATCTCCACGAGCTGACCCGGCTTGCCCGTCGCCTCGAGGTTGAAGAACCCGGTGCGGTCGGAGACGCGGGAGGCCTGCTGCATGTTGTGCGTCACGATGACGATCGTGTACGCCTCCTTGAGCTCGTGGATCAGGTCCTCGATCGCGAGCGTGGAGATCGGGTCGAGCGCCGAGCACGGCTCGTCCATGAGCAGCACCTGCGGCTGGACGGCGATCGCGCGCGCGATGCACAGGCGCTGCTGCTGCCCGCCGGACAGGCCCGAGCCGGGCTTGTCGAGGCGGTCCTTCACCTCGTTCCACAGGTTGGCGCCGCGCAGCGAGCGCTCCACCAGCTCGGCGGACTCCGCGCGGGAGAGCCGGCCGCGGTTGAGCCGCACGCCGGCGAGCACGTTCTCCTCGATGGACATCGTGGGGAACGGGTTCGGCCGCTGGAACACCATGCCGATCTGGCGACGCACCTGCACCGGGTCGACGTCGGGGCCGTAGAGGTCGAGGCCGTCCATGACGGCCTTCCCCTCGACGCGGGCGCCGGGGATGACCTCGTGCATGCGGTTGAGGGTCCGCAGGAACGTGGACTTCCCGCAGCCGGACGGGCCGATGAGCGCGGTGACCGAGCGGGGCTCGATCGCCATCGTCACGCCCTTCACGGCGAGGAAGTCGCCGTAGTAGATGTCGAGGTCGCTGACGTCGATGCGCTTGGACATGGGGTGGGGTCCTTCCGAGGTAGCGCGGTCAGCGCTCGGCGATGGAGAAGCGGCGGGAGATGAACCGCGCCACGAGGTTGAGCAGCATGATGAGGACGATGAGGACGAACGCGGCACCCCACGCCCGGTCGGCGCCGACGCCGAGGGCGTCCTGGCTGTACTGGCTGTAGGCGAACACGGGCAGCGTCGCGACGCGACCGTCGAGCATGTTCGTGTTGACCTGCGTGACGATGCCGACCGTGAGCAGGAGCGGCGCGGTCTCGCCGATGACGCGGGCGATCGCGAGGACGATCGAGGTGACGATGCCGGCGAGCGACGTGCGCAGGACCACCTTGACGATCGTGAGCCACTTCGGCACCCCGAGCGCGTAGGCCGCCTCGCGCAGCTCGTTCGGGACGAGCTTGAGCATCTCCTCGCACGAGCGCACGACCACGGGGATCATGAGCACGGACAGCGCGATCGCGCCCATGAGGCCGGAGCGGTAGTCCGGGCCGACGAGCAGGGCGAAGAGCGCGACGGCGAACAGACCGGCGACGATCGACGGGATGCCCGTCATGACGTCGACGAAGAACGTGAGGACGCGCGCGAGGCGGCCCTTGCCGTACTCGACGAGGTAGATCGCGGCGAGCAGACCGATCGGCGCGGAGATGAGCGTCGCGAGCGCCGTGATCTGGACCGTCCCGAGCAGCGCGTGCAGGATGCCGCCGCTCGTCATGTCACCGAACACGCCCTGCATGTCCGTGCTGAGGAACTCCCAGCTCAGCATGCGGACCCCGCGGGAGATGACCTCGTACAGGAGGCTGATGAGCGGGATGAGCGCCACGAGGAACGCGGCGGTCACGAGCACGCGCATCGTCACGTCGGTCGCCTTGCGCCGGCGGCCGCGGGCGTCGGTCGTCAGCGGGGAGGACGACGGCGGGGGCGCCTCGCTGCCCGGGCTGCGCTCGAGGACGGTGGTCATCAGTTGGCTCCCGAGAAGGCGGCGCGGCGCGAGACGATCCAGCGCGCCAGCATGTTGACGACGAGGGTGATGGCGAAGAGGGCGAGACCGCTCGCGATGAGGACGCTCACGGAGATGCCGCTGGCCTCGCGGATCTGCTGCGCGATGTTGGCGGCGATCGTCTGGTGCTGCGCGCTGGCGAGGAGCTGCCAGCTGTAGATCTCGGAGCCCTTGGCGAACGGCGCGAGGATCATGAGGACCGCCATGGTCTCGCCGAGCGCACGACCCAGGCCGAGCATCGAGGCGCTGACGACGCCCGAGCGGCCGAACGGCAGGATCGCCTGCTGGGCGACCTCCCACTTGGTGGCCCCGAGCGCGAGCGACGCCTCGATGTGCAGGCGCGGCGTCTGCAGGAACACCTCGCGACTCACGGCGGTGATGATCGGCAGGATCATGACGGCGAGGACGAGCGCGGCGGAGGAGATGTTCTTGGCCGGCGGCGAGTAGTTCGCGAACAGCGGGATCCAGCCGAGCTTCGCCGAGACCCAGTCCATGGCCGGGCCGACGCGCGGGACGAGCCAGAAGAAGCCCCACAGGCCGTAGACGACGGACGGGATGGCCGCCAGGAGGTCCACGACGTAGGCGACCGGACCGGCGAACCGCTTCGGCGCGTAGTGGGCGATGAACAGGGCGATCGCCACGGAGAGCGGCACCGCCACCACGAGCGCCAGCAGCGCGGCGAGCACCGTGCCGAACACCAGCGGGCCGATGTACTGGCCGAGGTTGAGGCCGCGCGTGAAGTCCGCGTAGGCCTCGGGCGCCGACGTGATCGCCGGCAGCGCCTCGAGCAGGAGGAAGAACGCGACGGCGGCGAGGATCGCGAGGATGAGGATGCCGGAGCCCGTCGAGATGCCGGCGAAGAGGCGGTTGCCGAACCGGCCCGGGCCCGTGGGGGGCTTCGGGGCGGCGGGCCGGCCGCCCCCGGGGGGGCCCGGGCCCGCGGCCGGGCCCCCCCGGGGCCGGCGCCCCGCCCCCGGGGGGGGGGGGGGGGCGGGCGGCCCCGGGGCGGCCCCGGGGGGGGCCCGGGGCGGCCGGGCGGGGCGGGGCGCGGCGCCCGGGACCGCGGGCGGGGCGCCCCGCCCCCGGGGCGCAGGTCGTCGGAGATCGGCGCGGTGCCCGCGGCCTGCGCCGAGCGCTCCTGGCCGGCCTCGCTGGCGATGTAGCCGAAGTAGGCGGCGACGTTCGCGGCGTCGGAGGCGTCGGCGTACGTCTCGCAGCCCGCGAGGTAGGAGATGAGGACGAGCGGGTACGCGCCGGCCTCGGACGTCGTCCGGTCGAGCTGGTAGGTGATCCGCAGGTCCGTCGCGTCGTCCGTGAGCGGCGAGGCGTCGACGGCCTTGGCCGCGGCGTCGGCCGAGAACGGGACGAACGCGTCGCCGACCTTGAGCGCGGCCGTGCCGAGGCTGCCGGCCTGCGAGGCGTCGGCGTAGCCGATCGCGCCGACGGCGGAGGAGACCGTCGTCACCATGCCGGACGTGCCGTCGCCGGACTGCACCGACGCGATGGGCCAGGCCTCCTCGGCCTCGTCCGTCCAGACGTCCGGAGCGGTCTGGTGGAGGTAGTCGGTGAAGTTCTTCGTGGTGCCGGAGTCGTCCGAGCGGTTGACGACCGTGATGGCCGTGGCCGGGAGCGTCGCGTCCGGGTTGTCGGCGGCGATGGCCGCGTCGTCCCACGCCGTGATGTCGCCGCGGAAGATCTTGGCGAGCGTCTCCGGCGTGAGCTGGAGGTGGTCGACGCCGACGTCCGGGAGGTTGTAGACGACCGCGATCGGAGAGATGTAGACGGGCAGCTCGACGACCTCGCCACCCTCGCAGCGCGCGGCGGCCTCGGTCAGCTCCTCCTGCTTGAACGCGGAGTCGGTGCCGGCGAAGAGCACGCCACCCGAGATGAACTGCTTGCGGCCACCGCCGGACCCCTGCGGGTCGTAGCTGACGGTGACGCCCTGGTACTGCTCGGTGAACCCGGCGATCCAGCCCTCCTGGGCCTTCGCCTGCGAGGACGCACCAGCGCCCGCCAGGTTGCCGGACAGGTCGGCGGGGGCCGAGCCCGAGTCGGTCGAGGCCTCGCTGGAGCCGGTCGAGGGCGAGTCGGTGCCGGCGTCCGTGGAGGAGTCACCGCCCCCGGTCACGCCACCGCCACACGAGGCGAGCACAAGAGCAAGGCCGGCGGCCGCGAGAGCGTAGGTGCCGCGGCGGATCGACTGCTTCAAGATCGGTGTCCCTTCACGTCTTCGAGGCACGACGCTGCTGCGCGTGCCATGACCTGACGCTAAGGAGACTCGGTGACCCGGCTCCGGCCCCGAGGTGAACGGAACCTGAACAGTTCGCCCGCGCGGGTGTGAGCAACGGCACAGGAGCGCGACCGGCGCGCGGCGGGGTCCGCCGCGAGTGGCGGCGGCGGGGGCGCGGCGGCGAGGCTCGCCGCGACGGGCGGCGGCGGGGCGCGGGGTGGCGCCGGCGGCCCGCGATCGCCAGCCGGCGGGGACTCCGGGGGGCGTCCGGTGACGCGGTGGGGGCGTCGTCAGCGGGGGACGCGGTGGCGCTCGATCGCCACCACCCGCACGCCGCGGCGGTGCCGCGGCAGCACGTGCGCCACGAGCATCTCGCCGGGGCGCAGGTACGGGTTCGCGCTCGGCAGGAGGGCCTTGACCCGGTTCGGCATCCGCTCCGCGAGGACGTCGAGCACGACGGGCAGCACCGGCCGGTGCGTGCACACCACCGTCCCCGGCTCGCCGCCGGGCAGCCGCAGCGAGGCGCGCAGCCCGAGCAGCAGCCTGGAGACGGCGCGGCGCGCGTGGACGGGCGCGCGCTTCGCCTCGGCCTCGGTGAGCTCTGGCACGAGCTCGACGAGCACCTCGGACAGCTCCGCGTACGGCACGACGGTCGCGACGCAGCGCTCCCACGGGCTCGAGGTCACCCGGTCGACGCCGAACGCCGACAGCGTCCCGGTGAGGTCGACGGCGTGGTGCAGGCCCTGCGCGGTCAGCGGTCGGTCGTGCTCACCGCCGGACCAGGCCGAGCGCTTCTTCGCCCGCGCGTGCCGGAGCACGACGAACGACCGGGTCTCGAGCGCGCCCTCGTCCCACAGGTCGAGCAGCGCCTCGAGCGGCAGCCGGTCGGAGGCCCGGGTGAGCAGCTTCCTCGCCTGCGTCGGCGTCACCCAGGTGGTGCGGTCGACCTCGCGCGGCGAGCACCGCTTGACCTCCATCCGAGCGCGGACGGCCGGCGTCTCGTCGGCCACGACCTGCGCGACCCAGTAGTGACAGACCTTGAGCCGCCCGTCGCCGAGGCGGTACCGGACCCCGGGGAGCTGCTGGCCGAGCACCACCTGGACGCCGGTCTCCTCGGCGATCTCCCGCACGGCGCAGGCTGGCAGCGTCTCCCCCGCCTCGAGCTTGCCCTTGGGCCAGGACCAGTCGTCGTACCGCGGCCGGTGGACCAGCAGGACCTCGATGCCCGACTTCCGCGAGCCGCGGCCGTCACCGGATCCTCGGGCGACGCGGCGCCAGACGATCCCGCCGGCGGCGTGGACGGTCGGCACGGGCGCGACGCTCGGTGTGGCGGGACGCAGGGCCAGCGATGGCGTCATCGCACCGACCCCGTCTAGCGGCCCGAACGTCCGGCGACGCCGGACGACCCCGGCCGGCCCGAGCGCCGGGCGATGAGCCAGCTCTGGACGTCGAGCAGCAGCTCGCCCTCCTCGTCCCGCGAGTGGCGCACCCACGCCTGCTCACCGTCGTCGTGCTCGAGGTGCCAGCTCGACGTCGTGTCGGCGAGCTGCACCTCCATGAGGTGGCCGAGGAACGCGATGTGGTCGGGGTCCGTGAGCCGGACGAGCACCTCGACCCGGCGGTCGAGGTTGCGGTGCATGAGGTCGGCGGACCCGATGAAGTACTCCGGGTCGCCGCCGTTCGCGAACGAGTAGATCCGCGAGTGCTCGAGGAAGCGGCCGAGGATCGAGCGGACGGTGATGTTCTCGCTCAGCCCCGGCACCCCGGCCTTGACCGCGCAGATGCCGCGGACGACGATCCCGACCGGCACGCCGGCCTGCGACGCGCGGTAGAGGGCGTCGATCGTCTGCTCGTCCACGATCGAGTTGACCTTGAGGTGGATCCAGGCCTCCTTGCCGGCCCGGTGGTGCTCGATCTCGCGCTCGATCCGCTCGACGAGGCTGGAGCGGATCGACCGCGGCGCCACGAGGAGCCGGTGGAACCGGGACTTCGGCGCGTAGCCCGAGAGCTGGTTGAACAGGCGCGTGAGGTCCTGCCCGACGTCCGGGTTGCACGTGAGCAGACCCAGGTCCTCGTACAGCCGCGCCGTCTTGGGGTTGTAGTTGCCCGTGCCGACGTGGCAGTAGCGCCGCAGGCCGCCGGCCTCCTGCCGGACGACGAGCGAGAGCTTGCAGTGCGTCTTGAGGCCGACGATGCCGTAGACGACGTGGACGCCGGCGCGCTCCAGCTTGCGGGCCCAGGAGATGTTGGCCTGCTCGTCGAACCGGGCCTTGATCTCGACGATCGCGAGCACCTGCTTGCCGGCCTGCGCCGCGTCGATGAGGGCGTCGATGATCGGGGAGTTGCCGGACGTGCGGTAGAGCGTCTGCTTGATCGCGAGCACGTTCGGGTCGGCCGCGGCCTGGGCGAGGAACTGCTGCACGCTCGTGGAGAACGAGTCGTACGGGTGGTGCAGGAGGATGTCCCGCTCGCGCAGGGCGGCGAAGAAGTCGGTCGGGCTCGCGCTCTCGACCTCGGCGAGGGCGCGCGGCGTCCGGCCGGCGAACCGCGGGTACTGCAGGTCGGGCCGGTCGAGGTCGGCGACGACGTTGAGACCCGTGAGGTCGAGCGGCGCCGGGAGCTGGTAGACCTCGGCCTCGACGACGCCCAGCTCGCGGATGAGCAGCCGGCGCACGAGCGGGGACATGTCGGGGGCCAGCTCGAGCCGGACCGGCGGGCCGAACCGGCGGCGCAGCAGCTCCTTCTCCAGGGCCTTGAGGAGGTTCTCGGCGTCGTCCTCCTCGACCTCCAGGTCCTCGTTGCGGGTGACGCGGAACGTGTGGTGCTCCACGACCTCCATGCCCGGGAAGAGGTAGTGCAGGTGGGCGGCGATGAGCTCCTCGAGGGCGATGAGGCGCACCGGCGCGAGCGGGTCGAGGTCGCCGTCGGCGCCCACCGACTCCACGACGACGAACCGCGGCAGCGACTGCGGCACCTTCACGCGGGCGAAGTGCTCCTTCTCGGTCGTCGGGTTGCGCACGACGACCGCGAGGTTGAGCGAGAGGCCCGAGATGTAGGGGAACGGGTGCGCCGGGTCGACCGCGAGCGGCGTCAGCACCGGGAAGATTTGCCGGCGGAAGTACTTGTGCAGCCGGTCCTGCTCCTGCTGGCCGAGACCCTCCCAGTGCGCGAACGCGATGCCCTGCTCCTCCAGCGCCGGGACGAGCTCGTCCCGGTACAGGCTCGCGTGCCGCTCCATCAGCTCGTGCGCGCGCACCGAGATCGCCTCGAGCACCTGGCGGGGCGTGAGGCCCGACGCGGCCGTGACGGCGATGCCGGTGGCGATCCGGCGCTTGAGACCGGCCACGCGGACCATGAAGAACTCGTCGAGGTTCGAGGCGAAGATCGCCGCGAACCGGCACCGCTCCAGGAGCGGGAGGTCGGGGTCCTCGGCCAGCTCGAGCACGCGCTCGTTGAAGGCCAGCCAGGACAGCTCGCGGTCGGCGAACCGGTCCTCGGGAAGCTCGGCGTCCTCGGCGGCGAGCTCGTCGTCGGCGAGGGCGTCAGCCGCCTCCGACGCGACCCCCTCGGCTGCCCCGTCGCGCTCGAACGCCTGCTCCATCGCTGCCGCCTCGGCCTCACCCTCGGCCGTCGCCGCGGCGACCGGATCGGGCAGGACGCCGGTGGCCGTGCTCGCAGGACCCGTCGACCCCGTCCCTGCGGCTTCGTCGGCGGTACGGGGGGTGAGCGCGTCGGTCATGCGCCTATCGTTGCATCCCCGCCGGGCCGCGGGCGACCCCCGGCCTCAGGCTGTGGACGACGCCCCGCGGACGTACTGGGCATGGCGCTCGACGACGCCGAATCCCGCCCGGTCGTACAGCCGCACGGCCGGTGCGTTCCCGCCGTCGACGTAGAGCTCGACGTACCGGACGCCGCGTCGCGCGAGCAGCCCGAGCGCGTGGTCGAGCAGGGACCGCCCGAGCCCGCGACCGGTCGCGTCGGGGTGGACCGCGACGACGTAGACCTCGGCGCGCTCGCGGCCGCCGACGGGTGGCTGCGGCTTGATCCACAGGCTGGCGGCAAGGTCGCTGCCCGCGTCATCCGGCACGAGGAGGAGCAGCGACGGGTCGAACCACGGCTCGGCGACGCGCGTCGCGACGTCCTCCCAGGTCCACCGGCCCTGCTCGGGGTGGTCGCGGAAAGCGACGGCGTTGAGCCGCAGCCACGAGCGCAGGGCGGCCTCGCGCTCGGACGCGGGGAGGTCGGCGAGCCGGAGCGCGCCGGGGAGCTCGGGCAGCTCGGCGTCGCCCGGCCGGCTCGCTCGCTCGAGCCGGAGCAGCTCGCGCGCGCGGACCAGCCCGAGGTCGGCCGCGAGCGCCCGGGCCGGGGCGAGGTCGCCGTGCGCCCAGACCGCCGGGACCCCGGGCGCGGGCGGGGCGTCGGGGCCGGACGGGGCGGACGGGTCGCCGAGCGCGGGCTGCGCGGCCGCGTCGTCGAGCGCCGCCGTGACGAGCGCGCGACCGAGCCCGCGTCGCCGGTGCTCGGGGTGGACCACCACCTCGACCGCGTCGCCGCGGCGGGAGGCGAGGCCGACGACGCGCGCCGCGTCGCGCACGACCCACGCGCGCGCCGGCGGGGCCTCGGGGCGCAGCGCAATGAGGTGCTCCTCGGACAGGGGCTCGACGCCGTCGCGCGCCGCGACGTCGGCCAGCAGGCCCGCCAGGCCCACCCGGTCGTCGTCGGTGAGCGCCGTCGGTCCGTCGTACCGAGGCCCGGTGTCCCTCACTCGAGCGTCCCGGCCCGCGCGCGGCGGGCGGCGTCGCGCAGCTCGTCGGCGGTCCGGACGAGGTTGTTCGCGCGCCGGGTGGCGTGCGCCGCCTCGTCGCCGTGGGGCAGGTCGTGCAGGTCGGCGTCGAGCGCCATGCCGGTCCCGACGACGCGGTAGAAGGCGGAGGCCCGGTCGAGGGCGACGTCGAGGTCGGCGGTGATCGCGCCGGCGAGGACGGCGTCGGCGACGCGGCGCATCTCGTCGGGCGTCGGCGGCTCGGCGGCCCCGGCCACGACGCCGGCGACCTGGGCGCGCCGGCTGCCGAGGGCGAAGTGCTGGGCGATCTCCACGGGGCTGCGGCGGATCCACTCGCGCAGGGCGTACAGGCGCCAGAGGGCGCCGGGCAGCGTGTCGGCACCGGAGTCGGCCCACAGCTCGGCGACCACCTCGATGCCCTCGGTCTCCACGAGCCGGACGAGCCGGTCGACCTCGGCGGCGTCCGCGCCGTCGTGACCGCGGCGCAGCACGGCGCTCGCCGTGCGGTGGGCGGCGGCCTCGCGCATCGCGGGGTCGGCGCGGCCGACGATCCGGTCGGCCTGGGCGGGATCCATCGCGGCCGGCCGCCGCGGGTGCGGACGGTTCGGGCCGTCGGAGCCGGGGGCGCCGTCGGGGCCAGGAGGCTGCGCAGTCACCGCACCATTGTCACCCCGTCGGCCGCCCGGGTCCCGGGGGCGGCTCCCGCCGCAGGCCGCGCGGCGCCGCGACCGCCCGGCTCGGCGGTGTCCACCCCGGGACCGGATGCCGTCGACCACCCGGACCCACCGTGGCCACGGCGCGCTCGCCGACCACCCCACGACCTGATCGACGCGGCGACCCGGTCCGGTGGTGGCCACCGCGGCGGGACCGCCCCGCACCCTCACCCGTCGGCGGCGGCGAGCTCGCTCTCCGTCCGGGCGACGGGCCAGCCGTCGGCGTCCCACGCCAGCTCCCGGATGCCCAGCTCGAACGCCCCGGCGCGGGCGGCGTCGTAGAAGTGGAACGCCAGCCGACCCTGCGACACCGACTGCCCGCCGGGGCCGATCATGTCCCCCGACGTCGTGAGCAGCTCGAGGCCGCCGTCCTGCGTCATCGGGGTCCCGTCCGGCCCGACGTACGGCCCGGTCACCTCGCGCGAGCGGCCGACCGCGATGCTGTACGTCGAGTCGACGCCCCGGCAGCACGCGTCCCGCGAGACGAACAGGTAGTACCAGCCGTCCCGCTCGTGCAGGTACGGCGCCTCGATCGCGTTGAGCGCGTCCCCGCGCGAGGCGATCGTCACCGGCTCGGCGCCGGGCGCCGCGAGCCCGCTGGGCCACTCCAGCTCGACGAGCTGGATGCCGCCCCAGAACGAGCCGAACGCCATCCACGGCGTGCCGTCGGCGTCGGTGATGACGCCGGGGTCGATGGCGTTGTACCCGTCCCCCGCGGCCGAGGACCAGACGATCCCGCGGTCCTGCCAGCCGAAGTCGGCGTCCTCCGGGTCGAGGCTCGTCCCCGTCGCGAGCCCGATCGCCGAGGTGTTGCTGCCGAACGTCGACGCCGAGTAGTAGAGGTAGTACGTCCCGTCGTGCTCGACGATCTCGGGCGCCCACAGGTTCGTCACGCCCGGGACGGCCTCGGCGATCCACTCCGGCGTGCTCGCGCGGTCCCACACCGTGCCGAGGTACCGCCAGGTCGCGCCGTCGTCGGTCGAGCGCCGGATCTGCGGCGAGCCGGCACCGAGCGCCATCGACCCGGTCGAGTAGACGTACCAGCCGTCGTCGGTGACCACGAGCGCCGGGTCGTGGGTGTCCAGGTCGCCGGTCAGCTCGAGCTGGGTCGCGGCGACGGGCGCCGGGGCGGCGCAGGCGCCGAGGAGCGCCGCGACGGCGAGCAGTGCCGGCGCGGCCCAGCGCCACCCCCGACGCCCCGGCGCGCTCACCCCCGCGCCAGCCGGAACATCGACCACGAGACGGCCGGCAGGGTCGCCGTCACCGTCGCGCCGTCGACCGTCGCCGTGGTGTTGGCGACCGGCAGGACGGACGTGTCGTCGTCGGCCGATGCCTGCCACGCGTGGTCGTCGCTGCTGTACGTCACGGCCTCCACCAGCTCGTACGCACCGTCACGCAGGTCGATCGCCAGCGGCAGGGCCTCCTCCTGCGACCGGTTGACGGCGAACACGGTCAGCTCGCCGCTCTCGGCGTCGAAGGTTGCGACGGCATCCAGCAGCGGCACCTCGCCGAACCGCGTCGTCTCGTAGGTCGGGGACTCCAGCACCACCTGGAGCACGTCGCCCTTCGCGTGGCGCGAGGTCAGCGCGAACGGGTGGAAGATCGTCTGCTTCCACGCCCGGCCGCCCGGCTCCGTCATGATCGGCGCGATGACGTTGACGAGCTGGGCCTGCGACGCCGAGTGCACCCGGTCCGTGTGCCGCAGCAGGGAGATGAGCAGGTTCCCCACGACGACGGCGTCCGCCACCGTGTAGTGGTCCTCCAGCAGCGACGGCGCCACCGGCCAGTCGTCACCCGTCGGCGACGGGATGTAGGACTCCACCCGCGCCTGGTCCCACACGTTCCACTCGTCGAAGGAGATGTTGATCCGCTTCGTGTGCTTGCCGGCGGCGCGCACGGCGTCGGCGGTCGCGGCGACCGAGTCGATGAAGTGGTCCATGTCGACGGCCGAGGCGAGGAACGAGCCGAGGTCGGAGTCGCCCTCGCAGTAGTAGGCGTGCGCCGAGATGAGGTCGACCAGGTCGTAGGTCTCGGTCAGGACGGTGTGCTCCCACGTCCCGAACGTCGCCATGCTGGAGGAGGAGGAGCCGCACGCGACGAGCTCGAGGTCGGGCTGGATCTGGCGCATGGCCCGCGCCGTCTCGGCCGCGAGCCGTCCGTACTCCTCGGGCGTCTTGTGGCCGGTCTGCCACGGCCCGTCCATCTCGTTGCCCAGGCACCACATGCTCACGCGGTAGGGCTCCTCCGCGCCGTTGGCACGACGCAGGTCGGACAGCATCGTGCCGCCGGCGATGTTCGTGTACTCCAGGACGTCCATCGCCTCGTGCACACCGCGGGTGCCGAGGTTGATCGCCATCATCGGCTCGACCCCGGCCTTGGCAGCCCAGACCATGAACTCGTCCAGCCCCACCGTGTTCGGCTCCGTGGAGTGCCACGCCAGATCCAGCCGCCGCGGCCGATCCTCCACCGGCCCGATCCCGTCCTCCCACCGATACCCCGACACGAAGTTCCCACCCGGGTAGCGCACGGTCGAGATGCCGAGCTCCTTGACCAGCTCGACGACGTCGCCGCGGAAGCCGTCCTCGTCCGCCGTGGGGTGACCCGGGTCGTGGATGCCGGTGTACACGCACCGCCCGAGGTGCTCGACGAAGGAGCCGAACGTGCGGCGGCGCACGGGCCCGACGACGAAGGCGGGGTCGATGGTGAGACGAGGGGTCGACATGGCGGTCCTTTCATGCCCGGGCGTGGGCCCGGGGAGGTGGTTCTCTCGGTCGTTCAGCTGACGCCGGCGGGGCCGGTGCAGCGGTGGTGGCTGGTGGTCATCTGGTCGTGTCCCGGGCGGAGATGTGGAAGGGCAGGACACGCAGGCTGGCGGGCTCGGTCGACCCCTCGAGCCGGAGCGCGAGGAGGTCGAGCGCGGTCTTGGCGATCTCGACGCGGCCGGGCGCGACCGTCGTGAGGGCCGGCGTGGCGTACGCGGCCTCGTCGAGGTCGTCGAACCCGATCACCTGGACCCGTCCCGGGACGTCGACCCCGCGGATCTGGAGCGTGTGCAGCGCGCCGAGCGCGACCGCGTCGTTGAACCCGACGACGCCGTCGAAGTCGAGGTCCGCATCGAGCGCGTCCGAGAGCGCGGCGGCACCCGTCGAGCGACGCCACGGCCCCGTCGGCAGGAGGAGGTCGGGGTCGAAGGGGAGGCCCGCGTCCGCGAGCGCCCGCCGGTACCCCTCGAGACGCAGGGCCTCGGACGACGTGGTGAGCTCCCGGGTCAGCCCGTCCTCCGCGACGTCGACCAGCCGGGGGTCGGGCTCGCGGACGGGCGGCGCCCCGGCGGCGACGATCCGCCGCGCGCCGCGCTCGATGAGGTAGGCGGTCGCGGCGCGAGTGCCCTCGATGTTGGCCATGACGGCGTGGTCGATGCCGACGCCGAACACGCGCTCGCCGAGCAGCACGATCGGGAACGGCGACGCCGCGACCGCCCGGCGCAGGTCGGTCGCCTCGAGCAGGAGCGGGGAGAAGAGCAGCCCGTCGGTCATCGAGCGGCGGTCGTTCGTCAGCACCTCGAGCTCCGAGGCGGCGTCCGCCCGCGTCGGCTCGATGAGGACGCTGAGCCCCATCCCGTCGGCGACGTCGACGACGGCGTTCGCGAGCTCGCCGAAGTAGGACTCGCCGAGATCCGGGATCGCCAGCCCGACGAGGCCGGTCCGGCCGCGCCGCAGGTTGCGCGCGGTCGCATTGACCCGGTAGCCCAGCTCCTCGATCGCCTCGGTCACGCGCGCCCTCGTGGTCGGGCGCACGTGCGGGTAGTCGTTGATGACGTTCGACACCGTCTTGAGGGAGACGCCGGCGATCCGCGCGACGTCGCTCATCGTGACGGCGCGCGGGGCCTCCTCCCGCGCGTCGCGCAGGCTCATCTCGCTCTCCCGGGGCCCGGTTCCTCGGCCGCGGCGGACACGACGGGGCCGCCCGTCAGCCCGCGCCCGGACTCACTCGTCCTCACGCACCCCTCCCGCCACCGTGATCCACACCGCGCTGCGCGCCGGCGTCTCGATCGCGAGACCGCGCGGCCCGGTGGGCACGGAGATGTCGGTCCAAACTACCGGCGTCGGGTCGGCCGGGCATGCCGTCGTCCCGATGCGGTCGAGGGTCCACCGGCGCGCCCGGACCTGTCCGCCGCGCCAGCCGTCGGGCAGGGCGATCTCGACGTCGTCCCCGCCGCTGCGCCGCCGGCTGACGAGCAGGAGGGTGAGGTCGTCCCCGTCGGTGAACGCGCTGACGCCGACGGTCGGGACGCCGGTCTCCGGGAGCCCGAGGTCCGGCGGGTGCTCGACGTCGTAGGTCGGTCCGGTGACCTCCAGCGCGACGGGCCGGTGCCCGACGAGCGAGGCCATCTCCCTCGTCACCTCGAAGACGGCGTCCGTGTAGACGACGCCGGCGCCCTTCTTGATCGAGCCGCCGTGCAGGAACCCGTTCGGCGACGCCATGGCGATCCGCGAGCCGAACCTCGTGAGCATGGCGAGGAAGTCGAGACCCCACAGGCCGCCGCCGGCGTTCTCACACCGCACGCGGTCGCGCCGGGCTCCGACGGGGCCCCACTCGGTGACGCTGAGCCGGATCGGCGGGAGGTCGGGACGACGCCCGCTCGCGTCGAGCCGGGCCAGCAGCTCGGGGAAGAACCGCCGCTCGGTCGTCACGACGTTCGCCATGAGGGCGCCGTGCACCTCGTCCTCGTCGACTCCGTCGACGTGCTCGTCGTTGACGGGCAGCGCGTGGAGCGAGACGACGTCGACCTCGTCGGGCGCCTGCCGGACCAGCTCGTCGTGCCACCGCCCGTCGGCGACGGAGATGTCGAGGGCCGCGCTCGGCGGGACCAGGTCGAACCAGCTCCCGCACGCCTGGACCTCGATCGGGACCGGGCTGGCCGCCCGCATGGCCGGCGCGAACTCGGCGAACCGGCGCGCGTTCTCCTCCGAGCCGACGTACCCGCCCTGCCAGGTGCCGAAGTTCTCGTTGCCGACCTCCCAGACCAGGACGCCGTACGGCTCGGGGTGGCCGTTCCGGGCGCGCAGCGCGCCCATCGGGGTGTCGACGCCGCCGTTGCAGTACTCGACCCACTCGGCCGCCTCGGTCGAGCTGCCGGTCCCGGAGTTGACCGTGATGTGCGGGGCGACGCCGATGAGCTCGCACAGGCGGAGGAACTCGTCGGTGCCGATCTCGTTCTGCTCCAGGCCGCCCCAGGCCGGGTTGCCCCGGGTGGGCCGCAGCTCGCGCGGGCCGACGCCGTCGCGCCAGTGGTAGTGGGAGACGAAGTTGCCGCCGGGCCAGCGCAGCTCGGCGATCCGCGCGCCGCGGGCGAGGTCGACGATCTCCGGGTCGAACCCCTCGACGTGGTCGGCCGGCATCGCGCTGATGCGGTCGACGACGAGGTCGGGCGCGACACCCGCGCCGTCAGCCGCGGCGTCCGGCAGCCAGCGGACGCAGAGGTCGACCAGCTCGGTCGGCTCGACCTCGGCGCCGTCCGGCAGGTCGAGGGTGTGCCGGGTCAGGTGCCACGCGGCGTCGTCGACGGCGACGCGGGAGCGGGCGAGCACGTCGCCGACCCGACCGGCGACGCCGGCGACCCCGCCGTCCTCGCCGACCCGCGGCTCGCGACGCCGCAGCAGCACCTCGACGACGCCCGCCCCGGCGACGGGTCGCGCGACGAGCGACACCTCGACGCTGCGGCACCGGTGGGCCGGCAGGCGGACGCCCTGGCGCAGGCCGGGGACGTCATCGAGCTGCGCGAGGGAGCCGGCAGGCCCGTCGGTCCCGGCGGCCTCGGCGGTGGCCAGGCCCGCGCGGCCGGGGACGCGCACGCCGTCGCCGATCCGACCCGGGCAGCTCCGCACGGCGCGCGCCTCCCAGCCGAGCGGCGCCCAGCCGAGCGGAACGCCGACGTGCACCTCCTCGGCCAGCGTCGCCGGGAACCCGCCCTGCAGGGGGGCGCCGCTCCACCGCTCGCGCATCGGGCCGTCGTCGCCCCGGCGCCACGCGCGGACGGTCGCCTCGTTCCGGTGCAGCAGCTCGACCTGGGCGGGGCTCAGGCCCGAGTCGGCGGCGAGCGTGGGGTTCGCCAGCAGCTCGGCGCTGATCCCGCCGACCGTCGCCGTCGCCATGTGCTCGAAGAACTGCGAGAACAGGCGCGCGTCGACGGGTTCGCCGAGGTCGTCGACGCGCAGCTCGACGACGGTCGGGGTGCGCGGGGCCGCGCTGGGCTCGGTGGACTGGGCCGTCATCGAAGGGGCTCCTCACGGTTGCACGCGCGTAGCACGGCGATCTCGTCGGGGTCGTAGGGGGTGAAGTCGGCGTGGACGACGTCGTGCATCCACGGGCTGGTGTCGACGTTGGGCAGGTCCTTGATGAACTCCCAGACGTGGTGGAGCTGGGGCTTGCCGTTGACCAGGCCGAAGAAGTAGCTGCCGATGTCCTCGCGCTTCCACAGCGGCAGGTGGGTCTCGATGAGGCTGCCGTAGGGGCGGTGCATCCACTCGGTGTTGACGAGCGGGCGACCGAAGCCGCGCAGGTAGCCGATGAGCTGCTTCGCGTGCCAGTAGTCGCCGTAGTAGTGGAACGTCACGATGTCCGAGAGCTCCATGGCGCGGTGCTCGACCTCGGGCAGCGTCGTCGGGTGGTGCACCCAGGCGAGCGGCGACGGCGCACCGCCGCCCCACACCTCCGCGGTGAGCGGCTGGGCGACGTCCGCCTCGCGCAGCCAGGAGAAGACCTCGCGCATCATCGCGAGCGAGCGGTCGCCGCGGTGGGAGTTGCCGATCTCGTTCCAGACGTTCCACATGAGGACGCGCTCGTCCTCGCCGTACCGGGCGGCGAGGGAGTCGACGAACTCGCGCATGAGCGCGGACGAGCCCGGCTCGTCGAACGGGAGGTAGCCGACGACGTCGCCGCCCTGGACGTCCTCGTCGAACGCGCCGCCGGGCGCGCCCCCGAAGTAGCCGGGGACGGGCTCGGGCTGGACGCCGAGCCGCGCCGGGGCCCAGCGGTCCCTCGGCACGGTGCAGTCGTTGAACAGGACCGGCATCATCGTCATCCCGTACCGGTCCAGCAGCGCCACCAGCTCGTCGAGGTGGGCGAAGAACGCGTCGCGCTGGTGCTGCCACACCTCGAACGGCAGGTAGAACCGGATGCTGTTGAGGCCGAGCCACGACGCGAGGGCGATCTCGCGCGCGGCGTCGCGGAACGCCTCGGCGTGCCCGTGCTCCTGGAGGAGCCACAGCGAGCCGTGCGTCGAGCCGCTCGGGATGAAGTTGCAGCCCGTGATCCACGGGCGCTCGCCGTACCACCGCCAGGCCTCGGCCTCGCTCCAGCGCTGCCTCATCGGTCGCCCGCCGGGATCGGGTCGGTGGCGTCGACGTCGAACGTCGCCCGCGTCACGACGACGTCGTGGGAGCCGATCGCGTTGCGCACGCTCGTCGCCTGGACGAGCTCCCCCGCGTCGTTCCACCGGATCGTCTGGCTGTAGCCGGAGGCGTCGCCGTGGATCGCGCGGGTCGCCGGCGTCGGCAGCTCGAACGACGTCCAGGTCTCGCCGAGGTCGAGCGAAGCGAGGGCGCGGTTGCCCTCGCGTCCGTCGCGCATCGAGTGCCGCCCGAGCGCGACGAGGAGGACGCGCCCGTCCGGCAGCTCGCGCCAGGAGATCGTCGGGGTCCCGGAGAGCGCGACTCCGTCGTCGGCGACGAGCAGCCGGCCGAGGTCCGCCGGGTCGCCCCACGAGCGCCCGTCGGCGGACTCCAGGAGATGGATCGGGACGTCGCGCGGGCCGACGATCTCGATGACGGCGCGGCGTCGGCCGTCCGGCATCTCACCCGTGCCGACGAACATCCCCGGCCGCAGGTAGCGGTTCGGGATGCCACTGACCAGCTCGCGGTCCGACCACGTCCTCAGGTCGGTCGTCGTGCGCCGCTCGATCGTCTGGAGCATGCCGTCGGGCTTGCGCCGCTCGTCCGCGTAGCAGCAGACGAGGGCGCCGTCGACGACGTCGAGGTCGGGCTCCCAGATGGCCGTCGTCGTCGAGTCGGACCGGTTGTCGTAGACCGACGGGCCGCCCTCGTCGATGACGGACTCGAAGGTCCAGGTGTGACCGCCGTCCGTCGAGGAGTACAGCACGAGGCAGGTGAACGCGCCGTCGGCCGGGATCGCGTTGCCCGCCAGCAGCAGGTCGCCCCGGCGCAGGTGCGCGACGTCGCTCGGCAGCTCCAGCAGGGTCGGCTGGTAACGGTTGCCGGCACCGCGCGCGACGTCGGCGACCGCGGCGATCTCGGTCCAGGTCCGTCCGCCGTCGTCGCTGCGACAGATCGGGAAGGTCGGCCCGCCGGGGTCGGCGACGCCGAGGCGGCGCTCCCACGTCAGGAACATGGCCCCGGCGAGGGGGCCGTCCGGCCGTCCGGCGAGCAGGCGGGTGTACATCGAGCCGGCCTCGCCGACCGCGCCACGGTGGACGACGGCGGTGCCGAGCGGAGAGACGCGCATGGTTGATCCCTTGTTATCCCTTGATCCCGGTGCTGGCGACGCCCTCGATGAACCGCTTCTGGACGATCGCGAAGATGACGATGAGCGGCAGCACCGAGATGAGCGAGCCGGCCATGGTCACGCCGTAGGGCACGACGCCCTGGGCGCTGCCGTTGAGCAGGGCGAGCCCGGCGGTGAGGGTGCGGTCGCTGGCGGAGTTGGTCATGACCATCGGCCAGAGCATGTCGTTCCAGTTGCCGATGAAGTTGAACAGGCCGAGCGTGAGCAGGCCGGCCGTCGCGTTGGGCAGGATGATGTTCCAGTAGATCCGGAACTCCGACGCGCCGTCGATCCGGGCCGCGCTGTCGAGGTCGCGCGGGATCGAGATGAAGAACTGGCGCAGCAGGAAGATGCCGGCGACGTCGGCGGCGCGCGGGACGATGAGGCCGACGAGGGTGCCGATCCAGCCGAGCTCGCTCAGCATCTTGTACAGCGGGATGAGCAGCGACTGGAACGGGATCATCATCGTCGCGATGAGGACGCCGAGCAGCCAGCCGCGACCGCGGAACGGGATGCACGCGAGGGCGTAGGCGGCGAGGGAGTCGAAGAACAGCGAGAGGGCCGTGACCCCGACGGACATCGCGACGGTGTTCCAGAGCTGGTCCCAGACCGGGATGCGCTCGAAGACCTCGGGGAAGTTCGCCGTCGTCCAGTTCTGCGGGACGAGCTGCGGCGGCCACGACAGCGTCTCGGACTGCGGCGTGAACGCCGTGAGCAGCACGACGATGAGCGGGAACGCGGCGAGGGCCGCGGCCGCGATGCCGATGAGCATCGCCACCAGGCGTCCGACGGGCGGGCGCCGGAACCGGCGGGCGGCGTCGCGGCTCGAGCCGCCGGGTGCGGTCGGGAGCGTGTGGACGGGTGTCGCGGTCATGCGAGGTCCCTCTCCTGGCGACGGCTCACGATGAGCTGGACGATGCCGATGATCATCGTGATCCCCATGAGGATGAACGAGAGCGCCGAGGCGTAGCCCTGACGGAAGTTGGCGAAGCCCTCGATGTAGACGCGGTACACGATCGTCTCGGTCGAGCGCAGCGGGCCGCCGCCGGTCATGACGTAGATCTGGTCGAAGGCCTGGAAGGCGCCGTTGGCGGCCAGGATGACGACGTAGGTCATGGTCGGGCGCAGCCCCGGGAGGGTGACGGCCAGCAACCGGCGCCACGCGTTCGCCCCGTCGAGCGCCGCCGCCTCGTACAGGTCCCGCGGGATGTTCTGCAGGCCGGCGAGGAAGATCACCATGAAGTAGCCGAAGTTCTTCCACACGGCGACGAAGATGACGGCGGGCATCGCCCACGTCGTGCTCGCCAGGATGTCCGGCAGGTCGATGCCCAGCCGGGAGAACCAGTACGGCAGGAGGCCGGTGCGCGCGTCGATGATGAAGCTCCACGCCAGCGCCGCCACCGCCATCGAGATGATGAACGGGACGAAGATGACGGTGCGCATGAGGCTGCGCAGCCACAGGTCGCTCCGGTTGAGCAGGAGCGCGACGGCCAGCGCGACGATGATGACGAGCGGCGCGTACGACACCGCGTAGACCACCGTGTTCGCCAGGGCCTTGAGCGAGTCCTCCTCGGTGAACGCCCGCACGTAGTTCTCCGCGCCGATGAAGCTCGGGGCGTTCAGGCCGGAGGAGTCGGTGAACGAGATGGCGAGGGCGTAGAACGTCGGGTAGAAGACGAAGATGCCGAGGATGACCAGCGCCGGGCCCGAGAACAGGTAGCCCAGGAGGTTGCGGCGTCGGCGCATCCGGCGGCTGCCGGCCGACAGGGTGCGCGGGTCCTGGGCGCCCTTGCCCCCGATCATCCGCGGCGCGCGATAGGCGAGCTTTGCGTTCATGTCATGTCACCTCCGAGGTGTCCCCCGCGGGGCCGGTGACCCGGCCCCGCGGGGGACGCGGCGTCACTTGAGGTAACCCTCGACCTTGGACTGCGTCGATGCGACGAGGTCGGCGACGTTCCCGCCCTGGGAGATCTGCTCCATCATCGCGTTGGTCGTGCTCGAGATGTCGTTGAAGTTCTGCTGGACGCCCGAGAGGTAGTAGTGGGCGTACTGCGAGAACTCCGCGAGCGTCGCGATCCGGGAGTCGGTGAACTCCTCCGGCGTGATGTCGCTGCGGTTCGGCGGGTAGAACGAGTCCTGCCAGACGACCTGCATGTCGCGGCTGTTCCAGAAGTCACCGAAGGCGTAGACGCACGCCTTCTCCTCGTCGGTGTCGTTCATGCTCGTCGACCACCAGTAGTTGAGGACGCCGGCGACCCAGGTGGCCGGCCAGCCGAAGACGTCGGCGTCGATGCCGAAGCTCTCGGCGGAGGTGATCTGCCAGGGGCCGTTGAGGATCATGCCCGCGCGGCCGGAGCCGAACAGCTCCATGGCGGCGGTCTGGTCCATGCCCGTCGGGCTGACCTTGTCCTCGACGAACGCCTTCTGCCACTTCTCGAGCGTCGCGACGTTCTCGGGCGAGTCGATGAACGCCTCGCCGTCCGTGATGAAGTCGCCGCCGCCGGAGTGCAGGATCGTGGCGAGGAAGATCGGGTCCTTGTCCGGGGCGGCGATGCCGTAGTTCTCCCCGTTCGTCATCTTCTTCGCGACGTCGAGCATCTCGTCGATCGTGGTCGGGACGTCGGCGTCGGTCAGGCCGGCGGCCGCCCACAGGTCCTTGTTGTAGTACATCGCGTAGGCGGCGGTGCCCATCGGGATGCCGTACGTCTTGCCGTCCCAGGTCACGGCCTCGGCGAGGTTCGGGAACAGGGCCGGGACGCTCGTGTAGGTCTCCGGGTCGTCGTAGTAGTCCTGGACGTCGAGGAAGGCGCCCTGGTTGACGTACCCGAGGCCCGTGTCGGGGCCCTGGACCACGAGGTTCGGGCCGTTGCCGGCGCCGAGGCTCGTGATGAGCTTCTCCGTGATCGAGGCCCAGGCGATGGCCTCGGCCTTCACCTCGCAGGCGTCCTGGGACTCGTTGAAGGCGGCGACGATCTTGTCCAGGACCTTGCCGTCGGCCTCCGTGTAGCCGTGCCAGGCGAGCAGCGTCGTCTTCCCGCCGCCACCACCGTCGGAGCCCGTGGCGTCCCCGCCACTGCTGCCCGAGCTGCCCGAACCACCCGTGCCGCCACCGCAGGCGGCGAGAGCGAGGGCTGCCACGAGAGCAAGCCCGCCGAACGCGACTGGCAACTTGCGTTCCATCTGATCCTCCTTGATCCCGTCTCCGTCGGGAGACGTCCGGTGCTCCGGTGCGCGTGGCGTCGGAGCCGTTCTACAACGTTGTAAATCGCCGTGGTCGACCGTGGGCCGAACCGATCCTGCTGTGCTGCGTGCCTCATGCTGCGTGCCTGCGGGACAGGGCTCCACTGCCCTGCCCGGCGACCCGCTCCCTCCGGTGCGAGCCACCACCGCGCACCCCGCGCCGCTCCCGCTCGTGATGCTGCCGGCGGTCGTGCTGTGAGGTGCGTCACGGACGATGCTGCCGAGAATTTCTATCGTTGTCAACAACGATGGAAATGCCGTTACGCGATCGTGACCTGGGGGTTCGGGCGGGGCCGAGAGGGTGTCGCGCGGGGGCCGAGAGGGTGTCGCGGCGGGGCGCGGGAGACGTCTGGGCCGGCCCTCACCTCCGATAGCGGGGTGGATCAGGTCGCGAATGGCGACTCGATCCACCCCACTACCGGAGGTGGCGGGTGGCGGGGTCGGGTGGCGGGTGGCGTGGGGCCGGAGGGGTGCCACGGCGTCGGACCGCACGCCGTCGGCGCCGACGGAGAGGTCCGGCGCCGCACCTGGCCAGAACTCCACTACCGGGGTGGATCAGGTCGCGAACGGCGACTCGATCCACCCCGATACCGGAGGGGGCGGGTGTCGGGTGTCGGGTGGCCGGAGGGGCGCCACGGCGTCGGACCGCACGCTGTCGGCGCCGACGGGGAGGTCCGGCGCCGCACCTGGCCAGAACTCCACTACCGGGGTGGATCAGGTCGCGAACGGCGACTCGATCCACCCCGATACCGGAGGGGGTCGGGCTGGACGGCGCGCAGCCATGGTGGTTGGGCTGAGGGGCGCACGGCCGAGGTGGTCGGGCTGGGGGCGCACGGCCGAGGTGGTTGGCTCACGCCCGGCCGCCCCGCCCCACCCCTGGCCCGCGCCCGCGCCGTCAGGACGACGCCGCCGGCCGGAGGACGCGACCCGGTGCGAGCTCGGCCTCCAGCTCCGGGTCGACCCGGAGCAGCACGGGGTCGTCCGCCACCACGCGGTCGTCGGTGGGAAGCCACGCGCGCCCCGGCGGCACCAGGATCAGCAGCCCGTCGATGTCGCCGACGGCCGCGAACCCCGCGCCCGGCGGGTTGCCGTACGAGTGGACGCCCAGCCCCTCGAGCATCGCAACGGTCGCGAGGACGTCGGGGACCGCGACCCCGACCTCGCTCACGCCCAGGAGGTGCTCGGGACCGAACCCGCCGTCGTAGGGCTGACGGAGGTCGCGCCGCTCGATCAGCTCAAGCACCTGGCCGTCCGGCCCGTCGAAGTAGACGGACATGGCGTTCCAGCTCGGGGGAGACGGGAACTCCTCGACACCGTCCCGCCCCAGCAGTCGCACCCGTCCCTCGAGCCACTGCCTGGCCGCGGCGAAGGAGCCGGTCGGGATCGTGAACGCGAGGTGCTGCGCCCCGCGCCGCGTCCGTCCCGCCTCAAGGACGAGGCTGGTCGACCCGATGCTCACCGCCGCGGTCCGGCTGTCGGAGACCACCGGGAGCCCCAGCGTCTCCGCGTAGAACCGGCCGGCCGTCTCGAGGTCATTCGTTGGCATTCGCACCTGGGTGAGTCGCATGTCGCCCACTCAACAACCTCAAGTGGACTTGAGGTCAAGCACGCGATCCGGACAGAATCGAGCGTGGTCAGGATCGAACCGCACGAGCTGCTCGGCATCGGCGACGTCGCGCGCCGCTCCGGCACCACCGTGGCGACGCTGAGGTACTACGAGGAGCGCGGCCTGATCGACGCGGTCCGCACCAGCGGCGGGCGCCGGATGTTCGCGCGCCACACGCTGCGCCGGCTCGCCGTGATCGCGGCCGGTCAGCGCGTCGGGCTCAGCCTGGAGCAGATCGGGGCGGCGCTCGCCGACCTGCCGCGCGACCACGCGCCGACGCAGCGCGACTGGACCCGGATGTCGACGGCCTGGGCCGAGCTCGTGGCCGAGCGCATCCGGGTGCTGGAACGCCTCGCCGCCGACCTCGACGGCTGCATCGGGTGCGGGTGCCTGTCCCTCGGCCGGTGCACCCTCGTCAACCCCGACGACGAGGCCGCGACGGAGGGCCCGGGGTCGCGCTGGCTCCGCCGCGCGGTCGGGGCCTCCTGAGACCGGCCGGGCAGCCGCCCGTACCGGATCAGGACGACGCGGGAGCGCCGAGTCGCGCCAGCCCGTCGCGGGCCGTCTGCGCCGCGCCGACCCGGAGGAAGACGGGGATCCGCTCCAGCGGGGCGTCGACCTCGACCCACGACCCGCCCTCGTGCTCCTGCCCGGACCAGGCGTCGACCCATCGCGCCCCGCCAGCCGAGCCCGAACCCGTCGCCGAGCCCGGCAGGTACACGCGTCGCGACCGCGCCCCCGCCTCCAGCACCGGCGCCACGAGCACGTCGGGCCCGAACAGGAACTGGTCGCCGACGCGCCACGCCGCCGGGTCGTCCGGGAAGTCGTGGAACAGCCCCCGCATGACGGGCTGGCCGTCCTCGTGCGCCGCGCGCATGACCGAGCGGGTGTACTCCCGCAGCCCCTCGCGCAGGTGCGCGTACCGGGCGAGGACTCCGTAGACCTCCTCGCCGTAGGACCACAGCTCGTTCCCGGCCCCGGAGTGGCAGCGGCGCGACCCGTCCGCCGCGACCACTTGGCGCTGCGGCCCGCGGTCGCCGTGCAGCCGCATGACCGGCATGAACGCCCCCATCTGGAACCAGCGGATCAGCAGCTCGTGGAACGCGGGGTCCTCGACGTTCCCGCCCGCGAACCCGCCGATGTCCGTCGTGAACCACGGGATGCCGGCGACGCCCATGTGGATCCCGGCCGTCACCTGTCGCCGCATCGACTCGAACGAGGAGTGGATGTCGCCCGACCACACGAGCGCGCCGTAGCGCTGCGACCCCGCCCACGCGCAGCGGACCAGGTTGACCGGGCCGACCCCGTCGACCCCGGCGCCGTCCGCGACCCCTGCGCCGTCCGCGACCTGCCCGTCGAACACCGCGCGGGAGAAGAGCTGCGGATAGGTGTTGCCGACCTGGACCGCCTGGCCCGTGTGGTGCCGATAGGTCTCGTACTCGAAGAAGACGTACTCGGGCTCGGCCTCGTCCAGCCAGAACAGCCGGACGCCGGGGTAGTTGCGCCGCAGCGTCGACCACAGCCAGGCCCGCGCCCCGGGGTGCGTGACGTCGAGGAACCGGGAGGGGCCCTCGAACGACATCTGGATGTCGAGCCCGCGGTTCGATCGCACCAGGTACCCGCGCCGCGACAGCTCCTCGAAGTTCTCCGACTCCAGCGAGACCTGCGGCCAGACCGAGACCATGAGCTCGACGCCCAGGTCCCGCAGCTCGGCGATCATCGCGTCCGGGTCGGGCCAGAACTCCTCCTCCCACCGGAAGTCGCCCATCCGCGGCCAGTGGAAGAAGTCGGCGACGATCACGTCGAGCGGCAGCCCCCGCCCGACGTGCTCCCGCGCGACGGCCAGCAGCTCCTCCTGCGAGGTGTACCGCAGCTTGCACTGCCAGAACCCCAGCCCGTGCTCCGGCATCATCGGCGCGTGCCCGGTCGCGTCGGCGTAGGCGCGCGCGATCTGCGCCGGGGTCTCCCCCACGGTGATCCAGTAGTCGAGCTGATCGGCCCGCTCCGCCAGCCACTCCGTCCGGTTGGTGCCGAACGTCGCTCGCCCGATCGCCGGGTTGTGCCAGAGGAACCCGTACCCCGCGCTCGAGACGACGAACGGGACGCTCGCCTGGGAGTTGCGGTGCGCCAGCTCGAGCGTCGCCCCCTTGAGGTCCAGCAGGTCCTGCTGGTACAGCCCCATCCCGACGAGCACCTCCTCCCGCGGCGCGCTGAACGACGCCGTCAGCCGCTCGCTCTCCCCGCGCGAGTCGTAGCAGCGGGCACGCCGCTTGAGCGCGCCCCCGGAGTCCTCCTCCGCGATGAGGAGACGGTCGCCGTCGTAGAACGCGAGGGAGCAGTGCGCCCGCGGGTACATCGCCTGCCCGTCCATCCCCTGCCACGCCGTCGCGACGACGCGGAGCCGGCCCCGCGTCAGCGTCGCGACCTCGCGTCCGTCCGCACCCGCGACGACGTCGATCGTGGTGGCGGACGCGCCCGCCACGTCACCGGTCGGCGGCAGCAGGGCCCAGTCGTGGTCGACGACGTCGTGGCTCAGCGCCGCCCTGACCCGCGCGGCGTCGCGGCCCCAGGGCTCGACGACGAGCGTCTCGCCGTCGCCGCGCCAGGTGAGACGCGCGTCGGACACCTCGAAGAACATGGTCATGGGGACCTCCCGGTCGGGCGAGCTGGCTGGGTCGGAGCGGATCAGACGGACGCGGACGCGGGCAGCCAGACCTTCATCGCCCCCGGCGTCCGGTTGCCCCAGGTCGAGAACGGGATGGCCCGCACCTCGATCCGGCCCGTCGCAGCCGGCGTCGCGCCCGCGGCGGGATAGAGACCGTCCTGCTCCGGCAGGACGGCGCAGGTGAGCGTGAGCGTCCCGTCGTCGTTGAGGACGGGCGCCGTGTCGGGGAGCAGGACGAGATCGTCGACGGCGACGCCGGCCGGCAGGTCGGCCTGCTCGACGCAGTGCACCAGCGGACCGCGCTCGACGGCGAGCGTCCCGCGCAGCGCGTCGACCCGGTGGTGGGCGCGGGTGAGGCGTGGCGTGAGGTCGACCTCGAGCCGGTAGGACGCGCCGGGCACGAGCGGCAGGCGGGCGTAGCCGTCCTCGCCGCGCGGGGCCGACGTCCCGTCGGGACCGTGCAGGACGCTGGCCGCCGACCACGACGGGACCCGGACCGCGAGCTCGGCGGCTGCCGGGGCGTCGGCGGCTGCCTCCCCGGCCCCATCCCCCACCACGTCGATCGTCACGACGCCGTCGTGGGGGTAGTCCGTGCGGATCCGCACGACGCCGCCGCCGAGCCCCGCCGGCAGGTCGATGTCCGCCGAGGCGAGCTGGTGCACCCAGAGCGTCGCTGGCGCCTCGGGCGTCGACCCGGTGACGGACGCGACGTAGGCGGCGAGCTGCGCGACGACGCGGCCGATGTTCGGCGGGCAGCACGCGCAGACGTACCAGTCGGCGCGCTCGCGCGGCGCGTTCTCCTCGGAGAACCGGTCGGGGCGCAGCTGCAGCGGGTTGGAGTAGAAGAACCGCGTGCCGGTGGCGTCGATCGAGGCCGCGAGCGCGTTGTGGATCTCACGCTCCATCGTCTCGGCGTACGCGGCCGGACCGGCGCCCCCGCCGGCCAGCAGCATGCGCCAGGTCCAGTGGAGGTCGGCGATCGTCGCGCAGGTCTCGGCGTAGGCGCGCTCGCTCGGCAGCTCGTAGTCGTCGCCGAACGCCTCGTCGCGGTGGCGCGAGCCGAACGCGCCGGAGATGTACATCTTGCGCTCGTGGGCGCTGGCCCACTGGGCGTCCATCGCGTCCAGCAGCGTGGCGTCGCCCAGCTCGAGGTAGACGTCGATGACGCCGGTGTTGAGGTAGATCTGGCGCACGGCGTGCCCGACGGCGTCGCGGGCCTCCCGCACCGGTGCGTGGTCCTGGAAGTAGCGGGCGCCGAAGCCGCCCGTCTTGAGCAGGCCGCGGCCGCGCTCCTCGATCTGGTGCGCGGCGAGGTCGAGGTAGCGCCGCTCGCCGGTCTCGCGGTACAGCTCGACGAGCGCCGTCTCCAGCTCGGGGTGGCCGCAGATGCCGCGCTCGCGCCCCGGACCGAACCGCCGGTCGACGAGGTCGGCGAACCGCCGGGACATCTCGAGCAGGTCGGTGCGCCCGTTCGCCCGGGCGAGCGCGACGCCGGCCTGGATCATGTGGCCGAGCACGTACATCTCGTGGGTGAGGTCGAGCTGCCGGAACTTCGACTCGGGCGCGACGCCCTGGTGGTAGGAGTGCACGTAGCCGGTCGGCTCCTGGACGCGGCCGACGAGACCGATGACGTCGTCGAGCCACGCGTCGAACTCGGTCGTCCCGGTCCGGGCGATCTCCCACGCGACGGCCTCGATGACCTTGTAGAGGTCGGAGTCGGCGAACCAGAAGCCCCGGAAGTCCTTGCCCGACTCCCCGACGACCCGGCGCAGGTTGTCGAGGATCCCCCACTCCTCGATCTTGACGATGCAGTGCGGGATGGTCGCGGAGGCGTTGAGCTGCTGCCAGTCGGCGAGGGCCCCGCCCGCGAGGCGGACCTCGCCGAGGCCGAGCGGGCGGTGGAGCGCGTGCTCCGATGACGTCCGGGCCGGCGTGCGAACGGCGTCCGCGCGCGGGTCGTCGTGGGACATGGGGTCTCCTTCGTGCGGGGGTCAGGCGGGGGCGGAGTCCAGGAGCCACACGCGCATCGCGCTCGGCCCGCGATTCGCCCACGCGAAGTACGGGATGGCCTCGGCGGTGCGCCGCGTCGTCCGCGGCGGCGTCCGGCGGTGGAGCGGGGCGGCACCGTCGGGGGCGGCGGCGCCGTCGGCCTCGACCGTCGCCGCGTCGTCGTCGATCGTCCGGACGGGCAGGTCGGCGACGACGAGACCGAGCTCGTCCGACCAGCTGGTCCCGATCGGCTCGTCGCGGGCGAGCACGACGGCGGCCGGGTCGGGGGCATCGCCACCGGCGCTCCCGTCGAGCGGCCGCTCGACGCAGTAGACGAGCGGCCCGCGCGCGACCGCGACGCGGCCGAGATCGGCGCGCACCCGCGGGTCGGCCCAGACCCGACGGGCGGGCATCGGCAGCTCGATGCTCAGCCGGTCGCCGGCGCGCCACGCGCGCTCGACCCGCAGGAACCCGTCGACGACCGCGTCGTCCGGCAGGTCCTCGCCGTTGAGCTCGGCCCGCGCGCCATCGGCCCAGCCGGGGATGCGCACGCGCAGGACGAGGTCCGCCCCGGGCGGGGCCGTCACGTCGATCGCGACGTCACCGGTCCACGGGTAGCCGGTCGCGACGTCGAGGCGGACCTCGCCGACGCCGGGCACGTCGAGCCGGGCCGACCCGCCGACGGCGAGGGTGACGTCGACCTGGCCGGGGCGGACGAGGTAGGCGTACCACGGCAGCGACATGAGGAGGCGGGCGAGGTTGGGCGGGCAGCAGGCGCAGCCGAACCAGGGCTGGCGCTCGTGGCCACCGTCGCTGGCCATGGGGTTGCCGTAGAAGTAGTGCGTGCCGTCGGCCGACGCCCCGGCGAGGACGGTGTTGTAGAGGGCGAGCTCCATGACGTCGCCGTACCGGCCCTCGCCGGTGAGCGCCCCCATCCGCTGCGCCCACATGACGAGGCCGACCGAGGCGCACGTCTCGTTGTAGCTCGACTCGTTCGGCAGCTCGTGGTCACCCGCGAACCCCTCGATCGACGGATCGGCGCCGATGCCGCCCGTGAGGTACATCTTGCGCTCCGTGACGCTCGTCCACAGGCGCTCGCACGCGGCCCGCAGCCCGTCGTCGCCGGTCTCGGCCGCGAGGTCGGCCATGGCGCAGTAGAGGTACATGGCGCGCACGGCGTGCCCGACCGCGTCGGACTGCTCGCGGACCGGCGCGTGGCTCTGGTTGTACTCGCGGAACCGCTGGACCTGCCGCGGGCGGTCGGGGAAGTAGGAGGCGAAGTAGCCCTCGTCGCCGCGGCGCTCGGTCTCGGCGTCGAAGTAGAACGGCTCGCGACCGCGGGCGTCGACCATGCGCCGGGCGAGGTCGAGGTAGCGCGCCTCCCCCGTCGCGCGGGCGAGGCGGACCAGCGCGAGCTCGATCTCCTCGTGGCCGTCGTACCCGCCGTCGCACGATCCGCCCGGGCCGAGCTCGCGCTCGACCAGGTCGACGTACCGGCGCACGACGTCCAGCAGGCTCGTCCTCCCGGTCGCCTCGTGGTGGGCGACCGCCGCCTCGACGAGGTGGCCGAGGCAGTAGAGCTCGTGGGCGTCCCGCAGGTCGGTGAACCGGCGGCCGGGGCGCACCTGGGAGAAGTAGACGTTGAGGTAGCCGTCGGGCTCCTGGGCGCCGGCGAGCAGGGCGACGACCTCCTCGACGGCGGCGTCCAGCTCCGGGTCGGGGGCCTGGGCGAGCGAGTAGCTCGCCGCCTCGATCCACTTGGCGACGTCGGACTCCCAGAAGACGTGCGGCTCCGGCTCGCCGGGGCGCCACGTGCCGCGGAGCGCGTCGAGGTGGCCGCCGGTGCGCAGCTCGCGTTCCTGCTGCGGGATCGTGTGGGTCCGGACGACCTCGCGGCGCGGCGCCCAGAACGCGTCGTCGATCCTCACGTCGGCGAGGGCCGGCACGGTGGACAGGCCATTGTTCACGTTCACAAGGCTAGGCACGGGCGCGCCTCCCGGGCAAGGATCGGCCATGGTCAGACGTCGATCAGGGTCGCGACCGACCACGGCCCGACCGACAGCCGGTCGCCGGCGCGGTGGCGGCCCCCGGCGTCGTCGGCCGCGCCGTGCGCGTCGGCGCCGTCCGCCGCGTCGAGGCGGGGGGGGGCGGGGGGGCGGCCGGCGCCGGACTCCCCCCCCGGCCCGGTGGACAGGGAACAGGCGGGGCGGGCGGCCCGGGGGGAGGCGGGACCGACGGGGGCCGGGGGGGCGCCCCGCGCGGGGGCCGGGCCCGTCGGGGGGGGGGGGGGCCCGGCCCGGGACGCCCCCGGCGGGGGGCGGGGGGGGGGGGGGCCCGCGCGGGGGGGGGGGGGGGAAGTGGCGCGGGGGGGCCCGGGTGGGACCCCTCGCGCGGGGCACTGCAAGGCGCGGCACCGGGCGGCCCCTGCCACTTGTGCCAGCTGCCCCCCCCACCACAGGGGATGCGGCGGTGGGAGCGGCGGGCGGGCCCATGGACGACAGCGACCTGCCGGTGCTGGAGAGCCTGTGGGTGCAGGTGGTGGCGGGTGTGGGGCTACCCAGCGCGGATGCCGACGGCTACTCTGACCCGTTTGTGGTGCTGACGTTGGAGGCGCCCGGCGCGGCGGGCGCGGCACCCGCGCAGCTGGCGCGCCAGCGCAAGGAGACGCGGCACTGCCCCACGACACTGGACCCCGTGTGGGGCGAGTGTTTCAAGTTTGACCTCCAGAACCGGCTGCAGGGCCTGGCGCGCCCGTCGCCTGCAGCAGAGAGTGGCGGCGGCGGCGGCGGCGGCGGCGGCGACCTGGGCTCGGTGGTGAGCGAGGTAGCCAGCATGGTGAGCGGCGCGCAGCGCGCGGGCGGGCGGGCCACGCTACGGACGGGCGGGCGGCGGCGCGGCGGCGGGGCGGCGGCAACCAACACCCTCCTGCTGCGGCTGGTGGTGTGGGACTACGACACCGCCAGCCGGCCGGACGCGCTGGGGGAGGTGGTGGTGGACCTGCGCGGCCTGTCACCGGACGCCGCCAGCGACTGCTGGTACCCGCTGCAGTACACGGCGGGCGCAAAGAAGCGTCCAGCAGGGTCGCTGCGAGTGCGCCTGCTGCGCACCGCGCGCCTGGGCGCTGCTACCGACCTCACCACGCCACACTACCGCGAGGCGCTGGCGGTGCTCCGCCGCGCGCGCGACGACAGCGTGACGCTGCGCAGCCGCCTGGTGGCGCACATCACCAAGCTGCAGATGAAGCTGGGTGTGCAGGTGGCGTCGCCGTTCAGCCCATCAGGCGCCACGGCGTCCCCGCATTCCCGTGCCTCCGCACGCGGGTTTGACGCGCTTGTCAGCCCCTCTTCATCCCTGTCGTCGCCCACACCCAGCGCATTTGGCGGCGGCGGCGGCGGCGGCGGCGGCGGCGGCGGCGGCGGCGGCGGCGGTGCAGCAGGTGGCGCAGCGGCGGCAGCGGCGGCAGCAGCTGCGGCAGCCGCTACGATGGCGTCTGCAACCGGCGTTATTGCAGATGGAACACCCCGAGCGCCATCACCTGATGGCGGCGCAGCGCGTGGCGAGGGCGCGGTCACGCCAGCCGTGGCGGCCGCCCTGAAGCACAGCCTCTTCCGTGCGCGGTCGCGCAGCCACCGGCGTCAGGTGCGCCGCACACTGGCGTCACGGGTGGCTGGCCCGCTGGCAGGGCAGGCGGCGGCTGAGGCTGCTGCCACCGACGGCGGCAGCGGCAGCACCACTGCGCTAGCGGCACCACCTGAGACGGGTGCGGCCAGTGTGGCGGCACGTGTGGCGGCGGCGCGTGCCGCCGACGCGAACCGGCGGCTGGTGGGGTTGCAGCTGGAGGTGGCAGTGGTGGAGGTGCGCAACCTGCCGCCGCCGGCGGCGGCGGCGGCAGCAGGTGAACCGTCCGCGGCGTCGCCCGCCCTGCCACGTTTCTACGCGGTGATGTCCGCGGGCGCCGGTGTGCGTCGACGCACGGGCGCTGCCACACCCACCCTAACCCTCACGTTTGTGTGCCGCGCGCTGGGGCTGCGACTGGAGCCCACCAACGCGGCTGATGTCGGGGACGCCATGTGGGTAGGTGGTGGTGGCGCGCGCCGGGACGGCGGCGGTGTGGATGCCGACGCCCTGCCGCTGGACGTTGCGCAGCAGGCGGCAGCGGTGGCCAGCCGGTACGCCGTCATGGTGGGCGGCGTGGACTTCGCCGCGGTGGGCAATGCGGTGGCGCCGGAGGGCGCGCTGCGTGCGCGCACGCTGCGGCGTGGCATGGCGCTGACCGCCATCAACGGCACCAGTACGGCGCACGATAGCGCGGAGGATGTGATGGCGGCGCTGGCAGCCGCGCTGGCGCTTCTGCCACCTGAGGCGGACCCCTTCCCACGCGCCGACGCACGCCTGACGCTGGTGTTCACGCCGTTCCGGCCGGGTGAGGGCGTTACGGAAGCGGCACTCGTGGCTGCCACCGCCGCGCTTACCGGCGCCCCCGCGCTACGCGCGTCGCCCGCGTCGGTGCGCTCCGCGCCTTCCACCACCCGCAGCAGCAGCGGTGGTGGCGGCGGCGGCGGCAGTGACAGCAGCAGCAGCGTGTTCTTTAATGACGTGGCGCTGTTTGGCGAGCTGCTGCCGCCGCCGCCACCGCCACCGGCCGCGTGGCTGCACCGGTATGAGGAGTTCGTGGCGGAGGTGGCGGCCGCCGGCGGCGAGGCGCTGCTGCCTGACAGTGCCGTGCCCTGCCCGCCGCTGCCGTTTGTGACGGTGCAGCTGTTTGCGCGGCGGCTGGGTGGCGAGGTGCGTGCCGACGACTCGCGCGCTAAGCAGCTGGCAGACTTGTCGGTGGCGGAGGCGCCCGTGTTGGGCAGCGACCTGCTGGCATCCTTCGCACCCAAGGTGGTGGGCGTGGGTGGTGACGCGGCAGGCAGTGGCGGCAGTGGTGGCCGGGAGGGTGACGACGTCGCCGCCACGGATGACGGCATTGGGGATGACGGCGGCGTAGCTGGCGGCAGTGGCAGCGGCGGCAAGTCGGCACTGGCAAGCGCGGTTGGTGCGTCCACCAAGCCGCTGTTCAGCCTGCTGGGGTTGGGCGGCGCAGGAGGGGAGGGCGCCAGCGAGGCGCGTGCTGATGGCACCATGGGCGCGGCGGACGAGTGCGTGGCAGCACGCTCCTTCATCCCGGTGCCGTACCCGGGCGCGGCGCTGGACCGCTGGTTTGTGCTGGAGCCAAGCGCCGCCGACGACTTGGTGGCCGCCGCCAGCGCCGCTGCGGTGGCAGCTGGCGCACCGACGCCCTCAGCAGTGGCGGCAGGCTCGCCGCCCGTCACTGCGGCGCAGCTGGCAACGGCGCTGGTTGCACGCGGTGGTGGGGCAGCAGGGGCCGCGGAAGAGGCGGAGGCGGTTGCACGGGCGCCGCCGCAGCCCTGCGTGCGCCTGCGCCTGCGCTGGGTGCCGCTGTACGCGCCCCGCGAGGCGGGCATGTCGACGGCCGTGGTGGTGGATGTGGCTGGCGTGGGCGTGTCGGTTGTGAACCAGGACCCGGAGGAGGTGCTGTACATCACGGCGGCGGACCTGCGCGCTGACATCAAGTCGTACCTGACCGGCCGCCTGGCGGTGACGGCGCGCCTGCGGCGCCTGCAGATTGACTGCCAGCTGCGGTCCAGCTTGCACCCTGTGGTGCTGGGCACCGTGGTGCCGGAGATACGGCGCGGCGCGGCGGGCGGCCATGGTGGGCGCGGTGGCCGCGGCGGACGGGGTGGCGGCGTCACACGGCGCATTGCCGCCAGCGGGCGTGGTGGTGGCGACGGCGGCGGTGATGGCGGCGGCGGTCTTGACGCGCTGGGTCTCAACCTGGTGACTGCGGCACACCCCAACATCCTGTACGTGGAGGATGTGTCCCTGCTGCTGCAGCGGCTGGCGGTAGAGGTGGATGACGAGCTGCTGGGCGCCATCCTCAAGCTGGTGTCGTCGCTGAACCTGGCGGCGGTGGCCGCCGGCGACGACGTGGCTGCCGGCCTGGGTGTCGCCAACCGGCGCATGATGTCACAGCTAGCGGTGCGGTCTGCGCAGGTGGCAGCGGTGGCAGGCGCCGCAAGCGCCACGAGCGCCGCCGCCGCTGCCGCCCCGAGTAGTGCCGCTGGTGTCGGCCGGCTGGGGCGGCAGCCGTCGTTATCGACGGTGGCACCTGCGGGGTTGGAGGTGGGGGCGGTGACGCGGGATATGTTTGCGGGGCAGCTGGGGCACCTGGACACGGCGCTGTCGCACGCGGAGGCGGCGGAGGTGGAGGCGGTGCGGCACGCGTCGCTGCTGGCGGTGGCGCCAGTGGAGGGCGAGTCGCGCATCTCCATTGGCATGCTGCGGCTGCACCCCATCGCGGTGGACATCACCTTCGTGCTGGGCGGCGACACCAGCTTCCTGGCCGAGATGCTACCTGACATCCCCGTGTTTGGCTACGCCAAGAACGTGATTGACGCGCTGGGGTCCACTCTGGCTAACATTGACCACGCGCCGCTGGCGCTGCCCTCCCTGTTTGCGCAGCACGTGTTTGAGACGACCGACATGCTGGTGTCGCGGCTGACGGGGCACTACGTACAGGGCGGCCTGCGCGAGTGGTACAAGATCCTGGGCAGCGCCGAGTTCCTGGGCAACCCGGTGGGCCTGGTGTCTGGCATGGGCCGCGACGTCCTGCGCCTGCTGTACGAGCCCGCCGCGGGGCTGCTGGACACGCCGTCCGAGTTTGGCGTCACGGTGGCCAGCAACGCGGTGGCGCTGGTGCGCAACACGACGGTGGGCGTCGTGTCTTCCGCCGCCAAGGTGCTGGGCTCCGTGTCCAAGGGCCTGCGCAAGCTGAACATGGAGCAGGAGGACGAGCTAGAGGGCCGCAAGCGCGCCAAGGCGGCACGGCTGGCGGGCCCGCCCAAGAACGTGTATGAGGGCGTGCGGCGCGGTGCCTGGGCGTTGGGCGCGGGTGTGGTGGGCGGCGTGGCGGGCATCGTGGTGGCGCCCGCGCGCGGCTTCCGGCGCGGCTTCCTGGGTGGCATGCGCGGCCTGGCGGCGGGCGTGATTGGCGTGGCGGTGAAGCCGGTGGTGGGCGCCATCGACGGCACGGTGTACACGCTGCAGGGCGTGGCCAACACGGTGGCGGAGCGCAAGGTCGCGGCGCGCCGCGACCGCCTGCCGCGCTATGTGCCGCTGTCGGGCGTGCTGGCGGTGTACTCGCCGCGCGAGGCGGAGGGCGGCGCGCGGCTGTACGTGCTGCAGGACCATGGGCGCGGCGTGGGGCACGCGTACGTGTACCACATTGACGCCGTGGCGTACCGCTCGTACAAGGTGTCGCAGTCCGCCGACATCCAGCGCCACGCCGTGCGCGAGCTGCAGGACCAGTACCTTACTTACCGCCCCGCCTTCGCCGCCGCGCCGGTGGACGCGCGGGTTGGTAGCGGCAGTGGCGCCGCTGTGCCCATCGTTGCGGGCCCACCGCCGCCTGGCGTGTGCACGACAGCCAGCGTGGCGGCCGCCGGCCGACTGTCGTCTGACCGCGCCGGCGTGTATGACTACGACCCGTCGCTTCGGTGCGTGCCGGCGGTGTCAGAGCGGATGGGCGACCGGCCGCGACTGCTGGAGGCGGGTGAGCCGCCAGGTGGCGGTGCCGCCGCTGCCACTGCTGCCGCCAGTTCTGGTGATGGTACTGCGGCGCCGCCAGCAGCAGCAGCAGCTGCAGCAGCTGCCGCCGCCACCGGGCCGAGCACGCTGGAGACGCTGGGGCAGCAGCTGGCAGGCACATATGAGTCGCCCATCCCAACGCCCTACACGCTGCTGGTCACCGACCGCTCCCTGTTCATCGTGTTTGACAAGACCAACAGTGTGGCGGCAGAGATCCAGCTGTTTGAGCTGCGGGATGACGGCAGCGGCGCGGCCGGCGACGGCGATGAAACGTCCCCCGGCGACGGCGGCGGAGGTGGCGGTGGCGGTGGCGGCGGTGGTGTGGCGGCGTGGGGTCGCGGTGCGGCGGGCGCCATTACCACCGGCTTCCGGACGGCTGCCACGCAGGTGGCAGCGGGCGTGGGCGCGGCTGCCACCCTGGTTGCGTCGCTGGCGGGCGTGCGGGGTGCGGCGGCGCGGCGGCGCGTGGTGGTTGTGCCGCTGCTATCCATGCGCGCCGACGGCCCTGTGCTCATGGTCAGCTCGCGGAAGACGGCGGAGGGGTGGGCGTTCCTGTGTGCGTCGTCAGAGGACGCCGCCACGCTGCGCCGCGTGCTGGCGCTGGCGATCAAGGGGCACAGCGAGCGCGACAAGATTGCACGCACGGAGGCGGGGGCGGCGGCGCGGCAGGCTGCGGAAGCACGCGTGTCGCGCGGCACCGTGCTGCGCGCAACGCTGGGTGCGCTGCAGGACGCCCGGAACCGTGAGCAGGCGGCGAGGTCGCGGCTGCAGCGCCTGCGCGCCGCCGCTGTGTTTGGGTTGTACACGCCGCCTGCCACGCGCGGCGAGCTGCTGGCACTACCGCTGGCGGGCGGCGCGGGTCCCGCCTTGGCAGCGTCACCAGCGTTGGCCGTGTCGGCGTCGTCGTCGTCGTCAGCGCACGCGGCGACGAGTGGCGCGGGCGCGCAGCTTGCGGCGCTGCGCACCGCGTATACTGCCGCGATGGCAGCGCCTACGGGTGGCGGCGGCGGCGGGGCAGCGGCAGCGGCGGCGGCGGCGGCGGCAGGCGCGGCGGGTGCGACGCACCCTGGCGGCGCGACGCGGCAGCACTACTACGCGGTGGCTGTGTTGGTGGAGCGGCCGCTGGCGGCGGCGGGCAGCATGCACAGCCTGCACAGCCTGATGGAGCGCGCGCGCAGCGCGGCGGGGCTGCAGGTGTGGGTGGTGCACCGGTCGTACGACGATTTTAAGCGGCTGTGGGCGGCGGTGCCGCGGTCGTGGCACACGGTGGGCGCCGCCACCGTGTTTGTGCCGCCGCTGCCGGAGCGGCGTGGCCAGTCCATGGCGGGCGTGGCGGCGGCGGGCGCCGCGAGCGGCGACTACATTGCGCTGCCGGCGGAGGCGGGCGGCGACGGCAGCTCGTACATGCTGGAGGCTCTCACCTCCGTACTGCGTGCGCTGGCGCGCGCCATGCTGGCAGAGGACGCCGCGCTGCGGAACGGCACCGCGGCGCACCGCAACGCCAAGGCTGCAGCCGCGTGGCACACGCTGCGTGGCCTGTACATGGAGTTCATGTTTGGCGCCGCACCGGCTGCCACAGTGTGACGCGCTTGTGTCCACGCGCTACCTTCTTATTCAGATATTTATTTAATTACCATATGATTGGCTTGATTGAATCGTGGGAGAATGTAAATGCGCGCGCGCGGCTGCAGCAGCCAGCTCACTTGTTGAAGATGAGGTACGGCTTCTCCACCGCCAGCTTCATGATGAAGGAGCCAAACAGGCTGTTGGCCCACGCGAACCAGGGGCGCGTAAAGTCGGTGGCGTCGTTGAAGTTGAAGCTCTCGTGCATGAGGCCGGTGCACGCGGTGGTGCCGACGAGCGTGTTGAGCACCTCCACAATCTCTGCGTCGCTCTGCGCCGTCCACCCGCGCATGATGATGGACATGGGCCAGATGTACGGCCAGCCGTTGTGTGGCCTGCGCGAGTGCGGGGTGGAGTGGGGGGCGACAGTGTTTGGTGATAGAGCGTGGCAGCGATCACCCGTCGATAGAGTCTGTGACGCACCCGCCCACACCCGCGCCGGCGGTGCCGTTGAGGAACCAGGGGTTGGCGGCGCTGAGGACGGCGGCACGCGTGGCGAGGTACAGCGCGTCGGAGCCGTTGGAGGCGCCGTAGTACGGCATGGCGAGGAGGGAGGGGATGTTGGCGTCATCCATGAACACGGCGTTGCCAAAGCCGTCCACCTCGTACGCCCACACGGTGCCGGCGGTGGGGTGGTGCATGGTGCCCCACGTCGCCATGCCCGCCTCCACCTGGCCTGCCAGCGCCGTGGCGGCCGCCGCCAGCGTGGTGGCATTCACGGCCGACAGCAGGGGTGCGACAGCGCGCAGCGCGACGGCAGCAAATGCGTTCTCTGGGATGTTGTAGTTGTAGATGGTGGCGTCGTCAGAGGCGCGGAAAGCGGTCTTGATCATGCCGGTGTACGACACGGGGAAGCCGCGCCCCTGCTCCAGCGTGTCGGTAGGCTGGCTGGTGGTGCGCTGGAAGGTGTACGCCGGCCCGCCCGCCGCGTCCTCCTGCGCCGTGTCCGCCTGCTGCGCCTTGAACGTGGCCAGGATGGTGCCCACCGCCGCCACCCACGTGGCGTTGAACGGGCTGGCGTCGCCCGTCGCGTCCCAGTACGCCGCCGACAGGCGCAGTACGTTGGCCAGCGAGTCCACCTCCCACTTGCGCTCAAACACGGCGGGCGTCATGGCAGACACCACGGTGCCGGCAAACAGGGTGGTATACGTGGCGTCGTCGGCGTGCGGCCCCTGCCCACCCAGCGCGTTCTCCTGGAACGCGTTGGCGTACGTGTCAATGAGCACGCTGCGCGCCTGCCGCCCGATCAGGCCCACCAGCAGGTCGCGCAGCGCCGAGTCGCCTGCCGCCAGGCCCAAGTACGGCAGCACCTGGTTGGTGGAGTCGCGCAGCCACATGGCCTCAATGTCGCCCGTGATGATGAACGTGTCTGCCGGCGCCGCCGCCGTCGACCCCGCCACCGGCGTGTGCGCGTACACCGTCGTGTCCAGCGCGTTGGGCAGCGCGTTGGCGAACAGCGTGCCCAGGTTGGGGTCAATGAACCGCGGCAGGTACGACGCAATGAGCGCATCCACCGCCGGCGACACGTACGTGCGCGCCGCCGGCGCCGGCCGCATGCTTGGCAACACGCATGTTGCTGTTGCTGCTGCTGCTGCTGCTGCTGGTGCTGGTGCCGTTGCTGCTGCTGGTGCGCGCGGCGATGCCTTCCTACGGCGCAAGCTGGGCGGCTGCGCTGCTGCTGCTGCTGCAGCTGCTCCGGCAGCGGCAGCGGGTTGCGTCGCCAGCATCACCGCAGCGGCAGCAGCTGCAGCGGTCGCCACCGCCCGGGCCACGTGCCGGCTACGAGCCATTCTACTTTGTGTCCACTGAACGGCGCACTCCACGTTCCACAACTTCCACGTCTGTCGCGGCAGTGTTGTCCGAGCGAGTAGTGTGTGTGTAGGGTGGACGACGAGTGTCGGGTGGTCGAGTGTGTAGGGTGGACGAGTGTGTCGGGTGGTCGAGTGTGTAGGGTGGTCGAGTGTGTACGGTGGTCGAGTGTGTACGGACGGTGGAGGACGAGTGTGTGCGTACCGGAACGGTGGACGACGAGTGTGTGTGTACAGGAACGGTGGACGACGAGTGTGTGTGTAGGGTGGGTCACTGTAGGGTGAGAGGGGAGGCGAGAGAGAGAGGCGGCAATGGCGAGGATATTCAACGCACACAGAGGGGATACCGGGAACTTAACCCCGCCAATCGCAACAAACGACGCAGTGCTACCACCTCATGACGTTATTACGCCGCCGCCATCGGTGCGTTTGTTGCCCGTATTGTTCGGTGCGGGGTGCATTACTAGACCATTGCCGCCCTAATTATAATTAACCAGGGCGCCGCATTAATGGGGCGCACGCATTAATGCGGACGATGGAAAAAATCTCCGCCGACACTTCTCTCCCTGCTGCCGCACGATTTCCGCCGTACTACCCACATCCCCACCCAGGTACTCACATGGGCAAGCGTGTTGTCTGGGTTTTTAGTGGGAAGGGCGCGTGGACGGGGACGAAAACCCACTTGGAAAAAATCTCTCTTGTCGCCTACTGGTGCCATGGGTGGTGTGGTGGTAATACCATCACAGACAACGCGACGGCGGCGTGGGGTGGAAGCGGCGGGCAGTGGCAGTATTTACAGCGGTGTAGCGTTCCCTTGCCTCCCCTTTGTTGCTACACCACTCCCTCTTGCACCATTATTGCTACACATCTCCTCTCCTCTCCTCTCCTCCTCTCTCCTCTCTCCTCTCTCCTCTGCTCTCCACTACCTACTCCCTACTACTACTTGCTCCTCTCTACTACTACTTGCTCTATCCCTCTCGCTACTACTACTCTCTCTCCTCCTCCTACTCTCTCGCTACTCTCTCCCCTCTCTCTCCCTACTACTACTGCTCTCCTCCCCTCTCCTCTCCTCTCGTACTCCTCTCCTCTACTACTACTCTCGCTACCACTCCTCCCCTCACCCCCTCATCACCCCTCATCCCTCCCTCCACCCCCGCAACCATGCTGCCGGTGTGCGGCAGCGGGCTGGTCGCCGCCCGGGCAGCGGCGCGGCTGGGCGGCGTTGTGCCGGCCACAGCAACATCAGCAGCAGCGGCGGTGGCGGCGGCAACGGCGGCCGCCCTGGCAACTCAGCCGCGGGCGCCACCGACTCCCGCGCGGGACAACCACGCTGAGACCCACCCGCCTGCGCCGCCCGGCACCCATCTGCCGCCCGAAGAAGAGCGGGCAGAGGCCTTGCCCGCGGCGGCACGCTGCCAGCCAGAACAGCGCGCCCAGCAGCGCCGCCCTACCGCAACCGACACACGCTGCTGACGCGGCGGGAGGCGCGGCCGGTGCCGGCCTCACCACGTGACTTCCGTGTCGCGCGCACCTCCTACGGCGCCGCCGTGTCGGGCTTCCGCAAGGCGTTCCGCGCCGAGGTGGCCGAGTCGCAGGCGCGCGTGGCGTCGGCGGTGGCGACGTACCGCGCCGGCGTGCGCGAGCGCAAGGCGGACGCGGACGCCACACGCGCCATGAAGAAGGCGGCGCGCGCTGCCAAGACGGCGGTGGAGTCGGCACGCGCCACCGAGTCACGGCGGTACGTTTGTCGCCCTTATTTATATGTTGCGCCACCACACATTACGTTTTAATAACCCCCTCCCCACCCCCCACCCCGCCACCATGAATGCAGGCTGCGCGGCGACATTGCGCGGCGGCAGGTGGAGCTGCGGCTGGAGCGCGAGAACGAGCGGCGGCAGGCGTGGCTGAGCGCGCTGGAGGCGGACAGCGCGCGCTGGATCCCGGAGGCGCGCATTGACGAGCTCATCACGCCGGAGGTGTTCTCCATGAAGCACGCGTGGCAGTACGAGCGCTGGTTTGAGGTGAAGGAGCGCAAGAAGTCGATGGCGGAGGCGGCGCGGCGCGCCAAGAAGGCGGGCCAGCCGCTGCGCGAGATCCTGGTGGAGGACGCCGACCGGCCGTTTGACGAGGCGTGGGAGAGCGACGGCGAGGCGGGTGACGGCGTGGCGGCGGCGCGCCCCGTGGCTGCCGCGCTGGCGGACGCCGATGCGGCGGCAGACGGCAGCGGCGCCGTAGCAGCAGCGCTGGCGCTGGCGCGCGATGCCGCGGTAGACCGCGACCGCGCCTTCCCCGAGCCGGCGCTGGACGCCGACGGCAACGCCGTCAACGAGACGAGCGACCGCGTGCGCCGCATGCGCGCCGCGGCGGGCTACCAGGTGCGTGGTGTGGTTGTTGTTGCCCTACACCACTCTGTTACACGCACGCACGCACACACGCTCTCAGCCCCACCCCCCACGCGCAGCTGTCGGAGCTGTTTGAGGGCAAGTTTGCGGAGGACATTGTGAAGGAGTACGAGGCGTACGTTGGCGGCGCGGCGGGCAGCGGGTCACCAGCAGCGGGTGGCGCCGACGACGGCGAGCGCGCGGCGGAGAACGCGTACATTGCGTTTGTGGCAGGGTCGGGGCGTCTGGAGGCGCTGTACTACGCGCTTACGCGCAAGCGCGCGCGCCTGTTCCGTGGCGGGCACACCGCGGCGGCGGCGCGCATGGAGGAGGTGTGGGGCGAGTGGCTGACAGAAGTGAACGCGCGGGCGGCGGCGGCTGCCGCGGCGGCGTCAGGTGGCGCCATCCCAGACGCCACGCACGCGGCGCTGGGTGGACGCAAGGGCGCCGCCGCCACGGCGGTGACGGAGGCAGACGTGGCAGCACTCACCAACGCGCTGTTTGGCGGCATGGCGCCGCCCGCCGCCGCTGGCGTCAAGCGCGGCCACCTGGACGAGCGCAACCTGGCGGCGGCGCGCGCAGTCAGCGAGGCGGTGGAGGGCGCGCCCGCGCCGCCCAAGCTGAAGTAATTAGTACTCGGCCGTGGCTAGGGATAGTTAGTTAGTGGAGTGGGCGAGGGGCACATAGGGTTGTTCAATGCTCGTAAGTATCATTACTACTTTGTTGTCATGTTAGAGCGTCTTATGTGGCGTCAGCCGCCTCAGCGGCAGCAGCTGGCAGGGTGACGGGCAGCAGGTAGCGCGGCTGCAACTGTGCAGTGTCATACACGGCAAACGTGTCCACGTCAAAGTCCGTGTCAGCGGCGGCGTCAGCAGGGGACAGGCACTGGACGATGCGTGGCGGTGGCGCATCGCCACCATCAGGACCGGCGGCTGGGTGCAGCCACGCCACCTCACCGCCGGCGCCGCCCGCGGCACGTAGCCGGCCAGTGCCCCGCACGCAATGGCAGCCGCCTGGCAGGGCGGTGAAGGGGCGCACCGTCGGCGTGGCGTGCTCCACGCCGGTTGCCACCTCCACCAACAGCAGCTGCAGGGGGGCGGCGCCGCTGCAGGCCGCCAGAGCGCCTGCCGCGGTGGCGTACAGGTGAACAGCGCGGCCCAGCGGGAAGCCGGTGGCGGGCAAGCCGGGCGGCGGCAGGCGGAAGCCATGCGTCAGCACGTCCAGCACGACGGCAGGCGGGGCGGCATACCACAGCATGCGGGATGGCAGTGTACCGGCAGGAAGTAGCGCTGCAGGGGGTGCGCGGTCGCGCAGCTCAAATACTACAGTGCCGGGCGGCGTACGCATGCCAGCCTTCGTGCCTGCCAGCACCGCGTCCAGGTCAGCAACCACGGATGGCGCCGTCGACGCACCCGTCGGGCGCACGTCATACCGCAAGCGCAGCCACACCCACTCAGGCAGTGACAGCGTCGGCGGCAGCGCGGCAGCAGCGGCTGCCAGCGCCTCTATTGCAGAAGACGCCGCCACCCACTGCCGCACCAGGGCGCAGGCGTCAGTTACAAACGCGCGATCAGGCACGCGGCGGTCATCGTCAGCGCGCCGCGGCGGCGGCACGCCAGCCAATACGCGGAACAAGTCTGCTGACAGCCCCACCAGCCGTGATGTCAGCGCTGCGGCACCGCCGCCGCCACCACCGCGCGCAAGCAGCTGTGCAATGTCAGACAGCAGGACGCCCGCGCGTGCCACTGCGGCGCCCGACGCAGGCACGCAAGCAGCAGCCGCCGGCAGGGCACCGTCACCCCGTGCGCCGTCGTCGGCGGCAGCGGGGCGGAACAGCGACGTCAGCAACGAGACGGTGTGGGCATCCAACACGCTCTCGTCGTCCGCCTCCACTGCCTGTGTTGCACCACTCTCATCCGGTGGCGGTGGTGTTGGGCGCACCGCCGCTGCCACCGCCGCTGCAGCCATGCTTGCCAATGTCACCGCTGGTGCAGCGGGCGCGGCTGGCGCAGCTGTGCCCGCCGCCGCATCAGCCGCCGCCTCCTGTGCACGCCGGCGCAGTGTACCCGCGCCACCGCGCATCCTCCGCGCGGGGGCCTCGCTGGCGCTGCTGCTTCCACTGCCGCTACTGCTGCCGCTGCTTGCAGCCACCTTGCGCCGCAGCGCCGTCGTGCGCACGTTTCGTCGTCCACTCTCGGCGTCGCTACCGCTGCCACTGCTGCTGCTGGCACTGCTGCTGCTGGCACTGCTGCCACTGCCGCTGCCACTGCCACTGCCGCTGCTGGCGTCGTCCCGAGTACGGCGCAGGGGCAGCCGCCGCCGAACGGGAGCCTGCTTACGAGCCGCGGCAGTGCGCCGCCGGCGCGCGGCAGCCGGTGCACTGCTGGCAGACGACGACGACTCGCTGCTGCTGGTGTCACTGCCGGCGCCGGCGCCGGCCTCAAACGCTGGCTGCGTGGCGGCAGCCTTGAAGGACACCGAGTGCGGCCAATACGAGCCCGGCACGCGCCGCCGCACCGCCGCATTCACGTCGTACACCGCCTCATTAAACGAGATGCCCCCCGTGCACTCTGCAAACATGCGCTTGAACGTTGCGATGGCTGCACGGGCGGGCGGGCGGGGGTGGCTGCTGGTGGCGGGGGCATTTACCATACATGTCACAATAAGCAAACAAACGAGGGCCACGCACCTTCATCGCGGGAGGCGGCAGGCATCAAGCTGTTGGCGGGGGTGGTGGCACCTACGCGGCCCCACTTGGCGGCAACCCAGTACGCGCCGGTGCCGGCTGCCGCCGCGCCGCGGCTCTGCGACTGCGACAGCGCGTCTCCAATGTACCCGCGCACCGCCAGCGCGCGCGCGGCATCGCGTTCCAGCACCTGCAGCTGGTAGAACTTGGGCGTGTCGCGCGCGCTGTCTGCCACGTGCAGCACCGCGTGGTACAGCATCACCGCAGTGGCGTGGTCGTCGTCGTCGTACTCGCCTGCCACCGAATGCGTCGCGCCCTTCGTCGTCACAGCATCCACCATCGCCTTGGCGCGTGCGTCCACAATGCTCGCCAGCTCCGCCACGCCGTGCCGCGTCTCGTCGTAGTCGCTCTCGTCCGTCACTTCCACGTACATGTCCTGCGAGAAGGCGTACGACACGGGCGCCGGCACGCGCTTGGTGGCGCTGCCAGGGCTGCGCTTGCCGCTAGAGCCGGGGCTGGCCTTGCTGGCACTGCCGCCGCCGCCACTCGCTGCTGCTGCGGCTGCCTTTGACCGCGCTGCTGGGGCGCGCGCTAGCCGGCCACCGCCACGCCGACGCCGCGTGAACCCCTCCGCTTCACTGCCGCTGGTGGCGTCACCGCCGCTTCCATCACTGCAACCACCCGCAGCGGCCGCCGCAGCTGCAGCTGCAGCAGCGTTGCGACGCTCCCTGGCGGCAAGGCGCTTCCGCTTCGCACCAGACACGGGCGTCTGTGCAGACGACGCCGCGGCCGCCGTGGGTGCTGCTCCGTCCGTGCTGGAGGCAGGTGAGGGTGAGCGCGCAGAATGCGCAGGCGATTGCACCCTGCATATTGGAGAAGTGTGGTGTGTGTTGGTGATGGCTGCCAAAGTAACTGAGCTGACGCGCACAGCACAGTACGTACACAACACGGCGGCGGCCACGCGCCAGTCGTGCGGCATCATCATCCTCACTGGTGTCGCCATCGTGCGCCGGCAACGGCGCAGCTGCTGGGATGGTGACAGCAGCAGCTGCCGCCGGCTTCTTGGCGCCGCCACTGCCTCGGCCACCCTTAGTGAGGGTGCGGCCTGTTGGGGGTGAGCCAGGCGTGCCGCCACCCCGGGGCGGCGCGCGATAGAACTCCAGGTCCGCCATCTGCCCGTGCGCCAGCTGCTGCTGCAGGATGGCTTTGATGTGCCGCCGCAGCGGCAGCAGGCGCGTCACCTCGTACGCGTCGCCAAACGCCTCCGCCACCGCGCGGTTGGTGCTCACGCCCTCCGTGTCTGGCAGCGCCGCCATCCAGGTGGCCACCGCGTCCCACACTGCCGCCAGCGGCGGCGCGTCCGGCGGCCACTCCATGCTTGCTTGCTTGCGTGTCGTTGGGTGGGACGAGTGGGTCAAACGATAATAAAAATATACACGCTGGCGCAACCAATGGAGTAGCAGAAACAGTATCAAATGGTGTGTTGATGCAATTGCTGTCACGTCGAATTATGCAGCGGGTGGTATAATGGTAATCGAGTTGCACGTTGTATGCGGCCGCCTACGCACCGTATCTTGTTTGCCCGCCAACTACTGACCTTGGTCGGCTGCCAACGTGCCAACGTGCCATAACCGGTGGTATCATGTTCATATGCAGTGCTATGCACTTGCGCAATATTGGTGTTCACGCCTTACACACGTACACACGCAGCTGCAATGTGGTTCATATGGTGACGCTGTGCTGCTGTATTGAATTTCCTGTGTGTTGCCATCGCGATCCATATTTACTATTTTGTAGCAGCAACACAGTAGTACGGCACACCGCACAGTGAGCTGCTGCAGCTGCTGCCCACCGAGGAGGAGGATGGCCAGCACCAGCGACACAGGTGGCACCAGTGGGAGAACCAAAAGTGACGCAAAGGTACCATGCCACCACATGCAGCTGCGCTCCCGCCGCTTCCGGGCATCCAGCCCCGACGACGTGGTGCTACTGGTGCGCCTGCTGGCCGGCAACCCAGCCACATCGGCTGCCATCCTTTGTTGCCTAAACACCGCCGATGCTAGCCACCTGCGGCGGCTGCACCCAGCGGTGGCAGCGGTTGTGGCAGATGTGCCGTGGTGCGACACGGGCACCGCGGTGGTGGATGCTGTGCGATGGCGCGCAGCGTTCCCTGCGGCGGTGGGCGTGAAGGTGGCGCCGACGGGCGGCGGTCCGGTGCCGCTTGGAGGCAGGGTGGTTAGCCTGCCGCCGTCGCTGCAAGAACTCGACATATCTTTTGCTGCATATGATTATGATTCTGCCTTGCCGGCCGGTGTGTCGCTGGCGGGTCTGACGCGCCTCAGGGTGCTGCACGCCGAGAATACTCCCCTGGATGCTGCCATGCTGGCGTCCCTGCCGCCGAGCCTGCTGGAGCTGCATGTGGCACACTGCAGTAAGCTTCACGAGGGCGCGTCGTTTGCACACCTGCCCGCGCTGCACACACTGGGCGTCTCCTACACATACATGGACGACGCGCCGCTAGCCAGCATGCCGCCATCCCTGGTGTCCCTCCATGCTTGTGCGTGCGTGTTCCTTACGCCCGCCGCGGTGCTGCCGCCCCTGCCCGCGTTGCGGCTGCTGGACGTCAGCCGCACCAGCATTGGGGACGCGCTGGTGGCCAGCTTGCTTGCTGCCTTGGTTGAGCTGCGGCTGTCAAGTTGCTGCCGCGTGACGCCTGCTGCCACGTTGGATCATTTGCCGGCGCTGCGAGCACTGCACAGCTATGGCACAGACCTGGCGCCTGGCGTGCTTTCTGCCTGCCGCGCGCGTGGGTGTGCCGTGCCAGTGGCAGGGGGGCTGCGCGGGGCCCGGGGCTTTGTTCAATCAGTTGCGCTGCTGGCAGAAGGGCGGGCGGCACGCGGCGGCACGCGGGGCAGGGGAGCAGAGGCGGGTGGGGCCGGGGGCGGAGGGGTGGCGAACTTGGGTCTGACTGCAGGCAGTGACGTACATGCGCTGGCGGCGCTGCGGGATGGACACCGCCTGGCTGCCGGCCTATGGAATGAGGGTGTGGAGATATGGGAGGTGGGGCCGGTGCCCCCCGTGCGCACAGCAAAGGTTGACTGCGGCTATTGCGGTGTGTTGGCTTTGTTGGTGCTCCCTGCTGGCCACCTCGCTGCCGGGTGCGAGGACAGCCGTGTGCGGATTATTGACGTCGATACGGGCGCCGTGGTGACAAAGCTGGAGGGGCACACGGACAGGGTGAGGGCGTTGGCTGCGCTGCCCGACGGTTCGCTGGTCAGCGGGTCGAACGATCGCACGGTGCGGGTGTGGGATGTAGGCACGCGGGCGTGTGTCGCGACGCTGGCGGGGCACAGCGGTTGGATAAGTGCGCTGGCGGTGCTGTCCGACGGCCGGCTGGCCAGCGGGTCGGCCGACGGAACGGTACGGTTGTGGAATGTGGGCACACGCACCTGTGTCAGCGTACTGTCTGGGCACACAGATCGTGTGATTGCACTGGCTGCGCTGCCTGACGGCCGCCTGGTCAGCGGGTCTTACGACCGCAGCAATCGGGTGTGGGACACGCGGCCTGCCGCCATGGCCCCTGCCAGCCACGCCGCGGGCACCGTTCCGATGGTAGCATTTGCACACGGATTGCTCACTCCATCTGTGTTGCTGCCGCTGCCGGACGGCCGCCTTGCATGCACTGGAAAACGCGCTGTGCACCTGTTGCACGTGCCGCTGCCTGCGCCGTATGAGTAGGGCGGCCGGGCACAACAGCTGCTTGTTTCTTGTGATTGTTGCGGCTTTGAAAGGGACGTGTCAACGAGGGGGGATCACGCTACCATGGCGGCCGGCAGGCACAGCAGGTAGATGGTACCGTCGGCGGCGGCAGCGTACAGCTGGCGGCCATCAGCGACTGCCGCAATGGTAGTGACGGCCGTGCCCAGCGGCAGCGTGCACGGGCGCACCATCGGGGCGGACTCCTCCGTCTCCAGCCAAGTGGCATCGCAGGCACCACTGCGCGCGGCGCCGCCGCTGCCACCGGCGGCGCCACCCGGCGCTGCGGCGCCGCCCGGCTCTACAGTGTCGACGGGGTCGCTGGAGCTGGTGCTGGTACCGGCGCCGGCAGCGCCTCCGCCAGCGCCAGCACCAGCAGGGCCGCTGCCACAGACGCTTGACGGTAGCGGCAGCGGGCGGGGCAGGTAGTGCGGCGCATTGTGCACGTAGACGGTGGAGGTGCCCACAACATCCATGCCCAGTGACATGAACAGGTGCGGTGCGTCGCGCGTCGCCAGGATGCTGCCGCCCGTATGCTCCCGGCGCGCCATCTCGCGCTGCACGCGGTGCATGGGGCCGACGGCGGTGGCCAGCAGGTGGAAGTCGTGGTCGCGCACCTGGAAGCAGTCAGCGAACAGCAGCAGGATGCGGCGGGCGTCGTGCAGCATGGTGAGCGCGGTGGGCATTGGCGCGTCCACCAGCACCTGCGTGCCCGTCACCAAATGCACCAGCCGCCACACGCCCGCCTGCGCAACCACCAGGTTGTGGCCCGCCACCTCCAGCACCTCGACGGGCTGTGGCAGTATGGCCACCACGACGGTGCGCGGCGTGTAGTCACCGTCCAGTGGCACCACGCGCACTGCCAGCGTGCGGACGGCGACGTGTGGCAGCGCCTGTATGCTCACCCACCAATCCTCCAACGCCGCCCGCGACGGCGTGGTGCCCACGCACCGGAGGTTACGCAGGCGGATGAGCGCGTTGTTAACGGCGTTGGTGTTGGTAGCGGCCTCCAGCTCCGCGTCCGGCAGCGTGGCTACCAGGGAGGGCGGTGCGGGCACAAGCAGGGCACCGTGCGTCAGCGCGAGGGCTGCGGCAGAGTGTGAGCTGGCGCGCACCAGGACGGCGCCGCCTGACACACGCATGTCCACGACCTCAGACGCGTAGTCCACCCAAACACGGCGCCACGTCGTCATGTCCCATACGCTGTAGACCTCGTGTACGCCGCGGCAGGAGCGCGTGAGCGCCATGTTGGTGCTGGCGTTGAGCTCCACAAACGCCTGCCCAGCCAGCGTGTCGTCCGCAAGCTCGTGCCGGCACGCGGCGGCGACGCTCTCGCCGCGCTGCAGCGCCGCCAGCGGCAGCGCGCGGACGGCCATGTGGCGCCCGCGACACGCCAACGCCCACTCGCAACACGCCATCTTGATGCACATCACCAGCTCAACGCTGCCGCCCACTGGCACGGCGTGTGCCAACACGATGTCCTCGCCGTCATTCAGGTTGAGGAACACGGTACGCGTGCCGCCCGGCGGCGGGTTGTCCAGCAGCACAATGCCCAGGCCGCACGCCGTTAGGACGACCATGCCACCCGGCACCGGCAGCAGCGCGGTCACCTTCACGGGCTTCAGCGACCCGTCCGCCTGCGTGCGGCGTGCTGCAAAGTCGATGGTGTGGCGCCCCGCTGCCCGTGCTGCCGCCTTGGCGCTCGCCGCTGATGCAGCTTCTAGCGTGGCTGGCGTCTTCAGCACGCTAACAGCGTCTGCGCGTGCCGACGGCGGCGTGCGCACCGGCGTCGTGGGTGCGTCACCACTACCACCACCACCGCCGCCGCCGCCGCCGCCGCTGCTGCTCGTACCTCCGCCTCCAGGAGGGACGACGCCACCACTGGCATCCTCGCCGCTCATGGCACCGCTCCCGTCCCTATCAACTGGTGTCGCTGCCCCACTTGCATACACGCGCTGCGACGTTGCCGGGCTATGCACGACTGGGGGCGCGGATGACGTGGCGGTTGGCACGACGGGAGAGTGCCGGCCCCGTGTCGCTGCCGCTCCCACAGGAACCCCACCGGTGGCAGCCACGATGGCGGTCACGTCGGCGACCGTGTGCACAACGGGTGCTGCTGGCGCGCTGCCGCCGTCCGCGTCGCTGCTGACGGTTGCCATGGCGGCGTGGAACGCGGCCTGCCGACGTGACGCGTCACCGGGCGGGCAAGGCAGCGCGCGCCCACGTGCGCCCAGCCGGCGGCAGCGGTCCAGCATGTAGCCGGTGAACAGGGAGGACGCGTAGGCGTCTACCAGGTGGCCCCACTTGGTCGCACCCTCCGCCTCATCCTCGTAGTCCATGCACATCAAGTCGGCAGCCCAGTCGGCGGTGCCAAGCACCACCTCCGCATCTAGCCCCACCTTGCCGCCCTCCATCACTGGTAGCTCGCCGGTGATCATGGCGTGCGCTGCGGGAACCAAGGACTTGTACTGCTGCGCCCACCGTGCCAGCCACGTCGCGAACTCGGCGCCACCGTCAGTGACCTTGAGCTCCGTGTGCGCGTCGTACACGCCCGCAACAATGGCATCTTGCAGGTGCAGCAACGCGTGCGCAAACGCGTCGGCCAGGATCACGGCCTGGCGCACCAGCTCCTCGCGCAGCGGCTCGGTGCCCGTGGTGACGTCAATGGCGTCAAGCACCATGCCCGCCAGGCCCGACACGCAGGTGGCGACCGGGCCCAAGGGGCCCGTCGTAGGCCCCTGCGTCACCTCCACGCCAGCCACAATGGCGTGAAACGCAAGGACGGGGGCGACCAGGTGGCGCAACTGCTGCACACTGTACACCGTGTCCATGGCGTAGTCCATGAACGCCGTCGCTGGTGTGAGAGGCCCGCGCCGCACCAGCGGCCATACGCAGCCCTCGTACGCTGCCGCGTCGTTAGCCAGCGACCGCGCGTAGCGGCAGGTGGCAGTGAGCGCCATGAAGTCGGCGCTGCCCAGGAAGCTGGCCACCTTGATCAACGCGCCGTCCGCCGTGTTCAGCAGGTGCGACGACGTCTTGCGGGTGCGCATGCTGGACGGCATGCGCACCCACGACAGGTTGCTGCCGTCGGTGGTGGAGGAGCCAGCGTCGCTGCTGCCGCTGTCACCATGGTTGCAGCTGGCGCCGTCACCGCTGCTCAGTGCGCCAAGCGGCTCACCCGCGCCCGTCGCCGCAGCGCACGCTGCCACTCCTGCCGCGCCGCCGCCACCTGATGCCGCCATCGCGCCACCGTTGGTTGGGTTGCACAGCGTGGGGTACACTGCTGCGCACTGAAATTGCAGCTGCCAATGGGAGTGCGTGATAGCAGTGTGTTCTTTACAGTGGCGCGGCAGGGCGGCAGGGCGCGGCAGGGCGCGACAGGGCGCGCGGCAGGGCGCTGATCTGGCTGCCGGTGCGCGTTGCCAAATTACGCCAACGCCAGAACCCAAGCGGTGTGCACGCACTGCAAACCACAATCTAAATTGTAATCAAGAATTGTCGTGCTGTTTGCAGCGCGGCAGGCGCCGTGGTTCTGTCTGTGCGTCATTTAGGTGGCGGCTGGCCACCGCGGACCGGCAGTGCCATGCCAGCGGCCAAGGTTGCCGGTGTCCCACATGAACTTGAACACCCCTTGCCAGTGACAAAACCCCACACTCACCGTGCGGCAGGCGGCGGAACCTCTAACAGGTACACTGCCCCATCGCCATCATCGTCAAGGTCGTAAACAAAGGCGGTGAATAGGTCGCGTTCCTCACCCGCGTCAGCGCACGCGAGGCGGCCATCCGGCAGCGGCACCAGCGCTGCCACGCCATGGGCCAGCCGCTGCAGGACACTCACTGGTGCAGCGCCAGCTGCGCGGCTGCTGGTGACCGCTGCTGCTGGCCGCGTGTCCCATACCCGGATGACGCCATCGGCAGACGCGGTCGCAAGGCGGCCGTCAGGCAGCGCAGCCAGTAACGGCGCAAGACGCGTGTGTGTCAGCAGTCCCACGCAGATGCGCGCGTCCACGTCCCACAGCCGCACTCCGCCGTCGTTTGCACCGCTGGCCAGCCGGCCATCGGGCAGCACCGCCAGCGATATCACGGGGGAAGGGTGTGCCAGCACGCCCACACAGGTGCACGCATCCACGTCCCATAGCCGCACGCTGGCGTCGTACGACGCACTGGTCAGGGTACCGCCAGGCAGGGTCAACAGCACGGACAAGCTCAAGGTGTGTCCCCGCAACTCCGCTACCACAGTATCATCCGCAGGCGCCTCCACATCAACGACCCGTACCACCCCATCCGTGCACCCAGCTGCGAGGCGGCCATCGCGCAGTGTCGCAATCGTCGACAAGCTGCTGCGGATCCAAATGGTTGCACAGCGCCGGGGTGCGGCACCCAAATCCCACACCACAATGCCCCATTCTGCACCGTTAATCACGGCGACGGCCAGGCGGCTGTCAGGTAGTGCTGTCACTGCAAACCCGCGCCGTTCCTCAAACTCCGCTGTCGCCTTCCCCTCGTCCGCCACATCATTCCACACCCGCACCTCGCCTCCCTTCCCACAACTTGCCAGCCGGCCATCTGACAGCACCGCCAAGCTGGCCACAGTGGAACGATGACCGGCTAGCTTGCCGGTTGCAGGCACGACACAGCCACGAGCGCGGCAGGCGGCAAGCGTGGCGGACGCGAGATCGGTGCCTACGCTGTGCAGCAATCGCAGCGCGCGCACGTGGTCCAGCGTGGCGGCGGGCGTCAATTTGCAGCAGCCAGCCAGCCGCAGCTCCTCAAGACCCGCTGGCAGGCTGCCTACCAGCGTGTCCCCTACCGCGGTGTCGCTCACATCCAGCAGTGTCAGCGCCGGCAGGTGCGGCAGCGACGCGGCAGGCGTCAGACCGCGACAAGAGCTTGCGTCGAGGAACACTAGCGACGGTGGCATACTTGCTAGCGTGCCGTCGCCGATGGCGTTCTTGGACACGTCCAGCGTGCGCAGCGCTGGGAGGTGCGCAAATGACGTCGCCAGCGTCAGCCGGCTGCACAGTGCCACATCCAGCTCCACCACGCCCGGCGGTAGGGACGCCAGCGTGGCAGTATCCAGGACGCTCTTGGAGGCGCGCAACGTCCGCAGCTGGCTCAGGTGCGCCAGTGACGTACCAACCCGCAGGTTGCGTATGCCCGCCAAGTCCAGCTCTTGAAGGCAAAGCGGCAGCCCACCAGCTCCGCCCTCAAGCACCTTTGTCCAGCTGGCGTTCAGCGACGTCAGCGCCGTCAGATGCGCAAGGCTGGCACCTCCAGTCAAGTCAAAGCAATGCGTTAAATCCAGAGCGCATAGGGAGGCCGGCAGGCGGATGAGCAGGTCGTCAGTGGCATCTACATAGTTGCGCAAGCTGAGGTGCGTGACGCCTGCCATCGCCGTCAAGTTCCCCTTCAGACCGCAACCCGGAGCCAGTCTCGCGCCAACTGCCGCTGGCAGCGCCGCGCGCCACCGCACCACATCATGCACCTTGGGGTCCATGTCACACCACGGCACGCCCGCCACAACGTCCGCCGCCGCGGGATGCAGCCGCCGCAGGGTGCTGGCATCGATGGAGTTCAGGCAGGAAAGGACTGCAGCGGCTGTCGCTGGGTTGCCCGCCAGCACGCGCACCAGCAGGGGCACGTCGTCTGCTGCCGCCATGCTTGTCGCCTGCCGCCACTGCCACTGGGCGCCCAAACGAATCCACAGTTGGTGGTGGGGTGTAAAAATATGGATATTGCGTGCCAACCAAAGGGAACACGGTACCACCACACCAGAGTAGGCCGGTTAAAACAATTGCGCATGCGTGTGTGTGCGCGGGTGGCGTGAAAACACAATTCGCGGGTGTGTATATGATGGGCAGAATGGGCCTGGGTGCTTCTGCCACCTTGCCAGTGGAGGCAGCGAGAGCAAGATACGGCGCACCACCGCCTACGCACACGAGCGCTCATTGCTGATTCGCACTCACGCAAGTGCCGCAACGCCCACGAGCAGAAGTAGGAACCCACATACTGCAGCAGACGCGCCTACCAGTTTGTTTAAGACAGCGCCATGGCGGAGGAGTATGTCATCTCGCTGGCAGATGTGGAGGCGGCAGCGAGCCGGATCAGCGGCGTCGTGCGCACCACGCCGCTGCTCACCTGCACCGCCTTTGACGGCTGGGCGTCGGCGCCAGTGAGCAGCAGCGGTGGTGGAAGTGGCGGCAGCGGTGATGGCAGTGGCGGCAGCACTGCCGGGCGGCGGCGCGTGTACTTCAAGGCAGAGCCGTTCCAGCTGTCGGGATCATTCAAGGCGCGCGGCGCCAGCAACGCGGTCATGTCGCTGACGGCGGAGGAGGCGGCGCGTGGCGTGTGCACGCACAGCAGCGGGAACCACGCGCAAGCACTGGCTGCGGCGGCGGCGGTGCGCGGAATCCCCGCCACCATCGTCATGCCGCGCGACGCGCCCGCCATCAAGCGCGCCGCGGTGGAGGGCTACGGCGGCCGCGTGGTCACCTGCGAGCCGACGCAGGCGGCACGCGAGGCGGCGGCGGCGGCGGTGGCGGCAGAGACGGGGGCACGGTTTGTGCACCCCAGCGAGGATCCGCTGGTGATTGCGGGGCAGGGGACGCTGGCGCTGGAGATGTTGGCGCAGGTAGCGGACGCACCACGCGCGGCGTGGGAGGCCGGTCGGCCAGCAGACGCGCCGGCATTTGATGCCGTTATTGTGCCGGTGGGCGGCGGCGGCATGATCAGCGGCGTGGCGACGGCGCTGCGTGGGCGTGACCCCCGCATCCGCGTGTTTGCGGCGGAGCCCGCGGCGGCGGACGACGCGGCACGCAGCAAGGCGGCGGGCGCCATCTGCAAGCACGCGACGCCGCCCGTGACCGTCGCCGACGGCCTGAAGACGACGCTGGGGCCGCACACGTGGCCGGTGGTGCGCGACCTGGTGGAGGACGTCATCACCGTGCCGGAGGCTGCCATCATTGCCGCCATGCGCCTCGTGTACGAGCGCCTGAAGGTGGTGATTGAGCCCAGCGCCGCCGTCGGCGTGGCTGCCCTGCTGTCTGACGAGTTCCGTGCCCTCCCCGGCATCACCCGTGTTGGCGTCGTGCTGTGTGGCGGCAACGTGGATCTGGACGCCCTGCCGTTCCTGGCGTCGCGCCCGCCTGCTGCTTAACTATCGATAGCTAAGCTGCCTCCAATTCAATAAATACCGGTAATTACACCTACCCTACAGGGCCGACATACATCATCACCACCACTGGCGCAGACGCACCCAGCGGCGGTGGCATTGTCACAAAGTGGCGCCTACTGCGCCGTCCAGCCGCCGTCCATGGGCATGGCAATCCCCGTCATCTGCGCCGCGGCGGACGACGCCAGCATGACCGCCAGGGCGCCCAGGTCCTCCGGCTTCACAAACTCGCCGCTAGGCTGCTTCTCCAGCAGCAGCTCGCGCTTCGCCACCTCCGCCGGCTTGCCCGTCTCGCGCGCGCGCTTGTCAATCTGCGCCTGCACCAGCGGCGTGAGCACCCAGCCGGGGCAGATGGCGTTGCAGGTGACGCCGGAGCCCGCCGTCTCCAGCGCCACCGCCTTGGTGAGGCCCACCAGGCCGTGCTTCGCCGCCACGTACGCCGACTTGTGCGCCGACGCCACGAGGCCGTGCACGCTGGCAATGTTGATGATGCGGCCCCACTTGCGCTCCCGCATGCCCGGCAGCGTGGCGCGGATGAGGTGGAAGCACGACGTCAGGTTGATGGCCAGGATGTCGTCCCACTTGTCGGTCGGGAAGCTCTCCACCGGGCTGACGTGCTGGATGCCCGCGTTGTTCACCACAATGTCCACCCGCCCGTACGTGTCGGTCGCCAGCTTCACCAGGTCCGCAATCTCGGCCGGCTTGCCCATGTTCTGCGTGCCGATCACCACCTGTTG
>Ga0066256_1000226_pt1 | contig 229875 bp, 219 predicted proteins | sample ThiBio_1000_biof_FD_87107 | JGI IMG/M metagenome (GOLD analysis project Ga0066256, IMG submission 87107) | Wastewater bioreactor microbial communities from Cape Town, South Africa - Thiocy_expt_1000_biof (version 2) | ecosystem: Engineered > Bioreactor > Thiocyanate-remediating >...
GGCGGCCGAAGGCGCGCCGTTCATCCAGAGCCACATCATCAACGTCACCGAGAAGGCGTTTGACGACTTCGCTGCGTCCGGCACCGACACCGCCGCCAACCGCAAGATTCTCGGTCTGAGCTGAAGAACAGGCGCGGGGTCCCACCACGCCCGGGTGTCACCCTGGGCGCGGCGGGACTTTCGCCAACAACACAAGGGAGCAGGAACAAAAATGGCAGAGAACGGCGCTCCGCGCATTCGCCTGGGTATGGTCGGTGGCGGCACCGGTGCCTTCATCGGCTACGTTCACCGTGTCGCCGCCCGCATCGACGGCGACTATGAACTCGTCGCGGGCGCGCTGTCGTCCAACGCGGCGACCGCACTCGAAAGCGGCAAGAACCTCGGCCTCGCCGAGGACCGCATCTACACCTCGTACGAGGAGATGGCCGCCAAGGAATCCGCCCGCAAGGACGGCATCCAGGCGGTGTCTATCGTCACACCCAACCATGTGCATTTCGGCCCGGCCAAGGCCTTCCTCGAGGCCGGCATCCACGTCATCTGCGACAAGCCGCTGACCTCGACGCTGGACGACGCGCGAGCTCTGGCGGCGATCAAGCCGAAAAAGGGCGCCAAGTTCCTCCTCACCCACAACTACACCGGTTATCCGCTGGTGCGGCAGGCGCGTGAGCTGGTGAAGTCGGGCGCTCTGGGCAAGATCCGCGTGGTGCAGGTCGAGTACCCGCAGGATTGGCTCACCAACGCCACCGACCCCGGCAACAAGCAGGCCAGCTGGCGTACCGACCCCAAGCGCTCCGGCGCCGGCGGCGCCATCGGCGACATCGGCACCCACGCCTACAACCTGGCGCGTTTCGTCACCGGCCTGAAGACAGAGGCGGTGAGCGCCGAGCTCACCAGCTTCGTCAAGGGGCGCAAGCTCGATGACGACGTGCAGATCAAGCTGCGCTTTGCCGGCGGCGCCAAGGGCATGCTGTGGGCAAGCCAGGTCGCGGTGGGCAACGAGAACGGCCTGCAACTGCGCGTCTATGGCGAGAAGGCCGGTCTGGAGTGGCGGCAGGACAACCCGAACTACATGTGGTTCACCGAGTTCGGCAAACCCAAGCAGCTGCTGACTCGTGGCGGCGCCATCTCGGCTCCGCCCGCCGCCGCGATGAATGTCCGCATCCCGGGCGGCCACCCCGAGGGCTATCTCGAGGCGTTCGCGACGCTCTACAGCCAGTTCGCCCAGGTTATCCGTGGCGAGGGCAAGGACGTCGCGGGGCTGCTCCCCAGCCTCGCCGACGGGGTGGAAGGCATGGAATTCATCATGGCCTCCGTCGCTTCGTCGAAGGCCGACGGCAAGTGGACCAAGCTCAGCGAAGTTTGAGACTGAACGGGGCGGCAGCCCGGCGGTTGCCGCCCCCACCCGTTTTTGGTTTCCCTGCCGCTTGCGGGGAGGGGACACGGGATGGGGGACCGCTCGCGAAAACCCATCGCGGGTCTACACCCACGCCAGCACCGCCCCCCAGACCAGCACCAGCCCCGACGCCGTCAGCCCGATCAGCACGACGCGCCTGAACCCCACCGTGGTCAGCCGTTTGAACACCAGCACGCCCAGGATCGCGAACGGCACCAGTGTGCCGCCGGTCAGTGCCAAAGCCCCGACCATGCCGGGCTCGATCGTCCCGGCGATCAGGTAGACCGTCAGCGTCGCGGTATGCATGGCGATATTGAAGCCCTGCAGCACGCCACGCTGCTCGTCCTTGCTCCAGCCGCGCAACGTCGTCCATAGCGTCGGCACCGGACCGGAGATCGCCGCCATGCCGCCCAGCACGCCGCCGATCCAGCCGATCGCCGCGTCGGCCAGTCGTCCGCCCCAACCGAACCGGATGTCCGGCCGCAGCAGCAGCATCAGCGGACAATAGGCGACGAGGAACAGCCCGAGCCCGAATTTGAACAGGTTGGGGTCGGCCGCGCCCACCAGTTGCGCGCCGATCGGCACCCCGATCAGTCCGCCGACAATGAACGGCAGCGCCGCCCTGATGCTGAAACCGCGCCAGACGAAGGGCAGGGTCACCAACTGTCCGACCAGCGAGCCGAACACCGACAGCACCACGGCGAGCCTGGGGTCGACGCCCCACGCCCAGACCGACAGCGCCACCAGCGCGAAGGCAAAGCCCGAGACGCCCTGCGCGAACCCGGCCAATGCCGCTCCAGCGGCGATCAGCACCAGGGTCTGGTCCATGACTTAGCGCCGCCTGTTCGGCCGGCCCGCGGCGGTGGCCGGCGCGACCGAACGATCCATGCGCTCGACCTTGAACCCCGCCTCGCGGAGCAGTGTCGGCACGCCCACCGGACCGGCCAGGTGCCCGGCGCCGACGATGATCATCGCGTTATCGTTGTCGGCCAGCATCTGGGCGATCTGCGTCGTCCAGCGCCGGTTGCGGTCGCCCAGCATGCGCTTGTAGATCGGCGTATCCACCGAGCCGAACGCTGCGTTCATCACCTCGCCAAGCGCTTCGACATTACCCGCGTGCCACAGCTCGGCGAGCGTACCAAGCGCCTGGTTCGGGTCGTCGGCGCTCTCGATGGTGCGCATCAGCGATTCGACCTGCACCGCCTCGGGCACGCCGGCAAACATGCGGAACTGGGTCTCCGAAGTCTCGAGTTCGCGCCGCCGGTCGACGGAAATCTCGTCGAGCAGCACCAGTTCAACTCCGGCCTGCCGGCCCAGCCCGCCCGAGGTGAGCGAGGCGCTCATCAGCGTCAGCTCGGCCATCCACGGCCGCAACGGCTCCACTTGCTCGCGCAGCAGCCCGTGCTCGTCGAGGAAGGACTGCAACCGGTCCTGCTGCGCAGTCGTCAGGTAATCGCTGAGCTGCCGCCCGTCGCGGTTGGTGCCATAGAGGATCGAGAGGCGAGTGATCGTGGCGTAGGCATCCATGTCGAGCACGATCTCGAAATAGACATGCTCGGCCGCCGCGAGCGCCGCATCGAAGCCTTCTGTCCGCCAATCGCGGTCTTTATCGAGAATGTGGATGGAGCCGAACAGCCAGACCGAGCTGTCGCCGTCGCTGACCCGCCAAAGTGCCGGGGCTGCCAACGCCGCTGCCGGAGCCAGCCCGGCAACGAACAACAGCAGCAACAGGGTGCGGCGGAGGAGGCTCCTCATCGCCGCGCGCCCTTCAATGGGTCCAGGGCGTCTTGCGATCGGCGCGGAAATTGTCGGAGTAGATGGTGCGCTTCACCGTCGACTTGTGCTCCGGCATCACCTGGTAGGCGATGCCGTTCTTGTGCGCGTAGGCCTCGGCTTCTTCGAGCGTCTCAAAGGTGAGCCGAATCTGCGCCCGGGTATCGGTGGTCGAGGTGTACCCCATCAGCGGCTCGATCGTGCGTGCGGCGGCCGGCTCGTAGGTCAGGATCCATTCCTTGGATTTGCCCCGGCCGGACTGCATGGCGTTGGGCGCAGGCCGGTAGATTCGTGCCGTCATCGCTTCCTCGTCGAGCGTCTGTTCGCAGCGCCTTCGAACCGGAAAGTCTCGCGACCTTCCCGAAAGCGCTCCAGTGGTCGGGGCAGAGTGATTCGAACACTCGACCCCCGGTTCCCAAAACCGGTGCTCTACCAGACTGAGCTATACCCCGAACTGTCGCTCTTCCGTTATCGGGAGTTGCTGCAAAGAGCAAGCTGGGCAAGCCATTTGACACCCGTTGACGTCGCGCCCCCTCTACGCCGACAAGAGCGGCATGATCGATCTGGGCAAATCCTGGCCACTTGGCCTCAGCCGCCGCAACGCGCTCTGGTTCGCGCTGGGCTTTGTCGTGCTGATCGCGGCGCTCTACTGGCTCGATCGGCCCATCTCCGCCTGGGGACAGGCGCTGCCGGACGGCGTGCGGGCGGTGTTCTTCCGGATCACCCAATGGGGCAAGTCCGACTGGATCCTGATCCCGAGCTTCATTGCCTGGCTGGTGGCCTGGCTGTTGTCGCTGCTGACGCGCGATACGCTCCGCCTGGCGCTGCGCGAACTGGCGGCCCTGGCGGGCTTCATCTTTGTCGGTGTAGGCCTCACCGGGCTGGTCGCCACGCTGCTCAAGCGCGGCATCGGTCGTGGCCGTCCCGAGACCTGGAGCCTCGAGGCGCCGCTCAGTTTCCAGCCGCTCAACTGGAGCGCCTATAACTACCAGAGCTTCCCGTCCGGGCACGCCACCACGGCCTTCTCGCTCGCGGCGGTCATCGCCTTCATCTGGCCCAAGGCATTCTGGCCCGCCATGCTGCTGGCCACGCTGGTCGCCGTGTCACGGGTGATCGTCGGCGAGCACTATCCCACCGACATCACTGCCGGAGCGATTCTCGGTACTCTGGGCGTCTATGCCATACGGCAGCTGTTTGCGGCGCGCGGCTGGCTGTTCGTCGCTCATGCGGAGGGCCGTACCGAACGAAAGCCGTTCGCGGCCCTCCGGGCCCTGTTCTTCAGGCGATAGCCCGATAGCGCTGCAGCGCCGCGCTCATATCGGCCTTGAGATCGTCGAGACTCTCGAGCCCGACATGCACCCGGAACAACTGCCCCACCGCAGTCCACGGCACTGCGGTGCGGATGTTGGTCGGATCGAACGGGATACAGAGGCTCTCGTAGCCGCCCCACGAATACCCCATGCCGAACAGCTCGAAGCCGTTGACCATCGCTGCCAGCGCGCCGCGCGAGCGCTTCTTCAGCCGGAAGGTGAAAAGGCTCCCGGCGCCGGTGAAATCGCGCTTGAAGATCGCATGGTCGGGGTGGTCGGGGAGGGCAGGGTGATACACCTCCTCGACCTCCGGCTGGCCCTGCAGCCACTCGGCGAACGCCACCGATTGGGTGGCATGATGCTTCATCCGGACGGCCAGCGTCCTGAGGCCGCGCAGCGTCAGGTATGAGTCGTCGGGCGAGATCGCCACGCCGAGGATGCGGTGCGTCCGTTTCAGCCGGGTCCACAGCTTCTCATTGGCCGAAACCGTGCCGACCATGGCGTCGGAATGGCCGACAAACATCTTGGTCGCTGCGTGCATCACCATGTCGGCGCCCATTTCCAGCGGCCGGTGATAGAGCGGCGTCGCCCAGGAATTATCGACGATCACCGTGATGCCACGCGCCCTTGCCGCTGCTGCGATCGCCGGCAGGTCCTGCATTTCGAAGGTCAGCGAGCCCGGGCTCTCGACGAACACCGCCTTGGTCCGCTCGGTGAACAGCGCAGCGATCCCGGCCCCGATCCGCGGGTCGTAATAGCGAGTCGTCACGCCGAAGCGCGCCAACCCCTCGCTTGCGAACGTGCGCGTCGGCTCGTAGGCGGAGTCGGTCATCAGCAACTCGTCGCCGGCTGACACCGCCGCCAGCAGCGCGGTGGAAACCGCCGAGAGTCCGGACGGCGCGACGATCGTCCCGGCGGCGCCCTCGAGTTCGCTCACCAGGTCGCACAGCGCCCGCGTGGTCGGGTTGTCGTTCCGCCCGTAACGGTAGGGCGCCTTGTAATCCTCCAGTTCGTCCAGGGTCTTGAACAGAATGGTGGAACCCCGGAACACCGGCATGTTCACGAAGCCCAGATGCTCGTCCGACGCACGTCCGGCGTGCGTCAGGATGGTTTCCATCGACGCGGTTTTGCCGCGTTCGCCGTCGTTTTTCGTCATCTCACACTCTGCCCAAAACGCAGTCATCAAGAAAATCTGGGCAAAAAACAGTCAGGTTTGCTGCCCCAATTCGGCCATGGAGCTTGACGCAACCGTCAATTGCCGCTTCGATGCTTAACAGCATCACATCCGCCCTCCAAGGCGGAGGTGCCGCCGGGCAAACGGGCTGGGGCCCTGTTGTCCGGGCGAACAGGGTCAGGAAACAAGGTAATAACAATGATCAAATCGCTTCTTTCCGTCGCGCTCGCGGCAGGCCTCGGCCTTGCCGCTTCGGGCGCGTACGCACAGACGACGACGTCGGCGACGCTCGATGCGGTCAAGGCCAAGGGCTACATCCAGTGCGGTGTGACCGGCGGTGTGCCGGGCTTCTCCGCTCCGGATGCGAATAACAACTGGTCGGGCCTCGAAGTCGACTATTGCCGCGCGCTGGCCGCGGCGATCTTCAACAACGCAGACTCGGTCCGCTACACGCCGCTCACTTCGCAGGAGCGCTTCACCGCGCTGAGCGCCGGTGAGATCGATGTGCTGTCGCGCACCACGACCTGGACGATGAGCCGCGATACCCAGCTGGGCATCAAGTTCGTCGGCACCATGTTCTATGATGGCCAGGGCTTCATGGTCCGTAAGGCCGACAACATCGCCTCGGCGCTCGACCTGGGCGGCGCCGCCGTCTGTATCGAGTCCGGCACCACCACCGAGCTGAATGCGGCCGACTACTTCGCTGCCAACAACCTCGAGTTCAACACCGTGGTGTTCGTCGATCAGGACGAAGTGGTGAAGGCCTACGAAGACGGCCGCTGCGACGTTTACACCACCGACTCGTCGGCCCTGGCTGCCGAGCGTTCGAAGTTCGCCAACCCGGCCGACCACATCATCCTGCCGGAAATCATCTCCAAGGAGCCGCTCGGCCCCGTGGTGCGCCAGGGCGACGATGGCTGGTTCAACATTGCCCGCTGGACCTACTACGCACTGCTCGAAGCCGAAGAGCTCGGCGTCAGCTCGGCCAATGTCGACGAGATGCTGGCCTCCGACAATCCGGCGATCAAGCGCCTGCTCGGCGTCGAAGGCGACTTCGGCACCCCGATCGGCCTGACCAAGGATTGGGCCTACCAGATCATCAAGCTGGTCGGTAACTACGGCGAAGTCTACGACAAGCATGTCGGTCCGAACACGCCGATCGGTCTCGCCCGCGGCCTGAACGCGCTGTGGAAAGACGGCGGCATCCAGTACTCGCCGCCGATCCGCTAAGCCTTCTGCAGCCCGGCGCTGGATCCCCAGCGCCGGGCTGACCGTTTCCGGTGCGCGGCTGGCGGGTCGCCTGCGCCGGTGCCTTTTCTTCTCCTGGGCAGGGAGATGCATAGCTCATGGCATCCATCGACACCGCGCAACCACCGCCGCGGAGTTTCTCGTTCAACGATCCCGTCGTACGGGGCGTCATCTACCAGATCGTCGTTGCGGTTCTGGTGGTGGCGTTCCTGGTCTGGATCGTCAACAACACGGCGATCAACCTCAAGGCGCAGAACAAGACCTCCGGCTTCGACTTCCTGTGGAAGACGGCCGGCTTCAACATCAGCTTCACGCTGTTTCCGTTCGATCGCACGTCGCTGTACTGGCAGGCCTTTCTCGTCGGCCTCACCAACACCATTCTCGTCGCGGTGATCGGCATCTTCTTTGCCACGATCCTCGGCTTCACCATCGGCATCGGACGGCTGAGTTCGAACTATCTGGTGTCGCGGCTCGCCACCATCTACGTCGAGACCATCCGCAACATCCCGCTGCTGCTGCAGTTGTTCTTCTGGTACTTCGCCGTGCTCAAGACCATGCCGGCGGTGCGGGACTCGCTGGCGCTGCCGCTCGATACCTTCATCAACCAGCGCGGCCTGTTCGTCCCCAAGCCGATCCCCGACGAGCAGTTCGGCTGGGTCTGGGTCGGGCTCGCGGTGGCGCTGGTGCTGTGGCTGGTGCTGCGGCAATGGGCCAAGACGCGCCTCGAAAGGACCGGCAAGCGCTTCCCGGTGTTCCTTGGCGGCCTCGCGATGACCATCGTGGTCGTCGCTCTCGTCTGGATCGTCAGCGGCGCTGCCGTCACCTTCGATCCGCCGGTGCTCAACCGCTTCAACTTCAAGGGTGGCCTGGAACTGCCGCCGGAATTCGTCGCGCTGGTGTTCGGCCTGACCATTTACACTGCGGCGTTCATCGCCGAGTTGGTGCGCGGCGGCATCCAGTCGGTCAACCATGGCCAGACCGAGGCCGCCCAGGCGCTGGGCTTGCAGGACGGTGATCGGCTGCGGCTGGTGATCGTGCCGCAGGCCATGCGGGTGATCATCCCGCCGCTGACCAGCCAGTACCTGAACCTCACCAAGAACTCGTCGCTCGGCGCCGCCATCGGCTATCCCGAGCTGGTCAACGTGTTCACCGGCACCACCCTCAACCAGACCGGCCGCGCCATCGAGGTGATCGCGCTCACCATGCTGGTCTATCTCATCCTGTCGCTGGGCACCTCGGCGATCATGAACTGGTACAACGCCCGTGTGGCGCTGGTTGAACGGTAGGAGCGGCAAATGACCGATATCGCCTTCGTCCGCTCCGACATCGCCACGGCACAGCCGGCGCCGCGCAACCAGAGCGGCGTCGTCGCCTGGCTGCGCAAGAACCTGTTTGCCAGCGTTTCGGACACCATCCTCACCATCATCGCGGTGCTGTTCCTGTTGTGGATCGTCCCCGCGCTCTATGGCTTCCTGATCGGTCGCGCCGTCCCGCCGGGCGGCACGGTCGAGCAGTGCCGCGTCGAGAATGTCGGGGCCTGCTGGGCCTATATCTCAAGCGAGATCGAGTTCTTCATCTACGGCTTCTATCCGATGGCCGAGTACTGGCGGCCGAACATCGTGTTCGCCATGCTCGCACTGATCGGCGTGCCGCTGCTCTGGCCGTCGGCGCCGTTCAAGGTCGTCAACGCCGTCCTGTTCTTCGTGGTGTTCCCGATCGTCTCGGTGATCCTGCTTTCGGGCGGCATGTTCGGGCTGCGCTATGTCCCGACCGAGCAGTGGGGCGGCCTGCTGGTGACGCTGATCATCTCGGTGGTCGGCATCTGCCTGTCGCTGCCGCTCGGCATTCTGCTGGCGCTGGGCCGCCAGTCGAAGCTGCCGATCATCAAGACCCTGTGCATCTGCTTCATCGAACTGATCCGGGCCGTGCCGCTGATCACCATCCTGTTCATGGCCTCGATCATGCTGCCGCTGTTCATGCCGCAGGGCATGACGGTCGACAAACTGGTGCGTGCGCTGGTCGGCGTGACGCTGTTCGCCTCGGCCTACATGGCCGAAGTGGTGCGCGGCGGCATGCAGGCGATCGGCCGCGGCCAGTATGAGGCGGCAGCGGCGCTCGGGCTGGGTTACTGGCAGCGCATGGGCTTCATCATCCTGCCGCAGGCCCTCAAGCACGTGATCCCCGGCATCGTCGGCAATTTCATCTCGCTGCTGAAGGACACGTCCCTGGTCTATATCGTGGGCATGAAGGACCTGCTCGAAGCGGTGAAGACCAAGAACGACGCCATCGAATGGGCATCGCCAACCCAGGCAGTCACCGGCTATATCTTTGCCGCGGCCGTATTCTGGGTGTTCTGTTTCTCAATCTCCCGATACTCCCGATACTGGGAGCGCCGGCTCAACACCGGCCACAAGAGGTAGCTGATGTCAGACGTGTCTCCAGTCGTCGTCGATCGCAATATCGATCGTCACAATATGCAGGTAAGCAAGACCGAAGTGGCGCTCGAGATCATCGGCATGAACAAGTGGTTCGGTGATTTCCACGTGCTGCGCGACATCAACCTCAAGGTGATGAAGGGCGAGCGCATCGTCATTGCCGGGCCGTCGGGGTCCGGCAAGTCGACACTGATCCGCTGCATCAACCGCCTCGAGGAGCACCAGAAGGGCCAGGTCATCGTCAATGGCGTCGAACTGACCTCCGACCTCAAGCGGGTCGACGAAGTGCGCCGCGAAGTCGGCATGGTGTTCCAGCACTTCAATCTGTTCCCGCACCTGACGATCCTGCAGAACCTGACGCTGGCGCCGATCTGGGTGCGCGGCGTGCCCAAGGCGCAGGCCGAAGAGACCGCGATGATGTACCTCGAGCGGGTGCGCATCCCCGAGCAGGCGGCGAAGTTCCCCGGCCAGCTGTCCGGCGGCCAGCAGCAGCGCGTCGCCATCGCCCGTTCGCTGTGCATGAACCCCAAGATCATGTTGTTCGACGAGCCGACCTCGGCGCTCGACCCGGAAATGGTCAAGGAAGTGCTCGAGGTGATGATCAGCCTCGCCGAAGACGGCATGACCATGCTGTGCGTCACCCACGAAATGGGTTTCGCCCGGCAGGTCGCCAACCGCGTGATCTTCATGGATCAGGGCCAGATCATCGAGCAGAACGAGCCCGAGGCGTTCTTCTCCAACCCGCAGCATGAGCGCACCAAGCTCTTCCTCAGCCAGATCCTGCACTGAGCCTGCTGATCCTCCCCCGCGTGGCGGGGGAGGAAGACCACCCAGGGCGGTCGAGTGGGCGGCCAGAACGCTGCCGATACCCATCCTCGTTCTTCCAGGCGGCCATGATGCCGCCTTGACCCGGCCACCCCGCATCGGGATATTGCGCCCGAGGGCGAGTTGGAGCAGCGTTTAGACCATGACGGTTCGGGCCGTATGGCGTGGACTCGTCCGCGTCATCCTTTGCATCATAGTGCTGGCGCCGTCGCTTGCCTGGGCGCAGCAGCCGACGCTGGCGCCTGCCGGCCCGACGCTGCAGGCGATCCGTGAGCGCGGCCATCTGATCTGCGCCACCGCCGACCCGTTGCCCGGCTTTGCCCAGCCCGGCACCGATGGTCGCTGGACCGGCTTCGATGTCGATTTCTGCCGTGCCGTGGCCGTCGCAGTGTTCGATGACGCCAGCAAGATGGAGTTCGTGCCGCTGTCTGGCGACAGCCGCTTCGCCCAGTTGCAGACCGGCAGCATCGACCTCATTGCCCGCAACGCCCCCTGGACCATGCGCCGCGACACCGGCTACGGCGCCAGCTACGTCGCGACCTCGTTCTACGATGGGCAGGCGATCATGGTGCCGCAGTCCCTGGGCTTCGTGTCGGCTTACGAGCTCGATGATGTCAGGATCTGCGTCGTCGACGCGCCCGAGGAACTTGCCAACCTCAGGGAGTTTTTCTTCGGCACGCAGGCGACCTACACCGAGGTGCTCTACGAGGATCGCGAAGACCTGACGGTGGCTTACCGCCAGGGCCTGTGCAATGCCGTTTCCGCTTCGGCCAGCTTCCTCAACGCCATGCGCCGTAGCCTGCCCGAGCCGGCGACGCATCGGATCCTACCCGAACGCATCTCCAAGGGGGCCTTCGGCCCCGTGGTCCGTTCGGGCGATGACCAGTGGTTCGATATCGTCGAGTGGACCCTCTACGCCCTGATCGATGCAGAGGAGGCCGGTGTCACCTCGCTCAACATCACCTCGCTCGCCGCCGCCAAGACCCACCGGATCCGCCGCCTGCTCGGGCTCGAGGGAACGTTCGGACCCAGCATCGGCCTGAGCCCGATGTTCATCGCCAATGTCATCAAGGCCGTCGGCAATTACGGCGAGATCTTCGAGCGAAACTTCGGCCCCGCGACCGGTGCCGCCGTGGTCCGCGGCCAGAACGCCCTGTGGATCAATGGCGGGCTGATCTGGGCCCCGCCGATCGAGTAGCCTCTGCTCCCCTCGCCAATCGCTGTAGGCGGGGGGTGGACGACGGCAATGCCTGTCACCGTGGGGACAACGGATTACGGTCCCCCTTGAGCAAGCAGGTTCCTCCATGGCAGGAAATAGAAGGCTGACAGTGGCCGGGAACCGGGCGGCGATGACGATCATCACAAGGTATTTGGTCGAACACTGGCGAGGGCAAATGTCCCTGCTCTGGTCGTTCCTCGTGAACGGCGTTGCCTTCTACCTGGTGATGGTCGCCGCTCTGCTCGGTTTCAACGCCGTCATCGAGTCAAACAGCAACAGGAACCCGGTGATCTTCTGGACGCTGGTCGCCCTGTTCGGCTGCGGGGCAGTCTGGTCTTTGGGCGGCATGGCCCGCGCATCGTGGAAGGCACTTCGCGACCCGACGGTCGGCATCGTCAAAAAGAGCTTTGCGGCGATTCTTATTGCCGCTGTAGCCTTGCTCGCGGTGACAGTCGTCAGTGACGTTGTCCGTCTCGCGCTGCAGCGCTAGCCATCCGCACGCGGCGACTGCTCTGCCGTCGGCCGCAGCTCCCAGTCTACCCGAAAACCACCGACACCCGGCGGTTGATCGCGCCCTTCTTCTCGATCTTGCCGAGTCGCAGGGGGCCGATCTCGCTGGTATTGTTCACATGCGTGCCGCCGCAAGGCTGCAGGTCGACGTCACCGATCCGCACCAGCCGTACGCGTCCCTGGCCCATTGGCGGCTTGACGTTCATCGACTTGATCAGCCCGGGATTGGCCGCGAGCTCGGCGTCGGTGATCCACTCGGCGGAAACCGGCAGCGCCGCCTCGACCAGGTCGTTGAGCTTGCGCTGGATTTCGGCGGCGTCGGGCACATCGGGCAGGTTGAAATCCACCCGTCCCTTGTCTTCGCCGACCGAGGCGCCGGTGATCGGGTAGGGCAGCACCACGGTGACGAGGTGCAGCGCCGTGTGCATCCGCATCAGCTTGTGCCGCCGCTCCCAGTCGAGGTGGGCGATCACCTCTTCGCCCACCGCCAGGGCGGGCTGGCCCTCTGCGGGCAGGTGCACGATCACCGTCTTGTCGCCGTCGGGATGGATGGTGCCCGCAAGGCTGACGAAGCTGCCATCGGCACGTTCCAGCCGCCCGGTATCCCCGGGCTGGCCGCCCGAGGTGGCATAAAAGATCGTCCGGTCCAGCACGATCCCGCCCTCGGGCGTGATCGCCGTCACCAGCGTCGGTAGCGAGCGGACATAGCTGTCCTCTCGGAAGATGAATTCAGTCACGCAACAGGCTCCGCCTCAACGACTGATTGCCAGTCTATGGGCGTGCGGGCCTCAAGCCAATGCGGCACCGGCAGGTTCTTGGAGCGCAGGAACTCCGGGTTGAACAGCTTGCTCTGGTAGCGGTTGCCGTAGTCGGCGAGGATGGTGACGATGGTCTTGCCCGGCCCCAGGTCGCGCGCCAGCCGCACGGCACCGGCGATATTGATGCCCGACGAACCGCCGAGGCAGAGGCCTTCGTGCTCGAGCAGGTCGAACACATAGGGCAGGGCCTCGCTGTCGGGGATCTGGTAGGCGCGGTCGACAACGATGTCCTTGAGGTTGGCGGTGATGCGCCCCTGACCGATGCCCTCGGTGATCGAGTTGCCCGAGCTCTTCAGCTCGCCGGTGGTGTAGTAGCTGTAGAGCGCCGCGCCCTCTGGGTCGGCGAGGCCGATCTGGATATCGGGGTTCTTCGCCTTCAGCGCCATCGAAATGCCGCCCAGCGTGCCGCCCGAGCCGACCGCCGAGACGAACCCGTCGATCTTGCCCTGGGTCTGCTCCCAGATTTCCGGGCCGGTGGTCTCGATATGCGCCTGGCGGTTCGCCACATTGTCGAACTGGTTGGCCCAGATCGCGCCACCCGGCAGTTCCCGCGCCAGCTTCTCGGCCAGCCGGCCGCTCAGCTTCACGTAGTTATTGGGGTTCTTGTAGGGTTTGGCCGGCACCTGGATCAGTTCGGCGCCGAGCAGGGTCAGCGCGTCCTTCTTTTCCTGGCTCTGCGTTTCGGGGATCACGATCACCGATTTGTAGCCCAGCGCATTGGCCACCATGGAAAGCCCGATGCCGGTATTGCCGGCGGTGCCTTCGACGATGGTTCCACCCGGCCGCAGCAGCCCGCGCTTTTCCGCATCGCGAATAATGAACAGCGCTGCGCGATCCTTCACCGACTGTCCGGGATTGAGGAACTCCGCCTTGCCCCAGATTTCGCAGCCCGTCGCGTCCGAGACACGGTTGAGCCGGATGAGGGGCGTGTTGCCGATGGCGGAAATAACGTCGCGGTGGTTGGTCATGGGGCCGGAGGGTGGGCTGTGGAGGTTGGCTGAACCTAGGCGGCAGCCTGTCCACTGCCAAGGCTTAAGCTGCGGAATGGCATGCGATTTTCCGGCTCGCGACAGAAAGGGCAGGATTTCGCGCTTCGCCGGGCATTGACGAAATTTCGGACCTTGCCAGCCGGTGCCGGCGCCCCTTTGTCCGTCAGACAAATGCGCTGGCGATTGGGCCTTACAACGCCTTGAAGGCCTCGAGCGCCCGCTCGCGTGAGAGCTTCAGGTCGACGATCGGCTCGGGATAGTTTGCCACGCCGCCGGCTTCCCATGGCTGGTGCACCAGCTTGTCCGGCAACGCCGCCACTTCCGGCACCCAGCGCCGCACATAGTCACCGCCCCGATCGAACCGCTCGCCCTGTGTCACCGGATTGAAGATGCGGAAATAGGGAGACGCATCGAGCCCGCTGCCCGCGACCCATTGCCAGTTGCCGGGATTGTTCGCCGGGTCGGCGTCGACCAGCGTGTCCCAGAACCACTGCTCGCCCTTCCGCCAGTCGATCAGCAGGTTCTTGGCGAGGAGCGACGCGGTGAGCATGCGTACCCGGTTGTGCATCACCCCGGTTTCCCACAGCTCGCGCATGCCGGCATCGATGATCGGGATCCCCGTCTGCCCGCGTTGCCAGGCTTTCAGCGCGGCGTCGGCATGCCGCCACTTCAGGTGGGCGTACTTTTCCACCATGGGCACGCTGGCGATTTCCTCGCGGTGGTAGAGCTGGTTGTAGTTGAAATCCCGCCAGCCCAGTTCCGAAAGGAACTTGTCGATCGCCGAGGCCTTGGCCGGCTCGTGCTGTGCCACGGCCAGCGCTGCATGCCAGACCTGCCTCGGGCTGATCTCGCCCAATGCCAGATGCGGCGACAGCCCCGAGGTCGCCGCTTTCGCCGGAATGTCGCGGCCTTCGGGATAGTCCGTCACCAGTTGCTCGAGGAACCGCTCCAGCCGTTCGTGCGCGGCCGCCTCGCCGATTTCCCAATGCCCGCCGATCTTGCGCCCCCAGTCCGGCTCTCGATAGCCGGTGTCGACTGGCCCCGGCCGGATGGCTTCGCCGTGCCGCGGCCTTGGCAAGGGGCGTTCGATGTCGCGCTTCCTGAGGGTGTTCCAGAACGGGGTGTAGACGGAGTAGGGCTTGCCGGCGCCCGTCGCCATCTGGAACGGCTCGACCAGCACGTTGGCGGCAAAGCTCTCGGTTTCGATGCCTTCGCGTTTCAGGCGGGCTTTGATCCCGGCATCGATCTCGCGTTCGACCGGTCCGTAGCGCCGGTTCCAGTAGACCGCGCCGGCCCCGTGCTGGCCGATCGCCTTGAACAGTTCCACCTCGGTTTCGCCTGCCACGGTTTCGAGCGCTACACCCAGTAGCGCCAACTCGCCGGCCAGCCGGTTGAGGCTGTGGTGCAGCCACCAGCGGCTGGCCCCGCCGCGCGGCCGCAGCCGGTTGCCGCTCTCCTCGATATGGATGGCGCGCGCACTGCCGTGCCTGAGCGCCGCGTGCAAAGCCGGGTTGTCGGTGACCCGCAGGTCGTTTCTGAGCCAGACGAGCGCGGTTGCGGTCATGGAATAGATTTTCCTTTGCTCGATGTCCCGGGCGCCGCCGTTCTTGTCGTGACGATCATGCGACAAGCTCCACCTTTACAACGCCAGATACACGCAAACTGGCGGAATAGTTGACTTTTTTGGTAGTCTAGTAGCGCTTGCCGCCCCTTTGCTGAGCGCGTATTTCACTGCCGTTGCAACATGGTTCCCAGCGCCAATGAGTTCCGTCGGCCCGCGTGGCCTCAGCCACCTCAAGTCCCTCGAGTCCGAGAGTATCGAAATCTTCCGCGAAGTGGCGGCGAGCTTCGAGCGGCCGGTGATGATGTACTCGATCGGCAAGGATTCGTCCGTTCTGCTGCATCTGGCCCGCAAGGCGTTCTTTCCCAGCCGCATCCCGTTTCCGGTCCTCCACATCGATACCAGGTGGAAGTTCCGCGAGATGATCGAGTTCCGTGACCGCATGGCGCGTCAGCACGATCTCGACCTGATCGTGCACACCAACCCCGATGGGCTGGCAGCCGGCATCAACCCGTTCGATCACGGCTCCGCCGTGCACACCGACATCATGAAGACCCAGGCGCTGCGCCAGGCCCTCAATGCCGGCCAGTACGATGCGGCCATCGGCGGGGCTCGTCGCGACGAGGAGAAGTCGCGCGCCAAGGAGCGCATCTTCTCGCACCGCAACGCCCAGCATGCCTGGGACCCGAAGAACCAGCGGCCCGAGCTGTGGCGCATCTTCAATACGCGGCTTGCGCCCGGCGAGAGCATGCGGGTGTTCCCGATCTCCAACTGGACCGAACTCGATGTGTGGACCTACATCTATGCCGAGGGCATCGAGATTCCCGACCTCTACTTCGCTCGCCGCCGCCCGGTGGTCGAGCGCTCCGGCACCCTCATCATGGTCGACGACGACCGCTTCCGCTTCAACCCCGGCGAAACGGCGCGCGAGGAGATGATCCGCTTCCGCACGCTCGGCTGCTATCCCCTGAGCGGCGGCATCCGTTCCGATGCTGCCGATCTGCCCTCGATCATCATGGAAATGCAGGCCTCCCGTACCTCGGAGCGCGAAGGGCGCCTCATCGATTCCGACAGTGTCGGCTCGATGGAGAAGAAGAAGCAGGAAGGGTACTTCTGATGGTGAGCGTACCCATGACCGCCTCGTCCGCCGAAACTGCACTCGAGCTCTGGCTCGCCGAACAGACCGACAAGGGCCTGCTGCGCTTTCTCACCTGCGGCTCCGTCGATGACGGCAAGTCGACGCTGATCGGCCGGTTGCTCTACGACAGCCAGCTGATCCTCGACGATCAACTCGCCAGCCTCCGCAAGGAGAGCCGCAACCGCACCACCGGCGACGAGGGGATCGATTTTTCTCTGCTGGTCGACGGTCTCGCCGCCGAGCGCGAGCAGGGTATCACCATCGACGTCGCCTACCGGTTCTTTTCGACCGACAAGCGCAAGTTCATCGTTGCCGATACCCCGGGCCATGAGCAGTACACCCGCAACATGGCGACCGGCGCCTCGAACGCCGATCTCGGCATCGTGCTGATCGACGCCCGCAAGGGCGTGCTGACCCAGACCCGCCGCCACAGCTTCATCCTCAGCCTGATCGGCGTGAAGCACGTTGTGCTGGCCGTCAACAAGATCGACCTTGTCGGCTACGACGCCGACGTGTTCAGCGCCATCGAAGCGGAGTACCGCGCCTTCGCCAGGGATCTCGGCTTCGAGACGCTTGCGGCCATCCCGCTTTCGGCGCTGAAGGGCGACAACATCCTTACCCCCAGCGCCCAGACCCCCTGGTACCATGGCCCGCAGTTGGTGCCCTATCTCGAGGGCATCGAGGTCGCGACCGACCGCGTCGAGCAGTCGCTACGCTTCCCGGTACAGTGGGTGAACCGCCCAAATCTCGATTTCCGCGGCTTCTCCGGCACGCTCGCTTCGGGCGAGGTCAAGGTCGGCGACGACATCCTCGTCGCCGCCTCCCGCAAGCCGGCAAAGGTTGCCCGCATCGTCACCATGGACGGCGACCAGCCGAGCGCCATTGCCGGCGAGGCAGTGACGCTGGTGCTGGATCGCGAGGTCGATATCTCGCGCGGCGACGTGCTGGTCCATCCGGGTGCGACGCCCGACTATTCCAACCAATTCCAGGCACGCCTGGTCTGGATGAGTGACGAGCAGGCCATCCCCGGCCGCTCCTACCTGCTCAAGCTCGGGGCCCAGCAGGTACCGGCCTCGATCACCGCGCTGAAGTTCAGAACCAACGTCAACACGCTCGAGCAAACGGCTGCAAAGACTCTGGAATTGAACGAGGTCGGCACCGTCACCATCGCCACCGACAAGCCGATCGCCTTCGACAGCTATGGCGACAATCCGCTGTCGGGCAGCTTCATCCTGATCGATCGCATCAGCAACGCCACGTTGGGCGCCGGGGTGATCGAGTACGGCCTGCAGCGCGCCAAGAACCTCAGCTACCAGTCGTTCGACGTGAACCGCCAGGTGCGCGCCGAAATGAAGGGACAGACGCCGCAGATCGTCTGGTTCACCGGCCTTTCCGGCTCCGGCAAGTCGACCGTTGCCAACCTGATCGAGAAGCGGCTGACCTCCGAGGGCCGCCATGCCTATATCCTCGACGGGGACAATGTCCGCCACGGGCTGAACAAGGACCTCGGCTTCACCGACGAGGCGCGGGTCGAGAACATCCGGCGTGTCGCCGAGGTGGCGCGGCTGATGGCCGATGCGGGGCTGATCGTCATCGTCTCGTTCATTTCGCCGTTCCGCAACGAGCGCCGCCTGGCGCGCGAGGTGGCTGGCGACGTGAAGTTCACCGAGGTGTTCGTCAACACGCCGCTCGAGGTGTGCGAGGCGCGCGACCCAAAGGGGCTCTACGCCAAGGCGCGGCGCGGCGAGATCAAGAACTTTACCGGCATTTCGAGCCCCTACGAGGCGCCCGAGCAACCCGACGTGGTATTGCACGGCGGCCTGCAGGAGCCGGTCCAGATGGCCGAAGATCTTTATGCCCGCATCTTCGAGTGGGACACCGGCTACTCGATCTAGCCCGCCCGTTCGCCAGGCGCTTCGCCGCGCACCCACATAGCGTGACCCCCGCGAAAAGCGGGGGTTTCCGTTTCCGCATCGGCTAGCCGCGTGTGCGACTTTCTGTGAACACCGCGCCATCGGCTGGCGCCGCCTTCCGATCGATGCGACAATGCCGGTCGGGTTGATTGGCTAGTATCTATGCGCAATACGTTCCGGCTTTTGCTGTGGCTGCTGCTCCTTTGGGTGCCGACCGTAGCCGCGCATGCGTCATTCGATGATTCGAAGGTCTGGTTCGACCGGCTGAGCGACGACGAGCGCTCCGCGACCCAGACCGATCTGATCCTCCTGGGGCATTATCAGTACCTGGTCGACGGCCAGTTCGGCCGCGGCACCTTCGACGCCATCGCCGCATTCCAGAAGAGCCAGGGCCGCGCCGCGACGGGCGTGCTGACCGATTTCGAGCGGCGGTCGCTGCGCGATCTTGCTCGGCAGGTCGACAGCAAGCTCGGCATCGAGCTGGTCAGCGACACGCCGGCGCACGTCGCCATGATGATCCCGCTGCGGCTGCTGTCCATTCGCAACCCCACCGATGCGGGCACCTCCTATGTCAGTGAGGACGGCGAGTTCTCGCTCGAGACCATGCACGTCTCGCTTGCCGACCAGTCGTTCGAAGCGCTGTTCGACGTGATGACCAGCCCCGATCCGGAGCGCACCGTCACCTATCGCAGTTTTGGGGCAGGGCGCTTCGTCGTTGCCGGCCAGATCGGCGACTATTCCTTCTACACCATGTTCGTCAGTGCGGCCGGCGAGGCCGTCGGCTACTCGCTCGCCTGGGGCGACACCTATAAGAGCGAGGGGGCGATCGCCTCGGTCTATATCGCCTCGCACTTTACCCCGCTGGGCAACCTGCCGCCGCCGGCCGAACTGAAAAAGGCCGAGGGCAGCGGCGGGGCGCCGCCGCGCGGGGCGTTCGTGCTGCCCGAGGACCAGCCCGAGGTGATCCTGCTCAACGCCGATATCACCGACCAGACCTCTACCGAGTTCGACCGCGCGCTGGCCGCGCGGCCGGACGCGCGGGTAGTGGCGCTCAACAGTCCGGGCGGTTCGGTCGACTCGGCGCTGAAGATGGCCAACGAGATCCACAAGCGCGGCCTCACCACTTTCGTGCCGCGCGACATGGGCTGCTATTCTGCCTGCGCCTACATCTTCTTTGCCGGCATCGACCGGCAGGCCGAGGGTGAACTCGGCGTGCACCAGATCTCGGCCGAGGTCGCCGATCTGGTGCTGGCCCAGACGACGCTCGGCGACGTGCTCGATGCGATGCAGGAGTTCGGCGTCCACCAGCAGGTGATCTCGCACATGCTGCGCACCCCGCCGGACGACATGTATGTGTTCAGTACGGCCGAACTTTCCGATCTCGGCATTACCAGGGGGGAGCCGTTGACCATCAACGTGGCCCTCGTCGCGGCGCCGGAGCCAGCGCGCAGCAGCGGCGCGGCCATCGTGCACCTGTCGAGCCAGTCGGACGCCGCCGAGGCCGAGCGCTCGCGGGCCTATGTCGAGGGGCGCTGGAGCACGCTGTTCGGCGAGGCAAAGCCGGAAGTGGAGACCGCGGGCAATATCTACCGCGTGCAGTTGCCCACGCCGTCACTGGAGCGGGCCAACGCCATCTGCGCAGCCATCAAGGCCGACGGCGGCGGCTGTTACGTCACCGCCGCCGGAAGCTGAGCCTCAGGTCGGCTGCGGACATTCGCTGACGATGCGCTGGGTGGGATACTCGCACTCCTGCGGCGGTGGCACGTAGCGCTTGGCGCCGCCACTGCCGGTCGGCAGGATCGAGCGGGTCTCGACCACCGTGCCGCCACATGCCGGATCGGCCTCGAAGGCCTTGAGGTCGGTCCACAGCAGGATGTTGCAGTGGATATTCACCTCGATATGGCTCTTCTGCTTGTCCGACAAGCCGGAAAAGGCCGAGGCCGAAGAAGAGTACGAGACAGCCGCCAGCATGCCGAGCGCCAGGGCGCCGGCGCACCGTAGAAGATCGCGGTTACGCATGAACAACTCCAAATCCAAACGCGGGACGCGAGGCGCGCCCCACTGTGCGATCCGCCGCAAAACGGGTGGGTTAACGAAACACTAAGACCGGCCGGGTGCAAGCGTCCGCGCGATCAACTGTTTGGACTATGATTAATGCGGGAGAGAAGTCGGCGGCGCGCTGAAGTACTGTCGCGAGACGCCGCGTGGGCGGTCGGCATCGGCGACCGCCATGTCGTGCTAGACCGTCGAGGCGAAAGGCGCTAGGCGCGCTCTAGCGGTCGTCGCCCGCGGTAACCGGCTTTTCCGCGAGCGTGACGAGAGCCGTCTCGACATTGTTGTCGATTCCCCAATCCAGGGTCTCGAGCTTCAGAGTCTCGAACAGCGCGTCAGCGCCGACCTTGCGGCCGTCGAGCTTGGCGAGGACGGATGAGAAACGCGCACCCAGATCGGCGGGTGCATCGACACCAGTTGCAGGGACCACGGCCACACTTTCCGCAAGAGAACGGCGAAGTCGGACAAGCCCCCGACTGTTCGGGCGCGGGCCTACTGCAGAATCCTTTAAGGAACGCTTCTTGGACAAAGTACAATTTCGCTTTCATTCGGAAAGCGCGCTGTGGGCCAAGCAACAGAGCTTAAGCGCAGTTTTCTACCGCGCTGTAACGGTACCCACCTGAACCCACGATGAAAAGCGCCGCCCGCCCGATTTGAGGCAGGCGGCGCCGTCATTCGGACAGAAGGGTTAACTAGTTGATGCCGGGAGCTTGGCAACCCAATCGCCAAGCCGCGTCAGATTGCCGCCGAGTTTGGCATGCGCCAGCGGACGCAGCGACTCGACGAACGCATTGGTCGCCGGATCGGGGGCGTGGCGCAGCAACGGTTCGACCCAGGCCAGCATGAACGGCTCGAGGGCCTGCTTGCCGGTCTGGAACGTCTGTTCCTTGCCGTTGATCTTCTCGACGATCGATGGATCCTTGATCGCCCGCAGGCTGAACGCGGCGATGCTGGCGAGCTTGCCGTCGCAGGCCGCGTAGCCGTCATACCCGGTAGCCTTCAGCAGGTCGGCAGTGACGATCAGTGGCGCCGTGGCATGCAACTGGTAGTTCAGTGCCTTGTCGGCCCGGTTCATCTCGAGCGGCAGGCTGCCATCCGGCGAGGCCTGGCAGGTGACCAGCTCGAAACTGCCTTTGGCCCAATCGAGCATCGCCGCTTCGCCGTTCAGCCGTCCGATCGCCGCCGCCGCCAGTCCGGCCCAGGCGCGCAGGTTCGCCCGCTTGGCGTTCTTCGGTGCCTCGGTCTCGAAGAACTGCTCCATCGCATTCGCTGCGTCGGTGAGCCAGGCGACGACGCGTTCGCGTTTGGTCGGATCGAGCGGCCCGGCGGTCTCGGCCTGCAGCAAGGCGATGGCGAGGCCGGCATAGCGCGCCGGGATCGCGAGTTTGACGTTCAGCGTTTCGAGTTCGGTCAGCGCCCCTGCGGCCGCCCATTGGTCGAGCCAGTCGAGCACGCAGGCGCCGCGAGCGGCGTCGCCGTCCATCAGCGCGGTGTTGGCCATCTTCATCAGCTCGCCGATGAACTTCTCCACCGGCTGCAGGGCGCGGTCGACCTCGGCGTTGGACACCTCGTCGATGTCCGAGCGGGTCTTGCTGTCATCGGTGTAGCGGCTGCCGAAATTGAGCGCGACCACCGGGGCGGGGGCTGCCGGACAGGCAAATGGCTTGTCCTCGGCGCGCGGGGCGCCTGTCCCGAGCAGCAGGGTCATCGCCGTGACGAGCGATAGCGCCATCCGCATCTCAGTTCTCCACCGCCATTGACGCAAGCAGCCGCTGCGCTTCGGGATTGCCAAGGCCGGCAGCGTCCTTCAGCAGCATCGTCGCCTGCTGGATCGATGGCTCGATGCCGATGCCCATGGCATAGGCCTTGGCCAGTTCGACCATGGCAATGGCGTCGCCACCCGCCGCAGCCCGCTGCAGCCACGAACTGGCGTCGCGTGCCTCGGCAACGGTCGTGCCGGTCGAGCGCAGGTAGAGCGCCAGCTCGCGCATCGCCACTGCATCGCCGGATGCCGCGGCCGCCGCATAGCGCGCCGACCAGTCGACCTGCTCCAGCACCGCGGTCATGATCGCCGGCGGCGCCTTCAGCACCTTGTCGCGGATCTTGCCGAGGTCGGCCACCGGTGCATCGTCGATCATCCGCTTGAACATCGCCACCGCCTTGGTCGGCGCGTAGTCTTCGCTGTCGGGATCGGCGTAGATCTTCACCAGCCGGCTGACGGCAGTATCGTCGCCCAGCGCCACGGCGCGATCGAACAGGTCGATGGCGGTTTTCGTCCGGTCCTTGCCGCCCAGCGCGATGTAGCGGTCGGCGATCGCCGTGTGGCGCCAGCCGTCGTCGCCGGCGAGCTGCAGGCTGACCTCCAGCCAGTGCTCGGTTTCCGCATCGTCGGCCGTGGCGACGAACGCCCCGGCCAGTTTGATGGTATTTTCGAACGTGCAGTCCACTACGCTGGCGGCGCGATAGAGGTAGTCGTGCCGCTGCGCCTCGTCCTTGGTATTGGACGCGGCGAAGATCAGCGCATCGGCGTCGCCTCGCTCTTCGATCGCCTGGTGATATTGCGCCAGCAGCTCGGTGTCCGAGATACCTTGGGCTTGCAAGATCGGCAGGAGCCGCAGGATGGCCTCGCCCGATCCCTGCTGCGCCGCTTCGGTGAGATAGCCGATCGCCTCAGTGCGCTTGTCGGCGTCGCTGGGGAAATAGTCCAGCAGCACCGAGCCCAGGTCGACCGCGGCACGCGGCAGCCCCTCGTCGCGGGCGCGCTTCAGCGCCGCGATGGTCTCCGCGATCACTTCGGGCGTCGGGGTAATGGTCAGACGATGCCGCGCCAGCGCGTCGACGGTCGCCGGCACCGGGTCGATGCGCGACTGCCAGAACGCCAGCATTTCCGGGCTGGCGCCGTTCCGGCCCAGATAGTCGACATAGTAGGCCACCGAGTTCGGCCGGCCATAGAGGGCGTGGGTCTGAAGCTTGGCCAGCGAGATCGGGTCGGCCTGGGGATCGAGCGCCCCGATATCGTCGGAATCCATGAACTCGGTCGAGTTGCCCGCCGCATCTTCCGTGCGCTGCCAGAACCCGGCAAGGCGCATATCGGCGCCCTTGGGAGCGCGGCACAGATAGGCCTGTCGCAGGTCGGTCATCGGGTCGATCTTGCCGGCATTGGTCACCGCGAAGCCCAGCAGTTCGGTCGCCCGCTCGAACACGCCCGGCTCGTCGCGATGGCGCAGCAGGATGAAGGCCAGTTCCTGGGCGGAATCCGCATCTTCGAGCGCCACGCCCTTTTCGAGCAGCGCCTTGGCTTCGGCCTCGCCGGCCCAGCGCCCCTTGTCGTTCAGGACCAGCTTGGCCAGCTTCGAGAAGGCCCAGCCCGGCGGCTGCGGCATACCCACCAGTTCGGTGAGCCGAGCCTGATAGGCGGCTTTCTTGTCGGGGATCGACTGCTCCTTTTCGAGCAGCGTGGCGAGCCGGAAGAGCGCATTGCGGCTGCCCAGATCCGAGGCTTCGGCATAGAGCGTCTCGGCTCTGTCCTTATCCTCGGGCACCAGCGCGCCGGCCTCGTAAAGCTTGCCCAGTTCGACCTGCGCCGCCGCCACGCCCCGCTCCGAGGCGAGGTTCAGGTATTTCAGCAGGCTGTCATTGTTCTTGACGATCAGCTCGCTCTCGAGGTGAAGCTGCGCCACTTTCCACGCCGCTCCGGCATCGCCGAGATCGGCTGCCAGCCGCAGCCATTGCTCGGCGATGTTGTGGTCCCGCTTGACCACCAGGCCCTTGGAATACTCGCGCGCGATGCGGCCGATACGGTCACAGATCTCGGGATCGAGCTTGCCGACCAGGGCGCCGAACGCCATGGTCACCGCAAGCTTGGGATCGAGCTCCCAGCCCGGCACCTGTTCGCCGTCGATATTCATCGAGGCAAGGCGGAGCAGGGCATCGGCATTGCCGCCCATGGCGGCGCGCGTCAGGTAACCCAGGCCTTTCTCCCGGTCCTTTTTCACCACCAGGCCATCGAGATAGAGCGTCGACAGCAGGTTGAGCGCCTTGGGAGCCAGCGCGCCGGAGTTGGCCTCGAGCCCGTCGATCACCCCGGTCTGCCTGAGCTGCGGGACCTTGCCGGCCTTGAGATAGAGGTTGATCCGGTCGATGGCGATGTCCGGCACCTTGGGCGCCGGCATCTTGCTGACGATCGCCAGCATCTGGTCGACCAGCTCGAAGTTGCCGGTCGGGTCGAGATCCCTCAGGCGCCGCGCGTCGCGCAGCACCAGTTCGGGATCGCCTTCGGGCACCGATGCCCTGTCCCACGCCTGCCAGCGCGCCACCACTTCGGGGTCGGCTTTCTTGGCGACGCAAACCTCCTGGGCCGGGATTTCCGGCGGCAGGAAGGTGACCTCGACCGGCGCCGCCACCGTGGCGGAGACGAGGCCCGAGCCGAGCAGCAGCAGGGTGGCGAGGCGGTGGACGAATGAGGGCATCGAGAGCCTCCGGTTGGCTTTCCGGAAAAGCCGCAGGCTTTTCCGGTTCAAGAGCGTGACCAAGTCAGACAGTTACTGCGCGCGGAAGAAGGCGTTCTCGACGGCGGCGGCGGTGTAGCTGCCGTTTGAGCCGGTGAAGACGATCGACACGCCGCCGCGTCGCTTGAGGTCGAGCCCGGCGACGCTCGCCACCGGCTTGCCGTCCGCTTGCACCTCGAAATCGAGGGTCAGCGGGGCCTTCAGCGCCACCGACTTGCCGGTGTCGCCGGCAATCGCCTCGATCGCCTTGGTCTTGGCGGCCGGCACGAACAGGTCGACGCTGGCGAGGTCGGAGAGGTTGTAGAAATAGACGGTCGCCTTGCTGGGATCGGAAGCCGGATCGTCCTGCAGCACCAGCGGCTCGCCTTCGACGCTCCAGGCATAGGTGTAGTAGGCGCCGGGCGAAGTGCTGACCGAACCCGAGACGTCGCCGGCCGAGACCGCGATGTCGCCCGGCTGCACGTTCACATAGGCCGAGAGGCCATCGGTGATGTTGTCGACCGTGGTGCCGTTCACCACCGCCACGGCGGCGCCGGGCACGAGGACGCGCACGAAGGCCGAGTTCGGATCGATCGGCGCATCGTAGAGCCCGTCATCCTGGGCCATCGCAGCCGGAGTGACGCTGAGCAGCATCAGGGCAGTCAGCGCGAAAAGCTTCGGGGTTGAGCGCAGCATGTTGGCTCTCCTTAGGTGTTGCAGAGGGAAATTGTCGCCTTCTCTTCCGAGAGGCGGTCGAACTGGATCGAGACCTTCGACAACTCCAGGCTGTCGAGCGACTCGAGCGGGATGAAGAAGCGGCCGGTGCCGCGGAAGCGGTCGCCGCGGTGCACTTCGCGGGTGAAGGTGCGCCCGTCGGTGCTCTCGAAGTTGAGCACCACGTCACGGCTGCCATTATCGCCGGCATCGGCCAGCAGCACCTGGTTGGGGGCGATCGGCGTGCCGGTCAGGTCGGCCTGGTACAGCCCCTTGGCCTTGTCGATTACCGGCGTATTGCCGACCGGCCGGCAGTCGTCACGCGCTGCCGCGATCAGTTCGGTCAAGGAGCCGGTGCCGAACTGCGCCAGGTTGTTGTAGATCGGGTTCTCCCACACGAGGAATTTCGGCCGGTCGGCCTGGAACTCGCGCGAAGTGAGGTAGGAGGTGATGGCGCCGAACTGGTTGCCGCCGGTGATCGCCATATTGGCCACCGGCAGGCTGGCATACTGGGCGAGAAAGCCCGAGAAATTCGGCACCGATGCATCCGAAAAGCTGGTGCCGACCAGCGCGATCTCGTCATTGGCCGCGCCGCCGTCCTCCCCGCCGCTGTCGCCGAAGATGTCGAGGCTGGCATCGGCGCTGGCGACTTCGACCGTTTCGTACGAGGTGCTGATCACCGGCGGCAGGCTGAGCACGCAATAGGCCTGCAGCGTGCGGCGCATGCCCGACACGGCAAGCTCCGCGCCGGTCGCCTTGGTCTCGTAGTTGACCGGCGTCACATCGGCATAGGCCGGCAGCTGTTTGATCATGCCGCCGATCGTCTGCGCTGCGGTTTCAGCGCCGCGCGAGGTCCAGTGAAAGTCGGACCGGAAGAACGGCGGGTCACCGCCATTGGTGGTGCGCAGCGCCGACAGCAGGTCGACAGTGATCACGCCCTTGGCGTTGAGCCGCTTGACCTGGTCCTCGTAGACGGCGACCGCCACGTCTTCGTCGAAACCGAACAGCTTGGCCTCGTCGGGCAGGAAGGTCGGCAGCGTCACGCTCTTGGTGGGGATCGGCACATAAAGCATGGTCGTGCCGCGTGCTTTCAGCGCCTCGGCGAGCTTGCCCATCTGGGCCACCGTGTCTTCGGTGAACGGATGCTGCATGCGCAGGTCCGCGAAGATGCGATAGAAGAAGCCGTCACGGCCCTCGACCGAGGGAAGCGTCGGGTTGTCCTCGAGATGCTTGCAGCCGAAGGCCGAGTTGGCGGCCAGCGCCGGGCTGGCCGAGATTGCGGCGGCAAAAGCCGCGCCAAGCAGCAGGGTCTTGTTCATGACGGCGTCTCCGTGGAGGCGGTGCGTTGCGGTTCGAGCGTGCGGAGCAGGTTCTCGGCCATGGTACGGACGTTGAGCGTGTCGGACGCGGCGGCGAGCTTGAGGTAACCCTTGGCCTCCTCGATCCTGGCAGTGTCCGGCGTGCCCGAAAGCAGGGCGAAGGCGAGGTCGAGCGCCGCCTTGGCGTCACCACCCTCGGCTGCGGCAACCAGCAGCTCATCGGCGCGGGCCGGGTCTGGTCCGAACGGCTTGCCGGCGCGGTACATGGCGATCAGCCCGTCGCGTGCCACCGGGTCGCCTTTGGCCGCCAGCTTTTCGAGCAGGTCGCGCGACGCAGCGAGGTTCTTGGGCTGGTCGAGGAACACATCGGCATTGAGCAGCCGGATCAGCGGCCGGACCGCTGAGTTGCGGCCATTCTCGGCAGCGCGTCGATAATAGCGGGCTGCGGCGTCCAGCGTTGCCGGGTCGTTGTCGGCCTCGATGCGCTTGGCGAGGTTGAGCTGCGCCAGGTCATCGCCGGAATCCGCCAGCTTCAGCAGCTCCTTGTAGCTGACATTCTTGCCGGCAATCATCCGGTTGCGGATCAGCTTGAGCGGATCGACCGGTTTGGCGACGCGGTGCTTGGCGCCGTCCTGGCCGGCCTTGCACGGGCCCGGCACCATCGGCCGCGCCCGTTCGGAATCGCTCGACAGCGACTCCGGTACGCGCACCATGCAGGTGGCGGCGTTGGCGGGGCTGGCCACGGCGAGGCCAGCCGCCAGGGCGAGGCTCGCCGCGGCGAGAGTGAGGAGCGGCCGGATCATTGCGCCGCCTCCTTTGCCGGTTCTGCGTTCCACAGCTGGGTCTGGCCGAGATAGCGGATCGGAAACTCCCAGATCACCACTTCGGGGGGCGTATCGCGCAGCGTGGCGCTGTCGAGCAGGGCGCGCATCGGCGCCACCGGCCCCTTGCCCTCTTCGGCCAGGTTCAGCACGTCGGCGCCGAGCGCGACCTTGAGGCTTTCGCCGAAGCTCCATTGCGGGTTGGCGCTGTAGCTGGTGCCGGTCAGCACGAACGGGATTGAGGAGGGCCCGAAGATGTCGACGCCCGAGGCTGCAGGGGGCGCAGACGCCTCGCGCGGCACGACAGTCTCCGGACCCAGACCGACGAGCGGTGCCAACCCGCCGGTAACGATGAACTTCGAGAGATCGCCCTCACGCTGCACCGGAGCGGTGTCGGCGATGCTGTAGGCAGCGTCGCCTTTGCCCAATGCGCTGCCCACCGCGTCGGCGACCACCTCGGCGCCGAGCGGCGTCCAGTGGGTGTCGGTGGTGAGGAACAGCTGCCCTTTGTCCTTGGCCTCGAGCAGGGGCGCCCGGCTCTCGACCGTCTTGATTCCAGCGTTGTCGAGAACGGTGCGGAAGTCTTCGTAGAGCCGCTCGAGATCGGTGGGGATCGCCGGGTAGCTCACGTGTTCGCGGTAGATATCGGCCTTTGCCGGCAACGGCACGACGACCAGTTCGATGCCTTTGGCAGCCAGTTGGTCGCGCACGGCCACCACCCCGGCGGCAGCTTCGGCGAGGTCGGGGGTCCGCTTCAGCGTCGCCTCGAACTCTTCCTTGGAGAACAGCCAGCCATCCTCGCCGACCACCACGCCGGGACGTCCTTCGCGGAAGGCGAGGTAGCGGGCGGCTCCCATGGCGTCGATCGAGGGCAGCCGATGCGGCATGATCTTCTTGTAGTAGGTGTCGATCTGGATCGCTGCTTCGCCGTTCAGGTACTCGGTCGCCGATTTCGGCATCTCGGCGATGTCGCGACCGAGCCCGGTGATGAACTCGTAATTGGCGACGACCGCATAGCCGAGGAACAGCACGGGCAGGGCGAAGGCCGGAGCGGCGGCGATGGTCAGAGGTTTCGCGGACATGGTCGGCCTCAGAACTGGAAGTAGAGGAACGGCGAGTAGGTCTGCTCGGCGAGCCGCATCAGACAGAAGATGGCGAGCGCACTGAGGGCTCCGGCCTTGACCAGGCTGGTCGCGGCCGCGCTCGCCGTGCCGTCGGCATTGACGGTGATCTGCGGCTCCCACAGGTGGCGCATCTTCGGTTCGGCGATGGTGATGGCGATCGCGACGGCGAGCATGGTCATCGCCTCGCGGCTCACCATCCAGGCCACTTCGGGTCGGATGCCGATGCCGTTGAAGCCGAACATGCCGGCATACATCTGGAACGCCTGACCGACGTCGGGGGCGCGGAACATCACCCAGCCGAGCACCACGGCTACAAAGCAGAGCGGCAGGCTCCACCAGTAGTTCTGCGCCGTCTTGTCGTAGCCGGTCAGCCGTTCGACGACGAGGATGCCGCCGTGCCAGACGCCCCACAGGATGAAGGTGAAGGCCGCGCCGTGCCACAGGCCGCCCAGCAGCATCACCAGGAACAGGTTGATGTAGGTGCGGACCGTGCCCTTACGGTTGCCGCCCAGCGAGATGTAGAGATAGGTCCTGAGCCAGGTGCTGAGCGAGATATGCCAGCGCCGCCAGAACTCGGTGATCGAGCGGCTGATATAGGGCATGTTGAAGTTCTCGGCGAAGCGGAAGCCGATCATCAGCGCCAGCCCGATCGCCATCGCCGAGTAGCCGGCGAAATCGAAATAGAGCTGCATCGAGTAGGCCAGCGCCCCGAGCCAGGATTCGACCACGGTGGGGTTGGGGGCCGAGAACATGGCGTCGGCCAGCGGAGCCACCGGGTCGGCGATCAGCACCTTCATCGACAGGCCGATCAGGAAGCGCTGCCAGCCGGCGTTGAACAGCTCCCAGCTGTGTTCGCGATGTTCGAACTGCGGCGCGAGATCCTTGTAGCGCAGGATCGGGCCGGCCACGAGTTGCGGGAACAGTGCGAGGAAGGCTGCGAAATCGATGATGTTGCGCGAGACCTTGGCGTCGCCGCGATAGACGTCGACCAGGTAGCTGATCGAGTGGAAGACATAGAACGAGATGCCGATCGGCAGCAGCAATTGCCAGTGGATGCCGAGCGCGTCCGGCGTCGTGCCCCACAGCGAGGCGAAGCTGTCGATGAAGAAGTTGAGGTACTTGAACACCCCAAGGACGAGCAGGTGCCCGGTGACGCCGATGGCGACGAACAGCTTGGCTTTGGGGGTGCCCTGATACTTCTCGACGAGGATCGAGAACACATAGGCCCACAGCGTGTTGGCGCAGAGCAGCATCAGGAAGTCGAAGCGCCACCAGCCGTAGAACAGGTAGGATTCGAGCAGCAGCGTCAGGTTCCGCCATTTCGGCGGCGTCAGGTAGTAAGCCGCCAGGAAGATCGGCAGGAACAGGAACAGAAACGTCTCGGACGAAAAGACCATCAGGCATCCCCCTCGAAGGTACAACTGGTGGGGCGCAGGGCGCCGGTGGGTGTGAGCTTGGCGCCGGCCTTGAGCTGCAGGCCGTCGATGATCGTCGGCGTGCCGTCGGTGGCGCTGAGGTTGAAGAAGCGATCGGTGAACTGCACCAGCTCGCCGTCCAGCAGCCGCGGCGCCTGGCCGGTGAAATCGTTCATGGCGAACTGCAGCCGTGCCGTGGTCGAGCCCTTGATGCCGACCCGGTTGCCGTCGAGCTGGTTGGCGGCGATCTCTATCACCCCGTAATCGGGCTGATGGGTCACGCTGATCCCGGCATTGCCGTTGTCGATCAGGCGGTTGGCGCTGACCTTGAGTCCGGCGCTGTCGCGCACGGCGAGGCCGGACTGGGCGTTCTGCAGCAGCAGGTTGCTGGCAACTTCGATGCAGTCGGCCGAGGCGATGGAGATGCCGGATCGTTTGCTGCCGGCGATCAGGTTGCCCTCGATCCTGAGGTTGGCGGCGCCGGCATCGGCGAAGATGCCGTTGAGCCCGGCGGCAATGACGATATTGTCGGCGAGTTCGACCGAGTTCGCGCCGCCGGTGACCTTGATGCCATGTGCGCCGGATCCCGCCAGCACCACGTTGCCCCGGGCCGAAATATCCTTGCCGCCGCTCAGCAGCAGTGCCGGACCGCTGGCGGCTGCGAACACGTTGCCCTCGACCAGTGCCTCGTCGGCATCGACCAGCGCCAGCGATCCGACATGCTCGAAGCGGCTGTCGCGGACCACTGACGGAGAGGGTTTGGCATAGAAGCCGCCCTCGAGGATGGTGACGCCGGTGAGCGGCGGAAACTGCCCATAGCCGAGGTCGGCAAAGCGCATCCGCTCCAGCCGGGCGCTGCCGGAGAGCGCCACCACCACGAACGGGTTGAAATCCGTCAGGCGCGGGTTCGGCGCGCCGGTTCCGGCAATCGCAGCAGCGTCGCCGACGAGGTTGCCCGAGGTGAGGAGGAACGCGCCGGCCGAGCGGTCGAGCAGCAGGGTTTCGCCCGGTTGCAGCGCCAGCGTGGCGCCATTCCACACCGCGATCGGCAGGTGCGCGACATAGCCCTGGTCGGTCTTGTCGAGCACTCCGCTGAGCTTGGCGGCGGCCACTGCGTCATAGAGCTGGGCGAGGCTGGTGACGCCGGCTTCGACCAGCAGGACTTCGGGTCTGGCCTGCGCCTGGCGCAGCGCCACGTGGTAGTTGGCGCCGGCCTGCAGCGCCAGCTGGCTCAGCACCAGATCGATCGACACCACGCTGACCTGCACGCCACCCGGCACGGCCGCCTTGGCCGGCTTCGGGGGGGCAGGGGCGTAGCTGAAACCGAGAGGCGCGGCCGCCGACTGGAGGTCGGTCGCCGGCCGGCCGGCCTCGACCATCGCCGCGAGCGCGGCGACGGTCTTTTCATAGGCGAGGGTCCGCGCGTAGTCGGCCCCCGTGGCGGCCCAAGGGAGAGAGCATGCCGCGGCGGCCAGACCTGCGCAGACCCACGCCCTACGCATGTTCGCGGCTCCCGTCGGCCACCGCTGCCAGTTCCAGCAGCGGGGTAAGGTGCGTCAGGGGACCGTCCACATGGCAGGCGACCTCGATGACCTGCATCGGGCCTGTGCCGTCATTGATCACGTCGGCGGTCTGCTCCGGCCCGATCTCGAAGGTGGCGCCGGCGCGGATCTCACGGCGGCGGCTGCCCATCTGCAGCATGCCGCCACCCGAGGCGACGACCATCAGCCGCCGGAACTCCGAGCCGCTTTCCACCGGCAGCGTCGCGCCGGGGTTCACCGTGAGGTGGCGCAGCATATAGCCGGCGCCCGAGGCGAGCTTGCCCTGCTTGCCCCAGTCGGTGGCGCCGAACGAGTGATCCTCGGCTTCGCGGCGGCTCTGTGCCTTGAGCTGCTCGACCACCTTCTTGACGTCCTGCGACTGGTCGCGGGTCGTCACCAGCAGGGCATCGTGGGTATCGACCACCACCAGGTTGTCGACGCCGACCACCGCGACCAGCCGGTCCGAACCGCGGACATAGCTGCCGGTCGAGTTGACCATCATGACATCGCCGCTGACGACGTTGTTGTCGTCGGATTTCTTGCCGATGGTGTGGAACGCCGCCCAGGCGCCCACATCGTCCCATTCGACCTCCGCGGGGGCCAGGGCGACGGTCTTCGACTTCTCGAACACCGCGCGCTCGGTCGGCAGGCTCTCGGCGGAACCGAAGCTGGCTTCCTCGAGCACCAGCGCGCCATCCTCGTTGCCGGCATTGGCGAGCGAGGCGCTCACTGCGCCGAAAGTCACCGGGTCGAACCGGCGATATTCCTCGATCACCGTATCGGCGCGCATCAGCGAAATGCCCGAGGCCCAGTAGGCGAGCCCGGTCTCGATCAGCGACTGCGCGGTTTGCGCATTCGGTTTCTCGATGAATTTCTCGGCCCGGTGCACGCCGCGATAGTTCGAGTACTCGCCGCCATCGACGATGTAGCCGTAGCCGGTTTCATTATAGCGCGGCTTGATGCCGAAGGTGACGATCAGCCCGTCGGAAGCCGCCTTGTGCGACTCCCGGATGCGGGCATTGAGATCGCCTTCGATGACATGGTCCGACGGGCAGATCAGCATCACCGCATCGGGGTCGGTGCGGGAGATCAGCAATGCCGCCGACAGCACTGCCGGCCCGGTATTGCGCGCCACCGGCTCGGCGATGATCCGCGCATTGCGCTGTACATCGCGAAGCTGGCGACGGACCGTACCCAGGTGCCCGCCGGCGACCGACACCACGGGATCGTGGAACAGCTCGCCGCGATGCCGCTGCACGGTGGTCTGGAAGAAGGTGATCGAGCCCTCGTGGTCGATGGGCTGGAACTGTTTGGGCTGCTGGCTGCGGGACAACGGCCAAAGCCGCGTACCGACGCCTCCGCAGAGCACGACTGGATGGATGGCGTTCATGTTAGTGGCCCTCGTTCGCCGGTCCGTTGAAGGAGAAGAACCGCCCCACCGCCGCCAGCGGGTCGGATTTGATCACCACGTCCACCGGTGTGCCCACGTTGCTCTGTTCGAGCGCGGTGGCCGGCACCAGCGTCACCGGGATGGCGGCGCCGTCGGTGGCGCTGCGCAGCAGGCCCGGCAACTGCCGGGAATCGAGCGATGCCGTGGTGACGGTGCCGTTGGGCAGGTGCACTTCGGCATGGGCGCCCGAGGCGAGTGCCCTGAGCCCGTTGCCGTCGACCTTGGAGGAGATCAACACCGGCGCATCCTTGGGCGCCACGGTCATCACCGTGTCGCCGGCCAGCACCGTGGCGCCGCTCTGGGCGGCCCCCGGCGCAACCACGCAGTCGCACGGCATCGACACCGCGAGCACTTCACCCGACGTGGTGCGGATGGCGAAGGCGATCTCGCCTTTGCCTGCTGCCGGATTGACGAAATCGAGCTGCCCGGGGCTGATGGCCCGCATGTCCATGCCGTCGAGCGTGACGGTGGAAAGGCCGGTGACCGGCAGCACGAACAGCCGCTCGTAGAGCTTGACCCCGACAAAGCCGACGAGCAGCAGGCCGAGACCGGCAAAGGCGCCCCAGCGGATGCCGGTCATGATGCCGTGGCTGGCGGAGCGTTGCGCCCTGGGCTGTTCGGAGCGGAGCTTTTCCGGCTTTTCGCCGGTGCGGATCAGCCCGTCGACGCCGATCAGGTCGCCGCCGACGAAGGCGTTGAGGATATAGCGCAACTGCGGCAGGTGCGGGCCGGTCGGCTCGAGGAAGCGGAGCGTCACGGTACCGGACTCCGGCGCGCCGGCGCCGATCGCGGCATCGACCGGCAGGCTGATGGCGTAGCCGGGGAAGTTGAACACCAGCGTCACCAGTTGCACCCGGCCGTGCAGTTGCGGGTCGATCAGCCCGGTGGCCTCCGCCCCGACGATGCTGAGCGCGTGGCCCTGGAACGAGCGGCCGTTGATGACGACGTTGAAGGGCAGCCGGATCACCGGGTGCTCGCCATGGACGGGCGGCTCGGTCAGCGGGGCCGAGGAGGCGCTTCTGGCGGCTTTTGGTTTGTCGAGTTCTGCATGCGCTTCGGTCATTGCTGGTGCGCCCTCAGTTGGCATGGATCGGGAAGGGGCTGAGGAGCCCCGTGACGAAGATCACTCCGGCCACCAGCAGGCCCAGGGCGAGCACGTGCATGTAGCTGGAGCTGATGGAGCGGACCCGTCCTTCGGCGCCGCCGCTGTTGCTGACGCTGGTCGCCGACTGGCGGGTCCAGCGCTGGCGGTCGAGGCGGAACATGACCGAGGTCTTGATCGCGGCGCCGAACAGCTGGCCGAAATAGAGCAGGAACGGGTAGGTGATCGGGAACGGGCCGCCGAAGCTGGCGAGCAGCCAGCAATAGGCGTAGCGCGTCGCCATGACCCAGGCGATGTAGGCGACCGCGATCAGCGGATCGACGAACACCGAGAACAGCACGATGCCGACAGGCGCCGTCAGCGTGGTCCACATCGACACCCGCTGATCGAGGATCGACCACCAGGCGAAGGGGCCGATCTTGGCCGGCGACAGCGCCAGGGCCCGGCCATTGGTCCGCAGCATGTTGCCGAACCAGCGGCGCATCAGCGTGATGGCGCTTTCGACGAAGCCGGGTTTGGGCTGGGTCTCCATCGAGACGCAGGCGACATCGGGGAGATAGGCCATCTCGTAGCCATGCTTGAGCAGCCAGAACCAGGTCGACTTGTCGTCGCCAGTCAGGAATTTCACCCGCCCCAGCCGCCAGTGGTCGATATAGTCCTGCTCCACCGAGGCGATGAACTCGGGGTTGGTGGCGAGGTCGGCGCGGAACACCGACATGCGACCGGTAAGGGTCAGCACGCGGCCACCGAGCGCCACTGCCGACATCATCATCTGGCGCTGGGTGAAGCGCAGCTTGAACCAGTCGCGGAACAGCGGCGCGTCGTCGATCTCGGCGCGCTCGTGCGTGGTCAGCGCTCCGACCTTGCCGTTGGCAAAGAACGGGGCGGCGCGTTCGACGATATCCTCGGGAATCTGCGTGTCGCCGTCGATCAGCAGCACCACGTCGTCGGCGCTCGGGTAGCGGCGGGCGATGGAGCGGAGCGAGGTGGCGAGCGCATCGCGCTTGCCGGTGCCGTCGATGCGGTCGATCACCACCTCGACGGTGTTGGTGCCACCGAGCACCTGGGCGGCAACGGCGCGGATCAGCCGCTCGTCGGCCAGGTCGACCACCGAGGCGACCACCGTCGAGCCGCCGGGCGAGCGGCGCGCCGCCGTGAAGATCGAGCGATAGACGCGCGAGGTGATCGCCGCTTCGATCTTGTAGCTGGTGGCGAGGAAGAAGGCGTGCGCCGGGCGCTTGCCGGCATAGAGCGCCTCGGCGGCGATGCGCCGCCGAGGGTAGGCGATGCGGATATAGATGTGCGCACGTACGAAGTTGACCAGAGCCCAACTGTAGCGCCAGAGCCCGATCACCCCCAGGGTGAGGAACACCCCGGCTCCGCCTGAGAAGGCGGAAGCCGGTACGGTGCTGGCGATGGCCGCGGCCGAGAGGATGTAGATGGCGTGCGCGAAGGGGTTCATGGGGCTTACCAGCAAATGCCTTCGTAAGTGCCGTTGGAGCGGAGCGAGGCATTGATGCGGGTCAGATCGACCAGCGAGCGGTACTCGCTCACCGAGTTGAGCGGCGCGATGGTCTCCTCGTAGCGATTGCCGACGAGGATCACGTCGGACCCGGCGATCAGATCCTCGATCTTGCCCACCAGCCGCGACGGCAGGTCGGGCACGACGTCGTTGCCGCGCCCCATGGCGCTGACCCCGCCGGCCACCGCCTGCGATACGTACGGGTCGTAGACCCTCAGCTCGAGGCCCCTGGAGATCAGCCGGCTCGCCAGCTCCGCCAGCGGGCTTTCGCGCAGGTCGTCGGTGCCCGGCTTGAAGGCGATGCCGACGAGGCCCACGGTCTTGGCGCCGGAATTGGCGACCATCCTCTCGGCCCGGTCGATCTGCGCCGCATTGGCGACCAGCACGGAATCGAGGAGCGGGGAGGGAACGCCCTTCTGCGCCGCAAGGTGCTGCAGCGCGCGCACATCCTTGGGCAGGCACGAGCCGCCAAAGGCGAAGCCCGGCTTCATGAAATAGGGGGAGATGTTCACCTTGGTGTCGGCGCAGATGAGCTTCATCACCTGCTGGCCGTCGACGCCGGAGGCCTTGGCGATGTTGCCGATCTCGTTGGCGAAGGTCACCTTCACGGCGCGCCACGAGTTGGAGGCATATTTGACCGCCTCGGCAGTCTTCAGCGTCACCACATGCGAGGGCACCGGCATCTGGGCATTGATGTCCTTGAGTATCTGCGCCGTGCGCTCTTCGAGGGCGCCGAAGACGATGAGGCCCGGATCGTAGTAGTCGGCGATCGCCGTGCTCTCGCGCAGGAACTCCGGGTAGTAGCCGACGCCGAAATCCTGGCCGGCGATCATGCCGCTCGCCTGTTCCAGCGCCGGAATGCAGGTCTCATCCATGGTGCCCGGCACGATCGTCGAGCGGATGATCACCGAGTGAAAGCTCTGCTTGTGCCTGATCGCCTGGCCGATATCGGTGCAGACGCCCTTCACGTATTTGAGCCCGACGGCGCCGGTCTCGTCGCTCGGCGTGCCGACGCAGACGAAGCTGGCATCGGTGTCGAGCACCGCTTGCTGGCCGTCGGTGGTGGCGCGCAGCCGGCCCGAGGCGACGGCCCGGGCGATGATCTCGTCGAGCCCGTTCTCGACAATAGGCGAGAGACCGGCATTGACGGCGCTCACCTTGGCGGGATCGAGATCCACTGCCACCACCTCGTGTCCGTCATCCGCCAGACACGCTGCGGAGACGACCCCGACATACCCGATCCCAAAGACGCTGATTTTCGCCACGACGGTCCTCTTTCAGAAGTGTGAGCAATATTGTTCTCGCCCGAGGGCAAGTTGTTGACTGGCGACTGAGTACAGAACGACGAGCTAAGTGCTCGCTGGCCCCGTTACGCTAAGTGACATCACACGTACTCTCCACCGCTGGAGTGATCGTTGCTGCCGCTTAGTATTGGCATCCTTGCCGAGGGATGGCCGTTGTTCGCCATCCGATGCGTGAAAGCCTGTTCGCTGGCCTCCAAGCTGAGAAGCAACCCGGACTCATACGAGCCATGCGGTCGGCGCATGACGTACGATCGTCATCTTCGGGGGAGCTTTCACCACTGTGGCGAGCAAACGGCATGTGCCCTGCGGCATTGCGTCCATTGGCCGGCCATTTCATCCGTGCTCGAAGCATGGTCGCATTGCGGCGAAACCGTGCCTCGCCCCGACGCTCACGGCGGCGTGATTACTTTTTGGGCAGTTTTTGCCCAATCTGTTCCGGATGACGGCCGGATGACAGGACGGTGATTTGCGCGCCGGCGATCGCCCGCTCGTCCTCTGCGCTGCCGAAAACCTCAAGCAAAACCGGCCTCAGCCCGCTTTTGTTCGCGGCTTTATCTAATCGTCGCGCGATTTCGGCGAGGATTCGTTAGGTGTTTGTGCGCAGCTCGCGGCCGGAACGGGAGCGCGCACCGCTGGTCGCGCTTTTGCCGTCGTTAGGCGAAAGGATTCGCATGGGCCGAGTCGAAGAGGTGCCTCTTCGGTTCGAATGCGCGGCGTTGGAACGCCGCGCGAATGGGTGAGAAAATGCGGGTCTCCATAATTGACATCAACCGGAAGCAGCCGGCCACTGGTCCTCGTCGTCGAGGACGAACCCATGATCATGCTTGGGGCAGTGCAATTGTTCGAAGCGGCGGGGTTCGAAGCGCTGGTCGCCTTCAGCTCCGATGAGGCGGTAGCGCATCTCGAGGGGCGTTCGGGTATCGTCGTGACCTTCATCGAGTACGACGTGCCGGGCACGATCGACGGCGCTCAGCTGGCCGAGGTGGTGCGCAGTCGCTGGCCCACCGTCGAGATCATCGTCGTATCGCGGCCGCGTCCCGGCGAGACGCCGGATCTGCCGCTCGGCGCCCGCTACTTCGAGAAGCCGTACACCCATGCCGAGATCGAGCGCGCGCTCGATCAGCTGGGCCTCGGCGATACCGTGCCGCGCGCCCGCACCAACCTGCCGCCGCGCGGCTGATCCGGCTAGCGTTGCGTGAGGCAGGCGCCGTCGATGAGGTGCGCCATCAGGACCTTGTCTTCGTAGACGCCTTCGCCTCGCCCCACCGGAACGGGCGGGGCGAGATCGGGACAGGAGGTCGGCTGGCTGCGGACCACCAGCAGCGGCCCGGTGATGGTCGGGGGCAGGGGATGGTTCTGCTGGTAATAGTCCATCGGGCGACCGTTGGCGCGCGGCGCATAGAAGGTGAGCCCGCTGTCGCGCCCGACATAAAACAGGTCGGCGGCAATATCCCGGCTCTCGACATAGATCGGCGCGTCGCCGTCCTGCTTGGCCAGCGCGATGAGCTCCTGGCTGAGGGCGGCGCGTCCGACATAGCGCTCCAGCGGTGGGTCGGCCTGCCAGAGCGTGATCTGCGGCCACACCGCCAGCAGGTGCACGATGAGGGCGATCGCAACGTTGACGGTCAGGCCGGCAATCCGCAGCCGCGGGTATCGTGCAAGCACCGCCATGGCCAGCGGCGTGCCGGCGAAATAGGCCGCCACCGCCCAGTTGGCATAGGCGGTGTCGAGTAGTGACTGCACCGAAACGGCGGCCAGCGGCACCAGCGCAAAGGCGGCCAGCGGTCCCGAGCTGCGGAACCTCGCGAGGGCGATGACGAAGGCGCCGAACAGCACCGGGCCCATCACCGCCAGCTGGCTGGCGAGGAAGATGACGAGGCCGACGAAGCCCGGGAGCCTGTCGGCATCGATCCCGTTCTCCACCCATCCGATATTGTCGGCCGTGTGCCGCAGCGTCACCAGCCCGTTCTGCAGGTTCCACAGCAGGTTGGGCGCAACCACGATGGCCAGCGCCAGCAGCATCAGGCCGGCATTGCGCCAGCCGATACGTGCCCCGGGGAACAGCAGCGCCGCCAGCCCCGCCCCGATGAGAAAATAGACCGCGGCATATTTCGCCAGCAGCGCCAGGCCGATCAGCACCCCGACCAGCAGGGCATCGCGGGCGCGGCGCGTTTCGCACAGCCGATGGTGGACCAGCAATGCTGCGGCGAACAGCGGCGCCATCACCGTATCGGTCGAAATCAGGATCGAGCCCAGCGCCACCGCCGGAAGGCTGAGCCAGGCTGCGGCCACCCAGATCGCCGAGCGGGGGCCCCAGACCCGCGCCGACAGCGCGGCGAGGAGCACTGCCGTGGCGCCGTTCAGCAGCGGCGCCGGCATCCGGACCCAGAACGGGGCATCACTGCCGGCGAGGGTCGTCACCGCGCCGATCAGCCAGGCGATCAGCGGCGGCTTGGAATAATAGCCCCAGGCGAAATCCTGGCCCCAAAGCCAGTACTGGGTCTCGTCGACGAACAGGTCGATGCCGCTGAACCCCAGCAGCACCCAGCGCACCACGACGACGCCGGCCGCAAGGGCGACGACCTGCCAGAGCCAGTCGCGCCGGGCGACCTCAGGCTGCGTCACGGCGCCGTTCCTGGAAGATCAGCCACAGGTTGCGCGAGTAGATCACCACGCCGAACAGCTGGCCGAGGATGAACACCGGGTCCTGCCGATACACCGCATACATCAGCAGCATCACGCCGCCGAGCAGCGAGAAATACCAGAACGCCCGCGGCATCACCGAGCGGCGCTCGCGCTCCGAGGCAATCCATTGCACGAGGAAGCGCGCCGTGAACATCGCCTGGGCGGCAAAGCCGAACACCACCCACCACAGCTCGATCTGGTTCTCGACGTGAAAGACCTGCATCAACCACTCGGCCATCGTCTCAGGTATCCTCTTGATCGCCAGCAACCGGCTGCGCCTTTTTGCTGCGGCGGATCAGCCACATGACACCGAAAAGGTCAATCGCGCCGACCAGCGCGCGCTGCAGGTTGGAATAATTGGAACGTCCCGCCTGGCGCGGCCGGTGGCTCACGTCGACGAGTTCGATCCGCCAGCCGTCGCGCTTGAACAGCGCCGGCAGGAAACGGTGCATGTGATTGAAATAGGGCAGGTCGAGAAAGGCGTCGCGGCGGAAGGCCTTGAGCCCGCACCCGGTATCGCGGGTGCCATCCTGCAGCAGCGCGCTGCGCAGGCCGTTGGCGAAGCGCGACGCCAGCTTCTTGGACCAGGTGTCCTGCCGTCCGACTCGTTGGCCGGCGACCAGTCCGAGCCGCCCGGTCGTATCCCTCAGCAGCGGCGCGGCCAGCTTTGGCAGTTCGGCCGGCGGATTCTGTCCATCGCCATCCAGCATGCAGACGATGGAAGCCCGGGCCCGGCGGACGCCCGAATGGATGGCGGCGGACTGGCCGCCGGAGCGGTCGTGACGGACGAGCTGCAGGTAAGGCCGGTCGCGACGCAGGCCATCCAGCACAGAAACCGAGTCGTCGCTCGATCCGTCGTCTACCACGATGATCTCGAAGGGCGTCACCGCCGCCAGCGCAGTCTCGATCTCGGCGATCAGCTGGGGGAGGTTCAGAGCCTCGTTCCGAGCTGGAATGATGACGGAGAGCTGGGGGATCGGTGCGGCCACGCGGCTCTCTATAGCCGTGGGTCCGGGGGCTGGCAATCGGAGCGGCCGGGCCGCGCGGCGAGGATGCTGCAATGTGCGATCGGTGTAGCAGCGCAGCAGCACCCATGGTCGTGGCGACCGCCTGCCGCGGCTCGGTATCGTGAACTGCCCTCCCGCGATCCGTTGCGCCGGCCGCCGACAACGCCTGCGTAACGCCGGTGCCGGAACGGGACTTGTGCTGTCCTGCCGATGCAGCCAAGACTTGGCAAATCAGCATCTCGCCAGGGGGATGGCCAATGCACCGACGACAGCTGGCGGCAGCAGCGCTCGTGTTCCTCGCCTCGACCTCGATCGGTCATGCCGGCACGCTCGATGATGTCCGCGCCCGCGGCGAGCTGATCTGCGGCGTCAGTGAAGGGTTGGGCGGTTTCTCCGAGCAGGACGGGGCAGGGACCTGGCAGGGCTTCGATGTCGACTTCTGCCGCGCCGTGGCTGCCGCCGTGCTCGGCGACGCAAGCAAGGTCCAATACGTGCCGCTTTCGGCCGAAGCGCGCTTCGCGGCCCTCACCGACGGCAAGATCGACCTGCTGTCGCGCAACAGCACCTGGACCATGACGCGGGACCTCACGCTCGGCCTCGATTTTCCGGGCACCAGCTATTTCGACGGGCAGGGCTTCATGGTCCCCGCGCTGTTCGGCGCGATCAGCCCGCTTGAACTGGATGGGGCGAGCATCTGTGTGGTCAGCGGCACCACCACCGAGGCCAACGCCGCGGCATACTTCAAGAAGCCCGGTCTCACCGTCTCCTTCCTGAGCTTCGAGGAGCGCGCCGAAGCGCGCGCCGCCTATGCCGATGCCAGATGCGACGCCTATACCGCCGACCGCTCGGCGCTGGCCGCCGAGCGGGCCGAACTGCCCACGCCCGACGAGCACGTCATCCTCAAGGACGTGATTTCCAAGGAGCCGCTCGGCCCGGTGGTCCGCGACGACGATCCGCAATGGACGGCGCTGGTGCGCTGGACCCTGTTCGGGCTGATCGATGCCGAGGAGCAGAAGCTCGATGCCGCCTCGATGGCCGGTGCCGGCGCCGACGAAGCGAGGGCGATGGGCGCCCCGGCCGTGGCGGCTTTGGGGCTCTCCGACGATTGGCTGGTGCAGGTGCTGGCTGGGGTCGGCAATTACGGCGAGATCTTCGAACGCAACCTCGGCGAGCAGACCCCCATGCAGCTGAGCCGCGGCGTCAATGCCTTATGGACCCAGGGTGGGATCCTCTATGCACCACCGATGCCCTGACCCGATCCGCAGCCTGCTTCTGGCGCTGCTGGTGGCGCTGGCCTTCGTTGCGCCTTCGGTTGCGCAGGAGCGGGTCGACCTGTCGCCGCGCGACTTGGCGGTGGTCCGCATCAACATTATCGACCTGCTGGCCAACGAGCCGCGTCTCCCCTTGCCGATCAAGCAGCGCCGCGACGTGCTGCGCACCTATTACGAAGCGCAGAACGGCGACCTGCTCTGGCTCAACAGCGCCCGCGCCGCGGTCATGGTCTCCCGCCTCGTCAACGCCACCGATGATGGTCTGAACCCGGACGACTACCCGGGCCAGCAACTCGCCAGCCTGATGGCCGCCGCCGGCGAGACCGACAAGCGCAGCCTCGCCATCATCGAGCTCTATTTCTCCGCGGCGTTCCTCGAATACGCCTCCGACCTGAAGGTCGGCCGGTTCCTGCCCAACAAGATCGATCCGAACTTCTTCCTCGCGCCGCGCAGCATCGACGAAGCCGCGGCCCTGGCGGGGGTCTCCAAGGTGGCCGATGTCGAGACGGTGTTGCACGCCTGGGAGCCGCAGAACGCCGAATACCAGGCGTTGCGCAAGGCGCTCGATGATTACCATGCCCTGGCGGTGCTCGGTGGCTGGGGCAAGGTGCCGCTCGGCGATACGCTGAAACCGGGGATGACCGACCCGCGTATTCCCGCCCTTCGCGCCCGCCTCGCCGTCACGGACGGCGCCGCGGTCGCCGCGCCGGGCGAGCCGGGGTTCTACGACGAGGCGCTGATCGAGGCGGTGAAGCGGTTTCAGGCGCGGCACGGCCTCGACGTCGATGGCGTCGTCGGGCCGGCTTCCCTGGTCGCCATGAACGTGTCGATCGAGGACCGCATCGAATCGATCGACTTTGCCATGGAGCGCTGGCGCTGGATGCCGGATGACCTGGGGCGCCAGTACATCATCGTCAACATCGCCGGCTTCGAGCTCCGCCGCATCGCCGATGGCGAGATCAAGGAGAAGATGGCGGTGGTGGTGGGCAAGCCCTATAGCCGCACCCCGGTGTTCAGCGACGCCATCCGCTACCTCGAGTTCAACCCCTATTGGAACGTGCCGGCGGGGCTCGCCGCCAAGGAGGAGCTCCCCAAATTGCAGAGCAATCCGGCGGCAGTGGCGGCGGCCGGCTTCGAGGCAGTGCGCGGCAAGGAGGTCTATGATGTCCGGCAGGTCGACTGGGCCCAGGTGACCCCAAGCCGTTTCCCGTTCCAGCTGCGGCAGAAGCCCGGGGAAAACAACGCCCTTGGCCGGGTCAAGTTCATGTTCCCGAACAGCCACGATGTCTACCTGCACGATACCCCGTCACGCAGCCTCTTCGGTCGTGCCGAGCGCGCCTTCAGCCATGGCTGCATCCGCCTGTCGCGTCCGCTGGAGCTGGCGGACCAGGTGCTCATTGCCGGTGGGGTGGCCGACTGGTCGGACGCTCGGATCGATTCGGTGGTCGCTTCGCAGAAGAACACCGTGGTGAACCTCAAGACGCCGCTGCCGATTCACATCACCTACCTGACCGCCTGGGTCGAGGCCGACGGCGTGCATTTCAGCTCGGACATTTACGGTCACGACGAAAAGCTGCTCGCAGCGCTGGACGGCAAGTCGCTGGCCTGGTGAGGCCCAGCGCTGTCCGCTGCTTCATCGAAGCAGTGATGCCATGGCCAAATCTGAGAGGAGAGAATTGGCTCCGCGGCTTGGACTCGAACCAAGGACCATTCGATTAACAGTCGAATGCTCTACCAACTGAGCTACCGCGGAACACGTGCCTCGTGTGAAGCAGCGCCCGTGTAGCGGTTTTGATTTCCTTTGCCAAGCCCGAATTTCCGATCTCGGAAACTCAGTTGCGAATAGCCGCCGCGGCAGCTGCCCGCTGCTCCAGAACCACCAGATCCTCCGGCGTATTGACGTTGGCGAAGGGATCGCCGGCATCCCCGACCGGCCACTCGATCAGGTGTCCTCCGGCCTGGGCGCACAGCGATTTGAGGCTCCGTGGCGCCGTCCCGGCCAGCACGTGCTCCGGCAGGTCACGGAATCGCCCGATGCGCCAGATCGAGTTGGTGGGGTAGGGCTGCCCACCATAGGCGGCGACTGCCGCCGGCTCTTCGCCGAGCTCGTCGACCAGCCGGGCGACGTAGCCGGCGGGCAGGAATGGGGTGTCCACCGCAACGCTGACCAGAAACTCCGGCGGCCTCGCCAGAGTCTTGAGGTAAGCGATCGCACCGGCAAACCCGGCGAGCGGACCGGCATAGTCACTGTCGAGATCCGCTACGCCGATCATTCCGCTCTCGAGCCGCAGCAACCCGGGGGCGATGCGGCCATGTGCCACCAGTAGCGGCGAGCAGCCGTCGAGCCGCGCGGCGACGCGCTCCAGCAGCCGTACGCCGCCGACCGGCAGTTCGGACTTGATGGTGCCGCCCAACCGTTCGCCCCGTCCGCCGGCCAGGATCAGGCCTGCCACCCTGTGTTGATTTTCCGCCATAGTGGTTCCGCTAACCGCTTGCCTGCCTTGACAAAGTTCCGGCCGCCATAGAGGAGCGGCAGTTGGGGGGCTTCAGACGACTGGAGTCTATATGACGACGCGTATTCTTGCAGCGCTGGCCTTTGCCGGCCTGCTCACCGGCACCGCCGCGGCTGCCGATCTCTATGTTCCCACGCCCGATCAGGCCATTGTCAGCGCCAGCCGCGACTGGACCGGCTTCTATATCGGCGCCAATGTCGGCTATGCCGATTTCGACGCCGCCCATTACGGCGACGATAGCGACCTCGCCACGCTCAACGGTTGGCAGGGTGGCGTGCAGGCCGGTTACAACGTGCAGTTCGATTCGATCGTCCTCGGCATTGAGGCCGATCTGTCGGCGGCGGGCATCATCGAGGGCAGCGACACCGATCACTGGAACGAGGACGCCGGCATCAACGGCCTCGCGACCCTGCGCGGCCGGCTCGGCTTCGCCGTCGGCGATCTGCTGCTCTATGGCACCGCCGGTCTCGCCGCGGCCAATCTCGAGGTCTACGATGAAGCGCAGACAATTGGCGGCTGGGTCGCCGGTGTGGGCGCCGAGTACATGGTCACCGACACCGTCTCGCTGAAGGCGGAGTATCTCTACACCAATTTCGGCACCGTCGAAGTCGACGGCTATGGCGGCGACGAGTTCGACATCGACGGCTCGGCCGTCCGCGTCGGCGTCAACTTCCACTTCTGATCGCTCTGGCGATCCGCCGGGCTCCGCACGCGGAGCCCGGCACCTGAGCGGGCACTCAGCGCCCGAAATACTCGCGATAGTCCGTGTCGTAGCCGAAATAGCGCGGGCCGACGAGGTCGATGCCGGCGGGCGTCAGCCATTGCGGGTTCGATGGCATCGCCAGGGCCTTGAGCCTGAGGCCGTAGCGGAGCGCGTCGGCGGTGACCGGCAGCCCCGATTCGGCATCGAGCACGGTGATCAGGTCGGGCGTCGTGACGAGGATTTCGCCATCCCGCTCGGCCATCAGGAATTCGTTCTGGAAATCGAGCCGGAAGCTGTGGCCCTTCCACTCCTCGACGCCCTCGAAGCGGGCCGTGCCGCGCGCGAAGCCGCCGACGGTACGGCGCTCGATGTCCTTGATGCGGCCGTGGAAGATCACGTCGGCCTCGAGCTTGTCGACGATGGCGTTGACCGGGTCGACATGGCCGGCCTTGGCCTCGCGCAAGGTGCGACCGAGCTCCGAGCAGAGCGTCAGCGTGCCGCGCACGATCGCCTTCTTCGCCACGGCGCCGGACATCGAATAGAAGGCGAGCAGCGCCGAGCCGCCCATTTCCACCGTCGCCGCGCGGGCGAGCCGCTCGGTCCAGGCATTGCTGACCGTCTCGAGTACGAGCGAATTGCCCTTGTCGTCGCACAGCACCATCGGCGTCGCCGAAACGCCATGCATGGTGAAGGTCACCATCTGCAGCTCGGGATAGGCGCGGCCCATGCCGTCGCCATCGACCAGCGGCAGGCCGGCCATGGCCGCCACGACGAACGGCGTGGTGGAATTGACCCCACCCGCCTCGCCGCAGAGCACCGCGTCGATCTTCCGCCCAAGCAACTGCTCGAGCGCGCGGAAAGCATTGATCAACTCCTCGCCCTGCGGCAGCTTTTCGGTCATCACCGTAGGGGCGCCCATCATGCAGACGGGGACGACCAGCGCGTCATCGGGCAACTCGTCGATATCGACGAGGTTCACCGGGCCATACTGCTTGATTGCCTGCTGGGCCATCAGCTTGCCGACATAGGGGTCGCCGCCGCCGCCGGTCCCGAGGATGGCGCCGCCGGTGGCGATGTCTTCCATGTCCTCGGCGTGGATGGTGCGAAGAAACTTCATGATAGGGTTCCTTTGCCTCAGGCCACGACGGGCTGGGGCTGCAGCGGGTTGAAGGTGAGTTCGGGGTAGCCGAAGGCCTTGGGGCCGACGATTTCCAGTGCCTTGGGCGTCTTCATCAGGTCATGCACCGGCAGCCCGATGACCGCGATGCGCTGGCCGTAACGCAGCACTTCGGTGGTGATCGGCTCGCCGGTATCGAGCTCGAGGTTGATGATCAGGTCGGGGACCATGATCACCGGCACATTGTCGACCCAGAGCACCAGGTTCTCGTTCTGGATGGCGATGCGCGCTTCCGAGCCGGCCCAATCGCCGACCCCGGTGAGATGCGCATGGCCACGGGCGAAGCCGCCCACCAGCTCGCGCCGCACATCGGTGACCTTGCCGGTGAAGAACAGCTTGCCGCCGGTCGAGGCAACGACGCGTTCGACGACGTTCTGCCGCTTCTGGCGGGCGTCGAGCACGGTATGTCCGATGGAGAGCGCCTGGGTCACCGTGCCGGGGATCGCGGCGCGGCGGACGAATTCCATCGACATCGGCGCGATGGCGAGCCCCGCCGCGGCGCCCATGTTGACCGAGACGCCGCGAGCAAAGGTCTCGAGCCAGAACATGTCGATCACTTCCTTGAAGACGACGACATTGCCCTTCTCGTCGGCAATGGCGGCCGGAGCGGCCTTGGCGCCGTAGATGAAGAAGGTGGTCATCTGCACTTCGGGAAAGGCCCGGCCCATGCCGTCGCCGTCGATCACCGGCAGGCCCGCATAGGCCGCCGCTATCACCGGTTCGAGCGCGTTGGAGCCGCCGATCTCGGCCGAAATGGTGGCCGAGATCCTGACGCCGGCGGCTTCTTCGACCGCCCGCATGGCGCGGTAGCATTCGCCGCCTTCCTCGATCTTTTCCACCCCGACCACCGGCGCACCGATGCCGCCGACTTCGCCGACCCAGGCGTCGTCGGGCAGGGCATCGAGCGGCAGCACGCGCACCTCGGCGCCCTTGCGGATCAGCTCGCGGGCCCTGAGCATCCCGACGTAAGGGTTGCCGCCCCCGCCGGTGCCGAGCAGCGCCGCCCCGATCGACAGGGGCAGCAGATCGCTCTCCTTGAGCAGGTAGCCCTTATCCGACATGCAGTTCACCGACCGCCTTGACGCGGACACGGGTGGCGTTGCCGGGGAGGTAGGCCAGCGGCACGTCCTCGACATCGACGATTTCGATCGACGAGCGCAGCGCTCCGGCGGAGACCGCCGCTTCGGTGGCCCGTTCCTTGGCATCGGCCAGCGCCTGGTCGCGGCCGATTTCGGCCAGTGCATAGACGCGGTCGACTTCGCCCGAGACCTGGGCAATGGCGGCGCCGACGGCGTTCGCCACGGCGAAATGGTTCGGCTTGATCACTTCGAGGCCGCCGATCGGCCCGTCGACGAGAATCGAGCCGCCGCCCACCACGATCACCGGCAGCGGTTCGGGCGACAGCCGCGAGCGTTCGACGCAATCCTCGAGCATCGACATGATCCTGGTCTGGGTGCTCGCGATGAACGCGGGCGTCAGGTGCGCGACCTTGGACTTGTCGCCCAGCTCGTAGCGCCCGGAAGCGACGACGACGTCGGATGTCGTCAGCGTCGAGCCGCCGAAGATCAGCGCTTCGGTGACGATGCGGTAGCCCACGGAAGTCGGGCCGACCTTGATGGCGCCGCCGGTCTCGACAACGTGCGAACCACCTCCGAGGCCGATCGAAAACACGTCCGGCATCCGGAAGTTGGTTCGCACGCCGCCGACTTCCACGGCCACGGTGGCTTGGCGCGGGAAACCCTTGTGCAGCGAGCCGACATCGGAGGTGGTACCGCCGATATCGACGACGATGGCGTCCGCAACCCCGGAAAGGAAGGCTGCGCCGCGCATCGAATTGGTCGGGCCTGACGCGAAGGTCAGCACCGGGAACTTTTCGGCGAACGCGGCATCCATCAGCGTGCCGTCGTTCTGCGTCAGGTAGAAGCGGCCCTTTATCCCCGTCTCGGTGATCGCCTTGCGGAAGGCCTCGATGACATGCCGGGAGAGGTCGCGCAGGCAGGCGTTCATGATCGCCGCATTCTCGCGCTCGAGCAGGCCGATGCGTCCGATATCGCTCGACAGCGTGATGTGCACGCCGGGCAGGGCGCGGGCGAAAATCTCGCCGGCCTGCTTTTCGAACTCGCCGGTCACCGGTGAGAACACCGAGGTGATGGCGATGGTGTTGATGCCCTTGGCCTTGATGTCCTCGGCAATGCCGAGCAGCTCCTTCTCGTCGAGCGGCGAGATCACCCGGCCGTCGAACTCGTTGCCGCCATGGGCGAGGTAGCCGGTCCCGCCGATCGCCGCCTTCAGGTCCTCGGGCCAGTCCACCATCGGGGGGAGGGACGCGGTGGCGGGAAGGCCGAGGCGCACTGCGGCAGTCTTGGCCAGGTCGCGCCGCTGCACCACGGCGTTGGTGAAGTGGGTGGTGCCGATCATCACCACGTCGATGGCCGAGGCGTCCATCTTCGAAGCTTCGAGTACGGCCTTCAGCGCGTTGACCACACCGGTCATCACATCGCCGGTCGTCGCGGCCTTGACCCCGGCAATAACGGTCGCGCCGTCCATGACGACGGCGTCCGTATTGGTGCCGCCCACGTCGATGCCAATTCTGATCATTTTTCTATCCTTTGGGAGACTGCTGCCGCTCCGCCCCGGAGCGCGATAAGTTGTTCCGCCGTGGGGATTTCCCCGTCGATCAATGGAATCTTTGGCCGCATCGCCTCTTCCTCGGCCGAGATCACCGGCACCGAGGCGAGGAGAAGGCGGGTGTAGTCGTGCTGCGGCGCCTCGAACACCGATGCGGTGGAGCCGGTCTCGACGATCTTTCCGAGATAGAGCACGCCCACTGTGTCGGCGAAGTTTCGCATCAGGCTGAGGTCGTGCGAGATGAAGAGATAAGTGAGCCCGAGCTGTCGGCCGAGATCGACCAGCAGGTCCATGACCCGCGCCTGCACCGAGACGTCGAGCGCCGAGGTCGGCTCATCGAGGATCAGCAGTTGCGGCGCCACTGCCAGCGCCCTGGCGATGGCGACGCGCTGCTTCTGGCCCCCCGACAGCTCGTGCGGGTAGCGCAGCGCGAAATCGGCGGGCAGTTGCACCATCTCCAGCAGTTCGGCGATGCGTCGCTTGTGTTCGCCACCCGGCGTGCCGTGAGCGGCCAGCGGCACGGCGATCGACTGGCCGACGGTACGGCGCGGGTTGAGCGACGAGCCGGGGTTCTGGAACACCATCTGCACCTTGCGGCCATAGGCCCGGGTGCCGGTCTCGCCGATGATGCTGTGGCCATCGAGCCGGATGTCGCCGCTGGTGGGTTTGGCGAGGCCCATGATCATGCGGGCAATGGTCGATTTGCCCGAGCCGCTCTCGCCGGCAAGGCCATAGACCTTGCCCTTCGGAATCGAGAACGACACCTCATCGACGGCGCGCACGTCGCCGGTCTTCCGCCCGAAACCGTTGCGGACCGGGAACAGCTTGGTCAGCCCGGCGATTTCCAGCATGGCGCTCATGCCGCCGCTCCCCTGTTGCCGAAGCTGGTTCCGCCGGTGAGCCGGGGTACGGCCGCGATCAGCGCCTTGGTGTAATCGTCGTGCGGCGCTTCGAAGAGTTCGGCGGTCGGCCGGTGCTCGACCACCACGCCCTTGTTCATCACGTAGACGTAGTTCGAGGTTTCGCGCACCACGCCCAGGTTGTGGGTAATCATCAGCAGCGCGAGGCCGCGCTCTTCCACCAGATCCTTCAGCAGCTTCAGGATCTGCGCCTGCGTGGTGACGTCGAGCGCCGTGCCGGGCTCGTCGGCGATCAGCAGCTTGGGTTCGCTCAACAGCGCCATGGCGATCAAGACGCGCTGCCGCATGCCGCCCGACAGCATGATCGGATAGGAGCGCGCCACCCGCTCCGGGTCGCGCATCCGCACTTGGCCCAGCACTTCATGCACCCGTGCCATCCGCGCCTTGCGATCGCGGCTGCGGCCAAGGCGGCGATCGGCATATTTGAGGATGGTGCCCATCTGGTCGGCGATGGTGAAGACCGGGTTGAGCGAGCTCATCGGGTCCTGGAACACCATCGACATGGCGGTGCCGCGCAGCTTCAGCCGCTCGCGATCCGGCATCGTCAGCAGGTCGCGGCCGTCGTAGAAGATCTCGCCGCCGGTGACCTTGGCCGGCGGGCTGCGCAACAGCCCCATGATGGCCCGCATCGTCACCGTCTTGCCCGAACCGCTCTCGCCCACCAGCGCGATCTGCGAGCGGGCCGGCACGTCGAGCGACACGCCCTTCAGCACCGGATTGGTCTGGCCGTAGGTGGTGAACTGCACGCTCAGATTGCGGACGGACAGCAGGGCGTCGGCCATCAGCGCACCTCCTGCACGTCGAACAGGTCGCGGAGGCCATCCCCGAGCAGGTTGAAGCCGAGCGCCACCACCAGGATGGCGGCCCCCGGCAGCACCGATTCCCACCAGTAGTCGGGCAGGAATGCCGAACCCGAGGCGACCATGGTGCCGAGATCGGGGGTCGGAGGCTGGATGCCGAGGCCGAGAAAGCTCAGCGAAGCGCCGACGAGGATGACGAAGCCCGCATCGAGCGAGGTCTTGACCGCCAGCGCCGATACGCAGTTGGGCAGGATTTCGCGGAACAGGATGTGGAACTTGCTGGCGCCCAGCGTCTCGGCGGCCTCGACGAATTCCTGCGTGCGCAACTGCCGGGTGATCGAGTAGATCAGCCGGGTGTGCCAGGTCCACCACAGCGCGGCGATGGCCAGCATCGAGTTGATCAGGTCCGGCGACAGCACGGCGGCAACCGCCAGCGCCATCACCAGCGGCGGGATGGCGAGTGCGATATCGGTCAGGCGCATGATGACCACTTCGACCCAGCCGCCGAAATAGCCGGCCAGGAGGCCCAGCGTCGTACCCACCGGGATTGCGATGCCGAGCACCACCAGCGCCAGCAGCAGCGAGATTCGGAGCCCGAAGATGACCCGGGTGAAGATATCGCGCCCGACATTGTCGGTGCCGAACCAGTACTCCGCCGAAGGCGGCAGGTGCCTGGCGCGGAAATTCACCACGGCGCCGACATGCTCGGGGTGCGGGGTGATCCAGGGCGCGAGAAGCGCCGCGAGAATGGCGAGGATCACGATGGCCGCGCCGATCACCGCCGTCGGGTTGCGCGAGAAGCGGTACCAGTTCTGGTAGGCGTTGGAGAGCCGGCGGGGCGGGGCGGCGGCGGTTTCGTTCGCCATCAGCGGCTCCCCCGGATACGGACGCGGGGATCGACGAAGCCGACCAGCACGTCGATGACGAGGTTGACCAGAACGAAGAACACCCCCGAGACCATCACCACGCCCATCACCGCGTTGAGGTCTTTCTGCAGGATCGTGCGAATGCCATAGGCCGCCATGCCGGGCCAGGCGAACACCAGTTCGACGACGAAGGCATTGCCGATCAGCGAGGCGAATTCGAGCCCCAGGATGGTCAGCGGCGGCACGAAGCTGGGCCGCAGCATGTACTTGAACACCCGGATCGGCTCCGGCACGCCGAAGGCGCGGCTCGCCTCGATATAGTCCTGGCTGGAGACGTCGATCATCGACGAGCGGGTGATGCGGGCGATCTGCCCCATGGTGGCCAGCGCCAGCGCCGTGGCGGGCAACAGCAGGTAGCGCAGCGCCTCGCCGAACACGTCGAGGCGGCCGGCCAGCAGCGAGTCGACGGTCAGGAGGCCGGTAACACTGGCAACGAACTCCATATTGTGCGGCAACCGTCCGGTGGTCGGCAGGATGTGCAGCACGTAGCCGGCGAGGATCTGCAGCAGCAGGGCCGCAAAGAAGCTTGGGGTGACGGCGGAAAAGATCGCCAGCACCCGCACCAGGGTATCGGGCCACTTATCCTTCCAGCGCGCCGCCGCGACGCCGAGCGGCACTCCCAGCACGAAGGCGATGGTGATCGTCGCCAGCACCAGCTCGAAGGTCGCGGCGAAGGTATCGCGGATATCGTCGTTCACCGGTCGCTCGGTCAGCAGCGAGCGCCCCAGGTCGCCGCGGCTGAGCCCGGCGATGAACATGCCGTATTGCTCGACGATCGGCTTGTTGAGCCCGAGCTTTTCCTGGAGGTCCGCCACCTGCTGGGCGGTGGCGGTGGGACCGAGCGCCATGCGCGCCGGGTCACCCGGAACCACGCGGGCAATGGCGAAGATGACGATCGACAGGCCCACGAGGACCAGGATCGACCACAGGATACGCCGAAACAGGAAAAGCAGGAATTCCAAGAGCAGCCCGCCCTGATGTGCCGAGAAGGGGTGGTGCGGGGGAGTGGCGTCCCCGGGCCCAAGTTGGGCCGGGGACGCCGCGGGATCAGCAGGTCCAGCTGTAGCGGGTGAAGTCGTAATCGAACGACATCATCGGCACGGCCTTGAAGCCGGTGAGGCACTTGTCCATGGCGTGCTGCACGGTCTGGGTGTTGAGGAACACGTCGGACTGCTGGTCGACCAGCTTGTGCTGCAGCGCCTTGTAGATCTCGGCCTGCTTGGCGGTGTCGCCGGTGCCACGGGCCTCGTCGATCATCGCGTCGATCTCGGGATCCTGCACCCACTCCATCGAGGCCCAGGTGCCGGCCGCTTCCGAGTGGTACTGGGTGAAGAACATCGAGTCCGGCGACGGATAGGTCGGGCCGAAGAAGATCTGGTTGACGTTCGGGGTGGTCTCGACCTTGCCTGCGATCTCGGTGATGCGGTTCCACGGATCCGCCTGCTGCGTCACCACGAACCCGAGCTGCTCGAGGTTCGACTGCATCAACAGGCTGATCTCTTCCTCGAACTTGGTGCCGGCCACATAGGCCAGCGTGATCGGGATCGGGGCGCCGGCATATTTCGACTGCGCCACTTCCGCCTTGGCCGCCTCGAGGTCATAGACCGGCTCTGGGATGTCGTCGGCGTGGAAGGCCGCGAAGGCCTTGGGCAGCGGCGTCGACAGCACGCCGCCGGGCGAGATCACCTCGCGGATCGTGGCGTAGTCGGTGGCGAGCGCGATGGCCTTGCGGATATGCACATCATCGGTCGGCGCGGCCTTGCTGTTGAGCTTGAGGTAGAAAGCCGTCGAGGTTTCTTCCTTGGCGATGACGAAGCGGCCCATGCCCTCGAGGGCGGTATAGGTATCGGGCGACTGGAACTGGCTCGACATGGTCAGTTCGCCCGACGCGGCGAGCGAGCGCACGGTCGCCTCGTCATTGGTGATGATCCAGCGCACCTCGTCGATCGGACCGGCGCCGAAGCCCTTATAGTAGTCGGCATTGCGGGTGATGGTCATCTGGCTGCCGCGATCCCAGCTCTTGAGGCTGTAGGCGCCGGCGCCGGCGACATTGGTCGCGAGCCAGGTCTGGCCGTCATCCGAGCCTTCGTTGGCCTTCACCAGTTCCTCGTTGAGGATGAAAATGGCGGGCACCGTGGTGAGGAACGGCGCGAAGGTCTTGGAGAGGGTGAACTTCACCGTCTTGGCGTCGACGGCGGTCACCGAGCCGGGGGCGAGCACACCGGCGAACAGGTTGGCCGGGCCCTGGTTGATGCGCAGCAGGCGCTCGACCGTATAGACCACGTCGCTGGCTTCGACGGGCGAGCCGTCGGCGAACTTGGCATCGTCGCGCAGCTTGTAGGTGACTTCCTTGGCGTCGTCCGAAACGGTCCAGCTCTCGGCCAGCTCGGGAACGATATTGCCGGCGGAATCGACGGTGACGAGCCCGTCATAGAGGTTCACCGCCGCCATGTAGTCGGTGTAGTCCGAGATCTTGGCCGGATCGATGGTGCCGAAAATCTGCACGGTGTTCATCGTCACGGTGACCGCCATGGCGGGCGCTGCGCCCAGCATGAGGGTCGAAAGTGCAGTTGCTGCAAGAAGCCTGTGCTTGGTCATGGCTGATGTTCCCTGTCCCTGTGCTTACCTGTCCGGACGCTGAAGCCCCACGTACGGAAAGATCGTCCGGCTACGCCGGCACCCCTGGAGCCCGACGTCACCTTGCGGTCGCACGAGCCCGATAGGGAAGCTTCGCAACAGGCGGCCGTCCCGCTCAAGGCGCAAAGACGGCTAGGTTTTCGACTAAAACGTCTAGGTTCTGGAGAGCTGGTTCAGGCTGAGAAGCTTATCTATTCGGCAGGAAAGTGCTGGAAATCAGCGACTTGCGGCGCGGCGTCGCAGTGATGGCGTGCCCAACCGCTCAACTCACCAGGCCAAGCGCTCTTGCCGCGCTGATCGCCTCGCGCCGACGCTTGCAGCCGAGTTTGCGGTAGGCGTTGGACAGATGGAACTTCACCGTCGCCTCGCTGAGGCCGAGGGCATTGGCAATGAACTTGTTGGACGACCCCTCCGAGATCATCATCAGCACCTTGGTCTCGCGTCGGCTGAGCCCGTTCTGCGCTCCCAGCGCCGAGTTGGGCAGGCCGCCGTCGCGCAACCGGCGGAGCACCTGGCGGACCGGAGCGGAGATCTCGAGATACTCGCCGATCCGCTGCTGCTCGACCAGTTCGCTCAGGAACACCCGCTCCTCGGCAAGCGGCGCGATGGCGCCGAGCCGCGCGGCTTGCTCGAACACCTTCTGCAGCAACCCGCGCGCCCGTGACAGGTCGCGCTGCCGCTTGTAGACGAACGCCAGCCAGACCTCGGCGCAAAGCCGCTGCCGTCCGGTAAGGTTGAGGTTACCGATGATGAAGCCGAGCTGCCGTTCGAGATGCGGGCGGGTCGGCTGCTCGTAGACGATGTGGCGGAGCCAGATCATCGCCTGCACGATCTCGTCGCGGTCCTTCAGCCGCTCGAGCTCTTCGCCGGCAGCGGCAACCCAGGCCCGGGTGATCCGGGTGGCGAGCGCCGCGGTCTTTTCCGCCGCCTCCTGCCAGCGGTTGGCATTTTGCAGGATCGCCGCTTCGCGCAGCTCGATCATCAGGCCGAACTGACGGTTGGAGACCTGGTAGACCCGCCAGCGATCGAGGAAGTTCCGCGCCGCGATGGTGGAGAAATGCTCGCTCAGCGCCTGGCTGCCGTAATGCAGGGCGAACTCGATCAGGCTGGGCCAGATTTCGCCATGCACGAAGTCGTCGAGCTCGGTGCTGAGAAAGCGCGCCAGCGGCTCCGGCTTGCCCCCTTCGTAGTCGACGCAGGCATTGAGCAGCGCCAGGAGGCGATCGTCGCCCGGACTGTCGAACTCGACGGCCCGCAGGTAGCGGGCGGCCTGGTCCGCGTGCTGGCGCGCGTTGCTCGCATCGCCCATCAGCAGCCGCATCAGGGCCTGGTGCAGGCTGATATAGAAGGCGAGCATCGGCACCTTGGCCTGCTCGTAGTGGTAGAGCGCGCGCTGCGCCACATCCTCGGCAGCCGCGAGGCGTCGGCCGCGAATGTAGAACTCCAGCACGGAATTGTAGAAGCTGCCGCGCACGATGTGGTCGTCGAGCGGCAGATCGCCCAGGGTGTCGAACACCTGTTCGAACAGCTCGTCGGTCAGCTGGTAATCCTCGTAGATCAGCATCACGACGCGAAAGGCGAGGAGATCGGTGCTGTATCGGTCGCGGTGCGTGAACACGCTGTGGAAGTCGTTGACCCCTGAGCCGAAGCGATCGGCCAGCAGCCGGCGCGCCCGTGCCACCTCGCCATGCTTGAGCGCCTGCATTGCAAGGCTCATCACCAGTGTGTCGTTGCCCAGGGCGTAGTCGGCCGGAAAGCCTGCGAGCACCCGGTCGAAGGCCGCGGCGCCGTGCCGGTAGAGATAGAACCGCCCTCCGCCGGCGGCATAGACGGCAAACGCGTCGTCGAAACGGCCGATCGACTGCCACATCATGATGGCGTCGGTCATCAGCCCCTGTTCGGCATAGGCCGCCGCGAGTTCGGCGGCACGCTCCGGATGCTCGGACCGCGAGGCGATCTCCGCCGCGAGGGCATGTCGCAGCGCCGGCCGGACCGGATCGAGCAGCGCCAGCAACTCCGGGCTCGCGATCGAGCCCGGGCTCCCGTCCAGCCAGGCCGCCAGCGCCGCAAGCTCGGCTGCGCGCATCGGGGCCAGCAATTCGCTGGCGAGGAAACGCGCCAGCGTGTCTTCGCCGCCGCCTGATCGGCCAAGCAGGATCGGCCAGCCGTGCGACTGCTGAAACGCACGCTCGGCGAGGCGTGTCGGCATGGCCTGCCGCAGTTCGTCCCGGCCGATCAACAGCTCGGCTATGCCCAGACGGCGAACATGGCCGTAGACGGCGGCGCGATCGAGCGCCGGCAGCAGCGTCTCCGGTCGTTTGGCGACGATGATGCGCCGCTCGCCGGAGACAAAGGCCTCGGGCAGGGGGGCAGGCACACTGCCGGGCGGGATGTCCCACACCGTGACCGGCAGGCTGCTGTCGGGCGGCGCCGATGCCGAGCGATGGACGCCGGCGCCCAGTTCCTCCGCCAGTTGCGCCAGCAGGATCGATTTGCCCATGCCGGCCGGGGCCTCGAGCAGCAGCACCGTCTCGGGCGCGGCAAGCAGCTCGCTCCGTTTGCGCGCGCGGTCGATATAGGGTCTCGTCTGGGCGGCAGGCATGGGCATCGGGGGCAAGGCGCGGTCCTGTTCCCCGCTATGCTCCCGTAGAGCGGCCGCGATTGCAACGGCCGAGCGGACCGGCTGCGGTGCGGCTACTTCCGCACCGAGTTCAGCACCACATCGGCGAAGGCATTGCCGATATCGGCGGCGTTCTGCGGTCCGCGCGGGGTCAGCCACAGGAAGCTGTAGAAATACATGCCGAGCAGGCCCTTCAGCACCACGCTGGGGGTCGGCTTGAACACGCCCTTGGTGAGGCCGTCGGACAGCGCCATGGCCCAGATCGCCTGGTAGTCCGAGTGCAGCCCGGTCACGGCGCGGCGCCGCTCGTCGGTCAGGGCGTGCAGTTCGCGGAAGCACACGGTCATTTCGGACAGGTGCTCCGAGATTGTCATCATCAGCGCCCGGCTCAACGCCCGCACCCGTTCCACCGGATCGGTCTCCGCCTCGGCGATGGCCCGGCCATCGGTGATCAGATCCGACATGTAGGCGGTGGTGATGTCGTAGAGCAGGTCTTCCTTGCTGGAGATGTGATAGTAGAGCGCGCCACGCCCCAGGCCCGTCGCTTCGCTGATCTCGTTCACGCCGACGCCCGAATATCCCCGGTCGGCAAACAGGTTCGCAGCGACCTGCAGCACTTTGAGCCGGGTCGGCGACACTTTGCGGCCATCGCCCTTGTCGCTCTGAAGCTTGGTCATTTGTTCGTTCATCTAAGACTCGTCCCGTCCGGCGCTGACGTGTTTGCGCTGTGTTTGGCCAAGTTTCACAGACCGGTCAATCCACAGATCGCAAAGGCCGGGTTGACCACGCTCTCTCATCAACTCTATTGTACCGATCGGTCACCACGAAACAAGCCCAAAGCTGGCGTGGTCCATCGAGGTCAGGGAGAGCATGAAATGCCTGCGTCTTCAGCAAATTGCGTGACATCGCGCAGCGCTGCAGCCTCCTGCGAACCGATCGTAACATCGCTGTCCAGGCTCGACCAGTCGGTACAGAATCTTATTGGAGGCACTGAACGTGTCTGACGACAAAACCCCGTCCGGCTGGGTCGGAACGATCAAGGGCATGCCGAGCGTCGGCAGTTTCGCCGAGCGATCCCGCCGCGTCACCATGCGCGACATCGAGGCCTTCACCGAGATGACCGGCGACCGCAATCCGCTGCACTACGACCGCGAACTGGCCGAAAGCACGGTGTTCGGCAAGCTGATCGTCCAGGGCGGCGTCACCTCCGGCATCCTCAATGCCATCGTCGCCGAGGACCTGCCGGGCCCGGGAACGGTGTTTCTCGGCGTCGAATGGAAGTTCTCCAAGGCCGTCGGCGTCGACGAGGAAATCACCGGCCGGGTCGAGGTGACCAAGGTCCGCGAGGACAAGCCGATCGTCACCCTGACCACCACCATTCGCAACGCCGAAGGCGACGTTTGCCTGAGCGGCACCGCCACCACCTACACCGTGCCGCTGCGCCGCACGTCGGCTGCCGCAGCCGAATGAAATCGGGCGTTTCGGCTGATTGACAACCTGTCGAAGCGTCTCTAAGCGTGTACTGACCGATCGGTACAATTGGTGCGCCAAACACCGGAGCAACCGGGCAGGCGACCGACGCAGCCGGTCACAACAGGGAGGAAGACCGATATGACGACGTTTTCGCGCCGTAAGGCGCTGGCGCTGGCCGGGGCAGTCGCGCTGGCGACTGGCCTTGCCGCAGCAACCCCGGTGCTCGCCCAGGACTGCGAGAAGGTCGACCTGACCTTCACGTTCTGGGGCTCGGTGAACGAGAAGAACGACATCGAAGCCGCGGTGAAGAACTGGAACGAGAAGAACCCGTGCATCCAGGTCAAGCCGATGCACATTCCGGCGACCGGCACCAACTACGTGCAGAAGCTGACCACGATGATCGCCTCCAACACGGCGCCCGACATCGGCTATCTCGGCGAGAGCCAGGCGTTCCAGTGGGCTACTGAAGGCAAGATTCTGGACCTGTCGCCCTATATGGGCGAGACGCCGGACCAGCAGTACATCAAGTCGACCATCTACAAGGCCGGCGATACCCTGATGGGCACCGGCCTCGCCACCGGCGTGATGCTGATCTACTACAACAAGGACGTGTTCGACGCCGCCGGCGTTCCCTATCCGCCGGCCAAGGCCGACGAGGCCTGGACCTGGCAGCAGTTCGTCGACAACGCCAAGTTGCTGACCAAGGACCGTTCCGGCAAGAATGCCACCGACCCGGCATTCGACCCCAACGCCATCGACACCTTTGGCGTGACGCTCCCCTCGTGGTGGGGTGGCTGGTACCCGTTCGTCATGTCCAATGGTGGCCAGTTCGCCAACGAGGACGGCACCGCGCTGACCCTCAACTCGCCCGAAGCGGTCGAGGCACTGCAGGCGTTCCAGGACCTGATCTACAAGGATCACGTCATGCCGAACCCCACCCAGACCTCGAGCCTGCCCACCGGCGACGTGCTGATGCAGTCGCGCAAGGTCGCCATGAGCATGGACGGCATGTGGCGCGTCACCGACTTCTCCAAGCTCGGCATCAACTGGGGCGTCGGCGTCTTGCCCAAGTGGAAGACCGCCGAGACCGTGGTGCTGTCGGTGCCCAAGGTGATCTTCAGCCAGACCAAGCACCCCAAGGAAGCCTACGAGTTCTACAAGTACATCTCGGATCCGGCACAGGTCGGCCTGTTCAAGTCGGGCCTGTGGGCGCCGCATGAGAAGGCCTACTTCACCGATCCCGAGCTGCTGAAGACCTGGGTGTTGGCCGAAGGCAGCGCCTATCCTCCCGAGGCGATGGATGCCATCGTCGACTACACGCTGAACCATGCGCCGCAGCAGGCCCCGGTCTACCAGCTGAAGAACATCGGGCAGATCATGAGCGAGGCTGTTGAACCCAACATCCAGCAGCTGATGAACAACAAGGCGACCGCTCAGGAAGCCATGGACAAGGCTGTCGCCACCGCGCAGCCGATGATGCAGGGCCGCTGGTAACCGATGACGAACTCCTCCTCCCCTGACGGAGTGATGCTGACGGAGCGGCCTTCGGGCCGCTCCGCCACGACCGGCGCCCGGGCGAGGATGAGCCCACGCCGCCGCTCCGAGATCACCTGGGCGCTGACCTTCGTGGCGCCGGCTGTACTCGGCTTCGTGCTGCTCAAGGCGATGCCGATCCTGTTCAGCCTCTATATCGCCATGACCGACTGGAGCGCCGTCGGCAACGCCCACTGGGTCGGGCTCGACAACTTCGAAAAGATGCTGTTCGCCGATCCGCTGTTCTGGCGTTCCCTCGAGGTCACGGCCTACTACACGCTGGTCTCGGTACCGGCGAGCATGGCTTTCGCCTTTTTCCTTGCGACGCTGCTGAACCAGCGCATCCCCGGACTGGGGATTTTCCGCACCATCTTCTACATCCCCTCGATCGTGCCGATCATCGCCTCGACGGTGATCTGGCTGTGGATGTTCAATCCGGATTTCGGCCTGTTCAACTCGGTGCTCGGCGCCTTCGGCATTCCCAAGATGCAGTATATTTTCAGCGAGGAGCAGGTGGTTCCGTCGCTGGTGTTCATGAGCATCTGGGGCGTTGGCCCGATGATGATCATCTTCCTCGCCGGCCTGCAGGAAGTGCCCAAGGAACTCTACGAGGCCGCCGATATCGACGGCTCCAATGCCTGGCACAAGCTGGTGCACATCACCCTGCCGATGATGACGCCGACGATCCTGTTCAACCTGATGATCTCGATGGTCGCCGCGTTCCAGACCTTCGTGCAGCCGTTCATCATGACCAATGGCGGTCCCAACAATGGCAGCCTGTTCTTCGTGTTCTGGATCTATCGCAAGGCCTTCCAGGACTCGCAGATGGGCTACGCCTCGGCGCTGGCCTGGGCGCTGTTCATCATCATCTCGGTGCTGAGCTACCTGATCTTCCGGACGTCCAACCGCTGGGTGTTCTATCGCGGAGGCGATAACTGATGAGCGCGATGGAACACGACACCTCGATCGGCGATACGCTGATACGCAACGCCCCGGGCGTGAACAAGCGTCGCCTCGCTTTCCTGCTCTGCGTGCTGCTGAGCGTGGCGATGATCCTGCCTTTGGCCTGGCTGGCCCGCTCCTCGCTGATGGAGATGGGGCAGATCTTCATCTTTCCGCCCGAATGGATCCCCAACCCCTTCGCCTGGCACAACTATCCCGACGCGCTCACCACCATTCCGTTCTTCCTTTATCTCTGGAACTCCGCGCTGGTGGTGGTGCCGACGATCCTCGGCACGCTGTTCAGCTGCTCGCTGGCCGCCTATGCCTTCGCCCGCCTGCGCTGGCCGTTCCGCGACCAGATCTTCGCCGTGCTGATGGCGACGCTGATGCTGCCCTATGTGATCACGCTGATCCCGACCTTCCTGATCTGGTCGGGGCTGGGCTTTGTCGACACTTATGTGCCGCTGATCGTGCCGCACTGGCTGGGCACCAACGTGTTCTACATCTTCCTCCTGCGGCAGTTCTTCAAGGCGCTGCCCAAGGAACTCGACGAGGCTGCCACCATCGACGGCGCGCATATCGTGCAGGTGTTCTGGTACATCGTGCTGCCGCTCAGCCGCCCGGCACTGCTGGTGGTCGCCATCCTCTCGGGGCTCGGCGCCTGGAACGACTTCGTCGATCCGCTCGTCTACATCAACTCCTCGGAGAAATACACGGTTGCCCTGGGGCTCAGTCAGTTCGTCGGGTTGTACACCAGCCAGTGGAGCCTGCTGATGGCCGCTGCGACCGTCGTGATCATCCCGGTGATCATCGTGTTCTTCTTTACCCAACGCTACTTCATGACCAGCATCACCATGACTGGTCTCAAGGGCTGACAACGCCACAAGGAATGAACGGTGTCTGATAGCAAAATGAACGCCCGGCCGCGCATCGCGCTGGTTGGCGCAGGTGGGCTCGGCAATGTCTGGGCGCAGACCATCGCGACGGATGCCGGGGTCGAGTTCGCCGCCATCGTCGATCCGCTGATCGGCAGCGGCAAGGAGTCGGCCTGGCTGGCGAACCATGCCGCGGTGCCCAAGTTCACCACCCTCGCGGCGGCCGCCGCGGCCGGGCTCGACGCCGTCGTGGTGACGGCCCACTCCACCGTGCACGCCGAGATCCTGCGCGGCGCCATCGACCTCGGACTCAGCGCCTTGGTGGAGAAGCCCTTCACCATCAGTTATGCCGACAGCGAGGACATCGTCGCGCGCGCCGCGAGCCAGGGCGTCACGATCATGGTCAGCCAGAACTACCGGTTCTTCCCGGGCGCGTTGCTGATCCGCGACATGGTGCGCGACGGACGTTATGGCAAAGTCGTCTCGGTGGTCGGCGAGTTCTGGTGCGATTGGGCCGGCAAGCCGTACCAGCACGCCATGACCCACGTGATGGGTCTCGAGATGGCGGTGCACCATTTCGACCTCTGCCGGGCCATGTTCGATGCCGATGCAGCCGGCGGTTACGTGCGCGAATGGCAGCCCGCCAACTCGCAATATGCCGGCGGCGGCGCCATCGAGGCGCTGTTCGACATGCGGGGCAGGGCAACCGACTTCCCCTTTACCTATACCGGGAGCCTCGTTGGTCGCGCCCCCCGCACCCCATGGGGCGGCAAGTGGCGGATCGAGTTCGACACCGAGACGCTGGTCGTCGACGAGGTCGCCGGTCGCTACGGCGTCTATCGCGCGCATGCCGATGGCCATGAATGGCTGGCCTCGTTCGATGGTGAGACCATGGGCTTCAACCGCCCATTCGAGCATTTCGTCGCCTGCCTCAAGAGCGGCGAGGAGCCCTGGAGCTCGGGACGCGACAACCTGGGAACGATGAAGATGGCGCTCGGCGCCCAGTTCTTCGGCAACCGATGAGCCGGCGTGACGACATCCTCGCCGCGCTCGAGGCGAAGCGGGCCGACGGCCGCGCCATCATCGGCGCGGGCGCCGGCACCGGCATCTCGGCGAAGTTTCTGCACCGGGGCGGCGCCGACCTGATCTTCATCTACAACTCGGGCCGCTTCCGCATGCAGGGGTTGAGCTCCTGGGTCGGACATCTGCCGTTCGGCGACGCCAACGCCATCGTCATGGAGATGGGCGAGCGCGAGGTGATGCCGGTGGTGCCCGATGCCAATGTCATCGCCGGCGTCTGCGGCTTCGACCCCACCCGGCGGATGAGCCACTTCCTGCCCAAGGTGGTGGAAGCTGGGTTCGCCGGCGTCATCAACTACCCCACCGTTGCAGTGATCGATGGCCGCATGCGGGCCGACCTCGAGGCGGGCGGTCTCGGCTTCGACAAGGAAGTCGAGATGATCGCTATCGCCAGCCGGCTCGGCCTGCTGACGACGGCCTATGTTGTAACCCCCGATGAGGCGGTAGCGATGGTGGGAGCCGGCGTCGATATGATCGTCGCCCATATGGGGCTGACCGTCGGCGGCGCCATCGGCGCGCAGCACGCCATGGCGATGGATGAAGCGGCGCGGGGCGTGGCGGCGATTGCCGAAGCGAGCCGCAGGGCGCGACCCGACGTCTTCGTCGTCGCGCATGGCGGCCCGATCGCCGGTCCCGCCGACGCCGAGAAACTGTTCGGGCTGGTCGAGGTCGATGGCTTTGTCGGCGCCTCCAGTATGGAGCGGCTGCCGATCGAGGAGCCGCTGCGCGCCAATACCTTCGCGTTCACCCAGTTGCGCACCCGCTGATATGCCGTTCATCGCGCTCATCGTGTCGCTCGACACCAAGGCCGAGGAGGCGCGCTACCTCAGCGACGAAATCCGTGCCGCCGGCTTTGATGTGCAGGTGGTGGATTTCGGCACCGGCACACCCGGCTTTGCCGCCGATGTCGCGGCGAGCGAGATTGCCGCGCTCGGCGGGGTTCCGCTCAGCGAGCTTGCCGCCGAGCGCGACCGGGCGCGCCTCATCGACACGATGATGCGCGGCGCCGCCGCCTGGGCCGCAAGGGCCCATGCCGGCGGTGCGCTGGCCGGCGTCATTTCCGTCGGCGGCTCCGGCGGCACCGCGGTCGGGACCGCCGCGATGCGGGCCCTGCCGTTCGGCGTGCCCAAGGTGATGGTGTCGACCGTCGCTGCCTCGGATATGAAATCCTATGTCGGCACCCGGGACATCACCATGATGAACTCGGTGGTGGATTTCGCCGGCCTCAACCCGATCAGCGAACCGGTGCTGCGCAACGCCGCCGCCGCCGTCGCTGCCATGGCCAGGGCGCAGTCGGTCCCGCGCCAGCGGCCGGCGCAGCTTTTGATCGCCGCCACGCAGTTTGGCGTCACCACCCCGGCAGTCGAACAGGCCCACGCGCTGCTGGCCAGGGCGGGCTACACGCTGGTGCCGTTCCACGCCACCGGTATCGGCGGGCAGACCATGGAAGCGCTGATCGCCGACGGGCTGTTCGAAGCGGTGCTCGATCTCACCACCACCGAGTGGGCTGACGAGATCGCCGGCGGCAACCTCTCGGCGGGTCCTGACCGGCTGGGGGCTGCCGCCCGCGCCGGCATCCCGCAGGTCATCGCCCCTGGCGCCCTCGACATGGCCAACTTCTTCGGCGTGCCGGTTCCCGAGCGCCATGCCGGCCGTCTGATCCATCAGCACAACGCCAATGTCGCGCTGATGCGCACGACGCCGGCCGAGAATGCCGAGATCGGCCGCCGTATCGCCGACCAGCTCAACCGTGCCACCGGTCCCGTCGTGGTGCTGTTCCCGCTGCGCGGCGTTTCGGCGCTCGATGCCGAGGGCCAGCCCTTCTTCGATCCGGCGGCGGACCAGGCGCTGCTCGCGGCGTTGCGCCAGCACCTCTTGCCGCAGGTCCGGCTCGTCCCGCTCGACCTTCATATCAACGACGCCGCCTTTGCCGAGGCGGCTGTCGACGAACTTCTCTCCCTCCTCGAACAGCACAAGAAGAGACGCCATGCCTAAGACCACCGCGCAGGAAAAAGACTTTCCGGCCTGGAGCGAGACCCAGAATTACGGCATCAGCCACCTCAAGGTTGGCGCCGAGGTCGAGCACCATTTCCACGATTGCCACGAGTACTGGATCATTATCTCGGGCGAGGGCGACGCCATAAGCGAGGGCAAGCCCTATCACCTGGGCCCCGGCGACATGCTGCTGACCAAGGCCGGCGACTACCACTCGCTGAAGGTCACCAAGGAGATGGTCGCTGTCTACTATTACGGCGTGATGCCCGAGCACGGCCGCTGGGGCCATCTGCACGACGGTGAGGATCTGCCCTGGGACCAGCACCTCGCCGCGCTGAAGGCCAAGGCCTGATGACCGTCAAGCACGTCGTCCTGTTCGACTATGCCGAAACCGCACCGGAGGCCGAAATCCAGGCGGTGATATCGGGGCTCAACGGGCTGCCCGACCAGATCGGGGAAATCCGGGACTGGTCACTGGTCGAGGATCTCGGCAAGCGGCCGGGCTCCTTCCGCTTCTGCCTGATCGCGCATTTCGACGACATGGCCGCCATGGAGCGCTACCTCGCCCATCCGGCGCATGTGAAGGCGGTGGAGCGGGCGATGCCGATCCTCACCAAGCTGGCCGAGCACGACCATCTGACCTGAGAAGTCTCAATCTCAACAGTGCGGAAGAGCACTCCTTGCCCCTCCCGCAAGGGGGAGGAGACCAAGACACTGGCGCGCCGGAGTTGGCGTCTCCCTCCCCCTTGCGGGGAGGGGACAGGGGAGGGGGTACTCTTCCTTCACCGGCCGCCCCTACTTCCGCCCCTGCGCGATCCGTTCGGCCTCCGGCAGCCGGCGCAGCAGCAGCATGGCGACGATCCCGATCAACGGCCCGGGCGCGAGAATGGCGAAGGCCCACTGCCAACCGATGGCGGCCGCCAGCATCGGCACCACTGTCAGGCTGACGATGGTGAGCGCGAAGCCGATGCCCAGCTGGAAGGCCAGCGCCGTGCCGATCAGGTCCGAATCCCCGACCTCGGTGGTCATGGCGGAGAACTGCGCCGAGTCGGCGATGATGGTCATGCCCCACAGCACCGCGAGGCCGACGAACAGCCATAGCGGGCCATCGAAGCTGAGGCCGATGGCCAGCGCGCAGAGGCCCGAGAGCGTCATCATGATGATGGTGGTGGCGGTGCGCCCGATCCGGTCGGCCAGCACGCCGCCGATGAGGCAGCCGACGATGCCCGACGCCACGACGCCGAACACCAGCAGCGAAATGCCGGCCGGGCTCATGGCCGAGGTGACCGAGGCGGCGCTGGCAAAGGCCAGGAACCAGCCCCAGGCGGCATAGAGTTCCCACATGTGGCCGAAATAGCCGAGATTGGCGAGCGCCACCGCGCGGTTGCGGACCACGCGGCCGATCTGCCGCGGATCGAACACGGCGCGGCTGAACGGGTAGGGGCCCTCCCGCACCAGCGCGAGAAACACGATGGCGCCGCCCAGCGTCAGCCCGCTGGCGGTGGCGACCACAAAGCGCCAGTCGAGCCCGGCGAACAGCGCCCGCAACAGGTGCGGAAAGGCCGATCCGAGCGTCAATCCGCCGATCATCGTTCCCATCGCCAGCCCACGCCCGCGCACGAACCAGGTGGCCACCAGCTTCAGGGCAGGGGGATAGACGCCGGCGAGCGCGATGCCGGTGAGGAAACGCAGCGTAATCGCCACCTCGGCCGACGGCGCCAGCAACAGCGCAAGATTGAACACCGCCGCCAGCGCCGCGGCAATGCCCATCAGCAGCCGCAACGGCGCGATATCGGGCAGGTTGACGACGCTGAGGCTCAGCGCCCCGGCGACGAAGCCGAGCTGTACGCCGTTGGTCATCCAGGTCTGCGCCAGGCCGGAAAGCTGCCACTGCGCCGTGAGCTGCGGCAGGATCGCGGTCGCCGAGAACCAGGTGGTCATCGACAGGATCACCGCGCCGGTGAGCAGGACGAGCATGCGCCAGGCCGCGGCTGTCGGTTTGTCGGTCATGTCAGGGGCTCGAAACAGGGCAGGACCTCGGCTCCCACCTGGGTGAAGCGGACCTGAAGCGGCAGGTGAAGCCGAGGTTCGGCGGCGAGGATGTGGCTCAGCATCGTCGGGCCTTCCGACAGCCGGACGATGCCGATGGCATAGGGCGCGGCCGGCGCCCAGCCGGGATGGCCCGGTCGGTGGATCACCGACCAGGTCTCGAGCTGGGCTCGGCCAGAGGCATCGCGCCACTGCAGCCGTGGCGACCAGCAATGCGGGCAGAGCTGGCGCGGATAGAACACCCAGCGCGCACAATCGGCGCAGTGCTGCAGGGTGAACCGTCCTTCGGCAGCGGCAGCCCAGAACGGTGCGGTGAGCGCGGTGCGGGTCGGGCCCGGCACCTTCAGTTCGGCGAGGTTCATGCGGCACCTCCCAGCACCAGCGCCGTGGCCTCGCTCATCGTCGCGCCGTTGCCGGTGATGAGGGCCAGGCGCGCCTTGTCGATCTGCCGCATCGGGGTTGTGCTGCGCAACTGCCGCACGGCCTCGACGATATGGGTCATGCCGCCGGCCAGATCAGGCTGGCCGAAGCCGAGCTGGCCGCCATGCGGGTTGAGGCGGCGTAGATCCGCATCACGCAGCCAGGCGCCGAACTGCCCGGGCGGTGCGAGCCCGGCATCCTCGAGCGTCGTGGCGACCATTATGCTGTAGCAATCATAGAGCGACAGCACGTCGATTTCACCGATGCCGACGCCGGCTCGCCCGAGCGCTCGGGCGATCGCCGGCTTGAGCGGCCCTGACGTCAGCGAGAGCGCCTGCGACAACGCCCGGTGCGTCACCTTCTCGCCGGCGCCCAGCAGGTGCACCACCGGCTGCGGCACACGCTTCGCCGCTGCTGCGGAAGCGACGATGACAGCCGCGCCCCCCGCTACCGGCATGACGATCTCGAACAGGTGCAGCGGGCTGGCGATCAGCGGCGAAGCCAGCACCTCGGCAACGCCTGCCGGTTGGCCGAAGAAGATCGCCTCGGGATTGCGCTGGGCGTTGTCACGCGCCGCCGCGGCGATCAGCGCGAAATCCGCGTCGAGCGAGCCGTACTCGGCCATGTGCCGCTGTTTGATCATGGCGTAGGTGGCGTTGGCGCCCGAGGCCCCGAACGGCACGTCGAACTCGCGGATCGGGTTGCGGTTGGGCGAACGAAGCGGTTCGGCTTCGCGGGTATTGGCGAGTACGCACAGCACCATCTCGCACATGCCGGCCTCGATCGCTGCCGCCGCGCGCCACACCATGCCCGCTCCCGAGGCGCCCCCCAGGTCGACGACGTTGGCCATGTCGGGACGAAGCCCGAGATACTCGGCCACCGTGGCAGGTACGTGCTGCGGCGTCTCGCCGACCTGCGGCCCGACCAGCAGGCCGTCGATCGCGCCGGGCTCGAGGCCGGCATCGGCGAGCGCCAGGCGCGCAACATCGGCAATCATGCCGAGCGTCGTCGCGCCGGTGCTCGAGCGGACCGGCCTGAGTTCGCCGATGCCGATAATGGCGGCCATCGGGTGCCTCACAGGGCGCTGTCCCGGCTGAGGTCGCGGAACAGCTCGAGCGCTTCCGGGTTGGCGAGCGAGTCGCGGTTCTTCACCACCTCGCCCAGCATGGTGGCGCGCGCCGCGCCTTCGACGCGCTTGCCGTTCAGCGTATAGGGCACCGCGGCGACGGCGTGGATCCGGTGTGGCACGTGCCGGGGGGAGGCCGCCTCGCGGATCGCCTTGCGGATCCGACCTGCGAGGTCGGCGGAAATACTGCCGCCCTCGATCGGCTTGAGGCAGAGCACGATCTCCTCGTCACCGCTCACCGGCGCGCCGAAGACGAGGCAGTCCTCGATTTCGTGAAAGCTCTCCACCGTGGCATAGATTTCGGCCGTGCCGATGCGCACGCCGCCGGGTTTCAGCGTGGTGTCGGTGCGGCCATAGATGATCGCCGAACCATGGATGGTCTGCTCGGCGAGATCGCCATGCGTCCAGATGCCGGGGCGCTGCGCGAAATAGGTGTCGTGGTAACGCTTGTCGCCGCCTTCGCCCCAGAAGGTCAGCGGCATCGAGGGGAAGGGTTCGGTGCAGACCAGGTCGCCTTTCCTGCCGATCACCGAGGCATGGCGCTCGTCGAGCACGTCGACCGCATGGCCGAGCGCTTTCGAGGTGAGCTGGCCGCGGCGCACCGGCAGCGTCGGGTTGCCGATCATGAAGCAGCCGATGATCTCGGTGCCCCCGGAGATCGAAGCGAACATCATGTCGGCCTTCACCGCGTCATAGAGCCAGTCGAACTGATCGGGAGCGACCGGCGCCCCGGCGCTCAAGACCGAGCGGAGCCTCGACAGGCCGACCTGGTCGGCCGGACGGTAGCCGGCCTCGGCCACGGTCAGCAGAAACTTCGGGCTGATGCCGAAATGCGTGACGCCTGCCTCGGCGGCGACACGCCACAACAGGCCGACATCAAGCCCATCGGAAGTCCTGGGGATGGCAGCGCCGTCGGTCAGCACCACTGCGGCATTGCAGGCGAGCCCCGAGATCAGCCAGTGATACATCATCCACGCGGTATTGGTGTACCAGGAGATGGTGTCACCCGGCTTCACGTCGCCATGCAGCTGGTGCTCCTTCAGATGCTGCAGCAGCACCCCGCCGGTCGAATGGACGATCGCCTTGGGCTTGCCGGTCGTGCCCGAGGTGTAGAGCACGTAGAGCGGTTGGGCGAACGGCACGCGGGTAAAGGTGAGCGACGCCCCGGCGGCACCGAAATCTTCCCAGCGATGAGACTGGGCCGCGCCGACCGGCGCATCGCCGCCGATCAGCACCACATCGGTGAGCTCCGTCATCTGCTGGGCGAGTTCAGAGATGCGCCCGGAGATATCGTGTTGCTTGCCGCCATAGCGATAACGCGGCGTGGCGAACATCACCTTTGGCGCGATCTGCCCTAGCCGGTCGAGAATGGCCACCGTCCCGAAATCCGGCGAACAGGACGACCAGGTGGCGCCGAGCGTCGCGGCAGCCAGCAGCGCGACCAGGGCTTCGATGCGGTTGGGCAGGATGCCAACCACGCGGTCGCCGGCGACGACGCCGACCGCACGCAGGCCGGCCGAGACGCGAGCCACCTCGGCCCGCAGCGCGCCGCGGTTCATGGTGCGGGAAATCCCCGCTTCGTCGCTTTCGATGATCGCCGCGTCCGTGCCGGGGCCGCGCAGCAGGTTCTCGGCGAAATTCAGCCGCGCCTCGGGAAACCACCGGCCGCCCAGCATGCCACCGTCGGCTGCCGCGACGTAGGCGGTATCGCCCTTGTCGCCGATCACCCCGCAGAAATCCCACACCGCGCTCCAGAAAGCCCCCGGCTGGCTGGTCGACCAGCGGTGCAGCACATCGTAGGACGCGCCGCCAAAGCCTTGATCGGCGGCAAAGCGCGTCAGGTTGGCAGCCGCGATCCATGCCTCCGACGGGCGCCAGACGATATCGGTATCCAAGTCTCTTCCCCTTGCGGCGGTTCGTATTATCGCCTGCCGGGGCTGGCCCAGTGGCGACCGCATCGCTATAAGCATTTTGTGGACCGAACGGTACAACAAATGTGCCCGATCCGCCAAGTACGACGAATGGATCGAGAGCATAATGAGCGAAGACGCCGTCATCGTCGCCGCGGTACGGACGCCCATCGGGCGCTTCGGCGGGGCCTTTTCCGAGCTGCCTGCGACCACCCTGGGGGCCATCGCTGTCCGCGCCATCCTCGAGCGCAGTGCTATCGATCCGGTTCGGATCGACGATGTACTGATCGGTCAGGTTCTGCAGGCCGGCGCCGGGCAGAATCCGGCTCGCCAGTCGGCGCTTGGCGGCGGCATCCCGCACAGCGTGCCCGCCATGACCGTGAACCAGGTCTGCGGCGGTGGGCAGCGCGCCCTGCATCTGGCGGCCCAGGCGATCCGGCTGGGCGATGCCGATATCGTGCTCGCCGGCGGCCAGGATTCGATGACCCGCGCGCCGCATCTGCTGCCGCACAGTCGAGCCGGCTTCAAGATGGGTGACGTCACCATGCAAGACGCCATGCTGGTCGATGGTCTGGTCGATGCGTTCAACGGCGTGCACATGGGGGTGACCGCCGAGCGCCTGGCGCGCAAATACCAGATCACCCGTGACGAGCAGGACCAGTTCGCCCTCGCGTCGCAGCGGAAGGCTGCCGCCGCGACCGCTGCCGGGCGCTTCGTCGACGAGATCGTCCCGGTGGAGGTCCGGCGCAAACGCGAGTCCATCGTCATCGCCGAGGATGAGCACCCGCGCCCGGATACGACGCTCGCGCAGCTGGCGGCGTTGCGGCCGATCTTCGACGACGAGGGCAGCGTCACCGCCGGCAATTCATCCGGCCTCAACGATGGCGCCGCCGCGTTGCTGGTGATGTCGTCGCGACGCGCCCGCGAACTCGGCCTCAAGCCACTGGCGCGCATTGCTGCCTATGCCTCGGCCGGAGTGGATCCGATGGAGATGGGCCTCGGTCCGGTCCCCGCCACGCGGGCGGCGCTGGCCAAAGCCGGTTGGGCGCCCGCCGAACTCGACCTGATCGAACTCAACGAGGCCTTCGCCGCCCAATCCATCGCGGTCAACCGCGAACTCGGGCTCGACCCCGACCGGATCAACGTCAATGGCGGCGCCATCGCGCTCGGCCATCCGCTTGGCGGTTCCGGGGCGCGACTGGTGGTGACCCTCATTCACGAGATGGTCCGGCGCGACGCCCACAAGGGCCTCGCCACCATGTGCATCGGCGGCGGCCAGGGCGTTGCGATCTGCCTCGAGCGCTGACATTTCGCCCGGGACCGGATGCAAAAGTGATTGCTGAGAGGGCGGGGGCGGCTCGATCCCCCGATAGCGTCGCCTTTTCGATGAGACTTTCAGCAGGGCACAGGCGCCCGGCGGGGCTTCCTCAGAAAATCGCGGATGTCGATCCGCGTTCACCTTGCCTAAAGCCATGCCGTGCCATATGAACCGCGCTCGTGGGGCCACATGGCGGAGTGGTTACGCAGCGGATTGCAAATCCGTGTATTCCGGTTCGATTCCGGATGTGGCCTCCAATTCCCTTCCTCGTGAAACGACCCGGCCCGCCCTTGCGGCGCCGTTTTGCGCTTTCGAGGCGTCGCGAGCGACCCGGAGCACGGGCTTGAGTACAGCGCGGAACGGATCGGGAGCTCGCTTCACCCGACCTTTGGCGTGCTGCCGCATGTGTGGCGGCAATGCCACGGAGCAGCCGCAATCGAGTTCAGCAGCCCTGGTAAGTCATTCCGGCTGCTGCTGAATCGGCATAGAAGCGCGCGCATTAGGTTATGGAGACTTACTGTGCGCGCCTTGCTTTTGGGTTCTGTGGCTGCTCTCGCGTTCTCCGCGGGTTCTGCCTTTGCTGCCGATCTTTCGGTTCCTGCCGATCCGTACGTCCCGGCCGACTCGGCTTCCAGCTGGAGCGGTTTCTACGCCGGCGCGAATGTCGGCTACGGCTATTCGGGCTTCCTGCATGACGGTGACTCCGACGACACCTCGCAGCTGCAGGGTTGGGTCGGCGGCGTGCAGGCCGGTTACAACTGGGATCTCGGCGGTGTCGTTCTTGGTGTCGAGGCCGATGCTTCGTTCGCCAACATCAATGAAGGCGACGACGAAGACCACTTCGAAGCTGACGATGGCATCCATGGCTTGGCTACCCTGCGCGGCCGTGCCGGCGTCGCCGTCGGCAGCGTGCTGCTCTACGGCACCGCCGGTGTTGCATGGGCTGCGCTCGACACCGAAGGCGTCGGCCAGTCGCTCACCGGCTGGGTCGCCGGCGTGGGCGTCGAAAGCTTCGTGACCGACACCATCTCGGTCAAGGCCGAGTACCTCTATCACGATTTCGGCAGTGTCTATGTCGAAGGCTATGATGGCGATTTCGACATCACCGCCAACACCTTCAAGGTGGGCGTGAACTTCCACTTCTGATCCTGAACTCAGGACAGCGTTTTCGGGCCTCCGGCTGATCCAGCCGGGGGCCTTTTTGCTGGCCCGCATCCGGGTTGCATGTCCGCCTCGCTGCGCCGCAATTTGCGGGACCGGCCGCCTTCGGAGATAGACCGGCTGGGGGGGATGCGATAGTACTTGCATGGGCTCAGTAATACGGTCGAGATCATGCAAGCAGCACTGCGACTCCTCAGGACGTTTGCGCTTCCGGGCGCGCTTTTGCTGTCGATGGGTGGGGTAGGGGGCGTGGTCGGACAGGACACGGCTGCGGCGCCCGCCGCACCGCCGCCGGCGCCATGGGGCGCGCGCTGCGCCAGCGCTGCGCGCACTACTGCGCCGGACTGCGTAATCGAGCAGCGCGTCGTCCTGTCCAATAGCGGACAGCTGCTTGCTGCCGTCACCATCCGCCTGCCGCCCGACAGCCAGACGCCGGTGATGATGATCCAGACGCCGTTTGGCCTTAACCTGCCGGCCGGCCTGAAGCTCGCCGTCGATGAAAAGCCGTTCGATACGCTGCCGCTGCAGACCTGCGATGGCGGTGGTTGCTATGCCGGCAATGTGGTGTCGCCCGAACTGCTCAACGCCTTGAAGCAGGGAACGACACTGTCGATCACCTTCCAGGACCCGAACCAGCGCGACATTGCCGTGCCGGTCTCGCTCAACGGCTTCACCGCCGCTTACGAGAAGATCCAGTAGCGCCGGTCACAAGCCGCCCGCCTCGGGCTTTCCCTTATCAGGTTGGGGCGACGGTCTTGGCCGTCGTCATCTGTTCGCGACCGGGTCCCCGTCGAAATCCGGCGAGCGGTAGTGCACGCATTCCGACGGTGCCGCCGTTATGGGCCCTTATGCGGCCCCCGGCGCGGCGGGCAGACGTGGGAGTGACGCAGCGAAGTGCGCGGTGGGGGAGGCCGCCGCCGCAGAGCCCCGGGTATTCCCTACGACGAAGGCTGAGCCGCCGCTCCAACGAACTCAGAGCTTCTGAGTTGCACCATCTCGGTGGTTGCGCTCGGCGCTCGACCAGTCCACGGCGTCATCCCCGCGAGGGCGGGGACCCAGTGGGATTTCCCAGCCTCGGCAGGTGCCGCAGCATCCCGCTGCGGTTCAAGCCTGCGCAGGAACGACGTCGCTGATGGGCTGAGACAGTGCGCCTCGTCGGAGGCGTTGAGGCACCCCGCTGCACTCGACCGTGAAACGCTCTAGTCCGCCGCCTGGATATCATGGGGGGAGCGGGCGCCATCCGGGACCCGGCACGCCTTTTGACGAGTGGCCCGTTTTAGAGCCCTGATAGCAAGAGGGGTGCCGGCGGTCTGCCGACACCCCTCCCGCTCTCTCCAGGCAGTTCGACCGGTTGGATCAGAACGGCGCGGAAATCTTCATCGAGCCGCCATAGCTCTTGATGGTGTCGCCGACCTTGGCGTCGCCGGTCAGGCGGAACGCCGCGCCGTTGTCGCTGATCACGTCGAAGCCCAGCGTCACGTCGAACAGCGCCTGATCGAGATCGCCGGTGATGGTGAACGGGTCGACCCCATCCGGCGCACCGGCGAACCCGGCGGAGATCTGCGGGTCGGTGCCCAGCACCACGTCGAGAGCGCCGACGCGGATGAAGGAGCGAAGGATCGCCTCCTCGCCGAGATCCATCTGTCCACCCAGTTCGATCGACGGTGCGACGGTGACGTAGGTTTCGTCATGGCCCTCGATCTCGAGGGCCACCGGCCCGCCGGTTTCGGCGAAATCGGCGACGCTCACCTGTGTGACGCCCACATCGACCATCGGCCGGACGTACCAGTTGTCCTGCTCGATGCTGTGCGACACGCGGACATGGGCAGAGGCGAAGCCGATATCCTGCGTGCCCTCGAGCACGTAGCTCGGCCCCAGCGGCATATCGACAAACCGCGAGACGTTCTGCGACGACCAGCCGCCGGTAATCGCCCCGGCCACCACCGTATTGCCCCACACGCCCTTGAACACCGCGCCGCCCTGGAACCGGTTGCCCGTGCTCGAGACATTGTCGTTGCTCTCGGTGCCGATATCTTCCCACGAGCCGCCGATGCCGGCGACGAAGTGCTCGTCGATACGGGCCTGGGCTCCGGCGCTGAGGCCGTAGCTGGTCTGTGCGAAGCCGAGATTGGTGTCGGTTTCAGCGCGCTCGGTCTTGCGCTGGTTGACCGCCGCCCAGGCGCACTGACCTTCGGCGTCGACACCGTCCTGCACCTTGCAGCTCATCAGCGAGTTCTCGAACTGCAGGCCGGCCAGCATCGCCAGCGTCTCGTTGATCAGGTAGGGCTCGGGGCTGAGCTTGTCGAGCGTCTCCTGGTAGGTCTCGAGGTCCGGGATCTGGAACAGCGAGGCCACCACCGGCTCGAGCGCATCGGAACCGCCGGCCAGCTGGAAGGCGTTGATGTACTCACCGATAGCGCTCTGGTTCGGGTTCAGCCCGTCGACATCGAAGTCGATGCCGTAGCTGAGCACCAGTTCCGTATCGATGCCCGGAATGAGGTTGTCCTGGGTGAAGATCTCGTACTGGGCGACGATCGACTTCGGCGCCGCGAGTTCGATGCCGTTGTCGATCAGCTCGGTGCCGGATCGGGCGATCACCACCTGGAAGTCGCCCGGCTTGGCGTTGCCCATATTGAGCAACGTCAGGTCGACCTTACCGGCCAGCGTGAGCGTGCCGTCGATGTCGATCAGATCGGCCTCGCCGGCCTGCGCCACCTCGCCCGGCAGCGAGCTCTTGGCGAGGTCGAGGTCGACCCCGTAAATGCCCGCGCTGCCCTGTACCATGTCGCCGTTGATGGCGGTGGTCATCACCTTGCTCTTGCCGCCGGTCGACATCCAGCCATTGTTGGTCAGCAGGTTCCCGTCACCCAGCTTGACGAAGCGGCCTGAGTTGAACGTGCCCGCGACCGTGCCGTCATTCTCGTTTACGAAGCTGTTGGTGCCGACACCCAGGTCGATCGACCCGGTGACCGTACCGAAGTTGGAAATCGCCTCGTTGCCACCCTTCTGCTGCCGGGCCGAAATCAGGTTGTTGGGGTCGCTGCCGGTGGCATAGATCGCCATGCCGGAGTCGACGCCGCCGGCCGTGGTGATCGTGCCGCGGTTGGTGACGGTGTTGTTGTTGCCATCGATGATCCACACGCCGACGCCGACATACTCGGCATATTTGTCAGGCTGCGTAATGTCGTTGAACACCACCGCCGAGCGGCCGCCGCTGACGATGCCGGTGGCGCTGTCGAGCGTGATCTCCACGTCGCCATTGCCGCCCCAGCCGGCGCTTTGCGCCATGATGCCGACCGAGCCGAGGCCACGGGTCGGCAGGCCGCCCGAAATGTCCTCGCTGCTGAGGATCGCCGCGGTCTGCACGCTGCCGGTGACCGCGACGGTCACCTTGCCGGCCGTGCCGGTGCCGCCGGTGCTCTGCGCGAAGATGCCGGTGGCGCTGTTGCCCGCGGTCTTGACGGTGCCGTCGAGATCCACGGTGACCTCACCGGCGCTGCCCGCGTCACCATTGGAGCCGACGTGCCACGACAGCAGGTTCAGCACCGGCAGGTCGTTGCCCAGTTCGCCCAGCACGCCGCCGCCGCCGCCCACCGATTGGGCGAAGATACCGGCCGAGCTGTCGCCATGCGTGATGATGGTGCCGGTCGCATCGACCTGGACGATGCCGCCATCGCCGCCATCGCCGCCGCCCTGGCCGAATGCCAGTCCGATGCCGAGGTTGACGTCGAGATGGCCGACGAGCGGCACGTCGACGCCGCCCGCCATCATGCGGTTGACGTTACCGGCCCGGCCGCCGCCGCCGCCCACCGATTGGGCGAAGATGCCGTTCGACGCGATGCCGAAGGTTTCGATCTTGGCATTGAGCAGGTTCGACACATAGACATCGCCGCCATCGCCGGCCGCGCCGCCCTTGCCGCCCACGCCGATCTTGCCGGTCGCGCCGATCACGGCACGTCCGCCGGCGCCGCTGCTGCCGCCACCGCCACCCACCGACTGGGCGAAGATGCCGTCGGCATCCGCGCCGTGCGTGGTGATGTTCTTGGAGTTGTCGACATCGACGACGCCGCCGTCACCATTGGCGCCGCCATTGCCGCCGACGGTCACCGAGATGTCCTTGTAGATCTTGGTCTGGCCGACCGGCAGGAACAGCAGTTCCACCGGCACCGGCGACACTTCGCCCGTGCCCAGGATGCCGTTGCCGCCGATGCCGCCGCCGCCGCCGATCGACTGGGCGACGATGCCGATGCCGCCGTCGCCCCAGGTGGTGATCACGCCGGTATTGTCGACCGTGACATTCTTGCCGTCGCCGGCGCTGCCGCCGTCGCCGCCGACCGTGGCGGTCAGCGAGACGTTGTTGCCCGAGCTCTTGGCGCCCTCGCACACCAGCGGCAGGGAACACTTGGCGCCTGCGATGATGTTGACCGAGTTGGCGCGGCCGCCGATACCACCGCCGCCACCAACCGATTGCGCGAAGATGCCATAGCCTTCGTTGCCGGTGCGTACGATCTGCCCGTCGACCAGCGTCGCCGTGCCGGTTTCGATCGTGCCGCTATTGGTGACTTCGACCTCGCCGCCATCGCCGGCCGCGCCGCCCTTGCCACCCACCGACACCGCGACGTTGACCGTCATGGCGTCCTTGTACTCGTTGTTGACGTTGGACACGCCCATCAGCCCGGTGAACGAGCCGCCGCCGTCACCGCCGCCACCACCGACCGACTGTGCGAAAATGCCGGTGGCCGTGTCGCCCTCGGTATCGATGGCGCCGTCATTGATGACCGTGACCTTCTTGCCGTCGCCACCGCCGCCGCCATTGCCGCCCACGGCGACGCCGATGCTGACCGACGTTTCCTGGCCGCTGAAGCCCAGCCCGCCATAGATCGCCATGCCGCCATTGCCGCCGCCGCCGCCGATCGACTGGGCATAGATGCCGTTGGAGTTATCGCCGACCGTGGTGATCACCCCGGAATTGGTGACGGTGACTTTCCGGCCCTCGCCGCCGCCGGCGCCGCTGCCGCCGATCGACACGCCCAGCGCGATCGAGGTGCTGTCGGGCGCCGTGGTGAAGCTGCCGGCGAACGCCACCGCAAAGCCGCCGCTGCCGCCGCCGCCGCCTGTCGACTGTGCGTAGATGCCGTTGGAATAGGTACCGTAGGTGGTGATGGCGCCCTGGTTGTCGACCGTCACGGCCTCGCCATAGCCGGCCGCGCCGCCCTTGCCGCCGATGGCGACCGAGAGGGCCAGCGATTTGCTTTCCGGGGCCGCGCCGACGGCCGTTGCCAGCGCCAGGCCGAAGCCACCGTCGCCGCCGCCGCCGCCGACCGATTGCGCGTGGATACCGTCCGCGCCATCGCCATAGGTCTTCACGGCGTCGCCGGTATTGCTCACCTCGACGATCCCGGCATTGCCGCCGGTGCCGCCGCGACCGCCGACTGCCACGGCGAATGCCGCCGCCGAGCCCGTGGGCGCGATCGACAACACGCCCGCGCCGGCAAAGCCGCCCGAACCGCCGCCGCCGCCGACCGATTGCGCATAGAGCGCATGGGCGCCGTTGCCGGTCCGCACGATCTTGTCGCCGACCAGCGTCGCCGTGCCGGTGGTGACGCTGCCGTCATTGTTGAGGATGACGTGACCGCCGGTGCTCGCCGTGCCGCCGCTGCCGCCAATGGCCACCGATGCGCCGATGGCGGGGATGTCCTTGACCGAGATGGTCACCGTCGCCGCGATCGCCGAACCACCATTGCCGCCGCCGCCGCCCACCGACTGCGCCATGATACCGTAGCTGAGGTCGCCCTTGGTGAAGATGTCGCCATAGTTGTTCACGGTCACGGCGCCGCCATTGCCACCCGCGCCGCCGCCGCCGCCGACCGCCACCGAGGCCGCCATCACGCCGGCCGAGCCGGCAAAGGTGAAGCCGCCATTGCCGCCGCCGCCGCCGACCGACTGGGCGAGGATACCGTAGGAGTTGGCGCCGTCGGTCCGAATGGTGTTGCGGTTGGTCCCGTCGACCGTGTCGCCTTTGCCGCCGCCGGCGCCGCTGCCGCCAAGGCCGACGCTCACCGCGCCGCCGCCAAGTGCCGCCGACGCGGCAAAGCCGCCATTGCCGCCGCCGCCGCCCACCGATTGGGCGAAGATGCCGTGTGCGCCGTCGCCGCCCGTGTGGATGGTCATGTTCGTGGCGTCGATGCCGGCGGTGTTCACCGTTACCGTAGAGCCGTTGCCGGCCGTGCTGCCGTCGCCGCCCAGGCTGACGCTGCCCGACATCGCACCGCCCGTCACCGCGACCGAGAAGCCACCGCTACCGCCACCGCCGCCGACCGACTGCGCCAGAATGGCGTGCGACAGGTTGCCGGTGGTCTCGATGCTTCCCAGTGCGTTCACCGTGACGGAGTTGGCGCTGCCGCCACCGCCGCCCGATCCGCCAAGCGATACCGAGAGCGAATAGCCCCCCGACGCCGCAGCGGCGACCGCGCCGCCGCCATTGCCGCCGCCGCCGCCCACCGACTGTGCGAAGATGCCGGAGGCGTGGACGCCGCACGTCGTGATGGTGCCGGTATCGTTCACCGCGACGTTGTTGCCCGCCCCGCCGCCACCGCCATTGCCGCCGATCGCGACGCCGCCGGCACAACTCCTGTCTAGCGCGGCGGCGCCGCCCATGCCGCCATCGACGCCGCCAGCGCCCACCGACTGGGCTTGAATGCCGTGCGCGCCGGCGCCGGTCGTCGAGATCGTCGCGCTTTGCAGCAAGTTGACATCGGTAGTGTCATTGATGACGACCTGCCCGCCATTGCCGCCAAGGCCGCCATTGCCGCCGACCGCGACCGAAACGGTGAGACCGCCCGAGTAGGCATTGCCGCCGTTGCCGCCACCACCACCCACCGATTGGGCGAAGATACCGATCGCCCCTGCCTGGTGCGTGATGATCGAGCCGGAATTGAAAACCTTGACGATATCCGATCCGCCGCCGGAGCCGCCCCTGCCGCCGACCGCGAACAGGCCACCGCTGCTGCCGCCATCGCCGCCGCCGCCGCCGATCGACTGAGCCAGGATGCCGAAGGAGTTGAGGCCCCAGGTCTCGATGGTGCCGGTATTGGTCACCGTCACCTTGTTGCCGCTCGACTCGCCGCCGCCATTGCCGCCGATGGCGACGATGCCGCCTGAACTGCTGCCTGATCCGGCGCCGGCGCCCATGCTCTGTGCAAAGATGCCATAGGCCTTGTCGCCGTGCGTGGTGATGATCCCACTATTGGTGACGGTGACCACTCCGGCGTCGCCGCCCGAACCGCCTCCGTCGCCCAGCGCAACCGCGCCCGACGGCGAGCCGCCCGCACCGCCATTGCCGCCGTTGCTGACCGCGTACACGCCATGCCCGCCATTGCCCCAGGTGGTGATGTTCGAGTTCACCCCCAGGTTGACGGTGACGTCGGCGCCGTTGCCGCCGCTGCCGCCCGAACCGGCATCCGAAGCGAACAGGCCGAAGGAGCCGCCGCCATTACCGCCGGCGCCGCCGGTGCTGGTCGCCGAAACGCCGTAGCCCGTGCCGTTGACGACGATGGTGCCGTCATTGTTGACGGCGACCGAGCCGGCGCTGCCGCCGCCATCGCCGTTGTCGCACCAGGTCGCCAGCAGAATGGTCGTACACCCGCCATTGCCACCCTTGCCGCCGAGAGACTCGACGTGAATGCCATCGGCGTTGGTCGTGGTGAAGTTGGCGCCCTGGCCACCATTGCTGTTGGTGACGGTGAGGCTGCCGGTGACCGTTCCGCCGGTCGCCACCGAGGCGGCCTGCAGATACTGCGCCAGCAGGTCGCCGCTGGCGAAGGTCTGGGCGCCGATCGAGTAAGTATCGGTCCCGGTCTTGCGGATATAGTCACCGGACGGCGGCGGAACGCGGATCGGATTATTGTCGCTGTCGGCCAGCACATCCCAGTTGGTGGTGACGTCCGGGTCGGGATTGATGTCGATGGTCTTGACGTTCTGGTAGTTCACCCCGGTCTGCGAGTCCGAGGTGTTGACGCCGCTCTTCTTCAGATTGATGCCGATAACGCCGCTATTGACCGTCGTGGTGCCCGGCGTGCCGTTCCCGGTCTCGATCTCGATGACCGTGGGGTGGTTGGTGTAGTCGATGCCGGCCGGCGGTACGTCGGTACAACTGGCTGTTCCTGCGGCTACCAGACACCCTTCGTTGGCGGCGAATGCGACAACCGCGCCGGCAACCGACAGCGGCATGGCGAGACAGAGCGCGAGGAGGAAAACCCGTGCGGTTCCCCAAACCCGGTCGAGCAGTATCCGTGCCGTCAACATGCGAGCGCCCACCCATTATGCATTACCGAGAGGTTAAGGCGTCGTCGCGCCGCGCGATATCCACATTTCAGCCGCAAATGCAGCAATTGCCGCCCCAGTTGCGCATCAGCAACAGTATTTGACGCCAAAATACAGTCATGCCGTGCTGGGTGCGCGTAAATGCTTATGGCGGGCGGCCCGGGTGCAGTCGTTTCTGCGTATTGGTGTCATCGAACTGTCATCGTTCGCGGGCGCCGGCGATGCTTGTCCAACCGAATCGGTGACTCGCCGGGGGGAGTCCTTGAAGCATTCATCTGCGGGCGCTATGCACCTGCCGGACCGCTCCACCCAGGACGCCTCCGAACCAGGGAGCCGACATGGCCGATTTCGCAACCGCCCGCCTCAAGATGGTCGACAACCAGCTCCGTACCAGCGGGGTGACCGACCATCGGATTCTCGCTGCCATGGGCGCGGTCAGGCGTGAGGCGTTCCTGCCGGCCGATCGTGCGGCGCTGGCCTATGCCGATGTCTCGCATCCCCTGGGGAGCGGCCGTTATCTGGGCGCGCCGGCGCCCTTTGCCAAACTGCTGCAGCTGGCCGAGATCGCCGCGACCGATCGTGTGCTCGATGTCGGCGCCGGCACCGGCTATTCGACCGCCGTGCTGGCGCAACTGGGCGCAACGGTGACCGGGCTCGAGATGGACGCCGGGCTCGCCGAGACGGCCCGCGCCAATCTCGAAGACATCGGCAACGCCGATATCGTGGTAGGCAGCTTCGACGGGGCAGGGCTGCCGCACGAGCATTTCGACGTCATCATCCTCGAAGGGGCGGTAACCGCCGAGCCGACGCCGCTGTTCCACCTGCTGCGCGAGGGCGGGCGCCTGGTGGCTTTGATCGCCGGCGGCGGTCCGGCCGTCGCGCATGTCTTTGTCAGGTCCGGTGGCGAAGTGGCCGGCCGCAGCGAGTTCAATACCTCGTTGCCGCCGCTGGCCGAAGCGCCGCGGATCGATGCGTTCGTGTTCTGAGCCGGTAGGTTTTTCTAACTGACCCGCGGTTCGGCAGTGTTGCCGGCTAATCACGGGCCCAAACATTCCAAGCTTAAAACCTGGCAACTCTTGAGTTGCGAGGTTGTGCGTCCCATGTGCCCGACGTAACGTCGGAAGGCTGTCGGAGGTTTTGACTATGCGTTTCCTGGGGGCAATGCGGGCGGGCGCCCTTGCCGTTGTACTGAGCGTGCTGCCGGCGACGGTGCATGCGGAGAGTCTGAAGGCGGCGCTGGAGAGCGCGTATCAGAACAATCCCGACATCATGTCGGCGCTGTTGAATGTGAAGGCGACGGCCGAGAACATCGCACTGGCGAAGTCCGGCAAGCTGCCTTCGCTGGGGCTGTCGAGCAGCATCGGCGGCTCATGGTCGGCGCCCCAGGGCGGCGATTTCAACACGGCCGGAAGCTTCACCACCGGCATCAACTACAGCCAGACGCTGTTCGACAACTACAAGACCGACGCCGAGATCGAGCAGGCCCGCGCCGGCACCGAAGTGGCGAAATACGCCCTGCGCAACGCCGAGCAGAACGTGCTGCTGTCGGTGGTGCAGGCCTATTACGCGGTGATCCGCGACACCCAGCTGGTGCAGCTGCGCTCCGACAACATGGCCTTCTTCGATGCCCAGGTGAGTTCGGCCGACGATCGCCTGCGCCTTGGCGAGGGCACCAAGATCGACGTGTCGCAGGCCAAGGCGCGCCAGGCCGCCGCCGTGGCGCTTTATCGCTCGGCCATCGCCTCGCTGCAGACCAGCCAGGCGAGCTATGAGCGTTGGGTGGGCCATAAGCCCAAGAACCTCAGCTCGGATTTCAACTTCGGCAAGGCGCTGCCCACCTCGATCGATGGCGCCATCGCCACCGCTCAGGAACGCCATCCGGCGCTGCTTTCGGCCCGTGCTGCCATCCGCGCGGCACAGGCCGGCTCCGATGCCGCCAGTGCCTCGTTCGGGCCGACGCTCAGCCTGATCGGCGCCATCGATGCCACGACCAGCTACAGCAGCATCACCTCGACCACCAGCAGCAGCCTGGGCGGCTCGGCCAAGCTGTCGCTGTCCATTCCGATCTATTCGGGTGGCGCGCTGAGCGCCAGCCTGCGCAAGGCCAACATCCAGCAGATCCAGAGCGAGGTCGACGCGCTGTCGGCGCGCGACCAGATCAAGGAGGCGGTGATCTCCGCCTGGTCGACGCTGCAGAATGCCAGCTCGCAGATCGAGTCCGCTCAGTCGGCGGTCGCCTCCAACCAGCTCGTCGTCGACGGCACCATCCAGGAGCGCGATGTCGGCCAGAAGACCACGCTCGATGTGCTGAACGCCCAGGCCGACCTGACCAGCTCGCGCGAGAACCTGATCACCGCCCGCTCAACCAAGATGATCGCAGCGTTCTCGCTGCTGTCGGCTTCCGGCAAGCTGTCGCCCGAAGTGCTCGGCCTCAGGGTCGCGGTCCACTCGGCTGATGGCTACATCGCCAATGTCGAAGACGTGTGGGCCGAGCTCCGCGCGCTCAGCGACGACTGACCTCTGCCGCCGGCTTCCGGTCCTGATGGACCGGAGCATGGCGCAGGCATACCCTCAGAATCAGGCCGCGATGCGTATGACCGCGTCGCGGCCTTTTTGATGCGGACGCGAGGGGCGCCCGCGACCTGGGGGAAAGCATGAAATCACTACCGTTCTGGTTTATCGCCGTGGGTGCGGTGCTGGCGCTGCTGGGCATGGCGTGGGGCATCGAGATGGCCATCACGCAGGATCATGCGCTGGCGCCGGGGCACGCCCACAACAATCTCGTCGGCTTCGTCACCATGATCATCTACGGCGTTTACTACAAGCTGGTGCCGGCCGCGGCGCAGACCCGCCTGGCGCAGGTGCACTTCTGGGTGGCGCTGCTCGGCGCGCTGACCATCGGCATCGGCGTCGCCATGGCGACTGCGGGGCAGGGCGAGTGGCTGGCCCAGATCGCCTCGATCGCCACGATCATCGGCATGGCGATCTTCGTCGTGACCATCTTCCGCAACCGGGCAGCGCTCGCCTGAGGCTGCCGGTCAAGCGCCGCACTACGGTCTTCCCCCGGAAATCCCTGGGGGAAGACGCTACGGCTGGTGTGCCGCCGATTCACAAACCGCCATGGCTTGCACTAAATTGAACGCAGCCGATTCGGTTCTATTACCGAATCCGCCCAAAGTGCGGCCGCGTATCTGGCGGGTAATGTGAGGCAGTTATGAACAAGCCGGCGCCCAAAGAGCCCTCGATGGACGAGATCCTGTCGTCGATCCGGCAGATCATCGCTGATGACGACGCCGGGGCGGCGCCCAAGAAGCCGGTCGTGCCGGCGCCTGCGCCAGCCCGCAGCTTCGTGCCGCAGCCCGCGCCGCGTCCGGTTGAACCCGAACCCGAGCCGCTGGCCCTGTCCTCCGAGCAGATCCTGCGCGACACCGCCGCCGAAGACGGCGCCAAGCCCGGCCTCAGCTTTTCCGAGCTGCTGGGCGGCAACGCGCCGGTGCCCGAACTGGACGCGACGCTGATCGACCCTGACGATATCTCCTTCGAACAGGAGGAGGAGCCGGCTCCAGCTCCTGCGCCGGCGCCCGTGTTCGCTCCCCCACCGCGTCCGGCGGCTCCCGTCTACGAGCGGCCCGCACCGCGTCCGGCCGCCTCCGTGGCTGTCGCCGCGCCGATGCCCGACCCGTCGCTTTCGGCTGATCTCGCCGAGGAGCTGCTCGAGCCCACCACCCAGTCGGCGGTCAAGAGCACGTTCGCCCGGCTGTCCGGTCTCTCTACCGTCACCAGCGGCGTCACCATCGAAGACATGATGCGCGAAATGCTGCGTCCGATGCTGAAGGAATGGCTGGACGAGAACCTGCCATCGGTGGTCGAGCGGATGGTGGAAAAGGAAATCGCCCGCGTCTCGCGCGGCGGCAAGTAGTCACCGCCGCGCCCCCCGGCTCGATGCGGTCGCCCTCTTGCAGCCACCCACCTGGCGTCACCACATGCGTTTGTGTTGACTTCCCCCTCACGCCTTTGCTTTAGACCTAGCCACTGAGGTCTGGGGCCCGCCGGCGCTTTGGCGCGCGGGCCGTTTGCCGTTGGAAACCACCGATGCTTGAGAAGACTTACGACCCCGCCGCCGTCGAGACCCGCATCTACGACCAGTGGGACAAGGCCGGCACCTTCAAGGCTGGGGCCGGTGCCAAGCCCGGCGCCGAGACGTTCTCGATCGTCATTCCGCCGCCCAACGTCACCGGTTCGCTGCATATCGGGCACGCGCTCAACAACACCATCCAGGACATCCTGATCCGCTTCGAGCGGATGCGCGGCAAGGATGTGCTGTGGCAGCCCGGCACCGACCATGCCGGTATCGCCACCCAAATGATCGTCGAGCGCCAGCTGGCTGAACGGCAGCAGCCCGGCCGCCGCGAAATGGGCCGTGAAAAGTTCCTCGAGCGCGTCTGGGAATGGAAGGCGGAATCCGGTGGCACCATTCTCAACCAGCTGCGCCGCCTCGGTGCCTCGGCCGATTGGTCACGCGAACGCTTCACCATGGATGAGGGCCTCAGCGAGGCCGTGCGCAAGGTGTTCGTCACGCTATACGAGAAGGGCCTGATCTACCGCGCCAAGCGTCTGGTCAACTGGCACCCCGGTCTCGAGACCGCCATCTCCGACCTCGAGGTCGAGAACATCGAAACCAACGGCAAGATGTGGCACCTGCGCTACCCGATCGAGGGCAGCGACGAGACCATCACCGTTGCCACCACCCGTCCCGAGACCATGCTCGGCGACGTCGCGGTTGCCGTCCATCCCGAGGACGAGCGCTACAAGCATCTTATCGGCAAGCACGTCATCCTGCCGCTCGTCGGCCGCCGCATCCCGATCATCGGCGACGAGTATGCCGACCCCGAGCTCGGCTCGGGCGCGGTGAAGATCACGCCGGCGCACGATTTCAACGATTTCGAAGTCGGCCAGCGCCACGGCCTGAAGCCGATCAACATCCTCACCACCACGGCCAAGCTGAACAATACCGTGCCGGCCGAGTATCGCGGCCTCGATCGCTTCGACGCGCGCGCCAAGATCATCGCCGAACTCGAGGCCTCGGGCGTGCTCGTCTGGGTCGACGACAAGAAGATCATGGTCCCCTATGACGAGAAGTCGAAGCTGATCGTCATCGAGCCGTTCCTCACCGACCAGTGGTTCGTCAAGGCCGATATCCTGGCCGAGCCGGCGCTCGCTTCGGTCCGGGAGGGGCGGACCAAGTTCGTCCCCAAGGCCTATGAGAACACCTATTACGCCTGGATGGAGAACATCAAACCCTGGTGCATTTCGCGCCAGCTGTGGTGGGGCCACCAGATTCCGGCCTGGTACGGTCCGCGGCTCAGCACCGATCCGGAATTCAACAATCGCGACGCCGGCCTCAAGTGCTTCGTCGCCGACAGCGAGGCCGAGGCGGTCAAGCTCGCGCAGGCCTATTACGGCAGCCGCAAGATCGAGGTCTATGCCGGCGGCGTGAACGCCTCCGATTACGCCAAGGCGGTCAGCAGCTTCGACACCACCCAGCGCGACCGGCTGAACGCCGACACCTGGAACATGCGCAAGCATCGCGATCCGTTCGCCGAGCTCAGTGACAGCAAGGTGCCGCTGCACCGCGACGAGGATGTGCTCGACACCTGGTTCTCATCGGCGCTGTGGCCGTTCTCGACCATGGGCTGGCCGAACCAGACGCCCGAACTGAAGAAGTACTATCCCACCGATGTGCTGGTCACCGGCTTCGACATCATCTTCTTCTGGGTCGCCCGCATGATGATGATGGGGCTGGAGTTTACCGGCACCGAGCCGTTCCACACCGTCTACATGCATGCGCTGGTCCGCGACGAGAAGGGCCAGAAGATGAGCAAGACCAAGGGGAACGTCATCGATCCCCTGAACCTTGTCGACGAGTACGGCGCCGACGCCACCCGCTTCACCCTCGCCGCCATGGCGGCGCAGGGCCGCGACATGCGCCTCGCCATCGCCCGCGTCGAGGGCTACCGCAACTTCGTCACCAAGCTCTGGAACGCCGCGCGCTTCCTCGAGATGAACGGTTGCGCCCGCGTCGAGGCCTTCGATCCCAGGAAGAACACCCTGGCGATCAACCGCTGGATCGTCGGTTCGACCGCCAGGGCGGTCGCCAACGTCACGGCGGCGCTCGAAGACTACCGCTTCAACGAGGCGGCCAACGCGGCCTACGATTTCGTCTGGGGCACCTTCTGCGACTGGTATATCGAGCTGGCGAAACCGGTGTTCACCGGCGAGGACGAGGCCGCCAAGGCCGAGACCCAGGCAACCGCGGCCTTCGCGCTCGACCAGATCCTCAAGCTCCTGCACCCGTTCATGCCCTTCGTCACCGAAGAGCTGTGGGCCGAGACCGGCAAGACCGGTCCGGCACGCGAGAAGCTGCTGATCATCTCGGAATGGCCGCAGCTGGCCGGCCTCGAGGATCCCGAGGCACAGGCCGAGCTCGATTGGCTGGTGTCGCTGATCTCCGGCATCCGCTCGGTCCGCCAGGAGATGAACGTTCCGGCCGGCGCCAAGGTGAAGCTGCTGGTGGTTGGGGCAGGCGAGACCACGGGAACCCGCGTCGAGGCCAACCTCTCGGCGCTGACCCGCCTCGCTCGCCTCGAGAGCGTCGATTACACCTCGGACGTGCCGCGCGACTCCGCCCAGTTGATCCTCGGCGAAGCCACCTTCGTTCTGCCGCTCGCCGGTGTCATCGATCTGGATGCTGAGCGCGGTAGGCTGAAGAAGGATATCGCCAAGGAGACGGTCGAGATCGACAAGATCGACAAGAAGCTCAGCAATGAGCAGTTCCTTGCCAAGGCCGCCGAAGAGGTGATCGAAGAACAGCGCAGCCGCCGCGCCGAGGCGGAGGATCGCCGTGCCCGCCTCACCGAGGCTCTGTCACGTCTGAGCTAACGGAGCCCCCATGGGCGAAGCACTGCCGGCCAGCAACCAGCGCCAGCCGATCAAGGACTGGATGACAATCGTCCAGTTCGACGGCCGCGGCGGGGTGCGCAAGCTCGAGGAGGCCGAGGAGGCGACGTTCGTCACCCCGGCCAAGGGCTTTGCACTGATCTCGGGAAATTCGCGCGCCCCGGAGTTCAAGGTCTGGCTGAAGCGCGAGCTCGGCGATTTCAACGCCGATCTCATCACCGTGCCGTCGACCCGCAGCCGCTGCACCGTGCTTGATGACCGGGCCCTGGTGGTGCTGCGCGTCGCCCGCCCCGGCGCCGATCCCGAGGATGTCGGCCGGCAGCTGCTGACGCTGTGGATCGAGAAAGGCCGCGTCATCATCGCCTCCGAGCTCAACATCATCGAGTTCCTCGGCATTACCCAGTGGCAGCAGACGCATCACGCACCGGTCTCGCCGGCAGACCTCGTCGCCCGCCTGGCGCTGCGTGCCGCCGACCGGATCGAACCGCTGATCGAGCGAATGGGCGACAGCCTCGATACGATCGAGGAAACGCTGATGATGAACCGCTCGGGCGATACCCGCTCGCGGCTGGCGCATCTGCGCCGCACGCTGATCAACATGCGTCGCCTGATCTGGCCGCAACGCGATGTGCTGACGACGCTTGAAATCGAAGACCTGAGCTTCTTCACCGCCCGCGACCGGGTGCGCCTGCGCGAGGCCGCGGCGCGCACCGCCCGGCTGGGCGATGAGATGCAGACGCTGTCCGAGCGCGCCGTGCTGGTGCATGAGCAACTGCTCGATACCCGAGCCGAGCAGATGAACCAGACCATGCTGTTGCTCGCTGCGGCGACCGTGGTGCTGATGCCGCTCACCGTGATCAGCGGCATTCTCGGCATGAACGTCGACGGCATCCCGTTCCATGACAACCCCTATGCGTTCTGGATCGTCACCGGCTTCCTCTGCATTCTCGGCGTCGCCATCTATCTCTTCATGCGCAAGAAGAAATGGATGTAGCGACCTGAGGCTACTCGGGTTTCGGTGTCGCTGGCCATCTGCCTCGCTTGGTGTCACTCGGCGAAAGCGGGGAACACCGTTTGCGACGTGCGGCCCCACAAAGCAGCGGCTCCCGCTTTCGTGCGAATGACCTCGTGGGTGGGGCGCGCCGCCGCCTGGCACACGACGCGACGCCATCCTGAGCAGGTCAGCTACCCCGCGCCTGCCGGCTTCCTGAACGGCGAATGAATCGCACGTGACGTTTTTGCAACAGCAAGTTTGAATCCCGTTACCGCCACCTGGCGGTCAACGTTTTGCTGAGGATCGCCGCCACAATGTGACCCTAAAAGAAGCAGAGGACAAAACTCGGACGGCAGCAACGAACGTGAAAGCCATTTGCTTTCGCACCGAACCATTCGTGTGCTCCCCGCCCTTGTGCCTTGTCAGGCCGAACCCCATAAACGGCGCCTTCTGAGGGGCGCCGGACAACACCGGCCGGACAAGCAGGACGAAGAAATGGCATCGAACTACGTCGACAAATCGCGTCTTCCCAGCAGGCATGTGACAGAGGGTCCGGAACGCGCTCCGCACCGCTCGTACCTGTATGCGATGGGCTTGACCAGCGAGCAGATTCACCAGCCGCTTGTCGGCGTGGCGACGGCCTGGAACGAGGCTGCGCCGTGCAATATTTCGCTCGGCCGCCAGGCCCAGTCCGTCAAGAAGGGCGTTGCCGCCAACCGTGGCACGCCGCGCGAATTCACCACCATCACCGTTACTGACGGCATCGCCATGGGGCATGCCGGCATGAAGTCGTCGCTCGCCTCGCGCGATGTGATCGCCGACTCGGTCGAGCTGACGATGCGTGGGCACTCCTATGACGCCCTGGTCGCCATGGCCGGCTGCGACAAGTCGTTGCCCGGCATGATGATGGCGATGATCCGCCTCAACGTGCCGTCGATCTTCATCTATGGCGGCTCCATCCTGCCGGGCCGTTTCCGCGGCCGCGACGTGGTGGTGCAGGATCTGTTCGAGGCGGTCGGCCTCCACTCGGTCGGCAAGATGGACGATGAGACCCTCGACGAGCTCGAGCGTGTCGCCTGTCCGTCGGCCGGCTCCTGCGGCGGCCAGTACACCGCCAACACCATGGCCATGGTGGCCGAAGCTATCGGGCTTGCATTGCCGTATAGTTGCGGCGCTCCGGCTCCCTACGAAATCCGCGATGCGCTCTGCGCCAAGGCCGGCGAGCAGGTGATGGAACTGCTCAAGGTGCAGCTCCGGCCGCGCGACATCGTCACCCGCAAGGCGTTCGAGAACGCCGCGATGACCGTGGCTGCCACTGGCGGCTCGACCAACGCCGCGCTGCATCTGCCGGCGATGGCGCATGAAGCGGGCATCGACTTCGACCTGTTCGACGTCGGCGAGATCTTCAAGAAGACCCCTTACATCGGCGACCTGAAGCCGGGCGGCAAATATGTCGCCAAGGACCTGTTCGAAGCCGGCGGCATCCCGCTGGTGATGAAGGCGCTGCTTGAGGGCGGATACCTGCACGGCGACTGCATGACCGTCACCGGCAAGACCGTGGCCGAGAATCTCGAGAAGGTGAAGTTCAACACCGAGCAGGACGTGATCCGCTCGACCTCGAACCCGATCTCGCCCACCGGCGGCGTGGTGTCGCTGCGCGGCAACCTGGCGCCCGATGGTGCCATCGTGAAGGTCGCCGGCCTCAAGAACCTGCGTTTCGTCGGCCCGGCGCGCGTCTTCGACACCGAAGAGAAGTGCTTCGAAGCGGTCGAGAAGCGGACCTACAAGGAAGGCGACGTGCTCGTCATCCGTTACGAAGGTCCCAAGGGCGGCCCCGGCATGCGCGAGATGCTGTCGACCACGGCGGCGCTCTACGGCCAGGGCATGGGCGACAAGGTTGCGCTCATCACCGACGGCCGCTTCTCCGGCGCTACCCGCGGCTTCTGCATCGGCCATGTCGGCCCGGAAGCGGCGATCGGCGGTCCCATCGCCCATATTCAGGACGGTGACATCATCACCCTCGACGCCACGACCGGCGAAATCTCGGTCAACGTGTCGGAGGAAGAGTTTGCCCGGCGCAAGACGAGCTGGGCCCCGCGTGAAACCGAGTATGGCTCGGGCGCGATCTGGAAGTATGCCCAGCTGGTGGGGCCGGCGCGTTACGGCGCGCTGACCAACCCCGGCGCCAAGGGCGAGAAGGAGCAGTATGCGGACATTTAGGGCAGGAGCCCTTGTTTCCGTTGCGTTTTGGGCTGCGCTCGCGATTGCGGGCGTAGCCACCCCGGCCGCCGCTCAGGTGAGCGGCGTGCTGCCCTCGATGCCGGCTGCGCCGGAGACGGCCGCCGATGCCGCGCTCGCCATGGCCAACCAGCTCGACGGCGCCGGCGGCGGTATCTCGAGCGCCGACCTGGTCGCTGCGCTCGAAGATGCGGCGCTCGCCGGCCAGCCGATGGCCCTGTTCCAGCTCGGCCTGATGTACGAGAGCGGCGAGGGCGTCGACAAGGACCCGGTCAAGGCCTTCGGCTATTTCAGCCAGATCGCCGATGAACATGCCGATACCGCGCCCAAGGGCGTCGAAGCCGACATCGTCGCGCAGTCCTTCCTCAAGGTTGGCGAATATTACCGGCAGGGCCTGCCGGAAGCGGGCATTCCGAAGAACGAGGCCTATTCCAACAAACTGATCATGCATGCGGCGTCATATTTCGGCGACGCCGACGCCCAGTACAAGGTGGGCGAGCTCTACCTCGATGACGCCGAACTGGGCGACAATCCGCTGCAGAGCGCTCGTTGGCTCAACCTGGCGGCCCGCAAGGGCCACGCCGGCGCGCAGGCCAAGCTCGGCAGCATGCTGTTCAACGGCGAGGGCATTGAGGCCGATCCGATCGAGGGTCTGATGTGGCTCACCGTCGCCTCGCGTCGTGCCGCCGGCACCGCCGATGACGGCTGGATCCACGACCTGCTCACCAACGCGATGTCGATTGCCACGCCCGATCAGCGCAAGAAGGCGGTCGAGCTCGCGGATTCGCTCGGCACCCGCTTCGGCGGGCTCTGACCCCGGCAACGGGCGAGCCTGACACCACCGTTCAGCAGCAGTTCAGCCGCCAGGTGGCAACCATCGGACAGTTAGCCCGTTGGTGTCATCATGCGTTTGCCGATCATCCTCGCCCTCATCGTCGTCATCACCCTGCCCAAGGATGTGCATGGGTTTTTTGATGATCTGTCCGCCCAGGCCCGCATTGCGACGGCCTCGATCAGCCAGATGCTTGATCGCAACAGGGATGATGGCACGGTCAAGGTGGCGCAGGCCGGCGTCAGCAACGTGCTGAAGGCCAGGCACGACACCGCCAAGAACTCGGTCGGCAATATTCGCTGAGGCGCTCGCGGCTGAGAGGCGTCTTGCTAGAGCGCGAAATAGCCTACGACGGGCACATGGTCGCTCGGCTTGTCCTTGCCGCGCTCGGCTGAATGCACGACCGCATCCTCGAGGCGATCCGCGGCCTGCGGAGAGAGCAACAGGTGGTCGATGCGAATGCCGTCCTTGCGCTCCCATCCGAAGGTCCGGAAGTCCCAGAAGGTCAGGGACGGCTCGTCGGTTATGGCGCGCACGGCATCGGTGAGCCCGAGATTGAGCAAAGCCCGCCACCGCTCGGCACTCTCGGGGCGGAACGCGGCATCACCCACCCATTTCTCGGGCACCGTCGCGTCGACATTGGCCGGAATGATGTTGAAATCACCCAGCAGGATGAACGGCTCCTCCAGCGCCAGGCGCCCTTCGACGAAGCTGTGGAGGCGATCCATCCAGCTCAGTTTGTAGGTGAACTTGTCGGTGCCGACCGGGTTGCCGTTCGGCAAGTAGATGCAGCACACCCGCACCACGCCGCCTTCGACCGAGAAAACGCCCTCGATCAGCCGTGACTGCTCGTCGCCGTCATCGCCGGGCAGGCCGCGCGTCACTTCATCGAAGCGGTGCTTGGAGAGGATGGCGACGCCGTTCCAGCTCTTCTGACCAAACGTCTCGACATTGTAGCCCATCGCCTCGATCTCCATGCGAGGGAAGGCCTCGTCGACCGATTTGATCTCCTGCAGGCAGACGATATCGGGCGATTCTTCTTCAAGCCATTTGAGAAGAGCGCCCTGCCGAGCCTTGACGCCGTTGATGTTCCAGGTCGCGATGCGCATGAATAGGCTCCCGTTCGAGACGGGAGCCTAGCTAGCTCAGAGCGCCGCGTAAACCGCGTCGCGGATGTCCTCGCGGAACGGCCCGTTGCAGCCCTCGGGCGCCACGTTGGTGCACACCAGGATCGTCAGCTTGTTGGTGCGATCGATGATCCAGTTATGGCCCCAGGCGCCACCCCAGTCGAGCGTTCCGACCGGGCAGGGGCTCTTTGCCGCCTGCGCGTCGTCGATGACCGCACCCAGCAGGGTGAAGCGCTTGCCCGCGTCGGTATCGCGTCGCGGCAGGCTGCCGATCTGGTTGCGGAACGCCTCGTCGACGGTCGCGGGCTTCAGGTGCGTGCCGCCGTTATAGACCTCGAGCATCTTCATCACGTCGTCGGCAGTGCCGCACGACCCGCCGCCACCCGACTGGGGCGCATCGGCGCGGAAGATGCGATCGACCTGCCAGCCGGTGCCCTGCGAATTCTCTTCGGTGATCCGCGCGGGCGGCGTGACCGGTGCTTCCGGCGGATTGCCGTTGGCATAGTTGGCGGCGACGCGGGTGGCGTCGGTCGGGGTGAAGCGCCAGTCGACCATGCCAAGCGGACCGGCGGCATACTTGACCACGGCGGCTTCGAGGGTCGAGCCGTTGATGGCGGCGATCACGCCACCCAGCACGTCGATGCTGGTCCCGTAACCCCAGGCGGTGCCCGGCGCGAAGGCGAGGGGCGCCCTGGCCAAACGGCGCAGGTTCTCCTCCAGCGAGATGTAGGGCCCGGACATGCCGGGCGCCACGTCGGCCGGGTTGGTGTCGTAGGTGAGGCCGGACGTATGGGCGAACAGCTGCCGCAGCGTGATCGGCCGGACCACCCCATCCGGGCTCGCCGGGGTGAAGTAGGGCAGGTACTTGCTCACGGGGTCGTCGAGTTGCAGCAGGCCCGCTTCCATCATCTTGAGCGCGGCGGTCGCGACGATCGGCTTGGTCACCGAGGCCAGGCGCCAGATGGCGTTGCGCTCCAGCCGGCGGTTGGCCTCGCGATCGGCCAAACCGGCCGTGCGGGCATAAATCTCCTTGCCGCCCTGGTTGACCAGAACGACGCAACCGACCATGCGGCTGACCAGCGCGGCGTCGATCGCCGCATCCACTTTAGACTGCAAACTCATGGATCCTCCCCAGATTAGGAAGGACGCTAACGGTTAGGTCGGGAGCTAGGCAAGCCGTCGAAAGGCTTAAGCGACCAGTTCAGGCGACCGCGAAGCTGGTGCCGCAGCCGCAGCCGGCCACTGCGTTCGGGTTCTTGATCTGGAAGCTCTGGCCGATCAGGTCGTCGACATAGTCGATCTCGGCTCCGCCCATGAACTCGAGGCTGAGGGAATCGATCAGCACCGTCGCGCTGTCCTTGGCCAGCACCAGGTCGTCGTTGGCGGGCGTTTCCTTGACCAGCTTGTACTCGTACTGGAAGCCCGAACAGCCGCCACCGGCCACCACGATGCGCAGCACCGTGCCCTCACCCTGTTTGGCAAGGATGCGGCCGATCTTCTTGGCGGCGCGGTCTGTCAAAATGACATTGTTCGGTGCTAGAGCAGCTTCAGTCATCACGTACCTTTCGGCCGCCCGGCATGGGGCAGCGCTGGAAACCAAATCTAATATCGTTAGACGACGATGAAAAGGGTCTTGGCCGCATAATGGGTGAACGCGCCGCCTATGCATCGGATCCCTCGCTGAGCCGTGGCCGGCTGTTTGCACCGGGAGCAAGCCCGACCCGCTCGGAGTTCCAGAGGGATCGCGACCGCATCGTGCACTCTGCCGCCTTCCGGCGCCTGCAGCACAAGACCCAGGTATTCCTCCACCACGAAGGCCAGCACTACCGCACCCGGCTGACCCATACGCTGGAGGTCAGCCAGATGGCGCGCTCGATCGCCCGCGCGCTGGCGCTGGATGAGGATCTGGCGGAAGCAGTGGCGCTGGCGCACGACCTGGGCCACACGCCCTTCGGCCATGCCGGCGAACGCGTGCTGCATGACAAGATGGCCGAGTGGGGCGGCTTCGACCACAATATGCAGGCGATCCGGGTCGTGACCCGGCTGGAGAACCGCTATGCCGAGCATGACGGGCTGAATCTCAGCTGGGAGGCGCTCGAGGGGATTCTCAAGCATAACGGGCCATTGACCGACCGGCAGGGCCGGCCGCTGCGCGCCGACAAGCCGCTGCCGCCCGGTTTGAACGATATCCCCGCCAGTGCCGACCTGATGACCTGGAGCTATGCCAGCCTCGAAGCGCAGTCCGCCGCCATTGCCGACGACATCGCTTACAACTCGCACGATATCGACGATGCCCTGCGGGCCGGACTGATCCGGCTGCCCGACCTGGTGGATGTGCCACTGGTCGGCCCGCTGGTGCGCGAAGTGCTCGAGCGCTGGCCCGAGATCGAGCGCAGCCGGCAGGCGCACGAGGTACAGCGCCGGCTGATCACCGCCCAGATCGAGGACGTGATTGCCGAGAGCGGGCGCGCCATCGCCGAGCTTGCCCCGCAATCGGCCGATGACGTCCGCAATGCGGGCCGCACCCTGATCCGCTTCTCGCCGCCGGTTGCCGCGGCCGAGCAGGGGCTGAAGCGCTTCCTGTTCGAGCGCGTCTATCGCAGCGAGCAGGTGATGGAGCCGGTGCGTCGCAGCCAGACCGTGGTGAGCATGCTGTTCGACCATTACCTCGTCACCGGCGACATGCCCGGACGCTGGGGCGAGGCGGCGCGCCACGCACCCGACCGCTCCGCCCGCGCGCGCCTCGTCGCCGACTTCATCGCCGGGATGACCGATCCCTACGCCCTCGAGCAGCACGCCCGCCTGTTTGACGGTAGGGGCCAGTTGCGGTAGGGGCTCAGTCCCTTCCAAAGGTACTGTCATGAACGTCTTCGCGCTGTTTGCCGCCCGTGTCGCCGACGCCCTCCAGGCTCTCTACCCCTCGATCACCGAGGAAGCCCTGTCGCGCATCGTGGTCGAACCGCCGCGAGATGCCGCGCATGGCGACCTCTCGACCAACGCCGCCATGGTCGTGGCCAAGCCGCTGGGCAAGAACCCGCGCGAGGTGGCGACGGCGCTCGCCGAGCACTTCAAGGCCGACGCCGAGGTCATCTCGGTCGAGGTCGCCGGCCCCGGCTTCATCAACTTCCGGCTCGCCACCCCGGTGTGGCACGCGGTGCTGAAGTCGATCGCGGCGCAGGGCGGTGATTTCGGCAAGACGGATATCGGCGGCGGCGAACGGGTCAATGTCGAGTACGTCTCGGCCAACCCGACGGGCCCGATGCATGTCGGCCATACCCGGGGCGCCGTGTTCGGCGACGCCCTGGCGTCGCTCATGGCCTATGTCGGCTACGACGTGACGCGCGAGTATTATATCAACGATGCCGGCAGCCAGATCGATACGCTCGCCAAGTCCACCATGCTGCGCTACCGCGAGGCGCTGGGGGAGAGCATCGACATTCCGGCCGGCTTCTATCCGGGCGACTATCTGATCCCGGTGGGAGAGGCGCTGAAGGCCGAGTTCGGTGACGCGCTGCTGCACAAACCTGAGCCTGAGGCCCTGGCGCTCGTCCGGGACAAGGTGCTGGCGGCGATGATGGACCTGATCCGGGCCGATCTTGCCCAGCTCAACATCCATCACGACGTGTTCTTCTCCGAGCGCCAGCTGCACGGGCAGGGGGGCGATATCGACACCACGCTCGACTGGCTGCGGTCCGAGGACATGATCTATCAGGGCCGGCTCGAGCCCCCCAAGGGCAAGACGCCCGACGACTGGGAGGATCGCGAGCAGACGCTGTTCCGCGCCACCAACTATGGCGATGACGTCGATCGGCCATTGGTCAAGTCGAGCGGCGCCTACACCTATTTCGCCGCCGACATCGCCTACCATCGCAACAAGTACCTGCGTGGCTTCAAGCACATGGTCAACGTGCTGGGCGCCGACCACTCGGGCTATGTCTCGCGGCTCAAGGCGGCAGTGAAGGCAGTCTCGCATGGCGAGGCCGATATCGACGTGCGCATCTGCCAGCTGGTGCGGCTGATGAAGAACGGCGAGCCGTTCAAGATGTCCAAGCGCGATGGCAACCTTGTTCTGCTGTCGGACGTCGTCGAAGAGGTCGGCTCCGACGCCACCCGCTTCATGCTGCTCTACCGGCGGAACGATGCGGCGATGGATTTCGATTTCGGCGTGGTGAAGGAACAGACCCGCGACAATCCGGTGTTCTATGTGCAGTACGCGCACGCCCGGACCTATTCGATCTTCCGCAAGGTCGCCGAAGAAATGCCGGCGCTGGATGTCTCGGCAAAGGCCTTGTCCGGAGCCGATCTTTCGCTGTTGTCGTCCGAGGCGGATCTCGAACTCGCCAAGTCGTTGGCGCAGTGGCCGCGCATCGTTGCTTCGGCGGCAAGTGCCCATGAGCCGCACCGGGTTGCATTCTACCTCTATGAACTTGCAGCGGCGTTCCACGGCTTCTGGGCCAAGGGCAATCAGGATGTTGCCTTACGCTTTGTTAACGCCGATGATTCAATGCTGACTTCGGCCCGACTCGCCCTTGTCGGTGCTGTGCGTCAGGTGCTCGTAAACGGCCTGACTCTGCTAGGCGTCTCTGCCCCCGAGGAGCTTTCATAATTCGGGCGCATTGGTTGGTAGAGTGGCCGGCTTGCTCGGCGGGGGTCTTAACCGGGCACTGGGTCCACGAGTTTAGGGGCGCTGCTTTCAATGACAGCGAGACCGCAGCAGATGCCTGATGGCCAGGATAAATCCGACGACCTGATCGCCGAGCTTGCCAAACTGATGGCGAGTAACGCCCAGGGCGCCGAGCCGGAGGCCAATCCTGCGCCCAAGCTCGTTACGCTTGCCGATGCGCCCAAGCCAGAGGGCCCTGGCCCCGCGATGGTTCGCATCCCGGGCATGGACTCGCCCGTCGCTTCGACGCCGACGCCCGCAGTCGGGACGCCGGTGCCGCCGGTCGATCGGCCGGCACCGATTGCGCCCGGCGTGCTTCGTATTCCCGGCATGGATCAGCCGGTGGCAGCTTCGCCGGCGCGCCCGGTCTTCTCGCCCGCGCCGGTCGTGACGTCGCCGACCCCGACCCCGACCCCGGCCCCGGTTGCCAGTTCGCCGGCCCCGTCTGCCGCCGCTGCCGAGAGCCGGCCGGGTGCCTCGTTCGACTTCGGCACGCTGCCGCCCGCCGCCACCAGCTTCAAGCCGGAGCCGATGGCCAACTGGCAGGATCGTGAGATCCCGCGGCCGGTGCCGTCTCGTCCCGCTGCGCTCGAGACGTCTCCGCCAGCCGCCCGCCCGGCCATCGCACCGGCGCCGGCGCCTGTCCGTCCGGCTGCCGTCGAACCCAAGCCTCCTGCGCCGGTGGTGCATGCCGATCCCATGGCGGAACTCGAGGCCGAGTTCGAGCCGGTCGTCGATCGCGAACCCAGCGTCGAGCCTGAACTGAAGAGTCCGGCGCCGCGCGTCGAGCCGAGCTTCTCGGCGCCGCGGCCGTCAGCGCCCACACCGTCAGCACCCGCACCGGCTGTACCGCCTCCCGCTTCGCCAATGGTTGCGGCCGCCAAGGCGGCGCCGGCCGGCGACAGCTTCGATTTCGACTTCGGTTTCGCTTCCGAGCCGCCGGCGCCAATTCCGGCCGCCGAGGCGCGGCCGCAAGCCAGGACGGCTGCTCCTGCTCCAGCTCCTGCCGCCGCTCCGGCGCCGGTGCCGGCGCCCGCATCCGATGATCCCATCGCTGATCTGATCGCGATGGAACTCGACTCGGTGGAAGCAGAGACCGCTGAAGAGGCAAAGGCCGAACAGCGCCCGGCGCCGGTCCAGCCGGCTGCGCGCAGCTTCCCGCTGCCGCCCACCATGCCGACGCCGCGACCGGCATCCGGCCCGTCGCAGTTCCGTCCGCAGACGTCGACGCCGACCGCGCCTCCGGCGTCTCGCCCCGAGGACCGCTTCGGCGTCGCCCCGGTGTTTGGCCCGACCAGCAAGGTGCAGGCACCGCGGCCGCAGCCGTCGGCCGAGCGCGATCCGATGGACGAGATCGAGAGCCTGATCGGCGAGGCCGTTCGCGTCGAGCTGACCAGCGACAAGCCCGTTGCGCCGCCGACCCCTGCCGCGCCGCCGCAGTCGCAGCAGGCGCCGATCGTGCCGCCGCTGACCACCGGCTTTGCGCCGCGTCGTGCCGCGATCAAGGATACCGAACCGCAATTGCCGTCGGCCGAGGCCGCGATTCTGGCTGCCGCTGCGGCCAGTGGCGCCGAGATCGGACGGATGGATGGCGGCATGGCCGCCGAGCAGAGCCCCTACAAGCGCGCCAAGGCCAAGCCCGAACGCCGCTCCAGCGGCATGCGCCAGTATGTCGGCATGGCGGTCGCCGGCACTTTGCTGCTCGCCGCCGGCTTCGGCCTCTACTGGGTGCTCGGCATGGGCCGAGGCACTGACGGTGAAGCGCCGGTGCTGCAGGCCGACGCCACGCCGGTCAAGCAGACGCCACCGCCGACCGCCAATACCACCAACCAGCAGGGCTCGGTGGTGTTCAACGAACTCGACGGCAAGTCCGCGGCCGCTGCGGCCGACGAGCAGCTCGTGTCGCGCGACGATACCGCTGAAACCAGCGTCGCCGATGTGGCGCGCACGGTGGGCGAAGGCGACGACGCGGCGAGCGAGAGCGAACTCGCCAACCGCAAGGTGCGTACCGTTACGGTCCGGCCCGATGGCACGATCGTTTCGGGCGACGAGGCCGTAGCCGGCAACGAGGAACTGCCGGTCGACCGTCCGGCGGTGCCGGACCTGCCGGGCGCCGATGTGCAGCCGTCCGAGTTGCTGGCGGCGGTACCGAGCGCTGACCCGGCTGCCACGGCGCTCACCACCGGTGGTACGGCGGCAGCGACCGACAACACGCAGCTTTCGGCGCTGGCGCCCACCGGCCCGGCCCCGACCATCGATCCCAGCATCGTTGCACCGATCCCGGTGGCGCGACCAGCCGACCGCTCGACGCTGGGCGGCGGATCCAACCAGCGGGTTGCGGCAACGCAGCCGGTTGAGCTGGCGCCTGCGGCTGAAGCTCCGGCGGCGCCCGCTGCCAGCAGCGGCAGCGGCCCCTATGTCCAGCTGAGTTCGCAGCCGACCCAGGGCGATGCGGCTTCGTCGCTGCGTTCGACGCAGAACCGACTCTCGGGCTTGCTGAATGGTCGCAGCTTGGCCGTGCGCCAGGTCGACCTGGGCGCCAAGGGGGTCTGGTACCGCGTGGTGCTGCCGGTCGATTCCTTCCAGGAAGCGACGCAGACCTGCGCTAGCCTCAAGGCCAACGGGGTCGACTGCGTGCCGATCGGCGGTTGATCCGTCTCCTCTGTTCCTTGACCGCAGTCTCGGTTAGGGACCAAGCTCGCATGAGCTGAGCAGGCGGGCGACCGTATGAGCGACACTTCCACCGACTGGTTCGCGACGCCGGACGCGCCGCGCGACGACGAAGTGCTGTATGTCGACGTGGCCGGCTATGAAGGCCCGCTCGACCTGCTGCTCGATCTGGCCCGCCGCCAGAAGGTCGATCTCGGCAACATCTCGATCCTGGCCCTTGCCGAGCAGTATCTCGGCTTTATCGAGACCGTGCGCGAGAAGCGCATCGAGATCGCCGCCGATTACCTGGTGATGGCGGCATGGCTCGCCTATCTCAAGAGCCGCCTGATGGTGCCGCAGGCGCCAAGCGACGACGAGCCCTCCGGCGAGATGATGGCGGCGCTGCTGCAGTTCCGCCTGAAGCGGCTCGAAGCCATGCGCAAGGCGGCGATGCAGTTGATCAATCGCCCGCGTCTGGGTCGCCAGGTGCATGCGCGCGGACAGCCCGAGCCGGTGGTGGTGGAGCGGCGCAACCTGTGGGAAGCGTCGCTCTACGATCTGCTCAAGGCCTATGCCACCGGCCGCGAGCGCACCGTGCCGCAGGATTATCACCTGTTCGAGCGCAGCGTCTGGTCGCTGCAGGAGGCACGCGAGATATTGACGCGGCTGATCGGCGAAAGCATGGACTGGGTGCCGCTGGATGCCTATCTGGACCAGTACCTGAGCAACCCCGAACAGCGGAAGACCGCCACCGCCTCGAGCTTCGCTTCGAGCCTTGAACTGGCCCGGCAGGGCCAAATAGAACTGCGCCAGACCCTGACCTTCGGACCGCTGTTCATGCGGCGGCGCCAGGATGGCAAGAAGCCTGCGGACGGAAAGAAGGCCGAATGACCGACGAAGTGCCTGATGACGAGTTCGACGAGCATGGCGAGATCGCCGAGCGGAACCTGCGGGTGCTCGAAGCGATCCTGTTCGCCTCGGCTGAACCGTTGTCGCCCGGTGATATCGCTCCCTACCTCGGGGAAGGGGCCGATGTGCCGGTGCTGCTCGAGCGGCTGGCGCAGCGCTTTGCCGGCCATGGCGTCGAACTGGTGCGCCGCGGTGACAAATGGGCGTTCAGGACCGCCGACGATCTGTCGTTCCTGCTGCGCCGCGAAGAGACCGAGAGCCGCCAGCTCTCCCGTGCCGCGCTCGAAACGCTCGCCATCATCGCTTACCACCAGCCGGCCACCCGCGCCGAAGTGGAGGAGGTGCGCGGCGTCGGCAGTGGCGGAGGCACCTTCGACGTGCTGATGCAGACCGGTTGGGTGCGCATGCGCGGCCGCCGCCGCACGCCGGGCAGGCCGGTGACCTATGGCACCACCGAGGCGTTTCTCGATCATTTCGGGCTCGAGAGTCTGGCCGACCTGCCGGGGCTCGAGGAACTGAAGGGCTCGGGGCTGTTGTCGAGCCGCCTGCCGCCGGCTTTCCAGGTGCCGCTGCCGTTCGATGGTCCGCTGCGCGATGACGAGGATCCGCTGGAACCGGACGACCAGGGCGAGAGCGATCCAGTCCAATGAACGACACTCAGGAACTTGAGGACTGGGGCCCGCGCGGCACCGCCGGCGTCGCCTTTGCCGCGGCGCTGCGGTTCGACGCCGTCGATGTGACGCTCGGCGGGCGCCCGGTACTGCGAAACTTCTCGCTGGCGCTGGTGCCGGGCGAGATCGTCTGTCTCCTGGGCGAGAGCGGCTCGGGCAAATCCACCATCCTCCGGGTCGCCGCCGGCATTCAGCGTATCGACAGCGGCACGGTGAAGATCAACGACCAGGTCGTTTCCGGCCCCGGCATCCACGCCAAGCCGGATCGGCGCGGCATCGGCCTGATGTTTCAGGATTTTGCGCTGTTCCCGCACCTGACGCTGCTGCAGAACGTGACCTTCGGGCTGCGCAAGCTCGGCCGCGCCGCCGCACTGAACCAGGCGCGGCAGGCGCTGAAGCGCGTCGGTCTCGATGACCGCGAGGCCGATTACCCACATCGGCTTTCGGGCGGACAGCAACAGCGATTGGCGCTGGCGCGCTCCATCGCCCCGCGGCCGGGCATCCTGATGCTCGACGAGCCGTTCTCGAGCCTCGACGCGAGGCTGCGCGAGACGGTGCGCAACGAAACGCTCGCCGTACTGCGCGAGACTCACGCCACGACCATCATCGTGACTCACGATCCCGAGGAGGCAATGCTGCTCGGCGACCGCATCGCGCTGCTGCGCCACGGCCGGCTGGCGCAGATCGATAGTGCGTCCGAGATCTACAATCGCCCCATCGACCTCAACGCCGCCCGCTTCTTTTCGCCGCTGAGCGAGATCGAGGCGCGGGTCCGGTCGGGCAGGGTGGAGACGCCGCTGGGCCCGGTTCCGGCCCCCAGCCATGCCGACGGCACCATGGTCACCGTGGCGATCCGACCCATCGGTTCGCTCGACGTTGCTACCGAAGGGCCCGGAATTCCGGGCCGCGTGCTGGCCAAGCGCGACGCCATCGGCATCGACCTGTGCGAGGTCAGCGTCAGCGGCCTCGATCGCCCGATCCAGATCCGCCGGCGCGCCGATCGTAACCTTGTTGTCGGATCGGACGTATTCCTTACGCTCAACCCGGAACACGTCCTTGTGTTCGCCAAGGATTAAACCTATTTCTCTGAGCTAGTGTAAGCGTAGAGCATTCTTTCGGAGACCACCCATGCACGCGCCAGGGATTTGGGGCATCATCATCGTCGCCGTCGTGGTGATCCTGTTGTTCGGACGCGGCAAGATCGCCGGCATGATGGGCGAGGTTGCCTCGGGCATTAAGTCCTTCCAGAAGGGCATGCGCGACGAAGAGCAGAAGCCTGCTGCGCAGATCGACGCTTCGACCACGGTCGAGCCGGCCCGCGAGACCGAAAAGGCCAAGGACGCCTGATCGTCTGACGGCCGCTCCCAGGAGCCAAAACTATGCTCGGCGTCGGCTGGACCGAAATGCTTGTGATCGGGGTCGTGGCCCTGATCGTTATTGGACCCAAGGAGCTTCCGGCTCTGATGCGGCGCGTTGGCCAGTTTGCCGGCACTATCCGTCGCATGGGCTCGGATTTTCAGCGCGAACTGAACAAGACCACCGGCCTCAATGAGATCGCCAATCTGCGCCAGTCGGTGACGCAGCCGCTGAAGGCGACCGCCGATGCCATCCGCAAGGAATTCAACACTACGACGGCGACCGGCGAGGTGAAGCCATCCGGCGCCATCAAGCCGGCCGATCCCAAGGTCGAGAGCGTCGTCGACGAGATCAAGGCTGCCGCTGGTATCGCCACGCCGGCCGCCGCGGCGCCGGTGATGACGCCGATCGCGCAACCCGCCGACACCCCCAAGGCGCCAGTGAAGGCCGCCCGTCCCGCGAGGATCAAGGCGCCCGCCGAAAGCAAGGTGGCGACTGCCGATATCGCGCCGGCCAAGAAGGCCGCGCCCAAGGCAAAGAAGCCGATCGACTCACCGGCTCCGGTTGAGGCGATTGCGCCTGCCCAGGCAACTCCGGCCAAGCGGGCGGCGGTGAAGGCGGCCAAGCCCGTTACCAAGGCAGAAGGCGTCGTCGCCAAGCCCGCAGTGAAGGCAGTGTCCGCCAAGCCGACCGCCGCCAAGTCGACGGCCGCTAAGCCCGCCGCGGCCAAGCCTGCCACAGCCGAGAAACCTGCTGCCCCCAAGAAGGCTGCGACCACCAAGAAATCGGCTGCTGCCGCCAAGAAGCCGTGACCATGGCCGAACAGACCAAGAAGCTCGAAGCGCCAAAAGACGCCCCGGAGACCGAGAAGGACGAACTGGCCGGGAGCGAAGCGCCGCTGCTCGACCACCTGATCGAGCTGCGCAAGCGCCTGATCCGCTCGCTGCTGGTGATTTTCGGTCTGCTGATCGTTCTCTTCTTCTTTGCGAAGACGATCTACGAGGTGCTGCTCGAGCCGTACCGGGCCGCAGTCTTTCCCGAGCCGGTCGAGGTGATCTTCACTTCGCCGCCGGAGTGGTTCTTCACCCAGCTGAACGTTGCGTTCTTCGCCTCGATCTTGTTCGGCTTTCCCTATCTCGCCACGGAAATCTACGGCTTCGTCGCGCCCGGCCTCTACAAGAAGGAGCGTGGCGCCTTCATTCCGTACCTGATCGCCACGCCGCTCCTGTTCCTGCTCGGTACCGGGCTGGTGTATTTTGTGGTGCTCCCGATGGCGCTCCACTTCTTCCTCAGCACGCAGACCGAGGAAATCCACCTGCTGATGAAGGCCAGCGAGTACCTTGGCTTTGCCATGACGCTGATCCTGGCATTCGGAATCTGCTTCCAGCTGCCGGTGATCCTGACGCTGCTGGCGCAGATCGACCTGATATCGTCGAAGACGCTCAAGGGCGGGCGAAAATACGCCATTGTCGCCATTCTCGTATTTGCCGCGTTCATCACGCCACCCGATCCGATCTCCCAGATCGGCTTGTCGGTGCCGCTTTACCTGCTGTACGAAATCTCCATCTGGTCGGTGATGATGGTCGAGCGGCGCCGCGCCAAGGCGCTTGCGGCCGAAGCCGTCAAAGCTCAGGACGTCGAGCAGGCAGAGTAGGGCACTGCGTCATGCAGTCGTCTCCTTCCCCGCTGGGGAGGGAGCAATGGTGGGCTGACCCCACGCTCGCTGCGTCGGGTACTTGCGCTCACCCTCCAATCCGGTAAAGCAGAGCCCTTCTCCCGCCGCAGGTCTCTCCATGCTCGATATCAACTGGATCAAAGCCAATCCCGCCGCGTTCGATGCTGCGCTCAGCGAGCGCAAGAACGTGCCGTTCAAGGCCTCCGAGCTGATCGCCATGGACGAGTCCCGCCGCAGCGCCATTGCAGCGGTCGAGGACGCGCAGGCCAGGCGCAATGCCATGTCGAAGCTGATCGGGCAGGCCAAGGCCCAGAAGGACGAGGCCAAGGCCAACGAACTGATGGCCGAGGTCGCGTCGCTGAAGGACGCGATCCAGGCCGGCGAGGCCACCCGCAGGGAAGCGGAAGAAGGGCTGCGCAACGCGCTGCTGGTCATCCCGAACCTGCCGCTGGACGAGGTGCCGCGCGGCGCCGATGAGGCCGACAACAAGGAATATTTCGGCCCGAACGGCTCGCCGGCCACGGCTGCCAAGGCACGTCCGGCAAAGCCGAGCTTCAGCTACAAGCCGAAGGAGCACTTCGAGACCGGCGAGGCCATGGGCCAGATGGATTTCGAAGTCGCCGCCAAAATCTCGGGCGCCCGCTTCGTGGTGCTGAAGAGCCACCTGGCGCGGCTCGAGCGCTCGATCGGGCAGTTCATGCTCGACCTGCATGTCGATCAGCACGGCTACACCGAGGTACAGCCGCCGCTGCTGGTGAAGGACGACGCGCTTTACGGCACCAACCAGTTGCCGAAATTCGCCGACGACCTGTTTTTCACCCCGCACGGCGAAAGCCGGCTGGCGCTGATCCCGACGGCCGAGGTTCCGCTCACCAACTTCGTGCGCGAGAGCATCCTGTCGGAAGACGAACTGCCGCTGCGCTTGACGGCGCTGACCCCGTGTTTCCGCTCCGAGGCCGGCTCGGCCGGACGCGACACGCGCGGCATGCTGCGCCAGCACCAGTTCAACAAGGTCGAGATGGTGGCGATCACCACGCCCGAAACCTCGGGCGACGAGCACGAGAAGATGCTCTCCGATGCCGAGGATGTGCTCAAGCAGCTGGGCATCCACTACCGGGTGATGATGCTGTCGACCGGCGACATGGGGTTCGGGGCGCAGAAGACCTATGACCTCGAGGCCTGGCTGCCGGGGCAGGACACCTATCGTGAAATCTCGTCGGTGTCGGTCTGCGGCGATTTCCAGGCGCGCCGCATGGATGCGCGGGTGAAGGGCAAGGACGGCAAGATCCGTCATGTGCACACGCTCAACGGTTCGGGTGTCGCCGTGGGTCGGGCGCTGATCGCCGTGATGGAAAACTATCAGCAGGAGGATGGCTCGATCGCCATCCCGCCCGTGCTGCAGCCCTACATGAAGGGCCTCAAGTCCATCGGTGCGCGCTCGTGAGAATCCTCATCACCAACGATGACGGCGTGGATGCTCCCGGCATCGCGGTGATGCGCGAGATCGCGCTGACGCTCAGCGACGATGTGTGGGTGGTGGCGCCCGACGGCAACCAGTCGGGCGCGGCGCACCGCTTCACCTTCGGCCGCGAGCTCGGCGTCGACCAGCGCGAGGACCGGGTGTTCTCTATCGTCGGCGGCTCGCCGGCCGACTGTGTGGTCGCCGGCATGACCCATATCTGCAAGGACCGTAAGCCCGACCTGGTGCTGTCCGGTATCAATAACGGCCAGAACCTTGGCGATATCCTCAACTGCTCCGGCACGGTCGCCGGCGCACGTGAGGGGGCGCTGCACGGCGCGCTCGGCATCGGCATCAGCCAGGGCGTCGACTATGAGCGTGGCACCGACATCGACTGGACCAACTCGCGCACCTATGCGGCGCGGGTGGTGAGCCAGCTGCTGGCCGAGGTGAAGAGCCGCGGCGAGACCTATTTCAACGTCAACATCCCGTTCTGCGCGCCCGAGGATGTCGCGGGCATCCGGGTGGTGCCGTTCCAGCGCTTTGCCCGCTCGCCGATGGCGTACTACCCCAGCGACAACGCCGGAAAGTTCTTCATCGCCATCCCCGAGACGCCCAAGCCCCTCGACGAGGAACACGACTTCCGCCTCGCCATGCACGGCAACGCCATCACCGTGACCCCGCTCATGCTGCAGCACACGCACTATGAGATGGTCGGCCAACTGGATGGGAAGCTGGCGCTTTAGGGGCTCAAGGCCTTTCGCTCCTTACGTCCGCTCGGACCGGCCATGCTGTCGCAACGCGCACCCTCTCCGCGAGGTGGCGCGTAGCGCCGGATGAGGGGTATCGCATCGCCTGCGATGCGCGCTTCGAGCGGCAGCGAGGAGCGATGATGAGCGCCGCGCCCCTTAACCCTACCGACTCCTGAATCCCCCACCGGACCATTTGAGCAAATTGCTTCGCATTTAAATCACTCTTTACCTTAACGCCCTAATCTCACGTCCATTGAGTACCTGCGTAGAGTGGACTGATGAGTAACCGCGTGACCGGTAAGACGTTTAGAACCGCCGCGATTGTGGGCCTGTTCGCAGGTGCCACGGCGCTCTCGGGGTGTAGCTCGTTGGGCGGCCTTGGCTTCGACAGGACGACGACCGGCTCGGTCAACTCCGGTGCGCCGATGGCAACCGCCCAGGCCATGCCCAAGACACTCGTTCCTCCAGAAAACATTGGCGGTGGGTCCGGTCCTATGCTGGTCGGCTCCAACAGCATGGCCAGCACTCAGCCCATGCCCAGCCAGCCGCTTGGCTCAGTATCGACCGAAGACTTGCCTGTGCTCACTTCATCAGCCAACGGAAGCAATCAGATGATGCCCGCTGCCCAGCCCCTGAGCCCGGTTCCGGCCACTACCACTCTGGCGTCCGCCCCGGCTTCGAACACCCTCGTCTCCGTCCCGTCCGACGCCTATGTGCACGTGATCGAAAGCGGCGAAAGCCTCTATACCGTGGCCCGTCGCTACAACGTCACGGCGCAGGCGATCATCCAGGCCAACGGCTTCTCGTCGCCGGACAAGATCTATGTCGGCCAGAAGATCGTCATCCCCGGCAAGGCCTCGACGCTCGCAGCGTTCGGCCCCAAGGGCAGCGCCAAGCCGGAAACCACGCTCGGTGCGCCGCCGTCGAACCTCGCGGCACCCAAGCCGGTCGCCGTCGCGTCGATCGAGCCCGAGACCAAGGTCCCCGCCGCAACCATCAAGCCGCTGGCGCCGACCACCGCTGCTCCGGCCCCGGCCGCCGAAGCTCAGCCGCTGCAGCAGCCCAAGACCGAGCCCGTGCTCTCCGGCGCCGACAAGTTCCGCTGGCCGATCTCGGGTCGCGTGATCACCGACTTCGCCAATTCCAAGGGCACCGGCATCAATATCGAAGCGCCGGAAGGCGCGGCCGTCCGCTCGGCCGAGAACGGCCAGGTGATCTATGCCGGCTCGGGCGTCGAGGGTTACGGCAATCTGATCCTGATCCGCCACCCCAACGGCTATGTGTCGGCCTACGCTCACCTCAAGGACATGAACGTTGCCAAGGGCACCGTGGTGAACCGCGGCGACAATATCGGCACCGCCGGCAAGACCGGCTCCGTCTCCAAGCCCCAGCTGCACTTCGAACTGCGCAAGGGCGCGACCCCGGTCGATCCGCTGCCGCTGCTGGCGAGCTGAGGCCAGGCACTTCAATGAAGAAGGCCCCGGAGCGATCCGGGGCCTTTGTCGTTGTCGACGCTGCCTAAACCGCAAACGCCCGGATCGAATGCCGGATCTCCAGCGGCTTGGCCGGATCGAGGTCGACCCAGGTCTTGATGCCGCGCGTGTTGATCGGGTTGGGACCGGTCGATACGTCGGTGTGGAGATCGAAAGCCGAGGCGAGCGGCTCGAGGCCGACGGCCCGGAACTGGCCATTCCACGGTTCGCCCTGGATGCCGCCGTCGGTGTGCCAGATCATCAGTGTCGGCAGCAGTTCGCGATCCCAATCGAGCTCGAAGCCCATGCCCTCGTCGAGATAGGTCCCGGTCAGCGAGCTGCGCGCGCCGCACAACTGCACGTTCTTGTCGGTGCGCGGCGATAGCGGGATATGCGACATGTCCACCCGGGCGCCATCCTTCGGCACGGCGCTGAGGCTCTTGAACTCCTGCGGGTCGCCCTGGGCGGTCTGGCCCGGGTGCGTCAGGCCGAACTCGAAGTCGAGCTTCAGTTCGAGCCGTCCCGGCGTCTCCGGCATGCGGAAGTTGGGATGGAGGCCGGCGGAGATCGGCGCCTTGTGGCGGGCAAAAATGCGCATGACGAAATCGAGCGCCGGCGCGTCCTTGCGTGCGGTGATCACCCGCTCGACCTTCCGCACCACGGAGTCGGGATCATAGTCGAGCGACAGCGTGACGCTGTGCTCGTCGCCGCCGACGATATCCCACTCCCGGTGCGCGGTCGGACCATGGATGGTGCCGGTGGCGGGCTGGGTCAGCAGGCTGCCCCATTCGGGCAGGTTGGGGCCGGCACGGCGACCTCCAGTGCCGAAAGGCAGGCCGACGAAGTCGCCCGCCAGCACCCGCAGGTGGCCCACGATCGACGGGTCGTCGACCGTGCCCAGCCATGGCGCACGTGCGAACGGCTTGAACGGCTTTCCATCCACCTGGAACGTGGCGTCGGCCAGCATGGCAGCCGTACTCAGGATGGTCGCCTCGCCATGCGACCATCTCAACTTGTGCGATAGGCTCATTATTCCCCTCGGTCCTCGCGATAGAAACGCGACGGCATTCGTCGCAGCAAACACCGCTGCGCCGCAAGCCGGCGAGATACGGAAATAGGTCTGATCAGCCCACCAGCACCGGCCGGTTGCAGGTGGCGCTGTAAACCCGCACGTCGGCCTCGCCAATGCCGACCCCCAGCACCTCGAGGACGCCGAAGATCGTGCTGTCGAGCACCGGCGCCAGGGGCGCCACCAGGGTGCGCACCGCTGCCTCGATGACGGCGTTCGACGACAGGCCGATGCCCAGCACGTCGACATCGATATCCAGCCCATCCAGCAGCGATTTCGACAGGCTGCCCACCAGCATATGGTTGGTCGCCGTCTTGATCGTGCCCTGCTTGATGTCGCTGCTCGAGAAGTTGAGCAGGATCGGCGAAGTCTGGCCCAGCACCACCGAAGCGCCGGCCTTGATCTTGAGCAGCAACGGCACGCTGAGGATCGTGCTCTTGTCGACCACCGGGAAGGCGCTGAAATCGGTGAAGTTGCTGGCCGACAGATTGCCGATCGCCACCCGGGCGGCCCCGGGCAACACGTCGACCACGGCGGTGCCGGACCCCTGGCCGAAGGCCGGGCAGGTGATCGAGCGGAGCCTGGCTTCCGCGTAAGCGGCCTCGACATAGATCGGCAGGGTGACCCCGGCCCCCAGCAGGATCGGGCCGCCCAGCAGGCTCGCGGTGAGTTTGAGGCGGGTCTGCGCCGTCCGCGCCACGGCGCCCGTTCCACCGACCGCGTACCAGGCATGCTGCGGCGGCTCGCCGATCGCCACTGTCAGCTTGAGGCTGGCGAGCCCGGGCAGGCTGACCCCGACATTGAGGTCGATCTGCTTGCCGTTGCCGGCGATCACGGCGGCCGCGTTGAGCAGCTCCAGCGCCGAGACGCCGGCGAAGTAGCCGGCTTCGGCGCCCAGTTTCAGGCTCGACAGCGGGCCCAGGTCGAGCAGCTTGCTGAGCGGGATCGTACCAGTATCGGCGATGGTGGTGGAGAGCGTCGTCGCCGCGGTTTTCGCCGTGCCGTTGAGCAGCGTGGCCAGCGCCCCGGCGATGGCGCCACGGCTCGCCGAGGCCTTCAGCACGTCGCCATAGGTTACCGCCGAGAGGCTCAGCTTCTGGTTCATCGCGTCGAGGAAATCGAGCAGGTCGACATTGGCGTCGAGCAGTGCGTTGTAGCTCATCACGTCGAGTGTCGCCGAAGTGCCGAGCAGGCTCTTGAGCAGCGCATTGGCGACGCCGCCATTGAGCGAGGCCAGCCGCGAGCCGACCGAGAACGCGGCTTGCGGCGTCGCGGTGGCGAGCGCTGCGACTGAAATCTCGGGCGGGGCCTGCCAGGGCCGGGCAAGGAACAGCGTGCCGGTCTTGCGATAGGTCACCTGCACGGCATTGGGCGGCGTGCCGCCAGGCGAGAAGCGGGCCGAGACCGACAGCTCCGGCGCCGCCTTGTAGCGGCCGGTCACCACCTGCACCGGTCGGGTCGAGCGCACCTGGATCGATGGATCGTCGATGCTGAGCGTGCTGCCGATCAGCCCGTTCGCCTGGAACGTCTTGAAGGCGGTGTCGAGCGCCTTGCTGGGGTCGGTTGCCGCGGCGATGGCCGCGAGGTCGGCCACCGCCTGCGCCTGGCGTCGTTCGAGATATAACGACCCCTCGTCGACGGCGAAGGCACCCGCCAGCAGCACCACCGGCAGCACCAGCGCGAACAGCACGGCGACATTGCCGCGCTCGGCGCGCCTGAAGGACCGAAACAGCCTCATGAGCCGCCCAGCCGGATGGTCGAGGTAAAGCTGATGGTCTTGCCCGGCATCGGCACCGGCAGCGCCCAGATCGGCAAACCGGAGGCGTCGTAGGTTACGGTCACCCGATACTGGTTGGGATCGGCCGCATCGTCGCCGATCTTGAAGGCGACCTGCTTGGGATCGATGAACACATAGGCGCCGGCATTGTGCTTGATGAACGATGTGACCAGCGTGTTGCGCTCGGCGGCGCTGAGACCGGCGATCGATGTGCGGGCGGCATCGGCGGCAATCTGCTGCACGGAGTTGGCGGCGCCGAAATAGATGCCGTAAGCCAGCATGCCGACGATCATCAGGATGAACACCGGCGCGATGATCGCGAACTCCACCGCGGACGCGCCGCAGGTTTCGCCGGCGAGGCGTTTGGCAAGACGCTGCCTGCCATGAACTGGCGCAACCCGGCGCAGACGGCGGTCTCGGTGCTCTCGCATGCGAGTCTACCCCACAAGTGGCCGCCACCTTTCTTGGTGGGACGCTCGGCCGTCAGTCCGGGCGCACGAAGAGCGTGAGTTTGCGCCTGAACTGATAGAATACGAGACTATTCAAATATAGATAAGTATAGGCGAGATAAGTGGAATTCCCGTGAGCAATGCGGAAACACCGCACTGGCAACATCTGCGCGTGGGGCGGCGCAGATGCGCTTATCTCGATACGTGCTGATGCTTACTGCTGTTGCGACGAGAGAGGAGGTCGGCACCAGGTGCCGACCTCGCTTGGCGGCGCGAGGCTCAGATGGCCTTGCCTTGCTCGCCGGCCAGTGCGCGGACGAACTGGATGGCGACGCGTCCGGAGCGCGCCCCGCGGGTCATCGACCATTCGACCGCTCGGGCGCGCAGCGTCTCGTCGTCGATCACGAGGTCATACTCGTCGCAATAGCCCCGGATCATCGCCAGGTAGGTTGGCTGGTCGCAGTTATGGAAGCCGAGCCACAGCCCGAACCGATCCGACAGCGAAACCTTCTCGTCGACGGCCTCGCCCGGGGTAATGGCGGTGGAGCGCTCGTTCTCCACCATGTCGCGCGGCATCAGGTGCCGGCGGTTGGAGGTGGCGTAGAACAGCACATTCTCCGGCCGGCCCTCGAGGCCGCCATCGAGAATGGTCTTCAGCGACTTGTAGCTGGTCTCGTCCTTGTCGAAGCTCAGGTCGTCGCAGAACACGATGAAGCGGACGTCTTCCTGCTTCGAGATCAGCCGCATCAGCCGGGGCAGGGCCTCGATGTCCTCGCGGGCGATCTCGATGAGGACAAGCCGGCGGATGCCGGGTTCGCCCAGGCCGTTGATGTGCGCATGCACGGCCTTCACCAGCGAACTCTTGCCCATGCCGCGGGCGCCCCACAGCAGCGCATTGTTGGCGGCATAGCCGCGCGCGAACTGCAGGCTGTTCTGCAGCAGGATCTCGCTCACGTCGTCGATGCCCTTGAGCATGGCGAGCGGCACCCGCGACACCTTCGGCACCGGGATGAGCGCATCTGCCGCAGCATCCCAGTGATAGGCGTCGGCATCGGTGAGGGCAGGGGCCGCGGCTTCGGCGGCGGGCCGCATGGCGTCGAGGGTGTCGGCGATGCGGGCGAGGGCCGCCGCGATCTCGGCGGAATAGTCGGTGGTCATAAGGGCGAACTCCCGGGTACGCCCCCGTTTTGACGCAGCCGGATTGGCTTTGCAATCCTTGTGCACGGCCTCTATATTCCGGCCGATTTTTGCCGGGTTGGACTGTCCAGCGCCGGAGACCAGCCCTATATGGGTCAACAACGGCCATCCGACGTGCCGACAGCAACTATGCAAGGAGTTCCTTAATGTTCGTGACCCCCGCCTTCGCGCAAGCCGCAGGTGCAGCCCCGTCGATGGGCGCCGGTGATCTGCTGATCCAGTTCGCCCCGATCCTGCTGCTGGTCGTGATCTTCTGGCTGCTGATCTTCCGGCCGCAGCAGAAGCGCATGAAGGCGCACCAGGCGATGCTGTCGGCGATCAGCCGTGGCGACACCGTGGTCACCTCGGGTGGTCTCGTCGGCAAGGTGACCAAGGCCGTCGATGGCGAAGACCTCGAGGTCGAGATCGCCCAGGGGACCCGCGTCAAGGTTACGCGCGGCGGTATCTCCGATGTCCGCTCCAAGTCGACGCCGGTCAACGACAACAAGGCTTCCTGAGCCAGGCCCACTTTTCAGCCGGCGCCACCAAGTGGGCCGGCTGACGCATTTCTGACATAGACGCGGAGCCACTGGCTCCGCTTGCCTGCGGCAGCTTGCTGTTCCAAGGGCACCACACAGGATCCAAGTCCGACCATGCAGTCATCGCCCATCCGGTCAGCCATCATCGTCATCGTTGCGATACTTGGCATCCTGTTCACTATTCCAAGCTTCCTGCCCAAGGATATCCTGGCCGCTTGGCCCGGCTTCCTGCCCAAGCAGACCGTAGTGCTCGGTCTCGACCTGCAGGGCGGCTCGCACCTGCTGCTGCAGGTTGACCGCGACTCGATCGTCACCGAGCGGATCAAGAACCTGCGTCGCGACGTGCGCTCGGCGCTCGCCAACGACAATGGCATCGGCAATCTGATCACCACCGGCCCGGATTCGATCACCATCGAGCTGACCGATCCGACGCAGAAGGCCGCCGCGATGACGGCGGTGCAGAAGCTGCAGAACAACGTTTCGAGCAGTTTCGGCGTCGGCGGTGTGCCGGAACTGGCGTTCTCCGAGACGCCCGACGGCAAGATCGTCGTGTCGCTGACCCCCGACGGCGTCACCGCGCGCATGTCGACGCTGGTCGCGCAGTCGATGGAAGTGATCCGCAACCGCGTCGACGAGGTCGGTACCACCGAGCCGACGATCCAGCGCCAGGGGCAGGATCGCGTGCTGCTGCAGGTGCCGGGCTTCGAAGATTCCGAGCGGCTGAAGAACATCGTCCAGCAGACGGCGCGCCTCACCTTCCATCTGGTGCATCCGTCGATGACCGCCGCTCAGGCGGAGGCGCAGGGCATTCCGTCCGGCTACATGATCCTGCCGAGCGCCGATGGCGGCAACGAACTCCTGAACGAGAATATCGAGCTCGGCGGTGAATCGCTGACCAACGCGCAACCGGGCTTCGATCAACAGACCTCGCGCTCGGTGGTGAGCTTCCAGTTCGACACCCGCGGCGCCATCACCTTCGGCGAGATCACCTCGAAGAACGTCGGCAAGCGCTTCGCCATCGTGCTCGACAACCAGGTGATCACCGCGCCGGTCATCCAGCAGCCGATCACCGGTGGCTCGGGCCAGATCAGCGGCAACTTCACGCCGCAGAGCGCCAACGATCTCGCCGTGCTGCTGCGCGCCGGTGCGCTCCCGGCCAGCCTCAAGGTCATCGAGGAACGCTCGGTCGGCCCCAGCCTTGGCGCCGACTCGATCCGCGCTGGTATCACTGCCGGTGCCGTGGCGTCCGTCGCCGTGCTGGCCTTCATGGTCATTGCCTACGGCCTGTTCGGGGTGTTCGCCAACGTCGCACTCGTGCTCAACATCTTCCTGATCCTCGGCTCGCTCTCGGCCATCGGCGCGACGCTGACGCTGCCGGGTATCGCCGGTATCGTCCTGACCATCGGTGTGGCGGTCGACGCGAACGTGCTGATCTACGAGCGAATGCGCGAAGAGCAGCGATCGGGCAAATCGATCCTGCAATCGCTCGATGCGGGCTTCCACCGCGCCTGGGGCACGATTATCGACTCGCACCTGACGCAGCTCATTGCGGCGATCGTGCTCTACTTCCTCGGTTCGGGCCCGATCCAGGGCTTCGCCGTGACGCTGGCGCTGGGCATTCTCACCTCGCTGTTCACCGCCTATACGGTGACCCGCTTCTTCATCGGTATCTGGTACCATGCCAAGCGCCCGAAGACGCTGAAGATCCAGCATTTCCGGTTCATTCCGGATGGCACCAAGATCGACTTCATGAAGATGTCGCGCAACGCGATCATCCTCTCGATCGTCCTGACCGTGCTCGCCATCGGCACGGCCTACTTCAAGGGCTTCAACCTCGGCATCGACTTCGTCGGCGGCTCCGCCATCGAAGTGCAGCACACGGCGGAGGGCGATGCCGATCCTGCCAAGGTGCGCGAACTGCTCGACCCGTTGAACCTGGGCGAAGTGCAGGTGCAGAGTTTCGGCAACCCGCAGGACCTCTTGATCCGCATCCAGCTGCAGCCTGGCGGCGACGCCGAGCAGCAGGTGGCGGTGCAGGAAGTGACCAAGGCGCTGGCCACCGACAATTACGAGGTGCGGCGCACCGAGGCGGTGAGCGGCACGGTGTCGGGTGAACTGGCGGTCCACGGCACCATCGCGGTTCTGGTGACGCTGGTCGCCATCCTGATCTATGTCTGGTTCCGCTTCGAATGGCAGTTCGGCCTTGCGGCCGTCACGACGACGCTGCACGACGTGATCATGACGGTCGGGTTGTTCTCGATAACCGGGCTGGAGTTCAACCTCAGTTCGATCGCGGCGGTGCTCACCCTGGTAGGCCTGTCGCTCAACGAAACGGTGGTCATATCGGACCGCGTCCGAGAGAACTTACGAAAATACAAGAAGATGTCGGTGGCCGAGATCATCAATCTCTCCATCAACCAGACCATCGTCCGCACCTCGCTGACCCAGTTCACCGTGCTGTTGGCGCTGTTCCCGCTGGTGTTCTTCGGCGGCGAGTCGATCCGTGGCTTTACCATCGCCATGACCTTCGGCTCGATCTTCGGCATGTACTCCTCGATCTTCATCGGTGGTCCGATCCTGATCCATTTCGGCCTCAAGCCGCGCAGTGAGATGGAAGAAGAAAAGGACAAGAAGGCCAAGGCCAGCAGGCGCGCCGACGGCGCCGCGGTTTAGCAGATGGTGGAAAAGGGGGAGGGGTTCTATCCCCGGCAGGTCCCCATCGATGCCTACGGCAATGGCGGTTTCCGCTTTGCCGGCCTGTCGCATCGCGGCTCGCTGCTCTGTCTCCCTGGCGGCATGTTCGCCTGGGAGGCGGCGCTCCCCGGCGAGGTGACGCTCGATAGCCTCGAGCCGGTGTTCGCCGTTGCCGACCAGCTCGACGTGCTGCTGATCGGGCTGGGCGGCGATATCGCCGGCCTCGACCCCGCCATCCGCGCTGCGCTCAAGGAGCGTCGGGTGATCGTCGAGGCCATCGCCACCGGTGGCGCGGTGCGCACCTACAATGTGCTGCTGGCCGAGGATCGCGCCGTGGGCGCCGCTCTCCTCGCGGTCGAGAACGCCCGATGAGCGACGACGCCGGCTACGTTGCGAGCTTCCTCCGCGACGCCGACCGTGATCGCTATTTTGCGACGCTCTTGCTGAAGGAGCCGGAGCGGGCGGCCGTGCAATCGCTCTATGCCTTCAGCGCCGATGTCGCATCGATCCGTGACCGGGCGCGCGAGCCCACGGCCGGGGAGATCCGGCTGCAATGGTGGGCTGATGCGCTGAAGGGGACCGGGCACGGCAACGTGCGCCAGAACCCCTTGGCCGCGGCGCTGCTCGATGCGATCGCTGGCTACGGGCTGCCGAGCGGTCCGCTGCTCCGGCTGGTGGCGGCCCGGCGCTTCGATCTCTACCAGGATCCGATGCCTGACGTCGCGAGCTTCGAGGGCTATGCCGGCGAGACGGTTTCGGTGCTCTACCAACTTGCGGCGATGGTGCTGAACGGCGGCACCGAGATCGAGACCGGTGATGCGGCCGGGCATCTCGGCGTTGCCCATGCCCTCGCCGGACATTTGCGGGCTTTCGGCTTCAACGCCTCGCAGGGCCGCATCTTCCTGCCGATGAACATCTTTGCCGCCAACGGGGTGACCGATGGCGAAATCCTTGCTGGCAAAGAGAGCGAAGGACTGTTCGCCGCGCTGGGGCAGGTGAACGACCTCGCGATCGAGCACCTCGACAAGGCACAGCGTGCCATTACGACGCTACCCAAATCGTTGCGACCGGCTTTTGCCCCGGCCGCTTTGATCGGGCACGAGTTGCGACGGGCCGCCGTCAACCGCACGCCATTCGCCGCGACACAAGCGACGGCCGACTGGCGCAAGATACTCGGCATGTGGTGGTGGTCGGCGCGTCGCGCGTAATCGCGCTGGTGGATGGTCCGAGAATCGCCATCATGACCCCGCAGGCATTGCCTCGGGGGATGAGGGCGCGATGGGCTTCAGGGCGTGGTTGGAGAAGCAGGCTCCGGATTTCCTGCTGACCGGCCAGCGGTTCCCTATTGCCATCCTGTTCGCGGCTCTCACCACGGTCGTCGCCATCGGTGCCCTCAACGGCGTCGACGGCATGCGCGATGAAGCGTGGGGGCGCGCGGCGCTCGGTTTTGCCACCGCTGCCGTGCTTGCCGTTGCCGGGGTGTATTTCGCCGAGAGTCGGCCCGAGGCGCGCGTCTTTGGCGCGGTCCTCAAATACGGCCTGCCGATCGCTGTCGCCGCGACGTTTCAGATCACCGACACCGGTTGGTTCGTGCCCTATGCGCTACCAGCTGTCGCAGTACTGTGGCTGTCGGTTTCACCGTTCACCCGCGTCGAGCGCGGCGCCCCGCGCGAAGAGGTGCAGAACCGCTTCTGGTGGGTGAACTTCCAGGCTTTTGCCACCGCCGTGATCGCGGCTGCGGCGTTCCTGCTCGTGGCGCTGGGACTCGCGGCCATCGAGCGGTCGCTGGGGATCCTGTTCGGGATCGAGACCGGGCAGGTGTTCTACAACTGGGTGCTGCCGTTCGCCGGGCTGTTTCTTACGCCGGTCTACTGGCTTTCGACGCTGCCTCGCCTCTCCGCCTATCGCGCCGAGGAACTGCAGCGTCCGGATTTCCTGCCACGGGCCTTTGGCTTTCTCGGCCAGTTCGTGCTGGTGCCGCTGCTGCTGATCTATGGCCTGATCCTTCTCGCCTATACCGCCCAGATCGTCGTCACCCGGAACCTGCCGCAGGGGATGATCGGCTGGATGGTGCTCGGCTTCGTGGTGATCGGCGCCGCCACCTGGCTGGTGCTGCACCCGCCATTCATGCGGACGCGGGCGCTGGTAAGGTTGTTCCGGCGCTGGTGGTTCTGGCTGACGCTCATCCCGTTGGCGCTGTTCTTCATTGCCGTGTGGACGCGGGTGGACGCCTACGGACTGACCGATGAGCGGGTGTTGCTCGCGGCCGGCGGGGTCTGGGCCGCAGTGCTGGCGCTGGTGTTCATCGTCGGGCGGGGCGACATCCGGCTGATCCCGGCACTCGCCGGCCTGCTTCTGCTGCTGGTCTCGGTCGGGCCGTGGAACTACGCCAACCTGCCTCTGGCCCAGCAAACCATGCGGCTCGACGCGCTTCTCATGCAGCCGGGTAAGGGCGGCGCCAGCTTTCCGCCCGACTGGACGCCGGAGCAGGTCGCGAAAGCCGCGTCGATCATGGACTTCCTGGCGAGCTCGCCTGCCGGTGAGGCGAAGCTGGCCGAACTGCTCGAGCGCTACGGCATGAAGTCGCGCGCCGTCACCTCAGCCTCGGTGCTCGAGGAACTCGGCTACCAGCACCCCGCCTATGCGGTGCCGGTCACCGGCATCGCCGCGCAGCGCGACAGCCTGACCCAGCAGGTCGATGTCAGCGCCACGCCGATCCTGCTGGGAGGCCTGACGATCTACGTCGCTGGCCAGGCGACGGTCGCGGGCCTGAACTTCGAGATCGTCGCAAACCAGTTCCGCATCATCGGCCAGACTGCGCCCGAAACCGACCTGACCGAGTGGATCGTCCGCCAGCCGGAAGGGGCGCTGGTCGATCCCTGGATCGACTTCGCCATCGGCGAGCGCAAATACCGCTACGTCATCGACTACATGACCGCCGACCTCGCCGAGAGCGGCCAGCGGGCCCTGACCTATCTCGGCGGCACGCTGTTCGCCTCGGCGCCTACGCCCACGCCATGATGTCGTCGAGCGCCCGGGAGGTGATCGCTTCTTTCTTGGCGATGGTCTTCTCGGTCGATTTCCAGCGCCCGACATGGCCCTCGGGCTTGCTGATCGAGACCGGCGGGAACAGGCCGAAATTGACGTTCATCGGCTGGAAGCTGCGCGCCCCCGAATAGGCCTCGGCCTCGAGATGGCCGCCGGTGATGTGGTTGATCAATGCGCCCATCGCGGTGGTGGCGGGCGGGATCGCCAGTTGCTCGCCGCGCGCGTCGGCGGCGGCCATGCGACCAGCCATCAGGCCGACGGCGGCGCTCTCGACATAGCCCTCGACGCCGGTAACCTGGCCGGCAAAGCGCAGCCGCGGCATCGCCTTGAGCTTCAGGTTGGCGTCGAGCACCTTGGGCGAGTTGAGGAAGGTGTTGCGATGCAGTCCCCCCAGCCGGGCGAACTGCGCGTTCTCGAGGCCGGGGATCATGCGGAAGATTTCGGCCTGGATGCCGTAGCGCATCTTGGTCTGGAAGCCGACCATGTTCCACAGCGTGCCCAGCGCATTGTCCTGGCGCAGTTGCACGATGGCGTGCGCCTTGACCGTGGGGTTGCGCGGGTTGGTGAGACCGACCGGCTTCATCGGGCCCCAGCGCAGCGTGTCGCGACCACGCTCGGCCATCACCTCGATGGGCAGGCAGCCATCGAAATACGGCACCTTCTCCCAGTCCTTGAACTCATGCAGCGGCGCGCCGATCAACGCATCGACGAAGGCGTTGTACTGCGCTTCATCCATCGGGCAGTTGAGGTAATCCTGTCCGTTGCCCATCGGCCCGACCTTGTCGTAGCGCGACTGCGCCCAGACGATGTCGTGGTTGATCGACTCATGGTGGACGATCGGCGCGATGGCGTCGAAGAAGGCCAACGAGTCTTCGCCGGTCAACTGCTGGATCGCCTCGGCCAGGGCAGGGGAGGTCAGCGGCCCGGTGGCGACGACGACGTTCTGCCACGCCTCCGGCGGCAGGCCTGCGACCTCGCCGCGTTCGATCGCGATATTGGGGTGGCTGTGGATGGCGGCGGTGACCGCGTCGGAGAACGCATCGCGATCGACCGCCAGCGCTCCGCCCGCCGGCAGCTTGTGCGCATCGGCGGCGCGCATGATCAGCGAGTTGCAGCGGCGCATCTCTTCATGCAGCAGGCCGACGGCATTGTGCTGGTGATCGTCGGAACGGAAGCTGTTGGAGCAGACCAGCTCGGCAAAGCCCTCGGTCTGGTGCGCATCGGTTTTCTGGGTGGGGCGCATCTCGTGCAGCACCACCTTGGCGCCGGCCTCGGCGGCCTGCCAGGCAGCTTCGGAGCCGGCCAGCCCGCCGCCGATCACGTGAATGGGTTCATGGTGTTTTGACATGCGCGCCAGATAGCAAGCCCGGCCCGCCCGGGCAATGGCGCCAGCAGTGGCGGCGCGCTACTCGAGCCACGGAAAGCCGTCCGGATCGGCCTTGGCGCGCTCCATGATGAAGGCGTCATCATGCCCCCGCATGTCAGCGAGGAAGGGAAAATCCTCGGGAGCGACGCTGATGCGTGCCAGCGGTGTGACGGCCACGAGGCTAGCCCATTGCGGCACATGGGCGCGCTGGCCAGCGATCTCGAGCGGCGGCATCTGCTCGAAGCTGTCACGCGGCAGAAAGTACAGCGTCCCCGGACGGAAGGCGCGGGCGTCGAGCGCCGGCCGGCTGATCGAAAAGAAATAGAATGGATCGCCGAGCGCGCCGTCCTCCAGTTCGACTTGCGCCGCCGAATTGACCAGCAGCATCGTGTGCGTCGCGCGGTCGAGGATGGCGTAGTACATCGACCACAACCCATCCGACGCTCCATACACCGCCTTCCGATTGCCGAACGGGTGCGCGTCATGTGACTGGCGCGGTTCGAACGTGTGGATAGCGCCATCCTGCGAGCCATGCGCGATGAGTTTGCGGGATTCGACGATGTGGCTGATGAACTGCCAGCGCGGCCAGGGCAGATCGTACTCGATCAGCGCATTGGGGCCACCGGCGATGCTGCGATCGAACAGCGCATCGAACGCGGCGCTGGCCTCGGCTCCCGGCATCGGCGGGCGGCTGAGGAAATGCGAGGGCGGCTTGGCCATGACAAGGCTCCGGGGTGGGGCGCGGGCAGGCTAGCATCGTGCCGGCGGCATGCAACCGCCGTAGCCGGGCGGTTGCGTCCGACACGGCCGGTGAGTAGCAATGACCGCCGCAACAGGAGGCCGACATGACCATCACGCTTTGGGGGCGCCTGAGTTCGGGCAATGTGCAGAAGGTGGTCTGGGCGCTGGAAGAACTGGAACTGCCTTACGAGCACGTGCCGCTAGGCGGCAGCTTTGGCGGCAACCAGGCGCCGGAGTACCTGGCGCTGAATCCCAACGGGCTGGTGCCGACACTGCGCGATGGCAACCTGACGGTGTGGGAGAGCCACGCCATCGTCCGCTATCTCAGCGCCGAGTATGGCAGCGGGCTGCTGTTCCCGATGGAGGCACGGGACCGCGCGGTGGTGGACCAGTGGACGGACTGGACGGCCACGACGTTTCAGCCCGCCTGGATCGGGCTGTTCTGGCTGAAGGTGCGAACGCCTGCGGCGCAACAGGATAGGGCAGCGATCGACAAGGCCCTTGCCGCCTCGGTCAGGTGCTTCCAGTTGCTGGATGCGCGGCTGGCCCAGGCGCCCTATCTGGGCGGCAACGAGCTGAGCTATGCCGATATCGTTGCCGGGGCGTCGCTGTTTCGCTGGTCAACCATGCCGATCGAGCGGCCATCGCTGCCGCATGTCGAAGCGTGGCACAGCAGGCTCAACGAGCGCGCGGCGTTCCGCAAGGCGATAAATGTCTCCTACGAGGATCTGGTCGGGCGGCTGGCGTTCTGATGCTCGGGCGGCGACCAGGACAAATGAAGTACCGTACTGCGGCCGTGTTCCTCGCTGCCCTCTGTCAGCCGGCCCTGGCGGCCGCCGGCAATGACTTGGCGTTTCCAAACCACGACTGGCATTTGACCGCGTCTGATCGCGGCACTGGCGGCTGCGACCTCGTGAAGGTGGGCGATCCGGATCGAGCGCTGATCGTGCACGCCGACGCCGACAAGCCGTTCGACGTCTCGGTGCTTTTCGGCCGCGATCGATTCGAGATCGGGCAGATGGTCGACGCCCGCATTGCCATCGATGGCGTGCGCGTCACCGGTTTGCCGCTCGTGCAAAGCCCCAGGGAACTGGCATTTCCAGTCATGCCTGAGCACGCTCTGGCGTTCCTCGCTGGTTTTGCGAGAGGCAAGCTGCTGGTGGTGCAGATAGATGAGGAGCTCTACAGCGTCGGGCTGGAAGCGTCGCTCGAGGCGCTGCACGCGCTCTGGCGGTGCAGCGAACATCGGCAGCAAACAGTGCCCTGAAAAAGGCTGAACGCCCGCTTCTATCAGGAAGCGAGCGTTCTACGATACCGGCGTCAGGCACGAACCAGAGAGCGAACCGTTAGATGGTGCGCGCATGGTCGCGGGCGATGCGCTGGATGTCGGTGCGAGTGATGCCGAGATCGCTCAGCTGACGGGTGTCGAGAGCGTTGAGCTCACGGACGGTCTGCTGGTAGGCGGCCCACTTTTTCAGCGTAGTGCGAATACCCATTTGAAGTCTCCTTTCGTTTACGCACCAACAGATAGTGCGGTTCGCCCGCGACGAGCAGATGGAGATCCATCAGAACCGTTATGCGTCCTGCGCATAGCATTAACTGCTCGCGTTCATTTGCGATTCAGACTGGTGGCAGGCCCCGGGCAAGAAAATGGCCGCCGGGCGCACGGCGGCCATTCTCGCATGGTTAGCGGCGTATGAAGGGCTAGCGGTCGAACAGTCCGCGGGTCATCTTCTGGAAGTCGGGCCCCGCAATCCCCAGAGCATCGCGGGTTGTGGGGACGTCCAGCTCCCGCAAGGTCTGCCTGATGTCGACCAGTCGCCGATGGCGCCAGACGGCACGAACAAACATGGCGTTCTCCTTTTGCGGATCACCACGAGCCAAGCATGAGCCGATTTGCGCGAAGGCGCATGTGGTGAGTTCTCAGTGCCGACATGCGCCCGGCGCATGGCAATTTCACGCGACTGTCACAGAATTCGCGCAAAAGCCCCGGCCGCCCCGCCGATGCCGCAGCTGCCTCGATGCGGGCCGGTTTCAGCCGATAGTGCGTTCGAGCAGCGACAGCCAGTTGCTGGTGCCCAGGCGTTCGAGCAGCGGGCGATCATAGCCGTGGCGTTCCAGCGCCTCGACCAGCACCGGCAGGTCGGCAGCCGACCCGATGGTCGACGGGATCATGGCGCCATCGAAATCCGAGCCGATCCCGACATGCGTGTCGCCGGCAACCTCGATCAAGTGGTCGAGGTGGCGGACCATCAGCTCGATCTCGGTATCGGGGTTCATCTGGCCGTCGGGACGGAGGAAGCCGGTGGCGAAATTCAGCCCGACCATGCCATTGCTGTCGCGGATGGCGCGCAACTGGTCGTCGGTGAGGTTGCGCGGCGTCGGGCAGAGGGCATGGGCGTTCGAGTGGGTCGCGACCAGAGGGGCGCTCGACAGCTCGGCTACATCCCAGAAGCCCCGTTCGTTGAGGTGCGACAGGTCGATCAGCACGCCCAGGCGATTGCAACTCGCCACCAGCCGTTTGCCGGCTTCGGTGAGGCCCGGGCCGATATCGGGCGAGCCGGGAAAGCGGAACGGCACGCCGTAGCCGAAGGTATTGTTGCGGCTCCATACCGGGCCCAGCGAGCGGAGGCCGGCGGCATAGAGCACTTCGAGGAAGTCGAGCTCGGGATCGATGCACTCGACGCCTTCGATATGGAGCACGGCCGCCATCGCTCCCCGCGCCATGGCACTGCGGATATCGGCCGCGCTGCGGCACACTGCAAAGCGGCCCTCGGAGGCCCGCTCGAGCTGGAACAGCAGTGAGATCATCCGCACCGCGCTGACCCGGGCCGCATCCATGGGCAGCGGCGGCGGCATCGGCACCTCGCCGCCGGCGGCACGCAGCGCGCCGAAATCGATCTTTTCCGGCGACGGGCAGAACACCGCGAACAGGCCGCCGGCCAGGTGGCCAGCCCGCGCCTTGGGCAGATCGATATGCCCCTCGTCACCACCGGCAAGAAACCCGGCGACCGGATCGGCAGCAGTGGAATTCAACAGACGCAGCAGCGCGTCGTTATGGCCGTCGAAGATGGGGAGGGGCGTGGTCAAGGTGATGGTCCGTGCGCGAGAGTCTAAGCGAGAGAAGAGCAGGGGACGAGGATCCTAACAAGAGCCCGCTACCTGTTCCGAGACCGTCGTCACTTCGCGAGACCGTTGGGGATCACCTCGGCCTTCATCCAGTGCGTTCCGTTCTGAATACTTGCCCATTCAGCCAGTCGCGTGACGGGTGGTATCTGCTATCGGGGGCTGCGGGCGTGCGAGCCGCCCCGGTGAATGGTGGTGTTCTCGCCGTCCATCTTCTCGGTGACCACCAGATCGCCGGCCATCAGCCCGTCGAGCCCAAGCATGACCTTGTCATCGCTGGTGGCGCCGGGCGAAGTCGGCAGGTGGCAGGTGCGTCCGTACTTCTTCATGATGCTGCCTACTGGAGTCTCATTGGAGCTGCGACGCCACCGGCCTCACTGGCGTTCGAAGTGGATTGGAAGAGGTCGGGGGCGATTGATGGAAGAACGTAACCGCTGGATCGAACTGATCAAAGGACTTCGCGAAAGGCACCTTTGCAGCCTTGATGAGGCGCACCGCCTGGCGTTGGCCGATCCTCATTGGCGGCGCTGGGTGGAGCGCCAAATCAACTCGGACCCACAATGCCGCAAGATGGCTCTCCGCCATATTCGGCATGATGGTCCTCGCGCGTTGCTCGAAGATCGCTCTGGCAGGTTGCTCGTCAGGTGGCCGGCGGCCGGCACGTCCGAATGAGTTGGCCGCACATTTTGTCTTACCTGCGTGTTGACAGTATTTCCTGCCCACGTTGATTGTGGGGGCGTCATCTTTTCGTTCCTCCTAGTACTTTGAGAGTTCACTATGTCCGGCATGCCCGTTGGTATCGACTTGGGGACGACATACTCACTTATCTCGGTGTTTGCCGAAGCAGGCACGTCCAAGCTGGTGCCGGGCGCTGACGGGACCTTTCTCACTCCTTCAGCGGTTGGACTTTCTGATACCGGCTCCCTGCTCGTTGGCGCAGCGGCCAAGGCCCGACAGCTTACCAATCCAGACAGGACACATGTCCTGTTCAAGCGGCACATGGGTACGGGAAAGGAGTTTCGGCTGGGCCGGAAGACGTACTCCGCCAGCGATCTGTCGGCGCTGGTGCTGCGCAAGCTCGCTGATGATTTCAGAGCTGCCTATCCCGACACGGCGATCGAGAGTCTCGTTGTTTCAGTTCCCGCGTACTTCTCCTCAGCGCAACGCGAGGCCACCATGCTCGCCGCGGAGCTTGCAGGCCTTCCGCGCCCCAGGCTGGTGAACGAACCCACCGCCGCAGCGCTGGCCTATGGCCTTCAGGATCGCGAGGGGGAGAGCACGTTCATCGTGCTCGACCTCGGCGGTGGCACGTTCGACGTCTCAATCATCGAAATGTTCGAAGGGGTGATGGAGGTCCGCGCGAGTTCAGGTGATGTCGTTCTTGGTGGTGAGGATTTCACTGACGTCATTGCGCGCGATATCTCGGAGAAGCTCTTGGTCGATCTGGATGGGGTCGGCGACGCCAAGCGGTCGATCATCGCGACCGCGGCCGAAGCGGTCAAGCGGAGGCTGTCCGAGGCTGCTACCGCCCAGGTGACGGTGCCGCTTGGTAAGGGCAAAGACTATTCGCTGACGCGCGAGGCATTCGAGGCCCTCAGTGCCAAACTCCTGATCGCTCTGCGTCGGCCGATCGACCGGTGTCTCTACGACGCGGGAGTATCGGTCGACAGGATTGATCGGGTCGTGCTGGTCGGTGGAGCGACCCGCATGCCAATGATCCGCTCGCTCGCTGCCCGGGCGCTGCGCCGCCTTCCGGAGGCGGGGCTTCACCCCGACCTCGTCGTGGCCATCGGAGCGTCAGTGCAGGCTGCGCTGGTTCAGCGAAATGCCGCACTGAGCGACCTGACGATGACCGATGTCGCGCCGTTCTCGCTCGGGATCAATTCGGTCGTTCACATGCCCTCCGGCACCATCCAGAACGGCTTTACCCCAATCATCGAACGCAGCACGATCCTGCCTGCGTCGCGCTCGCAAAGGTTCTCAACCATAGCGGACCAGCAGGCAGAGATCGAATTCGGGGTCTTCCAGGGGGAGTCGCCGATGGCGTTCGAGAATGCACGCATCGGAGAGGGAAAGGTACGGGTCCCGCGCGCGCCGGCGGGACAAGAGGGCATTGATGTCCGATTCTCTTACGATACCAGCGGTTTGCTTCATGTCGGCATCACTGTCGTCTCAACTGGGCAAAGGTCTGAGATTGTCATTGAAGGTGGCGCTCAGTCCCTCTCGCCGGAGGAGCGAAAGCGTCGCATCCGGGCACTTGAGGCGCTCATGGTCCATCCGCGCGATGAAAGCGTGAACGTGGCGACGCTTGAGAGGTTGAAGGGCTTGTACAGTATGCTGCTGGGACAGGAGCGCGAAAGCTCAGCGGAGCTGATCGCCCGCTTTGAGCAGGCGCTCGCCTCTCAGGATCCCCGCCGCATAGCGCAGGTACGCGACGAGGTGGAGCTAGCGGCATCACGGATGGAAGAGAACTATGTCCGCTAGCCCATTCCCTTGGAATGTTCTTGGGCTGACCAGGAATGCGACGGAGAAAGAGGTTCGCCGCGCATACGCGACCAAGCTGAAGCTCCTGGATACGGCAAAGGATCCTGAGCAGTTCCAGGAGCTGCGCGGCGCCTACGAGCTGGCGCTGATGCTGGCGCAGGTCGCCGAAGCGGGGAATGTCGAGGGGGCCGATGACAAGGGTATCGAGCAGGACGCCTCAGTAAGCTCGGACGACGGAATAGACGATTTCGTAGAACATCAATCGCGCCCGGCACTCGCCCCGCCCAAGCAAACCACTGTGCCGTTCGAGACGATGCACACGCTGGTCGCGGAGCGAAACTATTCCGTCGGCGAATGGCAACGGCTTCTCAACGACCCGCTGCTTGATGATCCCGGCGCAGGGGCGGCATTCGAGTCCGCTCTCGTCTCCGCCCTCAGCGAAAACGAACTGAAGGCTGAGTCCACGCTGTCGGCGGGTAAGGCGTGGCGAGACCTCATCGAGAGCCGGTACGCCTGGGTGGGAGATGGCATTCGCTACACGCGGAAGTTTCCATTTCACTCGGATCTACGTCAGGTCCTCGTGGAGTTGGGACGGTCGAGCAGGCCACTCCCATACTCTCCGGTACGCGAAACCAACCAGTTCGCGGGGCTCGGGAAAGTGGTTCTGGTCTTGCTCTTGCTCGGCGCGCTTATCCAACTCCTGAACAAGATGGCAACCTAACGACACGGCGGCTATTCCGCCGCCGTACGTTGCGGGCGGCGTTCCATGACTTCCTTGAGGAACCGGCCGGTATGCGAGCGCGGGTTGGCCGCGATGGCCTCCGGGGTGCCGATGCCGACCACTTCGCCGCCGCCGTCGCCACCCTCGGGGCCCATGTCGATGACCCAGTCGGCGGTCTTGATGACTTCGAGGTTGTGTTCGATCACCACCACGGTGTTGCCGGTGTCGACCAGCTCGTGCAGCACTTCGAGGAGCTTGGCGATGTCGTGGAAATGCAGGCCCGTTGTCGGCTCGTCGAGCATGTAGAGCGTCCGGCCGGTGGCGCGGCGGCTGAGTTCCTTCGAAAGCTTGACGCGCTGCGCTTCGCCGCCCGACAGCGTCGTCGCCGGCTGGCCGACCTTGACGTAGCCGAGCCCGACCCGCTGCAGGGTCAGGAACTTCTCGCGGATCGACGGCACCGCGGCGAAGAACTCCACGGCCTCATCGATGGTCATGTCGAGCACGTCGGCGATCGACTTGCCCTTGAACTGCACTTCCAGCGTTTCGCGGTTATAGCGATGGCCCTTGCACACCTCGCAGGTGACATAGACGTCGGGCAGGAAGTGCATCTCGATCTTGATGACGCCGTCGCCTTCGCACTTCTCGCAGCGGCCGCCCTTGACGTTGAACGAGAAGCGCCCCGGGCCGTAGCCGCGCGCCTTGGCTTCCGGCAGGCCGGCGAACCACTCGCGCATCGGGCCGAAGGCGCCGGTATACGTCGCCGGATTCGAGCGCGGGGTGCGGCCGATCGGCGACTGGTCGATGTCGATGACCTTGTCGAGGTGCTCTAGGCCGGTGAGGTGGTTGTGCGGCGCCGGATTGACGCGCGCCCCGTTCAGCCGGCGGGCGATCGCCTGGTACATGGTGTCGATCATCAGCGTCGACTTGCCGCCGCCGGAGACGCCGGTGATGGCGACGAAATTGCCGAGCGGCACATCGACCGAGACGTTCTTGAGGTTATTGCCGGTCGCCCCGTCGATATGGAGCTTCTTGGTCTTGGATTGTTTGCGTCGCTCCACCGGCATCGGGATGCTGAGCGCGCCCGACAGGTACTGCCCGGTGATGCTCTTGGGGTTGCGGATGATGTCCTGCGGCGTGCCTTCGGCGACGATATGGCCGCCATTGACGCCGGCGCCGGGGCCGATATCGACCACGTAGTCGGCAAGCAGGATCGCGTCTTCGTCGTGCTCGACCACGATTACGGTGTTGCCGATGTCGCGCAGCCGCTGCAGCGTTTCCAAGAGGCGCGCATTGTCACGCTGGTGCAGCCCGATCGAGGGCTCGTCGAGCACATAGAGCACGCCGGTGAGACCGGAGCCGATCTGGCTGGCGAGCCGGATGCGCTGGCTCTCGCCGCCCGACAGCGAACCGGAATTGCGGGCCAGGGTCAGGTAGTCGAGGCCGACATCGTTGAGGAAGCCGAGGCGCTCGCGGATCTCCTTGAAGATGCGTTCGCCGATCTGGTTCTGCTGCTCGGTGAGCTTCTGGGGCAGGGTGGTGAACCACTCGGCCGCAGCCTTGATCGACTTCTCGCTGACCTGCGCGATGTGGAGGCCGTCGATCTTCACCGCCAGGGCTTCCGGCTTCAGCCGATAGCCGCTGCAGGCGACGCACGGCGCCTGCGACATATACTTCTCGATCTCCTCGCGCATGCCGGCGCTTTCGGTCTCCTTGTAGCGCCGCTCGAGGTTACCGATCACGCCCTCGAAGGGCTTGGTCGACTTGTAGGTGCGAAGCCCGTCGTCATAGACGAAATTGATCGCGGTGTTGCCGGTGCCGAACAGCACGGCGTGCTGCACCTCGAAGGGCAGCTCCTCCCAGGCGGTGCCGGTCGAGGCGCCAAAGTGCTTCACCACCGCCTGCAGCGTCTGCAGGTAATAGGGGGCGCTGGTCTTGGACCATGGCAGGATAGCCCCGTCACGCAGCGAAAGGCTGACATCGGGGACGATGAGGTTCGGGTCGATCTTCTGCTCGGTGCCCAGGCCATCGCAGACCGGGCAGGCGCCGAACGGGTTGTTGAACGAAAACAGCCGCGGCTCGATCTCCGGGATGGTGAAGCCGGAGATCGGGTCGGCGAACTTTTCCGAAAAGATCAACCGCTTCGGCGCACCGTTCTCGTCGAGCTCGTCCGCGAATTCGGCGAAGGCGATGCCGTCGGCGAGTTTCAACGCCGTCTCGAAGCTCTCGGCCAGGCGCCCGGCGATGTCGGGGCCGACCACCACCCGGTCGACCACCACTTCGATATCGTGCTTGATCTTCTTGTCGAGGTTGGGCGCGTCCTCGATGTCGTGGAACTCGCCGTCGATCTTGACGCGCTGAAACCCCTTGCGCATCAGGTCGTTGAGCTCGCGCTTATACTCGCCCTTGCGGCCGCGGGCGATCGGCGCCAGCAAGTAGAGCCGGGTTTCCGGCGGCTGCGCCATGACGATGTCGACCATCTGGCTGACCGTCTGGCTCTGGATCGGCAGGCCGGTAACCGGCGAATAGGGAATCCCGACGCGCGCGAACAGCAGGCGCAGGTAGTCGTAGATCTCGGTGACCGTGCCGACGGTCGAACGCGGGTTGCGCGAGGTGGTCTTCTGTTCGATCGAGATGGCGGGCGAGAGGCCGTCGATCTGCTCGACATCGGGCTTCTGCATCATCTCGAGGAACTGGCGCGCATAGGCGCTCAGCGACTCCACATAGCGACGCTGGCCCTCGGCATAGATGGTGTCGAAGGCGAGCGACGACTTGCCCGAGCCCGATAGCCCCGTCATCACGATGAGGCTGTCGCGCGGCAACCTCAGGTCGATGTTCTTGAGGTTGTGTTCCTTGGCGCCCCTGATGACGAGATCGCGGTTCGGATTAGGTCTGTCGGCCATCAAAGACTTCCACTTGACGAGGGGCGAGCGACCATAGAGCCGCTTTGTGCCAAATCGTGTCAGGGTTTCAAAAAAGAGGGGTCCGACCGCTCACTTGGGGATTGGGAGCCGGACTTGCAATCTAACCACGCCCGGTCGCTCCCTGTCACCACTGCTGCGGTCCGTACCCGATCAACTGATCGAGAACATAAGCGGAACGGATTGGATTCGAGTCAAGGGGGTGAACTGCGCGGCCGCCGCGGGGAGCGGCCGGCGTCTGTGCGGATACAGTCGATTTTTCCAGAACGACCACCCCAAGGTGCTTGTTTCGACAGACGTCATAGTAAAACGTGAGCTCGTGGTGGGGGTTGATCAATTGAAGCATTCGAATGCGCGGCGACGGCTGCTGGCTGCCCTGGCGGCAATGGGCGTGGGTACGGTGACCGGCGTGCGCGCCCAGGAGGGGGCGACCGGTGGCGTCGAGGCGACGGCGCCGTGCGTCGAGGTGTCCTATCTCGGCAACCTGCAGAACGGGCTGTCGAACTATGCGGCGCGGGCCGACAGCGCCGACTTCGCGTTTCTCGCGCCGATGACGGCGCTGGGCGACGGCATGACCTTGTTCTCCGAAGGTCTCGGCGGTGCCGCCAGGCAGAGCTACGGCACCTTCAAAGGCCGGGCGTCGCGCCGCGAAGGCGGTGGGCTGAAGGTGGAAACCCTAGAGATCCAGGCGCCGTTCACGGCTTATGAACAGGACGGGCAGTTCTACAATATCGTCGGGATGGCGCATGAGCAGAACGCTCCGGTCGGCTACGTGCTGATGTCCGGGGCGACGAGCATCGGAGAGATCGTGTTCGAGAAGGGCGTGTTTGACCCCAACTCTGCGATCGTCGGGCTGGATACGCCGACGGCGGCGCTGGTGTCCGAAGCGATGCTCGACGGGCCGGACTTCAAGGTGGCTCTGGCGGTGGGCGGCCAGTTCTACAGCGAGATCGCCCCCACGCCAGGCAGCTTCCGCAAGTTTTTCGACGATGTCCTGCTGCCGGCAATGGACACCGCCCGACGTCGGGACGCCGAAACGCCATGCGTCGCAGATGCCGGTCAGTACGACGACCTCAACTGCTTCCTCACCAGCGCCTGCTGCGCGGTGATCGGGCTGCGAGACAACTGCTGGGAGTTGGAAACCTTGCGCCGGTTCCGCGACGGCTGGCTCAGCCGGTCGGCGGAGGGCAGGGGGGATATCGCCAGATACTATCGCGAGGCGCCGGCCGTGGCCCGCCGTCTGGCCGGCTCGGAGGGCGGCCGCCGTGAACTGCTTGCTCTCTACTGGCGTTACATCGTGCCGTCGGCAGTGCTGACGCGGATCGGCGCGAACCGTGCGGCGCACCTGCTGTACCGGCGGATGATGCTGAACCTTCTGGGGCCGGTTCAGGCCTGATGAGGCACACGAGGGCGCTTGACATTGCGACGCCGAAGTAGAACATAAACGGAACAGACGAAACTGTGGGCGAGCCGCGATTGGCGCGCGCTTCGGCCCGGCGATAGCGGTAGGATACGCGCCGGAGTTTCTCCCGGGCGCGTATCCGGGAAAGTTGGAAAGGAAAGTGCCATGGCTGGCAGCGTGAACAAGGTCATCCTGGTGGGCAATCTCGGCAACGACCCCGAGGTGCGGAACCTGCCGTCGGGCGGCAAGGTGGTGAACCTGAGCGTCGCGACCTCGGATCAGTGGCGCGACAAGAATACCGGCGAGCGCAAGGAGCGCACCGAGTGGCACCGCGTGGTGATCTTCTCGGAAGGTCTCGTGCGCGTCGCCGAGCAGTATCTGCGCAAGGGCGCCAAGGTCTATATCGAGGGCTCGCTGCAGACCCGCAAATGGCAGGATCAGTCCGGCCAGGACAAGTATTCGACCGAGATCGTGCTGCAGGGCTTCAACTCGACGCTGACCATGCTCGATGGCCGCGGCGACGGTGAAGGCGCTTCGGGTGGTGGTGGTTTCTCGAGCCCGCGCGAATCCAGCGGTGGCGGCTTTGGTGGCCCGCCGGCCCGGCAGGAGCGTCGCCCGAGCTCGGCGCCGGCGTTCGAGTCCGGCTCGATGGATGACGACATCCCGTTCTGACGGCAAGCCGCCGCAGCGTACGCGCTTCAAACGGGTCGCCCAGGCGGCCCGTTTTCATTTCGGGGCGGCGCGCCACAACAGCACTGAGCGGGTCGGGAGCCTGAGCCTCGCGATCACTCCGGGCGGATGCGGCCCCAGGTCACCAGAGTCCTGACCGTATAGGCCAGTTGGCCGTCGACCGCATGGGGCGCCAGCAGCGCGGCGAGTTCGGCGTCGAACGCTGCGGTCCGGCTGCCCAGTTTCGAGTAGGCCCAGGTGTCGCGCGAGTGCTGGCACTTGATGAAGTCATCGATGCTCTGGCTGAACGGCGCGGCGAAGAACTCACGACCGGCCACATCGACGTGGCCGCCAAAGTTGCCCGCGATGGCATCCGGCCATCGGGGTTCGAACGGGCGGCCGGTGACCTCCATCACCCATTTGGCGAGGAAACTTTTCCACTCGCTATCCCAGGGCGGCTCGAAAGCGTCGTCGCCGGAGACCGCTGCAAAGATATGGCCTGGCGCGGCGTGGGCCCGCAGCCGTGGAAACAGCCGATCGAGCTGCATCCAGTGGATGCTGGCGGCAGCCACCGTCAGGTCGAAGCTCCAGCCGTCCATTGGCGCATCTTCGGCGAACCCGTTTATCCAGTGGAGGTTCGGGGCTCGCCCGTCGGGGAGCGTCTGTCCCAGCGCGATCATGTTCTGCGACGGATCGACCGCGACGACGCTGGCGAAGGATCGTGTCAGCGGCCGGGACACCTTGCCCGGCCCGCATCCGATATCCAGCACCGCATCACGGCGGGGCGCCAGCGCGGCAAGGTGAGCGAAGACCGCCTCAGGGTAGGGCGGACGAAAGGGGTAGAGTTCGACGACCTCGCCGAGTTCGAACGACGCTCCGGGACGGTTCTGCATCTGGTTGACCTCGCACCTCGCGGCTCATGTCTGTCGCCCACCGCCGGTTGGCAAGGGTCAAAGCGACAGCGAGGCGGCGAGACGCATCAGTTCGGCCTGCCGGTGCGTGCTGGTTTTGGCGAACAGGCGGAGCAGATGGGTACGCGTCGTGCCGAGCCCGACGCCCAGTTGCCGCGCCGCTTCGGCGGGGGTAGCGCCGGTGGCGATGGCGGCAAGGACGCGGGTTTCGGCGGGCGTGAGGCCGTAGAGCGCGGCGAGGGCATCACCCGCCGACAATTGCCGCGCCGGCCCGACCGCGACGAACACCGCGGCCGCGGCACGGGGCGCGAGGCTGGCGCGAAACGGCGAGTAGCGCAGCGGCAGAACGTGCAATACCGCCGGGCCGGCGCGGCGCTGCAGGGCGATGCCGCCCGGGTTGCCGAGCCCGCTTTCCTGTCGCCCGGCATGGGGCAGCAGCGCCTCGAGTGCCTGCGACTGTGACGGTGTCGGCAGCACCAGCCGTCCGCGGACCTCGCGCAGCCCGTCATCCTCGCTGAGCAGATCGTGCCCACTGCGGTTGGCATGCACGATCTCCAGCGCCTCGTCGACCAGCAGGATCGGCGTCGGCGCGGCATCGAGCGTCGCCGCGAACGTCGCTGTCGTCACCGCGCTGATGTCGAGCATCCGGCTGATCGCCGCGGCGCGGCGGATATGCGGCGCCAGCAGCCGCACCAGGTCGATCTCCGCGCCGCCTATCGGGCCATCGGAGACATGCCGGGCGAAGCCGACCGAGCAGTAGTTGTCGCGCTCGCGGGTAATGGCGACCGCCATCAGGTCGCTGATGCCCTGCGGCGCGATCCACTCGTGGAAGTAGGAGCTGTCGGGCCACTCGATGGCCGAACGCACGCGGGACAGCACCTGGGGTTCGCCGATCTCGAACGCCCCGATGGCCGCCGGGCCGCCCCATTGTTCGATGATGGCCGGCCCGAACTCGGAGAGCCGTGCCGCGTAATCGGGGGCAATGCCGCTGGTCACATTCAGCAGCGGCCTGCCGGAGGCGGCCGTCCAGATGGTGAACATGGCGTTGCTGAAGCGGAGCGCGCCGCGCAGCTCGGCGAGCGTATCCTCCCAGCGCAACGGGTCGAGCGCACAGTCGTAGACCATGCCCACCAGCCGCGACAGCGCTGTGGCATCAATGCTCGTGCCTGCCAGAACCATCTGTTCCTTCCGCGCCCCCCGCGGAAAACCGGCGCAGCCTCCACCATTTGGTAGACGACCGCAATTCACGAAGCGTGTTCCCTCGCGTGGATTTTTCCGGCCGTCCGAGGAGACCACCGATGCGCCACCTGTTCGCCTTCGCCTGCCTGCTATTCGCTCTCATCGGCACGGCGCATGCCGACGAGAAGGCTTTCCAGAATCCGCTGAACGGCAAGAACCGGCTCGACTACTGCTATAGCTGGCAGACCGGCTGCGGGCATGAAGCAGCCGACGCGTTCTGCGCCGGCAAGGGCTTCCAGAATGCCACCAGCTTTCAGATCGCCAAGGGCGCCGGGCTGCTTACGCCGACACGCACCCTTGGCGATGGTTCGGTGTGCGACGGTCCGACCTGCGACAGCTTCGGCACCATCACCTGCTACAAGCCCGGCGCCGGCGATGTCTATATCGAGCCCAAGGTGAAGGGCGTGCGGGTGGATTGGTGTTTTGCCTGGCAGAAGGGCTGCGGGCAGAAGGCGGCCGATGCGTTCTGCCAATCGAAGGGTTACGCCGCGGCCGCGAAATTCTCCAAGGCCAAGAGTTCGGCCCGACCCGCGTGCTCAGCACCGGCCAGCTCTGCGACGACACCAATTGCGATGGTTTCGCTTCGCTGCAGTGCACCAAATAGCGTCCGCCATCCAGATCCGGCTTCGACGCTCAGCCGACCAGTCGTGGCGATCGGATGTTGACCGGCGCCACGACGCTCTGGTTCCGCCCCTGACCCTTTGCATCGTAGAGCGCCAGGTCGGCGGTGCTGATCAGCCATGAACCGTCATGCACGGCATCCTCGTCGCGCGGATCGATGGCGGCGACGCCGATGCTGATCGTCGTTACCCGCCAGGGCAGGTTGCGAGCGTGCGGGATGGCCAGCGCCTGGACCTGTCGACACAGCTCGGTGGCGATGCCGCGGGCTGCCTCGACATCGGTATCGGGCAACAGCAGCGCCATCTCCTCTCCACCGTAGCGGGCGGCGAGGTCGGTGGGCCGGCGGGCGCTCATCGCCACGACCGAGGCGATCGACTTGAGACAGGTGTCGCCGGCCAGGTGGCCGTGATCGTCGTTGAAGCGCTTGAAGCGATCGGCATCGATCATCAGCAACGACAGCGGACTGGAGAGGCGGCGGGCCCGCGCCACCTCGCGGGTAAGCGCGGCGTCGAAGGCCCGGCGGTTGGCGATGCCGGTCAGGCCGTCGCGCATCGCGAGGCTTTCGAGCTTCAGCTCCAGGCGCTTGCGCTCACTGATGTCTCGCGTCACCCCGACCACCGACAGTCGCTCGGATTGCTCGGCTGCGATCCGCAGCGAGGTTTCGAGCCAGATTTCGTGCCCGTCCTTGTGCTGGACGCGGAACGACACCGTCTCCTGTTCGGAACGGCCGTCGCGCAGCCGCGCGGCTGCCGCTTCCACGGCGGGCCGATCGAGCGGGTTCACCACCTCGAAGGCGTTCTTGCCCAGCATGTCCTCGGGCCGGTGGCCGGTCAGGCGTTCGAGGGCAGGGGAGATATAGGTGCGCGTGCCGTCGCTCTCGAAGCGTTCCACCAGGTCGCTGGCGCTTTCGGCGAGCAGCCGGAACTCGGCCTCCTTCTGCTGGAGGACGCCTTCGCTGCGCTGCCGGCGTCGAATCTGTTCGACCAGCCGCAGCCCGAGCAAACCGGCTGCGAGCGTCAGACCCAGGGTGATGGCGCCGCGCTGCACGGCGCCACGTCCCCAACTGGCGAGCACCTGGTCATGCGAGACCGCCACCACCGAGACCACCGGATAGCGCGTGCCGCGGTCGAAGCCGCTGATGCGCCGATGACCGTCTATCGCTGAATCGTAGTGGTAGGCGCCCGAGGGATCGGCGACGGCGTCGGCGTCGAACAGTTCGCCTTCGCCGAGATCTTCGTCGAGCAGATCGGGGTGATAGGGCTTGCGGCTGAGCAACAGGCCGGTGCTGTCGTAGAGGCTGATCGTGCCGAGCGTCCCGACATCGATGCCGTCGTAGACATCGGCGAAGTAGCGGGCATCGATCGCTGCCACCACCACGCCGCCGAAGCTGCCATCCGGCTTGTCGAAGCGGCGGCTCACCGTGGTGATCATGGCGTCGTTCTCGGCGCCGCGGACTGGCGCGCCGAAGGAAAGCGCGTCGCTGCTGGAATTCATGTGGGCACGGAAATAGCCATAGGTACTCTGGTTGTCGCCCGGCGGCATGTTCGCCGCCGTGGTCACCATCCAGTTGCCGTCGGCACCGTAGACGTAGATGCCGCGCAGCCGTTGGGCACTGTCCATGGTGCGCAGCATGAACGCTTCGGTGCGTCTCAGCGCGTCGGGATCGAGCCCGGCGGTTTCGAGCTGGAAACTTACCAGCGACACTGCCTGGTCGGCGATCTCGTAGGTATCCTCGGCGTGCTGGCGCATCGAGCGGGCGAGATTCTGGGTGTCGAGCTCGGCCTTGCCCACGGCGGCATCGTAGGCCACCCACTCGCGCCAGCCTTCCAGCACGACGATCGCCGCACAGATCGCAGCGACGAACAGCGCCGCGCGCCTGGTCAACGATTTCGGGGCCGTTCGGGCCATGAGGCGAGGTTTCAGCTACACAATCTGGTGCAGTCTGTGTGCCATGATCTCGTTAACATCGCTAGAAGCCGGTCCTTAGCATCGTCCCTCATGCGTTCACCAAAAACGACAACGGACGGCCAATGGCCGCCCGTGCAAACGCGTATCGAAACGGTGGCGCGAACGCCTATTTGGTGAACGGCACGGAGGCCTTGAGCATCTCGCCGGTGGCGTTGAAGATCACCTGGAAATCGACGCCGATCGCCTGGCCCTTGCCCTTGAGCACGATCGCAGCGGTGACGGTCAGGTCGTTGCCTTCCTCGTCCTTGTTCCGCTCCTTGAGGTTGAACACGATGTTGTCGCCCGATTTCTTGCCGACCGCGAGGCCGGAGAAGGTGACGTTCGAAGTCATGGCGGCTTCGTAGCGGCGGGCCGCGTCGTTATAGGCCAGCGTGCCGTTGACGGCGAGGCTGGTGCCCGCGAGGGTGCAGCGGCCCGAATAGTTGACCTTGTCGGAGTTGCCTTCGCTGAGCGACAGGCGGCAGACCACGGACTCGCTGTCGGCCCCGACCAGTGTGCCGCGGCCCTTCCAGCTGCCGAGATAGGATTTCAGCAGCGCCACGTCCGCCGGTGCGGCCATTGCGGGGGCAACGGCCATCGGGGTTGCGGCAAGCAGACCGGCGAGCGCGAGTATTCGCGGCAGGGGTCCGAAGAGCTTCATTTCTTAACGCCTCCAAGCGGATGAAAGAATCGCCCCCCGGCGACCAGCAGTGCAGGCAGGATGAACACATCCCCGATGACTGCAAAGCCGAGAGTTATCACAAACAGCGTCCCGAACAATGCGACCTGCGGCAGTTCGGAGAACATGACGATTGCCGTACCAGAGCACAGGATCAGTGTCGCGGCGATGATCGCGCCGCCGATACGCTCCATGGTGTGATGGATCGCATCCATGTGCGAGCGGCCCTCTTCTCGTCGCGCGTGCAGGTAGTGCGACAGGAAGTGCGTGGTGTCGTCGACCGCGATACCGAAGGCGATGGTCAGCGACAGCACGGTGGTCAGCTGCAGCCCGGCACCCGACCACCAGAGATAGGCCTCGGTGCCCAGGATCGGGAACAGGTTGGGAATCGCCGTCGCCACCGCCACGCGGAGCGAACGGAAGGCCCAGCCGATGAGGAACAGGTTGACGATCACTGAGATGGTGAGGTCGAGCTGCAGGCCGCGCACGATGTTGTCGGTGGCATAGGTGGTCATCACCCGGAAGCCACCGACCTCGGCGCCCTCGATGCCCGCCGCCTTGACGTCGGCCTGGATGCCCTCCTTGAGCTTCACCAGCTCTTCGGAATCGATGATCGTCGGCATGAAACCGGTGATCAGCGCATGCATGCCGTCATCGGAGACGAAGCGGCGCTTCAGGTCGCCCACGGCGTTGAAGATCTGCTCGCGGGTGAAGCCGGAGTCGGCGTAGTGGGTGAAGGCGGCGGCCGAGATGACCTTGTTGGCGCCGAGGTGCTTTTCGACGATGTCGTGCACCAGCTTGATGGTCTTGTAGTCCTCGTCGCCGACGTCGGACACGCCTTCCTTGAGCGGAATGCTGACATAGAGCGGCGCCACGCCGCCGACGCCCTGGTCGATCTGCTCGGCCGCGGTCAGCGCTGTCGAGCCCTTGGCCATGAAGTCTTCGAACGAGAAATGCGGCTGGATCAGGAAGTAGGGGATCAGCAGCAGGCCGGTGCCGACAATGGCGAGGGCCGCGATCGGCCGACCGAACTTGCGGGCCATGAACCAGGCCAGCGGGATCGGGGCGGTGATGGCGAAGCTCGGCTTGGGCGCCTTGAAGCCCAGCCGCACCGCCAGCTTCAGCACCAACGGCAGGAACGTCATCAGGCAGATGAAGTTGGTCAGCGACGCCAGCACGCCGGCCTGGGAGAATTCCTGGATGCCCTGGCCCGCGGTCAGCGACAGCGAAGCGAACGAGACCAGCGTGGTCAGCATGGTCAGCGCGCTGGCCGGGCCCACCACGCGCACCGTCTCGTCGACGGCTTTGTAGGGGTCCATGCCTTCTCGCCAGTAGGCGAGCCAGTTGAAGATGAAGAATAAGCTCTCGGCGAACGCGATCACCAGGACGATCGTCGTCACTATGATGGTGAGGAAGGAGAACGAGCCGAACAGGAAGACGATCAGGCCCATCACCCACAGGATGGCGATGAACGGCGTCGCGGCGACGAGCACGGCGCCCCAGAAGGAGCGCAGCGACAGCAGCGCGATCAGCGAGCCGAGCGCGAAGCCATAGATGGTGAACTTGATCTGGTCGCCGACTGCGGCGCTCAGCATCTCGGAGGTCCAGATCGGGGGGCCGGTCAGTTCGACCTGCACATCCGTGCCCTCGTAGTCCTTCACCACATCGCGCAGCGACGCGATCATCTGTTTGGTGCCGCCCCCCTTGGTCATCTCGGGGTCGGGGAACACGATGATCACCACCCCGGACAGGTCCGGGTTGATGAGGTTCCGCATCATCGGGTCGTTCTGGTAGAGTTCGGTGAGTGCGGTCTTGACCTCTTCAGGGCTGCCGAGCCCCTCGGGCACCGCCGGCAGCGTCGTACCGTCCGGACCCGGCTTGCGCAGGGTGAACGCCGACATCGTGCCGGTGACATATTCACTGTTCGACAGGTCCAGCGCCATGGCGCGGATCGTCTCGATGGTGGCCGGGTTGGTCAGGTCAGGCGAATTGACCAACAGGTAGATGTCGTTCTCGAACGTGCCGAACGTGTTCGCCAGGTGCTCGTAGTTGTCGTATTCCTCGCCCGAGTGCGCAAACACCCGCAGCATATCGCCGTCGACACTGGCGCGCGGGACCTGGGTCGCGCAGAACACCGTCATCAACAGAACAAAGACGGCTATGACACGCGGCTGCTTGAGCGTGAGGTGCCCGAGCACCTCCAGGCCGAAGCCGATGGAACGATCATGCCCGAAGGCCCAGTTCCAGAGCCGGCCCAGCAGAGTATTCTTCGACAATAGATTCGTCCTCTAGACGGTAGCGCCCCGCGTCAGGCGCGGATTACTACGGATTCACGCGCCATGCGTCCAGCCGTTTGAGCAAGCGGCCCCGGCTTGATTGCGGCGCAAAGCGGCGATTCCGGCCCAAAGTTGCCGCAAACCCACGGCATTGTGTAGTTGCGCGAAGCGTGGCTCCCTTGCCAATACCGTGGACATCTTGTCGGCCATCGAGCGCCGATTGGTCTTCGGAACGGGAATCGCCTAAAGCTTCCGCCAGGTTTCATAGTTCGAAAACGGCCCCGTGGCAGACAAGACCGACGACCAGAACGGCGTACCGCCGCCGCCCTCCGACATCGCCCCCATTTCGATCAGCGACGAGATGCGCAAGTCCTATCTCGATTACGCCATGAGCGTGATCGTGAGCCGGGCTCTGCCGGACGTCCGCGACGGCTTGAAGCCGGTGCATCGGCGCATCCTGCATTCGATGAACGAGCAGGGTTACGCGTGGAACCGGCCCTACCGCAAATCGGCCCGTGTGGTCGGCGACGTGATCGGTAAGTACCACCCGCACTCCAACGACGCGGTGTACTTCTCCCTCGTTCGCATGGCGCAGGAATTCTCCCTGCGTGTCACGCTGATCGATGGTCAGGGCAATTTCGGTTCGGTGGACGGCGATATGCCGGCCGCCATGCGCTACACCGAAGTGCGCATGGAGAAGGTGACCGAGAGCCTGCTCGAGGACATCGACAAGGACACCGTCGACTTCAAGGACAACTACGACGCCTCCGAGCGCGAGCCCACCGTCCTGCCGGCGCGGTTCCCCAATCTGCTGGTCAATGGCGGCAGCGGTATTGCCGTCGGCATGGCGACCAATATCCCCACCCACAACCTGGGTGAGGTGATCGACGCCGTCCTGATGCTGATGGACAATCCGGGCGCCATCACCGAGGACCTGATGACCGTGCTGCCGGGGCCGGATTTCCCGACCGGCGCCATCATCCTTGGCCGCTCCGGCATCCGCCAGGCCTACGAGACCGGCCGCGGCGCCATCCTCATTCGTGGCAAGGCCCATATCGAGGAGATGCGCAAGGAGCGCGAGGCGATCATCATCACCGAGATCCCGTATCAGGTGAACAAGGCGACGATGATCGAGAAGATGGCCGAACTGGTGCGCGACAAGCGCATCGAGGGCATCTCCGACATCCGCGACGAATCCGACCGCAACGGCATGCGTGTCGTCATCGAGCTGAAGCGCGATGCGGTGCCCGATGTGGTGCTGAACCAGCTCTACCGCTTCACCCCGCTGCAAGGCTCGTTCGGCTGCAACTTCGTGGCGCTGAACGGCGGCAAGCCGGAGCTGATGAGCCTCAAGCAGATGCTGGCGGCGTTCATCGAGTTCCGCGAAGTCGTGGTGACGCGACGGACCCGGTTCCTGCTCAACAAGGCGCGCGACCGCGCCCACATCCTCGTCGGCCTCGCCGTCGCGGTGGCCAATATCGACGACGTGATCGCGCTGATCCGCACTTCGCCCGATGCCGGCGCCGCCCGCGAGCGGCTGATGGCGCGCGACTGGCCGGCGCGTGACGTGGCGCCGCTGATCGCGCTGATCGACGATCCGCGCCACAAGATCAACGACGACGGCACCTTCAAGCTTTCGGACGAGCAGGCCCGCGCCATTCTCGCCCTGACCCTCAGCCGCCTCACCGCGCTTGGCCGCGACGAAATCGGCGAGGAACTCAACGGGCACGGCAAGGATATCTCGGAGTATCTGAGCATCCTGCGCTCGCGTGACCGGGTCATGGAGATCGTCCGCACCGAGCTGACCGAGATCAAGGACCAGTTCAACACGCCGCGCATCACCGTCATCGACGACGCCGCCGGCGATTTCGAGGACGAGGACCTGATCGCCCGCGAGGACATGGTCGTCACCGTGACCCATGGTGGCTATATCAAGCGCGTGCCGCTGACCTCCTATCGGGCGCAGCGCCGCGGCGGCAAGGGCCGTTCCGGCATGGCGACGCGCGACGAGGATTTCGTCAGCCGTCTGTTCATCGCCAATACCCACACACCGGTCCTGTTCTTCTCGTCGGCCGGCCAGGTCTACAAGATGAAGGTGTGGCGCCTGCCGATCGGCGAGCCGCAGGCTCGCGGCAAGGCGCTGATCAACATGCTGCCGCTCGACCCGGGCGAGCGCATCACCTCGATCATGCCGTTGCCCGAGGACGAGGGCAGTTGGCAGCAGCTCGACGTGATGTTCTCGACGATCCGCGGCACGGTTCGTCGCAATTCGCTGGCCGATTTCGTCGAGATCAACAAGAACGGCAAGATCGCCATGAAGCTCGATGAGGGGGACGGCATCGTCGACGTCGCCACCTGCACGGCCAATGACGACGTGCTGCTGACCACGGCGCTGGGCCAGGCGATCCGCTTCCAGGTCGACGAGGTCCGGGTGTTCAAGGGCCGCGACTCCACCGGCGTGCGCGGCATCAGCCTCGCCGATGGCGATCGCATCATCTCGATGGCGATCGTCCATCACTTCGATGCTGAGTCCTCGGAGCGCTCTGCGTACCTGAAGATGAGCCGTGCCGTGCGCGGCGAAGGCGAAGCCGAAGAGGTGTCGGATGACGCCGAGGATGCGGTTCCGGCGGGCGAGCTCAGCCAGGAGCGCTATGCTGCAATGTCGGCTGCCGAGCAGTTCATCCTGACCATCTCGGAAAACGGCTACGGCAAACGCACCTCGAGCCATGAGTACCGGATCACCGGCCGCGGCGGCAAAGGCATCGTCGCCATGGCGGTGAACAAGCGCAACGGCCCGCTGATCGGCTCCTTCCCGGTGGAGGACGGTGACCAGATCATGCTGGTGACCAATGGCGGTCAGGTGATCCGCGTGCCGGTCGATGCCGGTCCGGACAACCGCATCCGCATCGTCGGCCGCTCCTCGCAGGGCGTGACGGTCTTCAACACCGCCGATGGCGAGAAGGTCGTGTCGGTCGAGCGGATCAGCGAGCCGGAAGGCGAAGACGCCGAGCCCGAGGCCGATGAGCCGGGTGATGGCAGCGCCGACTGACGGCGACATGGTTTCGATCAGGCAGCGGGCGGCAATTGCCGCCCGTTTGCGTTCGACCATCGAGCAGAGCTTTGCCCACTGGGAAGCGGTGCCCGAACTCGATTTCGACGCCGCGTTCGAGCGCTATCTGGACGAAGCGCTGGCGGCCCCGACCCGGCTGGCCTTCGTTCTCGCCGGCCAGCGGCTCATGGCGCAGTTGCGCAATGGGCACTCGGGATTTCACGACGATTGGGTGATGCAGCGGCACGGCCGATCATTCGGGTTGATGCTCAGACCGCTCGCCGGACGCTGGACGGTGACCATCAGTCGCCATGCCGAGCTGCCGGTGGGGACTGTCGTGGAGCGCATCGACGACATGCCGATGGCCGAGCTGTTCGCGCGCTGTCGCCCATTCCTCGCCGCGTCGAGCGATCGCGCCGCCGCCGACATCCTCTTCTATCGCCGCCATTTGCTGCCCGATGCGCTGACGCTGGGGCTCGAAGGCGGCGGGACGTTCGCGCTCGCCAAGGCCGATTGGCCGGCGCTCGAAACGCCGCTGCCGTCGCTAGAGCATCGGGGCGGGGTCGCGGTGCTGCCGATCCGCAGCTTCGACGATCCGCGTTTCGAGGCGGCCGCCGTCGCTGCGGTGCGGACGCTGGACGGCGAGGCTCCACTGATCATCGACCTGCGCGGCAATGGCGGCGGCAACACACCGCTCGGCCTGCTCGCGGCGCTGATGGACCGGCCCTATCGGCGCTGGCGGTCCACCGTGCTGGGCAGCACGACGCTGCGGCGAGCCTATGGGGAGCGGCCGGAGGTCGTGGCCTACGAGGCTCCGCGGCATGAACCGCTGCCCGGGGCGCATCGCGGGCCGCTGGTCCTCCTGGTCGATGGCACGGTCGGCTCGGCGGCGGAGGATTTTGCCATGCCGTTCAAGGATAATGGGCGCGCCGTGCTGGTTGGCGAGACGACCGCGGGGAGCAGCGGGCAACCGCACTACGTCGATCTCGATGGGGGCTATCGCGCCTGGGTCGGTGCGAAGCGCGAGGCATTCCCGGATGGCGCAACCTTCGAGGGCGTTGGGATCCGCCCGGACCTGCCGGTCGAGCGGCTCACCGCGGATCTGCGGGCAGGCAGGGACCCGGTCCTCGCCTCGGCGCTGGACGTGATCTCATCGCTGTGATGCTCGACTCCCCGACCCCAGCAACGTACGGGTCGGCGCCCGCAACGAAGGCGAGCGCAAGTCGAACTGCAACTGCCCCTCCCGTCGGGGGAGGGGCAGCAGCAATCGCGTCGTCAGGCCGTCTTGGGGGCACTCGGTGCCAGCGTGCCGTTGGGGCTCGCCTGATCGACGGCGTTCGGCAGATGCTGGGCCAGCAGCGCCGAAATCTGGTCGATCGGTACGCCGAACTGTGCCGCCAGTTGGCGCAGGTGCTGATCGCCGAGGGCGGCCTGGATCTGCTCGGGGCTGATCGGCAGGTTCTTGCCGGTGCCGACCCACGAGTTCACCACATTGCCGAGGCCGGCCTGGTTGAGTTTGGCGAGGATGCCGTCATAGCCCCCCATGCCCGAGAGGGCCTGGGTGAAGATGGCGTTGACGCCGCCTTGCTGGGCGATGGCGTTTTCCACCATGCCGCCGAGATCGGAAAACAGACTCATGATGTGCTCCTTTGAAGGACGCCGGGCGCGCCGGTCAGCCCTTCAGCTGGGTGTTGCAGATGCTGTAATAGCCGCCGCCCTTGGCGATCCAGGTCAGGCCGCTGAGATCGTTGTTGGTCTTGTCGAGCTTGTACTGGTCGAGGCAGGTATGCATGCGGGCCTTGCCCGGCGTTTCGCTGGCATATTTGGACGAGATCGACTTGGGGAAGATCACGCCCTTGGGCGGAACGATCTTGCTGACCGACGGCTCGGGCGCATTCTCGGTATTGGCCGCGTTTGGTTCCGTGCTGACATCGGCGACTACAGCCGGCTTGACCGGGGTGGTGGTGGTCGCGGCCGCGTTGGTCGCGCCGCAATTGGCTTTGCGGAAGGCGTTCCAGTTCATGCCGTTGAGAGTGCCCGCCGTCTGGGCGGATTTGTAGAGCGCGCTGCATTGGGTCATCGTGACGGCCTGCGCCGGCACGGCGCAGAGCAGGGCGAAAACGGTTGCCGCAGCAAGTGCGGCGAAACGGACAGGCGACATGATTGCCTCCGGGCCGAGGACGCTTTTTGGCACGGGCGGCGTTGGGCTGCCCCAGCGTCTTGGCGCCAGATCATCGATCGGCGAGCTGATTGGGCCGCCGGCACCGGCGGCCATCGACGCGACCATCGCGTGACGCTTGAATCCAAGTCCCGCAGCCGCGCCGAACTAGGTCGGCACTGCGGCTGCCGTGGGGTGTTGTGAAGGCAATGACGGCAAGCCTTGGCATGGTTTTGCGCGGGTTGGCGAAGGGCGTGCGCCCGGGCGCACAAACGTACGGATGGGTGGCGAATGTCAGGCGGATCGAAGGCCCTTGCGGTCTGGCCTTGCCTGTGGCTGGCTCACCATCTGCCTGACCCGGAGTCTCAGATGATCGATCCCGCCATCCTTCTTCCCTATGTCGCCGCGTGCCTGCTGTTCGCCATCGTGCCCGGCCCGTCGGTCACCGTGGTGGTCGCCAATTCGCTGGCCCGGGGGACCAGGGCAGGTCTGCTCACCATCCTCGGCACCGAGATCGCCATGTTCACCATGGTGTTCATCGTCGCGGTTGGGCTCGATGCGGTGATGACCCTGGTGTCGGAAGCCTTCACCATCATCAAGCTCGCCGGCGCGGCTTACCTGGTCTGGATCGGCTTCAAGATGTTCACCTCGTCGGGCAAGCTCGAAATGGGCACTCCGGGCGAGAAACTGCCGCTCGGCCGCTATATCTGGCAGGGCGCGCTGATCAACTGGTCCAACCCCAAGACGCTGCTGTTCCTCGGCGCGTTCCTGCCGCAGTTCATCGACATGAGCCGCCCCGCCTTCGAGCAGATCATGGTGCTGGGCCTGATCGTCATGGCTGTCGCCACTGCATCCGATTGCGTCTACGCCGTGATCGCCGGCAGCGCCCGGCAGTTGCTGACCACCGCGCGGGTGCGGATGATGAACCGCGTATCGGGCGTGATCCTGATGATCGGCGGCATCTGGCTGGCGTTCCAGAAGCGAGGCTGAGGGGCCTGTCGCACGCGGCGCGGTGGTGCTAGGTCAGCGCCGCCATGCCCGACCTGCCGATCCTCATCTCCTTCATCGTCGCCGCGTTCGTCGTGGTGATCGTTCCGGGCGTCACCGTCTCGGCGCTGGTCAGCACATCACTGGCGCGCGGCCTCGCGGCTGGGCTCTGGATGGAGGCCGGCGTGCAGGTGGGGCGCTTCACCATGGTGCTGGTGGTGGCGCTGACGCTCGAGGCGGTGACCGGATTTGTCGGCGCGGCGTTCGACATCATCAAGTATCTGGGCGCGGCTTATCTGGTCTGGATCGGCTGGGGCTACATCGCCAGCCGGCACGCCATCGCCACTGACCGCCCGATCGCGGCGCGCTCGCCGCTGCAACAGGCGGCGGCCGGCTTCCTCGTGCTGTGGAGCAACCCCAAGGCGCTGATTTTCTTCGGGGCCTTCCTGCCGCAATTCGTCAACCCGATCTACCCCGCCTGGCCGCAGGTGATCGTGCTCGGGCTGATCGAGATGGCGGCGGGCCTCATCACCGACTGCGTCTACATCTACCTCGCCGCGCGGGCCCGCGGCGCGCTGGGCGACGATCGGATGCTGCTGGTCAACCGCGTCGCGGGCGTCATTCTGATCGGCGCCGCCATCTGGCTGGCGCTGCAGCACCATGGCTGACTCGAAAACGTGATCGGCCGACCCATAGTGCAACCCGATACATTCCGGTTACGAACGATACCGTAGTCGTGACGGGACGGATTCGTATGGTAGTCGCAGAAGCCTCCGCCAAGGTGCAAGTGGCGACGGAGGTAGCCTATGCGAGAGCTATGGAGGCATTGGCCGCCGATCTCGCGATCTACTTCGCTTCCGGTGTGCACATGCCCATCGAGAATGCCAGGAACGCCGTGGTCCGGATGCTGGAGCGAACCCTGGAATTGCCGCTCGGCGACTATCTCGCCGAGTTCCAGCTCACCACTGCCGAGGCGGACGTGGCGCACGCGCGGGCGCTCGACTGCATCGGCAACTCCATCCGGCTGATCCGGGCGGCGGCGCTGCCAGCCGGCTGACTCCTCGCCGACGGCCCGCAGCGCGCGCGGCGCCGGCTGCCGCCCTCCGGCTTGCCATAATTGGTTTGCCGTGACAAAACCCGCCGCAACAACAACGGGGAGGGCGCTCCGCCATGGCCAGACTAGTCGGCTTTTATCCCGGCTCTTTCGATCCCTTGACCAATGGCCACCTCGACGTGATCGAGCGTGCCTGCAAGCTGGTCGACACGCTGGTGATCGCGGTGGGGACCCACCATTCCAAGAAGCCGCTGTTCAGCCATGAGGATCGCGTGGCGCTGCTGCGCGCCGTGCTCGAGCCGATCGGCAAGCGCACCGAGACCGAGTTCCAGTTCGTCGATTTCTCCGGCCTGATGGTCAACGCCGCCCGCGCCGCCGGCGCCAGGCTGATCATTCGGGGCCTGCGCGACACCACTGATTACAATTTCGAGATGCAGATGGTGGGCATGAATGCCCAGATGGCGCCGGACCTGCAGACGGTCTTCCTGCCATCCAGCCCGCATGTCCGCCACATCTCGGCCACGCTCGTGCGTCAGATCGCCGAGCTCGGAGGCGATATCAGCGCCTTTGTCCCGCCCACCGTTCTGAAGGCACTGAAGAAATAATGTCCGATCCCATCAAGCGCGCCGGCATCATCCTCGGTATTCTCCTCGCCGCGGTCGCCGCCTTCTTCACCGTCTCGATCGCCGCTCCGCAGGTCGCCAAGGCGCAGGAGGGCAAGCCCCACTGGATTCTCGAGCTCAAGGACGGCATCGTCGACATCGAGCTCAGGCCCGATCTCGCACCCGGCCATGTGAAGCGGGTGATCGAGCTCACCGAGAAGGGCTTCTACAACGGCATCGTCTTCCACCGCGTCATCGACGGCTTCATGGCGCAGGGCGGCGACCCGACCGGAACCGGCATGGGCGGTTCGGACCTTCCGGATCTGCCGGCCGAATTCACCACCAAAGAGAAGTTCACCCGCGGCATCGTCGCGGCGGCCCGTTCGTCCGATCCGAACAGTGCCAACTCGCAGTTCTTCATCATGTTCGCCGACGCGCCGCACCTCGATGGTCAGTACACCATCTGGGGCAAGGTCGTTTCGGGGATGGAGTTCGTCGACATGATCAAGAAGGGCAACGGCGACCAGCCGGTCCAGGACCCCGACAAGATCATCTCCGCCAAGATCGAATACAAGTAAGCACGGCCCGCGAAGCGCGGGTGGCGGGAGTGCTCCTGCTCCCTCACGGTTCGCGAGCCCGACAACAAAGGAAGCTACCATGGCCTACGCCGATCCCGAGAACACCCTCGTCATCGAAACCACCAAGGGCAAGGTGGTCATCGCCATGCGCCCTGACCTGGCTCCGAACCACGTCGCCCACATCAAGAAGCTGGCGCGCGAGGGCTTCTACGACGGTATCGTCTTTCACCGCGTGATCGACGGCTTCATGGCGCAGACCGGCGATCCGACCGGCACCGGCACCGGCTCGTCGAAGTATCCGAACCTGAAGCAGGAGTTCAACGCCGAGCCGCATGTCCGCGGTGTCGCGTCGATGGCCCGTGCCCAGAACCCGGACAGCGCCAACTCGCAGTTCTTCATCGTCTTCAACGACGCCCGCTTCCTCGACCGCCAGTACACGGTGTGGGGCAAGGTGATCGAAGGCATGGAAAACGTCGACCAGATCAAGCGCGGCGAGCCGGTGCGTGATCCGGACTCGATGGTTTCGGTGAAGGTCGCGGCGGATATCGCCGAATGATCCGGCTGGCCGCAATCGCTTCGATCGCGAGCCTTTGCGGCCTCGCCACTCCGTCGCTGGCGACCGAGTGGGTCAACTGTGCATCGCCGGATGGCGGCGCCAGTTTCGATTTTCTTGTCGGCGCCACCGACGTCCTGTCGGTCGCCGGCATGACCATTACGGTCGGCGAGAAGGTGTGGGCCACCGATCCGGCTTATGGGCCGGGTGAGCCGACCAGTGTCGGTCAGGCCTTCGAGACCGACACCACGATCCTCATCGACGCGGTCGATCCTGGTGTAACCGCCCGGATCGCCGAACTGCGCCTGTTCAAGGCCACCGAGGCCGATGCCTCGGTCTACGGCGGCACCATGCGCGTGCCGGGGCAAGGGGTATGGGCGGTATCATGTTCCGAACAGTAGTTGCGATCCTCGCGCTGGCGCTGAGTGCCGGTACGGCCTTTGCCGACGACTATACCTGCCGGTCGATCGCCGGCGGGGTGACCCTCGGTTTCACCCTGACCCGTGGGGATGCCGGCTATGCGGTGACCGACGCCGTGCTCAAGCTCGGCGACGAGCCCGGCTATTCGACCACCGCCACCGAGCCCGCGAGCCTCGCGACGATCACCGGGCTCGATATGGACAACAAGGTGCTGTTCAACTTCCACTCCAGCCAGAGCGACACCGACGTCGCGACGGTCCGGCTGGTGACGCGCTTCGAAGGCGGCGGCGGTCTTGCCACCGGCACGCTGAAGCCCGCGGCCGGCGGCGTCTATGCCATCCGGTGCGACATCGCCCAATGAAGGTTGACGATTTCGACTTCGACCTGCCGGCCGAGAGCATTGCACTTCATCCGGCAGAGCCGCGCGACTCCGCGCGCATGCTGGTGGTGCGCCCCGGCGAAGCCTTGGTGGATGGCCATGTCCGCGATCTGCTGACCATTCTGCGCGCCGGCGATGTGCTGGTGGTGAACGACACCCGCGTGCTGCCGGCGGAGCTCACCGGCACCCGCATCCGTGGTGAGTTGCGCGCCAATGTCAGCTTCAACCTGCACAAGCGGGTCGACACCAACACCTGGCGCGCCTTCGCCCGACCGGCCAAGAAACTGCATTTGCTCGACCGCCTGGAACTGGGCGACAATGGCTCGATCGCCGCCACGGTCACCGGCAAGGGCGAGACCGGCGAGATCACTCTGGCCTTCGACCTCGGCGGGGCTGAGCTCGACGAAGCGATCAAGGCGCATGGCGCCATGCCACTGCCGCCCTATATCGAGGCCAAGCGCCACACCGAAGAACGCGACAAGACCGACTACCAGACCGTCTATGCGGCCCGCGACGGCGCCGTGGCCGCGCCGACCGCCGGGCTGCATTTCACCGAGAGCCTGTTGCAGCAGCTCGCCGATCTCGGCGTCAGCGTCGAACGCGTGACCCTGCATGTCGGAGCAGGGACGTTCCTGCCGGTGAAGGTCGACGATACCGATGACCACGTGATGCATGCCGAGTGGGGCGATATCCCCGCAGCGGTGGTGGAGCGCATCCTCGCCGCCAGGGCGAAGGGCGGGCGGGTGATCGCGGTGGGCACCACCAGCCTCAGGCTGCTCGAGACGGCGGCGCGGGCCACCGGCACGCTGCAACCCTTCGTCGGCGATACCGACATCTTCATCACCCCGGGCTACCGCTTCAATGCGGTGGATATGCTGATGACCAATTTCCACCTGCCGCGCTCGACGCTGTTCATGCTGGTCAGCGCGTTTGCCGGGCTGAACACCATGCGGGCCGCCTACCGCCATGCCATCGACGACGGCTACAGGTTCTATTCGTATGGCGACTCGAGCCTGCTGTTCCGGGCCGAGCCGTAGACGTCGGCTCACCTCTCCCTTGGGGGAGAGGTCGGCCCGCAGGGCCGGGTGAGGGGGCCTTTCCCACGCCCGGCGATTGCTGCAAGGCCCCCTCACCCTGACCCTCTCCCCCAAGGGAGAGGGGACGCGCACTGGACCTCCTGCGCCTGGGCCGTTGGCCCCTCTGTCTGAACAGTGGGCCGACGAAGGCAGGCCTTCGCCGCGGCGGACGAGGAAGGGCCTCGCCGCGGGGTGACAGGAGGCGATCGGACGGCTAAGTAGCCGGGCCATGAAATCCGATTACTCCTTCACCCTCCTCGCCACCGACGGCATGGCCCGGCGTGGCCGGATCGATACATGGCGCGGTGACGTGCAGACACCGGCCTTCATGCCGGTAGGTACGGTCGGCACCGTCAAGGCGATGTATCCCGAGCAGGTGCGCGACACCGGTGCGGATATCCTTCTGGGCAATACCTATCACCTGATGCTGCGTCCGGGCGCCGAGCGCGTCGCGGCGCTGGGCGGCCTGCACGACTTCATGGACTGGCAGTGCCCGATCCTCACCGACAGCGGTGGCTTTCAGGTGATGTCGCTGGCCAAGCTCAGGAAACTCACCGAGAAGGGCGTCACTTTCCGCTCGCATATCGACGGATCGGCGCACGAACTCACGCCGGAACGCTCGATCGAGATCCAGACGCTGCTCGACAGCGACATCATCATGCAGCTCGACGAGTGCATTCCGCTGCCCTCCGACTACAAGGAGATGGAGCGGGCGATGGAGCTTTCGCTGCGCTGGGCGCAGCGTTCCAAGGATGCGTTCGGCAACCAGCCGCATCGCTCGCTGCACGGTATCGTGCAGGGCGGCGACAATGCCGAACTGCGCGGGCGCTCGGCGGCAGGGCTGAAGTCGATCGGCTTCAACGGCTATTCGATCGGCGGCCTCGCTGTGGGCGAACCGCAGGAGGTGATGTTCCGGGTGCTCAGCGAGATCACCCCGGAACTGCCCACCGACAAGCCGCGCTACCTGATGGGGGTGGGCAAGCCCGACGACATTCTCGGCGGCATCGAGCGCGGCGTCGACATGTTCGATTGCGTGCATCCGACGCGCGCCGGCCGCCACGGGCACGCCTACACGCGCTTCGGTGTCATCAACCTGAAGAATGCCCGGCATAAGGACGATCCGCGTCCCCTCGACGAGGAGTCCCCCAATCCGAACTGCCGCCGCTTCAGCCGCGCCTACCTGCATCACCTGATCCGCACCGAGGAGATGCTCGGTGCGATGATCCTCAGCCAGATCAACCTGAGCTACTACCAGCAGCTCTGCATCGGGGCCCGCGCCGCGATCGACGCTGGTGCGCTCGCCGATTATGCGGCACAAACCCGAGCGACATGGGCGGCCGGCGACCTGCCGGTGCTCTGATATGGAGCATGGTCAGGAAAAGGCGCAGGCTTTCCCGTCCGACCACGCGACCAAGTAACGAACCAGGAGAACAGCGTCATGGCCACCACCCGCAAGTCCCTCCTTTACCCGCTGATGAAGTCGCGCAAGCGTCTCGACGAGACGACCATGCGCGAGCTGTTCGCGGGCGACCCGAACCGCTTCAAGAGCTTTTCGGCCAAGGCCGGCGACCTGTTGCTCGACTATTCGAAGAACCGCATCGACGAGAAGGCGATGGCGGCCCTGTTCGAACTGGCGCGCGCCGCCGGCGTCGAGGAGCGGCGCGACGCGATGTGGAAGGGCGAGCACATCAACGTCACCGAGGATCGCGCAGTCGAGCACATGGCGCTGCGCTATATGGGCGACAAGAAGGTGGTGGTCGACGGCAAGGACGTGATGCCCGAGGTGCGCGGCGTCCTGGCGGCGATGAAGGGTTTTTCCGACGCCGTGCGCAACGGCGCGATCAAGGGCTCGAGCGGCGACAGCTTCACCGACGTCGTCAATATCGGCATTGGCGGCTCGGACCTCGGCCCGGCCATGGTGACGCTGGCGCTGGCGCCCTACACTCGTCCGGACCTTCGGGCGCACTACGTCTCCAACGTCGACGGCGCGCATATCCATGACGTGCTGAAGGGGCTCGACCCGAAGCGGACGATGTTCATCGTCGCCTCCAAGACCTTCACCACCGACGAGACCATGACCAACGCGGCCACCGCCCGCGCCTGGATCGCCAAGGCGCTGGGAGAGGCGGCGGTGCCGGACCACTTCGCGGCGCTCTCGACCAACCTCCAGGCCTGTGCCGATTTCGGCATCAAGTCCGATCGCATCTTTGGCTTCTGGGATTGGGTCGGCGGGCGCTACTCGGTTTGGTCGGCCATCGGCCTGCCCGTGGCGATCGCCGTCGGGTACGAGAATTTCGAGGCGTTCCTCCGGGGCGCTTACGAGATGGACCAGCATTTCCTCAAGACCAAGCTGGAAAAGAACCTGCCGGTCATCATGGGCGTGCTCGGCGTCTGGTACCGCAATGCCTGGGGCTTCTCGACCCACGCCGTGCTGCCCTACGACCAGCGGCTTTCCCGCTTCGCCGCCTACCTGCAGCAGCAGGACATGGAATCGAACGGCAAGTCGGTAACGCTCTCCGGCAAGCCGGTGGATTATCCGACCGGCCCGATCATCTGGGGCGAGCCTGGCACCAATGGCCAGCACGCGTTCTACCAGTTGATCCACCAGGGCACCGACGTCATCCCGGTGGATTTCCTCATCGCCGCGCAGCCGCACGAGCAGCTGCCGCCGCACCATGACAAGCTGGTGGCAAACGTCCTGGCGCAGTCCGAAGCGCTGATGCTGGGCAAGACCAAGGACGAAGTTGTGGCCGAACTCAGCGCGCAGGGCCTCGACAAGGCGCGGATCAAGGAACTGACCCCGCACAAGATGTTCCCCGGCAACCGCCCGTCGAACACGCTGATGTATCCCAAGCTGACGCCCGAGCGGCTCGGCAGCCTGATCGCGCTCTACGAGCACAAGGTGTTCGTGCAGGGCACCATCTGGGGCGTCAATTCCTACGACCAGTGGGGCGTCGAACTGGGCAAGCAACTCGCCAAGGCATTGTTGCCCAAGGTGCAGGGCACTCAGAAGGCGACCGCCCATGACAGTTCTACCCGTGGCCTGGTCGACGCCTATCTCAAGCTCAAGCAGTAAGCTCAGGCGGTGGCTGGAGCGGGGCACGAGCAGGCCCGGCCCAGCCGCTCGCAACAACGGCTGCAGGCGTGCTGCCTGGCGCGCCTGACCGCCTGCTGTTGACCTCCGGGCCATGGCGTCGCAAAAGCGGACATGACCATCACCACCGAAGCCGAACTCGAGAAACTCAAGGCCATCGGCCGCGTCTGTGCGGTGGCTCGCGACGCCATGGCGGCGGCGCTGGCCCCGGGGATCACCACACAGCAACTCGACGATATCGGCCGGCGTATTCTTGATGCGGCCGGCGCGCGCTCGGCGCCCGAGATCACCTATGATTTTCCGGGTGCCACCTGCATCTCGGTGAATGAGGAGATCGCGCACGGCATTCCCGGATCGCGCGTCATCCAGGCGGGCGACCTGGTGAATATCGATGTCTCGGCCGAGCTCGACGGAGTGTTCGCCGATACTGGAGCATCGTTCCTCGTGCCGGAGGCCGACCCGCGGCTGGTGACGCTCTGCCGTGATGGCAAGCGGGCAATGTGGGAAGGAATCCGCGCGGTCAAGACCGGCGCGCCGCTCAACGGTATCGGCATCGCCATCGGCGCCTTTGCCAAAAAGCACCGCTATACGCTGATCGAGAATCTGGCCAGCCACGGTGTCGGCGACAGCCTGCACGATGAGCCGGGCGAAATTGCCACCTGGCCGGACAAGTCCGATCGCCGGCTGATCACCGAAGGGCTGGTGTTCACTGTCGAGCCGTTTCTGTCGTTGGGTGGCCGCATGGCGGAGCAGCGCGACGAGGACGACGAATGGACGCTGGTGGCCGATCCTCCGGCGCCTTGCGTGCAGTACGAGCACACCATCGTCGCGACGCGTCGTGGCGCCATTGTGGTGACGGCGGCGTAAGTGCGGCGGCGCGCTGAACGGTACCTGAAGGGGCGGTTCCAAACGCGTTCAAAATCAGTGCGCTAGGGTCACCTCAACGCTGCACGCGCAGCCCCGACCCGAACCTTCAAGGACTACCCAGATGACCGTTCTCAACACCCTCCGGCAGACCGGCCGCGCCGCGGTTCTCGCCGTTGTCCTCGCCGGCACCGCCCTGAGCGCGGTTCCCGTCCAGGCCGCCCCGAACATGAATGGCTTCTCGCTCGACGTTAAGCCGCAGGGCGGCGACCAGAAGCAACTGCAGCAGTTCAAGAAGAAGAACTTCGGCCCGAACGATTTCTTCAACTGGTGCCTGACCGACAAGCAGATCCGCCGCGGCCTGCAGAACTACGGCTTCTTCGACGTCGAGGTGGTCGACCACCTGAGCAAGAATCGCGTGCGGGTCGAAGCCGGCTATGACGACTGGGTCTACTCGATGCGCATCAACCGCTGCTCGGGCCTCGTCGATCGCCTGAAGAAGCTCTACCCCATCGATGACGAAGACGATTGGGGCGACGACGACGACTGGTACCCGACGCCGTACTGATGGGTTTGGAGCAGGGGCCGAAACGGCCCCTGTTCTTTTTCCTCTTCTGCGCCGCGGGCTACAGATCGATACGCCGGAACAGCCACCAGGGCATTTCGCGCACCAGGCGCATGATCAGCCGCCACCGCCGTGGCGCATACTGTACCGGCCCGCCGCGATCCGCCGCCCGTCGCACCAGCCGGGCGACCGCATCGGCCGAGGCCAGCTTGCGCCCCGGTGGGCCCTTCGCCGTCATCGCCGTTGCGGTCGGGCCAGGCTTCACCACCACGGCGCGCGGACCCTTGCCGACGAAGCGGTGGGCGATGCCTTCGACCAGGGTCTCGATGCCGGCCTTGGTCGAGGCATAGATGAAGTTCTTGCGCCGGCCGCGATCGCCGGCGACCGACCCCAGCACCACCAGGGCGCCGTAACCCTGCGCCTCGAGCAGATCGGCAGCGGCCAGCGACCAGAGGGCTGTGGACGTGTAGTTGGTAGCCATCATCCTCGCGGCGACCGCGAGGTCGGCTGCGGCCACCGACTGCTCGGGCATGATCGCATAGGCGATGTGGAGATGGTCGACGCCGCCAAGCCGGGCAGCGAGCGCCGGCAGCGCACTTGCCGGATCGGCGGTGACCAGATCGAGCTCCGCCGTCTCGCAGCGGCTGGCGCCCAGCTTCAACAGGCGTCCGGCGAGGGCGGCAAGCCTGTTGCTGTCACGACCGACCAGCAGCAGCGTGGCGCCCTCGGCCGCGTAGAGCTGCGCGGTGGCTTCGGCGATGCCGGAACTGGCGCCCAGGATCAGCACGCGCAACGGTCCGGCTGCGCGGCGGCTCGATTCGATTTCGTCCATGCGCCATGACTTAGCAGCCATAATGAAACATGGCGTTACGGGCGCCTCGCGCCACAATTTGCCGGGAGTAGCGACGTCGCGGATGGGGAAGAGGCTCGTCTGCCGTTTCGTTGGCCAGAGCGGGAAATCGGAAAAACCGCAATGTTCCCCGTACCCATCGCGTCCGATTGACACGCGCCGTCACTGCACGGGGTAACGCTCCGGCCCCCGAGCGGTTGCGCGGTGGGTACAAGTTTACCGACCGCGTTTCCGCCCCATTGCAGTCCTGCCCGGAACACACTGAACCCTTAGCGTTTGCGGGTATCCACAGCAGATCGGGGGGCATTCCGATGACTGCCATGACCATCCGACCGTCCTTGCTGGACGACGACATCGCCGCGGCGTTCGAACGCGAAAAGAGCCTGTTCATGGCCCGCAACACGGAGCGTTGCGGGCACCTGCTGGTGCGCTTCGGGCTCGACGAGGCCGATATCGGCTTCGCCATCAGTGCGGCATTCACGCTCGACGAGGCCCGCAACTGGCAGCAGATCGAGGTGACGGTGCCGCTCGCGGAGCTGCGCCGCGAAGGTGGGCCGGACCACGGCCTGATCTCGGCCTTTGGCGAGCTCGACGAAGGGATCAGCGCCGCGCGCATTGCCCGCCTGTTTGCGCCCCTCTCCGTCGCCCAACGCATGGCGGGCGGACGTCGCGACTAGATCATCCTGTTACGCGCGCCTGGCACGGGACCGACATGGCCCCGCCGGCAAGCGCGCACCTGCAACCGAAGGTGGCCGTCTGTCGCGGCCGGGGAGCACATATGAAAACCTGCTGGTTCATCGTCATCGAGAGCATGGGCTCGTGGTGGGTCGACTGCGAGGGAAAGGCCTATGGCCCGTTCGACTCCCGCGAGGATGCGCAGAGCGAGGCCCGCCGGATCGCCATTACCTATGGCGACGGTGAGCGCCGGTCGGAGGTATTTGCGCCAACCGACCAGGGCTCGCATCGGTTGATCTGGAAGGGGCCGCTGCCCACCACCTCGTGAGGTTGCGGCGCGTCAACGCTGGTCGTTGTACGGCTCCTTGATCGTACCGACGCGGCGCGCCAGCGCCGAGAATGACAGTGCGCCATCATCGGAGACCGTTGCGTTGGCGATCCGCAGCAGCCGCGCCGGAAATGCCAGCGCGTCGCGCTCCGCCGGTCTGAGACTCTCGACCGAGCGATTGTCGTTGATCGCCGTCTGTTCGGCCGCGCGCATGGCGTCGTCGACATCCTGCCGGGAGATCAATCCCTTGGCGATCATCGTCTCGTGCATGGCGGCGATGGCGAGATAGAGGCCCTCGAGCTGCAGATTGGCGGTGTTCATGGCGCGTCCCTTGTCTGCAAAATGAAGAGGCGGGCCGGAGCCCGCCTCCATGCTGCGCTCATCCTCAGCGGATGAACAGCACGATGATGATGATCAGCCAGATCGGAACGCCCAGCAGCCAGAGTCCAAGTCCTCGCAGCATTGTGCTTCTCCTTATCGAACGCGCCGGAACACGGTGCGGAACACGGTGCCCTGGTCGCGATGGTTGCCGCCCATCTGGGCCGCCCAGAAGGCGCCCACTGCGCCGACCAGCAACGCCGCAGCGGTCAGGAAGGCGCCGATGACACCGGCCTTGCGGGCGGTTTCAGCTGCTGCCGCGGCGTCCGCCTTGGCCTTGTCGACAGCCGCCATCACCTCGGTTACCCGGGCATTGGCTTCGTCCGGGGTAAGGCCGGTATTGGTGGCGACGACCTGGGCGAGATAGGCCTTGTCCGGGTCGCTCACCGAACCGGCGATGGCCGCCTGAGCGAGGAGGCGTCCGGTCTCGGCACGAACTGCGGTCGTGTCACCGGTCGGGGTGGCGGCCGCGGTCGCTGACGGACGGAACAGCTGATCGACGAAGTAGGCGTTGGGGTCGAGCGCACTGCCGGCTTCGTCGGCCGCTGTGGCCGCCGCGGTGGTCAGCGTCGACGCGGCGGCGCCCACGGCATTGGCCGCTGCGCTGATGCCGCCGACGGCGATGAGCCCACCGATCACCAGTGCGCCGGCCCAGACCAGCAGGCCATGCGCTCCGTCGCGCACATCCGCTTCGTCTTCGGTGGCGTCGTAGTGACGCCGCCGCAGGCGCCCCGTCAGATAGGCCCCGGCCATGAAGCTCGAGACCTCCACCCACAGCAGCCAGGTGGCCGCGGCGATGGCGATCCAGATCATCGGCACGTCGGGGCCGGCCCGGAAGTTGACGAAGCTGAGCCCGATGGCCGAGCCGAAGCTCAGCAGCACCAGCGAGATCGCCGAAGCGAGCACGATACCGGCGATGATCGCCGGCCAGTCGACATAGGAGCTGTTGTCCGGCTTGGCGACCGGCGCCGCGGTGACGATGACGTCTGTTTCACTCGGAATGGTCATGGCGCGGCCCTTACCTCAGCCCGAAGAAGGACAGGACGGCGAGAATGACGACCACGAGGCCGACGAGGTAGATGATCCCGTTCATTTTTCTTGTTCTCCTTTGACGCAGTTCGTCACGGAAAAGTCTGGAAACGGGCGATTGGTTGCCTTGCTTGGCAAATATCCTACTGGCTTCGTCCGGCGGCGGTCCGACGATCGATCTCTTCAATGGCGTCTTTGTCGCGCGCGACGCGTTCGGCGATCATCCGGCGCAGCTTGTGCAGCTCCTGGCCGGTGAGATCCTCGGCGCCGATCAGCCGATTGTCGGCGCGCTTAAGCGCCAGGATCAGTTCGTCGAGCTTGGCCTGAACGGCCTCGCCGTCACGGTTCTGCGTGTGCTGCACGACGAACACCATGAGAAAGGTGACGATGGTCGTCGCGGTATTGACGACCAGTTGCCAGGTCTCCGAGAAGCCGAAGAAGGGCCCACTGATCGCCCAGAGCAGGATCAGCCCGCAGGCCAGCGCGAAGGTGGCCGGCTTGCCGGCGCCCCGAGAGACGATGTTGGAGAACTGGTGGAAGAACCCTGCGGACATCTGGAACCCCTGCATTGCGCGGCGTTCCAATCAATCGTCACGAGACCGGGGTGGTTCCCCTCGCGGTTCAGAGCGAGAAGCCGAGGGTAACGGCTACGCTCAGCACGAAGGCGAGGATCAGGAACGCAGCCAGCCACCTGAGTACTGGCGGGATGTGGCGGGTGGGCGCGGTGGGTGTGGACATCGGCGCTGTTCCATCATCGAGGCGATTGCGCGATCAACGCCCGGCCGCAGCGTTCCCATGTCACCCGCGGGGCGACGGCTCGACCGGTCTGAGGGCACAGTACGCTCTCGCGCCACCGCTCCATACTCACAAAGACATGTCCGAACGAGGTTGGGGAAACTGGTACGCCCGGATGCCACCCCCCAGTTTGTGGCAGGCTTGTCAGGACCCGTGTTGCCCAATGCGCCTGTGAGGCAGACTGTACTGCATGGCTGTCTCTACCCACGCCCCAAGATCTTAAGTGGTTGGAAACTGCGCCGTTCGCCTTAGCTGGAGAAGGCCAAGAATTCGCAGCAATCATTGCGCCATGAGCATCTCAGCCGCACATTCCGCAGCTTTCTTTTCCGAGGTGGTCGCTTCCGCAGCCGTGTGGGGAATTAGGGACAACGGCGGATTTCCTGTGCCCGTAAGCGCCGATGGCGCGCGGACCATGCCGTTCTGGTCAACGAGAAACAGAGCGGAACAGGTGATCCAAACCGTTCCTGCCTATGCTGGATTTCAGCCCGAGCGCGTCAACCTGGCTGCATTCGTTGATCGCTGGTTGCCGGGACTGGAACGAGACGGGCACTTGGTCGGCATTAACTGGTCTGGCGAACGCGCCACGGGCTACGACATGCTTCCGAGAGAAGTGATCGAACGATTGAAAAGAGCACCTCGGGCCATCAAGCCATCCTTCTGGCGACGTAACGCCGACCCCACGCCCTAAAACTAATGTGTTCCAGGATCCGTTCGCCGGGTCCAGCGACCGGGCTTGGGGCGTGGCGCATGAAAGGCCCCCGGCGCTTTGAGCGTCAGCGTCCAAATCGCAAAATCTTGAACGGAGAAACTGGTACGCCCGGATGGATTCGAACCATCGACCATCCGATTAAAAGTCGGATGCTCTACCACTGAGCTACGGGCGCCCGGAGCGGGAATCTGGTCCCGCTGCAATCGTCGATCCGCCGCGCTGGGCGGATCGGCGCGGAACATAGGCATTGTGCCCCTGCTGTCAATCGCTAACGGCGAATAGCCGTCAGTTCAGCAGTGGGATCGGCTGGCCGGCATAGCTGGTCGGCTCGCACGGGACCCCGGCTCGGTCGAGGCGCGCGCACAATTCGATGGCCGACGCCCGATCGATCATCGGTCCGGCGACGATCAGCTTGCCGTCGGTGCCGTCGCGGTCGGCGAGCACCGGTGTGAGGCCGGTCAGCATGGTGCCGACCTGCGCCAGCATCTCCCGCCATTGCGCTTCGGCGGTGTCCGGCCGGACCGGGAAGCCCAGCGCGATGCCCGGCGACGAGCCGTCCGGAATGGCCAGCGGCATGGTGTTGGCGGCGAGCGGCACGGCCTTGAGCTTTACTTCGCCGGAGCCGGGGGTGAGCGGGCGCTGCTGCACTGCGACTGTGCCGCCTTCGGTTTCGAAGGTCACCGTCTTGCCGGCGCTGATCGAGCCGGTGGTGGTGGTGTCGATCCGCGTCGCTGCCTTGGCCTGGGCAGTTTCGATCAGCTTGGGCACGCTGACCTCGAGCGCGCCGACGCGCTTGGTCACTGCGCCGGCGGCATCTTCGCTCATCGTGAAGCGCTGCTGCAGCTGAGTGCTTTCGCGCTTCATCTTCGAAGCTTCCTCCTCCAGCGCCGCCACCTGGGTGCGGAGCTGGTTGATGGTGGAACCTTCGAGGCGCGAGGCGTGCAGCGCGCCGTAGACGCTCGGCGGTATCAACCCCGAGAGGTTGGCGCCCAGGATCGCTACCGCCCAGATGCCGAGCGCGATGATGCCCCACATCGTCACGTCAGCCGGACGAAACTGGTCTGCTGCCTTCGCCAAAGGTCTTATCCCCCCTCAAACCCCCACGAATCAGGGGCATTCCCGAGTTTACCACTCCGTAACCTCGTTATCGGATTCCCAACAACTTGCTGCCATAAACACGGGGGAAACGATGACCCCCTGACGAGGGCTCTCCGGGGAATTTGGCATGACTGAACTGCTGTCGATCATCCTGGCCGCGGGCGAAGGCACCCGCATGCGTTCGGCCACGCCGAAAGTGCTGCACCAGGTGGGAGGATTGCCGCTCGTCGGTCACGTCGTCCGCACCGTTGCCGCGCGCTCGTCGGCCATCTCCGTGGTAATCGGGCCGGGGCATGACGCCGTACAGGCAATGGTCTCCGGTCTTGCGCCAGGAGCGAGCTTTTCGACGCAGGCCGATCGCAAAGGCACGGCGCACGCAGTGAAGCAGGCTGAAGCAGCCTATAGCGGAGCCAAGGGCAATGTGATCGTGCTCTATGCCGACACGCCGCTCGTCTCTGCCGAGACGCTGGCGGGGATAACCGCCCGACTGGACGGCGGCGCCGATATCGTGGTGGTTGGCTTCCGGCCGGACGACACCACCGGATACGGTCGGCTGCTGACCGACAATGGCCGGCTCATCGCGATCCGCGAGCACAAGGATGCCAGCGAAGCGGAGCGTACTATCGGCCTGTGTAATTCCGGCATCATGGGATTTCGCGCCGAGACGCTGCGATCGGTGATCGATCGGATCGGCAATGCCAATGCCAAGGGCGAGTTCTACCTGACCGATGCCGTTGAACTGGCGAACGCCGACGGCCGTCGTATCGAAGTGGTCGAGGCTGACGCCAACGAGGTGATCGGTGTCGACGACCGGCGGAAGCTGGCGCAAGCCGAAGCGCAGTTCCAGGACCTGCGGCGCGACGACTTCATGCGCGCCGGGGTGACCCTGAAGGACCCCTCGACCGTCTATTTTTCCTACGACACCGAGATCGGCCGGGACGTGACGATCTTCCCCAACGTGGTGTTCGGTCCGGGGGTGAAGATCGCCGACGGCGTCGAAATCCGTGCCTTCTGCGACATCGAGAACACCGCCATCGGCGCGGGCGCCAGCATCGGGCCGTTTGCGCGGATGCGCGGCGGCGCCGAGATCGGCGACAACGTGCATATCGGCAATTTCGTCGAGGTGAAGAACTCGGTGGTGCATGAGGGCGTCAAGGCCGGGCACCTGAGCTACCTGGGCGACAGTGAGGTCGGCGCCAAAACCAATATCGGGGCAGGGACCATCACCTGCAATTATGACGGCGTGAACAAATCGAAGACCACCATCGGAGCCAATGCCTTCATTGGGTCGAACACGTCGCTGGTGGCGCCGGTGACCGTCGGCGACGGGGCCTATGTCGCCTCGGGCAGTGTCATCACCAAGGACGTCGAGCCGGATGCGCTGGCCCTGGGCCGCGCTCGGCAGGAAAACAAACCCGGCTACGCGCCCAAGCTCAAGGCACGGGCCGAAGCCATCAAACGCGCCAGATCTGGCAAGTAGGGGACCCCACGAGATGTGCGGTATTGTCGGGATTATCGGGACTGAGCCGGTTGCACCGCGACTGGTCGATGCGCTCAAGCGGCTGGAATATCGCGGCTATGACAGCGCCGGCGTCGCGACGCTGGAGGGTGGGCAGATCGGCCGCCGCCGCGCCGAAGGCAAGCTCGGCAATCTCGCCGCCAAGCTGAGCTTCGAGCCGCTCAGCGGCAATATCGGTATCGGTCATACCCGCTGGGCGACGCATGGCGCGCCCACCGAAGGCAATGCCCATCCGCACGCCACCGACAAGGTGGCGGTGGTCCATAACGGCATCATCGAGAACTTCCGTGAGCTGCTCGCCGACCTTGCCAAGGACGGCTATCTGCCCAAGACCCAGACCGACACGGAATCGGTAGCGCTGTGGGTGACGCGCGAGCTCGATCGCGGGCTCGACCCCGAGATGGCGGTGGCGCGGACGCTGAAGCAGCTGCACGGCGCTTTCGCCCTGGCCTTCATGTTCAAGGGCGAAGAGGCGCTGCTGATCGCTGCCCGCTCCGGCGCGCCGCTCGCCATCGGCTATGGCGCGACCGAGATGTATCTGGGGTCCGACGCCATGGCGCTGGCCCCGTTCACCTCACGGCTGAGCTATCTGCTCGATGGCGATTGGGCCGTGCTGACCAAGCACGGCGTCACCATCCGCGACGGCTCGGACGCCATCGTGCAGCGCGAGATGCTGGTTTCGGCCGCTTCGGCGCTGCTGGTCGACAAGGGCAATCACCGCCACTTCATGGCCAAGGAAATCTACGAGCAGCCCGAAACCGTGTCGCACACGCTCAGCCACTATGTGGATATGAGCAGCGACAAGGTAGCGCTGCGCGAGGCGCTGCCGTTCGATTTCGCCGCGCTCAGGCGGCTGACCATTTCGGCCTGCGGCACGGCCTCCTATGCCGGTATCGTCGCCAAATACTGGTTCGAGCGCTATGCGCGGCTGCCGGTGGATGTCGATGTCGCCTCCGAGTTCCGCTATCGCGAGCCGCCGCTGGAGCAGGGGGGGCTCAGCCTCTTCATCTCGCAATCGGGCGAGACCGCCGACACGCTGGCGGCCCTGCGCTACTGCGCCAGCCAGGGCCAGCATATCGCCTCGCTGCTGAATTCGCCGGAATCGACCATGGCGCGCGAAAGCCAGGTGGTGTTCCCGACCCTGTGCGGGCCGGAAATCGGCGTCGCCTCGACCAAGGCGTTCACGGCGCAGCTGACGGCGCTGGCGAGCCTCGCCGTCGCCGCCGGCGTGGCGCGCGGCACGATCTCGGCGGCCGAGGAAGCCGAACTGGTGCACAGCCTCACCACGCTGCCGACCGCCATTTCCGCCGCGTTGGCGCTCGAGAGCCAGGTCGAGGATATCGCCAAGCGCCTGTCGAAGGCCAAGGACGTGCTCTATCTCGGGCGCGGCCAGATGTTCCCGATCGCCATGGAAGGCGCGCTCAAGCTCAAGGAACTGAGCTACATCCACGCCGAGGCCTATCCGGCCGGCGAGCTGAAGCACGGGCCGATCGCCCTGGTGGACGAGCTGATGCCGGTGATCGTCGTCGCCCCGTCGGACGAACTGATGGGCAAGACCTTCTCCAACATGCAGGAAGTCGCGGCACGTGGCGGCAAGATCATCCTGATCACCGACGAGGTGGGCAAAGCGGCGGTGGGTGATGGTGTGGCCGAGGTGCTGGTGCTGCCCAAGGTCGCGAGCTTCGTGGCGCCGATCCTTGCGACCATTCCGGTGCAGCTCCTCGCTTATCACACCGCCTCGTTCATGGGCACCGACGTCGACCAGCCGCGCAACCTCGCCAAGAGCGTGACGGTCGAATAGGTCGTGCTCTCGCCCAGCCTGCCGGACGAACTGACGACCGCGATCCGCGAACGCTACGAGCCGGCCGGCCTCGTACTGACCGACCGGCCGCGGCGCGAGGCGGAAAGCGCCGAGTATGCCGCCTGCCGGTTCGGCCTCAATGGCCACCAGGTGGCGTTCCGCGTCGCGCGGACGACCCCGACCAAGCTCGGGCAGTTCGTCACCATCTGGAAACGCGAGACTCCCGACGCCGAGATCGCGCCGCTCGATGCGGCTGACGGCGTGGCTTTGGTCGTCGTCGGCTGCGCCGATGCCCGGCATCGAGGTCAGTTCATCTTCGACCGGCGGTCGCTGATCGAGCGCGGCGTGTTCTCGGTCGATGGCAAAGGTGGCAAGCGCGCTATCCGGGTCTATCCGCCATGGAGCCAACCCATTGCCAAAGACGCGCTGCGCACGCAGCAATGGCAGTTGCGGCACTTCCTGCCGCTGGACTCGCGCGATCGCAGTGCGGAACTGCGGCGGCTGATGGTGGTGACAGGTGAATAAGCCGTTCTTCGAGCAGGAGCCCGAACTCAACGTCCTCGGCGAAAAGCTGGTGCTGTGCTCGATGCACCCGCTGACCGGGTTCTTTCGCAACGGCAACTGCATCACCGGCCCGCTCGACGAAGGCCGGCATACAGTGTGCGCCGAGATGACCGACGCGTTCCTCGCCTTCTCGAAATCGCGTGGCAATGATCTCTCGACGCCGATGCCGGAATACGCGTTCCCGGGCCTCAAGGCCGGCGACCGCTGGTGCCTCGTGGCGCTGCGCTGGGTCGAGGCGCTGGAGGCCGGGATGGCGCCGCGCGTGGTGCTGAAAGCCACGCATCAGTCGGTGCTGAACTATGTCGAGATCGACGTGCTGAGGAAGTACGCGGTGGAGTGAGGGGGCTCCTGGCTCCCCTCAAGGGAGGCGAGAGCCGAGGGACTGGGGTTCCACAACCTACGTCCCTAATCCTCGATCAACCGCCGCCCCAGGCTCAGCGAGTCGTGCCGCTCATAGCCCAGGCGGTCGTAGAACTTCAGCACGCCGTCATTCTCGCCCCGCACCAGCAGGTTGATCTTCGGGCAGCCCATTGCCGCAAGACGGCGCTCGAGCTCTGCCAGCAGCGCCGCGCCGTAGCCGTTCCCGGCGTGCGCCGCCGCGGTCGCGAGGTAGTAGACCGAGCCGCGATGACCGTCATAGCCGCCCATGGCGGTGGCGATGACTTCGCCCTCGTGCTCTCCGACGAGGAAAAGTTCGGGCTGCACGGCGAGCTTGCGCTCGATGTCCTTGAGCGGATCGTTCCATGGCCGGGTCAGCCCGCGGGCCTGCCAGAGGGCGACGACCGCGTCGGTATCGCGGCGTTCAAAGGGGCGGATATGCATGAAGGTCAGCCGGCTCGGAGCAGGGGAATGGCGAGGTCTTTGCGGAACAGATAGAGCAGCGTACGCAAGGCGTCGCCGTCGCGGCCGGTAAGGCCTGGGTTACGGGTCAGGGCGTTCTTGGCGTCCTCGTGCGCCCATTCGAGCAGGTGCCGGTGCACGTCGGGCACCGCGAGGTGATAGCCGGGCATGCCGGACTGCCGGGTGCCGAGCACATCGCCCTGACCGCGCAGTTCGAGGTCCTTTTCGGCGATGACGAAGCCGTCTTCGGTGCCCTTGATGGTCTCGAGTCGCGCCTTGGCGGTTTCGCTCAGCGGCTCCTTGTAGAGCAGCAGGCAGGCCGAGCGCTGGCTGCCGCGGCCGACCCGGCCGCGCAACTGATGGAGCTGCGCCAGGCCGAAGCGCTCGGCATGCTCGATGATCATGATGGTGGCGTTGGGCACGTCGACGCCCACTTCGATGACCGTGGTGGCGACGAGGATCTTGGCTTCGTTGCGCTGGAAGCGCTCCATCGCCTCGGCCTTGGCGGCGGCGCTCATGCGGCCATGGATGAGCACGACCTCTGCGCCGAACACCTTCTGCAATTCGGCGAAGCGATCCTCGGCGGCGACCACTTCGAGATGCTCGCTTTCCTCGACCAGCGGACAGACCCAGAAGGCCTGCGCCCCCTCGGCGATGCGGCTCTGGAGGCGCTGGATGACGCGCCCGTACTCGCCGATGGAGAGCACGGCAGTATCGATCGGCTGCCGGCCGCGCGGCTTTTCGCGCAGGATGCTGACCGCCATGTCGCCGAAATGGGTCAGCACCAGGGTGCGCGGGATCGGTGTCGCCGTCATCACCAGCAGGTCGGCATGCGAGCCTTTCTCGCTGAGCGCCAGGCGCTGGTGCACGCCGAAGCGGTGCTGCTCGTCCACCACCGTCAGGCCGAGATTGTGGAATTCGACGCCGCTCTGGAACAGTGCATGCGTGCCGACGACGATCGTGGTCGAGCCATCGGTGATGCCCGACAATACGGCGCGGCGCTCGGCGGCCGTCATCTTGCCGGTCAGCAGCACGATGCCGATTCCGACCTGCTCGCAGAGCGGTTTCAGCGTCTTGTAGTGCTGGCTGGCGAGGATTTCGGTGGGCGTCATCAGCGCCGACTGCGCGCCGCTTTCGGCCATCGCCGCCATTGCCATCAGCGCGACGACCGTCTTGCCGGCGCCGACATCTCCCTGCAAAAGGCGTGACATGCGCTCGGGAGCCGCGAGGTCGTGCCGGATGTCTTCGACGGCGAGGCGCTGGCCCTCGGTGAGGGTATAGGGCAGGGCGGCCTCGACCCTGGCGGAGATCTCGCCGCTGAAGCGCCGGGCGATACCGCGCGGCGCGATGAGCTGCGAGCGGACGATCAGCAGCGCGAGCTGGCCGGCGAGATACTCGTCATAGGCAAGCCGCATCCGGTTCTTCGACCAGAGCTGCGCGTCATCGGGCGTCTCCGGGGCGTGTGAGGCCTGCATGGCGGCGCGAAAGCTCGGCCACCCGAACTCGGCGATGCGCTCGTCAGGCATCCATTCGGGCAGATCCGGCACTGTCTCCAGCACCTGCCGGGTCAATTTGATCAGGGCGCGCGAGCTGAGGCCATGGGTCAGCGGGTAAACCGGCTCGACCAGCGGCATGTCCTCGAACTTGTCGGCCTCGACCACATAGTCGGGGTGGGTGATCTGCTTCTCGCCCTGGAAGAAGCCGATCGTGCCGGAGACGTAGCGGGTCTCGCCCACCGGCAGGAGCTTTTCGACCCAGCCGCCCTGGGCGCGGAAATACACCAGCTGGATTTCACCGGTCTCGTCATGCGCGAACACCCGATGCGGGATGTGCTCTCGCCCGCGCGGCGGCGGCTGGTGACGGTCGATATGGAGTTTCAGCGTGGCGATATTGTTGTGCACCGCATTGGCGATGCCATCCATGCGACGGCGGTCGAGGACGCCGGTGGGCATATGCATCAACAGGTCGAGCGCGATGGCTTCCTGCCCCTCGGGCGCGCCGAAGAACCGGGTCAGCAGCGTGCTGAGCTGCGGCCCCACCCCCTTGATGGTGTGGAGCGAACGAAACAGCGGATCGAGGGCCGGCGGACGGGACATGCAACTCGCGTAAGGACAGATTTGTCCGGTGAGTTGTGGCAAAATCGGCTGGCGATTGCCACCGGCTTGCAGGGCTCTGCTGCCAGAAAGCGGCCATCGCGACGCCAGTCGCTGGTGTCCCTGTCGACCACGTGACATGGCGACGATATCCGCGTAAACACGCCATCCACATTCTCCGAGACCACCCGCTCATGGCCCTTCAAAAAGACGCCGGTGAAGATTCTGCTATGCGATTGCGCCGCCTGCGCTATCGCGCCTGGCATCGCGGCACCAAGGAGATGGACCTGCTGCTCGGGCCCTACGCCGATGCCCGCCTGGAGCTCATGAGCGGCGCCGAACTCGACCGCTTCGAGACGCTGCTCGAGGAAGTGGATACCGACCTCCAGGCCTGGCTGATGGGGCAGGAGCCCGCCCCCCAGGACGCCGACCACGAGCTGCTCGCCGACCTCCTCAAGTTTCGGACCGCCAAATGACCGACCAGCGCGCCGACCGCACGATCTCCAACGTTCCAGACGGCATGCAGCCGGTGGTGCTGGCGCGCCTCGTCGAAGAGCGGCTGAAAGCTTCGCCCCAGGCGGCGGCGAGCGCGGTGTTCGTGGCGCGCGACGGCAGGCGCCTGCAGCGCATGGTGGAGATCCTCGAGCAATTGCTGCCCGGCCACCAGTTGCTGACGCTGCCCGCCTGGGACTGCCTGCCTTACGACCGCGTATCGCCCAACGGGGTGACGATCGCCGCGCGGATGACGACGCTTTCCAGCCTAGCCGCCGGTGGAGCAAGGGGCGCGATCGTCCTCACCACCGTCAATGCGCTGGTGCAGAAGCTGCCGCCGCGCGATGTGGTGGCGGGGATGAGCTTCGCCGCTGCGGCGGGGCAGGTGGTAGACAGCGACAGGCTGATCGCCTGGGCCGCCGGCAACGGCTATCTCCGGGTGCCGACGGTGCGCGAGACCGGCGAGTATGCGGTGCGCGGCGGGCTGGTGGACCTCTATCCGGCCGGCGTCGAATCGCCGTTGCGGTTCGACTTTTTCGGCAAGCAGCTCGAGACGATCCGCACTTTCGATCCCGACAGCCAGCGCACCACTGGTAACCTGAAGCGCATCGCGCTGGCGCCGATGAGCGAAGTGCTGCTGAGCGAGGAAGCGATCCGTCGCTTCCGCGCCCGCTACACCACCATGTTCGGCGGCAACACCGTCGACGATCCGCTCTATGCCGCGGTGAGCGCCGGCCAGCGCTATCCGGGCGTCGAGCATTGGACGCCGTTCTTCTACGACCAGCTGGATCACCTCGCCGCCTATACCGACGACGCGCCCTTCGTCTTCGACGATCAGGCGCGGGAAGCCTTCGCCGACCGGCAGACCCAGATCTCGGACTATTATCAGGCGCGCGAGGACGCGCGGCACGAAAAGCAGTCGCAGGGCGCGGCGCCCTACAAGCCGGTGCCGCCGGCGCAGCTCTACGAGATGGAGCGAGCGCCCTACACGCTGGCGCCCGACGGGGGCGTGGTGCAGCTTTCGCCGTTCGCGACACCCGAAACGCGCAAGCCCGACGATGCCGGCGGGCGGGTGGCGCCGAGCTTCGCCGCCGAGCGGCAGGCGCAGGACGTCAACCTGTTCGAGGCGGTGGTCAAACTGTTCCGCGCCGAGCGGAAAAAGGGCCGCAAGACCATCATTGCCTGCTGGTCGGAAGGCTCGCGCGATCGCATGGCGCAGGTGCTGGCCGATCACGGCCTGGCGCATCCGCGGCTTGCCGAAAACTGGCGTGACGCCGAAACCACTTCGCCGGAAACCACCGCGCTGGTGGTGCTGGGGCTCGAGACCGGCTTCCAGACCGACGACATGCTGGTGCTCTCCGAGCAGGACATTCTCGGTGAGCGCCTGCTGCGGCCGCAGAAGCGGCGCAAGGCCTCCGACGCGCTGACCGAGGCGGCCGGCCTCGCCGCCGGTGACCTCGTGGTGCATGTCGATCACGGCATCGGCCGCTTCCTCGGTCTGAAGACCATCGAGGTGCAGGGCGCGCCGCACGACTGCGTCGAAATCGAGTATGCCGGCAATACCAAGCTCTATCTGCCGGTCGAGAATATCGAGCTGCTGTCGCGCTACGGCGCCGATGCCATCATCGAGCTCGACAAGCTCGGCGGCGTGGCCTGGCAGGCCAAGAAGAGCAAGCTCAAGAAGCGCATCCGCGACATGGCGGAGCAGCTGATAAAGATCGCGGCGCAGCGGCAGCTGTCGACGGTGCCGCCGATGGACGTGCAGCCGGGTCTCTACGAGGAGTTTGCGGCGCGCTTCCCCTATGACGAGACCGAGGATCAGCTGGCGGCGATCAACGCCGTGTTCGAGGACCTGGCTTCCGGCCGGGTGATGGATCGGCTGGTCTGCGGTGACGTCGGCTTCGGCAAGACCGAAGTGGCGTTGCGTGCGGCCTTCGCGGTGGCGATGTCCGGCCGTCAGGTGGCGGTGGTGGTGCCGACCACGCTCTTGTCGCGGCAGCACTTCAAGACCTTCAGCGAGCGCTTTTCCGGGCTGCCGCTGCGGATCCGGCAGGCCTCGCGGCTGGTCTCCTCGACCGAGCTCAAGGCAACGCGCGAGGAACTGGAGAAAGGCACTGTCGACATCGTCGTCGGCACCCACTCGCTGCTGGCCAAATCCATCCAGTTCAGGGACCTGGGCCTGCTCATCATCGACGAGGAGCAGCATTTCGGCGTCGCGCACAAGGAGCGACTGAAGGAGCTCAAGGGCAACGTCCATGTGCTGACGCTGACCGCGACCCCGATCCCGCGCACCCTGCAGCTGGCGCTCACCGGCGTGCGCGACCTGTCGCTGCTGGCGACGCCGCCGATCGACCGGCTCGCCATTCGCACCTTCGTCTCCCCCTTCGATCCGCTGAGCGTCCGCGAAGCGCTGCTGCGCGAAAAGTATCGCGGCGGGCAGGCCTTCTACGTGGTGCCCAAGATCAAGGACCAGCCCGATATCGCCGAGTTCCTGCGCCAGCAGGTGCCGGAGGTGAGCTATGTCGTCGCCAATGGGCAGATGCCGCCGGGTGAACTCGACGACATCATGAACAATTTCTACGATGGCAAGTTCGACGTGCTGGTGGCCACCACGATCGTCGAATCCGGGCTCGACATCCCCAACGCCAACACCCTGGTCGTACACCGGGCCGATAACTTCGGCCTCGCCCAGCTCTACCAGATCCGCGGCCGCATCGGCCGGGCCAAGCAGCGCGCCTATGCGCTGTTCACCATCCCGCCGGATCGCAAGCTCAACGACACGGCCGAGCGGCGACTGACGGTGCTGCAGTCGCTTGAAACGCTGGGCGCGGGGTTCCAGCTGGCGAGTCACGACCTCGATATCCGCGGCGCCGGCAATCTGCTCGGCGACGAGCAGTCCGGCCACATCCGCGAGGTGGGGTTCGAGCTCTACCAGGCGATGCTGGAAGAGGCGGTGGCGGCGCTGCGCGACGGCGATGCCGAGTACGAGGAACGCAACGAGTGGAGCCCGACCATCTCCTTGGGCATGCCGGTGATGATTCCCGAGTATTACGTGCCGGACCTGCAGCTGCGGATGCAGCTCTATCGCCGGCTCGGCGACCTCAGCGACGCGCGCGAAATCGATGCGGCGGGAGCCGAGTTGATCGATCGCTTCGGGCCGCTGCCCGAGGAAGTGGAAGCGCTGCTCAAGGTGATCCTGGTCAAGGCACTTTGCCGCACCGCCAATGTCGAGAAAGTCGATGCCGGTCCCAAGGGCGCAGTCGTTACGCTGAGGAACAAGACGTTCCCCAACCCCGCCGGGCTGGTGCGCATGGTTTCCGACCCCCAGATGCAGGTGCGGATCAAACCTGATCAGAAACTCGTGTTCAGCCGTGACTGGCCGACGCCTGACGCACGACTGAAAGGAACCGCTGCGATACTGTCGAGAATGGCTCGCCTCGCCACGGAAACGGGTGCTGCGGCAACACTCGCAGGTTAAAGCTTTCGGAAGCCCTCTCGGTCATGTTATTGCCCGATTTCGTGCCTTGAAGAGCGCACGAAATAGGGTGGCCGGGAGAGTCACCGATGGTAGGACACCACAAGGAAATTCAATGACCCTCAAAAAGCTCGTCGTTGCTGGTTTCGCGGTTGCCGCACTGATGATGCCCTCTTTCGGGGCGTTTGCGCAGGACGCCGCTCCGGCAGCCCCCGCCGAGGGTGGGGCCGCACCGGCTGCGCCCGCTGCTGGTGCCGCCGCTGCGCCGGCCGCGCCGGCCAATCCCGCACAGAACTGGCTCAAGGTCTGCGACCCCATCGACGGCGGCAAGCAGGCCTGCATCATGCGCCAGGTCGTCGTCGCGAACGGCCAGTTCCTCGGCTCGTTCCTGCTGCGTGACGATCCGGGCCAGGAGAGCCGACTGCTCGCCGTTGCCGCGGTGCCGCTTGGGGTGCTGCTGCCGTTCGGTCTCACCTGGCAGATCGACGGCGGCAAGCCGATCCGCGTGCCGTTCATGCTGTGCGATCCGCAGAGCTGCGCCACCCAGCTGGTGATCAACGAAGCTTACGTGAACAGCCTCAAGAAGGGCGGCATCCTGAAGCTGACGGCCAAGAACCGTCAGAACAAGGATCTGGTGATCGACATCACGCTCGCCGGCTTCACCTCGGTCTATGACGGCGCCGCCGCAATGACCTTCGACGAATTCAACAAGCAGTCGACCGCTCCGTCGGCGCTGGAAAAGCAGCTGCAGGATCGCGCCGAAGAACTGCGCAAGCAGCTGGGCACCGATGGCGCCGCTCCGCCGGCAGCCCCGGCCGCCCCGCAATAAGCGGGGCGGATGCAGGAATCGGAAAGGGCGCCTTCGGGCGCCCTTTTTTTGTTTGGGTTGCACTGTTTGGCGGGCCGAGCTGGGTCTCCCCGCCGGCGCGGGAATGACGTCGGCGCAGAGCAGCAGCGCTGTGTCTCTCCGCTCACCCCTGGCCCATGCCCAACCCGAAGGCCCGCTTGCGCAGCGGCGGCACCAGGCGCAGCGCCCACAGCCCACCCGCCCGCAATGCCTGCGCGGGCAGGAAGTCGCTGAGCAGCGAGCGGAACAGCGCGTCGACCATGCCGCCGGTGCGCTCGAGATCGTCGGCGCGGCGTTGCGCGTAGTCGGCGCTCACCGCCCTGGCCCAATCCGGGGTACCGCGGTCCACGGTGGCGAGCGACGCCGCGAGGTCCGCCACATCGCGGAGCCCCAGGTTGAGCCCTTGCGCGCCGATGGGCGGGAAGGCGTGCGCGGCCTCGCCGGCGAGCACGATGCCCTCCATGCCGGCGCGCTCGACGCTTAGCGTCGAGAGCAGGAACATATGCGCCGGGGTCAGCAACCGGATGTCGCCGAACAGGCGCTGCGATTTCTCGAGGAAGATGGCGCGCAGCCCATCCTGGCCGGTAGCCTGCGCTGCCTTCAGCACCTCGCGGTCATCGATCCAGACCAGGTTGGCGCGCGACCCGCCGGCCGGAACCAGCGTGAACGGCCCCTGTTCGTAGTGGAACTCCACCGAGGCCCCCCCGAGCCGGCGGCCCAGTTCCAGGTCGCAGACCAGCGCGGCCTGGGTGAAGCCGTGCTCGCGGGCGCGGAAATCGGTAGCGACGCGCACCAGTGACTTCTTGCCGTCAGAACCGACGACCAGCGGCGTCTCGACCACGCTGCCATCGGCAAGCGTCAGCACCCAGCCGGTCGTGCCGCGCTCGATGGAGGAGAGCGCCAGTTCACGGGTCTCGAGATTGCCGAGAGCCGCGCGAGCCGTCTCGAAGGCTTCGAGCAGCTTGATGTTCGGAAAGTTCCAGCCGAATGCCTCGAGCCCGGCATCCTTGCTGTCGAACAGCGTCTCCGGCGCGCGGATCAGCCGATCGGTGGCATCGATGATACGGATCTGCGTCAGCGGGTGGCCGAGCGTTGCGGGATCGTCGATCAGACCGGACGCGCGCAGATACTCGACGCTGGGGCCCATCAATGCCGAGGTGCGCCGGTCGGGCGGCCCTTTCGGCGCGAGGTGCAGGGTTCTGAGTCCGGCCCGCGCGACCGCCACCGCGGCGGCAACGCCGGCGAGCCCGCCCCCCACCACGACGGCTTCGGGAGCGCCGCTCATCGGGCCAACGCCAGCCGCTTGTCACGGCCGCTCGGAATCACCAGCGCCCCGGCATAGGAGCCGGCGAACAGCGCAACGAGGAAGATCAGCAGGTTATCGGGCCAGAAGGCGATCAGCGCGATCGCCGGGCCCGGGCAGATGCCCGACATACCCCAGCCAACCCCGAACAGCGCCGCGCCGACGAGCAGCGGTGCATCGATATGGTGGAACTCGGGTTCATGGAACTGCGGATCGAACTGCGGCGCCTGGCGCCGCCTGCCGATCCGCACCGCGATGAACATCACCGCGATTGCCGGAACGATGACGAAGGCTAGGCTCGGATCCCAACCGCCGCTCGGGATGGCGGTGAAATCGAGAAAGCGCAGCACCTTGAGCGGATCGACCATCTGCGAGACGTAGAGGCCGGCGCCGAACAGCAGGCCGCTGAGGGCGGCCGTGGCGAGATAGGGCAGGCGAAGGTTGGCGGCCATCTCAGACGATCCCGGTGAGAGTGACGGTGAGAATGGCGACCGAGAAGAACACGCCGACGGCGACGAACGAGCGTTTCGACAGTCGCGCGATGCCGCAAACCCCGTGTCCGGATGTACAGCCATTGCCGATCTTGGTGCCGAAGCCGATCAGGAGGCCCGAGATCGCGATCCACAGCGGGGCAGGGACGTTCCAGCCCGGCGGCGGCGATGCCAGTTGCGCGGGCGACCCACCCGCGCCGCCGACACCGAGGCCGGGGATCAGCCAGGAGGCGCCGAGCGCGCCGAGGACCAGGGCCGCGAGGAACACCAGCCGCCACACCACGGTGCGCGCCGGCGGCAACAACTGCCCGAAAATCCCCGAGATTCCGGCGATGCGTCCATTGCCGAGCCAGAGGACGGCGGAGGCGAGCCCGATGAGCGCGCCGCCGATCAGGGCGGGGAGGGGAGAGAACGAGTCCATGGCGGGAACTTTCGAGTGGGCAGGAACTTTCGAGTTAGATCGAGCACTTATCGTACCAGCGGCCGGCTCGACCGGCCAGCTTCGGCGCGATGCGATCATCCCACCGGCCGGGGGCGCGATGAAAAACCGCACCCTGTGCGGAGCGATACACGCACTCTTCCAACCAGCGATAGCTGGCCCTAAGTATGTCGCCTTGCGATCATTCATCTGGAGCTGTCGATGCTGGAACTCCTCTACGATCCCAACGTGTGGGCCGCGTTTCTGACCCTCACGGCAATGGAGATCGTGCTCGGTATCGACAACATCGTCTTCATCTCGGTGCTGGTGTCGCGCCTGCCCAAGGAACAGGCGGATCGTGCCCGCAAAATCGGCCTGGCGCTGGCGCTGATCTTCCGCATCCTGCTGCTGCTGGTGATCTCCTGGATCATCGGCCTCACCCAACCGGCCTTCGACATCATGGGCTTTGCGCCGTCGTGGAAGGATCTCATCCTGATCGCCGGCGGCGCCTTCCTCGTCTACAAGGCGACGCACGAAATGCATGCCGAGATCGAGGAGCCGCACGAGGCCGATCTCAAGCAGCAGGCGACCAAGGCCTTCGCCGCGATCATCGGCCAGATCATCGTCATCGACCTGGTGTTCTCGATCGACTCGATCGTCACCGCCGTCGGCATGGCGGACCATGTCGAGGTGATGATCGCCGCGGTGATCGTTGCGGTGGGCGTGATGTTCGTGGCGTCCGGCCCGGTGGCCGATTTCGTCGCCAAGCATCCGACCACCAAGATGCTGGCGCTGGCCTTCCTGTTGCTGATCGGTACGTCGCTGGTGGCCGATGGCCTCGGCTTCCACATCCCCAAGGGCTACATCTACGCCGCCATGGGCTTCTCGGTGCTGGTCGAAGCGATCAACATCATCGCCAAGGAACGCCGCAACCGGCGCGCCGCCGGTGCCGGCCTGCCGCACAAGGCCGCTGCCGCGGCGCATGTTCCCGCCAACGCGGCCGCCGAGGCGATCGCACCAAGCAAGTCCAGGCCGAAATCGACGCCCGCGTCGCGGGCCCGGGCGAAGCCGAAATCAGCACCGAGGAAGTAAGCCGATGAGCCGCGCCTTTGTCGTCCGCGAGTATGGTGGCCCCGAGCAGCTGAAGCTCGAGCAGGTCGAGGTCGGCGCGCCCGGCCCTGGTCAGCTTAAGATCCGCAACCGTGCCATCGGTCTCAACTTCGTCGACGTCTACCAGCGGACCGGGCTCTACAAGACGCCGCTGCCGTTCACTGCCGGCAATGAAGGCGCCGGCGACGTCATCGCCGTCGGTCCCGATGTCGCCGGCTTCAAGGTCGGCGATCGCATCGCCTATCAGGGTCCGGTCGGCGCCTATGCCGATGAGCGGCTGCTGCCGGCCGACAAGGCCGTGCACCTGCCCAACAGCATCAGCTACGAAGTTGCCGCTGCCGCGCTGCTGAAGGGCGCCACGGCGTTCTATCTGCTGCACTGGACGCACGAGCTGAAAGCCGGTGAGACCGTTCTGGTGCACGCGGCCGCGGGCGGCACCGGGCAGATTCTGGTGCAGTGGGCCAAGGCCATCGGCGCCCGGGTGATCGGCACCGCCGGCTCGGACGAGAAGTGCGAGATCGTGCGCCAGTGTGGCGCCGACCTCGCCATCAACTACAAGACCGACGATTTCGTCGCTGCCGTGAAGGAATTCACCGGCGGCAAGGGCGTGGACGTCGTCTATGACGGCGTCGGCCAGGCGACCTTCGAACCGTCGCTCGATTGCCTGAAGGTGCGCGGCCTGATGGTCAGTTTCGGCAACGCCTCCGGCCCGGTATCCATGCCGCGGCTCGGCATTCTCGCCGACAAGGGCTCGCTCTACGTGACCCGGCCGACCGGCGCAGGGTACTTCCGCACCGCCGACGACATTCGCACCGCGGCCGATGCGCTGTTCAACATGATCGAGCTCGGCAAGATCAAGGTGGCCATCGACCAGACCCGGCCACTCGCCGAGGCCGTGGAAGCGCAGAAGGCGCTCGAAGCTCGAGCCACCACCGGCTCGACGCTGCTCTTGCCGTAAGGCGCGGCTGCCGCTAAACGCGTCAGCGTCGGGTAGGTGGCAGAGCGGTTGATTGCTCCGGTCTTGAAAACCGGCGAACGTGAAAGCGTTCCGGGGGTTCGAATCCCTCCCTACCCGCCACCCTGCGCCCGTTGGGCTTCGGGTGGCAGGCCACCCGAAGAACGACGGGCGCAGGGTGATCTCCCGAAGCTGCGCAGCAGCGCAGGGAGACATGGTCCGTGTACCAGCCTATTCTCTTCTTCTAGTGCTTTAGAGCGACGCGGAGACAGTGCTCGATGTGGTACGTCTATTTCCTGCAGCTGAGGAATGGCGACGTCTATGTCGGTTCGACGAACGATCTGAAGCGGCGCTTTGCCTCGCACCAGGCCGGACAGGTGCTGTCGACACGCGCCCACGTTCCCGCAGGACTCAAGTCCTACGTGGCAGTGGAAACCGAGGAACACGCCCGCGAGCTGGAGCGCTACTTCAAGTCCGGCTCTGGCAAGGCCGTAGCGCTGAGACGCTTTATCAGAAGCGGTGCTCCAACCTCTACGCCGGTTTCCTAGCTCTCATCCTTCACGGGCGTGCCAGCACGCTGCCGTTGCGCGACGATCACGCCGGCGACGATCAACACGATGCCGCCAAGCGCCGCCAGCGACACCGGCTTGCCGGTCAGCACCCAATCGAGGGCGACGCCGCCCAGCACCTGGCCGGCGATGATCAGCATGGTGGAGCGGGTGGCGCCGATCTGGCCGATGATCCAGCTGCTCAGCGCCACGAAGACCACCCCGACCGGCCCGCCGAAATAGATGTGCCATGGGCCCGAGAACGCGCCGTCGCGCAGCAGGCCGCCGATGGCGAGACCGATCGCCGTCAACAGCGCGAAACCGACCAGGTGGTTGCAGAACGAGGCGAACAGCGCCGAGGTTGAGACGGCGAGCCGTCCGTTCAACTGCCGGCTCACGCCGACCAGACCGCCGGCGACGAAAGCAAGGACCACCGCTTCGATCATAGGCTGCCCCAGATGACCAGCGCACTGCCGGCGACGATCAGCGCCAGCGCCATCGCGTCGCCCAGCCGCAGGCGGCGCTTGGCAATGCCGAACAGGCCCCAGCGATCGGCAGCGAGGCTGAAGACGATCTGGCCCGCGAGGCCCAGCGCCACCGTACCCGAAAGCGCCAGCGACGAGTTCACCGCCGTCGAGGTCATGATCACCGTCACCGCGCCGGCGAAGCCGCCGAGATAGGCCCAGAGCGGAATGGCTGAGCGCGGGGCATCGCTGCGCTGGATCGCCTTCCACCACAGCGGCACCACCAGCAGCGCCGCGACGGTCCCGGTGCCATGCGCCATCCACGACGAGAACAGGGCACCGCCCTGCCGGGCCAGTTCGCCGTTGAGGTGGACCATGAGCGAGAGCAGGGCCCCTGCCGCCAGCGCGGCAAGGTTGGCGGCGAGATCGATCCGGCGAGGTGACATCTGCGACTACGTTGGGAGCGGGCGCTGCAGGTGACGGTTGCGGGCCTCCACCGTCAAGGTGCTACGCGGTGATTGGCACCGCATTTCCGCCTCAGTGCCGGACCCACTGCGTCTGCACGACACCGCGGTCGATCAGTTCCATGTCGCGGGCCTCGAGCCCCGCGCCGGGCAGCACCAGCCGCGGGTGCCCCTTGGTGAAGCACGCAATGCCGTCCGGCAGCGTCAGGTCGCGAACTTCCGACAATACGAAGCGATCGAGCAGCGGCAGGAACAGGTCGAACGTGCCGGTGCCGCCGGTAATGGCCACCGTTCCCTCGGCAACTCCCAGCTGCCTCAGAACATCGGCGATTTCCATCCCAGCGGGATTCCAGAGCTGCGTCAGGGCGTCGCCGGGGTCGGCTTCGAGCGCTGCGACGGAGCGCGTCAGCACCAGGCGTCGGCGGCCCGGATTGGGATGGCGCTCGTGGCCCAGCCGGCCGAGCACGACCAGCGCTGCGGCGTCGAGCGCTGCCTGGAAGATGCGCCAGTCGGCTTCGTTGCGCAGCGCCAGCGGCATGGTGCCGTCGACGGCGGCGATCATCCCGTCGACCGAGACAATGGCGTGGCCTTCGATGATGACGGTTGAGCCAGGAATGGACATCGTTCGGCTCTAGCGCGTGGCGCCCGGCGCGGCAATTGGAGATTGGCGCTTGCCGCGCGGCGGGCTCATGCTAGTGCATGAACATGACTCAATCGGAGCCCACGCCTGTGCTACCGCTGATCCTGCCGCTGGGCGATCGGGGACTGCTGGTGCGGTTCGGCGAGGCGCTGTCCGACGAGGCGAACCGCGCCGCCATCGCGCTGGCGGGGCACATCGAGGCAGCGGCGATTCCCGACGTGCTCGAGGTGGTGCCGAACCTCATTTCGGTGCTGGTGCGCTACGAGCCGGCCCGGCTGACATTCGAGCGACTGGCGGGAGAAATCCGCTTGCTCGCCTCCGCAGGCGACGACCGGCAGTCGGCCGGTGCCGAGCACCGCGTCGCGGTCCGCTTCGACGGGGAAGATCTCGAGTCGGTCGCCGGGTTGCTGGGGCTGTCGGTGGGGGATTTCCTTCGCGCCCACAACGTCGCGCCGCTGCGGGTGCTGGCCACCGGATTTGCTCCGGGTTTCATCTATTGCGGCCTGCACCCGGAGACGCTGGTGGTGCCGCGCCGGAACGTCGTGCGGCGCCAGGTGCCGGCCGGTACCGTGCTGTTCGCAGCCGGGCAGACGGCGATCACCTCGACCGCCATTCCGACTGGCTGGCACGTCCTCGGCCACACCGGCTTTCGCAATTTCGATCCCGCGGCAGAGCCACCGACGCGGGTGCGCGCCGGCGACCGCGTAGCCTTCGAGGCAGCACCGTGACCGCCATCCGCATCACTCGGGCAGGACCGCTGGCAACGCTCCAGGATGCTGGTCGGCCGGGGCTGCTGCGGCATGGCATCAGCGCTTCGGGCCCGATGGATCGCGCGGCTTTCGAGCGGGCGGGCGGCTGGCTCGGCGCCGCCGGAACGACCGGGATAGAATTCACCACCGCCGGCATCGGCTTCGTCGCCGATGCCTCGGTTTCGATGGCCGTCGACGGCGGTGCGTTCGAACTGAGCATCGATGGCGAAGCGAAATCCTGGCCGTCGCGCGCGCTGCTGAAGGCCGGAGCCGTCGTCGATATCCGCCCCGGCTCGCTTGGAAACTACGGCTACCTGCGGTTCGACCGGCAGATTGAGGTGCCCCTGGTGATGGGCAGCCGGGCGACCAGTTCGATCGCCGGGATCGGCGGTTTCGAGGGGCGCGCGCTGAAGGCCGGCGATGTGCTGGCGCTGGGCGCCACGCTGCCCCGCGGGCGTGGCCAGCATCCAACTCAGGCGGCGCTGGCTGATGGTCCGATCCGCGTCATCTGGGGCATTCATGCCGATCGGTTCAGCAATGCGATCCGTCAGCGCTTCGTTACCGATGAGTTCGTCGTGTCGCCACAGCTCGACCGCATGGGCGTACGGCTGGCCGACCCGCTGCAGGTCTTTGCCGACGCCGCGATCCTGTCGCTGGTATCGGATGCCGTGGCGCCCGGCGATATCCAGATCCTCGGCGATGGGACCCCGATCGTGCTGATGCGCGATCATCAGCCGACCGGCGGCTATCCGCGCATCGCCACGGTGATTTCGGCCGACATCGATCGGTTTGCGCAAGTGCGGCCGGGGGCGCCTGTGCGGTTCGAGCCGGTGACCGTCGCGCACGCCCAGGGACTTAAGCCATGAAGCAGTTCGATCTGAATGCCGACCTGGGCGAGGGCATGCCGGGCGATGCGGCCCTGTTCGACATCATCTCGTCTGCCTCGATTGCCTGCGGCGGACATGCAGGCGACGAAACCACGATGCGGCTGGCCCTGCGGGCGGCCAGGGCCCGAGGCGTCGCCGTCGGCGCGCACCCCGGTTTTGCCGATCGCGAGCACTTTGGCCGGCGCCGGCTGTTGCTGCCGCCCGAGGAGCTGGATGAGCAGGTGCGCGCCCAGGTGCGGGCCCTGGTCGAGTTCGCCGAGGAGGAGGAGGTGCCGGTGCGCTACCTCAAGCTCCATGGTGCGCTGGCCAACATGGCGGCGGAAGAACCGGCGGTGGCGGCCCTGTGCTTTGCATCGGTGACCGGGCTGGTGCCGGGCCTGGCGGTGCTGGCCATCGACGACAGCGCGCAGGTCGAGGTGGCCGAGGCGCTGGGCTACCCCGTGGTGCGCGAGGCCTATGCCGATCGCGCCTATCAGCCCAACGGGCTGCTGGTGCCGCGGTCCGAACCCGGCGCCGTGCTGCACGACAGCAAGGCGATTGCCGAGCGCGCGGTCCGGCTGGCGCGGTCCGGTGAACTCGTCGCGATCGATGGATCGGTGATCCGGTCCCGAGCCACCTCGCTCTGCATCCACGGCGACACCGAGGAGGTCGTGGCGATTGCGCACGCGGTGCGGCAGGCGCTCGAGGGCGAGGGCGTTGCCATCCGCGCGCCTTACTGAGGTTGCGTGGCGGGACGAGTTGTTCCATATCGGCGGCTCCACATGAGGAGCTCCCATGACCGCCAAGATCATCGACGGAAAATCCTATGCCGAGGGGCTTCGCGCCCGGATCGCCGGTCATGTCGAGCGGCTGAAGCGCGAGCATGGCGTGACGCCGGGCCTGGCGGTGGTGATCGTCGGGCATGATCCGGGCAGCCAGATCTATGTGAGCCAGAAGGCCAAGCAGACCGTCGAGGTCGGCATGCACTCGGAAAAGTACGAACTGCCCGATGATGCCTCGGAAGCCGAGGTGCTGGCGCTGGTGCAGAACCTCAACGCGGACCCGGCCATTCACGGCATCCTGGTGCAGTTACCGCTGCCCAGCCAGATCGACCCCAACAAGGTGATCGCCACCATTTCGCCCGACAAGGACGTCGACTGCTTCACGCCGGCCAGCGTTGGCAAGCTGCAGATCGGGTTGCCGGGGCCGGTGAGCTGCACGCCGCTCGGCTGCCTGATGCTGCTGCGCGACACGCTCGGTTCGCTCGAGGGCTTGAACGCGGTGATCGTCGGGCGCTCGAACCTCGTCGGCAAGCCGATGGCGCAACTGCTGCTGCGCGAAAACTGCACGGTGACCGTGGCGCATTCCAAGACCAGGAACCTCGCCGATGTGGTTCGGCAGGCAGATATCGTGGTGGCCGCGGTCGGCCGGCCGCAGATGATCAAAGGCGACTGGATCAAGCCCGGCGCGACGGTGATCGACGTGGGCATCAATCGCATCCCCGCGCCCGAGCGTGGCGAGGGCAGGACGCGCCTGCTCGGCGACGTGGACTACCCGGCCGCCGCCGCGGTCGCCGGCGCCATCACCCCGGTGCCGGGCGGGGTCGGGCCGATGACCATCGTCTGCCTGCTGGCCAACACCGTGACCACGGCCTCACTGATCAACGGCATCGAGCCGCCCAAGGACCTTACGCCCTAGGTTTCGCCGCCGCGTAGGCATCCGCCAGCCGCTTCGGCGCCCGGAACCTCCAGGCGTCCTCTAGCCGCAGCGACAGCTCTTCGTCGCCAATGACGTCCAGCCGGACCAGGAGGCCCGGCCAGCCCTTGAAATGGTCGGTCTGCCAGTAGATCTCGGGCGCCATTTCCATCAGCAGTTCCTTGTGCTCCAGCGGGCAGTGCAGCACCATTTCCTGTGGCCCGCGCACCGAGGCGAAGTTCTTGCCCCTCACCTTCAGCGATGGCGCGCCATAGCTGGTGGATTCGCTGACCTCGGGAAGTTGTAGTGCCGCGCACAGGCGCAGCATCCGGTCCATCTCGTGGCCCATCGCCATCTCCTTCTCGGTGAAGCAAAAAACCGCGTTCGACTGGGCAGCGAGTCTGGCGCATCTGCAACCGATTGGCTACACCACGGTTTGAACCCGAAGCGCCTGTCTCCCGGGGTCTCCATGACCAATGAATCCGACATCGCGGAAATCGGGGAAGCCCGGCCCGATCCGAACGCGCTTCGCGGTCCGGACGACCACCTGAATCAGGATTGGATCGAGCGGCTGCGCGCCCATCTCAGGGCGGGCGAAGAGCACGACGTCGCTGAGATGATGGAGCCGCTGCACGCCGCCGATGCGGGCGACGTGCTCGAGGCGCTGGAGCAGGACGAGCGTGTCGCGCTGGTCCAGATGCTCGGCGACAAGTTCGACTACCTGGCCCTCACCGAGGTCGACGACAACGTCCGTACCGACCTGATCGAGGAACTGCCGGCCGAGGACGTGGCGCGCGGCGTTGCGACCCTCGACAACGACGACGCCGTCTACATCCTCGAGGACATGGATGCCGGCGATCGCGAGGAAATTCTCGCGCAGTTGCCGGCCTTCGAGCGACTGAGCCTCAAGCGCAGCCTCGATTTCCCCGAAGACTCCGCCGGCCGGCGGATGCAGACCGATTTCATCGCCATCCCACCGTTCTGGACCGTCGGCCAGACCATCGACTACCTCCGGGTGGAAAAGGATCTGCCCGACGAGTTCTTCCAGCTTTACGTCGTCGATCCCGGTTATCGGGTGCTGGGCACCATTCCGCTCGACAAGTTCCTGCGCTCCAAGCGCCAGGTGCGCATCGAAAACCTGATGAACCACGACGTCCTCACGGTGGAAGCCACCGAGGACCAGGAGGAGGCGGCGCGCGACTTCGAGCGCTACGACCTCGTGGAAATCGGCGTGGTCGACGAGAACAAGCGGCTGGTCGGCGTGCTGACCGTCGACGACATCGTCGACGTCATCCACGAAGAAGCGACCGAAGACATCAAGCTGCTCGGCGGCGTGGGCGACGAAGAGCTGTCGGACAACGTGCTGTCGACGGTGCGCAGCCGCGCCCCCTGGCTGGTGGTGAACCTCATCACCGCCATGCTCGCCTCGTTCGTCATCAGCCTGTTCAACGGCACCATCGAGCAGATGGTGGCGCTGGCGGCGCTGATGCCGATGGTCGCCTCGATGGGCGGCAATGCCGGCACCCAGACCATGACGGTGACGGTGCGGGCGCTGGCGACACGTGATCTCGATCGCGGCAGGGTCCGACGCCTGATCACTCGCGAGGTCACCGGCGGCTTCCTCAATGGCTGCATCTTCGCGGTGCTGATCGGCGCCGTCACCTGGCTGCGCTATGCCAGTCCGAGTCTGGGAATCGTCATCGGCCTCGCCATGATCATCAACATGGTCGCGGCCGGCAGCGCCGGAATTTTGATCCCGCTGGCCCTCAACAAGCTCAAGGTCGACCCGGCGATCGCCTCCTCGGTGTTCGTCACCACCGTCACCGATGTCATTGGATTCTTCGCGTTTTTGGGCTTGGCCGGGCTCTGGTTCGGGCTGTTCTGAGCAGCTTTCCACAGGGATACTCGACCTATCCACTGTGGCTTTCCCGCCACTTCCCAACCACGCCCTTGCCGAGTTAACGAATCATTACTGTCGCAATTTCGTCACCATGTGTGGTTGCGGCAGCCCGTGAACGGCAAGAAGGAGCTTTGATGCGAGGCCAATCAAAGACCGAATGGTGGCGTTCCGCCTTACCGACGGTGTCCTGGACACTCGTCTGTTTGCTGGCCATGTCACTCGTGTTCACTATCGTTGCCGGCGCCTAGGACGGGGTGCAACTGGACCTGAAGGTCCTTCGATAGTACAGAATTTTGGAAGGGCGCCGGGCCACTCGGCGCCCTTCCGCTTTTGAGGCCGACCGATGAAACTGATCTTCGCCAACCGCAACTATTCGAGCTGGTCGCTGCGCGCCTGGCTGGTGCTGCGCCATTTCAACATTCCGTTCGATGAGGAACTGGTGCTGCTCAACGGTGAAGGCTGGCAGCAGAACCTGCGCAAGAAGTCGCCGAGCGGCAAGGTGCCGGTGCTGGTCGATGGCGACGTGGTCCTGCCCGAGACCACGGCGATCATCGAGTACCTGCATGACAAATACCCGGCCAAGGGCATCTGGCCCTCCAATCGGGTGGAGCGGGCCTATGCCCGGTCGGCGGCGGCCGAGATGCATGGCGGCTTCAACGCGCTGCGCGACGCGGCGCCGATGAACCTGCGCGCCTCGCATCCGGGCAAGGTCGATTTCGACGTGGTGGCCGACGATTTGAAGCGCATCGAGCGGATCTGGGGCGATCTGCTGTCGAAGTCCGGCGGGCCGTACCTGTTCGGTTCCTTCAACGCCGCCGATGCCATGTATGCGCCGGTGGCGACGCGCATCCGCACCTATGACCTGCCGGTCAGTGACCTGGCCCAGGAGTATGTCGAGGCGATCTACGCGCTGCCGGCGTTCCAGGAATGGCTCGCCGAGGCGGTGAAGGAGCCCTGGGTGGTCGATCAGGATGAGATCGACATCGTCAACGCCAAGCGGGACGCGGCCGGCAACGCATGATGCACATGATCAAGCTCTGCGTCGGCGTGGCGACGCTGGAAGAGCTCGAATCCTATCGCGCCGAGCGCGCCCACTGGTGGGGCGCCGACTACGGCGAGGACGTGCATGTCCATCGCACTCGCACCATGCCCAAGCGCAAGGACGAGATGGAGGGGCAGGGCTCGATCTACTGGGTGATCTCCGGCGTCGTCCGCTGCCGCCAGCCCATCCTGAGGCTGGCCGAAGCCGTTGACGAGCAGGGGCTCAAGTGCTGCGACATCATCATGGCGCCCGACATGGTCCGCACCATTCCGCGGCCCAAGTCGCCGTTTCAGGGTTGGCGCTATCTTGATCCCAAAGATGCTCCGGCCGATATCGGCAAAGGCGGTTTCGAGGAGGAAGGCTCGCTCGAACTCGCCGAGGAACTGGCGAAACTGGGACTGATCTGATGCAGGGCACAGCGATCAACGGCGTGACGGTCGGCTTCTACGAAGGCCCGGCGATCGCCGCCGAGGCCGACAGCAACGATGTGATCGGCTCCACCTACGGGCTGGGCATCGACCTGATCGCCATCCCGGTGGACCGGCTGGTCGACGACTTCTTCTGGCTCAGCACCGGGCTCGCCGGAGCGGTGCTGCAGAAGTTCCAGCAATACGGCTTCCGCGTCGCCATTCTCGGCGATATCTCGCGCTTCACGGCCGAGAGCCCATCGCTGCGCGACTTCATCTACGAGAGCAACCGGCGCGGGCAGGTGATGTTCCTCGCCGACCGTGCCGCGCTGGAAGCGCGGCTTTAGGGTGACGTTGCGCCCCTGTCATCGGCCCGTGCTCAAACACCCCCTTGAACGGGGTGGGTGTCTCATCAATAGTTCGCCTGGGCGAACAAATACCGAATCCCGAGATCGCGTCGCTTCGGGGCACCGGAGCGGCAGGGGAGTTTGATGGGCAGGACAGGCACGCACGTCATTGTCGTCGGCAATGAGAAGGGCGGCTCCGGCAAGTCGACCACTGCGTTTCATCTCGCCGTTTTCCTGATGTACCAGGGCTTCCGTGTCGCCTCGATCGATGTGGACAGTCGCCAGCAGACCCTCACCCACTACGTGCGCAACCGCCGCAACTGGGCCCAGGCGCACGACCTGAAACTGCCGCACGCCACCCATTTCCACCTGCCGCTGTCCAAATCGGACTCGGTCAAGGAGAACCAGCGGGTCGAGTTCGACCTGTTCCGGCAGGCCATTATCGAGGTGGAAGGCGAGGCGGATTTCCTCATCGTCGACACCCCGGGCTTCGATACGCACCTGACCCGGCTGGCACACTCACTGGCCGACACCCTGATCACGCCGCTCAACGACTCGATCATCGATCTCGACGTGATGGCTCACGTAGATCCGGTGACGGGTGACCCGCGCGAGATGAGCCACTATGCCCGGCTGGTGCAGCGGGCGCGCACTGAGCGGCTGTCGATCGACGGTCGCACCATCGACTGGGTGATCGTTCGCAACCGCATTTCGATGCTGCCCTCGCGCTCCACCAAGATCGTGCAGGGCGCCATCGAGAAGATTGCCGTGCGCCTCGGCTGCCGGGTGGCCGAAGGCATCGCCGAGCGCGTGATCTTTCGCTCGCTGTTCCCGACCGGCATGACGGTGTTCGATCCGCTCGATGCGGAGATGCTCGGCGGGCTCCCGTCCATGTCGCATCTCAGTGCCCGGCAGGAATACCGCGCGCTGGTGGAGGCCTTGAAGCTGCCGGTGAGCGAGCGCGCCAGGGCGCGCATCGAAGGCGAGAAGGCACTGGCGGCCAGCGCCGCCGCGCCGGCCAATTTCGAGCATATGGCCGGCGAGTAGGCGCAATCAGCGCTCGGAAAAGCCCTAGGTCCTGCGGGGCAGGGTGACCGTCACCGCACGGCCGCCGGCCGGCGCAAACACATCGAGTTCGATCTCGACATGCGGCATCAGCATGCGGCGGGTGCGGGCGCTGAGCGCCATCACCACGCCGAGCAGATCGCCGACGCCACGACGCTTCAGGCCGGGGTTGAACCGCGTCACCATGGCATTGACCGCCTGCCTGCGGACAACGGCATCTTCGGACGCGAGGGCCGACTGCCCTACAAATCGGGCGAGTTCGGTAAGACTAGACGTATCGCTCATTTGGGCTACTCCAACACAGGCCACAAATTCGCTTCCCTGAGGCGGCTGCTTTTCGCTCCTGGCGCAGTTTGCGAGGGAAAGTCGTGCGACTTCCGGCTCGAAAGCACACAGGATCAATCTCTTAGGATTGCATCGCGAGGCAGCTCATTTTGGCTTTCTTCAGCTGGTTGCACACACCGGCAGCGTCTTCACGGCCGCCGAAACCGCCGAACCGCGCCCGGAAGAACACCTGTCCGTTCTTCTCGAACCGTTCGACATAGGCGCGGGCTGCACCAAGGTTGCCCACCTTGGACGACGCATCGCTGATCAGCGAATTGGCGCCACCCTCGGTCGGCGCGGCGCCGATCTGGACGATCCAGCCGCCGCTGACTTCCTGGGGCACCTCGGCGACGGCCAGCGCGGCCGGCGGAGCCTGGTCCACGATGACCTCGGGCGCGGCGTCACCGATGCCGCCAGAGGTCATCAGATCGATCGGCTGGCCTTCCTCGCCGATGCCGACCGGCGGCAGCAGCGGCGCCGACGGCGCGGTCTGGCCGAGCGGCGCAGGGGCTGCGCCCAGCGAGAAGGTGTCACTGAGCCAGGCGCCGATCACATCGAGCGGGCGTTCCTGCTGCGGTGCGATACTGGCAATGGTGGGGCGCGAGGCGAGGCTGTTGGCGGCCTGCACGGCTTCATCGAAGCCGAGGTCGGCAGGGCGCGCAGTCGGCATCGGCGCGGCATCCCCGATCGAGGCCACCACGATGTCATCGGGCTGCTGCGCGGCTTCGCTCGGCTGCAGCTTGGCGGTGACGCTCACCGTGGCGCCGCCGATGCGGAATGACGGGTAGGGCGCCGGCATCACCGGCGCCGGGTCGGCGGAAGCCACCATGACGGTGGCGCCCTTGCGGCCCGGCTGCGGGATCATCGCCACGTCGAGATAGCCACCGGTGCGGCTCTTGGGCAGGTAGGTCTTGACCAGCTCGCGCACCTTGGCGTCGCGGGCGCCGCTCGAGTCGAAGCCGAAGCCGGCGACCACGATATGGTGGCCGTCGGCGCGCGCCGCGGTCAACAGGTTGAAGCCCGAGGCATTGGTGTAGCCGGTCTTGATGCCGTCCACGCCGTTATTGCCCAGGAGGCGGTTATGGTTGCCGTAGGTCCGCTTGCCGTACGAGAAGCTCCGGGTCTGGAAGTACTCGTAGTAGTTCGGGAAGTGCTGGTAGACGGCGATGCCCAGGATCGCCTGGTCGGCGACCGTGGTGACCTGGCCGCTGTCGGGCAGGCCCGAGGCGTTGCGGTAAGTGGTGTTGGACATGCCCAGCGCCTTGGCGGTCGAGGTCATCCGCTTGGCGAACGCGCTCTCGGAGCCGGAGATGTTTTCGGCGATCACCCGGGCGATGTCGTTGGCCGAGATGGTGACGATCGCCTTGATGGCGTTCTCCACCGTGATGGTCGAACCGGCCTTCAGCCCGAGCTTGGTGGGCACCGCCTGCGCGGCATATTTCGACACCGTGAACTTGGTGTTCAAGGTAATGTTACCAGCCTCCAGTTCCTGGAACAGGACGTAGAGGGTCATCACCTTGGTGACCGAGGCGGGGTAGCGCGCGGCGTTGGACGAGCTCTCGTAGAGGATCTTACCGGACTTGGCATCGACGACGATGCCGGCGAATTTTCGCGGCACCGTGGCGGCCTCGGCGGCCACGATCATTGGGACGAGCAGCGCCATGGCGAGCACGACAGCGGCCACCAAGCGCGGAAAAAGCGCGCGCCTATGGGAAAAATGCTTCTGCGAAAGCACCCGGTACTCCAACTACTATCGGACGTGAACGCCGTCCGTACTCAACGCCTCGAGAAGCGGTGTCCGGTCCTCCCCAAAACGAGACCAGTCACATTCCCTGTTACCGTGCACCTTAGGCAGGCCGTCTTACCATTCCGTAAAATGCGATGGATTTCGGGCACTTGGTTAAGCGCCCGTGAGCGGGGCCACCTGCTCCAAAGTTTAGGTAGTTCGCCACTTAACAGGCAGGGAGTTTTGCCTACATAATGGCCTCACCATGCTGCTTCGAACCGATCTCCCCCAGACCCGAGCCATGCGTGCAGCCATCGAACTGACGCTCCCGACCATTGGTGCATCGATGATGCCGCCACGGGGCGCCGACGATGACCGCAAGGGCGGCAAAGGCGATGGGGGAAGCAAGAACGATACGGCGACCATCACCAAGCCGAAGACCAAGAGCAAACGGCCCAGCCTCTATCGGGTGCTGCTGCTCAACGACGATTACACTCCGATGGAGTTCGTCGTCCTGGTGCTGCAGGATGTGTTCAACAAGACCCGCGAAGAGGCCATGCGCATCATGCTCCACGTCCACAACCAGGGCGTCGGCGAATGTGGTGTGTACCCCTTCGAGGTGGCCGAAACCAAGGTCACCAGGGTCATGGACGCGGCCCGCAAGAACCAGCACCCACTTCAGTGCGTGATGGAAAAGCAATAGGAACCGACATATGCCCTCTTTTTCCCGCGGACTTGAGAAGGCCCTCCATCAGGCGATGAACCTGGCGCGCGAGCGGGCGCATGAGTTCGCGACGCTCGAACACCTGCTGCTGGCGCTGACCGATGATCGCGACACCATCGCGGTGCTGACCGGTTGCGATGTCGATATCGAAGCGCTGAAGTCGGACCTCGAAGACTTCATCAACGAAGAGCTCGACAGCCTCGTGGTGCCCAACGGGCAGGACGCCCGCCCGACCGCCGCGTTCCAGCGCGTCATCCAGCGGGCCGTCATCCACGTGCAGTCATCCGGCAAGGAAGAGGTTACGGGCGCCAACGTGCTCGTCGCCATCTTCGCCGAGCGCGAAAGCCATGCCGCCTATTTCCTCGAGCAGCAGGACATGACGCGGCTCGACGCGGTCAATTTCATCTCGCACGGCATCACCAAGTCCGGGCCGAGCGAGGAGCGCCGCGTGCGCGGCGCCGAGACCCCGGCCGGCAATGGCCAGGGCGAGGAGGGCGAGCGCTCGGGCAATGGCCAGAGTTCGGCACTGGCCGATTTCTGCGTCAACCTCAACGAGAAGGCCCGTGCCGGCAAGATCGATCCGCTGATCGGCCGCGACAGCGAACTGCGTCGGACCATTCAGATCCTCTGCCGTCGCTCCAAGAACAACCCGCTTTATGTGGGCGACGCCGGCGTCGGTAAGACCGCCATCGCGGAGGGCCTCGCTCGCAAGATCATCGAGGGCGACGTGCCCGAGGTGCTGCGCGAGGCGGTGATCTATGCGCTCGATATGGGTTCGCTGCTGGCCGGCACCCGCTATCGCGGCGATTTCGAAGAGCGGCTGAAGGCGGTGATGAAGGAGCTCGAGAAGCATCCTGACGCCATCCTGTTCATCGACGAGATCCACACCGTGATCGGCGCCGGGGCCACCTCCGGCGGGGCGCTCGATGCCTCGAACCTGCTGAAGCCGGCTCTGGCTTCGGGCAATATCCGCTGCATCGGCTCGACCACCTACAAGGAATACCGGCAGTTCTTCGAGAAGGATCGGGCGCTGGTCCGTCGCTTCCAGAAGATCGACGTCGCCGAGCCGACCATCCCGGATGCGATCGAGATCGTGAAGGGGCTGCGGCCGTATTTCGAGGACTACCACAAGCTCAAGTATACCGACGAGGCACTCAAGGCCGCCGTCGAGCTGAGCGCACGCTACATCAATGACCGTAAACTGCCGGACAAGGCGATCGACGTGATCGACGAGACCGGCGCCAGCCAGATGCTGCTGACGCCGGAGAACCGCAAGCAGACCATCGACGTGGCCGATATCGAGCAGACCATCGCCACGATGGCCCGCATTCCGCCCAAGTCGGTGTCGAAGTCGGATACCGAACTGCTCGCCAACCTCGAGGGCAATCTCAAGACCGTGGTGTTCGGCCAGGACCAGGCGATCACGGCGCTGGCGTCGGCCATCAAACTGGCCCGTGCGGGCCTGCGCGAACCGGAAAAGCCGATCGGCTCCTACCTGTTCACCGGCCCCACCGGCGTCGGCAAGACCGAAGTGGCGAAGCAGTTGGCCGATACCCTAGGCGTGGAACTGCTGCGCTTCGACATGTCCGAGTACATGGAGCGGCACACTGTTTCGCGGCTGATCGGCGCCCCTCCGGGCTATGTCGGCTTCGACCAGGGCGGGCTGCTCACCGATGGCGTGGACCAGCATCCGCACTGCGTGGTGCTGCTCGACGAAATCGAAAAGGCTCACCCGGACCTGTTCAACATCCTGCTGCAGGTGATGGACCACGGTAAGCTGACCGATCACAACGGCAAGTCGGTCGACTTCCGCAACGTCATCCTGATCATGACGTCGAATGTCGGCGCCATGGAACTGCAGAAGTCGCCGATCGGCTTTGGCCGCAAGCGCGAGCAGGGCGACGACGAGGATGCGGTGAACCGGATGTTCACCCCGGAGTTCCGCAACCGTCTCGACGCCATCATCTCGTTCGGCCCGCTGCCGCCGGCAGTCGTCCGTCGCGTGGTCGAAAAGTTCGTGCTGCAGCTCGAAGGCCAGCTGGCCGAGCGTGGCGTGACCATCGAGCTGACCCCGGAAGCCGCCGAGTGGCTGGCGATCCGCGGCTACGACGAACGCATGGGCGCGCGCCCGCTGGGCCGCGTGATCCAGGAGCACGTCAAGAAGCCGCTGGCCGACCAGGTGCTGTTCGGCGAGTTGCAGAATGGCGGTTCGGTCACCGTGGCAGTGGTCGGCGTCGGCACCGAGGCCAAGCTCGAGCTGATCGCGGTTCCGCCGCGGCCGGCCCGGCCCAAGGCCATCGCGGCGCCCAAGGCCAAGAAGGCCAAGGCTGCCGCCGACAAGCCGGCGGAAGAGAAAAGCTGAGATCCCATGCAGGGACTATGCAAGGCCGGGAGCGATCCCGGCCTTTTTCTTGGGGTAGGGGGAGCACTGAATGGGACTTGAGGGCAAGACTATCGCCATTACCGGCGCGGCGCGGGGCCTCGGGGCAGCGCTGGCCATCGTCGCGGCGGATCGCGGGATGATCCCGCTGCTGCTGGGCCGTAACGCCGCCGGCATCGGTGCCGTGGCCGAGGCGATCGAGCAGCGCACCGGCAAACGGCCGGACGCCTTCGTCTGCGACCTCGCCGACCCGCTGTCGCTGACCGGCGCGGCGAGCAAGATCGCCACCGTGCATCCGGAACTCGACATCCTTGTCAATTCCGGCTCGCAATGGGTGGGCGGCGCCTACACGGCGATGAGCGATGCGCAGATCGCCGCTGTCGTCGACTCTACCGTGACCGGCACCATGGCGCTGACCCGGCGCCTGCTGCCGTTGCTGCTGAAGCGGCCGGAGGCGGATATCCATACGGTGGTGTCGATGAGCGGGCTGCCCTATGCGCGGATGCGCGGCTCCTCGGTGCCGTTCGTTGCCGCCAAGCACGCCCAGAACGGCTTCGTCCAGGCGCTGACCGAGGAGATGGCTGGCACCAGCGTGCGTGTCACTTCGGTCTATCCCGGCCATATCGAAGATACGTCGCCGCTCGAGGAGAACTGGGACCATGCGCGCGGCGTCGAGGATGCGCTGAGCGACAAGGATGTGGTGGAGTCGATCCTGTTCGTGCTGAGCCAGCCACGCAACGTCGCGATCCGCTCGCTGGTGATCGAGCGGGCCCGCACCGAGTTTCTGAGCTAGCTTGGCTGGCGACCGGTAAATGCGTCGTGGTCGAGCCGACCCAAGCGATCACTCCGCCTCCGGTGACACCTCGATTGAGCCCAACTGCCGAGCCGGCCAATCGCCAAGCGGCTAGCGCTTTGCCGCTAGCCCGACGAAGAACGCCGCATAGACAGCAGCGGGCAGGGCCAGCGCCCAGAGGTGCCAGGCGCCATAGGCAATGCCGCCGATCAGCGCGCCGACAAGCAGCGCGAGCCACACCAGCAGGTGCTGCACCCAGCGCAGGGGCGGCACTTCCCGGCGCACGCTGCGGGCCAGGTCCTGGCCGACGGCGAACAGCGTGCCGGTAACGAACGTCGCGCCCAGCCGGACGGCGCCGCGTGGCGACATGATGGCGTTCTGCGCGCCCGCAGCCGCCGCCAGGGCCAGCATAGCCTGCGCTGCTGAAAAGCCGAGGCCGCTGAGCCCCAGTGTGACGCCGAGCCCGGCGAGCACCAGCGCCAGCACCCCCATGGCGCGCCGCCGGTCGGTGCTGCCGCCGATCAGGCTGCCGAAGAAACTGCCGACCACGAACATCACGATCAATCCGGCAGGCAGGGCCAGCGCCGGTCCGAGGTCGGCAATGCCGGCGCCCAGCTGCGTGGTGTTGCCGCTCATGAACGAGGTGTAGAAACCGCCCAGCTCGATGAATCCGATCACGTCGATCATGCCGGCTGCGGCGGTGAGCAGCAGGCCGAGGCTGAGCTGCGGCGCGGGCGTCACGTCAGGCGAGGGCGGCTGCGATGGCCCTGGCCTGCGCGGCGAGCTCGGCGTCATCAGCCTTGCCCTGGCCGTGTCGGCCGAGCTCCACGCCCTCGTAGACCGGGATGACGTGGAAATGCAGGTGGAACACCGACTGGCCGGCCGGCGCTTCGTTGAACTGCACGACGCGGATGCCGTCGGGGTTGAGGGCCTTCTGAGTTGCCCTGGCGACCCGCTGGACCTGCGGAATAGCGCGGGCGAGCACCGCCGGATCGGCATCCAGCAGGTTACGCGACGCTGCCTTCGGAATGATCAGCACGTGGCCCTTGGACTGCGGGAAGATATCCATCATCACCAGCACGTCCGCATCTTCGTAGACCTTGTGGGACGGGATCTCGCCCTTGATGATCTTCGAAAAGATGTTGCTCGGGTCGTAGGCGGTCACGAGGCGGTCTCCATCACGTCGTCGGTGTCGTAGAGGTTGCCGGGATAGCTCTCGATCGTCTCCTCGACGATGTCGGCGGCGAGCCCGGTGCCGTCCTCGAGCACCAGGCGTTCGCGCAGCTCGCGGGCTGCGATCTCGAACGAGGTGTCGGTGGCAAGTTCCTCGAGCGCCGAGGCGAGGATGCTCGGGGTGAGCTTGCGCAGGCGGACCGGGGCAGGGCCGCAGCCCAGCTCGTAGACGCGGCGTCCCCAATAGGGCTGGTCGAAGAAGTGCGGCACGACGAAGGTCGGGCGGCCCGCATAGAGGCCGGCATAGGTGGTGCCCGCGCCGCCATGGTGCACCAGCGCCTTCATCAGCGGGAACAGCTTGGTGTGGGGCGCCTTGTCGATGGTGTAGACGGTGTCGGGCAGGTCTTCGGCCTTGATGCCGCCCCAGCCCTTGCCGACCACGGCCCGGCCGCCCCATTCCCTGAGTGCCTTGGTGATGATCTCGGTGTTGCGCGCCGCGCCCCACGGCATCGAGCCGAAGCCCAGGTAGATCGGCGCTTCGCCGGCATCGAGGAACTTGCGGAACGCCGCGTCCGGCTCCCAGCCGGTAATGTCGTCGAGCCGCCAGAAGCCGGTGACGGTGGTGGTTTCCGGCCAGTCGCCGGGCCGCGGCGAGATCACCGGGGAATAGGCATGCAGCGCCGGGATCGGCTCGCCGCGCGCGTTCTTGGAAAAGCCCGAGCGCTTGCGGCTCCTGAGGCCCAGCAGCTTGGCGCGCATCCGGTCGCGCGGGAAATCGTAGTAGCTCTGGTGCGCCGCCTGGACCACGTAGCTCAGCCGGTTGAACAGCGGATCGAGACTGATGCGGTTGAACAGCGGCTCGGGCGGCGGGCCGTCATAGCCGAAATAGGGGAACTCGCCGGTCGGGTTGATCGGCTGGAAGGCGGTCATGATCGCCGGGATGTCCAGCGCTTCGGCGACATCGACGGCGAAATTGGTGGTCTGGTGGAAAATGATGGCGTCGACGTTCTGCGCCGTGGCCCAGAGGTGCCGGCAGGCCGTCTTCATGATCTTCTGGCCGTCGCGCAGCAGTTTAGGCGCGTAAAGCAGCGAGTTCTTCGACATGACGTTGTCGAACTGGCTCTGCCGCATGAAGGCCTGGATATCACTGCCGAGCGTTGCGAACTCGACGCCGTGACCGGTGACGAACCCCTCGAAGTCGTTGGTGGCGCACAGCACCACCGAGTGGCCGCGCTTCTTCAGCGCCAGCGCCAGCGCGACGAAGGGCTGCACGTCTCCCATCGTCCCAATCGCAGCTATGGCGATGCGCTTGCTCATTCGGTCTCCAGGGCCTCGGAAGGAGGCGGCCGTCCTATCCATCGAGAGTGTGGTCTGGCTGAGGCGGCAAAATACCGCGCCAGACCCGCGCCCGTCCAGTGTGGTGCCTTCGAACCACAGTGCCGGCGGGCGCGCAACTCCCAGCTAATGCGGGTCCCCATGTCTGAATGGAGTATAGCGCTCGAGCTGTTCCTGCTCGCGCGCCACCGAGGCGCGCTCCTGCGCCACGAAACGGGCGACGGCATCGCGCAGGCCGGGGTGGCCGATCCAGTGCACCGAGCGCGTGGTGGCCGGTGCGTAGCCGCGCGCCAGCTTGTGCTCGCCCTGCGCTCCGGCCTCGACCACCGGCAGCTTGTGGGCGATCGCATAGTCGATGGCCTGATAGTAGCAGAGCTCGAAATGCAGGAACGGCACGTTGCGGGTGGCGCCCCAGTACCGGCCATAGAGCCTGTCGTGTCCGATCATCGAGAAGGTCCCGGCGATCGGCTCGTCCCCGTCATAGGCGAACATCAGCAGCACGCGGTCGGCCATCGCCTCCGACAGCAGCGAGAAGAAGCGGCGGTTGAGGTAGGGCCGGCCCCACTTCCGGCTGCCGGTATCCTGGTAGAATTCGAAGAACTGATCCCACACCGCCTCGGTAAGGTCTGGGCCGGTGAGCCACCTGACGGTCAGGCCATCGGCCTCCAATGCGTCGCGGCGCTCTCGACGGGTAACCTTGCGGTGACGCGATGACAGTGTGCCGAGGAAATCCTCGAAGCTCGAAAAGCCGTCATTGTGCCAGTGATACTGGGTGTCATGGCGCACCAGCCAGCCTGAGGCACGCGCCAGGTCGGCCTCGGCTTCGCTGACGAAGGTGGCGTGCACCGAGGAGATGTCGTTGCGCGTGGCCAGCGTCTCCGCCGTGCGGATCAGCGCTGTCCGGCTGGCATCGTCGCTCGCGAGGAAGCGCGGACCGGTAACCGGGGTGAACGGCACGGCGCATTGCAGCTTTGGGTAATACTCGCCGCCGGCCCGCTGGAATGCGTCGGCCCAGCCATGGTCGAAGACATACTCACCCTGCGAGTGCGATTTCAGGTACAGCGGCATGGCGCCGACCGGAGTGCCGGCGGCATCGCTCAGCAGCAGGTGTTGCGGCTGCCAGCCGGTGCGGTTTGACGCAGAACCGGACTGCTCGAGGGCCAGGAGGAACCGGTGATCGAGAAACGGGTTGTCGACCACCCCGTCATGCCCCGGCGCCAACCCGTTCCACACCGCCGCGGGGATCTCCGCGATGGAGCCGAGCACATCGGCGCTGAGCGGTTCCTCAGGCACTTGGCGGATCGAACCCCTCGAAGACGATCTGATCGGCCTTGCCCAGCACCGCCAGCGCTGCGGCGGGCGATTTGATGGTCCAGGCGGTGACCGGCACGCCGAGCGAGCGGAACAGCTTCACCGCCGGCAGGTCGAGCGACTTGTCGCGGCACGAGATGAAGTCGAAGCGGCTGACCGGCCAGTGCAGCAGATGCCGCAGCATGAACCTGGTGGCGTCGCCGAGGTGCTGGTCCCATTCCGGCTCGTCATAGCCATAGGTGACGATGCCGACCGGCATGGTGGCGCCGCGCTTTTTCACCTCGATGACCAGCTTGGGGTCGAACGATTCCAGCGTCACCGGCCCGCGATAGCCCTTGAGCGCATCCATCACGGTCTGCGCCAGCACTTCGGTGGCGGCCTGGTTGGGCTGTTGCTTCAGCTCGATCTGCAGCAGCACCCGGCCATTGATCTGGGCGAGAAACGCGTCGAACCGCTGCGGCGTATCGCCGGCGGCGCTGTCGAGCAGCGTATAGGTCGAAAGCTCCGCCATCGTCCGCGCGCCGACCGGGCCGCTGATGCCGGTCAGCCGGTCGAGATCGTCGTCGTGGAAGATCATCGGAATGCCGTCACGGCTCAGCTGCACGTCGCACTCGATGGCGTAGCCACGCTCGATCGCCGCCGCGAAGGCGCTGGCGGTATTCTCGATGATGCCGCGACCGCGGTCATGCAGACCGCGGTGGGCAATGGGACGGTCGAAATTGGGTTTGGCGCACATGCTGTTAAGCCGTCATATGGGAGTCAGGACGCCCGGGCGCTAGCACCCCCGCATGACACTTTCGCGTCGCCCTGTCTCAGTCCTCGACCTCGATGATGCCTTCGACCTCGACCGCGGCGCCCAGGGGCAGGGCGGCCATGCCGACGGCGGAACGGGCATGCTTGCCCTTGTCGCCCAGGACGCCGACGATGAGGTTCGAGGCGCCGTTGGCGACGAGGTGGTGTTCGGCGAAGTCGGGGGTCGAGGCAACGAACACGGTGAGCTTCAGCACGCGCTTGACCTTGCTGAGGTCGACGCCCGCCGAGTGGACGATCTGGCTGAGGAAGTTGACCGCGGCGAGCTCGGCGGCATTGCCGCCCTGCACCACGTTCATGGTGTCGCCGAGCAGGCCCGTCACCACCCCCTCGGCGCCCGAGGAGATCTGGCCGGACACGTAGACGATATTGCCCGTCCGGGTGATCGGCACATAGGTGGCGACCGGCGCTTTCGGCTGCGGCAGCTCGTAGCCATATTCGCGGAGCTTATCGAGGGGGCTGGTCATCCTGGTTCTCTTCGTCTTTGTCTGCGTTGCGGGCGGCGCGAGCCTTCACCCGGTCATATAGCTTGCCGCGGATCACCGCGTCCCGCCCGAAGCGATCGCGTACACGATCAATGGCGCGTTCCGCAGCGGCCCGCCGGGCGATTCCCGGCTCGATCAGATCAACCGGATCGATGCCGTCTGCTTCCGAGATGCCGCTCACTCCAATGCCGATCAGGCGGAATGCCGTCCCGTCGATCTCGCGGGCGAGAAGCTGTACGCCGGTTTCGTAGAGCACGTTGGCAAGCTGTGTCGGGATCATCAATTGCCGGGCCCGGGTGCGCAAGCGAAAACCTGCTGACTTGAGCTTGAGCGTGACGGTATCGCCGAGGATCGACTTGGACTTGAGCCGCTCGGACAGGCGTTCGCAGAGCGCCAGCAACTCGGTGGAAAGCTCGTCGAACGTCCTCAAGTCGCTGTTGAAGGTGGTCTCGGCGGAGACCGTCTTCATCTGGTCGTCGGTGGAGATGGCGCGAGCATCCTCGCCACGCGCCAGCCGAGCCAGCCGCGCCCCGGAATCGCCATAGCGCCGCATCAGCTGCTCGGGCGGCGTCGCCTGCAGCTGGCCGATGGTTTCGAAGCCATCCTTGCGCAGCGTCTCGGCAAACACCTTGCCCACGCCATAGATCAGCGTCACCGGCTGCGGGGCGAGGAACGCGACGGTCTCGGCTTTGCCGATCACCGCGAAGCCACGTGGCTTGTCGAGGTCCGAGGCGACCTTGGCGAGGAACTTGTTGTGGCTGAGCCCGATCGAGATGGTGACGCCGACCTGCTGCTCGACGCGGCTGGCGAAGCGGGCGAGCACCACGGCCGGCTTGGCCCGGTGCAGCGCCTCCGTCCCGGTCAGGTCGAGGAAGGCCTCGTCGATCGACAGCGGCTCGACCAGTGGTGTCAACTCGTCCATCAGCGTGCGGATCTGGCGGCTGACGCCGACATATTTTGCCATGTTGGGCGGAATGACCACCGCGCGCGGGCAGAGTTCCATGGCACGGAACATCGGCATGGCGGAGCGGACGCCGTATTGCCGGGCGATGTAGCAGCAGGTGGAGACGACGCCGCGCACGCCGCCGCCGATGATCAGCGGCTTGTCGACGAGGCTCGGGTCATCGCGCTTCTCGATCGAGGCATAGAACGCGTCGCAGTCCACATGCGCGATGCTGAGCGCGCCCAGTTCCTCATGCGCCTTGATCCTGGGCGAGCCGCAGGCGCGACAGCGGGTCGGGGCCTCGAAGGCCTCGACCGTCGCCGAGCAGTCGCGGCAGATCGCCAGCATCGCTCATCCCGCCGGGTTGAGGCGGGCCCAGACGCGCATGAAGTCGTCGGGCTTGAAGCTGTTATTGGCGCTCAGGGCGAGCAACAGCGCCTCGTTACCGGCGAAATAGTCGATCAGGCCGCGGTCGAGGCCGTCGCCGCCGGCAGCCTTGCGCAGCGCATCGGGGGAGTAGCCCGTCATGGTCATGAATTCGGCGAGCTGCGCCGGGTTCTCCGCCAGGTGGTGCAGGCAGAGATCGCCCAGGGTACGCGAGGTAAGTTCGAGGGTTTTGGGCAAGGCCGGGGTCTCGTTGGTAAGCGGATTGATGTTACCCCGAACTTCGGGCAGAACACGAGAGCCCGCCAGCCTCCCGGGGGTGGATTTGAGTCCCGTATGCCCAAGACCGTAATGATCGTCGAAGACAACGAGCTCAACATGAAGCTCTTCAACGATCTGCTTGAATCGCGCGGATATTCGATCATCCAGACCCGCAACGGACTGGAGGCGCTGGACCTTGCGCGCGCCCACCGGCCCGACCTGATCCTGATGGACATCCAGTTGCCGGAAGTCTCCGGGCTCGTGGTCACCAAATGGCTCAAGGAAGACGACGAACTGATGTCGATTCCCGTCATTGCGGTGACGGCCTTCGCCATGAAGGGCGACGAGGAGCGAATCTTGCAGGGCGGCTGCGAGGGCTACATCTCTAAACCCATCTCCGTGCCTCACTTTTTGGAAACCATTGCCCGCTACATTGGACCTGCCAGCTAGGCTTCGCCACGGCTGGCATTCGGGCAGATTTCCTCAAATCGCGGGGCCTGAGGTCTTTGACGGCGCGGGTGCTGATCGTCGACGATATTCCAACGAACGTCCGCCTGCTCGAGGCGCGGCTTTCGGCTGAGTATTTCGACGTCGTCACGGCAGCGTCCGGCAAGGACGCGCTGGCGATCTGCGCCGAAGGCGAAATCGACATCATCCTGCTCGACGTCATGATGCCGGAAATGGACGGCTTCGAGGTCTGTGCGCGGCTGAAGGCCGACCGCCGGACCAGCCATATTCCGATCCTGATGGTGACCGCGCTCGACCAGCCCTCCGACCGGGTCAGGGGGCTCGAGTCGGGTGCCGACGACTTCCTGACCAAGCCCGTCGATGACGTGCAGCTGATGGCGCGCGTAAAGAGCCTGGTGCGCCTCAAGGCCCTGACCGACGAGCTGCGGGCGCGTGCCCGCACCGGGCAGGAGATCGCCATCGAGGACGCCATGCGGGCGATGGATTCGATCGACCACAATGATGGTCGCATCCTCCTGGTCGATCCTGACCTCCGCCATGCCGAACGGATTCGCGGCTACCTCGAGGCGCATAACCGCATCGATATTCTCGCCAACCCGGCGGACGCCGCACTGGCGGTGAGCGGCGGCGATTACGAACTCGCGCTGGTGTCGATGGCACTGGGCGATTTCGATCCGCTGCGGGTCTGCTCGCAGATGCGGACGGCCGAACAGAGCCGGACCCTTCCCATTATCCTGATCGCTGAAGAGGACGACCGGCCGCGTGTGGTTCGCGGGCTCGACCTCGGGGTCAACGACTTCATCATGCGGCCGGTCGAGCGCAACGAACTGATGGCGCGGGTGCGCACGCAGATCCGGCGGCAGCGCTACGCGGTGGAGCTGCGCCAGAGCGTCAACAATACTCTGGCGCTGGCGGTGACCGATGAGCTGACCGGGCTCTATAACCGTCGATATTTCGAGCGGCACCTTTCGATCCTGCTGCAGAAGGCGCAGCAGCAGGGCCGTGACATGGCGGTGATGCTGATCGACATGGACTACTTCAAGGAAGTCAACGACACCCATGGCCACGATACCGGCGATGCGGTGCTGCGTGAGTTCGCCGATCGATTGCGCCGCAATATCCGCGGCGTCGACCTCGCCTGCCGATTCGGCGGCGAGGAGTTCGTGGTGCTGATGCCCGACACCGACTCGCGGCAGGCCCAGGGCGTCGCCGAACGGGTACGCGGCGCAGTCGCGGAGAAGGGGTTCGACGCCGGCAATGGGCGTCCGCTGCCCGTTACCGTTTCGGTCGGCATGGCGCTCAATGAGCATGAGACCGACACCCCGGAGCTGCTGCTCAAGCGTGCCGACGTGGCCCTTTACCGGGCCAAGCGCGAAGGTCGCAACCGGGTCGTTGTCGACGCCGCCTAGTTGCGAGCAGTCCGATCACGGAATATTAAGGTTAAGGATTAGTAACGTTGTGGGGCGGCTATTTGCGCCGACGCCGGAAAGGGTTAAGTTGTCCCCATAGAAATAACGCCGACACTTTCGGTGTCAGCAGTCACCCCTACGGTTCTCCTCAGGTCCGCCGCAACTCCTGGGTCCGTAGGGAGGCTGGTTCGCAGCGGGCAAGAGTGGCCTCTTCGACATGCCGCCGCGGACCAGCCGCTTCTTCGAACGCCCGTCCCGTATATCGGGGCGGGCGTTTTCCATTCGTGATGTCGATCGCTGTCCCGCGGCCTTGCCGGCCATAACGAAAAACCCCGCGCCGGGGCACGGGGTTCTCGGAATTCCGCTCGGAAGCGCCAGATTATTTGATCTTGGCTTCCTTGAACTCGACGTGCTTGCGCACGACCGGGTCGTACTTCTTGAACGAGAGCTTCTCGGTCTGGGTACGCGAGTTCTTCTTGGTGACGTAGTAGAAGCCGGTGTCGGCAGTCGACACGAGCTTGATCTTGAGAGATACGGCTTTGGCCATGGTCACATTCCTTGAAACGGCTTGCCGCGCGCAATCCGCGGGGCTGTGAATTCAACCGGCCAACCGGCCTGTGGAAATTTGGCCGGAAACTACGGATTTTCGGGCCGATGTCAAGCGGACACTAGGCGGCCCGAAAGCCGCCCGGCGTGGATCAGACGTCACTCTTGGAGGTGTCGCCGCGGGTAGGGTCGAAGCCATACATGTAGTTGGCCCACTGCAGCCCGACCACGGCGCCCTTGATCGAGGGAAGCATGATCAGCGGCAGCACGATGGCCGCCGGGATCATCGTCCAGACATAGAGCATCGGATCGACCGGTCCGCTCATCTCGGCATGCAGCATCCAGCCGACCAGGATATGGCCGACGATGAAGATGGCGATATAGGGCGGGAAATCGTCGGCCCGCGCCGAGCTCAGCTTCTCGCCGCACTCGCTGCAGCTGTCGTTGATCTTGAGGTAGGAGCGGAACAGCTTGCCCTTGCCGCAGTTCGGGCAGCGGCACATCACGCCATTGCCGATTGCCTTCCACAGCGAGCGCTGCTCACGCACAAAACCGATCTCGACCGCCATCGCTATCTCTTTCGTTTGGCGGTCTTGCGATAGGCGCCCGCCTTGCCTCGTTTGCTAGATGGTCCTTTGCGGCCACGCCCGCCAGATGACGGAACGCCGCGGCTGCCCTCGCTCAGCAACTCGAAGCGCAGCGCCCCGGCGACCGGCGCGACTTCGAGCAAGCGGACGCTGACATCGTCACCGATCCGGAACGTTTCGCCGGTGCGGTCGCCCACCATGGCCTGCATTTCCTCGACAAAGCGATAATAGTCCTGTCCGAGGGTCGAAGCCGGGATGAAACCATCGGCGCCGGTATCCTTGAGTCGCACGAACAGCCCCGAGCGCGTGACGCCCGAGATGCGCCCCTCGAACCTGGCGTTGATGTGCGCGGCGAGAAACTGCGCCAGCAGCCGGTCGACCGTCTCGCGCTCGGCCAGCATGGCGCGGCGCTCGGTCGACGAGATGTGCTGCGCGATGCCCGGCAGCTTGATGATTTCGCTCTCGGTCAGCCCGTCCTTGCCCAGGTCGAGCGCGCTGATCAGCGCGCGGTGCACGATCAGGTCGGCATAGCGGCGGATCGGCGAGGTGAAGTGGGCGTAACGCTCGAGGTTGAGGCCGAAATGGCCGTAATTCTCGGCGGCATATTCGGCCTGCGCCTGGGTGCGCAGGATGATCTCGCTGACCTGCTGGATCTTGCCGTCGCTGCGGGCTTTCTCGAGGATGCGGTTGAAATCTGCGGGCCGCACGGCGTCCGATTTCGGCGCCGGCAGCTGCAGCGAGCCGAGGAAATCGCGCAGCGCCACCAGCTTCTCCTGGCTCGGCGTGTCGTGCACGCGGTAGAGCAGGGCGCTCTTGTGCTTCTCCAGCGTTTCGGCGGCCGCGACGTTGGCGGCGATCATCATCTCCTCGATCAGCCGGTGCGCGTCGAGCCGCTCGGGAACCTTGACGTCGACGACCATACCGGCCTTGTCGAGGATGATCTTGCGCTCGGGCAGGTCGAGGTCGAGTGGACCGCGATTGTCGCGCGCCTTCGCCATCGCGCCATAGGCCGCCCAGAGCGGGCGCAGGATGCTGTCGAGGATCGGCCCGGTCTTGTCGTCCGGCTTGCCGTCGATGGCCGCCTGTGCCTGCTGATAGCTGAGCTTGGCGGCGGAGCGGAACAGCACGCGGTGGAAACTGTGGCTGCGCTTCTTGCCGTTCTGGTCGAACACCATCCGCACCGCCAGCGACGGGCGGTTCTCGCCCTCGCGCAGCGAACAGAGGTCGTTCGAGATGCGCTCGGGCAACATCGGCACGACCCGGTCGGGGAAGTACACCGAATTGCCGCGGATATAGGCTTCGCGGTCGAGCGCCGTGCCCGGCCGGACATAGGCCGCGACGTCGGCGATGGCGACGTAGACGAGGTGGCCGCCGGCATTCTTCGGGTCGGTATCGGGCTCGGCGTAGACCGCGTCGTCATGGTCCTTGGCATCGACCGGGTCGATGGTAACGAGCGGAATGTGCCGCCAGTCCTCGCGGCCCTTGATCGTGGTTTCCTTCGCCTCTTCGGCCTCTTTCGTCACCGAGGCGGGGAAGCGGTAGGGGATTTCGAGGTTGTGGATGGCGATCATCGAGACCGCCCCCTCAGATTTCGGGTTGCCGATGACGTTGGTCACCTTGGCCTTGGGGATCATCAGCCGGCCGGTGAGCTTGACTTCGACCTCGACCAGGTCGCCGTCGCGGGCGCTGCCAAGGTCGCCGCCGTCGATGCGCATTTCCTTCTGCTTGCGATCGACCGGGATCAGCCGTGCTCCGTCCTCGTCCATACGGACGATGCCGATCTGGCCGCGGCGCGGCTTGTCGAGGATATTCATCGCCCGGGCGGTGTAATCGGGCAGTTCGCCGTCGCCGGCGCTGATCCGCGCCAGAATGCGATCGCCGGGCGCCGGGGCCACGCGGGCGTCCTTCGGCTGCTTCACCGCAACGCGCGGGCGCTCGCCCTCGTCGTCGTTCCATTGCGCCGGGAAGGCGTGGAGATTGTCGGGGTCGGCATCCGCGGGGATGTCGAGGACGGTGACCGCGGGCAGCGCGGCGGTCGGCCGGATCTGCTTGCGGGTGCGGGCAATGAAGCCCTCACCCTCCATCTGCTTGAGCAGCACCTTGAACGGGGTGCGCATGTCGCCGTGGATGCCGAAATGGCGCGCCAGGTCGCGCTTGCCATCGAGGGTCGGCTGCTGCGCCATCGCTTCGAGGATGGCCTCCCGCGAAGGGAGCTGGCCGACGGCAAACTGCCGTGGGCCTTTGGGTGTTGTCTTGGTTTTTGGCGGTTTCGCCATTGTCTCTTTCTTTAGGCGGGTGTCTCCGCCTTCGTCTTCGATGCGGCCTTGGGCTTGGTCTCTGTCTTGGCAGTGGACTTGGCCTTCGCAGTCGACTTGGCCTTGGCCGCAGGTTTGGTTGTCGGTTTCTTGGCCGCCGCTTTCTTTGCCGGCGCCTTCTTGGCGCCGGCCGATCGCGACGAGGATTTCTTCGTGCCGGAGGCGCCACCCTTGGCCGCGATCAGTTCGAGCGCCTGCTCGATCGTCACGTCCTCGGGCTTCATCTCCTTGGGCAGCGTGGCGTTCACCTTGCCCTGATTCACATACGGTCCATAGCGACCAGCGCGGACCGAGATGGCGCCGCCATCATGCTCGAAGCTCTTGATCGCTGCCGGCGTGCCGCCGCTGCGACCGAACCGTCCACCGCCTGCCGCCTTCTGGGCCAGCAGGTCGACGGCCCGATTGAGCCCTACCGTGAACACCTCTTCGACCTCGGGCAGGTTGGCATAGGTGCCATCGTGGAGGATGAACGGGCCATAGCGGCCGATGCCGGCCGTAATCGGCTTACCCGTCTCCGGGTGGTCGCCGACCGGGCGGGGCAACGACAGCAACCGCAACGCCTTGTCGAGCGTCAGGCTGTCGGGTGTCCAGCCCTTGGGCAGGGAGGAGCGCTTCGGCTCCGCACCGTCGCCAAGCTGCACATATGGACCGAAACGGCCGGACTTCAAGGCCACTTCGAGCCCGCTCTCGGGATCGGTGCCGAGGATGCCGTCGCCGGTGCCGGCCTCGCTGGCGCCGCCGCTCGCTGCATCGGAAAGCTGCATGGTGTAGCGGCATTCGGGGTAGTTCGAGCAGCCGATGAAGGCGCCGAACTTGCCCAGCTTCAGCGACAGCTGGCCCTCGCCGCAATTGGGGCAACGGCGCGGATCGGAACCGTCGGCCTTGGCCGGGAAGATATGGTCGGCCAGCATCTCGTTGAGGGCATCGAGCACCTCGGAGACGCGGAGATCCTTGATCTCCTCGACATGCCCCTGGAAGTCCTTCCAGAACTCGCGCAGCACGTCCTTCCAGGCGAGCTTGCCGTCCGAGATCAGGTCGAGCTGCTCTTCGAGCGAGGCGGTAAAGCCGTATTCGACATAGCGGGTGAAGAAGCTCTCGAGGAACGCCGTGACGATGCGGCCGCGATCCTCGGGGATCAGCACGCGTTTTTCGAGCCGGACATAGTTGCGGTCCTGCAGCACGGTGATCGTCGCGGCGTAGGTGGACGGACGACCGATGCCGATCTCTTCCATCTTCTTGATCAGGCTGGCTTCCGAGTAGCGCGGCGGCGGCTGGGTAAAGTGCTGCTCGATCAGCGCCTGTTCCAGCTTCGGCCGATCGCCCACATTGAGCGGCGGCAGCTCGCGGCTATCCTCGTCTTCCTCGGCGTTGGGATCGCGATCCTCCTTGGCTTCGACACCATAAAGCGCGAGGAAGCCGGGGAAGGTGACGACCGAGCCGACGGCGCGCAGCGCGATGTCGCGGCTGGTGGCGAACACCGAGATATCGGCCGTGGTGCGCTCGATCTCGGCCGAACGCATCTGGCTGGCCAGCGTGCGCTTCCAGATCAGCTCGTAGAGCCGGTGCTTGTCCGGGTCGCCGCGCAGCGTGTCGGGGTGCCGGAACATGTCGGTCGGGCGGATGGCCTCGTGCGCTTCCTGCGCGTTCTTGGCCTTGGTCGAATAAATCCGGGCCTTCTCGGGCAGGTAGTCGGCGCCAAAGTTCTTCACGATGGCGCGGCGGGCCTGCTCGATGCCTTCCGGCGCCATCTGCACGGCGTCGGTTCGCATATAGGTGATGATGCCGTCCTCATAGAGGCGCTGCGCGATCTGCATGGTGCGCGCCGGGGCAAAGCCGAGGCGCGAGGACGCATCCTGCTGCAGGCTCGAGGTGCTGAACGGTGCGTAGGGATTGCGCTTGGTGGGTTTCTTGTCGACGGCGCTGACACTGAACGTGCCCGCGGTGATCGCGGCCTTCAGCGCTTCGGCTTCCGCCCCGGTGCCGATGTCGAGCTTGTCGGTCTTTTTGCCGTCGACCGAATAGAGCCGCGCCTCGAAGCTGCGGCCCTTCTCGTTGAGGCGCGCGCCGACTGACCAGTATTCCTGCGGGCGAAACTTCTCGATCTCGGACTCGCGGTCGCAGACCACGCGCAGCGCCACCGACTGGACGCGGCCGGCCGAGCGCGAGCCCGGGAGCTTCCGCCACAACACCGGAGACAGGGTGAAGCCGACAAGATAGTCGAGGGCGCGGCGCGCCAGGTAGGCATCGACCAGCGGCTCGTCGATATCGCGCGGATTGCGCATCGCCTCGGTGATCGCGTCGCGGGTAATGGCGTTGAAGACGACGCGCTTGACCGGCTTGTCCTTGACCAGCTTCTTCTGCCTGAGCACGTCGAGCACGTGCCACGAGATCGCCTCGCCTTCGCGGTCGGGGTCGGTGGCGAGGATCAGCTCGTCTGCATTCTTCAGCGCATTGCCGATATCGGTCAGGCGTTTCTTCGATGCCGTATCGACTTCCCAGCTCATCGCGAAGTCTTCGTCGGGCAGCACCGAACCGTCTTTTGCGGGCAGATCGCGGACGTGACCGAAGCTGGCGAGGACCTCGTAGTCCTTGCCGAGATAGCCGCTGATCGTCTTGATCTTATTGGGACTTTCAACGATGACGAGCTTCATGGAAGGGCTTTCGGGAGTGGCATTCGAACGCGGCGCAACATGGTGAAGCGCCCAAGGGCTGTCAACCAGCCCGGCGGCCGGGCGCGCCATTCCCCCTATGGGGGAAGAAAAGTTGGGCACGAGCAAAGCATAAATGGACTCGTGCTAAGCGGATGTCGTCTTGGGGGACGGCATGCGCATCATCAAAGCCACGATCATCTTCCTGCTGGCATTTGTCGCCTTTGCCAGGCTGGCGCCGCAGGACCCGTTCAACCCGCAGCATGTGACCCGCATCGCCCTCGCCCTGTCGCTGAGCGAAGGACGGGTCGATATCGACCAGTTGGCAGCCAATACCGTCGATAAGTCGTTTTTCGAGGGCCACTACTACGCCGACAAGCCGCCCGGCGTGTCCATGCTCGCAGTGCCAGTGGTGCTGGCGACGCGTGCCGTTCTGGACAGTATGGCGCTCGGCAGCGACCCATCCGATCCGGCTGCGCTCGAAACCTATATCCGTGTCGTGGCGATCACCGTCATCGCCTTGCCGGCAGCGCTGGCGGTGATGCTGCTCTATGTGCTGGCGCTGCGCCTCGGCGCGAGCGGAGCCGCCGCCAGCTTTGCCGCCTGTGCCCTCGCGGTGGGGACGCCGTATTTCGGCTGGTCGTCCACCTTGTTCGCGCACGCCTTGTCGGGGGCGATCCTGCTCGGGGCCATGGCCGTGTCGATATTGAACCGCCCGGCAGGTTGGGTGGCGCCGGTTGCCGGAATGCTGCTCGGCTTCCTGCTGGTCGTCGACATCACGGCCGCTCCCGCCGGCGCGCTGGTCGGACTGTTCATCCTGCTGCGATCCGAGCGGCGCGTCCGCAGCTTCGTCGGGCTGGCGATCGGCGGGCTCGCGGGGCTGGCGCCGCTGCTGGTCTACAACCAGCTTGCCTTCGCCTCGCCGTTCCGCATGGGGTACTCGCAGGTCCAGGGCTTCGCCGGTATGCAGCAGGGCTTTTTCGGTATCGGCCTGCCGCAACCGACGGTGCTGGGCGAACTGCTGTTCGGACACTTTCGCGGCCTGCTGCCGCTGGCGCCGGTCCTGCTGCTGGTGCCGATCGGGCTCTGGGCCATGTTCCGCTTCCTGCCCACCCGCGCCGTGGCCGTCGTCATCACCGGCGTGGTGCTGAGCTTCCTGCTGATCAATGCGGGCTATTACTACTGGGATGGCGGCTCCTCGACCGGTCCCCGCCACCTCGTCGCCGCGCTGCCGCTGGCCTGCCTGGCGCTGGCCTTTGCCTGGCCGCCGGGCTGGCCCGCGAAGCTCGTGGCGCTGCTGTTTCTGCTCGTCAGTCTCCTTATCTCGATGGTGGTTGCCAGCGTCGACCCGATGTCGCCGCCATGGTTCGAGCAGCCGTTCTTCGGCTACCTGCTGCCGGGCTTCTTTCAGGGAGGTTGGGTGGCGGCGACGCTGGCGACGGCGGTCATCTGGGTCGGGTTCGCCATCGTCGGCCTGTGGCCGGATCGTTCAGGGGCGGAGCGCCACCAACTGGCCGCTTGACCATTCCACCCGGCCCTCGAGGTCGAGTTCGAGCAGCAGCGTCTGCACGCGGCTGATGGCGATACCGGTGGATTTGATCACGTCGTCGACCGGGATCGGGGTGAGGCTGAGCGCCTCGATCAGGCGGGTGCGCTCGTCGTTCGACGGCGGCGCGCTGTCGAACGGTTCTCCCTCCGACGACCAGTCCGGCTCCAGCAGGCTGCCGCGCGACGGATCGGCCTCGCGCAACGTCTCGATGATATCGGCGGCGCCGGTAATCAGCTTGGCGCCCTGCTGGATCAGCGCGTTGCCGCCTTCGGCGCGCGGATCGAGCGGCGAACCCGGCACGGCGAACACTTCGCGGTTCTGCTCCAGCGCCAGCCGGGCGGTGATCAGTGAACCCGAGCGCTTCGCCGCTTCGACCACCACCGTGCCGAGCGACAGCCCGGAGACGAGGCGGTTGCGGCGCGGGAAGTCACGCGCCCGCGGCGCCCAGCCGAGCGGCATCTCGGTGAGCAGCGCGCCGCCGTTCTCGACGATCTGGTGCGCCAGCCCGATGTTCTCGTCGGGGTAGATGTGGTTGAGACCGCCGGCCAGTACCGCCACGGTGCCGGTGCGAAGCGCCGCCTTGTGCGCGGCGGTGTCGATGCCGCGCGCGAGGCCGGAGACGACGCAATAGCCTGCCGCGCCGAGATCGACCGCCAGCATCTGCGCGAATTTCTGGCCGGCCGTGGACGCATTGCGCGCCCCCACGATGGCGACGCTGCGCTGCCAGTCCAGTTCGTAGCCGCCGGCGATGGTGACGAGGGGCGGAGCGCCGGCGATATGGCGGAGCAGCGGCGGATAGTCGGGCTCGCTGGAGCCGACCAGGCGGGCCCCGAGCCGTTCGGTGCCGGCGATCTCGTCCTCGGCTTCGGCCATCGAAGGAATGCGCGCCGCGGTGCCCAGCCGCTTCAGCAGGCCGGGCAGGGCGGCCAGTGCCGCTTCGGCCGAGCCTTCGCGACGCACCATCTGCCGGAAGGTCTGCGGTCCCACATTGTCGGTGCGGATGAGCCGCAGCCACGCCGTGCGTTCGGACGGCGTCAACACGATGCCGTCATGCGCCATCACTCAGGCCTTGGGCTTTTCCGAGCCGATCTTCGGCTCGGTGCCGTTCCACAGCCGCCGGATGTTCTGCCAATGCTTGAAATACAGCACGAAACTAAGCAGCGCACAGGCCGCGGCGAAGGTGAAGCCCTGCATGTCGGTGCCGGCGAGGGTGTAGGCGAAGATCGGCGCCGTCGCGGCGGCGGTGAGAGCCGCCAGCGAGGAGAAGCGCCGGGCGACTGCGATCAGCAGCCATACCGCGCAGAAGATCAGGCCGACCACCCAGTTCCAGGCCAGCAGCACGCCGATATAGGTGGCGACGCCCTTGCCGCCCTTGAACCCGAGCCAGACCGGGAAGACGTGGCCGAAGAATGCCCCGATGCCGGCGCCATAGACGATGTATTCGGCGGCGAGCGGCGACTCGGCGCCGGGAGCGAGGAAATACCGCGCCAGCAGCACCGCCGCAGCGCCCTTGCCGGCATCGAGCAGCAACGTCGCCGCTGCAAGCCAGCGATTGCCGGTGCGCAGTACGTTGGTCGCCCCGATATTGCCCGAGCCGATCGAGCGGATATCGATGCCGACGGCGCGTGTCAGCAACAGGCCGAACGGGATCGAGCCGAGGAGATACCCCAGGACAGTGGCGATCAGGAAGTTCATGCGTCGGCCCCCTCAGCGGTCGCAGCATGGCTGAAGACCAGGCGCCCTGCAACGAACGTGTGCATGACCGCACCCTGCATCCGGGCGCCTTCGAAGGCCGAATTGCGCGAGCGCGAGCGCAGCGACGCTTCCTTGACCACCCACGGGAATTCCGGATCGAAGATGACGAGGTCGGCCGGCGCCCCGACGGCGATGCGCCCGGACTTGAGGCCGAGCAGTTCGGCGGGGCGGCTGGTCATGGCGCGCAGCAAGGTGATGAGCGGCACATCGCCCGAATGGACGAGGCGAAGCGCGGCGGCGAGGAGGGTCTCGAGCCCGACGGCGCCGTCGGACGCTTCGGCGAAGGGCTGGCGTTTCACCTCGGTATCCTGCGGATCGTGCGCCGAATGGATGGTGTCGATGGCGCCCGAGTTCAATCCGTCGATCACGGCGCGGCGGTCGTCTTCCGAGCGCAGCGGCGGCGACAGCTTGAAGAACGAGCGATAGGGCGCGACGTCGTTCTCGTTCAGCGTCAGGTTGTTGATCGAGATGCCGGCGGAGACGGTCGAGAGGCGGCGCTTGGCGGCGACCAGCAGGTCCACTGCGGCGCCGGTCGAGACCTGGGCTGCATGGTAACGGACGCCGGTCAGGGCAGCCAGTTGCAGGTCGCGGGCCAGGGGAATCGTTTCGGCTTCGATCGGGATGCCCTTGAGACCGGAAATGGTCGCCAGCGGCCCCTCGTTCATCACGCCGTCGCCGATCAGCGTGCGTTCGGCAACGTGGTGGATCACCGGCAGGTCGAAGTTGCGGGCATAGGTGAACGCGGCGCGCAGCAGCGCGGCAGACTGGATCGACTCGCGCCCGTCGGTGAGGGCGACGGCGCCGGCTTCCTTGAGCAGGCCGAACTCGGTGATCTCTTCGCCCTTGAGCCCGCGGGTGATCGCCGCGGCGGGGAGGATGTTGACCGAGGCCTTGGCCCCGGCGCGGCGGAGGATGAAATCGACCAGCGCGCCATCGTCGATGACTGGCGTGGTGTCGGGCATCAGCACGAAGCTGGTCACGCCGCCTGCGGCAGCGGCCTCGGCCGCACTGGCCAGCGTCTCGCGATACTCGTGTCCGGGTTCGCCCGTGAACACCCGCATGTCGATCAGGCCGGGCGCCACGACGAGGCCACGAGCATCATAGGTCTCCGCCCCATCGGGGATGCCCTGCGGCGCCCCGCTGCTGATGCCGGCAATCCTGCCCTTTTCCACCAGCACGGCGCCCGGGGCGTCGCGGTTGCTGGCAGGATCGACGATGCGCGCGTTGGCGATGACGACGGGCTTGCTCATTGCTCGGTCTCCCGGTCGGCAAGCAGGGCATCGAGCACCGCCATGCGCACGGCGACGCCCATCTCCACCTGCTCGGTGATCACCGAACGCGGCCCGTCGGCGATCGCCGGGTCGATCTCGACGCCGCGGTTCATCGGGCCCGGGTGCATGACGATCGCGTCGGGCTTGGCAAAGCTCAGCTTTTCCTCGTCGAGGCCGTAGAAGTGGTAATATTCGCGTACCGACGGGATCATCCTCCCATTGGCGCGCTCATGCTGCAGGCGCAGCATCATCACAACATCGGCGCCCTGCAGTCCCTGGCGCATATCGGTGAATACTTCCGTCGCAAGCGTTTCGATGCCCCTGGGCAGCAGGGTGCGTGGCGCGACCACCCGGGTGCGGGCCTGCATGGCGCCCAGCAGCAGGAGGTTCGAGCGGGCGACGCGCGAGTTGGCGATATCGCCGCAGATGGCGACTGTGAGCCCGGCGAGGCGGCCTTTGTGCTGGCGCATGGTTAGCGCATCGAGCAGCGCCTGGGTCGGGTGCTCATGCGCGCCATCGCCGGCATTGATCACCGAGCAGCCGACCTTCTGGCTGAGCAGTTCCACCGCGCCGGAAGCGCCGTGGCGCACGATGATCACGTCCGGCCGCATGGCGTTGAGCGTCGCGGCGGTGTCGACCAGCGTCTCGCCCTTGGCGACCGACGAGGTCTTGACCGACATGTTGGTGACCTGCGCGCCGAGCCGTTTGCCGGCGATTTCGAAGCTCGACTGGGTGCGCGTCGAGTTCTCGAAGAACAGGTTGATCTGTGTCTTGCCCGACAGGGTCGGCAGGATCTTTCGCTCCTGCCGCGAGATCGGGATCATGGCCTCGGCCCGATCCAGCAGATCGACGATCTCATACTGGTTGAGCTGGCTGATGCCGAGAAGATGACGATGACGGAAAGCGGGTCTCGCGACCCCCTGGCCGCCGGTGACCGATGCTGGCGAGGAAGTAGCCATGCCGCTCCGTTCCGAATGTTCGCGGGGGTCTAACCCGTAGGGTTCGGACTCGCAAGCCGCTCGGTCGATTATCCCCGTCGCAGCCGCCGGTCGAAAACCTTCATGAGCGGCGAAGCCGCTCCAGAGCCCCTTGCAGGATGTAGCTCGCCGCCAGCTTGTCGACCACCTCGGCGCGCTTGTCCCGGCGCATGTCTGCTTCGATCAGCGTACGGGTGACGGCGGCGGTCGACAGCCGCTCATCCCAGAACACGATCGGGATGCTGATCCTGGTGGCAAGGTTGCGGGCAAAGGCGCGGGTCGACTGCACCCGCGGCCCCTCGGAGCCATCCATGTTGAGCGGCAGCCCGAGCACGATGCCGACCGCATTGTTCTCGGCGATCAGTTCCTGCAGGCGGATCGCATCCTGGGTGAACTTCAGTCGCTTGATGGTCTCGAGCGGCGTTGCCGAGTAGCGCATACCGTCGGAAATCGCCACGCCGATGGTCTTTGTGCCGAGATCGAGCCCCAGCAGCTTGCCGGTGGCGGGGAGGGCGGTGAGGTCGTTCTCGGTTGGCATAATCGTGGTCAATCACTATGATTAGGTTTGATTGGAGACGATTGCCATGAGCACCCGAGTCCTGACGGCACATATTCCGGAAGAGCTGGCGGAGAAAGTGGATCGCTACGCCGAATCCATGGAGCGCTCCCGCGCCTGGATCGTCAAGCAGGCGCTTTCCAACTGGGTTGAGTGGGAGGAAGAGAAGCTTCGCCGCACACTGGAAGGGCTCGCCGATGTCGACGCTGGCCGTCTCATCGATCACGAGGACATGGTGGCTTGGGCAAATAGCCTCGGCACGGACAAGCCGCTACCTCCGCCACTCCCGCGCAAAAGATGAGAGTACGCTGGACCGAGAACGCCCGGCACGATCTTGTCAGGCTTGAATCGTTTCTCAGCCCCGTCAATGAACTCGCTGCGGCGCGCGTGGTGCGAATGCTGGTTTCGGCGCCAGATAAGTTGCTCGGTATGCCGCGAATGGGCGAACGCGTCGAGGAGATCCCCGATAGGGAGGTGCGCCGCATGTTGGCTGCTCCATACGAGCTTCTTTACGAAATCCTTCCCGACGAGATTGCTATCCTTCGGGTCTTCCACACCCGTGAGGCCCGATGAAGTTCACCTGGTTCGGCGGCACCACCATCCGCATTCACATTGGCGGCAGGATCCTCGTGGCTGATCCCGCGGGGGTAAGCGGCGTTGATCCTGAGGAACTGGTGTCGGGCGCCGACGCGACCTTTGCGCTCGATGGCAGCCTGCCTGAGATCGACCCCGTGCTGTGGCAGCCGGGGCGACCCGGCAGCATGCTCGATGAGGACGTGCTTGGCGAGGTCACGACGCACGGGCTCGAAGGCGGCGCACTGATCGCGGCCGTCGGCGAGGCGCCGCTGCTGTTGCTGTCGCAGAGCGTGCCGAAGGCTGGACGCTGGGCGCGGGACTCGGTGCTCGTCGTGTTTGGAGACCATGGTGACCAATTGGCCGCCCAGGCGCTCGAGAGGTTCGGGCCGCGACTGATCGCCGTGGCTGGTCCCGACGCGGTGGTGGAGCGCACCTTTGCCGCCCAGCGCGATCGGCTCGACGGTACCGCGCTGGTGGCACTCGAAGCCGGCATGGCGCTGGAAGTTTGATGGCGCCCATCAACGCTTTTCGTTTTTCTTCCCGGGGTTCCATTGCTAGAACGCCGGAAATCGTGACGTTCGGAGTGACCCCATGTCGGTAGATGCCGCCACCGTGAAGCGTATTGGCCGCCTGGCCCGCATTCGCATCGAAGAGGGCGAGGTCGAAACCTATCGCAACGAACTCAACACCATCCTGGGGTTCGTCGAGCAGCTCGGCGAGGTCGACGTCAGCGGTGTCGAGCCGATGACCTCGGTCATGCCGATGACGCTGCGCCGCCGCGAAGACAAGGTCACCGATGGCGGCTACCCCGAAAAGATCGTCGCCAACGCGCCGCTGACGGAAGACAATTTCTTCATGGTGCCCAAGGTCGTCGAGTAACCGGTATGACCGTCACCATCGCCATCGAGACCCCGCTGCAGGACGATGTCCGCGGGTTGGTCGAAGAGCTGAACGCGCACCTGCTGCCGCTGTCGCCGCTGGAATTCCAGTTCAAGATGACGGTCGAGCAGATGGCCGGCGCCGACACCACGGTGTTCGTGGCGCGCGATGCCGTCGGCGAAGCCGTGGGCTGTGGCGCGCTGAAGGCGATCTCGGCCACCGAAGGCGAAGTGAAGCGGATGTACACCCGTCCGTCGGTGCGCGGGCAGCGCGTCGGGTCGGCGCTCTTGGCGGCGATCACCGAACTGGCGCGCTCGAAAGGTATCTCGCACCTGCTGCTCGAGACCGGCACCGGCCCGGGCATGTCGGAGGCGCATCGGCTCTACACCAATGCTGGCTTCGTGACGCGCGGGCCCTTCCTCGATTATCCCGACAGCGAGTGGTCGGCCTTTTTCGAGAAGCACCTCGGGCAACCCGCCGTCGCCTGATGTTGCGGTAATCGCAACGCCGCTATAGGAACGGCGGTCGACATTTCCCCCCGCGTCCTTTCCCCGCGAGCCAAGCCTTTGACCGACCTTACCCGCCTGACCCTCGCTGCCGCCCGTAATGGCCTGAAGGCCAGACAGTTCACCTCGAGCGAACTCACCGGCGCCTACCTGAACGCCATCGAGGGCGGCAATTCCAAGCTCAACGCCTATGTGGCGGTGACGGCCGAACAGGCGCAGGCGCAGGCCAAAGCCAGCGACGCCAAGCTCGCGGCCGGCGAGGGCGGTCCGCTCGAAGGCATCCCGCTCGGCATCAAGGATCTGTTCGCCACCAAGGGCGTCCACACCCAGGCGGCAAGCCATATCCTCGACAGTTTCAAGCCGGAATACGAATCGAGCGTCACCAGCAACCTGTGGCGTGATGGCGCGGTCATGCTGGGCAAGCTCAACATGGACGAGTTCGCCATGGGGTCGTCCAACGAAACCAGCTACTACGGCCCGGTGATCAACCCCTGGCGCGCCGACAACTCCAACGCCCAGCTGGTGCCCGGCGGCTCGTCCGGCGGCTCGGCAGCCGCCGTTTCCGCCTGGCTCTGCGCCGCGGCGACGGCCACCGACACCGGCGGCTCGATCCGACAGCCGGCGGCGCTGACCGGCACCGTAGGCATCAAGCCGACCTATGGCCGCTGCTCGCGCTGGGGCGTCGTGGCGTTCGCCTCCTCGCTCGACCAGGCCGGCCCCATCGCCCGCACCGTCGAGGATGCGGCGATCATGATGACCTCGATGTCGGGTTTCGATCCCAAGGACTCGACCAGCGTCAACCTCGCCGTGCCGGATTTCGCCGCGGCGGTGGAGCGCGGCGTCAAGGGCCTCGTCATCGGCATTCCCCGCGAATACCGCATGGACGGCATGCCCGCGGAGATCGAGGCACTCTGGCAGCAGGGCATTGCCTGGCTGAAGGCCGAGGGTGCGACGGTGCGCGACATCTCGCTGCCGCATACCAAATATGCCCTGCCGGCCTACTATATCGTGGCGCCCGCCGAGGCCTCGTCGAACCTCGCCCGCTATGACGGGGTGAAGTATGGCCTGCGCGACACCGGCAAGGACATCACCGACCTGTACGAACTGACCCGCGCCGACGGCTTCGGCCGTGAGGTGAAGCGCCGCATCATGATCGGCACCTATGTGCTGTCGGCCGGCTACTACGACGCCTACTACGTTCAGGCGCAGAAGGTCCGCACGCTGATCAAGCGCGACTTCGAGAACGTCTTCAACGACGGCGTCGATGCCATCCTGACCCCTGCGACACCGTCGGCAGCGTTCGGCATCGGCGACGAGGACATGAAGGCCGACCCGGTCAAGATGTACCTCAACGACGTGTTCACGGTGACCGTGAACATGGCCGGCCTGCCGGGAATCGCGGTCCCGGCCGGCAAGGACGGCGCCGGCCTGCCGCTCGGCCTGCAGCTCATCGGCAAGCCGTTCGACGAGGAAACGCTGTTCGCCGCGGGCCGCGTCATCGAGCGCTCGGCCGGCATCGACTTCAGCCCCGACAAATGGTGGTGATCTGAAGCCGCTTGTATCCTAGCGGTTTCGGCACTATTTGCCGCCCATGCGCAAATTGAGACTTGTCGACCTCCCGGCCAAGCCGGTGGTTTCGTTTCAGAGGATTGGCTCGATGGCCGATGTGTTCACGACCCTAGACTGGTCGGCCCCGCCCAAGGATATGTCCAAGCCGCTGCAGGCTTTGTGGTGGATGAAGAAGGGCGAGCTGCGCGTCGGTCCCGAATGGGAAGAGGCGCACCGCATCGTCCAGGCGATGGAAGGCACGTTCGAGTTCGACTGGGTGCATGCGCTGCTGCACTGGATCGAGGCCGACATGGGCAATGCCGATTACTGGTATCGCCGCGCCGGCCGCAAGCGCGCCACCGCCAGCGTCTCCGCCGAGTGGGAACACATCGCCCGCGAGCTGAGCGGCGTCACGCAGCACTGAGCCGCTCTCAGGGCCGCAATCGGTAGACCGAAATATGCGAACGCGACTCGGCGGTGAAGGGCGAGCCGACCCAGTCGGCATGCCGCGATTCCAGTTGGAACCCAGCGATCTCCGCCATTAGGTCCAGTTCGGCCGGCCACACATAGCGGTGCGGCGAACGGAACAGCGCCGCCTCCTTGCCCGCGCCGAACCGGAAATGGTGCGACACCACGATCTGGTTGAGGATATCGACCGTATCGAGGCCGATATAGCCGGGCTCCGAGGTGAACACCGTGGCCTTGCTGCCCGGCGGCAGTCTGCGCAGGTCGGGCACCCACAGCTCGATGACGAACCGGCCGCCCGGCGCCAGGTGCCGCGCCGCATTGCGGAAGCAGGCGACCTGCTCGGCCTGCGTCTGCACGTTCGAGATGCCGTTGAAGACGAGCAGCACCAGCGAGAATTGCCCTTCGACCGTGGCGCTGGTCATGTCGCCGATCACCACCGGCAGCGTTGCGGCATCCACCTTGGTGCGGAGTTCATCGACCATCGGCGGCGCGAGTTCGATCCCGGCCACCGGGATGCCCCGCTGCAGCAGCGGGATGGCGACGCGGCCGGTGCCGATGGCGAATTCCAGCGCCGCGCCGCCTGCCGCCAACGCGGCCAGCCGGTCGGCCGTCTGGGCCAGCAGGGCCGGATCGAACATTCCGGTCCCCGGCGTGTCGTAGGATTTGGCCGCCTCGGCGTCCCAGATATCCTTGTGGTCCATGTCTCGGTTCCTTGCAGGGCGGGAGCGGCATCAGTGCCGCCCCCGGCTGGTTAGCGATTGTCGAACTCGCTCCTCGCGAGTTCCAGCCCGCGCCGCGTGATGCGGTAGGGCTGGCCGTTGCTCGATGCGATGGCCTTCTTGCTTCTGAGCTTCTTGAACAGGGGCAGGGTGCACTGTTCCATCAGCCAGCCGTCGCGGTTGAAACACTCGACGCCGACAAGCTTGCCGGCGGCGGATTTGAGGGCGCGAATGCGGCCGCCCTGCGCGAGGACGTGCAGCACCCGCTGCTCCTGGCGGGAGATATCCATGGGAAGTCTAGACCTTGGGATGCGTGGAAAGAACGCTCCGGCCAGCATCGCGCGTGGCAGGCAGCGTGGTTCCGGTAACCCCGTCGCAACTCGTCGCTGGCCGCAGGGCTCAGCGGGCGGACGGGGTATTACGCAATCTCAACTTTGCTAGACATGGGGCAGTCCACTTCTTGACGGCGCCGCGATAGGGCCGCGCCGATGAACCCTGGCTGAATAGCCGATCGAACCCCGGCGTGCCAGCCTTGCGGTTGCAATCCCCGGCCTGCCGGTGCAAACCAGCAACAGTCAAAATCCGCTGAAGAGTGCCGCTCCGTGACCAAGCCCCCCGCCGAATGTCAGACCAAGGAAGATGTGCGTGTCGAGATCGACCGGATCGATCAGGCGCTGCTCACCCTGCTCGCGGAGCGGCACGCCTATGTCACCCGGATGGCGGAGATCAAGACCGACCCGCACGAGGCCTACGATCCGACCCGCATCGAGTCGATCATCGCCAAGCAGCGCAAGCGCGCCGAAGAGCTGGATCTGGATGAGGATCAGGCGGAGTTGATCTGGCGCACGCTGATCAACTGGAATGTGAACTACGAAAAGGGCATTATTGCTGCGCGCAAGCGCCACGGCTGAGGTAGGCTGTCCGACCTGGCCGCAGTGGAGACTTCGATGACGTCGCCTCAGATCACGATCCGCAAGGCTGTGGCGAGCGAGGCAGAGCGCCTGACCGACATCGCGTTGCTCGCCTGGGAACGTGACCTGCAGCCCTTCCTCAGCGGCGAGGCGGCAAGCCGGCAGAACGAGAAGCGCCGGCTCGGCATCGCGGTGCACGAGTTGCTCGACCGGACCATCGTCGCCGAAATCGATGGGCAGCCGGTCGGCTGGTGTGCCCGGGCGCGCAGCCGGCCCTACATCCCGTACCTGTTCGTCACGCCCTCGCTGCAGAACCAGGGCATCGGCACGCTGCTGCTGCGCCGCATGGAAGCGATGATCGAACTCGAGGGCGCCGACCGGGTGCAGCTCGATACGCTGAGCGACAATGTGCGGGCCGTTAACTTCTACCAGCATCAGGGCTATCGCATCCTCGTGCTGAAGCGCGAAGGCGCCACCGGTGGCGACCCGCAGATCAGCGTCCGGCTGGAAAAGCGGCTCTCTCCCTATCGCGGGCCGCTGACCGACGAGGAGTGAGGCCGGCGGTGGCCATCACCCTGCGGCCGGCCCGGCCCGACGAGGCCGAGGCTCTGGGAGATCTCGGTTTTGCCGCCTGGGAAGCCAGTGCTTTCGCCGTGAACGATGCCGGGCGAGTCGATCGAGGGCGCTTGCGCGACGAGTTTCGTGGCTTCGGCGCGACCCATGCGCCCACCGTCCTGGTGGCAGAGGCCGGCTCGCGCCTGCTGGGCTGGGGGGCGCGCGAACATCAGGACCAGGTGATCTCCGACTTGTGGGTGGCGCCTGAGGCGCAGGGACGCGGTGTCGGCGGAGCGCTGCTCGCAGTGTTGATCGCCGAAATCGCCGCGGCGGGGCATCTGTCGGCCGAACTCGAAACCCTGGCCAGCAACGCCCAGGCCGTCGGATTCTACCGGCGTCACGGATTCGTCGTCGCCTGGCGCGCTGAGAAGTTTTCCCAAGCGCTCGGTTATGCAATAGACAAGGTCGGAATGACCAAGACTCTCGGAACCTCTGGACCATGACGCTGATCGACACCCGCACGCCCAACCCCAAGAGCTTCATCCAGGGAGCCACCGGGGAGTGGGAAATCGTCATCGGCATGGAAGTGCACGCGCAGGTGACCTCCGAGAGCAAGCTGTTCTCGGGCTCCTCGACCGAGTTCGGCTCGCCGCCCAACTCCAATGTCAGCTTCGTCGACGCCGCCATGCCCGGCATGCTGCCGGTGATCAACGACGAGTGCGTGCGTCAGGCGGTGCGAACCGGGCTGGGGCTGAAGGCCAAGATCAACAAGCGCTCGATCTTCGACCGCAAGAACTACTTTTACCCCGATCTGCCGCAGGGCTATCAGATCAGCCAGTTCAAGGATCCGATCGTCGGCGAGGGCTCGGTGTTTCTCGACATGGGCGGGGAGCGCATCGAGATCGGCATCGAGCGGCTGCACCTCGAACAGGATGCCGGCAAGTCGATCCACGATCAGCACCCTTCGATGAGCTTTGTCGACCTCAACCGGTCGGGCGTGGCGCTGATGGAGATCGTTTCGAAGCCCGACTTGCGCAACTCCGAGGAGGCCAAGACCTATCTCGGCAAGCTGCGCAGCATCCTGCGCTACCTGGGCACCTGCGACGGCAATATGGAGCAGGGCTCGATGCGGGCCGACATCAACGTCTCGGTGCGCAAGCCCGGCGGCGCGTTCGGCACGCGCTGCGAGATCAAGAACGTCAACTCGATCCGCTTCGCCGGCCAGGCCATCGAATTCGAGGCACGGCGCCAGATCGATATCCTCGAAGCCGGTGGTACGATCGACCAGGAAACCCGGCTCTACGATCCCAAGACCGGCGAAACGCGCTCGATGCGGAGCAAGGAAGAGGCGCACGACTATCGCTACTTCCCCGATCCCGACCTGTTGCCGCTGGAATTCGACCAGGCCTTCATCGACGATCTGGCGCAGCATTTGCCGGAACTGCCCGATGAGAAGGAAGCACGCTTCGTCAGCGAGTACGGGGTCACCCCGTATGATGCGATGGTGCTGACGCTAGAGCGCGAGACGGCCGACTATTACGAGGCGGCGGTCAAGCATGGCGGCACGAAGCGCGATGGCAAGGCGGTGGCCAACCTGGTCACCGGCGACATCGCCGCCTATGCCAACAGCCAGGGGCTGTCGGCCTTCGAGACCCACATCAAGCCGAGCCAGATCGCCGGTATCGTCGATCTGGTGGCTGCCGGGACCATCTCGTCCAAGGGCGCCAAGGATCTGCTGCAGGTGATCATCGCCGAAGAGCCCGAGGGCGAACCGGCGGAGATCGTCGAGCGGCGCGGCATGAAGCAGGTGACCGACCTCGGTGCCATCGAGAAGGTGGTGGATGAGATCATCGCCGCCAATCCGGACCAGGTGGCCAAGGTGCAGGCCAAGCCTACCCTGATCGGCTGGTTCGTCGGCCAGGCCATGAAGGCATCGGGCGGCAAGGCCAACCCGCAGGCGCTGAACGAGATCCTGAAAAAGAAGCTGGGGCTGGAATAGTGGGCGCGGCTGGCGAGCCGGAACAATCGACCTCGGTCAGTTCGGCGCTGAAAAGCGGCAACGGGCCGGTAAAGGTCGTCGGTTCCTTCGTCAGCCGGATCATCATCCTGCCGGTGATCGCGACCATGATCGCGGCGCTGGCGCTGATGCTCTACGGCGTCGGCGAGACCTGGCAGTACGTGCACGGCCTGTTCTTTGCCACCGAGCGGCTGCACGGCGAAGAAGTGCTGCTGCATGCCATCGAGATCGTCGATCTGTTCCTGCTCGCCACGGTCGTGCAGGTGGTGTCGCTCGGGCTCTACCAGCTCTACTTCAAGCAGGACCTTGCCGTCCCGAAATGGCTGAAGATCGAGACGCTGGACGACCTCAAATCCAAGCTGGTCGGCGTGGTGATCACCGTGCTGGCGGTGTTCTTCCTGGGGCAGGCGGTCACCTGGAAGGGCGGGCCGGACATCCTCTATCTGGGCGGCGCGGTCGCGGTGGTGATCCTCGGGCTGACCTACTTCCTTTCCAAGATCGACCACGATTGATCGGGCCCTCCGATGATCGAGGTCGTGCCGCTTGCCCCCGGCCATATCGACTCCATCATCGCAACCCATGGCGGCAATGGCTGGAAGTAGACACGCGAAAGCTGGGCGCCGAAGCTGCGCGCCCACAATGATGGGCAGCGCGCCACCCGCCTGGCCGTTTCGGCGGGCGAAGTGCTCGGCTATGGCAGCCTCGTCTGGCGGTCGGATCATCACGCCTTCGCCGCAGCGGGAATTCCGGAAATCAACGACCTGGTGACCGCCGCGGCCCATCGCGGCCGAGGCGTGGCAACCCGGCTCATCGCCGAGTTCGAGGCCCTGGCGGTGGCGGCGGGCTGCCGGGCCATCGGGCTGGGGGTGGGCCTTTACGCCGACTACGGCCCGGCACAGCGCCTTTATGCGTCGCTCGGCTACCGACCCGATGGGGCGGGCGTCACCTATCGCGGGCATGCCGTGGTTCCCGGCTCCCAGGTCGCGCTCGATGATGACTTGCTGCTGTGGCTGACCAAGCCCCTGCCTCCGACCGGCGCCATATAGCGTCCGCTCGGAACCCTGGCCCGCTTGGACCGTTGACGAAAAGACCCTTCAACGGAGGCTGCCATGTCCAAGCTCAACCGCGTCCTGTTCAACGTCCTGTGCAAGGACCTCGCCGCCAGCTCCGCCTTCTACAAGCAGCTGTTCGGTCTGGAGACCATCTATGACAGCGACTGGTTCGTCGTGCTGAGCCCCAAGGGGCAGCCGAGCGTCCAGATCGGGCTGATCGACCAGATGAGCCAGTTCACGCCCCGCCACGCCTGGGGCATGCACGAAGGCACCTACCTGACCTTCGAGGTCGATGACGTGTTCGACGTGCTCGAGCACGCGCGCGCCATGGGAGCTGAGGTGGTGTCGGAGGCCATCGCGCTCGACTACGGCCGGACTCGCGGCCTGATCCGCGACCTCAATGGGATGGTCATCGACGTATCCACCCCCACCGCCGAGCTCGCCATGCGCGAGGAAGTCATCATCGAGGATGACGATCGCGGTACCGCCATCGACCAGCAGCAGCCAGGCGATCGTGACGCGGTGTCGCGACCGGTCTGGTAGCTCAGGCGGGCTTTCCGACGGTCATCGCGGCGCGAAACTCGGGGTCCGGGTCGAGCCAGGTGGATTCGGGCATGGCGCCCACCGCATCGAAGAAGCGGCTCATGAAGCAGCGATACGACGCGCAGAAGGCGATATCGGCGATCTCGCGGTCGCTGAACCCGTGGTGGCGCAGCAGGTCGATATCGCGCTCGGTCACGAGGCTGGCGTCGCGCGCGATCTGCTCGGCATAGACCAGCATGGCGACAGTCTTGGCGGCGAGACCCGCGGTGCGGAAGTCGTGCTGGATGGCGCGCACTTTTTCCTTCGAGTCGAGATCCTGGATCAGCAGCTTGGCATAGACGTGCGAGCAGTAGGTCGAGGGGATCTGTTTCGCCGCGACCAGGGTGATCAGCCGCCAGTTGACCAGCCCGAGGGAGAAGTTGCTCCGTGCCGCGTGCAGCAGATGTTCGACCAGCGGAGCGACATGCGGCAGCGCCGTCCAGCATTTGGTGCCCTCCATGATGAAGCCGAGCGTCCTCGCCTCCGCCGCGTAGATCTCGGCGATCTCGCCGGTGGCATCCTGCTCGTCGATCGTTGCGATAAACACGTCCAGCCTCCTCATGTCATATGATGACTTGAGGCTTGGGGGAGCCAGCCTGAACCGTAGCTGAACGCTAGCCGAGGTGGCTGAGGATGTTCACGAGGCGTCCGAACGGGTCCCGGAGGTAGAAGCGGCGGACACCCCAAGGCTCGTCGACCGGCCCATACTCGACTGCGAATCCGGCGGCGCGAACCTTGGCGAGCGTGGCATCGAGATCATCGACTTCGATCGAGAGATCGGGCACCGGCGTGCCCGAGCCGCCCTCGCGGGCGATGCTCACCTGCAGGCTCATCTGCGCCGTCGACCCGTAGGTGACGATCCAGCCATGGTCCATCAGCAGGTCGAGCCCGAGCACGTCGCCATAGAACACCGCCGCTGCGGACAGATCCTCGGCCGCGATGTTGGCGACGATCCGTTTGACGGTCATGCCGGCGCCTTGCGCCAGCCCTTCACCAGCCGGCCGTCGATGAACACCAGGCCGAGGAAGATCACGATGATGCCGAGGATGTGGATCAGTTCGAAGCGCTCGTGCAGGACCAGAACGCCGAGCAGGATAGCCGAGATCGGGGTGATAAAGGTGTTGAGCGACAGGTTCGTGGCGCCGACGCGCGGCAGCAGCCAGTAGACGAGGAGGAAGCTGAAGCTGGTCGAGAAGACCGAGATGCCGAACAGCGCCCCCCAGGTCTCTGGCCGGGTGATGACGGGCAAGCCCGAGAAAAACAGTGCGATCGGAACCGAGATCAGCGCGGCGCCGGTAAGCGAGGCCGAGGCTACCGCATAGGGCTCCACCTTGGCGAAGCGGCGGGCATAGTTGAGGGTCAGCGCATAGCACAGCGTGGCGATGAAGGCCGCGAGCAGGCCGATGATCTGCGCCGAGGCGCCGACGCCCAGCGAGGGCAGGGCAAGGATCACCGCGCCGAGAAAGCCGACCCCTACGCCGACCACCTTGTTCCAGGTGGCCTTCTCGCCGCCTGGCCACAGTTGCGAGACGATCACCGTGGTCATCGGCGTCATGCCGTTGATGACGCCGACGATCGAACTGGCGACCGTCTGCTCGGCGAACGGGAACAGCGCGAACGGGATGGCGTAGTTGAGGATGCCGAGGATCAAGAACTGCCCGTAGAGCCTGGGGTCGGTCGGCAGTTTTTTGCGGGTGGCGAAGAACACCAGCCAGCAGATCGCGGCGCCGATGCTCACGCGGCCGGCGGACACCCAGAGCGGGCTGATCTCGCGGATCAGGATGGCGTTGAACAGGAATGAACAGCCCCAGACGGCGCCGAGCAGGATGATGAGCAGCCAGTATTGTAGTTTCATCGCTTGGCTCCTTCAGACTTCGACCTTGAAGCCGAGTTCGATATCGACGGCGGACTTACCGCCCAGTCCCCAGTTCTCGCGTGGTACGTCGTGCACCACCACCTTGACGTCGCCGGCCGGCACGCCGAACGCTGCGAACTCGCGGACCAGCGCGGCGTAGAGCCGACGCTTGGCCTCGACCGAGCGGCCGGTGAACATCGAGACTTCGACGATGGTGTAGCCGGGGCCCTTGCTCGCCGGGGGCGCGAATGCGTGCGCCGGATACTCGATGATCCGGATATCGCGATCCTGCTCGGGGATACGGATACCCTCGACCAGCGCGCTCTGGACGGCGGCGATCAGGGCATCGTGGCGATCGCCGATCCAGCCGGCACGGGTTTCAACGCGGGTCGAGGGCATCTCGGAGCTTTCCTTGGGAAGCCCGAAACATGGACCGAAAGCAGAGTCGCGTCGAACCGATTTTGACGATGGCTGCAATCGATTCCGGTGATGGATGTCGAGCGCGTTCATTGCCGAGGCGGAGGTTTGGTGCACCGTCGACCATCCGGCAAAGTGATGGGACTGGCAGCCCGTCGCAGGATATGTTAGTACTTACATATCTGCTTGGAGGGACCACGGATGACCTATCTTGGCGATATGGGGCTGCTGTCGCTGGGCAGCCAGCTCAAGGCCGTCAGCGATCAGCTCTATGCCATGGCCGACGAAGTCTACGCCCGCCATGGCATCGCGTTGCAGGGGCGCTGGTTCCCGATCCTGCGGCTCCTGCACGACCGGGGCCCGATGACGGTGGGAGAGATCGCCGCGGCCGTCGGACAGACCCATTCGGCAATCAGCCAGCTGACCACGCGGCTGGTCCGCGACGGTTGGGTGAGCACGGCAAGCGACGCCGGCGACCGCCGGACGCGGCGGCTGACGCTGACCACCAGGGCCGAGGCTGCGCTGCAGGCAGCGAAACCGCTATGGCGGGCGATGCGTGACGGCCTCGGGGAACGGGTTCTGAGCGCGGGGCTAGATCCCGCGACATTGCTTGCGGGGTTGGAGCAGGTGGCGGCGCCGGGGCTGGCCGAGATCATTGCGAACAAGGCCAGGGCCCACAGCAGCGAGGTGGTGAGCGTCGTGCCGCTGAACCCTCAGCTGCGAACGCATTTCTACCGGCTCAATGCCATCTGGCTCGAGCACTACTTCGTGCTGGAGCCCTACGATATCGAGGTGATGTCGAACCCCGAGGCCATCGTTGCGCAGGGGGGCGCGGTATTGTTCGCGCTGCTGGGCGACGCTGTGGTCGGCACCTGCGCCCTCAAGCAACACGCGCCCGGTGAATACGAGCTGACCAAGATGGGCGTCGATCCGGCGGTACGGGGCGTCGGCATCGGCCGCAAGCTGATCGAGGCGGCGGTCAGCGAGTTTGAGCGACTCGGCGGCAACCAGCTCTACCTCGAGACCAACAGCCGGCTCGAGGCGGCGATCCACCTCTACGAGCGCACCGGCTTCGAGCATCAGCCGGCCATCCGCGAAGGCTCGTCCTACGGCCGGGCCAATGTCTACATGATCTGGCGTGGCCGCTCGGCGATGGCCGCCTAGTCAGCCGCTGAAGCTGGCTTCGCCACGGGCGACGAGCGCCAGCGCCTCGGGGTAGATCCGATGCTCTTCGACCAGCACGCGCTCGGCCAGCGTCTCCGGCGTATCACCGGGCAGCACCGGCACGCGGGCCTGGAGGATCGTCGGGCCCTCGTCCATTCCCGGGGTCACGAAATGCACGGTGCAGCCATGCTCCTTCACGCCGTCTGCAAGCGCCTGGGCGTGGGTGTGCAGCCCCTTGTGCAGCGGCAGCAGCGAGGGGTGGATGTTGATCATCCTGCCCCGCCACTTGTCGGTGAACTCCGGCGTCAGGATACGCATGAAGCCGGCCAGCGCGATGATGTCGGGCCGCCAGAGCTTCAGCACGTCCGACAGCGCCAGCTCGAACCCGGTGCGGCTGGGATAGTCCTTGTGCCAGCGCCACGCCGTGGCGATGCCCTGGCCCGCCGCGGTCTGCAACCCGCCGGCATCCGGCTTGTTGGCGAACACGCCGACGATCTCGGCCGGGTAGTCGGGCGCCTTGGCCGCCTCGATCAGCGCGGTCATGTTGGACCCCCGGCCGGAGATCAGGATGGCAACGCGCTTTTTCGACTCGGTCACGGGAGCGAGGCCTTTGCTGGTGGGTCGTAAAGGGCGAGCTCTTCGGCGGTCGGCCGTTCGAAGGCGCGCGAGGCATCCTCTAGCATGGCGCGATCGATCGGCGGTGATTCCCGACCGCGCCTGGTAACGCGATCGAGGAGCACGTCGATTGGGGCATCCATGTGGATGAGTTCGACCGCGGCGCCCAGGGCGCGGGCACCGGCCCGCAGCGCGTCGCGCTCGGCGCGGGCCCAGGTGCCCCATTCGATGATCGCCGTGCCGCCCAGCGCCAGGAGGCTTTGCGCCTGCTGCCACTGCAACTGCTCGATGCCGGCGCGCTTGGCCTCGTCCCACAGGTTGATCCCGAGTGCGTCCATCCAGTCGTCGGGCGAGTAGCGGATGCCGCTGTGACGCTCGGCGAGCGCGGTCGCGACCGTGGTCTTGCCGGCACCAGGCAGGCCGCAGACGATGATCAGGCGGCCGCGGGGCTCGGTCATCAGAGCGCGAGGGCGCCTTCGAACGTCACCGGCTCGCCAGCACGCGGCCGGAGTTCGCCGACGATAGCGGCCGTTTCGCCAGCCGCTGCAAGGTGTTCCACCAGCTTGCTCGCATCCTGCTTCGAGACGGCGCAGAGCATGCCCACGCCGCAGTTGAAGGTCCGCAGCATTTCGCGCTCGTTCATGCCGCCGACCCGGGCGAGCCAGCCGAACACCTTGGGAACGGTGATCTTGTTGAGCTCTATATGGGCCGCGAGGGCGTCGGGCAGCACACGTGGAATGTTGTCGATGAAGCCGCCGCCGGTGATGTGCGCCAGCGCCTTGATGCCGATGCCGGCCTTCAGCGCCGACAAAAGCGGCTTGACGTAGATGCGGGTGGGAACCAGCAGCGCGTCGCTCAGCGATTTGCCGGGCTCGAACGGGGCGGGCAGGTACCAGTCGATGCCCGAGACCTCGACGATCTTGCGCACCAGCGAATAGCCGTTGGAGTGGACGCCCGGCGACGCGATGGCGACGAGCACGTCACCCGCCTCGATATCGGCCCGCGGCAGCAACGTGCCGCGTTCGGCGGCGCCGACCGCGGCGCCGGCGAGGGCGCACTCCTGGCCGCGATACACCCCCTGCACCTCGGCC